>Ga0172379_10000297_pt1 | contig 131939 bp, 110 predicted proteins | sample GrowelOW334metaG_FD_119756 | JGI IMG/M metagenome (GOLD analysis project Ga0172379, IMG submission 119756) | Groundwater microbial communities from an aquifer near a municipal landfill in Southern Ontario, Canada - Groundwater well OW334 metaG | ecosystem: Environmental > Aquatic > Deep... | reverse complement strand
TTTAGCCATAGAAGCCGGAACGTTGATAATACTTGGCATGCTTGATTGAGTCGCACTTACGATAGTTGCAAAGTTAGCGATGGTAGTATCATTTGAGATAGTTCCATCAAATAAACTGTTGTTGAACTGTCCGGCGCCATACATGCAGCGAACCATAACTTGTCCGGTTATTAATCCGTGCGGAAAATCGAGGACAGCTTTGGGAGCTAAAAATGCTGCGGTAATGTTGATGTCAGAAACTTTTATAGTATCGGCCTCATAAAAATTGAGTAATACTTTATCTATTGAAGTGCCTTCAACACTAAATCCGCCTTTCCATTCAACGTAATTTCCTTTAATGTTTACAACTACAATAGAATTATTCGGAACGTGAATGGTAAAGTTATTAGCCGCGCTAATTAAGGAATCTTCAACAAAGAAGACGTTCTGAACCGGATTTGTTCCGGTAAGTTGCACGTTTCCCCAAGCGAAGCCAACGGTATCGGTTTCAGCTAAAGTGGAAAGTTGATTTGAGAGATTTTCTAAATAATTTTTAGCATGGGGAAAATCTACTACATGGGCTGTATCAATTCCTTCGTCTGAGGTGAATTGAGTTGTTGATGTAATATAATGCTCGTAGGTTGTTCTCCCGTTATAAACGCGTCCGCTGAAAAATGTTAAATGATTTCCAACGACAAGTACATCTCCGGAATGAGCCGGCAGCTTATCGCCAACGCTATAATTTCTAAGATCAGCGTAACCGCCTACAGCTACTTTTCCTTCTGTATCCGATGATGGCTGAATCAACGTATCAACAACGAATAAATTAAAAGGTGATGCAGCGCCAAGATCATAAACCGGGGCGGAAGCAGTACCATAGTTTACTTTTACTTTTATTTCAAGAGAAGTTGAATCATTTGCGTTAATTGTTCCGGCATTCCAGATTCCGGTGGTTGGGTTATAAACACCGCTTGGAGTGGAGGAAATAAAATCTAAAATGGAAGCTAATTGATCTGAAACTTGAACGTTTTGCGCGTTTCCGGTTCCTGTGTTTTTAACTTTTATTGTATAGGTGATAATATCGCCGTCCGTTACAACAGCTTTATCGGCAACTTTATTAAGCACCAAATTAAACGAATTACACCAGGTTACATTTTTTGTAATTGTTCTTGAAGCAATTGTAGGGGTAGCAAGAATAAGTTTCTGTTTTCCGTTTGGATCGGCAACATGGTAATATTTTGTTCCCGAAGGAATTCCTACAACACCGGTTGCCGTAATGGTGGCGGTTGTTTGTCCGCTAACCGGAGTTAACGTAACAGCCGGAGAAACGCCGGTTACATCGGTTGTTACCGTAGTTTGGTTTAATGTTCCCTGTGTTGCTGAAAGAGAAACTTGCACATTTCCCATTGCTAGTCCCATATCGTTAAAAGCTTGAACTGTAAAAGTTATGGGCGATCCGATAGCAAAAGATTGCGCCGGAATATTAATAACAAAGGTATTTAAATTGAAACTATGGGCATTAAGCAAAGCATCGGCAACAATCGCTAATGCTCTTGTCTTGATATCACCAATATTTGAGCCAGTTACAGTATTAATATCAAGGCCATCGGTAAAATGCCACAATGTTAACTGAACCGCCGAAGCCTCTCTATTGTTATCGGAGAGCTTTCCTGTATATGAAGTTTTGAAGGGATAATAATTATTCAATACATAAGAAAGAGTGTCATTTGTTGCTTCAACATCCTGATAAGGTGAATTATAGATCAGATTATGGTGCAAATCAATACAATACAAACTTGTTGCTTGACTGTTCACGGTGGCATTAAAAGTTCCGGAAAAAACAGTGATGTTATAAGGAGCAGGTAGTGTAACATTTACACCTTTATCTGTTCCTGTAACTTGAGCTGTGCTTTGAATTCCGGCATTCAAAGAGACATACGAAGATATGAGTAAGAATATCAGTAAATAAAAGAGTGATTTTTGTTTCATGGTATTTTTCCTTTGATTAAACATAATGTTTTCAGTCAGTATTTATGCCAAAAGGGAAAAACATGATTTTTATATTTTTTCAAAGGATTTTGAAAAAATTGAGTCTTTTATCTTGTTCCATAATGAGATATATGAAAAAAATGAAAATATAACTGCAGTTTCCGCTTGTAAAATGGGAACCTAAATTACCACTAACTTCTTATTAATTAATAAGTTAGAAAGGATTTGACGGGTTTGTAAAAAAGTTGATATCTTCTTAAAGATCAACCTAAAAGTGGAAGAAATTGGAGGTTAGGATTCAAAATGAAACAAAACCGACGGAAATATTATGCATGAATCTTGGGCTACGCACATTTATTAACAGAGTTTAATCCGGCAATGGCCGATCTATTAAAAAAAGCTCGATAAAATTTCGAGCTTTTAATGAATAATTTTAGGAGAAGTCGGTTTGGGTTGAATTTGTTTTGTCTTTTTTTAATTTGGAATGATCACTTAATCCTTTCCGAAAGCTGAATCATCAACATAACCGACAACTCCCATTTCGGGCATATCTAAACCATCAATTTCATCTTGTGCTTCAACTCTAATTCCAAAGAATTTGTGCTGAAGTTTGAAGAAACTATACATGGTTGCAAAAACAAAAATTATACAAGCTGTCGCTCCAATAAGCTGAGCCACTAACTGACTTGGATCACCGTAAAACAACCCTTTTACCGTTCCCGGAACACCATTCCAGCCGTTACCGTAAGTTCCGTCTGCAAAAAGTCCCAGAGCGATTATTCCCCATAAACCATTTACACCATGAACAGCAACAGCGCCAACCGGATCATCGATTTTAAGTTTTCGATCGATAAAGAAGACAGCAAGCACAACCAAAACTCCGGCGATTGAGCCGATAAGAACAGCAGCCCACGCAGGAACAAAGGCGCACGGAGCGGTAATGGCTACAAGACCAGCCAATAACCCGTTTGCCATCATACTAGGATCAGGTTTGCCAAATTTCCACATCATAAACAATGTGGCGAAAAGGGCTCCGGCGCCTGATGCAAGTAATGTATTTACCGCCACAACGCTTATGCGTAAATCGTTACCGGATAACGTTGAGCCTGGATTGAAGCCGAACCATCCGAAAGCCAAAATAAACGTACCGATAATTGCCATCGGGATATTGTGTCCGGGAATTGCATGCACGGAACCGTCTTTTCCATATTTTCCTATGCGGGGTCCTATTACAATTGCACCGGCTAAAGCGGCAACACCACCCACCATGTGTACGACAGAAGAACCTGCAAAATCGACATGCCCATGTCCTAACTCAAAGTTAACACCAAGTGTCGAAAGCCATCCACCACCCCAAACCCAATTTCCAAAAATGGGATAAACAAACATAGAAATAAAGAAGGCATAGAAAATAAACGCGTTAAATTTCCATCTTTCTGCCATAGCACCGGTTGGAATTGTGGCCGTAGTATCCATAAACACCATCTGGAATAAGAATAACGTAAATATTCCAACATCATAAGAGTTACTTAAGAAGAAGCCTGAAGCTCCAAATAAACCAAATGACTTTCCAAATAAAGTAATTGCTACTTCACTGGTTAAGCCAGGAGTTCCACCAAGTGCTGCAACGGCACCAACACCTCCAAACATTATGGCAAACCCGGAAATCCAGAAGCCAAGTAATCCAATTGCATAGACAAGGAAGTTCATCCCCATAGTATGTGCAACATTTTTTGCTTGAGTAAATCCGGTTTCAACCATTGCAAATCCGGCTTGCATAAACATTACTAAAAATGCGGTTATTAGAGTCCACATTATATTTGTTGCTATTTTATTATGCCCAACTGCCTCGGCAACTTCGGTTAACGTTGGTTCACCCGGCTTTGCTGCCGGTACATCGGTTATCGTTCCTGTTCTTGCTCCTGTTGGATCAGTTTGCCCATAGAGATTAGAAGGGGCAAGCGATGTTAAAAGAACGAAAAACATTACAACTGCTAAAAAGCGATTATTTATTTTCATTATTTTTTCTCCAAGTTGTTATATAAAAGAAACCGGGCAACTTTTTCTTCCTTGCGTGATAATATCAGATCAATTTTTCAAAACTGATTTTTGTTGATTTCAATCGTTACAATTAGCTTTTACGGTTCCGATTAAGTTATTCAATTAAAAAATGAAACTAACTCCAAACACAAGGTATGTTTTGTCTTGTGCGGGATTGCTGATATATGAGACTGTCAGAGGCAAAGCAAACTTGTCGGTAACGGCCACCGTTTTAGAAGCAGTGAGTCCCAGGTTTGTAAGTCCTCCTTTAGCTATTCCGTAATAAACGCTTTTTGAGGGAACAAATCCGGCAGAAAGAGTAAGCGTTGCATCGTCTACAGTGAATGGATATGCCGCCTGGATATAAGCTGAGTTATCCGGATCGTTTGAGAGATTAGTATAGAATGCTAGAGAGATTGGGAATTTCTCTGCACCCGTATAACTTAATCCTCCTTCTATAGTATGTGCGGCAACAGGATTACCGGTTGTTGGTTTGTAATAACCAAAGGGAATCCCTGCTGAAGGGAAGTAATAGTCAGTAAAAAGTGCTGAAAACGATCCCATGTTTTGTGTAGCAAAAGTATAGGAGGCAAAAAAATCATTTTCAGAATAGGTTGTTCCATTAGTTGGGAAAGCATATGAAGCCCACGCCCCAAAAGTCAATCCTCCGGTTGTATAAGATAGACTTGGCTGGAATGCGGGGGCATCGCCAAAGTCCAATCCTCTCCAGAGATATCGGCTGTATATATCAGATCCGAATTTTATCTGAGCGTGTGAACTGAAACCGGATAAAAGAACCATAGTAAATATTAATATGTTTTTTTTCATTTTGATTTTTCCTTCTTTTGTTTTTATAAAGCCGACGAACCTGATTCTTCCGTCCGGATTCTAATCGCATCGTCTACACTTTGAACGAATATTTTCCCATCTCCAACTTGCCCGGTTCTGGCATATTTAATTATAATTGAGATAACCGATTCTAATTTCTCGTCATCACAAACCAATTCTAATTTTAGTTTCGGTACGAACTCGATGTTATATTCCGAACCGCGGTAGATTTCCTTGTGACCTTTTTGTCTGCCGTATCCACGAACTTCTGTAACTGTAAGTCCGTTAAACCCGGCTTCTTGAAGAGCGCTGTGTACCTCATCAAGTTTGTGAGGTCTAATGATTGCCTCTATTTTTTTCATTGTTACTCCGCTTTTATTTAATCTGATTATTTAATTATTAAGCCGCTTGCCGCAGTTAACCTAAAGATATTAGGAAAAACATCAGCAATTATAATAGATAATAAGTTTAAAGTCAATAAAAACATTAATGATTAAATAAAAACTGCAAATTTTCCTAATTTTTTAATGATTTTATGCAGATTGAGGAATTTTCTGCTCAATTTTTCTTTACTTTTATTAGATTTGTTGCACAAATAAAAGAAGATTTAGACTTATGCTTTCGGAAAAAATTATTCAAGCTGGCGTTGTTGGCGCCGGTGGCGCGGGATTCCCTGCCCACGTTAAAGCAAATTCAATGGTTGAATTTGTTCTGGCGAATGGCGCAGAATGTGAGCCGCTTATTCACAAAGATTATGAACTAATGGTCCACTTTGCCAAAGATATCGTTCGCGGAATAGAGCTGATGCTCGAAAGCACGTCAGCAAAAAAAGGTTACTTCGGAATAAAAGAAAAAAATGAATCCGCAATTGAAGCCGTAAAAAAGGAAATAAAAAACAGTCCGATCGAACTCACGTTTTTGGGGGATTTTTATCCCGCTGGAGATGAATATGAATTGGTTTATGCGGCAACAAAAAGATTAATTCCTCCAGCCGGACTTCCGTTGCAAGTTGGTTGCGTGGTAAATAATGTTGAATCGCTCTACAATATCTCGAAGGCTGACGAAGGAATCCCGGTTACTGAAAAATTTCTCTGCATTGCCGGAGCTGTTAAAAAACCATCAACATTTTTTGCCCCGATCGGAACAACGTTTCGCGAATTAATTGCTCATGCCGGTGGAACCAAAGTAAATGATTTTGCTATTTATGTCGGCGGAGTAATGATGGGCAAGCTGACATTCGATCTTGATGAAGTGGTAACAAAAACAACTGCGGGATTGATAATCCTTCCCAAAGACCATTACCTTATAAAACGCAAAAACCAGCCGGAAGAAAACTTCGCTCGAATTGGAAAATCTGCTTGTGATCAATGCAGTTATTGTACGGAATTTTGTCCACGCTATTTGCTTGGGTATGATGTTCAACCGCATAAGGTAATGCGGTCTCTTCAATTTACAAAAACTGGCGCGGATGTGTGGAATCAAATGGCGGAACTTTGCTGTGCCTGTGGATTGTGTACCCTGTATTCGTGTCCGGAAGATTTATTTCCGAAAGAAGCGTGTGATAATTCAAAAAAAGAGATGAAACTACAAGGAACAAAATATACGCAGACGAAGCCCCCGAAAGTACATCCAATGAAAGACGGAAGGCATGTCCCGCTAAAACAGTTAATGCAGAAACTACAATTAAGAGATTATGATGGACACACTCCTTTTAATCCACAAAAATTTGAAACTGAAAATGTAAAAATTATGTTAAAACAGCATGTGGGAGAAAAAGCTGAACCGGTGGTTTCAATAGGTGATCAAGTAACTAAAAATCAACTTATTGCAAAAGTGCCGGAGGGTAAACTTGGCGCAAATATCCATGCGTCCATTACTGGCATGGTGACGCATGTTGGTGATGAATATATTAAAATAACTAAATGAACTAAAAACTGATAACTGAAGAATAAAAACTATGATGCAAATGAACTCGCTCGGATTAATTGAAATGAGCAGTATAGCCGCCGGAATGCAAGCCGCAGATATTATGCTTAAAACCTCTCACGTTGAATTGATCTTATCTCGTACGATTTGTTCGGGAAAATACATGACGTTGATCGGCGGAGAAGTAGCCGCAGTTTCGACCGCTGTTGAAGCGGCCGTGGATACAGTCGGATTTGGAGTGATAGATCATTTTGTTATCCCAAATGTGCACCGCGATATTTTTCCGGCAATTTCGGGACACACAAATGTGCAACTTCTAGAAGCGCTGGGAATTGTTGAATCGTTTTCGGTAGCCTCATTAATTGAAGCTGCGGATGCCGCGGTAAAATCGGCGAATATTAAATTAATTGAAGTTCGTCTTGCTATGGCGCTCGGTGGAAAAGCGTTTTTTACTTGCACGGGAGAAGTTGCCGCAGTTACAGCCGCTGTTGAAGCGGGTGCGAAAGTAGTCTCCGAAAGAGGATTGCTTGTCAACAAAGTTGTTATCGCACAACCGAGACAAGAACTGCTCAATGAAATGATTTAAGAAATTCCAAAAGACAAAAGACAAATTCCAAGAATCAAAGGTCAAAAGTCAAGCATTTGAAATTTGGTTTTTGAAAATTGTAATTTTCTCAAGATTGATAGAAATGAATAAATGAATAGACCTGAATTGATGGCTCCCGCGGGAGATTGGACGATGCTGAGAACGGCTGTAAACAATGGGGCAAACGCTGTTTACTTCGGTGTTGAAAAACTAAATATGCGGGCAAAAGCTAAAAATTTTTTGCTCGATGAGCTGAATGAGATCGTTTCTTTCTGTAAAGAACATAACGTAAAAACTTACCTTACGCTTAACACTATTTTATTTGAAGAAGAATTAGTTCAACTTGATGAAATTATTCCGGCGGCAAAAAAGGCCGGAGTTGATATGGTCATCTGCTGGGATTTCGGGATCATCGAAAAATGTAATCAGTACGAAATGCCCTTCGCCGTTTCTACACAAGCATCAATTTCTAATTCTGCTTCTGCAAAAGTTTTTGAAAGACTCGGTGCTAAAAGAATTGTGCTTGCGCGCGAATGTTCTCTTGAAGAAATAAAAAAAATTAGAGCAAACACTGAGCTTGAAATAGAAGCGTTTATTCACGGCGCTATGTGTGTAGCTGTTAGTGGAAGATGCTTTATGAGTCACGAAATATTCGGACAAAGCGCAAACCGTGGAGAATGTGTCCAACCTTGCAGACGCGAATATGAAATTTATGATGGAACAAAGGACGCTTCATTAATGCTTGGAAAAGACTATGTTATGTCCGCAAAAGATCTTTGCGCGATTGAGTTTCTCGATCAACTTATTGAGTCGGGCATAAATTCTTTTAAAATTGAAGGACGGAAAAGAAGTCCCGAATATGTGGCAAAAGTTGTTTCGGTTTACCGGCAAGCAATCGATCTGTATTTTGAAAAAAAGCTTACCGATGAGCAGAAACAAAAATTTTTAGTCGACCTTAACAGTGTTTACAATCGCGGGTTCTCTTCCGGTTTTTATTTTGATAAACCCGATGGAAAAGACATTATTAACAAACACGGAAGCATCGCTACAACGCGAAAAGAATATGTTGGCAAAGTTTTAAACTATTATAAGACTCCCCAAGTTGTTCATATACTAATAGAAACGGGAAGCCTAAAAGTTGGCGAGAACGTTTTAATTATCGGGGAAACAACCGGAGTAGTAGAACTTATGGTAAAACAAATTATAAACGAAGAAGTTGATGTAAACGAAGCTTTTAAAGGAGAAAAAGTAACGTTTAATTGCGAATCGTTAGTTAGACCCCGCGATAAAGTTTATCTGGTAAAAACCATCGTTGCGTAACACTTAAAACAATTTCAAAGTGAAAAGGTGTTTTCCCGATAAATGCATGCCAGCAAGTAAACATAAAGAATTATGTCTATTCCATTGAAGTAACAGGAAAAATTCCTAATAACCTACATTAGTTAGTGATGAGAAAGACTTGTGAGATCTTGAGAATAATTCAGAATTATTCTTCATCTCCATCCGTTTGTTAAAGTTTACTCTTGATTTATATTCTTTCGGCCAGTTCGTTTTTGCTTCTTGTCCAAAGATAAACCATCGCTTTGTATTTAAAATTGAACCACATAATGAATTGATAATCCATTAGCATGATTGAGGGTTGGAAAGATGTCCGACAGATTACCCTTTGTCTTATGCAGATAAGGAATGAGATACCCTATCGCACTTCCGACAACCGCACCTGTTAAAATATCTGTTGGATAATGATTTCCTGAAGCATAGCGAAGATAACCGACAACTGAAGCCGTTACCAATGAACCTGCCCAAATGTACTTTTTATATTTTGAGTCGGGGAAATAGCCATCGTAGACTGACGACAGAAAAACTGCGGAAGCGAATGCTACGGTTGTGTGTCCGGAGAAGAAAGATTTCTTAGCTTCTGCTTCAAGTTTAATTCCTTGCGGTGCATCAGCATTATAAACAAATGGGCGGACCCTTATCGAGGTTCCTTTTGCAATTGACGGGATGAATGTTGCAAAGAGGAGTGTTTCAAAATACATTGCACTTATTGTTTGAAAATCTTTTTGAACATTTTTATCAAGAAAAAGCGTGAGTGGGGAAAGCATTGTTATGGCCACACTTACATCGCTAAGGGTGGTTAAATTTTTTGACCAATTGTAGGTGGCGCTTCTATCAAACGCATTAACGTCGTTCCGGGAAAGCGCGCTTATCTCCTGGACTGACAGAGGATTTATTTTTTGTTCCAGCGAATATCCTAAAACAGAAACCGCCGTGCCGGTTCCTAAAATAAGGGCATCTTTCTCCCATGATATTTTATATGGAGACTGCGCCGGAGTGTTACTAAATAGAACAAGCACACTAATAAGAAGTGAACAAAATACTTTCATGCAAATTCTTTCATAATGATAGGGGAAAAGCAATTGTATTAACTTTCTAAAAAAGCGAATTCAATTGAATCTTTTTTATTAAAATGAACATCAAACAATACAAACCAAATATAATTCGGAAAAAAATATGAAAAAATTCTTTTTAAAGTACTGGAAATATGGAGCCGTTCCCCTCGGTGCAGCTGCCGGTTATGCATATTACTATTTCATCGGTTGCCAGAGCGGAACATGTCCTATCCAAAGCAATCCTTATTTTAGTACGCTTTACGGAGCCATGCTCGGAGGAATTTTTATTTTCCCTTCAAAGAAAAAGAAACCGGAAACCGTGGAGAAGAGAGATGAAAATAACTAAAGAAATTTTTATTGAAGATTTAGTTCGTGAGCTTCCCGAATCGGTTGAGTATTTGATGAAACACGGAATCCGCTGCTTGATCTGCGGCGAACCCGCATGGGGAACGCTTGAAACAGCTGCAAAAGAAAAAGGATTTCAGCCTGAGCAAATAGATGTTTTTGTCGAGGAATTAAATGCTTTGTGCGAAGTATAAAAAAAAGACGATCCAGTTTTTGTTTTTACAGTAATTTGTCAATAATTTCAACAACTTTATTTGCTTGATGTCCCGCGGTAATCATCACCCGTGGAGCCATGACGCCTTCAGTCATAAAATCAGTTTTGTTGTCTCCGCACACAAAAATATTTGTTGAAAGCTTTTTTGTTTTGATCGTGTTCGCGGAGCTATACCCAGCCAAACCCGACGCGGTTACTAAATATTTCCCCTTAAAAAGATTTCCGGCAAATGCTTTCACCAACATTGCTTTTTCAGAAACATTGTCGAATGCTTCAACAATGATATGAACTTCCTTGAAGATGAATTTTATATTTATCCCGTTTAGTTTTTCATAATGTTTTTCAATTTGAAGAAAAGGATTAATCATTTTCAACTTTTCTTCCAGCGCATCAACTTTCCGTTTGCCGATATCATTTATAAAATATTGTTGACGATTTAAATTTGTTGGTTCAACCACATCAAAATCAACAAGGATTAATTTCCCGATTCCGATGCGTGATAGCGCGATTGCAGCGTTACTGCCGAGTCCGCCGCATCCGGCAATTCCAATAACAGCTTTTTCTAATTTACTTTTTAGTTGAGGAGCATTTCTCGCGGTGAGTTGTTCGTAAGAAATTTTTTTCATTTCACCCGCCACCGGTTGGCAGAAATAATTTTACTCTGTCATTTTCTTTCAGAATAGTTTGGCGCGACTTCTCTTCATCGTTGATAAAAACGGAAATGAATTTCTGATGCTCTTTTCGTATTTGAAGTTTTGTCATAAAATCTGCTGCCGTACTGCCTGGTTCAACATCAAGGAAACTTTTGTTTTTGATCTCCTTGATGTGTAAAAGTCCGAGATATTCGAAAAATATTTTCATGCGATTTCTACTTAACCAATTTCAGAATAATTTAATCGAAAATGTTTCGCTTCTTTTTTATAGATGATTGATTGAATTTCTGCAAGAATACCGATAGCAATTTCGTTTGGAGTTTCACCGCCAATATCAAGCCCGACCGGTGAATAGAGATTTTCTATTGAAGTATTTTCTTTAAACGAGGCTTTCAATTTCAAAATTGATTCTTTCACTTTTTTCTTTGACCCGATCATTCCAACGTATTTCATTTCAGGATAACATCGATACAGATATTTAAGAACGTCGAGATCGTGAGAGTGAAAATGAGTAACCAAAAGAGTGAAGGCGTTTTCAGCTAACGGTAGAGAGGCTCTGTCGGCTTCCGCAAGTTTTGTGAAATCAAAATAAATTTGCTTGTTGTAGAGTGAGTCGTGCAATTCAGCTAAGAGTTCTTTTCGGTTATCAATAAAGACAACATAAAAATTTAACTGCCTCGCAATTTTTGCAACTGCCTGCCCAACATGTCCGGCGCCAAAAATGTAAAGTACTCTTTCATAGCGGAAAACCTCGTAAAACACTTTCATTTCACCACCACAAAGTGCATCCATCTGGGCAACATCTTTGGTCTTTACTTTTATCTTTTCTCCTTCGTTTTTATCCTGTGTCAGCAAAATGGTTTCAGAAAAATTTTGAACATTTTCTTCGAGAAGCTTTTGTGCTTTCTTCATGATATGAAATTCAGCGCCGCCACCGCCAACGGTTCCGGCAACTCTTCCTTCTTCTCCCACAAGCATTTTAAATCCAACTCTTCCCGGACTACTTCCTTTTACCTCTGTAATTGTAATTAACACAGATGGTTTGTTGTCTTTAATCCGGTCTTGCAGGGTTTGGAATATCTCTATCATATATTTCCGACTTCACTGTTAAATTCTTCAATCAACGAATCAATTTTTCCAGTTAACGAACGCGTGTTGTTCCAGTATTCTTCATCATTCCATTGAGCGTTCAATTCACTCAACTCGCGCTGTTGTTGTTCGATCCAAGTAAAGTATTTTAAATTGTGAATCCGCTTTTTATCTTGATAATTCAACTCAAGCATGTTGTCGGTTCTTTGTCCCTGCAATGATTTGTGAAATGATTTCACAGCATCAAGTTCGGAATACTTGCCATATTTATCATTCATTTCTTCAAGACGCGAACCGTATAATTCCATCGAATCAGTTAGGATGGTGAAAATAACATCGTTCTCATTTAGTTCGTAATATTTTGCAAGCTTTATTGCAGAAAGCACATTAGCTATTCCGGAAATTCCGGCAGCAGAAAGTTTTGCAATTGTTTGTTCATCGATTCCTTCTTTCAAAAGGAATTTTTTTCCTTCTTCATCATTGAACAAGCGGGAAAGTTCCATGCAATCTTCATCATCGATCGCGAAAACAAAATCGGTGTTTTTTACGTTGTGAATCCACGGAACATGTTTATCGCCGATACCCTCGATGCGGTGTCCGCCGAATCCGTTAAGTAAAAGCGTTGGACATTGCAAAGCTTCACTCGCGCCGATTTTGCACGATGGATATTTTTCTTTTAAATAATCTCCCGCTGCTATCGTTCCGGCAGAACCGGTGGAAGAAATATAACCGGCTAATCTTAATTTTCCGCCCAACGATTTTTTCATTGCTTCAAAAACTTCTTCAACTGCGCTGGCGGTAACTTCATAATGCCACAGATAATTTCCGAACTCTTCAAACTGATTAAAAATTAATACATCTTTCCGCGTTGCTTTCAATTCCCAGCATTTGTCAAAGATTTCTTTTACATTGCTTTCGCAGCCGGGAGTTGCAATAACTTCGCCGGCAAGATTTTTTAACCAATCAAATCTCTCTTTGCTCATCTCTTCAGGAAGAATTGCGATTGATTCGCAGCCTAGTAATGCAGAGTTAAACGCACCACCGCGGCAAAAATTTCCAGTTGAAGGCCAAACAGCTTTCTGCCAGGTCGAGTCAAAATTTCCCGTAACAAGTGATGGCGCTAAACAGCCGAATGTTGCGCCGACTTTGTGCGCGCCGGTGGGGAAATATTTTCCGGAGATTCCAATAATTTTTGCTTTTACTCCTGTTAACGAAGAAGGAAATTCAACATAATTTACACCGCCGAAACCGCCACCGAATTCTTTCGGTTCATTCTTCCATGTTATTCTGAAAAGATTGAGAGCATTGACATCCCATAAACCGACTTGCTTAAGTTGTTCTTTAATTTTTGCAGGAGTTTTTTCCGGGTGTTTCATTTGTTCAAAGGTTGGAATAACAATTCCTTTTTCTTTACAGCGTTGAATATTGTTTTTACGCGCTTTGTCGTTTCTTTGCAAGTTGATCATGAGAGTTCCTTATTACATTTTTAATAAAATAATTTTTCTGCATTCACTAAATCTGCTTCGGTGTCGATATCGAAACCGATTCCTAAATCTTCACTTAAAAAAGAATTTCCTGAAAACTTTTTCAAAACATCACGCAGGGTTGAGGCGCTGTCTTCCTTTTTAATAGCCGACTTAATTTTCTCGTTAGCTAAAATCGGATGCCCTTTTTTCCGTTTTCCGTTTTCAAGCAGTACTGCCGGTTGAATGAAATCGTATTGTGTCTCATCTTCAAATTTTGCCTTCATCAAATGGTATGTTTCAATTGAAATGAAAGGCATATCTGCCAGGGCAATAATTATATTTCCATGTTGTGCGTTCTCAGCGCCGGTTTTAATTGACGAGAACATTCCGTCTTGATATTGCCGGTTACAAATTACTTGTATGTTTTTTGTGTCAACAAGATTATTTTTTTCAATCAGCTCAACTAATTTGTCAAAGTTACAACCGCCAACAACAACAACTTCATCACAAACGGAAACCAATTTTTGTAATGAATGAAAAAGCAACGGAACATTTTGAATTTCGATTTCAATTTTCCACTTATTCATCCGGGATGAATTTCCGGCAGCTAGAAGAATTCCCGAATAGTGATTGCCGCTCATTTTAATTGTTCAGTTTTAATGCTTCAGAAATAATTTCTAAATCCGGAGGAAAAGTTTTTGGAAAATTAACTTTTTTAATTGCCGAATCAATGTCTTTCAATCCGTGTCCGGTTAAAAGACAAATAACCGTTGCATCTTTTGAAATTGTTTCTTTCATCTTCAACAAACCCGCAAACGAAGCCGCCGAAGAAGGTTCACAAAATAATCCGGTTCTTTGTGAAAGTATTTTTTGTGCAGAAAGAATTTCATCATCAGAAACCAAAACAGCATCGCCGTTTGCGGCTTTTAAATCTGCAACCGCGCAATAACCATTTCGCGCAACGTTCACTGAAATGGAATCAGCTACGGTATCGGCTTTGTACTGCAAATCCCACTTGTTAAAATGAAAAGCATCAAAAAGAAACCGGCTTCCTTCTGCCTGCACTGCAATGATCTTCGGTAAATTTTTTATCAGTCCGATAAACCGCAAATCGAGAAATCCTTTGATCACACCACTCAACACAACGCCATCACCGGCAGGAAGAAAAACATAATCAATATTTTTTAGTTGCGAAACTAATTCGAAGGAAGAAGTTTTTTTCCCTTCAATCGTCATTGGATTGTAAGCAGTGTTTCTGTTTAAGAATCCCGTTTGTTCTGAAAACTTTAGCGAAAGATCAAATGCTTTATCGTAATCACCTTGTATCGGAATCAAAGTTGCGCCATACTGCAAACATTGAACAAGCTTTGCTTTCGGTGCGGTTGATGGCATAAAGATAAATGCTTTTTGTCCGGCTGCCGCAGCAATACCCGCCATTGATGATGCGGCATTTCCCGTTGATGCGAGAACAATTTCATGCAAACCAAATTTCTTTGCGAAAGCAGAAACAAGAAATGATGCTCTATCTTTATAAGATCCGGTTGGATTTGCGCCATCGAATTTTAAATAAACGTTCTCAAAACCGAACTCACTTTTAAAATTATTCGCATGAATAAGGGGAGTGTTCCCGACAGGAAGGTTAGGGAAAAATTCTTTCTCTACCGGCAGATAATCGTGTATGTCAAACAGGTCATTTTCACTTTTTGAATTCCGGAGTGCTTCGGGAAGTTTGACTTTAAGAATTCCTTTTAAAGGTTTTCCTTCAAGATTTTCTTCACGGCACGCGGGACACAGCATCAAATCCTTGGTGATTTCATACTGTCTTCCACATTCGCTGCAAAGATATTTGAAATCGGAGTTGTTTGGATGCGATTCCCTTTTCTCCGTCACGCCGAGCGAAGTCGAGGGGTTATTTTTATAATGAGTATTATTCATACATTCAGAAAGAGTATGAAGCATTTCAAAATTTCCTTTGATCAAAGCTTCTTTCTTTTTATGACTCCAGTTCTTTAATTTTTTTTCACAAACTATTGCTTGAGCGATATCAACAATTTAGTTTAATACATTACTGCCGAACTGTAACTTTACATTTTTCACTAATACTAAAAACCGCACAAATGCCGCATTGAAAAGGGCGTCCGGTTGATTTGCGTGTTAGGTCGATATCTCATCTAATATCAAATCGTGATTTTTAATTTTCTTTTTCAGAAAATCTAATAAACTTAATTTCAGTTCTTTATAATTGGGAGTTAATATGTTGATTTTTAACTCATCATCATTAAACTTTATTTTAAATATTTCAAAAAAATAAGGCTTCATAATAATAACATCTTTTATCTCAGAAAGGTTATAGATGAAAATATCCTCATTTTTACAAATGATTATACTTTCTCCTTTTAATTCATAAAAACTATTTTTGTTCTCAAGGAAATAAAATATTGATTTTATAATACTTACAAATGCGATCGTTATAAAAAACATAATCATATACGTATTTGAAATGATATGTAAATCGTAAACGAATAATTTGTAATTAATGTAATATGCAAAGACAATAATTGACAACAACTTAAGAATTATACTAGGAAAATATTCGGACCAATCAAGATTTAATAATATTTTTTTTGATGGATATTGTGCATAATCTATAACAGCACGAAAGCCATTTTTTGTAAATTCCTTATATTCATCGTAATTATTAAAACCGATTTTTTTTGCCAATTCCATTTCAGCTATCAAGACTCTTTCAGGGTATTTATCCCTATCAATATCTCGTAAAACTTGTTCCAATTGACTGGTATTATAAGTGCTATATTTTTTTGAAATACCATCTTCCAATTTTTGATACTCCTTTTAAAATCAACCTAACTATTCTCAAAGAAACCCGCTTTGTGTTGAGCTATTCTTTGTTCCAGATTAGTCGTACAACCAGTATAATAACTTTCACCGGCACATTTTAATATGTAAACCCAGGCTGCCATTTTATTTTGGCCGCACCCTCATCTCTCGACTTCGCTCGAGATGACGCGAAAGGTTTGTTTCTGATTGACAACTCATGATCTATTTTGTATAATAAATAAGACCGAGCGAAGCCGAGGTCACATCGTTAGTGCCATTATTGCTTTTGCCGTATGCAAGCGATTTTCCGCTTCGTCAAAAACAATTGAAATGTCGGGATTATCTAAAATTTCATCTGTCACTTCATTACCACGATCTGCGGGTAAAGCATGCATCAACTTCACATTTTTGTCTGCGAGTTTAATTCGTTTGTCATCGCAAATCCACGATTTATATTTATCGAGATTGCCTTTCATTTCTTTTTTACATTCGGTTTCATTTTGTAAATATTGATCAACATCATAAAAACCGAAGCCGCCCCAGTTTTTGGGAATGACGATGTGAGCGCCTTCAAAAGCTTCATCCATATTATTTGTGAATTTAAGCGAACCGCCTCCGGCAGCAGCATTCTTGTAAGCTTTATCAACAATGTTTTTGCTCAACGGAAATTCCTTTGGATGCGCAACGGTAACATCAATGCCATAACGAGGAAAAAGAAGAATTTGCGTTTGCGGAACGGAAAGCGGCTTGCTGTGTGTGTCTGCGTAAGCCCAGGATACGGTTACTTTCAATCCCTTTGGATCTTTTCCAAAATGTTCAAAGATGGTCATCAAATCTGCTAAACCTTGGAAAGGATGATAAACATCATCCTGCAACGACATTACCGGAACGGTTGCGTTCGCGGCGAGTTCGTCTAAATATTTTTTCCCAACACCGTAAAAACAATTTCTGCATGCGATGCCGTGTCCCATACGGGAAAGAATAATTGCCGTGTCTCTAGCAACTTCACCGTGAGTGATCTGCATTTTGTCCGGCGTTAAATCGTGTGCGTGTCCGCCGAGCTGCGTCATACCGGCTTCCATCGAGTTTCTTGTGCGGGTTGACTGTTCAAAGAAAATTGCGAACAACGTTTTGTCCTGCAATAAACGGTGAGGTTCACCCATTGCAAATTTTCTTTTTAAATCAAATGCTACTTCAAACGCCGTGTCAAGTTCTTGCTTTGACCAGTCATCATCAGTTAAAAAATGTTTTTTTGAAAGATCTGAAACCATAATATTTCTCCGAATTTATTTTTCTAATTAAATTTTAATACATTTCACAAAACAATGCATAGAAAGCACTAGCTTTCACCAAATGTTCAACCGGCACTTTCTCATTCGGCGCGTGCGCCATTACTTCATTGCCGGGACCAAATCCGATCACCGGTATTCCATACATTCCATTAATTGAAATTCCGTTTGTTGAAAAAGTCCATTTATCAACAAGAGGTTTTTCATTAAACAAATCAGTAAAAGTTTTTATTCCGGTTTGAATCACCGGGTGGCTTTCTTCAAGTTTCCAAGTGGGATAATATTTTTCCATACCATATTTCAAGCCGGTGAAAGCTGTTTCATCGTAATATAGAACTTCAACTTTAGCATTCATATCTTTTACAATTTCTTCAACCTGCTTTACAGCCAGTTCTTTGTTTTCGCCCCAGGTTAATCTTCTATCGAGATGAATTTTTGCAAAATCGGCAACAGCACAAAGCGAAGGACTTGAAGAAACAAATTCGGAAATTGTAACCGAGCCTTTGCCGAGAAATTCATCAAAGGCTAAACGTTCATTTAATTTTTCAATTTCCAGAGCAGCGCGTGAAGCCATATAAATAGCGTTCTTTCCTCTTTCCGGGGCTGACCCATGAGCAGAAACTCCGAAAAACGAAACAACAATCTCCATTCTTCCGCGGTGTCCGCGATAGATATTCATGTTCGTTGGTTCGGTAACGATGACGCAATCAGGTCGAACATTTTCTTCTTCAACAAGATATTTCCAACACAAGCCGTCGCAATCTTCTTCCATCACCGTTCCCGTGACAAGTAACGTAATATCATTTGTTAAACCGAGTTCCTTCAAAATTCTTCCGGCAGTAATAGCAGCAATTGGTCCGCCTTTTTGGTCAACGCTTCCGCGTCCGTGAACAAAACCATCTTTTATTTCGCCACCAAGCGGATCGAAATTCCAGTTTTGCAAATTCCCTAAATCAACAGTATCAATGTGTCCGTCTATTGCAATTACTTTTTTCCCATTCCCGATTCTTCCGATGATATTACCGAGCCCGTCAATTTTCACTTCATCGAATCCGGCTTCTTCCATCATGCGTTTCAATTCATAGATGACATCTTTTTCTTGGGTACTGAGCGATTTTAATTTGATAAGCTTCGAGAGATTTTCTGCGGTGTACTGTTCATATTTTTTTGCGAGGGCAAGAATTTGTTTGGCGCGTTCCATGTTGTTTCCCGTTTTTAATTGTGATTTGCGTTGCGGCATGGCGAGAATGTCAGCCGTAGATGTGGGCGGTCATATTGTTTTACTAGTTGCACTAAAAAGTAACTTTTCATAATTGGACTACAAACTTACAAATTCTCTTAGAATATTTATAGGGATTGTTTAGAATATTCTGATTAATTTTGAAACGAAAAATCTAAGGGACAAAGATGATTTCTCCCGCTAATTCTCATTGATCTAATTTTCTGAAGGAAAAACAGTATGTCGGACCAAATGACGCCCATTCCTCTCAACCAACTTTTTGAGTGGATGGTTACAGAGTTCAAAAACGAAAAAACAATTTTTGGAATTCCTCAATCGAACTTTTTTTATAAAAAAGACAACTCGCACACAACGATTTTTAATAACAAGTTGGAGTTGCCCCTTGGTCCTGCCGCTGGTCCGCATACGCAGTTAACACAAAATATTATTACCTCTTATTTAGTTGGCGGAAGATTTTTTGAATTAAAAACCGTGCAAATCCTTGATGAACTAAAGGTGGATAAACCATGTATTGATATGCAAGACGAAGGCTACAACGTTGAGTGGTCGCAAGAATTAAAATTGGAACAATCGTACGATGAATATTTAAAAGCCTGGTTTCTTTTGCCCGTCTTAAAAGAATTGTTCGGTTTTTCCAAAAGTGAAGAAAGGGGATTTGTGTTTAACATGAGTGTTGGGTATAATCTTGAAGGGATTAAAACCGAACGCATGAATAATTTTATTGAGGATTTAAAAGATTCATCAAGGGACGAAAAGTTTCTTCAATATAAAGATGAATTGACTGCAAAGTTGAATGATGAAAATGTTCGTCAAATACTGAAACAGTCAATTAATCGTGAAATCAATTTTGAAAAAATGATAAGCGATCTCCAAAATATTTCGCCGAACATCTCGCAATCGGTAACGCTCTCAACAATGCACGGCTGTCCTCCCGCAGAAATTGAAGCAATAGCAAAGTATCTTATTAAAGAAAAAGGTCTTCACACGTATGTTAAATTAAATCCTACGCTTCTCGGTTATGAAAAAGTGACTTCTATTCTTCATCAACTTGGATTTCATTACATAGATTTAGATCGTGCCTCTTTTGAACACGACATTAGTTTTGCCGACGCCGTTCCAATGTTAAAACGATTGCAAAACTTTGCCAAAGAACAGAAGAAAGACTTTGGTGTTAAACTTTCTAATACCCTTGGAGTGAAGAACAAAAAGAAAGTCCTTAACGGTGACGATATGTATATGTCGGGGCGATCGCTTTTTCCGTTAACCATAAATGTTGCACGTTTACTCGTTGGAGAATTTCATGGTGAATTATCAATGTCTTTTTCCGGCGGTGCTACAATAAATAATGTTCAAGAGATTGTTGACTGCGGAATTTCTCCGGTTACGCTTGTTACTGATCTGTTAAAACCCGGCGGTTATGGACGATTATTCCAAATGGCAGAAAAAGTCGAAAAGAATAATTCGTTTGATAAAAAAATTGATGTTGATAAAATTAAAACACTGGCGGATAATTCATTAATTGATATGAATTACAAGAAAGAAAAAAGAGAAATCAGCACGGTAAAAATTCCAACAAAGTTAGAAATGTTTGATTGCTACGTTGCACCGTGTGAAGAAGCCTGCCCGATCCATCAAGATGTGGCTGCATACATCCGTTTGGTTGAAGAAGGAAAATATAATGAGGCGTTTGAAGTAATCGTTTCAAAAAATCCGCTCCCATTCATTACCGGGTACATTTGCGATCATCAATGTCAAACCAAATGTACACGTTGGGATTATGACGATCCGGTAAAAATTAGAGAAATGAAAAAGATCGCCGCGCAGTTCGGGTACGATGAATATTTTAAGAAAATATCCTCCGCCGATAAGCTTGGAGAAAGCAAAGCCGCGGTTGTTGGCGCGGGACCAGCTGGATTAGCATGCGCGTTCTTTCTTGCAAAAGCCGGACTAGATGTAACCATCTTTGAAAAAAGCACGCGAGCCGGCGGAACAGTCCAAAACGTTATCCCCGATTTCCGCTTGCCCCAAACCGCTATTGACGCCGACATCGAATTCATAAAGAAGCACGGTGTAAAATTTCAATTCGGAACGGATGAAAAATTCTCGATCGAAAAATTAAAAGCTGAAGGATACAAATATATTTTTGTAGGGATAGGCGCTACGAAATCCAATCCAATACAATTGGAAGGAGAAAACGAGGACATCCTAAATGCGATAGAATTTTTATGGCATTATAACAACAAAGAAAAAATCGAACTTGGCAAAAGCGTAGCTGTCATCGGTGGAGGAAACTCTGCAATGGATGCTGCACGCGCTTCCAAACGCATTGATGGTGTAGAGAAAGTTCACATCGTCTACCGACGCACAAAGGAATTTATGCCCGCGGATAAAGAAGAACTTGATGCAGCGTTAGAGGATGGAGTAATTTTTCAGGAACTTCTCCTTCCGGTTTCACACAACGGCAACATATTAAAATGCCAAAAAATGAAGTTGGACGAAGTTGGAAAAGATGGGCGAAGAGGAGTAACTCCGATTGAAAATGAATTTGTAGAACTGGAGATTGACACCGTTATTTCCGCAATAGGAGAAAGTGTTGATTACGATATTTTGTCCGACAACAACATTGCTTTCGACCAGAGGAAAAATATTCTAATCGATAAAACATCAAATGAGACCAATCTGGAAAATGTTTTTATCGGCGGCGATGCTTACCGTGGTCCTTCAACAGTTGTGGAATCAATTGCAGATGGAAAAAAAGCCGCAGAAGCCATTCTTAAAAAAGAAAAAGCGTCTCTTTCCTTTTCAAATAATTTTTCTCAACTTTTCAATAGTTCTATTTTGTTTGGAGACGTTAGCGCAAAAAAAGGAATTATCGAAGGAATAAATAGGGAGTCCCAACACGAAGCCAGCCGCTGCTTGAGTTGCAGTTTTATTTGCAATAAATGTGTCGATGTCTGCCCAAACCGCGCAAATGTTACTATTAAGATCGATGGATTCAAAGATGCGTTCCAGATTTTACATATTGATGGAATGTGTAACGACTGCGGCAATTGCGAAACTTTCTGCCCACACATCGGTGCACCGTACAAAGATAAAATGACTTTGTTCTGGAGTGAAAAAGAAATGCGCGAAAGTAAGAACGACGGATTTTATTTATTGAAATACCATGGAACGGCTTTTTTCCTTGTTAAAAAAAATATTTCGATTTCAGAAATTGAAATTGATCCTCAAGACTATAGCGTTATAACTCATCGCGGAGATGTTGATGATTCCGAGGCAATGTTAATTTCAGAAGCATTTAAAAATTATCGTTACTTATTTTTATAAAACATGGCGGCAAAATGATCATACTAAAAAACGCAACCGTTATTCAATTCTATCCGGCGCAGATAACAAGCGGAGTAGATGTTGTAATTGAAAATGAATTCGTCAAAGCAGTTGGAAAAAATATTGCGGCGAACTACAAGGCTGACAAAATTATTGATGCTTCTCATAAAATTGTTGCACCGGGAATTGTCTGCGCGCATAATCACTTTTATTCTGCACTTGCAAGAGGGATTCTTGCGGACATTCAACCTTCCACAGATTTTATCAGCATTCTTAAAAATTTGTGGTGGCGGTTGGACCGCGCGCTCGACGAAGAATCGCTTTACTACAGTGGAATTATTGGCGCATTGGAAGCGATAAAATGCGGAACAACTTCTGTTGTTGATCATCACGCGTCGCCTTCTTTTATAAAGGGTTCCCTCTCGATTCTTCAAAAAAGTTTTGAGCAAGTCGGACTGCGTGGAATTCTTGCGTATGAAATTACCGACAGAAATGGTGCAAAAGGTTTGCATGATGGAATTGAAGAGTCGGCTCAATTCACACAGAAAATTCAAAACGAAAAAATTGAGGGCAAATTACATTTAATTGAATCGGCAATTGGCGGGCATGCGCCGTTTACTTTGGATGACAAGGCTCTTCAGCTTATGGCGGAAGTTGTTTCTGCAACTAAAAGCGGAATTCATTTGCACGTTGCTGAAGATGAATATGATTCTTCTTTTTCACACCATCACTATGGAAAAGATATTCTTGAACGGCTGGAAGAGAATACTTTGTTAAATGAAAAAGCTATTCTTGTGCATGGCGTTCACCTTACAAATAATGATCTGGAAATTCTCAACCGGCACGATGCTTTCCTTGTTCACAATCCACGATCAAATATGAACAATAGTGTCGGGTATATGAACAGACTTCATCAAGTAAAGAACCTTGGAATCGGAACCGACGGCATCGGCGCAAACATGTTTGAAGAAACAAAATTTGCTTTCTTCAAAAATCAGGAAGCAAAAGGGAAACTCTCTTATTCCGATTTTATGAAAATATTGCAAAACGGGAATGAAATTCTTAACCGATATTTTAATTATTCCTTCGGAAAAATTGAAGAAGGATACGCGGGTGATGTTGTTATCCTTGATTATCAAACGCCAACGCCGTTGCAAAGCGAAAATCTTGCCGGACATTTTCTTTTCGGTTTTTCTTCACGCGATGTCGAAACAGTGATTGTAAATGGAAAGATTGTTTATGAAGAAAGAGCTTTTGCGTTTGACACTTCCGGTATTTATAAGGAAGCACAAAAGGCGGCAAAAAAACTCTGGAGTAAAATGAATGCAATTAAGTGATACACATTAGAGTGTGAACGTTTCTCCAATTTGCTTGAGTCCTAAAGTCATTCCAAAATTTTTATATCCGTCTGTAAGCCGGTTAAGCGGTTCTTCGATGGGCTCGATGCCTTGTTTAAAAGTATTTGTATGGATCGGAATAAAGATTTTTGCTTTCAACTCTTTTGCCATTTGTAGCGCTTCTTCCGGCGTGCAATGATTGAAGCGCCAAGGGTTATATGCTCCAATCGGCATTATTGCAATGTCAACCGATTCATTTGTTTTCTTAAATTTATCGGTTAAAGCAGTATCGCCGCCGAACAAAATTTTTATTCCGTTTCTTTCAAGAATATAAGCGTTATAACTTCTTCCGTTTTGCATGAACCCTTTCGAGCGGTCTCGTTCCCATGGGAATCGCCAACCAAAATGTTTTGTCTCAACTGCTTTGATTTTTATTTCATTAATCTCAGTCGTTTCAGTCCAATCAATTTCTTTAAGAGATTTCCACTTTAAATCGTCAATAACATCAGAAGTGTTAAAAGCGGTAAGGCAATCAATTTGATTTGGAAATCTTTCAGAGAGAAGCATTAAAGTTTGATAATCCATGTGATCCATATGTGCGTGTGAAAGAAGAAGCAAATCCGGTTTTGGTATTTCATCAACGGTTAAAGCAGGTGCGGTGAACCGCGAAGGACCGTAAGTAATTCCAAGAAAATAAACTCCGATACGTTCAAGCAGAACAGGATCTGTAAGAATTATTTTCCCGTAAAAATTTAAGAGGATGGTTGAATGCCCGAGCCAGGCAATATTTATTTCGTCTTCTTTCCAGAGTTCGGGTTGAGGTTTGCATGCCGACTTTGCTGCCGAAGCCTCAAACTTTTTCATCAGGGGAGAAAATAAAAAAGCTCCTAAGGATAATTTAAATGTTCTTCTTACAAAAGTTCTTCGTTTCATAATTAGCTAAAACATAAGTTTGGATCAAATAATTCCCATTTTTCCTGTTCAACTTCAATAGAAAAAGTTCTATTTTAAGCGGTAAAAAATAAAGAAAATATGAGGAGATAAAAATGATTTATAAAAATTTTGCGCGGTCGGATGAACAAGTTTCACTTCTTGGATTTGGCTGTTGGGGAATTGGAAAATCAATGTGGATTGGTGCCGAGGATAGCGAATCTAAAAAAGCTTTACACAAAGCCGTTGAACAAGGCGTTACGTTGTTCGATACCGCCTACGTTTACGGTATGGGACACAGCGAACAACTCGTTGGTGAAGTAGAAAAGGAATCGGGGAAGCATTTGTTTGTCGCTTCTAAAATTCCTTCTAAAAAATATGAATGGCCCGCGAGTGACTCGTCAAAATTTTCCGACAGCTTTCCGAAAGAGCATATCATTGAAATGACGGAAAAAAGTCTGCGCAATTTGAAGCGCGATTACCTTGATCTTCAACAGTTTCATGTCTGGAATGATAAATGGGCTCAGGAAGATGAATGGAAAGAGGCGATCTATCAATTAAAGAAAGAGGGAAAAGTTCGCTTCTTCGGAATTTCTATCAACGATCATCAACCGTGGAATGGTATTGAAGCCGGAAAGACAGGGTTGATCGATAGCTTTCAAGTTATCTTTAATATATTTGATCAATCTCCAACAGATCAACTATTTTCTTTCTGTGAAGAAAATAATATTGCAATTCTTGCACGCGTTCCATTTGACGAAGGAAGCTTGACCGGAAACATTACTCCTGACACAATCTTTCCGAAAGAAGATTTTAGAAATCAATATTTTGGAGGAAACCGCAAAAAAGAAGTCTACGAACGTGTGTTAAAGATTAATGAGGATGTTAAAGACGAAACCGAAAATATTGCGGAGGCAGCGTTACGCTATATTACAAGCTTTAATGCCGTTACATCCGTAATTCCCGGAATGAGAAGTGAAAAAAATCTTTTAGCAAATTGCAAAGCAGTCGAAAAAGGAAAACTTTCTCAATCGGCATTGGAAAAAATAAAAGCGCATCGCTGGATTAGGAATTTTTATGCTTGATAACAGTATCGAAAATTCACTAACGTCCGATCGCTTATATAAAAAAGGACTGCGGTTAGAATATTTTACCGTAGGATATAATATTCTTGAAGCTATTGCCGCCCTTCTTTTGGGCGGCATTGCCTCAAGCGTTGCCCTTATCGGTTTCGGTCTAGATAGTATTGTAGAATCACTTTCCGGAGGAGTTTTAATCTGGCGGCTATCAAAAGGAAGAACTCTCTCAAAAGAACATGAAGAAAAAATTGAAGTGCGTGCACAAAAATTTGTTGCGGTTACATTTTTTGTACTCGGTGGGTATGTGCTTGTAGAATCAGTTTTGGCGTTGGCGGATGGAAAACCGCCGGAAGAATCAATCGGTGGAATTATTTTAGCGATTCTCTCCTTAATAATAATGCCGTTACTCGGAAAAGCAAAAATGAAGGTCGGCAAAGAGTTAAACAGCCGCGCTCTTATTGCCGACGCAAAAGAAACTTTCGCATGCGCATTTCTTTCAATTGCATTATTGTCGGGTTTAGCCGCAAATTATTTCTGGGGATTTTGGCAAGCCGATCCGATTGCGGGACTTGTGATCGTTTATTATCTCTTCAAAGAAGGAAAAGAAAATTGGGAAGGCGAATGCGAATGCCATGAATGATGAAATTGCAAAACTCAAAAGTCAAATTTCAAATCCATTCCAATAATCAAATTCTAAAGCAAAACGTAATTATTCGACAATAATAGTTTCCGGTGTTGTTATTTGATTTTTGACCTTTGGAATTTACCCAACTATAGGTCAAAATTCCCTATATTTGCATCGTTAAAAACCAAAAGGATTGTATGGATTTCCTCGAAAAGTTGAGAAAAATAAAAGAGAAATATGATAGAATAAATGATCACCTCTCTGACCCCGATTATGTAAAGAACACCGATAAATTAATTTCACTTAGTAAAGAGCGAAGCGAGCTTACGCCGATCATTACTGTCTATGATGAATATTCTAAAACCATGTCCGACATTGAAGGGAACAAAGAAATTATTGATTCCGGTTCTGATAAAGAATTGGCAGAACTTGCCGAAGCTGAATTAGATGATCTGAAAATCAAAAAAGAAAAATTGGAAGACGAGATCAAAGTGCTCCTTCTTCCAAAAGACCCTAACGACGACAAAGATGTTATTGTGGAGATCCGTGCAGGTACCGGCGGAGATGAAGCTGCTCTTTTTGCGGGCGATCTGTTCAGAATGTATTCCCGTTACGCCGAAACCCGGGGTTGGAAACTTGAGTTGATAGACATTAATGATACCGCCGGACTCGGTGGAATTAAAGAAGTAGTGTTCTCCGTAACCGGGACAAGCGTCTTCGGAGATTTGAAATTTGAGAGCGGTGTTCATCGTGTGCAGCGCGTTCCCGCAACCGAAGCAAGCGGACGTGTACATACTTCAGCCGCATCAGTGGCGGTTCTGCCGGAAGTTGAAGATGTTCAGGTTGATATTAATCCAAGCGAATTAAAAATTGATGTTTACCGCAGCGGCGGCGCCGGCGGACAGAATGTAAATAAAGTTGAGACCGCTATCCGCATTACTCACTTGCCCTCTGGTTTGGTCGTACAGTGTCAGGACGAACGTTCTCAATTAAAGAACCGGCAAAAAGCGATGAAAGTTTTGAAAGCCCGTCTGTTCGATATGAAACAGCGCGAGCAAAATAAAGAAATTGCCGCGGTAAGAAAATCAATGGTTGGCAGCGGCGATAGAAGCGATAAGATTCGCACTTACAATTATCCCCAAAACAGAATTACCGATCACCGAATCGGATTAACGCTCTATAATCTTTCCGGCATCATGGAAGGCGATTTGACCGAACTCATCGACCAAATTAAAATGGCGGATAGAACCGAAAAACTGCAAGCGGAAATGGAGTAAGAAGGTTTTAGTTTTAATTCGGTGAAAATTTAGTGAGATTTAGCATTTTCAGTAAAGAAAATATTCATAAAAACTAAAGAGAAGCATCCAATTTCTTTTTAATTACGTCATCAACAATTTTAACAAATTTTTTCATCTGCCTGAAATATGTTTTAACTTCAGTTTTATTAACAAAAACATAATCATGATAATCAGCAGCATTTCTTCTTTCAAAAGAATCGTTAAGAATTTTGCCAACATCTCTGTTGATTAAATTGTTTTTTAAATATGTTCGATTAAAGTAACCAATTAATCCTTGATGCTTAGAAAAATTTTGCTGATCCAGCAACGACAAAGCATTGACTATATAAAAACCGGCATAATAAATTCTATTCATTGCTATGGCTAGCATTTTTTGGTCGATAAGAACTTCTATGTGGCGTAATGTTTCAAATGCTTTTTCTCTTCTGTAATTTATCAAATCAACCTGGTGTTTTTCAAATTTCATACAGAAACCCCTGTTTCTCTAACTTCATGAATGAACGGCAAAAAAGAATATTTCACTTCATATTCATTTTTTGTGAAAATTTTGGGATCGAATACAATATCAGCGGTAATTCCAAAATCATAAACAAAATTTTTTATTGCCCGTTTTTTTTGCCATGAAATTGGTTTTTTGGTGAGAAGCAAGATGTCAAAATCACTTTCGTAATTTTGTTTGGTAATGCGGGAACCAAAGCAAATTATGTCAACCACAAGACCGGGAAACTCTTCATGGAGAAGTTTTTTTAATCTTTGTATTAGTAGCCTGTCTTCTTTGTTAAGTATCATAAGAAAGATTTTTTTTGATAGATAACTTAATAGAAGCAGAAGCAAAAACAAACATAATTCCTTTTTCTCATCCAACAATTTTCTTTCCCGGTCAATGAACGACCTAAATTTATGTTCGCAGTCTTTGTTCAAACTAATGCAGGCAAGAGAGAAATGAAATAACTGAGCCGGGAACGCACAAAACGAACAATCTTTTAAAGTTGCCGGAATCTGATGACTGAAAACTTTTTCTTATATTTCTTCAACTTAAAATCAATTATTATTTCACGGAAAACAGATGATGAAAAAATTTTCGTTTAACACATTGCTTCTTTTCTTTTTTATTTTTTGCTTTGAACTACTCCCCCAACAAAAAGAACTAACGGTTGAATTAATTCAAACCAACCGGGATTTCTTCGGAAAGAATTTAAGCGGTGTACAATGGTTTTCCGGAGGAGAAAAATTTTCTTTTCTGAAAAGAGATCCCGTAGCAAAAGCAACCGCAATTTATGAACACGATTGTAAAACCGGAGAAGAAAAAATTCTTGTTTCCGGAAATGACTTAAAATTAAAACCTGAGGATCAACCGTTCGTGATCCAAAATTATGAGTGGCTCCCGAATGAAAAATATATTTTGTTTACCGGCACGCTGCCTGCCCGTTCGCTTAAAACCGGGGGAGCTTTTTACATTTATGAAATTGCGAAGAAGAAATTTTTTGAACTCGCCTCTTCCGAAAAAACCCAGGAGAACGCCCGCTTTTCTCCAGATGGCGAAAAACTTGCCTTCGTTCGAGACAACAACGTTTTTGTAGTTGACATCCAATCGCAGAAAGAAACGCAAATAACTTTTGACGGAAGTGCAACACTCTTAAACGGAAATTTTGATTGGGTCCATGAAGAAGAGTTTGGAATTATTAACGGAATTGAATGGTCGCCCGACAGTAAGCGGATAGCCTTTTGGCAGCTTGATCAATCGCAAGTTCCCGAAATGCACATCGCAAAATGGGATTCACTCTATCTCAACTTTCTTGACATGCGTTATCCAAAAGCCGGCACACGCGGCTCGTTTGTAAAAATCGGAGTAGCGGAAATTACTTCACCTAAAATTACCTGGGTTGATCTGGGCGAAGAAACCGACATTTACATTCCCCGTATAAAATTTACCGAAGATGCAAATTTGCTTTCCATTCAACGCCTAAACCGGTTACAAAACAAGCTGGACTTGCTCTTTGCCGACGCAACAACCGGCAAGACAAAAACTGTTTTTACGGAAACCGATTCGTGCTGGATAGACATTAACGATAACTTGAATTTCTTAAAAGATAAAAAACATTTTACATGGACTTCCGGTAAAGACGGTTTCCAGCATATTTATCTTTTCGATTACAACGGCAAACAGATCAAACAACTTACAAAAGGAAATTTTGAAGTTGATAAAATTCTCGGCGTTGATGAAACGAACAAGCAAATCTTTTTTACTTCTAACGAAAGAAATACTATCAACACAGATTTGTATTCAGTGAGCTATGAAAGCGGCAAACGAAATCGCATAACAGAAGCAAAGGGGTGGCATAGCATTAATCTTTCTTCAAATCAAAAATATTTTATCGATCGCTACTCGAACGCAAATCTTATCGGCTCATCATATCTTTATAATACAAGCGGTGAAAAAGTTCGTGATCTTGTTGTGAACGATATGTCGGCATTCAAAGAGTACAACCTCTCTCCCGTTGAATTTTTCCGTTTCAAAACTACCGACGGAGTTGAACTTGACGCCTCAATTATAAAACCGGCTAACTTTGATCCATCAAAAAAATATCCGGTACTGGTAAATAACTACAGCGGACCCGGTTCCAAAACGGTGATGGATTTGTTTGGAAGAGATCTCTGGTTTCAGCTTCTTGCGCAAAAAGGATACATCATCTTTGCGCTTGATAACAGAGGCACTGGAGGTCGTGGCGAATCATTTAAGAAAATGGTTTACAAAAATTTAGGATATTGGGAAGTGAATGATCAGATTGAAGGTGCAAAATATCTCGCTTCGCTTCCGTATGTTGATGCAAGCCGCATAGGTATTTGGGGATGGAGTTACGGCGGTTATATGTCGGCGTTAACGTTAGTGAAAGCTGCCGATTATTTCAAAGCGGCGGTTGCAGTTGCACCGGTAACCGATTGGAAATTTTATGATAACATTTATACCGAGCGGTATATGTCAACTCCGCAGTTAAATCCAAAAGGATACGAAACAAGCTCGGTCTTAACTTACGCCAATAAACTCAAGGGCAAATTGCTGCTAATTCATGGAACTGCGGATGATAATGTTCATTTTGAAAACTCCGTAGCACTGGTAACAAAGCTGGTTGCAGAAAACAAACCGTTTCAGACGATGTATTATCCTGAAAAAAATCACGGTATTTACGGCGGCAAGACACGTCTGCATCTGTATGAATTGATGACAAAATTTATTTTAGATAATTTATAAAAAGAAAAAATTGAGGTAGATATGAAAAAGAGAAAACTTGGTAAAATTGGACCCGAAGTTTCCGCTATCGGATTAGGATGTATGGGCATGTCGGATTTTTACGGAAATCCAAACGATGCAGAATCAATCTCTACCATCCACAGGGCAATTGATCTTGGAATTAGTTTTTTAGATACGTCCGACATGTACGGTCCGTTCAAAAACGAAGAACTCGTCGGCAAAGCGTTAAAAGGAATTCGCGGCAAAGTAACACTTGCAACAAAATTCGGAATTGTGCGAACAAGCGATCCGAACGTCCGCGGTGTTAACGGAAGACCCGAGTATGTTAAAGCTTCGTGCGAAGGTTCTTTGAAACGGCTCGGAGTAGATTACATCGACCTCTATTATCAACACAGAGTTGATCCGAATGTTCCGATTGAAGAAACAGTCGGCGCTATGGCGGAACTGGTTAAAGAAGGAAAAGTAAAATATCTCGGACTTTCTGAAGCGGGACCCAAAACCATCCGCAGGGCGCATCAAGTGCATCCTATTTCGGCATTGCAGACCGAGTATTCGCTCTGGAGCCGCGATCCCGAAGATGAAATTTTAGCGCTTGTAAAAGAACTTGGAATTGCGTTTGTCGCTTACAGTCCGCTCGGAAGAGGATTCTTAACCGGGCGTTTCAAAAACTTTGAAGACCTGGAAGAGAATGATTACCGGAGATTTTCACCTCGATTCCAGGGTGAAAATTTCGATAAGAATTTAGCGCTTGTGAAAAAAATAGAAGAGCTCGCACAATCAAAAAATGTGCTTCCGGGACAGTTAGCTTTAGCGTGGGTTCTTGCTCAAAGTGAAAATATTATTCCGATTCCCGGAACGACAAAGCAAAAACATATTGAAGAAAATGTTGCAGCAACGGAAATTGTTTTGTCAAAGGATGAACTAGAGCTGATCGAAACCGTTTTTCCGAAAGGCGTTGCAAGCGGATTGAGATATCCCGAAGCGATGATGAAAGTTGTGAACCAATAAAATAGGAACAAGTTAAAAGTAGAAAGTAGAAAGTAGAAAGTAAAAAGTTGAAAGTTGTTTTTATTACTTTCCACTTGCAACTTTACACTTTCTATTAAAAAAGGAGTTTATGAATAGAGAACTGATCGAAAACAAATATCTGCGATGGCTTTATCATTTCCTGGGATTTTTTTTCCTGGGTCTTGGTATCCTTGGGATAATGCTGCCGGTTATGCCGGGAATTGTCTTCATTGTTATTTCCACCTACTTTTTTTCGAGAAGCTCGCATAAGTTTCATGATCTTCTCATCAACAATAAATATGTCGGCAAGTATATCCGCGATTATTATTCCGGTGTACCGATTCCCTTAAGAACAAAAATTCTTGCGGTACTTTTTATGTTGATCTCGCTTGTTGTTGGGATTTATTTTCTGTGAGGCAAAAATGAACATTCAAATCTTTGGAACGAAGAAGTGCAGGGAAACGCAAAAAGCTGAACGCTACTTTAAAGAAAGAAAAATTCTCTACCACTTCCGCGATCTAACGGAAAAAGGAATAAGCAGAGGGGAACTTGAAAATATTTCCTCCGTTGTTCCGCTTGAAGAATTGATTGACCGTGAAGGAAAGCAATTTGAAAAACGGAATTTGAAATTCATGAAGTACGATATTACGGATGAATTGTTGAACGATCCGCTTCTGTTACAAACTCCCGTTGTAAGAAACGGCAGACAAGTTACCGTTGGGAATAAACCGGAAATCTGGAAAACGTGGGCGTGAAAAAACAACTCTACTTTTTTGTTCTGCTAAGTTTTGTTCAAGACTTTTGACGAATTGCGGAAATAAGATTATGAACTTAAATAATATTTTTCTAATAAATCTTTGCATCTCAGTTCTTCTTCCCCTTTCCAGTTCATGAGAAAATGCTTTCGAAATATCTCAGGAGTGCTTTTTATGCGTCTCGGAATTTCATATCTAATTCCAAAACTTGTAGATAAAAAATGTTTCCCTTGGGGTTTAAATCCACAATCAAAAAGTATGTCCAAATTTTCTTGGGCAAATCCAAATCCTAAAAAAACTATCATTTTTGCTTCATCAAACAATTTACTAACCTCATCTTTTTTGGGGTGATTTCTCCTTTCATAAATGGTCTTTATGTTTTTGGTTGCTTTAGGCAAGTCTTCTAAATGTAAAGCTCCACCTAAGGGCATTCCGCCTTCCCAAATCCCATTTTCTGTAACTAATTGTCCTAAATCACCATAGATATGATGGATTTTTATTGTTTTAAATAAATCGTATATCTCCTCTCTTGACATTTTACCATGAAAATGTGATAACATATTCCAGAAAAGGAACTCTAACGATCTTTCATAATTAAACGTAATAAATGATACCTTGTTCTGTTTAAATTTTTCAAAATCTTCCTTTCTATTTCCACTAATGCCACTAATTATAAAATTACTATATAAATATTCTACCCAGTCAGTTTTTCTAGGGTTTCTTACCAAATCCATTTCTTTTTCACTCAATGCTAAAACTATAGCTTCTTTCCCCAAGTTAACAAGCTCTTCATGCGTGGCCAAAAACAAATCTATTGAATCAGATGTGAAACCAGTAAAGTAATCAGCGAAATTATTAAAATAATCAGTATCTCTATTTTCATACATCTGAATATAATTATTTGCAGGTAAATTTTTTAAAGCAAAGTATCTCTTTGAAGTATTTTTAATTATATCTTCCTTTAATTCTTTCGCGGTTGGAAACCCATAAGGAGCACTTGCTCCAGCTCCTAATATGAATAGTGTTGGTTCGTTTATCATAATTTCTCTTTATTAATCTCCTCGAAATTAATCAAATACTTTATCCTAAAAAAAATTAGGATGACTTTCATTTCCATCCCGTTAGGGATAAAACATTGGTAGAATAAAAACCACCCCACCACCCCAAGTTCCGTAGGAACGAAATATCCATAATTTCAACTAAAAAGAGGGTTTGTTAGTAAAAAAGAAGGGATTCTCCGGGTCTTCGAAGCCAAAATTTTCGTATTTTATGCGATAATTATCGACAATTGCGCGATAAGTTTCTGCAACCGTTCAAAAAAATTCTGCAAACGTTCAATAAGATTCTGCAACTGCTCAAGAAGATTCGACAACCATTCAAAAAGATTCTGCAATCGTTCAATAAAATTCTGCAACTGTTCAGAAAGATTCGACAACCGTTCGGAAAGATTCGACAACTGTTCAAAAAGATTCTGCAACCGTTCAATAAAATCCAACAACCGAACCAAAAGTTTCGGCTCCTCATCCATGAATTCAAACAACATTAGCGGAGGAACATGAACAAATCACAAAAAAAATCTACTCCCAAGATAAAATTTTCTACGGCAGACAGATCTTTCCCAAAATAGTTGGTCTAATCGCGCCGGTAACACGCGGAATATTAGCCGGATTTCCCGACAAAGTTTCGTTTGCCAGCACCGCAAAACAGATCGCTTCTTTCGCGTCGGATGAAATTCCAAGATCTTTTACGTTTTTTATTTCAACCGTTTTGCCGAAATATTTTTTCAACGAGTTCATTACAAATTTATTTCTCGCACCTCCGCCGCTTACAAACAACTCCACAATTTCCGTTTCATTTTTTATAAATTTTTCATAATTGCGGTAAACGGCGTAAGCGGTAAAATCGGATAGAGTCGCAAGCAAATTCTCTCTCGGAACACCGCGGAAATTTTTTAACAAAGGAGATAAAAATTCCGCACCGTAATATTCTCGCCCCGTTGATTTCGGGATTTTTTTCTCAACATAGTTATCGTGTTTCTTTAGCCAGCTAAAAATCTCTTCATTAAACTTTCCGCTTGAGGCGATGTTCCCGTTCTTATCATACTCAACGTCACAATATTTTTTTGCGATGAGGTCAAGCATCATGTTGCCGGGACCCGTATCAAAAGCGATGACTGAAGAAGCATCGCCATTCTTATTTAACACAGTAATGTTTGAAATACCACCGATGTTGAGCAGCGTTCTGCTTTTTTTATTTGAATGAAACATGATGTAATCGAAATAAGGAACCAGCGGCGCCCCTTGTCCGCCAAGCGCAACATCGCCCACACGGAAATCACCAACTGTTAAAACTCCCGTTAATTTTGCTATTACGCTTGGATCGCCAATTTGCAATGTCGAACCGAAAGTGTATCCATAGTAGTTTTTTTTCTGCGGAAGATGGTGGATGGTTTGTCCGTGCGAACCGATCAGATCAACATCCGGTAATTTGAACTTACTTTTATTGCAAAGTTCTTTTACGGCATCAACATAAAGATGTGCTATGAGAAAGTTGAGTTTGCAAATTTCCGTAACATTGCCGGAGTTTGGAGTTGAGTTCAATAATATTTTCTTTTTTAATCCACGCGGAAAAGGATAGGTAATAAAACCAAGCTGCTTGATCTTCGTTTTTGTTCCGCTGCCGGAAACCTCTACCAATACTGCGTCAACTCCGTCAAGGGAAGTGCCGGACATCAGCCCGATAATGTTTTTCTTCTTTTTAGAAGCGAGTGTTTGAAGTTTGTTGATATTCATAAGGCAAATATATAAAATGCCGGACAATCTTGCCGACTTAGGTTTTCGTAAGCAGCAGTTGTAATTTTGTAACAAATATTATTTACAAATATAATAAGGTTCGTCAATGGACATTCAAAACAAAAAAGTTTTAGTTCTCGGCGGCTGGGGTCTCGTCGGTAATGCAGTCACCAAAAAATTGATTTCGGAAAAGCCGAAACAAATCATTGTCACCTCTCTCCGCAAAGAAGAAGCCTTCGAAGCGGTAAACAAGCTCAAAAAAGATTATCCGCATCTGCCAAAAAATTATTTTGTGCCCTGGTGGGGAAATATTTTAGTCCGGGAAGAATTTAAGGACAAGGACAGGACTGAAATTCTTGCCGACCCGAAAAAAAGAAAAATTTTAATGCAGGATACACTTGAAGAACTCGGCGGGGAAATATTAAAAAGTTCGGCTCTTTATAAACTCATCAACAAACACAAACCCCAAATTATTGTTGACTGCATCAACACCGCGACGGGCATCGCGTATCAGGACATTTATACAACGTACAAGCGTGTAAAGCATAAACTAAATAACAAACCAAAGATTGAAGAAGTTATTGAAGAGACGGAAAAAATTCTCTGCACGATGTACATTCCGCAATTGATAAGACACATTCAAATACTTTACAATGCAATGCATGTGGCAAAAACGGAAATTTATTTTAAGATCGGAACAAGCGGAACAGGCGGAATGGGATTGAATATTCCTTATACGTGCAGTGGAGAAAAACCTTCGCGCGTTTTGTTGAGTAAATCCGCTATTGCAGGAGCGCACACACTTTTGCTTTGGCTGATGGGAAGAACTCCCGATTCTGCAATTGCAAAAGAGATTAAACCGACAGCGGCAATCGCCTGGAAAAAAATTGAATTCAACACGGTAAAGAAAAAAGGAAAACCGATTGAACTGTATGACATTCCTTTTGAAGATCAAATTCCTTTAAACAATAAATTAAGTTTTCAATTAGAGAAACCTTATGCTCCAAGCGGGAAGGTTTTGAAATCGGTTTTTATTGATACCGGTGAGAACGGTATTTTTTCACGCGGCGAGTTTGAAGTTATTACCGCGCAGAAACAAATGGAATTTGTTACCCCCGAGGAAATTGCCGAGAACATCATCTATGAAATTAAAGGGCGCAATACCGGAAGCGATATTATTAACGCGCTCGATAATGCAACGTTGAATCCAAGTTACCGCGCCGGGTATCTTCAGCACTTTGCGGTTGATATTCTTTCCGACCTTGAAAAGAAACACGATATTCACAGCGTGGCGTTTGAAATGCTCGGACCTCCGCGTCTTTCCAAATTGTTGTTTGAAATTCAATTAATAAAAACAATTGCCGGAACGATGAAAAACATTCCTTCTTTTTCCGCAAAAAAACTTTCTCAGCTTTGTACGGAATTAGTAAAAAATAACCACGACCTGCGGAACGAAATGCTTTCAATCGGAATACCGATTTTACTGCCCGATGGAAAAACGTTTTTGCGCGGAACTGAAATGAAAATTCCAGCCTTTACAGGTGATAAAGAAATTCCGCTCGACAAAACAAAAATAAACCGCTTTGCTTACGAAGGCTGGCTTGATCTGCGCCCTTCAAACATGAGCGCCTGGTTAAAACGGATAAAAGCAATTATGGATGAAGCGGTAGCGATCAGCGAAAAGGATACAAGTTCGCTGCATGTGCGCACAAAACAATATTGGAATTATTTTGAAGAGATCAGTATTGGTAGGGTGGTAAGCTGGATATTCATCCACGAAGAAAAAGGAACGAGGATGAAAGATTAAAGCAGTAGAAAGTTTCAAGTGAAAAGTTAAAAGGTTTTCCTCTTCTACTTTTAATTCGCCGCGACAGAGCAATTATCTTTTGCGTGTTGCGGCGGATTGCTTTTATACTTCGCTGTCGTGTGTCGGCATTACTACCCAGAGAATGATGTACACAAGTATTCCCGGGAATGCAATACTAAAAATAGAAATCAGTACATAACCAATCCTTACAATTGTCGGATCCCAGCCGAGCCATTCTGCCAGACCGCCGCAAACTCCCGCGATCATTTTATTGCTTGATTTTTTTAATGCAGCCATAAATTTCCCTTTTGTTTAACGCAAGTTATTTCAAAAATATCAGAACTTCAACTCCCACCGCAAAAGAGAGAGTTGCAAAACCTCTTCTACTTGACTAATTTTTGTTCAATTATTTATCTGATTTTACATAACCGAACGAGGTTTTATTTTGACAGCGCAAGAAGAAATTTATCAAAAAGCGGAAGAACTCTCTTCCGAGTTTAATTACAAGGCAAAAGAAGTCTCAATTATTTTAGCCGCGGGACATGGAAAAAGAATAAAATCGCACCGTTCAAAAATGCTGCATGCCATCTGGGGCAGTCCAACCGTTGAACGGGTTTATAACGCATCAAGCCGGGGAATTCCTTCGGTTAATTCAATCCTTGTTGTTGGTATCAAAGCTGCCGATGTTATGGCGGTAATTGGTAAGCGTCAACAAACCCTCTTTGCTTATCAAGCTGAACAAAAAGGGACCGGTCACGCAGTACAGGTAGCGTTGGAAAAAATTGACGCGAAGAAATTTGACGGAAGTGTTTTTGTGCTGCCTGGCGATATGGGACTTATCAATAAAGAAACAGCGGCAATGTTCCGTGATGAATTTCTTAAATCGAAATCAGACATGATGGTGCTGACGGGAATCTATGAAGGAAATCCGGCGGAAAATTCATACGGAAGAATTATTCGTGTAAAGGGAAAAGACGTTGATGGAAATCCATGTGGAAGTGACTGCGGAAAAGTTATCGAAATAAAAGAACACAAAGATATTCTCTCTCTGCCCGATAACGCACCATATCTTGTAAAATATAAAGGAAGAACTTTTTCTTACACAAAACAAGAGCTGATAGAGATCCGGGAATTTAACTCCGGTGTCTATGCGTTTGACTTTAAAAAACTTGTCGCTCAAATCAAGAATCTTAGCAGTGATAACGTTCAAAATGAAATTTACATTACCGATCTTATTTCATTGTTTAACAACTCGGGCTATACAGTTTCGGCAATTAGTCCCGATGACCATAATGTTGTGATGGGCTTTAATGATAAATCCGTTTTGAAGGAAATGGAAAATATTTTCCGGAAGAAAGTTTATGATAAATTAAAAAACATAATCGAAATAGATGATAATGAAGATTTCTTTATTGATGAGTCGGTTGTTGACCATATATTAGAAATGGACAAAGCCGGAACTCCGCTTGACATCAGAATCGGGAAAGGGGTTTATGTAGGCAAAGGAACCCAACTTAATTATAACTTAGAATTGAAGAAGAACGCGCGTGTTGATGGAAATGTGATCTTTGGGAGAAATGTTCATGTTTGGGAAAATGTGCATCTTTCCACTTTGCCGCATCAACAGTTCGTTATTGGTGATAATGTTGAAATCCTGTGGGGTGATATTATCAAGGGAAATATTGAAATAGGGGAAAACACAAAAATTGAATCAAGCGTAAATATGACCGGCAGTGACGAATTTCCATTGCGAATTGGCAAGCATGTTCTTATCAAAGGGACAAGTTATATCTTCGGATGCACAATCGAAGACGACATTTTTATAGAGCACAGCGTATTGATCAAAAAGAAAATCAATAAACTTGTTAAACGGAACGGAGAAGTTCAGAGAATAAGATTCTTCCTTCCGATGCCTTCGGGAATTGATGCAATAGAGAATTTATAAAGGATTGAAAAAATCCCGCAGTAAAAATCTTGCTGCGGGATTTTTATATAAAAACTTTATTCTTTGGTTTCAACTTTTGGTGTTGCAACAACAGAATTGAAATGTTTTGTTAAAGAGGCTTTTCTTCTGGCTGCGGTGTTTTTATGGATTCTCCCCTTTGCAGATACCTTATCTGTATAAGCAACGGCTTCTTTATAAGCTTTTTCAATTTCTTCTTTTTCTGAGATACCTAACGCTTTTTTAGTAAGTGTTTTTAATTTTGAAAGGGAAGTTTTGTTTTCTACTCTTCTTCTTTCGGTCACTTTTATTCTTTTCTTTGCAGACTTATGATTTGCCATTACGACCTTTATTTAATAATTCATTAAAATTTCGCCTCAAATATAGAGATTTCGCCTTTCGTTGTCAAACTTTTCTTTTAAGGATCAATTTTTACCGAATAGGGGTAAATCTTTGTTAATCTCTTATAAGTGAACGACTTAAAGGAATTGGCTAAAGAATAAAGCGAAAAGAAGCCTAATTTTATATTGATTTCCCCCCCCTTTAAATCGTATATTTGCATCTCCGATTATGATTATTTAAAGGATTATTGCTTTTGATGGCTTTGCACAAAAATTTCACGCTCTTTACAATTCTTTTGTTGCTTTTCATCTCGAAGATTATTCAGCCACAGATTGTTTTTAAAGAACTTCCCCATTATTCCGTAACCGAAAAAGACTTAAATTTTATCGAAAATTCATCCGTTCGAAAAACTATGGTTTTAAACGGTCTTTGGAAAGTTTACAATAGTAAAGATGAAGAAAAAAAGAAGACGACAGTTGCTGTTCCCTCTCTTTTTGAAGGAAATGCCGAAGTTGTTTACGAAAAATATTTCGAACTTTCGAAATATGATATTCAAAACAACAATTTTGAACTCAATTTTTTAGGAGTAAGCTACACAGCGGAAATCTCCATTAATAATTCAGTAATCTATTTGCATCCGGGGGGAGAATTCCCTTTTTCGGTTTTGTTACCGAAAGATTTGTTGAAAAGCGATAAGAAAAACGTCCTCAGGGTAAAAGTAAATTCCAAACTTGATGCGACACATACAATCCCTTATAAAAATGAATTTTTGGCACCGGAAAGATTTGGCGGAATTTTCAGAGACGTTTATCTGACGTTTGTTCCAAATGTTCACATTTCCCGGTTTACTTTTCACTATGGAATTATCCAGAATTCGTCCCGTGCAAAAGTTTTTGTTTCCGCAAATATTGCCAACCAAGAATTCCGCACTAAAAGCGATTCAACGGGAACCGATAATTTTGAAGTAAAATTCTCGGTACAAAATCAAACAGAGCTTACTTCAAATGGCTCGGTAAGTGCAACAATTCAATTACATAAGGGGAAAGAAAAAGCTTTCTCACAAGCGTTTGAGGCTTCAAATTTAATAATGTGGAGTTGTAACGCTCCTTATGCGTATACTATCACCGCTCAAATTTTGCAAAACGGAACAGTGATTGATGAAATCAGGCAACCGGTTTCTTTTTATAATTTTTCAATTCAAAAAGATTCTCCTTTCCTAAACGGTGAAAAATTTCAATTGAACGGGGTGACCTACTTTGCTTCTAACAAAAGTTATGGAAGCATGATGACCTACGAGCAGATGAAGAATGATCTCAGGCAAATTAAAGATTTGGGCTTTAATGCAGTCCGTTTTCCCAAGTCAGCGCCGCATCCCTATTTACTTTCTTTGTGTAGTGAACTTGGTCTGCTTGCATTTATAGAATCGCCGGTATCGTCACTTCCAGAAAATCTTGTAGAAGATCAAAATTTTATCTCTCTCTCAAATAATTATTTAAGAAGATTTATTTTTTCTTATGGTAATTACAGTGCAGTTGCCGCAATTGGATTAGGGGGCGGATTTCTTCCGAATTCTCAAAGCCATATTCTTTATTTAGATAATCAAGCGGAAGAGATCAGAAAAACCATTTTCAAACCGGTTTATGCCTCCTTTGTTTCCGGGCACTTTAACGAAATTCCGAAATTGGATTTTATCGGGATTGAGTTTTTCGCGTCGTCCTCTTCGGAATTAAATAAAGTGTACAAACCGCTTCAGGAAGAATTAGGGAAGGGAAAAGTTTTTATTAGTGAAGCTACCTATATGGTAACTCAAGGAAGGTCGAGCGGTTATACGAATCCTTCCACCTTTGAAGCGCAGGCAAAATTTTTCAGCGATCTCCTTTCTTATTCAGAAGATAATGAAAACGCAGGCTACTTTATTAATTCGATGTTTGATTACCGGTGCGATTACTATTCGGTTCTTTCTCAATACAATGATGAAAAAATCCTTACATTGGGAATCTGCGACGAAAACAGAAACACTGAACGTCCTGCATATAAAGTGCTTTATGCAAAACTTCATAATCTGGAACAAGTAACCGTTCCTATCGGTCTGAAAAAAGACAAATCACCAATGGCTTTTATTATCAGCGGATTGTTGCTCGCTCTGCTAACTGGGTTTTTAATTAACTCCGGGAGAAAATTCAGAGAAGATACTTCGCGCGCATTGCTTCGCCCGTATAATTTTTTTGCAGATATTAGAGATTTGCGGATTATTTCCGGGCTGCATACTACCGTTTTGGCATTTATCATTTCGGCAATTGTCGGAACGTTGTCGGCAAGTCTTTTCTTTTTCTTTAAAGACAAAATTCTGTTTGAACGTTTTATTCTTTCTATCGGGAGTGAACATTTTAGCCAAATGATGAGTTATCTTTCATGGCATCCGCTTCACGCTATACTTACTTTGACGATAATTTTCTTTATTAAATTGCTTGTTATTTCGTTGTTGGTAAAATTCTTTTCCTTCTTCGTGATGAATAAGATCTTCCTTGCAAACGCGTATTACACGGTTGTTTGGTCGTTTCTTCCTTTTGTGCTGTTAATTCCCGGAGCAATTATTCTCTACCGTTTACTTGCAATGGATACAATTAACCTCTACATCTATAGTATTCTTTTTCTCTTCTGCCTGTTGTCTGTGTACCGGTTACTTAAAGGCATTTACGTTATTTACGATGTCTCCCCCGGGAAAGTATATTTCTATTCGATCGTCTTTCTTGTCGGAATTTCAGTCGTCTATTTAATTGTAATGCAGACGTACAACGCAACGGTTGATTTTTTTATGTATGGTTTAAAAGAATTTTTGGCAAGGGGATAATTTTTGTATTTAAAGAAACTTGAAATACTAGGCTTCAAATCTTTCGCACAAAAAACGGAAGTAAATTTTCATAAAGGACTAACGGCAATTGTTGGTCCCAACGGATGCGGTAAAACGAATATTGTTGATGCGATCCGCTGGTGTTTGGGAGAGCAAAAGAGCAGCACACTCCGTTCCGATAAAATGGAAAATGTTATTTTCAACGGAACCGCATCGCGCAAACCGATGGGGATGTCGGAGGTTTCGCTCACCATTGAAAATAACAAAGGGATTCTTCCTACCGAATATTCCGAAGTAACTATTTCAAGAAGAATTTTCCGTTCCGGTGAAAGTGAATATCTCCTTAATAAAAATCTCTGCCGGTTAAAAGATATTACAAATCTTTTTATGGATACCGGAATTGGTTCGAACGCATATTCGGTTATTGAATTAAAAATGGTGGAAACTATTCTTAACAACAAAGCCGAAGAGCGCCGCAATATGTTTGAAGAAGCTGCCGGTGTGAATAAATACAAACTCCGCCGCCGCCTTACCTTGAAAAAACTTGACGAAGTTAAAGGGGATTTAACCCGCGTAAATGATATCGTCTCCGAAGTTGAAAAGAAAGTTGCTTCACTTGAGCGGCAGGCGAAAAAAGCCGATAAATACAACAAGATTTCTACTACACTGCGCGAACTTGAAATTGATCTCTGCGAGCGGGAACTTGCTCTGTATACCGCGCAAAAAGATGAAGTTAAATTTAAAAAGGAAGAATTTTTTGCAAAAAAAATCCGGCTTGAATCTGAACTTGCCCAACTTGATGATAAAATTAAAGAAGTTAAAGAAGAGCTTTATGCTATCGAGACACAACTTGCCGCAAAAAGAAATGAAATAACCAAGCAGACGGAAAAGATTTATTCCGTTCAACGCTCCATTTCTGTTGCCGAAGAAAGAAAAAAATCGTTAGAAAAAAATGTCGACAAGTATTCGCAGGAGAAAGAAGAACTCGCCGTTCAATTAGAAATTACACTTGAACAGATTGAAGAATTTAAAGAGAAGATAGAAGAAACATCCGCTTCGCTTCTTGCAAAGCAAAATGAGCGTGAAGCGCTTTCGATTAAAGTTGAAGAACAAAAAACCACTTTGGAAGAAAAACGGGTAGCTTTAAAAAGTTATTCAGAAACGATCCTCTCTAAGTTTAAAGAGATCACAACAAAAGAAAATGATCTTGCCAACACCGAAGCCGCGTTAAAGCGAACGAACGAGGCATTAAACAAAACCGATCTCAGAATTAAAACGTTAACCGATACCATTGCCAAAGTCGTCGGATTTATCGGTGAACTTTCCGAAGATAAGATTGATGTTGAACAAAAGTTGGCGGAAGCGGATTCTTTTTTTAATCAAAAACAAAAAGAAAAAGACGATCTTGAACAAAAACTTTCCAGCTTTAGAACAAAAGAAGCCGAAGCCAAAACGGTGATACATGCTTTAAAAGATAAGATCGGATTCCTCCAAAACTTGATCAACAATCTTGAAGGCTTCTCTAAAGGGGCGAAAGAACTAATCGCCAACCCGGAATGGAAAACAAAAGACAAAAATATTCTTGCAAACATAGGCAACGCAAACGATAAATTCCGGTTTGCCGTTGAAGCTGCACTGAAAAACAACTTGAACAATATTCTTGTTGAAACAATTGATGATGTAAAAAAGGGAATTGAGTATCTAAATACGTACGACTACGGAAAAGCTTCGTTTTATGTTTTTGGCTTTTCGGAAAGCGAAAAAAAATCTTTTCTCGAAAAACTCGAAAATTATTTTCTTGTCCGCAAGAGCAGAAGACTTGAAAAAGAAACTTCTTTTTTAGGTTGGGCGGAAAATTTTGTAGAAACCGAAGACCGCTGGAAACCGTTTTTTCAAAAACTCTTAGTGAACACAGCAGTTGTTGATACGCTTGAAAATGCTTTTGCTCTTTCAAAACAATTCTCTCCCTTTAATTTTGCAACGCTTAACGGCGATTTCGTTCATAATTCAGGCGTTATTGAAGCCGGCTCTGCTCCAAAATTAGATGACACGCTTTTCGGGAGAAAGCAATTGCTCGAAAACTTGAAGAAAGAAATCCCGCAACGCGATGCGCAGTTACTTGAAATTAAACAAACACTTGAACAGCTTGAAAATGAAATTGCTTCTATAGATTTAAAAGCGCTTTCCGAAAACGGGAAAATCTTATTAAATGATTTACGCAACGTTGAAAAACAAATTGAAAAATTTGAATTCGAAAAAAGCAAAGCGTACGACGAGTCTGAAAAAGCACACCAGGAAATGCAAGTATTAGTTGCACAAGCAAATAAACTTGAAGGAGAACTCGGCTCTCTCTCTGATGTTTTGCGCGGGCAAATTGAAGAAAAACAAAAAGCCGACGAGACACTTCGTTCTCTTGAAACAGATTTTTCAACTTCTGAAAATGATTACAGACAGCTTTCCGCGCAACAAAATCAAGTAAACCTGGCGCTTGAACGTTTATCCGGCGAGAAAAGGAATTTTGAAAACGGATTGCAGCGTTCGCATGAATCCGTTGGAACAATCCGCAAATCAATTGAAAAAAGAGAAGAAGATGTAGCTTCCGCAAACGAAGAACTACAAAGTCTTCATGCAATTCTTGAAGAAAAAAATGACGAACTTTTCGAACTGAATGAAGTACAAGGATTATTGAAAAGCGAAGAGGTTGCAATTGATGGACAATTTAAACTTGTGCGGAGTAACATCGCAAGTTTAGAGTATCAGCAAAAAAATATCCGTAACGAACGGGAAGAAGCTGTTAACGCGATTCATCAAGCCGATATTTCGTTAAAGGAATTGGATTTCAAAATTGAAAATTTGGAACAGCATATCCAGGAAAAATATTCATTGACCCTTACGCTAAAACCGTTTGATGATCTGGATGCGTTTGATTTTAAGACGCGGCAGGAAGAAGTTGCAAATTATAATCAGCAAATAAAAAACCTTGGAATGATTAATCCGCTTGCCTACTCGGAATATGAAGAAGAAAAAGAACGGCTTGACTTTCTTTCTAAACAAAGAAACGATCTGCTTGATTCCGAAAGGGACTTGGTGCAGACCATTGAAGAAATAAATGTTACGGCGCAGCAGTTGTTCATGGAAACTTTTGAAAAGATCCGCGAACATTTTATTAGAATTTTTAGAGGATTGTTCAATCCCGGTGATGAAGCCGATTTAAAGTTAGAAGAAGCGATAGATCCGCTTGAAGCAAAAATTGAAATTATTGCAAAACCGAAAGGGAAACGTCCGACATCGATTGAACTTCTCTCCGGAGGAGAAAAAACATTAACTGCAATTGCGTTGCTGTTCGCAATTTATCTTGTTAAACCAAGTCCGTTTTGTATTCTTGATGAAATTGATGCCCCGCTTGATGATGCAAATGTTGATAGGTTTACCAAAATTTTGGAAGACTTTAGTGAGAACACACAGTTTATTGTGGTTTCACATAACAAAAGAACGATGGAGGCATGCGACACGCTTTACGGCGTTACCATGCAAGAAGAAGGAGTTTCAAAACTTGTGAGTGTCCGGTTTGATGAGGAGTTAAATGTTGCTTAGTTTCACTAAAATATTTTTCAGTAGAAATAAATTTGCTCCTTTTGTCTTCCTTTTTTGTCTCTTGATTTCATCTACGGGTTATAGCCAGTGGATTACAAACTCTGAATTGAATACCCAGCTTGTCTTTGATGCCAAAAATGCCGTAAACATTTCTTCCGTAGAAGATGGAAACGGCGGAGCTTTTCTTTTTTGGCAGGACTCAAAAACTAATGCCTCTGCAGATATTTTCTTTGTACACTTCGATAATGACGGAAACGTAAGTTTTCGCGCCGATGGCAAAAGCGTTAGCTCGATAGGTGGAGAGAAAAAAAATCCTCTCGCAGCAGGAAACAATTCGGACAATGCAGTTGTTCTTTGGAATGATTATTCATCTACAACCCGCGGTGAACTATACGCCCAACTGGTTAAAAGCAACGGAATGCTTTTGTGGAGTGCTTCCGGTTTGAAAATTTCAAACGGACAGAATATGCTTGTTAACTGTGGTGCAGCTTTAGATCAAAAGAACACTTCGTATTTTACCTACATTGAAAAATCCGATGCTGCGCCGACAGAATATTATTTAAAATTGCAAATCGTTTCGGAAGCAGGCATCCCAAAGTTTTTGAACGATGGAGTATTAATAAATAAATCCTTCTCCGCAAAGAACAACGCTTCGGTTTATCCAGACGAAAAGGGTGGATGCTTTGTGTTGTGGGCAGAAAATGAAAATAAAATTTATCAGATACATGCTCAGTATATTAATGAATCTGGAAAACTTGTCTGGAAAGAAGTTGTTGATATTTCAGGGCATGCATCGAGTATTGCCGGGTACCATGCGTTGCTTGCAAAACCGGGACTCCTCTATGTTTATTGGCAAAATCTTGGGAGACAAAAAACTATTTCTCATCAATTGCTAACATCAAGCGGGAAAACGGTATTAGAGGAGAAGCGCACGATTGTTACAAGACAAAAAGGGAATCAGGTAAATCCTCAGGCTGTTTTAGCGGGAGATTTAACGTTAGTAATCAGTTGGGTAAATGATTTTAAGGGGAGAAAAAACATTTACGTTCAAAAATATAAAACGAATGGAACGGCAGTTTGGAATCCGGGTGGAATTCCTATTACAAAAACAAAGAATGATCAATTTGGTCAAGTAATCGCTTCTGATGAAAAAGGAAATACAATACTCGCCTGGCTTGATCAAGCAAATCAGTCGCAGAAGCCAGCCATTTATGCTCAAAAAATTTCCGTCAAGAAAGAATTATTGTGGAATGAAGAAGGAACGCCGGTTGCCGTAGATAAAAATTCAGATAAAAGTTATCTCTCTCTTTTTTCTGATCAAAAAGGGGGAGTGATTGTGTTATACAAAGAAACTCGAAAAGAAGGAACCGGTATTTATGGGCAGCGGTTATTTAGTCCTAAAACATTGGTTTCCCAAATAACGGAATTTTCAGCGCAAGTGGTTTCTGATTCAGTTCAGCTTACGTGGAAGGTAATGAATGAATCTGATTTATTTACTTACAAAATTGAAATGATGAATAAGCAGGATGCAATTGGAAATGTTTGGCAGCCGGTTGCCACGGTGTTTACATCTGAAGTAGGAAAAACAAATAGCTATCAACTTGGCGAACCGTTGGAAGATGCCGGAATGGTTTACTTCCGGTTATCTCAATTTGATAGAGACGGGAAGAAAAATTTTTCTGCGATAGAAAAAATCACTTTTGCCCCCGCAAACGCGGAGGAAATGTATGTTGTTCAAAATTCACCGAATCCGTTTTCAGGAAAGACAACGATCATCTTTAATTTGACAAATCCGCAAAAAGTAAAACTTGAAATATTTAATTCGAGAGTTGAAAAAGTAAATGAGATTTTGTTAACAGATACTCAAGTAGGGAAAAATAAATTTGTGTTCGACGGAAGCGATCTTCCTGCTGGAATTTATTTCTACCGTTTTACGTCAGGCGATTTTGTTGATGTGAAAAAAATGGTGATTACAAAGTAGCTGTATGAAGAAGCTTTCTAGAGAAATGTTTTTATGAGTGTTGACTCCGAACAGGTAAAACGTGTTTATAAAATTTTTGTTGATTTTGACGGGACAATAACACAACAAGATATCGGCGAGCAGATTTTTTTGCAATATGGTGATACTGAAAAAGCGGAAGCGATAATTAAAAGTATAAGCTCACGGGAGCTTACCTCGGTTGAAGGCTGGAAAGCATTGTTTGGAATATTGAATCCGGTCTCAATTGATGAGTTGACAAATTTTGTGCGTTCTTTCAAAATTGATGAGGCATTTCACCGGCTTGTTTCATTTTCTCGGGAACATAAAATTGAGATGGTAATTCTGAGCGACGGGTTTGAATTTTACATCAAAACAATTTTAGAGAGAGAAAATATTGCCGGTATTCCAATTTTCTCAAATCGATTAATTGAAAATGGAAGCGGAAAGCCTGAACCGGTTTTTCCGTATCGCGATGAAGAATGTAAAGACTGCGCAAACTGTAAGCGCAACCACATAATTGAAAACAGCGGCGATGATGAGTTTACGATTTACATCGGTAACGGAAGTTCGGATGTTTGTCCCGCGCAATATTGCGATTTTATTTTTGCGAAAGACTCGCTCCGTAAATTTTGTGAAAAAGAAAAAGTAACCTTTTTCCCGTACGACAATTTCAACGACGTTGTTTCCCGATTGGAAACTTTGTTCTCAAAAAAACGGTTAAAGAAAAGACATCAAGCAGAATTGAAAAGAAAAAACTTATATAAGTTAGGATAGTGGTCATTGGTCATCAGTCAATGGACATTGGAAGTGAAGTTGTAAAATGAAGTTAAGTGAACTGGAAGTCTTTAATCTTGCGATGGAACTTGGTGAAATGGTTTGGAAAGAAGTTCTTGCGTGGGACTATTTTGCAAAGAGTACTCTCGGAAAACAGCTTGTAAATTCTGCTGATTCGGTTGCCGCTAATATTGCGGAAGGTTTTGGAAGATTTCATTATCAGGAGAACAAACATTTTTGTTACATCAGTAGAGGTTCTTTAACAGAAACACAAGTTTGGTTAAAGAAAGCAGAGAATAGAAATTTAATTACGACAAATGCGCTTCAAATTTATAATGACAAAATTGATCTTCTTCATATAAAATTAAACGCTTATATAAAATCGATTGGTTCAAAAAATATCAACAACAAATGACGAATGACAAATGACTAATAAACTTTTTAAATACAGAAGCTACACGCCAATACCATTTTTAATTATGATGATAGCTTACCAACAATCAAATGTTTGGAGCTTGCCACTTGGATTGCTTATTGCGGTTTGCGGTGAACTGATCCGGCTTTGGGCGGTAAGTTGGGCAGGCAGCGAAACACGCACAACCGGTAAAGTTGGTGGAACGTATTTGGTCATAAACGGACCATATGCACATGTTCGCAACCCGCTCTATGTCGGAAATATTTTAATTTATTTCGGATTGGGAATTATGTCCTTTGCCCTTTTCCCGTATCTGCAAATTCTTGCGTTAGCTTTTTTTGTTTTCCAGTATTACGAAATAATAAAAGAAGAAGAAGGCTTTCTCAGAGAAAAATTTGGAAATGATTTTGCTGATTACTATAAAAATGTTCCGCGTATTTTTCCGCGTTTATCTCCCTACAAAAAAGAAGGAGTTGAGCAACCTGAATATGATATTAAAAAAGGGTTGCGTTCGGAACGAAGAACGCTGCAAGCCTTTTCAATTGTAGCCGGAACATTAATTCTCTTATGGTTTTTTAGAAGAATGTCCTAACCGTGACCGTAAAGAAAAACATATTGGTTCTTGCCGGTGAAAGTTCGGGCGACTTGCACGGAGCCGCATTAATAAAAGCGATGAAAGCAATTGATCCTTCTCTTTCGTTTTACGGGATCGGCGGCGATGAAATGAAGAGTGAAGGAATGCAGCTTCTCTATCACATTAATAAAATGGCGTTTCTCGGTTTTGTTGAGGTGATTAAACATTTGCCGTTTATAAAAAAAGTACAGACCGATGTGCTGAAACTTGTTGAAGAAAAAGATATTCAAACATGCGTGTTGATCGATTATCCCGGGTTCAATTTAAGCATCGCGAAAAAGCTGAATGCGATGGAAAGAAAAATAATCTACTATATTTCTCCGCAAATATGGGCTTGGGGCAAGCACCGCATTCACAAAATAAAAAAGCTTGTGAACAAAATGTTGGTGCTCTTTCCGTTTGAAGAAACGTTTTATAAAAAAGCGGGAGTGGATGCAACATTTGTCGGGCATCCGTTAATTGAACGGATCAACAACTATTCGCTCATTGAGCGGAACGATTTTTTCTTGCAAAACAATCTTGATATGCAAAAGGAAATCTTGCTGGTTCTTCCCGGGAGCAGAATCCAAGAAGTAGCAAAAATATTTCCTTCGGTAATTGAAGGAGCGGTTGCCGTTGCAAGGAAATTCAATTTGCAGGTTGTCGTCGGTTGTTCTTCAAATATTGATGAAAAAACTTTTAAGAACGTAAGTGACGAAAAAGAATACCGGGTCATTAAAAATAAATCGTATGAACTTTTTAAATACGCAAAACTTGGTATCATTAAATCGGGAACCTCAACGCTTGAAGCCGCTCTGTTTGGTTTGCCGATGGTAATTGTTTATAAAACAAATGCGCTTACGTATCTGATCGGGAAAAGATTAATAACGTTGCAGAATATTGGATTGGCCAATATTATCGGTGGTGAAACCATCGTCCCCGAATTAATTCAAGATGCGGTAAATACAAAAAATATTTTAAATGAATGCAGCAATTTTTTAAGCGATAAAGCTCTTTACCAAACAATCTCGGATAAGTTAAAAAATCTGAAAAATGTTCTTGGAACCAAAGACGCTTCTAAAACTGCCGCCCAAATAATTTTAGCATCAATTAATGAAGCCTAGAAAACTGTATCAAGATTTTCTCCGCTTTATAGGAAGTTATGTTCTTTACATATTGATTCAAACGCTTTGCAAAACATTGCGAATTCAAAAGTCGGGAGGAGAAACTCTTCAAGCACTTTTAGATGAGAAGAAAAATTTTGTGCTTGCCTTCTGGCACGGAACGATGGTGATTCCCTGGTTTGCCCACAGGAATTTAAAATTACTTGCCATCATAAGTAAAAGTAAAGATGGTGACTTGCTCTCAAAAATATTGCGTAAATGGAAATATAAAGTCGTTCGCGGCTCAAGTTCTAAAGGCGGCAATATTGCGTTGGAAATTATGGTCGATCACGCCAGGCACGAATGCCCGGTGGCAATTACACCTGACGGACCGCGCGGACCAAACTTCAAAATGAAAGCCGGTGCAGTGATAACTGCAAAAAAAAGCGAAGTGCCGCTGGTGCTTGTTGGAGTAGGTTACAAATCAAAAACAAGATTGCATAGCTGGGACAAGTTTGAAGTTCCATTCCCGTTTTCAAAAGTGCAGTTGTTTTATTCCGAACCTATAAGGATCGACAAAAATTTAAGTTACGACGAAACATCAAGTATGATTGTGCAATGTGAAGAAAAGCTAAACGAGTTGCAAAAAAAAGCTCAAGAATTTTTAGACTAAGCAAGTGAAAATAAACAAACGAAAAATAGTAGACGGTTTACGGTTAGCAGCACTACCGCTTGTTCCGGGTTATGTGTTAATCACGGCGATCAGAAATTTTTTGTTTGACGCAAAAATATTTCCGTCAACTAAAGTTGGTGCAACCGTTATCAGTGTTGGAAACTTAACCGTTGGCGGTAGTGGAAAAACCCCGCTTGTTGTTTACCTGACAAAATTGCTGAAGCAAAACGGAAAAAAAGTTGCAGTCTTAAGTCGCGGTTACGGAAGGAAAACGGAAGGATTTCTTTTTGTGTCCGACGGTGAAGAAATTAAAACAAGTGTTGAAGAGTGCGGAGACGAAATTTATCAAACGGTTTTGGAGTGTTCTGTTCCGGCTGCCGTAAGCGAAAGCCGTGTTAAAGGTGCACAAAAACTACTGTTGAAATCTAAAATTGATACGATTGTTTTGGACGATGCCTTTCAACATCGATGGATATTTAGAGATTTGGATATCCTGATTTTTGAACAACGGTTTTTACTTGAAGCGAGTCCATTGCGGCGCACGTTCTTGCCGACCGGATTTCTCCGTGAAGATTTTTCTTCGACCAAACGCGCTGATATTATTGTCTTGAACAGAAAATTTTCCGAGAAGAAAGAAATACCGGAACGTCTTCAAAAATATTTTAAAACGAAACAAGTTTTTACCGCACGCTATTCGGCAAAAGGATTTTTCGACATCAAGAAGAAAACGTTTTATGAACCGGAAGAATTTAAAGGTCAGAAAAGTTTAGTGGTTGGCGGAATTGCGAATCCGCACTCATTCTTTAAAGCGCTAGAACAGATGCATGTTGACACCGGCAACCGTATGGTTTTTCGCGATCATAAATTTTATACACCGGAAGACATTCAAAATATCAGAAAACAGTTTTATGCTACGAACGTCCACTCGGTAATCACAACGCAGAAAGACGCGGTAAAACTGATGCAATTCAAAAAAGAGCTGGACGACATTGATATTTTCTATCTAAAAATTGAATTGCAGTTTGATAATGAGAAAGATTTTGTAAATGAATTTTTTAAAAAACTTAGTGAACCAAAAACGAAATAATTCATTGATACTTCCAGGTTCAAAGTATCTGAAAAAGAATAACAAATAAATACAGGAGAATTCCTACTTATGGCTAAATCAAAAAAAAATCAGTATGTCTACTTCTTCGGCGGAAAGAAAGCTGACGGAAGAGCCGACATGAAAGCATTACTTGGTGGTAAAGGCGCAAACCTGGCAGAGATGGTAAACATCGGGTTGCCGGTTCCTGCGGGCTTTACAATTACCACTGAAGTTTGTACTCAATATTATGAGAACAAAAATTCTTATCCGAAAGAATTAAAAGAACAAGTTAAAAAAGCTCTTGCAAAAGTTGAACAAGAAATGAAAGCGACTTTCGGATCGTCAACAAATCCGCTGCTCGTTTCGGTTCGTTCGGGTGCACGTGCTTCAATGCCGGGAATGATGGACACGATCCTTAATCTTGGCTTGAATGACACAACTGTTGAAGCTTTAATTAAGAAGACAAACAATCCCCGCTTCGTTTACGACTCTTACAGAAGATTCGTACAAATGTACGGCGATGTTGTGCTTGGCTTAAAACCGGTTGACAAACACGAACACGATCCGTTTGAAGTAATTCTTGATGCGAAGAAAGAACTCCGCGGAGTTAAACTTGATACTGAATTAACTGCCGATGATTTAAAAGAATTGGTTGCGGAATTCAAAGCTGAAATTAAAAAGAAAACCGGACACACTTTCCCGGAAAATCCTGAAGAACAACTCTGGGGCGCGGTTGGCGCAGTGTTCAGCTCATGGATGAACGATAGAGCTATCGTATACAGAAAATTGAACGGTATTCCTGAATCATGGGGAACAGCGGTTAACGTACAATCAATGGTGTTTGGAAATATGGGCGAAGATTCCGGTACAGGTGTTGCGTTTACACGCGATCCTGCTGCGGGAACAAATATTTTCTACGGTGAATATCTTTTCAACGCGCAAGGAGAAGACGTTGTTGCCGGAACAAGAACTCCGCTTCCTATCTCTGAATTGAAAAAAGATAATGCAAGACTTTATCGCGAACTTGATGCCATCAGATTGAAACTTGAAAAACATTACAAAGATATGATGGACGTTGAGTTCACCATTCAACAAGGTAAACTCTGGATGCTGCAATGCCGTGTTGGCAAGAGAACCGGATTTGCCGCCATCAAAATGGCTGTTGATATGGTTAAAGAAAAATTGATCGATAAGGAAGAAGCTCTTCTCCGTATCGAACCAAACCAATTAAATCAATTACTCAGACCAATTTTCGATCTAACTGAAAAGAAAAAAGCAATTGACGCCGGAAGATTATTAGCGAAGGGCTTGAATGCCGGTCCGGGTGCTGCCTCTGGTAAAGTTGCATTAAGCGCGCAAGACGCAGAAGAAATGGCTGCCAAAGGAGATAAAGTAATTCTTGTTCGTATCGAAACTTCTCCAGAAGACATTAAAGGTATGAACGCCGCCGAAGGTATTTTAACCGCTCGCGGTGGAATGACTTCACATGCTGCACTCGTTGCCCGCCAAATGGGTAAAGTTTGCGTTGCCGGTTGCGGTACTTTGAAGATCGATTACAAAGAAAGAACCATCCGTGTTGAAAATAAAAATATCGTTGTAAAAGAAGGAGAATATCTTTCAATTGACGGTTCAACCGGTGAAGTTATTGAAGGCAAACTTGAAACAAAACCTTCGGAAGTTATTCAGGTTCTTATCACTAAAACACTCAGCGCAAAAGAATCTCCGATCTTTCAAACTTACAACAGCTTGATGAATTGGGCGGATTCCTTTAGAAGATTAGGTATCAGAACAAATGCGGATCAACCTGATCAAGCTGAAAATGCTATTGCTTTCGGCGCTGAAGGTATTGGTCTCTGCCGTACAGAGCATATGTTCTTTGGTGAAAATAAAATTCTTTCAATGAGAAAGATGATCCTTTCCGACTCTCTTGAGGCAAGAAAAGCTGCGTTGGCAGAACTTCTTCCTTATCAAAGAGAAGACTTTAAAGGAATCTTTAAAGCGATGAAAGGTTTTCCGGTAACCGTAAGAACACTTGATCCACCGTTGCACGAATTCTTACCTCATACCGATGCAGAAATTAAAGAACTTTCAGATGCATTGAACGTTAGCGTTAAAAAGATCAATGAAAAAATGGCAAGCTTACACGAGTTCAATCCGATGCTTGGTTTTAGAGGATGCCGTCTCGGAATTCTCTATCCTGAAATCACTGAAATGCAAGCGCGCGCAATATTTGAAGCCGCTGCAGAAGCTATGAAAGAAGGGTTCAAAGTAAAACCGGAAATCATGATTCCGTTAGTGAGCACGCTAACTGAATTCAAACTTCAAGAAGAAATTGTCCGCAGAGTTGCTTCCGAAGTTATGGCTGAAAAGAAAGTGAAGATCAACTACTTGGTAGGAACGATGATTGAATTACCACGCGCCGCTTTGGTTGCCGATAAAATTGCCGAACGCGCTGAGTTTTTCAGTTTTGGAACAAACGATTTAACTCAAACAACTTTTGGGTTATCCCGTGACGATGCCGGAAAATTCTTACCGATGTATGTTGATAAAGAAATTTTACCAATTGATCCTTTTGAAGCGCTTGATCAAGAAGGCGTTGGTCAATTGTTAGAGATCGGAACACAAAGAGGAAGAAGCACACGCCCGGATCTGAAAGTCGGTATTTGCGGCGAACATGGCGGCGAACCTTCTTCTGTAGAATTCTGTCATAAAGTTGGTTTGAACTATGTAAGTTGTTCACCATTCCGTGTACCAATCGCTCGTTTGGCTGCTGCCCGCGCGGTGGTAACTGAAATGCACAGCAAAAAGAAAAAAGATCATAAGAAAAAAGGTTCAAAGAAAAAATAATCCCGTAAAACGGACTTGATGAGAGTAAGAGTACTTCTCATTTATAAGTACTCTTACTCTGTTATTTCAAATTAAGAAGGTGAAAGAAAATGAAGTTATCAGAATTTAGTTATAATTTACCAAAAACGAGCATTGCAAAATATCCCGTGCATCCAAGAGATAAGTCTCAAATGATGGTGTTAAACCGCGAGACAAAAACGATTGAAGACACTACGTTTGCTCATATAGTTGACTATATGGAAGAAGGGGATGTTCTTGTATTAAACGATACCCGCGTTATTCAAGCTCGTTTATACGGAAAAAAAGAAAAGACCAATGCTAAAATTGAAGTGTTTCTTCTTCGCGAATTAAACACCCGCGAATGGATCTGGGATGTTATTGTTGACCCCGCACGCAAAGTAAGAATCGGAAATAAAATTTATTTCGATGATGACCTCTTCTGCGAAGTTATTGATAATACTACTTCCCGTGGAAGAACGGTTCGTTTTAACAGACCCGATGTATTTAAATCTATTGAAAAAATTGGACACACACCTCTTCCACCATACATCAAACGTGAACCGGAGAAAACAGATAAGGAAAATTATCAAACCGTTTATGCAAAAACAGACGGCTCCGTTGCCGCACCAACTGCCGGTCTCCATTTTACAACCAAACTGCTGGAAAAAATAGAGAAAAAAGGGATCGATATTGTTCCTGTGCTGCTTCATATTGGGTTGGGAACGTTTATGCCGGTTGAAGTTGAAGATTTAACAAAACACCGGATGCATTCGGAATATTTTGAAGTTCCGGCAACTACCGCCGAACATATTAACAAAGCGAAGAAAAATCATAAGAATGTTTTTGTGGTAGGAACAAGTGCAGTTCGTGCTCTGGAAAGTAGTGTTACTGCCGACGGATACGTCCGCGCCAACAAAGGGTGGACAGACAAGTTCATCTATCCTCCGTATGAATTTCAAATAGGAACAAAGTTGATCACGAATTTCCATTATCCCGAATCAACATTAATGATGTTGGTAAGCGCGTTTGGAGACACGGAATTTATTTTGAAGGCGTATAAAAAAGCTTTAAAAGAACATTACCGTTTCCTCAGCTACGGCGATGCAATGTTGATCCTTTAGTATAAGTGATTTACGGAATACATTGAGCAAAAATTCCAAGCATCAAAACACAAATCCCATCTGGAATTTGTGTTTTCGTGTTTTGGAATTTCTCATTGTTTTAGATAAATGTTTCCCGGTTACCGATGCTGAATCCTCTTACTCGTGATCGTGAACGTACTCTTGCTCGTTTTTAGCAGGCGCAAGCAGATTAAGAAAAAGATTAAGAGTAAGAAACTACTATTAGCCTTTTACATAATGTGAACAGTTAAAATATTCAACACAATAATTAGATTACATCTATGCCACTTTCACCATCAACCATCAACCATCCCACATCAACCATCCCACGGGTCATCGCCATTATTCCCGCTGCCGGAAAAGGAAAGAGATTTGGAGGAACAACTCCGAAGCAATTCTTAAAAATAAACGGAAAAGAAATTCTCGCTTACACGCTGGAAGTTTTTCAAAAGGCGAAAAGAGTTGATGAAATTATTGTTGCCGCAAGCCGGGAAGAATTTCCCCGAATAATAAAACTTCAAAAGAAATATAAGTTAACAAAGCTGCAAACAATTGTTGAAGGGGGAAAAGAGAGACAAGACTCGGTTTACAACGCCCTTTTGTTGGCGGATCTAAACAAAAACGATCTTGTTCTTGTGCATGACGCCGCGCGTCCCATGCTTTCTGAAAAAGTTTTGAAAGAAGCAATTAGTTGCGCGGAGAAAAACGGGAACGCGCTTGTTTGTTTGCAGGCAAAAGACACTCTTTTGAAGAAGACAAAAACCGAACACACCTATCTTAACCGCTCACAAGTTTATTACGTACAAACACCGCAGATCTTCCGTTACGACCAGTTGCTTTCCGCTTTTGAAAAAGCAAAAAAAGAAAAATTTATTGGAACGGATGAGTCGATGCTAGTTCAAAGAACCAAAAAGAAAATCTATCTCTCCGATGGCTCTCCGCTCAATTTTAAAATTACTACAAAAGAAGATTTTGAAATGCTGAAGAGGATTTTGAAGTAATATCTTTTGGAGTAGACAGTCCTTTGTAAAAAGTTCTTTGCGAAAATCGTTTCAAATCCCTCAAATCATCAAAATTCATCCTTTCTTTAGGAACACCATTCCCGCCAAAACATTCTTCCCGTTTTTTAATAAGTTCTAACTACCGATTTATTCTGCTTAACCCTATTTATGGATATTCATACATGATATTGTCGGATAATTTCAATATTAGAGAAATTTCTGTAATTATATGCTTCTTTAGGCTTGACAAATATCTCCGTCTTCCTTAGATTTGAATCAAAATTCTCTAAAAGTTTTTAACAATGAAACAACATATATCTATTCAAATTTTTCCGCTAAGTCTATCGCGTCCCCGCAAGGGACAATAACATACCTCCGTGCATTTCCATTTTTTCTATTTCACAATTTTTTTTAAGGACTTATCATGATTTCAGTTGGCATTCTTGGCGGAACCGGCTATACGGGAAAAAAACTTATTCAGTTTTGCAGCGCGCATCCTTTTGTAAAGGATTTTGAAGTTTATGCAAACACTACAGCAAATGAAAATCTTTCTTCTCTTTTCCCCGATCTCGAAGGGATGATAGAAGATAAAAAAGTATTATCGGTTAAATCGGTCTCTTTTGATCACGATCTCTATTTTATTACCCTCCCTCACGGAGAGGCGTTAAATTACGTTCCCGCGTTGATAAGTAAAGGGAAAAAAGTGATTGATCTCGGCGGCGATTACCGGTTGGATTTTGAAGAACTCTATTTGCAATGGTATAAAATTGAACATTCTTCCTCCTATCTATTAAAATCAAAAGTTTACGGACTTGCGGATTTTGATAAATCTGAATACACAGATGTACAACTTGTAGCAAACCCCGGATGCTATCCTACGGCTGTGCTTCTTTCGTTGCTGCCGATTGTAAAAAACTTAGGTGATGAAATTCTTAGTGTTAGCTGTGCGGCTTATTCGGGAACAAGCGGCGCCGGAAAATCTCCCAAAGCAGAATATCTTATGTCCGAAATGGATGGAAATGTAAAAGCATACAACATCAACAGCCACAGACACGAACCGGAAATTTTACAAACATTATATAAGAATGGATTTCATTCTCCGTTTGCTTTTACTACACATTTGCTTCCGGTCGCGGTCGGTATTTACGCGACAAGTTTTATTCATTTAAAAAGTAATGTTGATGAAGCCAAGTTGCAGAAGTTCTTCAAACAAGCCTATGTCGATAGCCCCTTTGTGCGAATAAGAAATACTCCACCGGAATTGAAATGGGTTTTAAATTCTAATTTTTGCGATATCAACGTTTCGGTTAAAGAAAAGAAAGTTGTTGTTACAGCGGCAATTGATAACCTTGTTAAAGGTGCGGCGGGGCAGGCAATACAGAACATGAATAAACTTTACGGCTGGGATGAATCGCTCGGTCTACTTCAGAAGGAGGCGCAACATGCCGCACTCGCATAAATCGGGATCGATCACTTCCGTAAAAGGAATTAAAGCAGCCGGAATTTTTGCCGGCATCAAAAAGAAACGGAAAGACCTTGCGCTTATCTATTCTGAATTTCCGGCTACCGCCGCGGGAACGTTCACGTTGAATAAAGTTCAAGCCGCACCGCTGCTGGTCTCAAAAGAATCGTTGAAAAAATCTTCTAACTTTAGAGCGATCCTTGTTAACTCGGGTAACGCTAATGCATGTACCGGCGAACAAGGCTTTACCGACGCATTAGAAATGCAGAAGTATTGCGCTAAAAAATTAAGACTGAAACAAGATGAAGTGCTTATCAGTTCAACCGGGGTTATCGGGATGAAACTGCCGATTGAAAAAATTAAAAATGGAATCGATGAGATCATTCCCGAGCTTTCTGAGGATGGCGGATATGAAGCCGCAAAAGCTATTATGACTACCGACCTTGTGAGCAAATCATTCGCCGTAAAAGTTAAGTTATCGACCGGAGAAGTTACTATCGGCGGAATTTGTAAAGGAAGCGGAATGATAATGCCGAACATGGCTACCATGCTGGCGTTCCTTGCTACCGACGCTTCAATTGAAAAAGATATTTTACAGAAATTGCTCAGTTCAGCGGTCGCCAATTCATTCAACAAAATTACTGTTGACGGCGACACAAGCACCAACGATATGGTTGTTCTGCTCGCAAACGGAGCTGCGGGAATTTCAATTGAAAAAAAATCTGCCGACTACAAAATTTTTCTTGAAGCGTTAACTAATTTCTGTATAGTGATGGCAAAGTCAATTGTCTCCGACGGCGAAGGAGCGACAAAGCTTGTTACTATTGCTATTAAAGGAGCAAAGAGTGAAGCGGATGCAAACAACGCTGCCAAAGCGGTTGCTAATTCACCTTTAGTTAAAACCGCCTTCTGCGGTGAAGATGCAAATTGGGGAAGAATTCTTTCAGCGGTCGGGAACAGCGGTATAGATTTCGACCCTTCCAAAGTTTCAATTTATTTTGATGAACTGGCGATCTTCAAGCCGGATTATGAAATCGTTCTTGATGAAAAAGCTGCTAAGGAAATTTTAGTTAAAAAAGAATATACGGTAACTGTAAACTTAGGAGCCGGAGAAGCAAGCACTACCTGGTGGACGTGCGACTTCTCTGAAAATTATGTAAAAATTAATGCTAACTATAGAACTTAAAAGAATTAGGAATTACGAATTAGGAATTAGGAATTAGGAAGTTATGAAAACCATTATCCTTAAACTTAGCGGGAAAGCCCTTTCATCCTTTATTCAAGATGAAAAATGGAGCACTACTCTTACGGAATTGTACCGGCACTACAATGGAATTATTCTTGTTCACGGCGCCGGGAATACCATTTCCGACTGGTCAACTAAAATGGATTGCGATGTAAAATTTGTAAATGGTCAGCGGGTGACCACTGCGGAAATTATGGACATTGTTGCCGCGGTACAAGCGGGTTTATTAAACCAGAAAATTATTAGTTATCTCCACGCAAAAGGATTGGAAGCGATAGGACTTTCCGGTATTGATAGAAATCTTTTTGTAGCTGATTATCTTGATGAAAAATTAGGATTTGTCGGCTATCCCAAACTAAACGGAAATATTTCATGGATAAAAAATTTATTGAAAGAGAAAGTGATTCCGGTTTTTTCCAGCGTGTGCAGGGACCATGAAGGAAACTTAATGAACGTGAACGCAGATGTTTTCTGCGAAGTTTTAGCGGCTTCAATAAAGGCTGATACGGTCCTCTTTGTTTCCGATGTTGCCGGAGTGATGTTGAACGGTGAAGTGAAAAGTTCTTTAGATAAAAAGGAAATTGATTGCGGCATTGCGGATGGAGAAATTACCGGCGGGATGATTCCCAAAATGGAAAGCTGCGTTGAACTGTTACAAAACGGAATTAATAAAATTTGGATCGGTAATGATATTGAACTGCAGCCACACACAAAGTATTTTAATACCAAAATGAAAGGAACGTGGATAACCGCACATGGAACAGCATACTAATTCTTCGCTCTTAAAAAATTACAACCGTTTACCTGTAGAATTTGTAAAAGGTGAAGGCACTTTTCTTTTCGACGCTAACGAAAAAAAATATCTCGACTTTCTCAGCGGCATTGCCGTAACAAGTTTCGGACACGCGCATCCCCATATTACAAAAGCCGTGCATGAGCAAGTTGATAAAATTTGGCATACGTCAAATCTTTTTGAAATCTCGCTTCAGGAGAAGGTTGCCGCAAAACTTACAGAGCAATCAAAACTCTCAAAAGTATTTTTCTGCAACTCCGGTACCGAAGCAAATGAAGCCGCGATAAAGTTCGCGAGAAAATTTGGAGAAGGAAAATCAACCATCATTACCGCGCTCGGTGGTTTTCATGGGAGAACAATGGGAAGTCTTTCTGCTTCCGCTCAATATAAATTGTGGCAGGGATTTTATCCCCTTACTCCCGGTTTTGCACACGTTCCGTATAATGATATTGATGCGATCAACGACTCAATTAACGAAGATACCGTTGCAATTATGATTGAACCTATTCAAGGTGAAAACGGTGTTATCGTTCCCTCTAAAGATTACATGAAAAAATTGCGCGCGATCTGCGACGCCAACGGACTTCTCCTAATTGTGGATGAAGTGCAAACCGGAATTGGTAGAACGGGAAAATATTTCGCGCATCAATGGGCCGACATTAAACCAGACATTATTACGATCGCAAAAGGGATTGCTAACGGTCTTCCTCTCGGTGCGGTAATTTGCTCCGAAAGAGTCGCGAATGTAATTCAACCCGGCGATCACGGTTCAACGTTTGGCGGAAACCCCGTTGCGCTTGCAGCAGCATTGGCAGTATCGGAATTGCTCACGGAAGATGTTTTAAAAAAAATCCAACAACTTGGTGATACGCTTGTTGAAGGAATAAAAGACCTTCAATTAGAAAAAGTTGTTGATGTACGAGGAATAGGATTAATGATCGGAGTTGAGTTTGATGCATCGATTCCGGTAAAAGATGTAATGAAAGAACTTCTCGAGAGAGGAATTGTTACCGGAACTTCGGGCAACAACACCCTCCGTTTGCTTCCTCCGTTTGTAATAAATAAAAAAGAAGTTGACTTATTTCTTTTGACTTTGAGTAAAGTTGTTGATAAGTTTCGTCAAGCCGAAGTTAAGCAACTTCAATCATCCGCTATCAACGGATAACAATTTTATAAATAAGATTAAAGGAAAGCATCATGGCATCAAAATTAAAAAGACAAAACCGGATAAAGGAAGTTCTGCAGATAAAGCATATCGCTAACCAGGAAGAACTTCTCGTTTACTTGAAACGGGACGGTTATGAAATTACGCAAGCTACGTTGAGTAGAGATTTTGCGGAACTTGGTGTGGTAAGAATCTTTACGGAGTATGGAGTCCGTTATATTTTAAACGCTGAAGAAAGCGGCAAACAAATTGCACGACTTGTCGGTTTTGAAATCCTTACGGTGCTCAGCAACGAATCGCTTGTTATTGTTAGAACGCTTGCCGGAAGAGCGCAGGGTGTTGCTCATTACATCGACCGTTGGAACAAAGAAGAAATTATCGGAACAATCGGCGGTGACGATACCGTGCTGATCATTCCAAACAAACAAAGTAGTATTCCGAATATTATTACGTTGATCAAAAAAATAATGTCGGAAAACCCTTCACAAAGAATAAAATAGGAGAAAGAATGTCATACAAAAAGATTGTTGTTGCTTATTCAGGCGGACTTGATACCTCCGTAATGGTTAACTGGCTAAAAAATAAATACGATGCGGAATTAATTACTGCGACCGGAAATCTCGGTCAAAAAGATGAACTTGAAAACTTGGAAGAAAAAGCCAAACTTACCGGCGCTTCAAAATCATATATTTTAGATTTACAAAAAGAATTTATTACCGAGTATGTGTGGAAAGCCTTAAAAGCAGGCGCGTTATACGAAGGACAATACCCGATGGCTACGGCTATCGGTAGACCTTTGCTTGTTAAATTGATGGTTGATATTGCCCTGGCAGAAGGCGCTGATACGATTGCTCACGGTTGTACCGGAAAGGGAAATGATCAAGTACGATTTGAAGTTGGCATCCAAACGTTAGCTCCCCATTTGAAAATTTTAGCGCCGTTAAGAATATGGGAATTCAAAAGCAGGGAAGAAGAAATTGATTACGCGCTCGAGCATAAAATTCCGATAAAGATAAAAAAAGATTCACCTTATTCGATCGATGAAAATCTCTGGGGAATTGCAATTGAATGCGGCGTGTTGGAAGACCCGACAGTTCAACCTCCGGCAGACGCTTACCAAATTACTGTTTCTCCGAAAGATGCACCGGACAAAGCAGAATCATTGTCTATTGAATTTGAAAAAGGTGTTCCCGTATCTTTAAACGGCAAAAATATTTCTCCGGTTGATCTTGTAAAAGAATTAAACGTAATCGGCGGTAAACACGGCATTGGAAGAATGGACTTAATCGAAAATAGAGTTGTAGGAATTAAATCGAGAGAAGTTTACGAAGCTCCGGCTGCCGTTATTCTCCACACCGCACATAAAGAATTGGAAAAACTTATTCTCGATAAAGAAACATTCCGTTTCAAACAAGGAGTCTCGGACAAAGTTGCAAATCTTATTTACGACGGATTATGGTTCTCGCCGTTGTTTGATGCGTTAATGGCTTTTGTTGATTCCACTCAAGAAAATATTACGGGAACTGTTACCGTAGAATTTTACAAAGGAACTATCACGGTACTTTCGAGAAATTCAAAGTATAGTCTTTACAATAAAGATTTAGCTACCTACACCGTTGAAGATAAATTTGATCACAAAGCTGCGGAAGGATTTTTAGCTCTGTACGGCTTACCCTATAAAACATTAAGTCTTGTTAAAGCCGCTAATACTCCAAGCGAAGTAAAGGCACATGAGGTTGTACACTAATGCTTTGGGGCGGAAGATTTTCAAAGTCGCTTAACCAGAAGGCGTTGGAGTTTTCTTCATCGCTTTCATTTGATGTTACGTTGATTGAAGAAGACATTGAAGTAAGTGTTGCTCACTCAGCGATGCTTGCAGAGATTGGAATACTCACTAAAGAAGAAGCTCAACAAATTCATTCCGGGTTGGAAAAAATCCGGAATGAATTTTTAAATGAAATTTGGAGACCCGATCCTGCACGATTTGAAGACATTCACTCCGCAATAGAATCGTATTTAAAAGAACTTATTGGCGAAACTGCTGATAAACTTCACACGGGAAGAAGCAGGAATGATCAAGTTGCTACGGATTTGCGGTTGTGGACAAAGAAGCAAGCAGATCAATTAAAAAACACGATCACCGAACTTCAAAAGCAATTGATCAAAACTGCTGAAGAACATTCGGAAACGATCATTCCCGGTTACACACATTTGCAGAGAGCGCAGCCGATCTCCTTTGCGTTTCATCTTCTTGCTTACGCTGAAATGCTGGAGCGCGATAAACAAAGAATGCAATTTGTTTTGGATGAAGCGGACGTATCTCCTTTGGGATGCGGAGCGTTAGCCGGTTCTACACTTCCGTTGGATAGAAATTTTACAGCACAAAAACTTGGTTTCGCGAAACATTCCGCCAACGCACTCGACGCAATTTCCGATAGAGATTTCGTTCTTGATTTTCTCAATGCCTGCTCGATTGGAATGATGCACCTTTCCCGCTTGAGTGAAGAAATTATTTTGTGGACTTCGCATGAATGGAAGTTTGTAAGATTGAGCGATGATGTTACTACCGGTTCCTCTTTAATGCCGCAAAAGAAAAATTCCGATCTTGCAGAACTTATCCGCGGAAAAAGCGGAAGAGTATTCGGCAACGCGTTTGGATTTCTTTCAACAATGAAAAGTCTGCCGCTAAGTTATAACCGCGATTTTCAAGAGGATAAAGAACCTCTCTTCGATTCTGTTCACACCTATATTACTTCGCTTGAAGTAATGCAACTTATGTTTATCGGAATGGAAATAAATTCCGAAAGATTTACCGAAGAGTTGAACGGTGATTTTTCACTCGCCACAGATTTAGCCGATTGGCTTGTGCTAAAAGGAATTCCTTTTAGACAAGCTCATCATCTTGTGGGTGAAGTTGTAAAATTGGCTGAAACAAAAAAGTGCAAACTAAATCAACTTACGTTGGAAGAGTTGAAAAAGATCAGTGCACTATTTGACGAAACGGCGTTACAGCTTTTCGATATTTCATCCGCACTCTTACGAAAGAAAACTTTCGGCTCGCCAAACCCGGAAATGGTTAGAGAACAAATCTTAGTTTGGAAGAATAAACTCGGTTAACTTATCTTACGATCTTGCAAATTCAATTAGCGGTTTGTAGTTAAAGTTGTCTGCTTCTCTTAGAGCATTTAAGTATTGTGTTCGCGCTTCGCTTTGTTTGACTAAATTCTTGCTTCCCCAAGTAAAATATGGTTTACCAAAGCCTTTATTTATCAGTACATCAGCGATCAGGCGGGAGTGTCTGCCATTTCCATTTGCAAAAGGATGAATTGTCACCATGCGATGACTTAACCGGACAGCGATTTCATCCTCGAGAAATGTTTTGTTCTCTATCCAGAATCTACAATCAGCAAGAAGTTTATTTAATTCAATCCCGATTTCAAATTTATCAACGCCTATATTTTTGTTTGTCCTTCTGAATTCACCTGCCCATTTCCAAATATCTCCGAACATTCTTTTATGCAAATCCCGGACAAAATTTTCAGTAAGAATTTTATTTACTTTTAATTTTTTACTCAAAAGCCATTGATTTGCCTTTTCAACTCCAAGCTGTTCAAACTCATCAAGTTCACCACGGGTGGTGATTGTCTTAATTAGCAGTCCATCCTTCTCATCTTCATCAAGAGGAGTTTGTCCATCTTTATAATCAATGTCTAATCCCATAAATATTTTGGACTTTCGTACTTTATTTTTTCTGCGCGATCTTTAATTGCTTTGTTAATTCGTTCTGTAGAATTCTCCTGATCTTCGAGCTTCATGGAATGCGAAGTTCTTAAGACAATTTCTTTTGTAACTTCATAAGCACGCTTTTCAATTGTTTTCTCCAACGATCCTTCTTTGGGAATGAAACCATAAACAAAACGGCAATTAAGCGCTTCGGCTGCTTCCATAAGTTTTTTAAGAGTAATTCCTTTGTCCACTTCACGCTGCTCAATCTCTTTAACCGAAGCAGAAGTTATTCTCAGTCGTTTTGCAAGTTGAACGAGGGACATATTCAGTCCGGTTCGTATGGCATTTATCCACCCTTTTGGTGAAATTTCCAAATCGTTTAATACTGCTAATTTTTCTAACTTTCTGTCCAATTGTTCGATCATTAGCTTTCTATTTAAGTCTGTCATCAGGTTATAACCTTAATTTTGTATCACAAATCTAAGGTTATACCCTGATTAATCCAAACAATAAATTAGGTTATACTCTGGTTTTATTGTTGTTCAAGGAAAATTATTGGTTCACCAAATCCGGAAATGGTTAAAGAACAGATCATTTTGTGGAAGAAAAAACTGCGTTAAGTTTCCCGACTCTCTTTTCCTCCTAGCAAACATAAAACAAAAACGGTTATGCGGCTTTTGTTATGCAAAAGTCTAATTTCTATCTTTATATTTAAAGAAAGAAATAATGTGACTTTAAAATGACATGATAACTACAAGATCATTTACATACTCTTTGCTTTTCTGTTTGGCTTTTCTGGCAAACTTAGCTTATGCTGAACAAAAACCATTTACACAAGTTGGTGGTTGGGAATACCGATGGGGTGATTCTCCGCTAACTACCAATGGAAAGTTAGCATGGCTATCTGATTCTGATAATACCCAAGCCTGGCTTCCCGTAAACAAACCTTCCGATATCCCAATCATTCCCGGTAAAAAAGATTTGTGGATAAGACTTCACTTAGAAAATCATGACGAAACTAACTCGGCAATTTTTGCTAACCGTATCGAAAAGATTTTTGAAGTTTATCTTGATACGAGTAGGATTTACAACTTCGGCAAATTTACTTCCGGTGAAAAAATTCCAATGATGGGATTTGCGTGGCATTTAATCAAACTGCCGGAGAACTCTAACGGTAAAACACTTTTCTTTAGAATCCGTTCCGACTCAAAATACATCGGTGTTTACGGTAAGATAAGATTCGGTTCAGAAGAATCTTTTTTAAGCGAAATAATAAAGGCAAACCTCAGCAAAACCATACTTGGAATAATATTCGTTTTTGCCGGGTTAGTTTTCACTATTATTCTTTTGTTTATCGGGAAAATAAAACCGTACCTCGGCATCATTATTTTCATGACAGCGAGCGGAATCTGGACACTTGCAAATTCAAACTTGACGCAGATTCTTTTCTACGCGCCGAGGGTAATTTACTACGCAGATCATTTAGCTCTTTTTGCAAGCGCAGTTGGTTTCTTTATGCTCGTCGTTGAAATTATTGATCCCAAGTACAAGACAATCTTCACGCGGATTTACCAATTTCTAACCGGCTATTTGCTGGTGGTATTGTTTTTAGATATTACCGGAATATCTGATAACATAGACACAGTTGCTCCTTTCCTTATTTTCACAACGCTCACTGTGATTGTTCTTATCTATTATATTTTTCAGAGCGCGCGAAAGGGTAACCACGAAGCAAAGATTCTGTTGGTCGCTCTCGCCGTATATGCTTTGTTCACTCTTTTAGATATAATAAATTATTTCCAAAATGTTGTTATCAATCTGGATACATACGAAATGCAATTTGCTCACTACGGCGGATTTACTTTTTTAGTTTTTATCGCGTGGATTTTTATAACACGCTACATTGAAATGAATAAACAAATGATTGATGCACAAGTGAATGAGCGTGTACGCATTGCGCAAGATTTACATGATGAAGTTGGTCCCCGCTTAACGGAAATTAGAATGGTGAGTGAAAGTTTTAAAGAGAGCGGCAGCTTAACCGAACGGGAAAAAATAAAACTCGAAGAACTTTCCGAAGCTTCCGATAGAGTTGTATCAACATTAGGAGAAATTGTTTGGGCGCTTAATCCAACAAACGATACCCTTGAAGAGTTTGGAAGTTATTTGAGTCAAAGTGCAATTAATTTTTTGCAGAAAGCAAATATTAAATGCCGGATTGATATTCCGCCTCTATTTCCAAACGAGAAAATTTCTTACGAAGTACGCCGCAACATTATTATGGCGGTTAAAGAATCTCTCAACAATATTGTTAAACATGCCGATGCTTCTCTTGTTACCATGCAGCTAAGGGGAACAAAAACCGATTTGCTCGTTTCAATTGTTGATGACGGATGTGGCTTTGATATTACTAACACACGCAAATATGGAAACGGTTTAAAAAACATTGAGCGGCGAATTAAAAGCATTAACGGAAGTTATTCCATAGATACAAAATTCAACGCCGGTACAAGAATAAAAATGGAAGTTCCGCTGCAAATAAATACTGCATTTACCCAAACGGGCTATTTCCCAAACGATATTTGATGATTAGTTTTGATAAAAAGAAAAAAATGATACGTGTAGCATTAGTTGAAGATGACGATAAGATTCGCAATAACTTAATTGATTTGCTTGAGGGAAGCGATGGTTTCCGGTGTGTTGGCGCGTATCCAAACGCCGAAGATGCGCTTGAAGATATTCCCACCAAAGCGCCGGATATAGTTTTGATGGATATTAACCTGCCGGGAATTGACGGCATTGAATGTACAAAGCAGTTGAAGATGAAAATACCCGGGCTGTTGATTATTATGCTTACGGTTTACGAAGACGCCAATAAAATTTTTAATTCATTGCAAGCTGGCGCTGTTGGATATTTACTGAAACTTACTCAACCGGCAGAAATTATTTCGGCTCTAACTGATGTAACAAAAGGCGGCTCGCCAATGTCGGCGCAAATCGCCCGTAAAGTTGTTCAATCGTTTCACATAGAACCACGTGGGGAAAAAAATGACAAAGTCACGTTAAGCCCACGCGAAGAACAAATACTGGAGCTTCTTTCCAAGGGATATCTTTATAAAGAAATTGCTTCTGAACTGCTTATCAGCCCAGATACCGTTCACAATCATCTGCGCAAGATTTATGAAAAGCTGCAAGTGCACTCCCGCACGGAAGCAGTTGTAAAATATCTCAAAACATAATAATTGTAAAAAGTAAACAAAGTGTACTGTCTTTCTTTTCTCTGCGGTTCTCTGTGAGAGAATTTTTTTGAATTACACAGAGAGCACAAAGAAGTCACAGAGTTTCACAGAGAACCGCATCACACTTACCCAAATGGGCTATTGTATGTACTAATGCTATAAAATAGCTTTGTATCGAAGCGTAATATATTTTGATAAACTATCAACAAAAGAATACGAAATGAAAACAAAAATCTTTTTTGCGGCTTTAATAATTTCCATTTTTAACATAATGCTTTTTGCCCAAACGCCAACCGTGTTAACCCTCAAAGCATCAGGCGTTAGTTCCACCGAAATACCTGAAGCAAGTTCTAATATCAGAATTTCTGCGGCTCTAAACGGAACTGTAAATGCTAATGGAACAAACTGCACGGTTAGTTTTGAATATGGCAATACAACAAGTTACGGCAATACAGTTTCTGCAAGCCCCGGAACAGTAACCGGAAGCGTTGACAATGCAATTAATGCAGCCGTTACCCTTAACTACACATACACCGGTCCGCAAGAACGGCTGATCCACTACCGCTTAAAAGTGGTGAACGAAAACGGCACATATTACGGTCGCGATTTTATAGCAACAGCCATTGACCCAACCCGTAACATTTTTATTAGTGCGACTTGTACCGATAGTGAAACATGGGCATATTTCGATGTGATGAATAATAATTCGTTTGAAATTACAGTTAATTATAGTGCGGGTGCTTCATACACAGGAAGTGTAATAATTGGAACTAACCAAGTACAGCAAGTATTTGTGGGAAAAGGCAGCATTTGTTCATTTTATTATCACTTTACCTTATTTAAGCAGGTTTTTACTAACGACCAACTTTGTTCGGAAACACAATTACCTAAACAGAAAATCTTTATGACAGCCACCGGAAAAATAGCTTCCGATAAAATGATGTATAGAATTGAAAACAGTAATTCAAGTTCAGTTAATATTGAAATTACATGTGGCTCTTCAAATTATACATACACCATAGCGCCACAGTCTGTTGCTTATTTTGCGGGTACTTTGGCTGAGGCTCAAATAGGTATTTCTGGAGACCCAGAAGCATTTGCTATTTCCTCCCCATCAGGTGGTTACGCCTACGAAGGCATGGCCTGGCTTTCAGTAACGCCGCTTTCAACAACTGCCACCACTGCCAATTTTGAACTTTATAACCGCGACGATGCCACGCATACTTTTGTGATGCGAAATGCCGGCGGAACGGAAAATAGTTATACCCTAGCGGCTTACGAAAGCAGAACCGTAACGCTTTCCAACGAGAATTGGGATGTTTACACAACTGTTTGGGATCCTACAGGAATGAGGTATGGTATTCTGTATGACAATATCTACACCGGTCCCGCATTTGGCGATGCCACAAGTTTTTACAACGGATTATTAAAAGTTGCTACGGCAATTCCGGGCAGTTCGATAACGGCTTCTGTTACGCCGTCAACTATCGCATCCTCAACATCATTAACTTTGAACGGGGTAATTTCCAACAGCGCCTTTGCAAACACCGATGTTGATTACCATTTTATTTACGGAACCGACCCCAACAACTTAAACCAGAGCACATCTACGCAAAGCGGAACTGTACCCGCATCGGGAAGCCTGAATGTAAATACAACAATAACCGGGCTAACGGAGGGAACACTATATTATTACAAACTTGTTGCCGGAGAAATTACAAGTTCAACCGGAAAAATATTTTTAAGCAGTTCAATTCCATCCAGCAATCTTAAACTGTGGCTTCGTTCGGATTTAGCCGTAACATCGGCAAGTTCAGCGGTTTCAACTTGGGGAGATGTTTCCGGTTTGGGAAATGACGCTTCGCAAAGCACAAGTGCAAATCAACCTACACTTGTTTCTAATTCCATGAATGGAAATCCGGTAATTAGATTTGATGGAACAACATCTAAAATGAATTTGCCGGCTTCTTCAACGCTGGGAATACAAAGCAATCCGTATGAAATGTTTATTGTTGCGCGTTCAAGTTATACTGCTAATCCGGAGTTTCTAATAAGCGGCGGCGCAACAGAACAATTTGAATATCATTTGAATGGAGCAAGGTTTATTCCAATTTCCTCAACCTATTTGGATGAAGGTTTAACGGGAGCTTATACGGATGGTAATGCACACATTTTTTCTGCCAGAGCTTCAGCAACCGGCGGTGCAGTTAGAGTTGATGGAACTGATGGAGGAACGTCGAGTGCGAACATTCTATCATCAAACAGTGGCGCGCTGCAGCTTGGTGTACGCAGTGATGGCACATATTATTTTAATGGTGATATTGCGGAAGTAATTCTTTACAACACTAATCTGAGTACATCAGATAGAAGTAGTATAGAACATTATCTTGCAAACAGATATGGAATAACATCCGGCGCGCTTCCGGTTGAGTTAACTTCATTTAGTGCAGAGTGTGTTGATGGAAAAGTTTTGTTAAATTGGCAGACAGCAACGGAAGTGAAAAATTACGGGTTTGAGATGGAACGAACCTCACCCCGTCCCTCTCCTTACCATGGAGAGGGTGTCCCGACTGGTCGGGACGGGAGAGGTTGGGAGAAAATTGGATTTGTACAAGGCAACGGAAATTCCAACTCACCAAAAAGTTATTCTTTTACAGATGTAACACCGCCAAGTGGAAAAGTGCAATACCGTTTGAAGCAAATCGATTTTGACGGTAAGTATCAATATAGCAATGTTGTAGAAGTGAAGGTTGATGCGCCAACCCGGTTTGCATTAGAACAGAATTATCCGAACCCGTTTAATCCAACAACAGTAATCAACTATCAAATTCCCGCTGCCAGCCATGTTACATTAAAAGTTTTTGATATGCTGGGAATGGAAGTGGCAACACTTGTTAATGAACAAAAAGCTTCAGGCAACTACGAAGTAGAATTTGATGGAAGTAAACTTTCAAGCGGTGTTTATTATTACCGGCTACAAACCGGAACATTTGTGGATACAAAGAAGTTTATAATCCTTAAATAAATATTTTTGTAAAGGGTCTGGAAGATAATTTTCTTCTATGCATATCATGGTGAAAAATAGGGTGAGCCAAATTTTATATGAGTAAATCTTTCTCCGGAATAGTAAGCACGCTCAATTATTTCCTATTTAAAGCGATAATAAAAGTGATTTGATTTCTTTTAATAAAGCTTTAACTTTCATCAATGCAAATATGAATTATTTTTTCTTTGCAGATATTCATAATAAAGAACGGAACTGATATGTTTTTACTTGGTGTTGTTGTTATTCTTTCATATTTAATTGGTTCGATTCCCACAAGTTTAATTGTTAGCCGTGCGGCAAAAGGGATAGATATTCGCGAACACGGAAGCGGAAATGCCGGCGGGACAAATGTTTGGCGTATCCTCGGATGGAAATATGGTCTTTTAGTTATCATTTTAGATGCTTTAAAAGGTGTTTTCGCGGTTGTCTTAATCTCCCGTCTTTATTATGGAAATTTCCCTTTCAATAATCTAACTCCTTTCGATGATTTTACTCTCGTGCAATTAATTGCCGGAATTACTGCTGTGCTTGGGCATGTGTGGTCTGTTTTCGCAAGCTTTAAAGGCGGAAAAGGTATTGCAACCGGGATGGGAATTTTAGTTGCTCTTGCTACTGTTGATCTTTTAGTCGGTGTTGGTATTTTCTTTATTGCGATTATAATTTCAAGATACGTTTCACTTGGATCAATTTTAGCGGCTATCTCCATTCCTTTAACAATGATCATTAGAGAGAATGTTTTTCATGCGCATATTGAAGGCTACGGAACATTGCTTCCATTTTTAATTGGGTTGGCTGTGCTGGTTGTGTATACCCACAGAAAAAATATTTCAAGAATCTCTCTCGGAATAGAAAACAAAATTAGTTTCGCAAAAAAGAAAAGTTAAACTGCAATGAATATAGCAGTATTAGGAGCAGGCGCATGGGGAACCACTCTAGCAATTCTGCTTCATTATAATGGACATAAAGTTACTCTTTGGGAGTATAAAAAAGAGATAGCCGAAGAGATAATCAAAAACCGTGAAAATAAAACTTTCCTGCCGGGAACTCCAATCCCCGATGACTTAAAAATTTCATATCACTTACAAGAATCAATCACCAACAAAGAGTTAATAGTACTTGCCGTCCCTTCTCAATTTCTTCGTGGTGTGATGCAGCAAATTTCATTCGCCGATATTAAAAACACAATTTTTGTAAATGTAGCTAAAGGAATTGAAAACAAAACGTTGATGACAATGTCCAGTATGTTGAAAGATGTTTTTCCAAATATTCATGAGGAACAACTGGGCATCCTTTCCGGACCAAGCCATGCGGAAGAAGTTTGTAAAAGAATTCCGACTGCGGTAGTCTCGGCATCAACAGTGAACGAAACCGCTAAAGCAATTCAAGTAGCATTTATGAATTCTTACTTCCGGGTTTATTCTTCAACCGATTTATTAGGTGTTGAACTCGGCGGAGCATTTAAAAATGTTATGGCTATCGGAGCCGGAATTATTGACGGCGCAAAATTTGGAGACAACACAAAAGCAGCAATCATGACCCGCGGGATTGCAGAGATTTCGCGCATGGGCATAGCGATGGGAGCAAAACCGGAAACCTTCTCAGGCTTATCCGGTATAGGCGATCTTATTGTAACCTGTATGAGTCAGCATAGCAGAAACCGTTACGTTGGAGAAAAATTAGGAAGCGGATTAAAATTGAAAGAAATTTTAGAAAGTATGTACGCGGTTGCCGAAGGCGTTGAAACAAGCCGCTCTGCGTCTCAACTTGCAAAAAAAGTTGGAGTCGACGCCCCGATCACAAACGAAGTTTATAAAATACTTTTTGAAGATAAGGACCCCATTAAAGCAACTTCGGATTTGATGACACGCGAGATGAAAGCGGAATAATTTCTTTCTGCAAAATTTTTTATATTTCCACACCTAAAAATATCTTTGTTGAGCAACAAGAAAAGGAGTTGTTATGGATAGAAGAAAATTTATAAAAGCAAGTCTGGTTACTTCCGGTGCCGTTGCCTTTGGCGGTTATGCTAGCGTTTATCCGTTCATTGCTTCCTCTCTTTCTTCCCCCTACGATCTTGTTGCTATTAAAGGGGGCGAGCCTGAAGCAATGTTTGATAAAGCGATTGCTTCGCTTGGAGGAATGAAAAACTTTGTAAAGAAGAACCAAAAAGTGGTTATCAAGCCAAATATTGGTTGGGATGTAAAACCTGAATTAGCCGCAAACACAAATCCAAAATTAGTTGCGAGGATAATTAAACACTGCTTCGATGCCGGCGCCAAAGATGTTTATGTGTTCGATCATACCTGCGATAACGGGAGCCGCTGCTACTCAAACAGCGGAATTGAGAGAGCCGTAAAAGATGCCGGTGGTAAAATTGTTAGTGGAGAAAGTGAAAGTTATTATCACCAAGTTGACATAAAAAAAGGAAAGCGTTTAACAAATTCTAAAGTTCACGAACTTATTCTTGAGTCGGATGTTTTTATTAATGTTCCGATTTTGAAACATCATGGCGGAGGAAAAATAACCGCAGGAATGAAAAATTTAATGGGAGTGGTTTGGGACCGCAGATATTGGCATCAAAACGATCTTCATCAGTGCATTGCCGATTTTGCTACTTTCAAAAAACCGGATCTAAATATTGTTGATGCGTATCTTGTTATGAAGAGAAATGGTCCGCGCGGAGTTTCGAAAGACGACCTGCTTACTTTAAAATCACAAATTATTTCAACCGATATTGTTGCCACCGATGCTGCCGCAGCTAAATTATTCGGAATTGATTTGGCTGACGTTCCGTACATCAACTATGCGGATGAATTGAAAGCCGGGAGAAAAGATTTGAGCAAGTTGAACATCAACCGAATTATCATGTGATATTGTTATAGATGAAGGTAACTGCTTTTAAGAAAATTCGTGTCGCTGTTTCGCTTTTGTTTTTCATTTTTACGTTAAGTCTTTTTCTTGATTATCGGAATATGTTCCCATCTTCTATTTATTCAAAAATATTATTTCTTCAATTTATCCCATCGTTTGTAAAATTTCTTAGTCTTGCAGGTTTAGGTGCAATTGGTTTTCTTATTATTCTCTTGCTTACGCTTTTCACTGGAAGAATTTATTGCTCGTCGATTTGTCCGCTTGGAACGTTGCAAGATGTGGTCTCTTTTTTGTCGAAAAAATTCAAGATAAAAAAGAAAAAACGTTTTCACTACGAAAAAGAAAAAAAATGGTGGCGGTATTCCTTTTTCTCCTTGGTTGTAACTTCGTTTCTTGGCGGAACAATATTTTTTATTAACCTCCTCGATCCTTACAGCAGTTTTGGGAAAATATCAGCGCATCTGTTTCGCCCTTTATTAATAACGGCGAACAACTCCATCGCTTTTCTTTTTGAAAAGATGAACATGTACCTGGTTTATCCTTTTGAGTTTAAAGGAGTGGAAATATTTTCATTTTTACTTGCACTTACAATTCTGCTTGTGGTTGGGTATTTGTCGTTTGCAAAAGGAAGATTGTATTGCAACACCGTTTGTCCGGTTGGGACATTGCTCGGTTTTGTATCGAAATTTTCTTTTATAAAAATTGCAATTGATGAGAAGAGTTGTAAATCATGCGGAATTTGTGAACGGGTCTGCAAAGCATCTTGCATTGATACAAAAAATAAAGCGGTTGATTTCGACCGGTGCGTTGCCTGCTTCAATTGCTTTGATGTTTGTCCAACAGACGGAATGAAATTCGAATACGGATTTTACTCTTCGCCTAAAAATGATAAGGTGAAAATAGAAGCGACACCATCTTGTGAATTGAACGAACACGATGAAAAAGTACTTTATTCAAAAAGAAATTTTCTGTTTAATACGTTCGTGTATGCTGTGGGATTAACGGGCATAACCTTAAGTCAAATTAAGATCAATCCGAAAAAAGCGAGCAAGGTTGCGGTGTTTAGAAAAAACCCGGTAACACCACCGGGTTCAAAAAGCAGAACTAATTTTACACAAAACTGCACTGCGTGCCATTTATGCGTGAGCGTTTGTCCCACCCAAGTTTTGCAACCAGCATATTTGGAGTACGGAATGCTGGGGATGTTTCAACCGCGAATGGATTTCCAAACAGGCTTTTGTAATTTTGAATGCAAACTTTGTGGAGATGTTTGTCCAACAAGCGCAATTTCTTCAATCTCGCTTGAAGCAAAAAAATTAACGCAGCTTGGCAAGGCAAAATTTGTAAAGGACAACTGCATCGTTAACACTGAAAATACTGACTGCGGCGCCTGCTCGGAACATTGCCCCACAAAAGCGGTGAACATGGTGCCGTATAAAAATAAGCTTGTCATTCCGGAAGTGAAAGAAGAATTTTGCATCGGTTGCGGTGCGTGCGAGTTTGCGTGTCCTACTAAGCCTTACAAAGCAATTTATGTTGAAGGGAATCCAAAACATCTGACGGCAAAAATCAACAAAGAAAAAAAGATTGAACAGAAAGTTGATTACAAAGAGGAATTTCCGTTTTAGGTTTTTTAAAGTTAAAATTGATTTATTCCATCTTCTGTCTTAATTTCAAACAAAATAAAAAATTGTTTTGAGAATGTGTTGATATTATTCATATTTTTCTAATTGGAGGTTACGTGAAGTACTGTTTTATTTCCGCGCTTTTTCTTTTGCTTTTAATTGGCTGCTCAGAAAAGTCTGGAAATCCTTTAGTTCCAACATCGGAAAGAAATTTCAGTAAAACCATTGGAGAGAGTAACTCTGATGATTTCGGGGAATCCGTTATACAAACTTCGGATGGTGGGTTTATTGTTGCTGGAATTACTTCTCTTTTCGATTCAGGGCAAGAGGATGTTTATTTGGTTAAAGCCAATGCAAGTGGAAATAAAGTATGGGCAAAGACATTTGGCGGGAGTTGTAGTGATGTCGGTCATTCCGTTCAGCAAAGTTCAGACGGGGGATTTATCATTGCAGGTTCTACTTCTTCCTTTGGTGCAGGTAATTCTGACATTTATTTAATTAAGACTGACGTAAACGGAAATAAGGTTTGGGAAAAAACTTTCGGTGGGGCTAATGAAGATTGGGGGAGTTCCGTCCAACAATCCTCCGATGGTGGGTATATTATTACTGGAAGTACAAGATCTTTTGGAGCGGGTCAAGCGGATGTTTATTTGATTAAAACCGATATAAGTGGAAATAAAATTTGGGAAAAGACTTTTGGTGGGAGTCGTAGTGAGAGTGGAAATTCAGTTCAACAAACTCCTGACGGTGGTTTTATTATTGCGGGATATGCCGTTTTGGATACAGGAGCTACTGATGTTTATTTAATTAAAACTGATCTAAGTGGAAATAAAGTTTGGGAAAAAACTTTTGGTGGAAGTACTGATGATATAAGTTATTCCATCCAACAAACCTCAGATAACGGTTTTATTGTTGTTGGGTACACTTGGTCTACTGGTGCGGGTCAGGATGATATATATTTAATTAAAACAGATGCAAACGGGAATTTGATATGGGAAAGGGCTGTTGGAGGAAGTGGTGCTGATTTTGGAATTTATGTACGACAGACATCAGACGGTGGATTTATTATTGCAGGAGGAACTATGTCCTACGGAGCGGGTCAGGTAGATGTTTATTTAGTAAAAATTGATGCCAGCGGAAATAAGATTTGGGAAAAAGTTTTTGGTGGACGGGATCGGGATGAGGGACATTCTGTTCAACAAACATCAGATGGTGGATATATTATTACTGGCTACACAAAGTCTTTCGGTGCTGGTTATTCAGATGTTTATTTAATAAAAACCGATAGCGAAGGAAATGTAAAGTAAGTTTGTTGCACATTTAAAAGCGGAACGGTCTCGACCGTTCCGCTGAACTTAATTAATTACTTCCCTAATCCGTCATTCCCGGTATCCAAAACAAATTTCCATTTTCCGTTTTTATCTTTTTTCCAGAAGGTTGTATAGGTTCCGTAACTTGGTTTGTCATGACCGGTTTTTGCTTTTACTTCCCAAGTGCCGTAAGTATAACCCATATCGCCGGATGAAGATACATCCGCGAACAACGGTTTCCATGTTAATGTAAAAGTTGAATCACTACTTTTCGTGTAGAGGTCTTCAATCTCTTTTCTTCCCTTAACCGGATAGCTGTTTGGACGAAGCAAAACACCATCATCGGCAACGTAAGCTAGAAACGCTTTGTGAAATCCTTCTTTTACAGATAAGTTGGAAAACTCAATATCGGCTTGTTTAATCGCTTCTTTTTCTTTCTCAACTTTTACTTGCGCGTATGAAACCGAAACGAAAAGACAAAAGAGTAATAATCCTTTTTTCTTCATTCTATTTTTTATCCATTAACAAATTGATCTTAATGGCGGAAGGATACTTTTCCGAATGGTATACGCAGTGCGTTGCTTTCTGAAAATCACTTTCGTTAGCATTATAAATGTCGCAAAAGGTTTGAGGGTTTCGGTCGAAGAAAGGAAACCAACTGCTTTGTATTTGTACCATAATCCGGTGACCTTTAAGAAACGTATGAGCCACATCTTGCAAGGTTAATTTTACTTTTGTCACTTCTCCCGGTTTAAACGGTTCGGGATGTTCATAACTGTTTCTAAATTTACCGCGCATAATCTCACCGCGAATCAACTGTTGAAATCCTCCCATCTCAAATTGTTGCGGATTCGGTTTTGGATTTTCTGCGCTATCCGGAAAAACATCAATTACTTTTACAACCCAATCTGCATCTGTTCCCGTTGTCGAAACGTAAAGTTCTGCTTCAATCGGTCCAACAATGGTAATGCTGTCAGATAAAACATCGGTTTGATAAACCAGTACATCCGGTCTGGAAGCGGCAAAACGTTGATCTTCATCCATATATTCATGGTTATAAAATGCGCGCGAATCTAGTTGCTTTGCAGTGTAGGGAACCGGTTTATTCGGATAGCTTAAAAATTCATCAAAAGAATTTTTTGTGGAATTTTCAAACGACAATTTATTCTCATCAGTGATAAATAAATTTTTCATTTCAGAATTTTTCGGAGGCCATGCATCAAATTTTTTCCATTCATTTGAACCCGTGATAAAGATGGAAGCTTCCGGCAAAGCAAGCGAACCTTTCCCTTTTAAATAGTAATTAAAAAAGGGAAATTCAATACTGTCTTGATAATACTCGCTTGTATTGCTTCCGAACGAAATTGCGCCGAGCTCATTTCCTTTTCCGCGCGACCAGCCGCCGTGTACCCAGGGACCCATTACAAGTGCGTTAAATGCTTTTGGATTTTTTTCTTCAATTGATTGATAGGTATGCAATGTGCCGTACAAATCTTCTGAATCGTACCACCCGCCGATGGTTAACACAGCCGGTTTTATTTTATTAAAATGCGGAAAGGTGTTTCTCGATTTCCAGAATTCATCATACGTTCCGTGTTGAGTAACTTCATTCCAGAAAGAAATATTTTTCTTAAAATATTTTTCGTTTACATTTTTAAGTGAACCTAAATTCAAAAAGAAAGTGTAAGCATCCGGCGAAGGAGCTTGAAATCCCTTTCCCCATGTTGTGGTTGGTTCGGGACGCGGCAATCCAAAAACGGAAAAGAAATCAAAGGTCATCAGTAAAGATAACGCGCCGTTGTGGTGCATATCGTCTCCGACAAACCAATTTACGATTGGTGCTTGCGGAGAAACGGCAACTAAATTCGGATGTGCGTTGATCGTTCCCATTGCCGCGTAAAAACCGGGATACGAAATTCCCCACATTCCAACTTTGCCGTTATTGTGTTTTACGTTTTTTATCAACCAGTCAATTGTATCATACGTGTCGCTTGATTCGTCAACATCCGTCGAAGATTTTTTCTCGGGAATGAAGGGACGCATATTTACATACTCGCCTTCGGACATAAATTTGCCGCGGACATCCTGGTAAACGAAAATATATCCTTCAGTCACGAATGCTTTTGACGGTCCTACAAATCTGCTATAATTAGTCTCGCCGTAAGGGGCAATAGTATAGGGTGTTCGCATGAACATGATCGGGTAATTAAGTGTCGTATCTTTCGGTGCGTAAACCGCTGTGAAAAGTTTTGTTCCGTCGCGCATCGGAATCTGATATTCGTGTTTCGTGTAATGTTCCGCGATGTAGGATGAGTCTTGCGGAAAAACATTGACTGCAAAACAAACAAATAAAAAGAGTAAAAATAATTTTCTCATTGGATTAATTCCTTTAACTAAAGATGTATTTTATTTTTTAATCATAATTTAAAATTGGCGCAAGCCACTTTTCAACCTCTTCAATGCTCATTCCTTTGCGCTTGTGGTAATCAAGCACTTGATCTTTGCTGATCTTTCCAACATTAAAATATTTCGCCTGCGGATTAGCGAAGTATAAACCGCTTACCGCTGCGGTAGGATACATTGCCAAACTTTCCGTTAATTGAATGCCGGTATTTTTTTCAGCTTGCAGTAAATCAAAAATAATTTTCTTTTCCGTGTGATCCGGTTGAGCGGGATAGCCGGGAGCCGGACGAATGCCCCGGTATTTTTCTTTAACTAATTCTTCACTTGATAGATTTTCGTTCTGCGCATATCCCCAAAATTCTTTTCTAACTTTTTCATGGAGATGCTCTGCGAAAGCTTCAGCTAATCTATCGGCAAGAGCTTTAACCATAATGCTGTTGTAATCATCATGGTCTTTTTCAAATTTCTCAATCAGTTTTTCTATTCCAATTCCCGTAGTGACCGCAAATGCGCCAACATAATCGTTAACACCGCTTTCCTTCGGAGCAATAAAATCAGCCAACGCAAGATTGTTTGCGGTTTCAGCCTTTGTGTTTTGATTGCGCAAAGTATGAAGTGAATGCATGATTCTTTTTCGCGATTCATCAGTGTAAACTTCAATATCATCACCTTCACTGTTTGCGGGGAACAAACCGATAACTCCGTTTGCTTGTAAAAGTCTTTCGGAAATTATTTTGTCGAGAAGTTTATTTGCGTCATCAAAAAGTTTTTTTGCTTCTGCACCAACGGATGTATCATCAAAAATTTTGGGATATTTTCCTTTTAATTCCCATGTCTGGAAAAACGGAGTCCAATCAATATAGTTGCGTAAAATCTCAAGTGGATAATCTTCTAATTTAGTTACACCAAGTTTTTTTGGAATCGAAATTTGCGCATCCTTCCAATCGCAAGTGAATTTGTTCTTTCTCGCTTCGCCAATCGAAAGATAATTTTTCTCCTCTCTTTTCTTTAAATGATCTTCGCGGAGTTTGGCATATTCTTTTTTAATTTTTTCTTTAAAAGATTCGCGAACATTTTCATCTTGATTAACCAAGTTGCTCACGACCGGAACACTGCGTGATGCATCGAGCACGTGAATAACCGCTCCGCTGTAGTGTGGCGCAATTTTTACGGCAGTATGAATTCGTGAAGTTGTTGCTCCGCCGATCATCAACGGAAGTTTCATTCCTCTGCGTTCCATCTCTTTTGCAACCTCAACCATAACTTCAAGCGATGGGGTAATTAGTCCGCTCAAACCAATCACATCAACCTTCTCAGCAATTGCCGTGTCGAGAATTTTTTCTGTTGGAACCATAACACCAAGATCGATTACGTTGTAACTGTTACAACCGAGTACAACGCCGACAATATTTTTCCCAATGTCGTGAACATCTCCTTTTACTGTAGCCATTAAAACTTTGCCGACCTGGCTCAAATCTTTAGCTGCGGTTTTTTCAGCTTCGATAAAAGGAATAAGGTATGCAACGGATTTTTTCATCACACGTGCGCTTTTAACAACTTGCGGAAGGAACATTTTTCCGGCGCCGAACAAATCGCCAACAGCGTTCATTCCCGACATAAGCGGACCTTCGATAACGCCGATCGCTTGCGGATAAAGCTTACGCGCTTCTTCGGTATCCTCTTCAATGTAGTCAACGATACCCTTTATTAATGCGTGCTTTAGGCGTTCTTCAACGTGAGCTTTTCTCCATTCATCTACAATAATAGCCTCTTTCCCTTTTTGTTTCACGCTGTCGGCAAACGTTATTAAACGTTCAGTTGCCTCCGGTTTACGGTTCAACAAAACATCTTCTACCAGTTCCAGCAGATCTTTTGGGATTTCTTCGTACACTTCAAGCTGCCCGGCGTTAACAATTCCCATATCCATTCCGGCTTTGATTGCGTGATACAAGAAAGCGGAATGCATTGCTTCGCGTACAAGATTGTTCCCGCGAAAAGAAAATGAAACATTGCTTACACCGCCGCTGACTTTTGCGTGGGGCAGATGCTGCTTGATCCATCGAGTGGCTTCAATGTAATCTACGGCGTAATTATTATGCTCTTCTATTCCGGTCGCAACGGTAAGAATATTCGGATCGAAGATAATATCATACGGAGGGAATCCGATTTCATCAACAAGAATTTTATAAGCGCGTTCGCATATTGCAATTCGTCTTTCGTATGAATCGGCTTGACCTTGCTCATCGAACGCCATAACAATTACTGCGGCGCCGTATTCCAAAACTTTTCGCGCATGCTCGCGAAATGCTTCTTCGCCTTCTTTCATGCTTATGGAATTGACGATGCTTTTTCCTTGAATGCATTTCAAACCTGATTCAATAACGCTCCATTTAGATGAATCAAGCATAATCGGAATGCGCGCAATATCCGGCTCAGCTTGAAGCAGATTTACAAACTTCTTCATCGCTTCTTCGGAATCGAGCATTCCTTCGTCCATATTGATATCAATTACTTGCGCTCCGTTTTCTACTTGCTGGCGGGCAACGGAAAGCGCGGCTTCATAATCGCCGTTCAAAATCATTTTTGCAAAAGCTTTTGAGCCGGCAACGTTTGTACGTTCGCCAACATTTACAAAATTTGTTTCGGGACGAATGACGAGCGGTTCGAGTCCACTTAAACTTAAATAAAAATCTTTCTGCGGAATCTGACGCGGAGAAAAATCTTTAACCATTTCCGCAATAGCTTTTATGTGCTCCGGAGTTGTACCGCAGCATCCGCCAACGATGTTGAAAAGATTTTCCGAAGCAAAATCTTTTAATGTTGATGACATCATTTCCGCAGTTTCATCATATTCACCAAAGTGATTTGGTAAACCGGCATTCGGGTAAACGCTGACATTGCAAGTGGCAACACGAGAAAGCTCTTTTAAAAATGGACGCATCTGCGTTGCACCAAGAGAACAGTTCAATCCAACGCTTAAAAGATTTTTTGTGTGAGATATCGAAATCCAAAAAGCTTCAGTCGTTTGTCCCGATAATGTTCTTCCACTTTGATCAACAACAGTTCCCGAAATCATCACGGGAAGTTCTCTGACGATTTTTCTCGTGTATTCACTAATTGCAAAAATTGCCGCTTTAGCATTGAGTGTATCAAAAACTGTTTCAACCAGAAGAATATCCACGCCGCCGTCAATCAATCCGCGAAGTTGTTCCGTGTAACTTGCAACAACTTCATCAAAAGTAACGGCGCGGAAACCGGGATCGTTTACATCGGGAGAAAGGGAAAGGGTTTTGTTCAATGGTCCTAAAGCACCGGCAACAAAGCGGGGTTTATCCGGATTCTGTTTTGTGAATTCATCCGTTGCTTCTTTTGCAAGTTTTGCAGCGTGGAAATTTAAATCATAGACGAAAGATTCCGCCTTGTAATCCGCTTGCGAAATTGAGGTTGAGTTAAAGGTGTTTGTTTCAATTATATCGGCTCCAGCAACTAAATATTCGCGGTGAATATTTTTAATAATTTCCGGTTGCGTAAGGGAAAGGAGATCGTTATTTCCTTTTAGATCGTGCGGATGGTTCTTAAATTGTTCGCCGCGGAAATCTTCTTCGGTTAAGTTGTGCCGCTGGATCATTGTTCCCATTGCGCCGTCGAGTACAAGGATCCTCTGTTTTAGGAGTTCCTGCAATATTTCAAATTTTGTTTTCATATTTCTCTATATATAAGGTGAACGTAGAATTTTTTGTGATAGTTCTTTTAATTCGTGTTCTATTTTCTTTGTTAAACAACTTTAATTAAATTTCGTTCAAATATAATAAAAGTTACAGGAAGAAAATGATTGTAGTAACAGGTGGTGCAGGTTTTATCGGCTCAGCATTGGTTTGGAGATTGAATCAACTTGGCAAAAAAGATATTCTCATTGTTGATAGGCTTGGAAGTGATGAAAAATGGAAAAATTTAGTTCCGCTTGCATATGCTGACTATCTTGACAAAGGTGAATTCATTGACAAAATCGTAAATGATGAAATCGATTATGAAATTGAAGCCATTATTCACATGGGGGCGAACTCCGCTACCACGGAAAAAGATGCCGACCATCTTATGGAGAATAATTACAAATACACGCAAGCTCTTGCAAAGTATTGTCTCGAAAAAGATATCCGGTTTATTTATGCTTCTTCCGCCGCTACGTATGGAGATGGTTCACTAGGATTTGAAGATACCGACGAAAACTGTTTTAATCTTCGCCCGCTGAATATGTACGGGTATTCAAAAAACATCTTCGATGTTTACGCTTTTAAGAACGGGTGGTTGAATAATATTGTGGGCATAAAATATTTCAATGTTTACGGACCGAATGAGAGCCATAAAGGAGACATGCGCAGCGTTGTGCATAAAGCCTTTGAGCAAGTCCGCGATTACGGGAAAGTAAAATTATTTAAATCACTTCATCCTGATTACAAAGACGGAGAACAGAAACGTGATTTCATTTATGTGAAAGATGCCGTTGAGATGACCCTCTTTTTTCTTGAACACAAAGACAAAAATGGATTGTACAATGTCGGCGGCGGCAAAGCAAGAACATGGAACGATTTGGTTACGGCCTTATTTCATGCAGTGGGTAAGCCGGTGAATATTGAATATATTGATCTACCGGAACATCTTGCGGAAAAGTATCAGTACTTTACGGAAGCAAATTTAGACAAAATGAAAAAAGCCGGTTACCTCAAACCTCTTTCAACATTAGAAGAAGGAGTAACCGACTATGTTCAAAATTATTTAATGAAAAGAAAATTTTTGGGTGAGGAATAAATTATAGAGGTTCTTCATCCACGTCTTCTTCAAGGTCGTCTTCATCCTCGTCGAAGTCAAAATCTTCTTCATAAAATTTTTCTTCCAGTTCTTCCTCGTCAAGAGCGGCATCTTCATCTTCTTCTTCAAGCTCCAGATCGTCATCAAGGTCATCATCAAGATCTTCGTCATCATCAAAGTCATCGTCATCATCAAAAGCTTTTGCGAGGCGAATATTTAATGCTTCGTTATAGGGGTCTTGAATAATCGTTTGAGAGAACGGGGTTCTTTGTTTTTTTTCTTCGAGTACTTCAACCATTTCTTCGTTAGTGTCAAGCCTTGCAAATGACATAAAGCGAAATCTCCTTACAATTTTTCTTTAGTGTAGTATTTGAAATAAGTCTATGCAAAAATTGGAAAATATTTCTTCTAAACAAATGAAGAAAAAAAATATTTTAAGAAAAAACGCCTTTTTTTTTAATTGATTTTGTTTATAGATAATATCAAATTTTAACAGGAGATGCTTTAATTTAAAAGAAGCAAAAAAAAATCGTTTTTAAGAAATTCTAATTCTTGAAAAAATATTTGTGATATTCTCATTTATGAGACGGAAAAGAATTTCAAATAGGAAACAATAAACATTTGGCAAACTATTCTTGGCATTCCATTTGTTAAAAGAGAAGGCTGTATAAAAAAGGACCTTTCCTCTTTATATGGAAGTGAATAAACTTTGGGGCTTCTGATTTTTTTTGTTTGATCCCCTAAAACCAATGATGTAGTTTCTATTCATTCTAAAATGTTTTTATTATTGCAGGTCGCAATCTTTCAAATTGTTATAAAAGGTAATTCGATGGTTAAATTGTTAATAAAAGGTAGTCTGTTTGTTTGTTTTCTTCTTATTTTTAGAGGAACTCCCTTATATGCACAGTCAAATGAAGATTGTCTCTCCTGCCATAGCGATGAAACGTTAACAAAAGATCAAAACGGTAAACAGGTTTCTCTTTTCGTAAAGGAATCGGTTCTAAAAAATTCTCCACATGCAAAATTGCAGTGTATTGCCTGCCATACCGGCTTTGATATGGACAATATTCCGCATAAGGATAAAATCGAACCAATCAATTGCACAACCTGCCACAAAGATGCACCGGTAAAACATTCGTTTCATCCACAAATGCTAAAAGCAAAACAGCCTTCAACGTCACCGGATTTGAATTGTAAAGGTTGCCACGGGACTCATGATGTTGTTCCTAAAAATTCTCCTTCATTTCCATTCGCGAAAGCAAAAATCGTTTCCGCTTGCGGGAAATGTCATAACGATATTGCCAAGACATTTATGGGCTCAACCCATGCTGAAGAATTGCAAAAAGGGAACCCGGTTGCCCCAAATTGTTTAACATGTCACCATGGAACCATTTCAAATAAAAACGGAAACCGCGATACTCTTGAAATTAAATTATCTCAAGAGCGGCTCTGTTTTTCTTGCCATGTTGATAATCCTCAAGTAAGAAGCAAGATAGCCCCGACGGTAAAATTTATAAAATCTTACGATAATAGTGTTCACAGTAAAGCGCTTCATGTTAAAGGAAATGCGAAAGCCGCTACCTGTATCGATTGCCATACAGCGCATGGAATATTAAAAGGAACCGATTCGAGATCATCGGTTTTTAAAATGAATATTCCACAAACCTGCTCAAAATGTCATAGTGCAATTGTTACGGAATACGAGGGAAGCATACATGGAAAAGCAGTTGCCAAAGGGAATATGGACGCACCGGTTTGTACGGATTGTCATGGGGAACACAACATCTTAAAACATAACGATCCTTCTTCACCGGTTGCTTATCAGAATTTATCCTCTCAAGTTTGTTCCCCTTGCCACAGCTCGGTAAAATTAACCGCTCGCTATGGAATGTCAACAAACAAAGTTAGCTCTTATGTTACCAGTTATCATGGATTAGCATTAAAGGGGGGTTCAAGGGAAGTTGCAAACTGTGCAAGTTGTCATGGTGCGCATAATATAAAAGCTGCAAGTGATCCGACATCATCTGTAAATAAAGCGAACCTTAAACATACCTGTGGTAAATGTCATCCGGGAGCGAATGAAAACTTCGCTATCGGAAAAATTCATAGTTCCGCAATTGAAAAGGAAGACCCGCTTCTTTATTGGGTTTCAACGACGTATTTAATTCTTATCTTTTCTATTATCGGCGGAATGTTCATCCATAATATTGTTGATCTTTTTAGAAAATCAAAAAACAAACTTCTTATTCGACGTGGAAGAATGGATGAGAAGGATCATGGTCACGGTTTATATTTACGAATGACGTTGAGTGAAAGAATTCAACATGGAACGTTGGTAATCAGCTTTTTCACTTTGGTCTTTACCGGATTTATGCTTCGCTTCCCCGATGCATGGTGGGTAGCAGGCATCAGAAATATACTTCCTCACGCTTTTGAATTGAGGAGTTATATTCATCGCACAGCTGCAGTGGTTATGGTGGCGGTTAGTCTTTACCATTTCTACTATCTTGTATTTACGGTACGTGGAAGAAAATTGGCGTATGACCTTTTCCCGCGTTTACAGGATGCGAAAGATATGATTGATGTGCTGAAATATAATTTCGGATTTGCAAAAGACAAACCAAAATTCGGCAGATTCAGTTATATAGAAAAAAGCGAATATTGGGCGTTGGTATGGGGAACAATCGTAATGACGGTTACCGGAATCTTCTTGTGGTTTGATAACACGTTTATTGGAATTTTGACGAAACTCGGCTGGGATGTTGCAAGAACCGTCCATTATTATGAAGCCTGGCTGGCGTTTTTAGCAATTGTTGTCTGGCATTTTTATTTCATCATTTTCAATCCGGATGTTTATCCTATGAACCTCGCATGGTTAAAAGGATCAATTACCGAAGAAGAAATGGAAGATGAGCATCCGTTGGAATTACAAGAAATTAAAAAGAACGCTGCCAAACATCAAGCTGAAGAGAATAACGAAAATATTTAAATTTTATTAAAGAATTAATTTGATGCTAAAAAAAAATCCTTGTAAAAAACTTGATAAGAGACAATTATTAGGAGAAAATTTTAATTTTCTTTTTCCTAAACGTACTGGTTTCGGGAAGAGAATAATTTCTCTATTCATTTTTTCGTTGCTCTTTCTTGTTCCCTTAAAAACACTCGCTCAGGAAAACAGCGATTGTTTCGGTTGTCATGATGATAAAAGTTTAACCGGAACAAAAAACGGGAAAACAATTTCCGTTTATGTAAGCGAAAAAAACTTTACAAAGTTTGTTCACGGATCTGTGCCTTGTATCGGATGCCATGTTGATCTGAAGGATGCAGAGTTTCCGCATAACGAAGAGTTGAAGCCTGCTAAATGCGGCGGATGCCACAAATCCGAAATGGAACAGCATGCTAAATCTTTGCATGGAAAAGCACTTGCCCGTGGCGATAATTTAGCCCCGACCTGTAAAACATGTCATGGCAGCCATGAAATCCTTCCTGTGAAAGACCCAAAGTCATCGGTTTATCCAATGAAAATTCCTTTCTTATGCGGAAGATGTCATGAAGAAGGAACAAAAGTACAGACGCAAAGAACGATTCATCAAGACCACATTTTAGAAAATTTTTCAGAAAGTATTCACGGACAGGGATTATTAAAGAAGGGATTGATTGTTGCTCCTAGCTGCATATCGTGCCATACGCCCCATTCTATTTTACCTCATACCGATCCGGCTTCATCAATTGCACGGAAAAATATTGCTACAACCTGTACAAAATGCCACGTGATGATCGAAGCTGTTCACCGGAAAATTATTCGCGGTGAATTGTGGGAAAAGAAAGCACATGTTTTGCCGGCATGTATCGATTGCCATCAACCGCACAAAATTAGAAATGTTTTTTATGAACTTGGAATGGCAAATCAAGATTGCATGAGTTGTCATCAAAATAAAGCGTTAATATCTTCAAAAGACGGGCGTTCACTGTTTGTTGATTTGCAGCAGTACGAAGGATCAGTGCATAATAAAACTGCATGCAGCCAATGCCATTCGGAAGTAAACGCTTCACACGTTCGTCCTTGTGAAACAATTACTAAAAAAGTTGATTGCTCGTCATGCCATGCAAATGTTGGTGATGAGTACAAACAAAGTACTCATGGCATGCTCGCTGCAAAGAACGATCCCAATGCGCCGGTTTGTGCAGAGTGTCATGGAACGCATGGAATTCTTAGCAAAAAAGATCCGAAGTCTAGAACATTCCCAACAAACATTCCGAACCTTTGTGCAACTTGCCACAGAGAAGGAGAACAAGCCGCTGTTCGTTACAAGGGAAAAGAACATTCAATCATTGAAAGTTATACTGAAAGTATTCACGGAAAAGGATTACTAAAAAGTGGACTGACGGTTACGGCAACGTGTACGGCGTGCCATACAGCTCATCGCGAACTGCCGCACACTAATCCTAATTCAAGCGTTAATCCTAAAAATGTTTCTGCAACTTGCGGAAATTGTCATCACGGAATTCAGGAACAATTTGAGAAGAGTATTCACTCTCCAAAAATTTCTAATGCAAAAAATCTTCCATCGTGCAACGACTGCCATAGTGCACATAAGATTAAACGTACTGATTCGGAAGGGTTTAAACTTCACATCATGGATCAGTGCGGAAGGTGCCATGTTGATATCGCAAAAACTTATTTTGATACGTATCACGGAAAAGTTTCGCAGTTAGGATATACAAAAACGGCAAAATGTTATGATTGCCACGGTGCGCACGATATTCTTTCTCCTTCGGATCCAAATTCTCGTTTAAGTAGAAAAAATGTTTTGAAGACGTGTCAAAAATGTCATGAAGGAGCCACGCGAAAATTTGCTGGATATTTTACGCACGCAACACATCACGATCCAGAAAAATATCCGATTTTATTTATTACTTTTTGGGGTATGACCGGACTGCTTGTTGGAACTTTCATTCTTGCCGGTATACATACATTGCTATGGCTTCCCCGTTCTTTGCAATGGAAGCGCGAACTGGCAAAGAGATTAAAAGATAAAGAAAAGTTACTTGATGAAACAAAAGAACCGGAAACAAAGAAGGAAGATGAACTCGATGCATAAAGAAGAAGAACAGGTACTAAGGTTTTCCCGATTAAACAGAGGACTTCATATTGTAATGATAATCAGTTTCATTAGCTTATCACTTACAGGAATGACGCTAAAATTTTCCTATACAAGTTGGGCAGTTCTCCTCTCTCATTTCTTTGGCGGTTTTGAAGCTGCCGGATCGATTCACCGTTTTGCTGCTTCAACAATGGTAATAGTTTTTATAACGCATATTGTTGATATCACGCGGATAAAAAGAACTGAAGCCGGTTCGTGGAAAGCAATGATTTTCGGAAAAGACTCAATGATGTTCAACAAAAAAGATTGGGAAGATTTCACCGGTTCCATGAAATGGTTTTTAGGAAAAGGAGAAAGACCTGAATACGGAAGGTGGACCTATTGGGAAAAATTTGATTATTTCGCTGTCTTCTGGGGAGTTTTTGTAATTGGTTCAACCGGTTTTATGCTTTGGTTTCCAGAATTTTTTACCCGGTTTATTCCGGGATGGGTCATTAATGTTGCAACAATAATCCATAGTGATGAAGCATTGCTTGCAACCGGATTTATTTTTACGGTTCACTTTTTTAATACGCATCTTCGCCCCGAAAAATTTCCGATGGATATTGTTATTTTCACCGGAAGAATGCCACTTGAGGAATTTAAAATTGATAGACCTCAAGAGTATAAGGAACTAGTTGAAAAAGGTGAATTGGATAATTATCTTGTTGAAGCCTATCCTCCGATTGTAACGCGCACTATTAAAATGTTTGGATGGACGGCACTCTCTCTGGGATTCTTCATCGTAATTTGGATCATCTACGCGATGATCTTTTCTTACAGATAATCAATTTTAATCAAAGGATTTCAAATGAAACGCAAATACCCGGATTCTTTTTATAACCCAACAACATTAGTTGGAGCTGCTCTTGCAGCAGTAAGTTTTAGTTTGGTTCTTTTCTTGATGGTTTTGGAAGCCTTTGAGAAAAACCCGAAACCTTATATGGGAATTGTGGCTTTTGCAATCCTCCCAGCATTTTTACTAGCCGGTATCGGATTAATGATTTTGGGAATCTTAAATGAAAGAAAACGATTAGCCTCCGGGAAACAATCCAGACACTTACCGGTTATTGATCTCAACGATCCGGCTCACAGATTTTCTACGATGATGATTGCTTTCGGCGTAATTTTACTTTTAATTTTTTCTGCTTTTGGAAGTTTTAAAGTTTACGAATACACTGACTCCGATGAGTTTTGCGGTACAATTTGTCATACGGTAATGGAACCGGAATATACAGCGTATCAATATTCTCCTCATGCAAGAGTCGGCTGCGTACAGTGCCATATTGGTTCCGGTGTTAGTTGGTTTGTAAAAGCAAAAATTTCCGGTTCCTATCAGGTTTATTCGGTTCTCTTTAATAAATACTCAAAACCAATTCCAACTCCAATTCAGAATTTGCGTCCTGCACAACAAACTTGCGAGCAATGCCATTGGCCGAAGCATTTCTTTAGTGAAAAGAAACTTGTATCAACCTATTATTTGTCGGATGAAAAAAACACAAAGTTTACGATCAATCTCCTGGTAAAAATAGGTGGCGGTAATATTGAAGCCGGACCAACCAGTGGAATTCACTGGCACATGAACATAGGCAATGAAGTAACTTATATAACAACCGACCCTTCACGAGAAAAAATTCCCTGGGTGAAGGCTAAATCGTTGGACGGCAAAGAAGTTATTTACGAAAGCACCGAACATCCTTTAACAAAAGAGGAAAGAAGCAAAGCGGAAACTAGAAGAATGGACTGCATTGATTGCCACAACCGTCCTTCGCATATTTATCACGATCCATTCACTTCGGTAAATCACTTAATGTCTTTAAATTGGGTCGATCCGACTCTTCCAAACGTAAAAAGTGTAGCGGTAGATGTTTTGGAAAATCCCTATCAAACCAAAGAAGGGGCTTTGGATAGCATCAAACTATTAATAAATCAATTCTATCAGAATAATTATCCTCAAATAGTTTCTGCGAAGAAACAACAGATTGATAGAGCGATAGTTGAGATTCAAAAAATTTATTCACGTAATTATTTCCCGAGCATGAATGTTAGCTGGAAAAAGTTCCCCAATCATATCGGGCATATGTATTCCCCCGGTTGCTTCCGCTGCCATGATGGTAAACATAAAAGCAAAGAAGGCAAGGTACTCTCAAGAGATTGTAACGTCTGCCACACTATCCTTTCTCAGCAGTTTGAAAACGAACCTCTTCAGTTATCTTTAGGTGGTGTTGAGTACGTGCATCCTGTTGATATCGGGAATTCATGGAAAGAAGAAAATTGTAGTGACTGCCATGCGAAAAGATAAAGTCAAATAAATTTTCTATTTTAAGGAAAGCGGTAAAGCACTTTTTTTATTTCATAAATAGCATTAATTTCAAATCAACACATTTATTTCTTTATGAAAGGTGTTTCTATGAGTGATTTGGATAGCAACCAAAATCGGAGATCTTTTTTAAAATATCTCCTTTCCTTTAGCATCGTCGGATTTATTGCATCCGTCTTGTACCCCATTATATCATACTTAAATCCTCCCAAGCAAAATGAAGTTGAAGTCTCATCCGTTTTAGCCGGAAAAATTTCCGACTTCGAAAAAGACAGCGGAAAAATTATTCGTTTTGGAAATAAGCCTGTCATCGTCATTCGTACAGAAAAAGGAGACTTTAAAGCATTGTCCGCCGTCTGTACGCATCTTGATTGTACGGTTCAATACAAAAAAGAATTAGGATTGATTTGGTGTGCATGTCACAACGGGAAATACGATTTGAATGGAAAAAATGTTTCCGGTCCTCCTCCGCGTCCTTTAGATCCTTATAAAGTAACCTTGCAAGGCGAAAATATTTTTGTTTCCAAGAAAGCGTGAGTAATACTATGAAAAAATTTTTTACCAATGTTTACGATTATTTAGATGAAAGACTTCATCTCGATGATTTAGTTCATTTCATGGGGAAAAAGTATGTGCCGGTTCACAGGCATTCTATCTGGTATTATTTCGGCGGAGTTTCTCTTTTCTTTTTTATCGTTCAAGTAACCACAGGAATATTACTTCTCTTCTATTATAAAGCCGGACCCGATTTAGCCTTTGAGAGTATTCAATATATAATGTCTAAAGTACAGTTTGGCTGGCTTATCCGCTCTATCCACGGATGGGCTGCGAACTTATTTATTTTGTCGGCAGTAATTCACATGTTCAGTGTTTACTTTGAAAGGGCTTATAGAAAGCCGCGTGAATTAACATGGGTTACGGGAATGTTGATGTTATTTCTTGCAATGGGTTTTGGATTCAGCGGATACTTGCTGCCCTGGAATGAACTTGCATTCTTTGCAACAAAAGTTGGTTCCGATATTGCCGGCGCTGTTCCAATTATCGGAGAGCCGATAAAAATTCTTATGCGTGGCGGACCGGATGTTACCGGTGCAACCTTGTCCCGTTTATTTGGTTTTCACGTAGCGCTCTTTCCCGGAATTTTTACAATTGTTTTGGGAATCCACTTGCTGTTAATTCAGCGTCAGGGAATTAGCGAGCCGATGCATTTTGAACATCTCGAACAAAAAGAAAAAAAGACGATGCCTTTTTTTCCGAACTTTCTTTTGCGAGATCTTTTACTTTGGTTGGTGATGTTGAATCTTCTTGCCATTCTTGCCGTATTTTTTCCGGCGGAGCTTGGGCACAAGGCAGACGCTTTTGGTTCAGCACCGGCGGGTATAAAACCGGAATGGTATTTTCTGTTTATGTTCCAAAGTTTAAAATATTTTCCCGCACATATTTTCTTTTTTGAAGGAGAAGTGTTGGGAATCCTTCTTTTTGGAGCTGCCTTTGCGTTGTGGCTGATCGTTCCTTTCTGGGATAGAAAAACTGCGCGTGGAGAAAAAAACAAACTCATTACGTACATCGGCATTTTTGTAATAATGTTTATCATCGTTTTAACAATTTTAGGATGGGTAGCATGAAAAAAATATTCTTTTTCACCTTTACCTTATTTCTTTTTAACGGCTTTTTATTCCTTCACGGAAAAACTCCCGAAAGTAAAGACCAATGTTTTGTTTGTCACGAACAACTTGGCGGTGTAGCGGATCAATTTAAAAAAGACATTCATTTTCAAAAAGGAATTTCGTGTGCCGGTTGCCATGGCGGCGACAGCAAGTCTGATGATATGGACAAAGCGATGAGCAAATCCGCCGGATTTTTAGGAATTCCCAAAGGTGATGATATTTCTTTACGTTGCGCGAACTGTCATGCAAAAAAAGAAATGATGCAAAAGTATGGCTCTCACCTTCCTACAAATCAATTTGAATTATTAAAAGCAAGCGTTCATGGAAAACTTTCTATAAACGGGAAAGAAAAAATTGTTCAATGTATAACCTGCCATAATGCGCATGGAATTGTATCGGTAAAAAATCCGGCTTCCCCTGTTTATCCCTTAAACGTTCCGAACACTTGCGGAAAATGTCATAGCAACGCAAAGTTCATGCAGACATACAATCCTTTGATGGCAGTTGATCAAGTTGCAAAATATAGAACGAGCGTTCATGGAATGCGGAATGCGAAAGGCGATCCGAAACCTGCTGAATGCGCCAGCTGTCACGGAAGCCACGGTATTCGCGCAGCGGCTGATACGAAATCCCAGGTCTATGCTCTTAACATTCCTGAAACGTGTTCTAAGTGCCACAGTGATGCACAATATATGGCGAGTTATAAAATTCCAACCGACCAATATGCGAAATATGCGATAAGCGTTCACGGCAAAGCTTTGCTGGAAAAACATGATGTCGGCGCGCCGGCGTGCAATAGCTGCCATGGTAATCATGGTGCAACGCCTCCGGGAGTTGAATCAATTTCCAAAGTTTGTGGAACTTGCCATGCACTCAATGCAGATTTATTTTCGTCAAGCCCGCACAAACAAGCGTTCGATAAAGAAAATTTACCCGAATGCGAAACTTGCCACAGCAACCACGCCATCATGCCGGCAACAAAAGCGATGCTCGGCGTAAGTAAAGAGGCGGTTTGCAGCAAATGTCATACGGAAACAAAATCAACAAAGGGCTATTTTGTAGCAAAAAAAATGCGAAGCTATATGGATAGCCTTGATACTTCCGAAGCGTTGGCTTTAAAATTAATCAACGATGCCGAGCAAAAAGGGATGGAGGTTTCCGAAACTAAGTTCAAGTTGCGGGATGCGCATCAGGCAAAACTTGAAGCGCGTACGATGGTCCATTCGTTTAATGAAGAAAAATTTAAAGAAGTTGTGGTTGGAAAAGGATTAGCCGTAACCACAGCCTCTATTAGCGAAGCAAGAGAAGCGGTTGATAATTATTTCTTCCGCAGGTACGGTTTGATGGTTTCTGTATTGATTATTAGTCTTCTCTCATTCGCTCTCTATTTGTACATTAAACAAATAGAAAAGAAACAGGCATCAAAACTTTAATGATAATTTTTTCGTCGGCGCGGAGAAAATAATTATTCTAAAATATTATTGTGTTTCAACGGGGCTGAGATCCTCTCAGCCTCTTTCATCTGAATTTTTTATTCTTCTTTCTTTCTTGTTTTTGAATTGCTACTGGTAAAATCTCTTAACAAGCTCTAAGGAAACGCGATGAATGATCTTTCCGATAAATCGACACACGGGGAAGTTATTGAATTTCTAAAACGCCTGGATTTGCGCCTGACGGCAGTCGAAAACGTTTTGCACGTAGAACCACAGGCAGCAGAAACGGTTGTGAATATTGAGCAAAACACGATATCTGAACTTATCGAAGAAAATTTCCAACTTGAAGAAGAAGAACAATTAGAAAACCGCATCGGGCAATTTTGGTTTGCGAAAACCGGCATAATTGTTTTAGCTATCGGTATCGGATTTTTGCTCACATTCCCTTACGAAAATCTTCCTTCTTTTCTCCCGAGTTTATTCGGATGTTTTTTAGCGTTGGTGATAGGCGCAATCTCAATTTACTTGCGCAAAAATTATGAATTTATTTCTGGCTATTTTCTCGGCGGAAGTTTGGTGCTGCTTTATTTCTCTATACTGCGTTTGTATTTTTTCAGTCCGGAGCAGACAATATTAAACACCGAACTGGAAGTTGGGTTATTAACTTTTGTTGTTTTGGTTTGCTTTTTCATTTCATTAAAACGTAAATCAATTTATTTAACGGGAATAAGTATTGCGCTTGGTTTTACCACTGCATTAGTTAGCGATAGTACGATTATAATCTTAGCGTACGGAATTGTACTTGCTGTTGCTTCAATTATAATTTCTTTAAAGACAAAATGGTTTTATCTCGTTCTTTATACTGCCGTACTTGCGTACCTCACCCATCTTTTGTGGTTTCTAAATAATCCTTTTGTTGGCAGGTCACTTGCCTTTAGTTCACTGCCGGAGATCAATCTTTTCTTTATTCTCTTATATGTTGTAGTTTATTCTTTAGGAATTTTTCTAAAAGAACCTCAACCATCGGAAACACTTTCCGAAATTATCACTTCAGTTGGAAACAGCATTGTGGGATATGGTCTGTTTTTATTGATCACTTTAACTCACGCATCTTCTTTAAATCCGCTCTTTCATTTTATCGCATTTCTAGTTTTTCTTCTACTATCAACTCAATTTTGGACAAAAAGACGGAGTAAATATTCTACTTTCTTTTATGCAATGACGGCGTATCTGGCACTCAGTGTCGCAATTATTTTGCAGTTCAATATTCCGGATTATTTTATCTGGCTCTGTTGGCAAAGTATTGTTGTGGTTTCAACTGCAGTTTGGTTTCGGTCAAAATTTATTATCGTAGCAAACTTTGGAATATACCTGGCAATCTTCTTCGCGTTCCTGGCGTTTGGTGGAAAAGTTGATTTGGTGAGCATCAGTTTTGGAATAGTAGCCTTGCTTAGCGCAAGGATTTTAAATTGGAAAAAAGAACGGCTGGAATTAAAAACCGAACAGATGCGAAACGCTTATTTAGTAGCAGCATTATTGATTATTCCTTATGCACTTTACAACACTATGCCAAGCGGCTTTGTAAGTTTATCCTGGATCGTAGTTTCAATTCTTTATTATCTTTTCAGCCTCTTGCTCAAAATTGAAAAATACCGATGGATGTCGTTGGCTACGTTACTTCTTACTGTGGTTTATGTCTTCATTATCGGAATAACAAGTTCGGATTGGACGTACAAGATTGTTTCCTTTATTGTTTTGGGAGTTGTTTTGCTCAGTCTTTCAATTATCTATTCAAAAAAGAAGAGCAAACGCGCGTAATTTTAAGGGTGAATACGGGGGTTTCGGTAACAATTCTTTTCTTCAAAGGGAAAAACTTTTTCTGGTTTTCCCTAAATTTTTTCATTAAAACTTAATTGCAAAACCTGTAACTTTGATTATTAAAAAAATACATCAGAGGTATTGATGAAAATCTTCTCTTTCACATTTTTGTTACTTTCGATTATGCTTATGGCACAACCAAAACACGCACTTACATTTGATGACCTTTGGGCGATGAAACGCATCGGAAAAGTTCAACTTTCTCCCGATGGAAAAACCATCGCATTTACCGTTGCAACATTTTCTTTTGATGAAAATAAAGGAAACACCGACATTTTTTTAGTGGATGTCGATGGCAAGAATCTTCGTCCTTTTAAAAATAGCGCGAAGAATGAAACCAACCCTAAGTTTTCACCCGATGGAAAAAGAATTGCGTACGTGTTTGAAAATCAAATCTTGACTGCAAATCTCGACGGTTCCAATGAACAGAAGTTAACTGATCTTTCAACCGGGGTTTCCGGAATCGTCTGGTCGAATGACGGGAATAAAATTTTATTTGTCTCTTCTGTCTATCCCGATTGCACCACCGATGATTGCAACAAAGCAAAGGACAAGCAAAAAGAAGAAAGTAAAGTAAAAGCAAGTATCTTCACCGAGTTGATGTATCGCCATTGGGATGAATGGCGCGGCGACAAGCGAAGCCATCTCTTTTTACTTGATGTTTCAAGCAAAGAAGTTGTTGATCTTACATTGAACAGTAAAAGCGATGTTCCACCTATTGCACTTGGCAGCGATAATGATTACTCGTTTTCACCTGATGGAAACGAAATCATCTTCACAATGAATCTCGATAAAGTAGTCGCCACAAGCACAAACAACGACATTTTTGTTTTAAAGATAGCAGATATTGAAAAGACAAAACCTTCTCCGTTCAAAAAGATTTCCGAAAGCAAAGGAAATGATTGCCAGCCGGTCTATTCACCGGATGGAAATTTTATTGCGTACACTTCAATGGAGCGAGCAGGCTTTGAGGCTGATAAAGCAAGGTTACTGCTGTATGACCGCAAAACCGGAACGACAAAAGTTTTAACAAACAAGATTGATCTTTCCGTTAGTGAATTTGTTTGGTCGCCGGACGCAAAATATATCTACTTTATGGCAGAGAATGAAATTTATACTTCTCTCTATAAACTTGATGTTGCCACTTCAAAACTCACGCTTCTGCAAAAAGAAGGCGACAACGCTAACCTTCTTCTTTCAAATGATGGAAAAAAAATCGTTTTCAAACAACAGAGAACAAATCTTCCGTATGAAATTTTTTCAATCTCAACCGAAGGAAAAAATTTACGGCAAATTACCTTTCTAAATCAAGATCGATTAGCTTCAATTGAAATGAATCCTCTGGAAACGTTTTGGAGCAAAGGTGCAAATGGTGCAAGGGTACAATCTATCTTAGCTAAACCCCCTTTCTTCGACGCTACGAAAAAATATCCGATGATCTTTCTTATTCACGGTGGACCGCAAGGGCATTGGTCGGATGATTTTCACTACCGCTGGAATTTGCAAATGTTTGCGTCTAAAGGATATGTTGTAGTCGCAACCAATCCGCGTGGCAGTACCGGCTACGGACAAAAATTTGTTGATGAGATCAGCGGTGATTGGGGCGGTAAACCTTATGTTGATTTAATGAACGCTTACGATTTCGCAATTAAAAACTATTCGTTCATCGACGCAAAAAATACTTTTGCCGCCGGAGCCTCATATGGTGGTTATATGATTAATTGGATTGCGGGACACACCAATCGTTTCAACGCGTTGGTTTCGCACGACGGGATGTACAATGCTGAAAGCGCATGGGGAACAACAGAAGAACTCTGGTTTAACGAATGGGAATTTAAAGGAACTCCCATTCACAACAGAACGTTATACGAAAAATTTTCGCCAAGCAGATTTATTCAAAATTGTAAAACTCCAATGTTGATCATTCACAGTGCGAATGATTTTCGTCTTTCAGAAGAGCAGGGATTTCAACTCTTTACCGCATTACAGCGGCTTGGAGTAGAGAGTAAATTTTTATATTTCCCTGATGAGTCGCATTGGGTTGTTAAACCTCAAAATGCAAAACTCTGGTGGGACACAGTATTAGATTGGTTTGAAATTCATAAAAAATAATTTAACAAAAGCGGAGCGGGAACATGGACGAGCAAAAATTAAAATGGCGTGACATTCATTTTGACGACGAAGAACAAGTGTATAATGAAGATAAAGTTAAAAATGATATAAAATATGTTGAAGAAAATCTATGGGTAAAAGTCGAGCGTCTCGGCAAAAAGATTTCTTTTGCAAAAGATATCATCGCATTGTACCGGTACATGAAAGACCGGTATGTTTCGTGGCACCGGAAAGCAATTGTAGCTGCCGCATTAATTTATTTTATTTCTCCGATTGATGCGATCCCCGATATTACTCCGCTTATCGGATATCTTGATGATCTTGGCGTAATAACTGCCTTGTTGAAATATCTCGGCAGTGAATTGATTCCGTATTATGACAAATAACAATGAGTAATAAAATGGAAGAAACTATTTTAAAAGAAATTCTGATAGAGATGAAAGGGTTTCGAGAAGATAATAAATCTCTCAAATCAGAGATTGAGAAATTACGAAGTGAAACAAGTTCAGAATTTCAAAAATCACGAAGCGAAATGAGTTCGAGTATTGAGAACTTGCGAAGCGAAACGATTTTGGAATCTCAAAAATTACGAAGTGAACTGAGTTTGGGGCTTGAAAACTTACGAAGTGAAACAATTTTGGAATCTCAAAAACTTCGGAGCGAAATGAGTTCGAGCATTGAGAACTTGCGAAGCGAAACCAATACAGGTCTTCTTAATTTAAAGTCAACTTTTGATGATCGATTAAATGAGACTAATAGTCAACTCAATGAATTAAAGACTGAATTTAAAGAGTTTAACGGACATCAAAAGGGATTGAAAACTTCAGTGGATGTGTTGCAATTCGCCATCAATGATACCCGTTATGAACTCATTAAGATAAAAGAATATTTATCGTCTCGCGTTATTTGGGATAACGACTCAATAAACATTGTTGCCGAAAGCGGGAATGTTATTTATGGAACGATTAAAAAAACAGAGAAAAAACCGGAATGAATTTTACGATAACGAAAAGCGAAATTATTTTTAGAGGAAAAGTATTTGATCTTCAAGTCGATCAAATTGAATACAACAGCGGAAATAAAGGAGTACGCGAAACTGCTGTGCACAAAGGGGGAGCGGTAGTTGTTGCCTTAACGAAAGAATATAAAATTGTGTTTGTAAACCAGTTTCGTTATCCTCTTCAAAAATATTTACTCGAACTTCCTGCCGGAAAATTGAATGAGAACGAAGATCCGCAAACTTGCGCGGTGCGAGAACTGGAAGAAGAAACCGGTTACCGCACAAATAAAATTTCCAAACTTGGAGCGGTTGCGACAACTCCCGGTTTTTGCACGGAGATACTTCATATTTATCTTGCCGAAGAACTTACTGCCGGAAAGCATAACCGTGAAGAAGGAGAAGCCGGCATGGAAATTCATGAATTCACTTTGAAGGAAATAGATGAGAAAATACAAAACGGAGAGATCTACGATGCAAAAACTATTTCAGGAATTATGCTCGCAAAACTTCGTTTGACAAATGAGTAGGCACTAAACAAATTAATTGTTATGCTCAAAACATTATACATAAAAGACTACGCACTGCTCGAACAAATTTCAATTGAATTTGAAAAAGGATTAAATATTATTACCGGTGAAACCGGTGCAGGTAAATCTATTTTGATTGATGCAATGAGTTTGCTCCTCGGTGAACGGGCTTCAAATGATGTTATCCGCAAAGGTGCGGAGAAAGCAATTGTTGAGGGAATTTTTTCTACGGAAAACAACAGAAAAATCGACAAGCTGCTTGAGCAAAATGAAATTGAAATAAGTGAAGAACTAATTGTCCGCCGCGAACTTTCCGTCAAAGGCTCCAACCGCTGTTTCTTGAATGACACGCCGGTTGCGCTAAATGTAATTAAAGAAGTTGGTAATCTGCTGGTTGATTTGCATGGGCAGCACGAACATCAATCTTTATTGCGGACGGAAACGCACATTGAATTTCTTGATGAATTCGGAAGTCTTGAACAACTTCTTTCCGATTACAAAAATGAATACGACCAGCTCCATGTGTTTCAAAAAAAAATAAATGACCTCCGGGCGAAAGAGAATCTTTTAAAAGAGAAAAAAGACCTTTATGAATTCCAGCGGAAAGAAATTGAAACGGTTTCACCTGTTGCGAATGAAGACGAAAGTATTGCCTCAGAGTTACACATCCTTGAAAATTCGGAAAAACTTCTTGAGTTGACTACAGTTATTTATCAAGAACTTTATGACTCTGAAAAATCTATTTACGATTCGCTTATTAATGTTCAACAAAATATTAATGCACTTGCCAAAATTGATAAAGCGTTTGCAGAAACATCAGACGAATTGCAATCGGTTGTTGCGGTAATCAATGACGTTACTGATGTTGTCCGTAAATATAATGCGCAGATTGAGCTTGAACCGCAAAAATTGGAAGAACTGCGTTCTCGGTTTCAAGCGATTAATCTTTTGAAAAAAAAATATGGTGGGAGTTTGCTCTCACTACTTGAGCATCACGAAAAGATAGTGGGGGAAATTAAACTGGCGGAATCATTCGAAGAAGAAATTGAGAAACTTGAAACAGCGATTCATCGTCAAAAAGAAAAACTTACAAAACTTGCCGCTATACTATCTCAAAAACGTAATGAGCTTGGAACAAAAGTTGCGAAAGAAGTAAAAGAAGTTTTAAAAGAACTCGGCATTTCTCAATCCATTTTTGAAGTAAAGATTACGCAAAATATTGGCGAACAAAATTCACAAAATAATGGCTCGCCCTTCCGTTTTAATGCGCGCGGATATGATGAAGTTGAATTTTTCATTTCTACAAATTTAGGTGAAGATGCGAAACCGTTAAGCAAAGTCGCCTCCGGCGGTGAAGTCTCACGTATTATGTTGGCGTTGAAAACCATTTTAGCCAAGAACGATAAGCTTCCGCTTCTTGTCTTTGATGAAATTGATACAGGTATCAGTGGAAGAATATCTCAAAAAGTCGGACAGGCGTTAAAAAATCTTGCCGCGTTTCATCAGATTATTTCAATTACGCATCAACCGCAAATTGCGGCTCTTGCCGGCACACACTTCTCGGTTGAGAAAAAAAATGTTGAAGAGAGAGTAGTCAGTTCAATTAAAAAATTAGTTGGAGCAGAACGCATTCGCGAAGTGGCAAAACTACTGAGCGGTGAAGTTGTCTCGGAAACAAGTTTGCAAACAGCAAAGGAACTCATGGGCATTCAAAAGTAGAAAGGGAGACTTATGAAAGCTTTCGAATATTTCGTGAAAGTTGATCAAAACGGTAAGCTTATGCTGCCGGATCAAATAAAAAACATACTACCTAAAAACGAAATTGTAAGAATTTTGTTTCTGGTGGATGAAGCCAAGGATAAAAAAATTAAGTCGATTTCAGCCGACCCGAATTCGCAGGAATTTTCTTACTCGCTTCTGCAAAATGATGAAGCTGTATACGACGATTTTTAACAGACAACAAAGTTTTTGATTCTTAATCTTTTTCTTAATCATGATCTTGATCCAGGTGGAGATAAGATTGCGCTTAAGTTTATGATTACGATTAAGATGAACTATGCAAGAATCTTCACTCTATATCCATATTCCATTCTGTGACCACAAGTGTATCTACTGTGATTTTTATTCTATTATTACACATGACAATATCCAGAGGTATCTTGATACGCTTAAAAAAGAGATTGAATATTATGCTCTTAAGTATTCCGACGGACGGAAGTATACGACCATATTTTTCGGGGGGGGAACCCCGTCACTTCTTGCGCCTAACCAGATTGAAGATATGTTAATGTGTATTAAAACTAATTTCATGGTTTCGAAAAATGCCGAAATCACACTCGAAACGAATCCGGGGACGGTTGATAAATCAAAATTAAAAGATTTTCTAAAAGCCGGGATCAACCGCATCAGCATTGGTATTCAAACTTTTGATGACGATGAATTAAAATTTCTCACGCGTATCCACAATAAACAAACGGCGATTGAGACAGTAATGCTTGCCAAAGAAGTTGGGTTTAAAAACATTAATGTTGATCTCATTTTTAATCTTCCTAAGCAAACAAAAAAGACATGGCTCCTCAATTTGCAGACCGCGTTAACATTACCGGTTACGCATGTATCTGCATACAGTCTAATTCTAGAACGCGGCACGATTCTAAATAAACTTGTCCTTGACAAAAAGGTGGTCTTACAAGATGAAGATTATGACGCAGAACTTTATGAAATGACAATTGAGTTCATGAACCGGAATAATTTTATTCAATACGAAGTTTCTAACTTTGCAGTAAAGGGATTTGAATGTCGTCATAACCTCGCGTATTGGCAGTACAAAGATTATCTTGGATTCGGAACGTCGGCACATTCCTTTGTAAACGGAAAGCGGTGGTGGAATTATTCTCCGCTAAAGTTTTATGTTGATTCTGTGATGAAAAAAGGAAATGCGGTAATCGGAGAAGAGATGTTAAGCGAACAGCAGATGAAAGAAGAATATATTATGCTTGCCTTGCGCAGCAACGGTTTGCATGTTAATGAGTTTAATAAGAAGTTTGGTTTTGAATGGTATCGGGAAAAAGAAAATCAAATTAAAACTTATTTGGAAAACAATTTACTCGTCAACATGGATAACGTTCTTGCATTAACGTCAAAAGGATATGTGGTTTGCGATGAAATAGTTGCAAACCTTATTTTGTAAACGAAGTAAAATCTTTTTTTGAACTTTTTGAAACCAACATTTCTATTAACGCCAACAGGAAGGCGAGCAAAACAAAATATTTCCACAGTTCTGTTCCAAAACGGGCTTGTTTAATAATCTCTTCAGGACTTTGATCTTTGTTAATAAACGTTAATCGGGCGGCTGATTTTATTTTGGAGAAGTAGTCTGTCATTTCAGTTTGTCCGGCGTAATCAGCGTTAGATTCAAGCGGATTGACGTTAACCGAAACGGCCCGAATAATTTTATTTGCGGCAGAGAAATAGTAAATACCGGGACGTGTTGTAGTTACATATTGCAACTCGTTTGTTTTATCCTCAAGTGAAATAAACTCTTTTTCATCCCCCGATTTTACAACAGTAATTTGCCGGGAGGCTATTCCCGAAAGGTTAATACTAAGTTTATCGCCGGTAATATTATCAACGTTGTCTTTTTGAATTGATGAAAGATAGAGAACCGATTCATACAGTAGGGGAGCGAATATTCCTTTCAAAGGGAAATTGGTTTGTGTAAGCACCGGCGCAGTTGAAGCAAGAAATATTTTTCCGTTACCGGAAGTAAATTCGCTTAAAAAAGAAATATTGTTTGCAAGGGTTATCAGTGATTTCCCCTTTCCCTCGGTGTGCTGAAAGAAAGCAGAATAAATATCAGGCGATTCAATTGATTTTTTCTGTTTGTTCTCAAAAAGCCGCGAGAATAAAGGGTGTTCATAATCAACGGTAACAAACCGGAACGGTGTTCCTCCTGCAGCAAGGTTAGTCGCTTTAGGAATTTGAAATTCGTCGCAGAAGTGTTGATAGTTTTGTAGCGACGTTGTACTTCCCGGGAAAAAGAATAAACCGTTTCCGGCTTTTACAAATTGCACAAGTGATGAAATGTTTTCTCCGGCAACTCCTACTAAAATGACAGATGAATATTTCTTTAAATCAATAGCCGAGAGTTGGTTTAACTGTCTTGTATCAATTTGCAATTGTTGGTTTGTGTTTGCAGCCTGCAAGCCATATTGTACAAATGTTGCATCGCTTAATTCTTCGGCAAGAATTAAAACGGGGATTTTTTCGGGAACATAAATTTGTGTAAACCGCTTATTGTCATTCAAGATTTCGTCATCTTCAATAGTGGCGGAGATTTCTTGATACCCCGATTTTTTCAAAACACCTTCAAGAACAATCTCTTTTGTTTCATCCGCTTTAAGTGAAAAACTTTTCTGAGAAGTCCGCTCACCGTTTATAAATAAAGAGACAACACTGTTGTCAACTTTTTGTTTGGAATAATTTGTTATGAATGCCGATACCTGTACAGATTTGTCCTTTTCAAATATTTGAGAGTTTACGATTATTTTATCAACTCCAACGTTAAACACTTCTTTGTCGGCAAGAGGGAATGCGTAAATTCTTATTCCTGCTTTCAGTATTTCGCTTAAATCGGGAAGTTGATTTCCATCGGTCATTCTGCTTTTTTGAAAATCGGAAATAAGATACAGCTCTTTATTGTAATTGGAAGATTCGTCGAGCAGTTTCGCGGCTTTTATTAAAGCGGTTTGCAACGATCCGCTAATGCTCGAAATTGAAAGTGATTCTATCATTTTCTTTATCTGAGAAAAGTCGGTCGTAACCACCGGCTGATCTTTGGTATTGATATTGGAAACTAAAACAATTGCAGCTTCGTCTCCATCTTGTAATTGCGCTAATAACCGGAGAGCAATTTCTTTTTCCTGATTAAGATATGATCCTTTTGCATCAACCACACCCATGCTAAATGAATCATCAAGAATAAAAACGGCTGTAGTTTTTGCAGTAGAAGAGTTTCCTATAAAGATACTTTTTAGCGTGGGTCTTGCAAATCCAAACACTAAAAATAAAATAATTAAAGTACGAAGGAGAAGCAGCAGCCACTGCTTCAATTTCACTTTTCTTATCTTATTTTTTTGCAGTTCTTTTAAAAAGATGAGCGTACTAAATTCAATCTTTTTTAATTTTCGCAAATTAAAAAGATGTATTAGCACCGGGATAGATGCGGCGAGAAGTCCGAACAACACTGCAGGGTTGAGAAAAGTCATGTAATGATTTGTATTATTTAAAAGAAAACGCAGCCAGTATGATAATTATTCACACATGACTGCGTTCATATTTATAATTAGAGTTCTTTTGCTATCAAGTTTAATGCGCTACCGGCTTTGAACCAATCAAATTGTCGTTCGTTAAACGTATGATTCAATGAGCATTTTTCAATTGTTCCGTCGCTGTGCTTAATCACCATTGTTAGAGGTTTTCCTACCTCAAATTTTGTAAGTCCCTCAAGACTAATTTTGTCGTCTTCACGAATTTTATCATAGTCGGCAGGATTAGCGAATGTAAGTGGTAACATTCCTTGTTTCTTCAAATTTGTTTCATGGATGCGTGCAAAGCTTTTAACAATGATAGCCCTTCCGCCAAGATGACGCGGCTCTAATGCAGCGTGCTCGCGGCTTGAACCTTCACCGTAGTTTTCATCGCCGATAACAACCCAACCGTGATTGTGTTTCTTATATTCGCGGGCAACTTCGGGAGTTGATTTTGTTTCGCCGCTGAAAATATTTTTTACTTTTCCCGCTTCTCCTGTAAATGCATTAATGGCGCCGATAAACATATTGTTTGAAATGTTGTCAAGATGTCCGCGGTACTTTAACCAGGGTCCCGCCATTGAAATATGATCGGTTGTGCATTTTCCTTTTGCTTTTAAAAGAATTTGTAAATCTTCTAAATCTTTTCCGTCCCAGGGAGAAAAAGGTTCAAGCAATTGCAAGCGGTCACTTGCCGGACTAACTTTTACTTCAACACTGCTTCCGTTCGCGCTTGGAGCAATATACACATTTGCCCCTTTATCAAAGCCTTTTTTCGGCAGTTCGTCTCCTACCGGAGGATCGAGTTTTACTTTTTCTCCAGCATCGTTTACAAGTTCATCCGTCATCGGGTTAAAAGTAATTGTTCCTGCAATGGCAAGTGCGGTGGTTAATTCGGGACTTGCAACAAAGGCTAATGTCTCAGGATTTCCGTCGTTCCGTTTTGCAAAATTTCTGTTGAATGATGTTACGATGGAATTTTTTTCGCCGGACGGATTATCCATTCTTTTCCACATTCCGATGCACGGACCACAAGCGTTCGTAAGAACAACTCCGCCAAAATCTTCAAACGTTTTTAATTGTCCGTCGCGTTCAATTGTTGCGCGGACTTGCTCACTTCCCGGTGTAATTGTGAATTGTGATTTTGCTTTTAATCCTTTTGCCAGAGCTTGTTTTGCGAGGCTTGCAGAGCGGTCAATATCTTCGTAACTGGAGTTTGTGCAGCTTCCGATCAATCCCACACTTAATTTTTCCGGGTAACCTTTTTCTTTTGCTACTTGTTTCATTTTGGAGATCGGAACGGCTAAATCCGGTGTAAACGGTCCATTCAGCATTGGTTCAAGTTCGCTTAAATTGATTTCGATTATCTGGTCAAAATATTTTGCCGGATTTTCATAAACTTCAGGATCATCGGTTAAATTACTTTTAATTGACTCAGCAAGTTCGGCAATATCTGCGCGGTCGGTTGAGCGCAAATATCTGCTCATACTTTCATCAAAAGGAAAGAGTGAAGTTGTTGCACCTATCTCGGCTCCCATGTTGCAGATGGTTCCTTTGCCGGTGCATGAAAGCGAAGTCGCTCCTTCGCCAAAGTATTGAACAATGGCGCCGGTTCCTCCTTTAACAGTAAGGATTCCCGCAACTTTTAAAATTACATCTTTTGCAGAGACCCAGCCTGATAATTTTCCTGTTAAATGAATTCCGATAAGTTTCGGCCATTTTAATTCCCAGGGCATTCCCGCCATAACATCAACTGCATCGGCTCCGCCAACACCGATTGCGATCATTCCCAATCCGCCGGCATTTGGTGTGTGCGAGTCTGTTCCGATCATCATTCCGCCGGGGAAGGCATAATTTTCCAAAACTACTTGATGAATAATTCCCGCACCCGGTTTCCAAAAACCGATTCCGTATTTTTGCGAAACGCTTTCAAGGAAATCATAAACTTCTTTGTTTTCAGTTGTTGCGCGAGCTAAATCTTCTTTAGCCCCGATTTGCGCTTGAATTAAATGGTCGCAATGAACTGTGGATGGAACTGCGGTAGTTCTTTTTCCGGCAGACATAAATTGGAGTAGCGCCATTTGTGCGGTTGCGTCTTGCATTGCAACTCTATCCGGGGCAAAGTCAGCAAAATCTTTTCCGCGTGTTAACGTTTCGGTTGGTTGTTCCCAAAGGTGAGTATAAAGAATCTTTTCAGCATAAGTGAGTGGTCTTCCAACAATTTTTCTTGTCAATTCGATTTTATTGTGAAAATTGCCATAAACTTTTTTAATCATATCAATATTAGCGGTCATATCTTTCCTCTTAAGTTTTTGTAATTAATTGATTCAAAATTACAAAATAATTTCAATATTTGTAGAAGAGATTTTTAGAATGAAGTGGTTTCAAACGAAATTCCCATAGCGGTTATCCTTTTGATGGAAAATATATCTTAAGTGAAATAGGATTTTTATATGATCGTTAAAACCTTGCAAGATGAAATACAAAATTATTTAGTTGATGCTTCAAACTTTCGTGGAAATTGCGAAGCCGTTTACCTTCCTGAAAATGTGGAAGAGGTCGCGCTGGTTCTAGGTGAAGCCAACGCTTCCGGGAAGAGTGTAACCATTGCAGGAAATCATACCGGTCTAACGGGAAGCAGTGTTCCTCAAAATGGAGTTGTTCTCTCAACAGAAAAATTGAACCGGATACTTGAAATAAACAGAGAAGAAAAGTATACAATTGTTGAACCCGGTGTGTTGCTGCAAGATTTGCAAACTGAATTGAAACAGCTTGGATATTTTTATCCTCCTGATCCCACGGAAACAAACTGCTTTATCGGCGGGACGATTGCCACAAACGCAAGCGGAGCAAAAACATTTAAATACGGACCAACAAGAAATTTTGTTCTTGAACTCGAAATTGTATTAGCTGACGGGGACAAACTTCTGTTAAAAAGGGGGGAAGTGTTTGCAGATAAAAACTTTTTACGTTTACAAACGGAAAAGGGAAAAAGATTATCGCTGCAACTTCCCGGTTATAAATTTCCAAAAGTAAAAAATGCATCCGGCTATTTTGTTGATGAAAACATGGACGCAATTGATCTTTTTATCGGTTCCGAAGGAACGCTTGGAGTGCTAACAAAAGCCAAATTAAAAATTCTCCCCCTTCCTTATGATGTCCTCTCGTGTGTAACATTTTTCCCGGAAGAAAAAGATGGATTGGCTTTTATTGAAGGGGCAAGAACACGTTCCTATATTTCAAGAACGATAGACGCTGCAGATCATCTCGATGCACGGGCTTTGGAATATTTTGATTCATACACATTGGATTTTCTTCGTGATGATTTCCGGCAAATTGATAAAAAAGCCGCATGTGCAGTCTGGTTTGAACAAGAATTGACAGAGCAAAACGAAGAATCAATTACAGAGAAATGGCTCGAATTAATTACAAAGCATCATGCCGACGTTGACAAAGCCTGGATTGGCGTTGACGATAAAGACAAGGCGTTGCTCCACGAATTTCGTCACGCCGTTTCGTATAAAGTAAACGAATACCTGTCAAAAAATAATCTAAAAAAACTGGGAACCGATGTTGCTGTTCCCGATGAAACGTTTGTTCAGTTTTATGCTTTTTGTAAATCGATAGTTGAAAAAGAGAAAATAAATCTTGTTGCTTATGGACATTTTGGCAACTCACATCTTCATCTCAATATGCTTCCGAAGAATGAAGAAGAATTTCAAAAAGGGAAAATGATTTACAAAATGATCTGTCAAAAAGCGATTGAACTTGGCGGAACTGTTTCGGCAGAACACGGAATAGGGAAAATCAAGCGCGAGTATTTGTTGATGATGTATGGTGGAAAAGCTGTTGATGAAATGATAAAGTTGAAAAGAGCGCTTGACCCGAATATGATTTTGGGAAGTGGAAACTTGTTTGAAATTCCAATAACCAAATGACAAATCCCAAATAGTAAATTCCGATTTAAAATAGTTTTTGTTTGGAATTTGAATTTTAAATCTTGGTATTTTACTTCCAATATTTCAATAAATTAGCTTTTGTAAACAGCGGCGGTTCAGCAACAAGAACGACAACTTCATTTTTATCATAAGCTTTTACCGTTGATTTGTACGGTCTCAGAAGCAAATTACACTTCATGCGAATCAAAAATCTGAGTTGAACCAAACCATGGAAGGAGTGTTACGTCATTTCTCACCTGTTTTTGGTCTCCGCCGTAAATCAGAAATGATTTTACTTTTTCCGGCGCCGCTAATTGTTGGTATAAGGTTAATCCTTTTAAAAACTCGGCGGTAATTGTTTTCCCCGATTTAATTTCAACACAAATTTTGTTCAAACCGTTATCAAGCAGGCAGTCAATTTCTCTTCCCGATTTATCGCGCCAAAAGAACAAGTTGTTATCTCTCCCGTGGTTGAATTGATATTTTAATAATTCTGAAATAATCATGTTTTCAAAAAGAGACCCAACTTGATAATGAGATGATAATTGTTTTTCAGTTGCAATTCCGAGCAATGAACAGGCCAAACCGGTATCATGAAAATAAAGTTTGGGCATTTTTACAAGTCGTTTATTATAATTTTGGTGATGCGGCATTAACCGGAAAATAATAAAACTTGCTTCGAGAATAGATAACCAAGATTTTACCGTATTGATGGAAACGCCGGTTTCATTAGCGAGAGAGGACAAATTAAGCAGTTGCCCAATCCTTCCGGCACATAGCTTTACGAAAAGTGTAAATGTATTTAAATCCGGAATGTTTTTAATTTGCCTCACATCCCGTTCAATATAAGTGTGAATATAATTAGGAAGCCAGTCTGTAGGTTCTATTTGCCGGTCATAAATTGGCGGATAAAAACCTTTTTGCAGATAAGAGGTAAAATTTTCCATGGAGACGTCAGGTCCAAGTTCGTTTAGACTAAATGGAAGCAGTGTTAACACAGCTACTCTTCCGGCAAGCGTTTGTGTTATTTTTTCTTGAAGTAGAAAATTTTGTGAACCGGTTAAAATAAATTGTCCGTTTTTTTTAGAAGAATCAGACAAAGTTTGAACATAAGAAAGCAACTCCGGTACTCGCTGCACTTCATCTATTATCAATCCGTTTGGCTTTGAAGAAAGGAAAGACCTGGGGTCTTGCTGTGCAAAAAGTCTTGTATCCGGCTCTTCCAAGTTGGTATAATCCATTTTTGGAAAAGTATTTTTTACTAGTGTCGTTTTCCCAGATTGGCGTGGTCCAATTACGGCAATTACCGGAAATTTTTTGGTAAGTTGTTTAATTTTTTGTGTTATTTCTCTTAAAATCATGGGCGAAAATAGATAAAACTGGACAAACTTGCAATCCGACTGCAAGTTTGTCCTCATTTTGTCTTGGAGTAAGACTAATCTGGTTAATATTGAATCTCATTTCCAGAACTTCAATAAATTAGCTTTTGTAAACAGCGGCGGTTCAGCAACAAGAACGACAACTTCATTTTTATCCCACGCTTTTTCTTTGGATTCTTCATATTTGTGGAAGGCTAAATTAACAAAGCGGACTTCCTGCATGAAATTTTCATTATTAAAAATCACATAACAAATAAAGATGGGAATTGAAAACGTATGTGCCCAATGTTGATAAGAAATTGCCGCCCGTTTGTTCATTAGCCATTTCTCCGAGTGTTTTCCTTTCCAATCGAGAAATGCTTCTTTTCCTTGATAAGAAATAATTACATCAGGTTTATCCTCTCCTTTTTCCCACACGCGGGTAAAGCGGTTGTCTTCTCCGAATGGCTTGAAATCAATTCCCCATTGCACAAGTAAATTTTTTCCGGCTGCCTCGGCTAGATCATGCAGTTGATAATTGGATCGAAATTTTTCTTTCGATTTATACGGCTTAAAATTTAATTCTTCCATTTAGCATCAATTAATTGACTTTGAGAAAAGTTCAAAATAATTCGTTTGGCGAAAACAAAAGTATACCTATTTTATAACGTAAAAGTACAGAGTTTATCTTAAAATCTAAAGAATATAATCCATGAATAGGAATCCTTTGAAGGTTATTGTCACCGTATTGTTTTTTGTTCTTCAGTTTCAAATTTTTGCAACTACTGATAAGGCAAGAATTGATTCGATAAACCAACAGCCGCGAAGTATGGTTGTCTCCAATCTTCGGAAATCAATTGATGTTTTTAACAAAAACGTTAAGGATGCACGGTCTATTAATTATAAACGGGGCGAAGCACTAGCGCTTTTTAATTTGGAAATTGTTCAGTATCTCTCCGGACAGTATGAAGAGAGTACTGAAACATTTTTAAAAGCTGTTACCCTGTGTGAGCAATTGGGATTGGATAAAGAACTAGCATTGGCATACGGAGAATTTGGATATCAAATAAAAAGGAGAAACCTGAAAAAAGCAATGGAGTATATGTTGAAGGGAATTAGCATCGCCGAGAAACATAGCTATAAAATGGACCTCTCTTCGATGTACAATAATTATGGTGTATTACATGAGATGAGCAACAATCTGGATAGCGCAGCTTTTTATTACCGGAAAGGATTGAAGCTGAAAATAGAGCTATCCGATTTAGAAGGCATCCCCTATTGTTTAAACGATTTGTCCGGTATCGAAGCGATGAAAGGAAATTATAGCGAAGCATTTAAACTTCTCCGCCAATCGGATGAATATAGAAATAAAGAAAAAGCCGATTACGGGAGGCTGGATAATTTAGTCCGCTGGGGAGATACGTATGCACAAAAAGGAGATCTTGATTCTGCCATTGCAAAATATTCCCGCGCACTCAATTCTCCCGGCGCAGGCGAGCAAAACTATCTTGTCCGTTATTGTTTAGAGCAGCTAGCTGCCTGCTATGAAAAGAAAAAAGATTTCCGGAACGCATTTCTCAATCAACAAAAGTTATCGGCGTTAAAAGATTCCGTACTCAACCTGGAAACGAATTCAAAAATAGCCGAATTGGAAATTCAATTTGACACAGAAAAAAAAGACCGTCTGATTGCAGAAAGTAATTTGGAACTGCAAAGGAAATCAAATCAACTCTTGATCCTATCGGGATTTGTTGTTACACTACTCTTCATCAGTTTCGGCACGTATAAATTTCAAAAGCAAAAACGGGAAAGAGTTAAGAAAGAATTAGAGCTAAAAAATCAATTAGATCAGGCTGAGTTGGAGAAAGCGGCTTCGGAAGAAAAATTAAGGATCTCCCGCGAACTGCATGACAATATCGGTTCTCATCTAACGTTCATCATCAGCTCACTAGATAATTTAACCTATGGATCAAAAGAGGATAAACTGCTCGGTAAATTAAATAGTTTAAACTCATTCAGCAGAGAAACACTTAACGAATTGAGAAATACTATCTGGGCAATGAAAAATAAAGATGGCGATTTGAGTCAACTTGTTATAAAACTTAACGAACTGAAACATCATATCAATAGCAATATTGATAGCTTGAATATGCAAGTAACCGGCGAGGTCTCAAAGCCGGTTGCTCTTACATCAACCCAAATGCTTAATCTTTATAGAGTTGTTCAGGAAGCAGCACAGAACAGCATTAAATATGCGAACGCAGATAAAATTATCGTAAGTTTTTCTGATGATGGTTCTAACCTGGTGATGGAAATTAAAGACAACGGAGAAGGATTTGATCTTAGTAATATTAATGACGGAAACGGTCTAAAAAACATGGAATACCGTTGCTCTGAGGCGGGATGCGGGTTTGCGTTGCACAGTAATGCTAGCGGCACAACTATTACGTGTACAATAAAAACAAAATAGGTCATCTGCCTTATTTTTTACCAATATGATATCTAATAAGTTTCACCATGAAAATAAAAGTAGCTATAGCCGAAGACAATAATTTATTAGCTGAATCAATCCGCGAAAAGCTGGAACTGTTCCCGGATGATATTGAGTTCAAATACCGCGCAGTAAACGGAGCGGACCTTTTAAAAAAATTAAACGCAAACGCTTCAGTTGATACTATTTTGATGGATATTGAAATGCCTGAAATGGACGGCATTGAGGCTGCGATGCATGTTTCCCGGCTCTTTCCGCAAATTAAAATTATCATGTTAACGGTTTTTGATGACGAAGATAAAATTTTCCGTTCTATTCAAGCGGGAGCGATGGGGTATTTGTTAAAAGACGAAACCCCTGATAAAATTTGCGATGGCATTAAAGAAATTATGGAAGGAGGCGCTCCCATGTCTCCGGCGATTGCAGCAAAAGCATTATCGCTATTAAGAAACCCTAACAAATTGTTAGAAGAAGAAAGCAAAGAAGAATTTTATCTTACAAAAAGAGAAACTGAAGTCTTAAATAAATTAAGCCAGGGATTAGATTATATTGAAATTTCCGACGCTCTCTTTATTTCTCCATTCACCGTAAGAAAACATATCGAGAACATCTACCGCAAACTGCAAGTACACAACAAGATGACCGCGGTAAAAAAAGCTATTCAACACAAAATAATTTAAACAAGATATTTGTTTTTCAACTCTCTTCCACAAAGTCCAGCGACTTATCAAATGTCTCATTCAACTTAACCACCGCATACAGAGCAATTGCAAAAACGAACACACCAACCAAAATTGCGGATTGAATTACTCCTACATAACCTTTACCGAAATTAAAAAGTAATGTTATCGGTACGGTTGCACCGCGTACAAAATTCGGAACGGTGGTAGCAACGGTTGCGCGCATGTTTGTGCCGAATTGTTCAGCAGCAATAGTTACAAAAACCGCCCAGTAACCGATTGAAAACCCAAGCGCTGTTGCAACGGAATAAAAGAGAAATGCCGAGCCGCCTTGCAGAAAAGTAAAATAGAATGCAATTATCACTACCGAGAGTAAAATATAAATAAGCACGATCTTCTTTCTACTTTTTAAAAACTGACTGAAGATTCCGCTGGAAAGATCGCCGAAAATTAACCCGATATAACAGAACATAATTGCTTTCCCGGCGGCAATTGGTTCGGAAAGATTAAGCGCTTTGCCAAGTTCCGGTGAAAAGGTAATTAACACGCCTACAACATACCAGGTCGGGAGTCCGATGAGAATGCACTTCAAATATCTTCTAAATAAATCCTTCTTCATAAATAGCGAAAGGAAATTTCCGCGTGAAATATTTTTTTTCTTCATCGCTTCAAACATTCCCGACTCATAAACACTTATACGTAAAATAAGAAGTACAATTCCTAATCCGCCGCCGATAAAATAGGAAGTACGCCATGCAAAATCTTCGGCAATTGCATAAGCCGCAACCGCGCCTGAAACGCCTATTGTTGCCACCATCATTGTTCCATAACCGCGTATTTCTTTCGGAAGAATTTCCGCAACAAGCGTAATGCCTGCGCCAAGTTCTCCGGCTAAACCGATGCCGGCTAAAAGTCGGCATACTGCATATTGATCGATAGTAGTAACAAATCCGTTTGCAATATTTGCAATTGAGTAAAGCAAAATAGACCCAAACAGAATTTGCAATCTTCCTTTTTTATCGCCGAGAATTCCCCAGATAATTCCGCCAACAAGCATCCCGACCATCTGCATATTCAGAAGCAAAACACCTTTATCGAGAATCTGAGAACCTGCTAAACCGAGAGCTTTTAAACTTGGTACGCGGACAATTCCAAACAGAACCAAATCATAAATATCAACAAAGTAACCAAGGGCTGCCACAATTACGGGAATGCTAAAAAGATATTTAACAAGTGGTGTTGAGTTTTTCATTTCTTCCATCAGAATTATTTGTGATTATGATGTTTGAAAAATAATATAAGAAAACATAACATTCCAAAAATATTTTCACGGCATTTGTGTAATTTTGCAGAAAAGAAAAATATTGGAAACAGCATGAACATTTCAAAAAGCGAAAAACTTTTCAGCGAAGCAAAAAAATATATTCCGGGAGGAGTAAATTCTCCCGTACGCGCATTTAAATCTGTCGGCGGCAATCCTGTTTTTATGCAGCGCGGCGAAGGCTCAAAAATTTATGACGTTGACGGAAACGAATACATCGAATACATCGGAAGCTGGGGACCGCATTTGTTCGGACACAATCCTCCATTCATCAAACAAGCATTACTTAAAGCGATTGAAAACGGAACCTCTTTCGGCGCACCGACCGAACTTGAAGTACAAATGGCGAAACTTATTACCGAACTCGTTCCTTCAATTGAAATGATACGCATGGTGAATAGCGGAACGGAAGCTACAATGAGCGCAATCCGTGCGGCTCGCGGATATATCGGAAAAGAAAAATTTATAAAATTTGAAGGCTGTTATCATGGGCATGGCGATTTCTTTTTGATCAAAGCCGGTTCCGGTGCGCTAACGTTTGGCGTTCCAACTTCTCCCGGTGTTACAAAAGGAAATGCTGCCGATACATTGATCGCCGATTTCAATAATATCGAATCGGTAAAAAAATTAGTAGAGGCAAACAAAGGAGAAATAGCCGCGGTTATTATTGAAGCGGTTGTCGGCAACATGGGAACAGTCCCTGCAAGCGATTCATTTATAAAAGAACTGAGAACAATTTGTGATGAAGAAAAGATCGTCCTTATTTTTGATGAAGTGATGACGGGCTTTCGTTTAGCGCAAGGAGGAGCGCAGGAAATTTTGGGAGTAAAGCCTGATCTTTCAACGTTCGGAAAAATTATCGGCGGTGGTTTACCCGTTGGTGCTTACGGCGGTAAAAAAGAAATTATGGAAATGGTTTCTCCTGCCGGACCGGTTTATCAAGCCGGAACGTTAAGCGGAAATCCTTTGGCGATGAGCGCCGGTTTAGCCGCATTAACAGAGATCAAAACGCATCCCGAAGTTTATAAACTATTGGAAGAAAAATCCGCCTATTTGGAAAACGGCTGGAAAGAAAATATAAAAAGTCTGGGAAAGAATTTTCAGATCAACCGCATTGGCTCGATGATGACGTTATTCTTTACAGAAGAAAAAGTCACCGATTATAATTCTGCAATTACTTCCGATGCAACTTTGTATGGAAAATATTTCCACGGTATGCTTAGCCGTGGGATTTATCTTCCCCCGGCGCAGTACGAAGCATTATTCGTCTCAACCGCACACAGCAAAGAGGATTTGGATAAATCAATTAAAGCGAATTACGAGGCGTTGAAGGAGATTCTCTAATACAATGGGACACAGATTTTTTATGATCAGTTATGATCGGCGCAGATCATAATAAATCTTAGCGAATCTGCGTCCTATTTTCGGTTTCAAATTGCCTTTTTTCAGATCGTTTTTAATTCTAATTTTACCGAGAACTTATGTGTTTTTCTTTCGTCTTAACTAAAAAAATTAATGGATAAACTATGAATACCCTTAAAACTGTTTTTTTAATGACGCTGATGATGGGGCTTTTCATCTTCGTTGGAGATTTGCTCGGCGGAAGATCGGGAATGACGATCGCATTTATGTTCGCTTTGGCTATGAACTTTGGATCATACTGGTTTTCTGATAAAGTTGTCCTTGCAATGTACAAAGCTAAAGAAGTAAATGCTGAATCCGCACCAAAGTTATACGGCTTGGTCGAAGAACTTTCTCAACGCGCTTCTTTACCGATGCCGCGCGTTTACGTAATTGAAAATCCTACACCAAACGCTTTTGCCACAGGAAGAGACGCTCAGCATGCCGCGGTTGCCGTTACAACAGGAATTTTACAAATACTAAATACGGAAGAACTCGCCGGAGTTCTCGGACACGAATTAGCGCACGTAAAACACCGTGATATTTTAATCGGCACGGTTGTTTCAACATTTGTTGGAACCATAACCTTTGTTGCAAATATGGCGGGTTGGGCAATGATGTTTAGCCGGGGAAGTGACCGTGACGACGATAACGGATTAGGTTCTCTTTTTTTAATGATTGTTGCCCCGATTGCGGCAACGCTTTTGCAATTAGCAATATCAAGATCTAGGGAGTTTGGTGCTGATGAAGGAGGCGCTGAAATTTCCGGTGTTCCGCTTTCGTTGGCTTCTGCGTTAGAAAAACTTTCGATGCAGAATCAAGCGCATCCGCTACAGAGTGCGAAACCGGCAACTGCGCACATGTTTATTGTAAATCCTTTAAGCGGCGGTGGAATGATGAAGTTGTTTTCCACACATCCATCCACGGAAGAACGTGTCTCGCGGTTACGTCAACTTGCAAAGAAATATTAAACGAGTGATTTTGTGAATCAGTTAGTAAAATTCATGCTAAAGAGAGGGAGTTACCTTTTCCTTTTCTCTGCCATGTCTTTGCAGGTTTTTGGACAAACAAAGACAAATTTGGAATTATTTTTTCAGCTCGCCGATTCGGCAGCAAATAATCTACAACAGAATTTGCACAACGAGAAGGATTTTAAAATTGATTTCGTGCTCGGAAAAGACTACCAGGTTTTTCAAAATTCAATTTTAGCCAATTTTGAAAACAAAGAAATAAATAATGAATCGGGGAAAATCCTTATTCATTTTGCTTTAGCCGAAGTGAAGGTAGAGTATAGCGAGCCGGAACGGAAAGGGCTCTTCGGTTCTTTGTGGGTTACCCGAAATCTACGTTTTTCGGGGAATTATTCAATTAATTCCACAACAAGCGTAGTGAAAGATTTTTTGTACACAGTTAACGATGAAATTCCTTTTGAGGATATAACCTCATTTGAAAATTCATCCTTTCCGTTCACGCAAGGGAAAATTCCGGCGGAACCCCTTTTTTCAAGTCTTTTGGAACCGGCGATTGCCCTAGGTTCTGCCGCCGCTGCCGTGTACATCTTTTTTACGGCAAGGAGTAAGTAATTTTTTTTATCTTGGAGAGCTTTTCCGCTTTCCTTATTATTGTAATCGGTATTACGTAGTATTTTAGAATTCGGAATTAAAGATAATTCAGCAGCAAATTAATAACAGCGTTTTAATGGCAGTTAAGTTACTAATACCGGCAGAAAGCGTAATCAATAAAATTCTCGTTATAAGAAATCAGAAAGTAATTCTTGATAGACATCTTGCAAATCTTTATAACGTAGAAACCCGTGCTTTAAAACAAGCTGTTCGCAGAAATATGAAAAGGTTTCCTGATGACTTTATGTTTCAGCTTACAAAGGAAGAATTTATGAACTGGAGATCACAAACTGTGATCTCCAAGTCAGATCAGAAAGGGTTGCGATATTCTCCTTACGCGTTTACCGAACAAGGCGTTGCAATGCTTTCTTCTGTATTAAAAAGTGAAAGAGCCATAGAAGTGAATATTTTAATCATGCGCGCTTTTGTAAGACTTCGAGAAATGATTTCGACCCACAAAAAGGTCGAAGAAAAATTAAGAGAAATTGATAGTAAACTAAAAGAGCACGACGAAGAGATTGTGCAAATTATTCAAGTAATTAATCAACTTATTAATCCACCCGAACCGGTTAAAAAGAAAATTGGTTTTGTAATAGATTAAAATGAGCATAACTACCGGTTTCTTTTTTACTAAATCAGAATAGTACTTAAATTTTAACACATAAAGAGAATATGACAAAATCACTAATCTTCCTCCCTTTTATTTTATTGTTTTTTATCGGATGCGCTTCAACAATCGATACAGCTAATATGACTTCCGAACAGAGGTTTAAGTATGCAATGGATTTTTATAACGATGAAGAATACGACAAAGCTATTCATGAATTTGACGCAATTATCATGCAATTCCCCGGAAATGAAATAATTGATGACGCGCAATTTTATTTGGCAAAAAGCCGTTTGGCAAGAACCGAGTATATTTTAGCTGCCTCCGAGTTTAGCCGGTTGATAAAGAATATGCCCGCAAGTTCTTTTGTGCCGCTAGCTCAATACAATCTCGCAGAATGTTACTATAAACTTTCTCCCCCTTTTCCATTAGATCAACGGTACACAAAAAAGGGAATTGAAGAGTACCAAGCTTATATCGATTTTTTCCCGACAGATCCAAAAGTTCCGGAAGCCGAAGCAAAAATTAAAGAACTGAACGATAAACTTGCCCACAAAGCTTATAATGCTGCGGTTATCTACGAAAAAATGGATTACAATAATGCTGCTGTTGCTTATTATGATAATGTGGAAGCTACATATCACGACACACAATACGCTCCGATGGCTTCTTTCAAAAAAATAAATATTCTGTTAGGAATGAAAAGAAATGATGCCGCTCTTAAAGAGATTGAGAACTTTCTTAGTAAATATCCGCAGGATGAGAATTACGTAAAAGTTGGAGAACTTAAAACAAAGCTTGAAAAATCGGCTCCGGAAACCGCAAAGAAATGAGTCCTAAAAAAGTAAGCGACTCGATAATGATTATGACCGAGCTGGTGCTTCCTCAGCATACAAATCAATTAGGGAATTTGCTTGGGGGACAGTTAATGCACTGGATTGACATTTGCGCCGCTCTCTGCGCCGCGAAACACACACAGTATATTTGTGTAACCGCTTCTGTAGACCGGATCGATTTTCATCATCCTATCAAACTTGGACAGGCTGTTTCGTTAGTGGCATCGGTAAATAGAGTTTTTAGAACTTCTCTTGAAGTCGGAGTAAAAGTTTTTGCCGAATCGTTTAAAGAGGGGAAAAGGATTCATACCAATTCCGCTTACCTTACTTTTGTTAGTGTAGATAACCAGGCAAAACCGGTTGAAGCCTTAAAAATTATTCCCGAAACCGAAGATGAAAAAAGAAGATTTGAAGAAGCATTACAAAGAAGAGAAGCAAGGCTTGCTGAAAAGAAAAGTCATTAACGGTTCTTTTATCATTTTTATGCTTTATCAGAGCGGAGCTGCTCAGATTCCTATTAATGGTTTTTGTAAATATTCGGTTTTTCCGGTTCAAGGGAAATTCAGTAAGTTCTTTGTGTTAAATTTTAATCAAGATTCTTACTCTGATTTATTACTTACCGGTGGCGAGAAAAACTCTTTTGTAACTATAACCGGAAAAGGAATTGATAATTTTGTTCAGGGCTTTTCATCCTCTTTCTCTCCCGTCATTTCAAATTTTGTTTCCTATATTGAAACTTTTGATAAAGCTCCCAGATATGCTTTTGTTTCTCGCAAGCAGAAAAAAGCAGGTTGGTTGAATGTTTCAACTTCAGGGAGTATTTCGATTGCAAATCAACTTGCTTTTTCTTCGTTCCCTGATGTTGTTATTCAGGCGGATTTTAATTCGGATGGGAAAGATGAATTACTTGTTTCAGGAGTAGCCTTTGACGGTCTGTCAATCCTTAAAGATAATAACGGAAGAATCGAAGAAAAAAAAGTGCAGAAGGGGATAGCGTTTTCTCAGTCGGTAGCCATTGATATTAATAATGATTCCTACCCTGATATTGCGGCATTTAATATTAACGAAAACGCGCTTCAGTTTTTTTATAATAACAGTCGCGGTGAATTCAGATTAACGCGCACTATGGAAGTACAGCATACTATTTCTTCATTACAAGCATTCGATTTTAACTCGGATTCTTACCCCGATCTAATGTTTCTCAGCGGCAATGAGTTGCAGATCATTTTTGGTGATTCGGTTTCCGGTTATCATAGAACAACAACAATCAAAACCGATCTGAAACCGGATAAATTTATTTGGGGTGATTTTAATCGCGATGGGAAGTTCGATATCGCTTACTTGAATGTGCAGTCCGGGCAAGTATCTGTCTTATTTCAAAAAAATGATGGCACTTTTTATCCCGAAATTCCCTACCTGCAAAAACCGGGTCTTATTGATGTAATTCCTTTTTACAGCAAGTTTGTTTATGGTTTTGCTTCACTCAGTTCTGAAGGGAATATTTATTTTGTCTCAAATCTCTCTTCATTTGGAGATACTTCCAATCTGGTCTTCGGAAACACTCCATCTTCGATTACACTTTTTGATAACGGTGGGGACGGAATAACCGATTTATGTTTATACAATGCCGACAAAGGGATTTGCTCTTTCGTACTGCGTGGAAAAGACGGACTTCCTTTAACTCTCTTTTCTCAAAAGGTTAATGGGACGTACTCTTCAATTTTGATTGACGACAACGATAAATCGCAAAAAGGAATTTACTTTTTCAATCTTGATGAAAGAGTAATTGAATATTTGCTGATCGACTTCAATTCCTTCTCGGTTAAAAGAGATTATTTGTATGTCGACGGTGGAATAAAAGATTGCCGGTTGATGAAAGGCGCTACGACGGCAAGAGCCAAAATTATCGTCGTTCACACAATAGACGACAACCTCTTCTATTCGTCATTTAGTTATAAAGACTTTCGATATTCGCTTGCAAATGCTTCTCTCAAAACCGGAAAACTGCTTGACGCAAAAATTGATGCTCGTGGAGATATTTATTTTTGGACAAAAGAAAATGGAGAAGCCGAGTTGTCTTATGCGTCTTTTAAAAATCCTGTGTTAGTAAAACCGGTTTATAAAGTTGGGTACGATTCACTTTTTCAATTTAGAAATTATCTTGCCGATGTTTACAGCACCGGGGAAGAATTTATTCTTAGTTCGGTTTCTACTAATCAGTCGAGTTATCTTTTATTAGCGAACAGCAAGGTTCGTAAAATTCTAAGACAACCTGCTGTGGCAAAAGCGTTTTTATCGGATGAGGCAAGAAAAAGTTATTTTGGAAAATCCTCCGGTGACGGGATGAAACAATTCTTTCTTTATTCTCCATCAAATAATATTTTATCAGCCGGCATAAATAAGCGGACCGGATTTTTCAATCTCCAAAAAGTTAGCGAAGTTGAAAATGTTGGAAGCTTTGTGGTAACAAAGTTCAGCGCTAATCAATGGTATCTTTTGTACAACAATACAAAAGAAAAGTGCTTGAGTCTAAAAAAATTATGAAATATTTATTTGTTATAATAGTTTGTGCTGTAGGAATTTCTGCCCAAACAAGGATTGATTCCCTTTACAATAAATACCTAGACCTTCATTCAAAAAAAACATCGAGAACCCTTCAGCAAAGTACAACCGGGAAACATGAAAAATGTACTTTCGGGATTGAAAGCGAAGTGAGACTTGGAATAAAATCTTTCTCACCGGAGCAACAAAAAGTGTTAAAGGCGTTATTTGTACGTCCGATACTCGACACGAGCATTGTTTCTCCTTCCGGATTTTTCCGGATCCATTTTAATAAAACGGTTGACGCTCCCAATTATGATATTAATGAATTGGCAAACGCGTTCGACTCTTCTTATTCATTTGAAGTAAATTATTTAGGATTTCTTCCTCCACCGAGAGACCTCGGTAACGGCGGCGATGATAAATATGATGTTTATGTACATAGTCTGCACGGCGATTATGGTGGAACTAGTCCCGAAGAAGAAATTTCTTCCGGTTCCAACACTTTTTATTCTTATATCGAAATGGAGAATGGTTTTGTCGGCTATCCTACGTCCGGTATTGCTGCGGCTAAAGTTACTGCGGCTCACGAACTGCATCACGCAATTCAGATGGGTGAGTATATCCTTCGCGGATCAGGGGATCTGGTTGATGATCGCTATTTTTATGAACTTACTTCCACTGCGATGGAAGAATTCGTCTTTGATGATGTCAACGACTATTATTATTATTTGAAAACGGGGGGATATTTTAATTTTACCGATAAAGCCTTTGGCTCTAATGATGGGTATAATCTGGCGATATGGAATATATTTTTAAAAGATAAATTTGGTTATGGCATTATCAAACGCCAATGGGAGTTAATGAGAACTTACCGCGCATTGGAAGCAGTTGATAGAAGTTTAGTTGAAAAGCAATCTTCATTTCTTGAAGCATATAAAGAATTTGGTTTGTGGACTTTTTACACCAGTTACCGCGCGGTTCCCGGTTTGTTCTTCGACGAAGCGGCGAATTATCCCCCTATAAAGCCATTTATGACGGTAAACTATTCCGGGTATGCAACACCGGTTCAACTAAACACGGTTGTTACTTCAACGAGTTATTTAAAACTGGTCAATTCACTTAACAGCAAAAGCGATACACTCTATTTTGTTCTCTCTAATTTTGAATTGGAGAGCGGCATGAATGATTTAAGCAAGACGTTGAGTGCTTCCATCACGTTAAGCACGGAGAAGCAAGATGGGTTTACGCAACTTGCAGAAGGATATTATTTTTTATTTAAACCGGATAATCCATATCTTTGGAAAAGTTCATCTATTATTAATAACATAGTTATTAACGACAGCCAAAAAGTATATGCGGTTACAACAGCTCCGTTTCCATCCCCGTACCGGTACGGAAAGAATGATTATCTTAAAATTCCCTTTGTTGGTAATTTTAATGAAGAAGTTTCCTTAAAAGTCTTTTCTGTTTCTATGGATGTGGTGTATGAGAAAACCCTTATTCTTTTCCGTGATCCTTTAAAAGGGGAAGCGGTTGTTGAGTGGAATGGATTGAACAACAAAAACGAAAAATTAGCAAGCGGTGTGTATGTTTATTTTATCAAATCACAGGAGCGGACAGCCCTGGGGAAATTGGTTATCGTGAATGAGTAGTTTCGAATTACACGCGGAAAGCATTTCAAAAGTGTTTGGAAGAAGATTAATATTTAAAGATGTTGATTTTTCTTGCAAGGGAAACGGTATCTATGGAATATCGGGTCCAAACGGTTCAGGTAAATCAACTTTTTTAAAAATCATTACCGGTATCATTTCTCCAACAAAAGGTAAAGTAACCCACATATTTGATGGAAAAGAAGTCGATTCCGACCATCTGCACAAATATCTTGGGTTTGTAGCGCCGTATGTAATTCTCTACGATGAGTTTTCCGCGGTAGAAAATATTCACTTTTTTTCAAAGATTAGAGGCATTAACTTTACTCAAGAAAAACTTGATTTTCTCTTTCAACATTTTGGAATTTTCGATAGAAAAAATGACCTTGTGAAAGGGTATTCTTCCGGAATGAAGCAACGGTTGAAGTTCATTTTTGCTTTAATTCATTCACCAAAAATCCTTTTTTTTGATGAACCGACATCAAATTTGGATAATGCCGGAAAAGAAAGAGTTTATCAAACCATAGAGGAAGAGGCGAAGAATAACATCGTCATCATTGCTTCCAACGAAGACAACGATTTGGCTTTATGTACCACCGTTTTAGAATTAAAAAATTACAAGATTGAAAGATTGCAAGATTGAAAAATTGCAGTTCAATCTGGGAACTAATAACTTCCGCCAAAGGCGGATCAGCCTCTGGCTGAGAAAACTATAGATCAAATGTCAGCGTACGCACTATTTAAGAAAGATTTAGCATCCGAATTACGCATGCGTTACGCAATAAACTCCCTTATTATGTTTATTGTGGTAACTATCAGCGTAATTTTGTTTTCCATCGGGAATGAAAGAATAAGTGATTTTCTTTCCGGCGGATTATTTTGGGTTGTTATCTTTTTCTCGGCGATGTCAGGGTTATCCCGCGCTTTTGTTTCCGAAGAAGAACGGGGAACAACATTAACGTTACAGCTTATTGCATCGCCAACAACTATCTTTAGCGGGAAGCTCTTTTTTAATTTGATTCTCGTTTTTGCGATGAATATTGTTGTCGCTTTGCTTTATTCAGCATTATTTGATTCTTTTGTTCTAAAGAATTTACCGCTCTTTATTTATGCCTTTGTTCTCGGAAATATCGGAATTGCAATCGCTTCAACATTAATAGCGTCAATAATTGCAAAAGCTAGTTCAAAGGGAACGCTTTACCCCGTTTTATCGTTTCCTATATTACTACCATTAATGTTAACGTTAATTGATTTAACGAAACAGGCGATGGACGGAGCAACCTTTGAGAGCAGCTATGTTGAACTTGCGGTATTGGGATGTTACGACGTTGTTATGATCGCGGCATCTTATTTATTGTTTGATTTTATCTGGAAAGATTAATGATTTTTTCAACCACAAAATAGAAACTCTTATGATTTGGAAAATAGCCCTTTTTCTTTTGATCAGTTTTGTATCAATCGCCGGAATCGCTTTTCCCATTGTTGCAGTACCTGCGCATTGGTATGAATTCCCGTTTATTATGGGTCTTGGCGAAAACGCAAAAATAATTTTCTTCCATGTGCCTACGGCATGGCTTACGGTTGTTGCCTTTTTTATGTCTACCGTCTACAGCATAAAATATCTTAGAAATAAAGATATTGTTGATGATATTAAAGCGCATACCTCGGCACAGCTTGGAATGATCTTCTGTATTTTGGCAACGGTAACCGGTGCTGTTTGGGCAAAGTTCGCGTGGGGCTCTTACTGGAGCTGGGATCCGAGACAGACAAGTATTTTTGCGTTACTTTTAATTTACGGCGCTTTATTCGCGCTTCGTTCGGCTGTTGAAGTTGAAGAAAAAAGAGCGACTCTTTCTGCGGTTTATTCTATCATTGCTTTTGTTACCGTTCCTTTTTTTATTTTTATTATGCCGAGAATTATGAGAGGCTTACATCCCGGTTCTGCAGACGATACAAACGCCGGTCCGGTTGTAAATTTTAAAATGAACGGAAACATGCTGCTCATTTTTTTCTTATCGCTTATTGGGTTTACAATATTATATTATTGGATGTGGTACGTCGGATATAAATCGATGCTTTATAAAGAAAAATTAAATAAACAATATCATTGAGGTGAGTGTTGGAAGAATTCCTTTCAAAAAATGCGATCTACATAGTAATGATTATCGTCCTGATTGTTTGGGCAGGAGTCTTCGGATTCTTATTTGCGCTGAACAACCGGATAAAAAACATAGAAAAAGAAATTAATGGAGAAAAAATAAAATGAAAAACAAATACATCTTCGGTGGAGTCATCGTCGTCGTTTTTCTCGGGATGATGATTTATTTGTTCACGAAAAGTAATGTCCAGTACGAAAGTGATTTCGGGAAAGTGATGTCTACCGAACGCACTATTAAAGCCACCGGCAGCTGGGTTAAAGAAAAAAGTTATGAGATCAACAAATCCGAACGGACCTTTGTCTTTTACATGAAAGATGCAACCGGGCACGAGATGAAAGTTATTTATAGCGGGACGATCCCAAATAATTTTGAATCGGCTAAAAGCATTGTTGTTACCGGGCAATATAAAAACGGAAATTTTCACGCAAGAGATATTTTAACTAAATGTCCTTCTAAATATCAAGACAAACAATCGGCGGCAGCTTCATCTTAAAAGTTCCCGGTAGTTGGTTATTCCTAATTCTTAATTCCTAATTTTTTTTAAGGAGTTCACATGGCAGGCAGTATATTAATTACACTGGCGCTTGCATTCAGTATTTTTTCTATGGTGATGTATTATCTTACGTACCGTGGCGCAAAAAACACCCTTACCATTGCCCGGATGTCTTATCATGCAATGGCGATCTTCGTCATTATGGCGTCGGCGTTTCTTATGTATTTGATCATCACGCATCAATATCAATACGAATATGTTTACAGCTATAGCAGCGATGATTTGCCCTTCGGATATTTACTTGCAACATTCTGGGCAGGGCAGCAGGGAAGTTTTATGCTATGGCTTTTTGTTACGGTTCTTATCGGAGTCTTTCTTCAATCGTATACGGGAAAGCGGGACGATTTAGAACCACGAGTTATGATGGTGTTCAGCCTTGCAACAACATTTTTATTGGCAATGGTTTCCCCGATGTTAAAAAATCCTTTCGCCTATATTTGGGCGGAACCGATGTTTATTGAAACCGTAAAAATTAATGCCAGTTACCTTACGCAACCCTTCATGCAGAATTTTATGTTCAACGACCCGAACTCGGGACAGACTTTTGTTAAAATGAGCGGTGATCTTTACGCTACATTACAAGGTGCAGGAATTTCCGTAAATCAATTTATTGCGCACGGAAAAGGATTAAATCCCCTGCTGCAAAATTTCTGGATGCAAATTCATCCCCCAATTCTTTTTACCGGCTTTGCCATGACTACCGTCCCCTTCTCTTTTGCGATGGCGGCATTAATTAAAAACGATTATAAAGATTGGGTTCGTCAATCATTCCCCTGGATTCTAGCGGGCTCCGGTATTCTTGGTCTTGGTATTATGCTCGGCGGCTATTGGGCTTACGGTGTACTTGGATGGGGTGGATATTGGGCTTGGGACCCGGTTGAAAACGCAAGTTTAGTTCCCTGGCTTATTAGTGTCGCCGGAATTCATACGATGATTGTGCAGCGCAAAACTCAATCTAAAGGGGGAATGGGAAAATTTGTAAAAACAAATCTATTGCTCTCAATCCTTGCTTATGTGATGGTTCTCTATTCAACCTTTTTAACACGGAGCGGAGTGCTTGGTGATGCGTCGGTCCATTCGTTCGTTGATCCCGGAACAATTGTTTACTTATTCTTAATTATTTTCGTCGGAACATTTCTCCTCTTCGGTATAGGAATGATCTTTTACCGCTGGAGATATCTTGAATCCCAAATCGTTAATGAAGAAAATTTGCTTGCGCGTGAATTAGCGTTGTTTACCGCCGCGGTTACTATCGGCGCTTCCGCATTGATTGTTGCTGTTGGAACTTCAGCCCCAATTTTTAAGCAATCGGTAGAGACAAGATTTTATAACGAAATGCATGTTCCGTTGGCGATCATTATAGGGTTTCTCAATGGATTCAGTCTCTTGCTAAAATGGAGACAGACCTCCGGCGAAGATATTTTGAAAAAATCAAAATTCTCTCTTATTGCAACCGGAGTTTTTGCTGTACTGATAATTCTCTTCGGAAAAGTGTACGACATTATGATGATCCTCCTTACCGTTTCCGCCGCGTTTGCGTTTTTTGTTAATGCGGAAATTGCGTACAAAATTTTTACCGGCAATAAAAAAATGCTCGGCGCTTACATTGCGCATATCGGCATTTCACTTTTTATTCTCGGCGTTGTTGGCTCATCGGCTTATTCTAAACAAGTTGAAGTTGATTTAACAAAGGGAAAACCGGTTCAAGTTTTGGGACACACGTTAGAATTTACCGGTTATAATCCAATTGAAAATAATACAAAGTATGAATTTAACGTAAGCGTTAGAGATGGTGGCGGAAAGCCTTCGGTTATTAAACCTATCATGTTTGTTAGTACGTTTAATAATAGTCTGATGAGAGAGCCTGATATTCTTGAAGGCTTTACAAAAGATTTTTACATCTCTCCTCTTTCGTATGATGATGGTACAAGTGCTGCTAAAAGTCCCCAGGGAAACGCGGTTACCTTAATGCCGGACGAAAAAACTTCGATCGAAGGTGCGCAGTTAACTTATGCTGATTTTATTAAACCCGATATGTCGGTTATGATGAGTGGTGGAAACTTCCAGATGGGAGCCAAACTTATTGTTACTAAAAATGGCAAGAGTGAAACTATCGAAGCGTTGATGAAAAAAGAGGGACAGGGCGTAACGTTTATTCCCGTTGAATTAAAAGATGCTGACCTTCGTGTTGAATTAACAAAGATTGATCCGACTACAAAGAAAGCTGAATTTGTGGTAGGCAAACTCTCCGCGACGGCGGCAGTTACTACTTTACCCGCTGAGGTTCTTGCGGTTAATGCCAGCACAAAACCATTTATTAGTTTAGTGTGGATCGGTGTTGCCGTAATGGTGATCGGATTTTTCGTTTCGATGTACCGAAGATTACAAGAGTCGTGGACGTAAACCTTATAACCTTGATGGTTGCTTCTCTTTTTTAGATGGTTTAAAAACCTTGAAGGTCGCCTCTCTTATATGGGCAAAGACCTTCAAGGTTACTTCTTAGCTGTCAAGCAACCCCGAAGGTTAGCCTCCTGTTTTCTTCCTTAACCTTCGGGGTTATTTAATTTTCTTGCAACCTCGAAGGTTGCGGCTCAGTCTCTTCCTTAACCTTCGAGGTTACGTTTTAACTTTTCATCTTTTGTTTTTATTCCCGGGATTCAATATCTTTTTCTATGAATCAGCCAAGATTTTTTCAAGAAGATACTTTTCACCACCTTTATAATCGCGGTGCAAACAGACAAAAAATATTTTTTGACCGTTTTGACTACCGCTTCTTTAAGAAAAGGTTGTATGAGGACAAGGTAAAATATGAGATTGAAATCTTATGTTACTGTCTTATGCCGAATCACTTTCATCTCTTCATTAGACAAACCCGACCAGGTAAATCAATAAGTAAGTTTATGGGCGATTTAACCAACTCATATACAAAATCAATAAACAAAAAATATAACAGAAGCGGTGTATTGTTTGAGGGACCAACAAAAAGTAAAATTATTTATGAAGAAAGCGCATTTATTTATTTAACAAAATATATTTTGCTTAATCCGGTAAGAGCCGCATTATGCAGTAATTTTGAAGATTATGAATTTTCAAGTGCAAAAGAACTTATGGAGATATCACCGGAAGGAATTACGGACAAAATAATCTTAGGTTATTTTGAAAACGATATCGGCAAATTTAGAGCTTTTCTTTTATCTGATGATGTAAAACCTTGAAGGTAGCTTCTCTTTTTTAGCTGGTTTAAAAACCTTGAAGGTCGCCTCTCTTATTTGGGTAAAGACCTTCAAGGTTACTTAGCTCGGTCAAGCAACCCCGAAGGTTAGACGCCTGTTTTCCTCCTTAACCTTCGGGGTTATTCAATTCTTTGAGGTTATTCAATTTATTTACCATTTCCCAAAGTAATGTTGATAGTTATTCCCCCAAAATTTTTAATAAAATTCAAATTGCCATATAACCCTACACCAATTCCAACTTCATTTGCTAATCTGAATAATAATTGAACATCTGTTTCCAAACCCGGGGTAATAAATTTTGTATAGAGAGCAGGATTTACTCCTTTATCACCATAGACACAAGACGGACCGCTAAAGAAAGATGCCTCGAACCATTTTGAACGGAATCGTTTGCCAATAGAGATACTAACGTAATTAAGGAGAGGTTCAGCACGTAAAACAATATCCTGTGTAAAGTAACCAACTTTATAAAAATAATCTCCTAAAGAGAAACTATAACTCGGATTGAACATCATTCCCATATCAGGTCTAAAACCGATTGTCATCCAATACTTATAGGTTGAATCTTTGCCCTGACAAAATATTGTAGTTGTTAGAAATAATAATAAAAACGATAAATATATTTTTCTCATTTTGTCAGGCTTAAAAATTATAAATAAAATAAATTACTAACCCACGTTACGCAAAATTCATAATTGAATAGCCACGACCTTCAGGTCGTGGAATAATGATCAACAAGATAAAATTGGCTTTAGCCACAAAAATAATCCGCCTTGCGGCTAAAGCCGAAAGCTCTGTATTTATTTCCTCCACGACTTAAAAGTCGTGGCAAAGCAAAATTAAATACAACCCCGGGTAAGCAACCCCGAAGGTTAGTCTCCTGTTTTCCTCCTTAACCTTCGGGGTTACTCCTGAGTAAGGTGAGCCTCCAATAATAGGTATTAAAAATAACACAAATGAACCGTAAATTTGGGAGAGAGATTAAACAAGCGAAGTAACAGTTAATTACACGGTGCCTTAAGTGCCCGAGGTGAGCCT
>Ga0172379_10000296_pt1 | contig 132094 bp, 125 predicted proteins | sample GrowelOW334metaG_FD_119756 | JGI IMG/M metagenome (GOLD analysis project Ga0172379, IMG submission 119756) | Groundwater microbial communities from an aquifer near a municipal landfill in Southern Ontario, Canada - Groundwater well OW334 metaG | ecosystem: Environmental > Aquatic > Deep... | reverse complement strand
CTCTTTATCTAACTTTAAAAACTTTCGACCCATGCTTAAATATATCTGGATTTCTAAATCATCTTCGTAAGGTAATTCCTTGGGTAAAACAATATCGCTCGATAAAACATCAAACATATTATTTACCACCATTTGCTTTATGCGATTGGGAGCTAAATTATCTTCAATTTCACAAGCCGCTAAGTCAAGTAACCAACGAATAACTTTATTTTTTTCATTTAAAACATCCTTGGTTTTAGTAATATCTGTTTTCAGACTAAAAGAAGCATTTATTTTGGAAATTAACTGATCCTTAAGGCGAACATACTTTTCTAAAAGTAAAGCGACTTCACGAATTTTTATTTCTGGAACTTTATTATTTGGTAAATATCCGCCTCTTATTAATTCTATCAGGAGATGATTAGATAAACTTTCGCTATCAACATCTTTTAAAACGCCCTCAATAACAACTTGGCGATGCAAAATTCTAGCAATTGCATTTTTGCGTAATAAATAATCTTCATCATAATCAACCGCATTTCTAACTTTTTCATAAACAAAAGCTAATCGCGATATTAGCTGTGAAACTCTAATAACCGGAGTATCGCTATCTTCGTCTTCTTTCTTTTCGCGTTCGCTGTAAATTACTTGAAAAAGCTTCTTAGTATTATCATTAATTTCAATTACCGCCTCTTCTTTTTGGTGTCTAATTAAATTTGGACTAACCATATTGAAATATTAAACTTATAGCAAAACCCTGGATTCAGGTTCCACTTTACTTTATTATTGTATATTGTTTAGCCTTAAAAGGCAATAAAATAGAGAGGTAAGAATCTTTAGAGATAAAAGATTGTAAAATAAGCTTTTTATTTGCAATTTATGCTCTTTTCTGATGATTTTAGCTCCAAAAACCAATTTTTTATCTCTAAGCCTTGACAAGCCCCCTACTATTTTGTATTATTTCAGTAGATAAAAAAGTGGCCAAAAGGCTATTTTTAATTACCTATTTTTAGATTATATGAACAAATTAACCAACTATATCAAGGCCTCAATTACCGAGATGAAAAAAGTAACTTGGCCTACTAAAAAAGAAACTTATAACTACACTATTTTAGTAATCGGAATCAGTTTAGCGGTGGCCGCTTTTCTTGGTGCGCTTGATTACATTTTTAGTTTAGGTATTAAATTTATTATTTAAAAAAATAAAATAGTTCTTAAATTTATTAACAAGCGAGGCTAGAGAAATAAAAATTTATTTTTACTTCCGAGCGAGCGCTGATATTATCAAAAGATATGGCCAAGCAACTTTTAAACCAAGGCCGCCGCTGGTACGTTATTCACACTTATTCCGGCTACGAAGAGAACGTCGCCCAAAACCTTAAACAAAGGGTCGATTCCTTGGATATGGATGATAAAATATTTAATATTTTAATTCCAACTGAAAAGAAAATTAAAATTAAAAACGGTAAACGCAAGGTTATCGAAGAAAAAATATTTCCTGGCTATATTTTAGTTGAAATGGTAGTAACCGATGAATCTTGGTATATTGTTAGAAATACTCCAAATGTTACTGGTTTCATTGGAACCGGAACTATCCCAACTCCAATCGGCGATGCCGAAGTTAAATCATTACAGAAAAGAATGGGAGTTGAAGATCCTAAATTCCAAATTGATGTTATTCTTGGTTCTCCGGTTAAAATTAATGAAGGACCATTCAAAAATATGGAAGGTAAAGTTACCGCAATTGACGAAGCTAAGGGTAAAGTTAAGGTTTCCGTTTCCCTCTTCGGTCGTGAAACTCCAGTTGAATTAGATTTTTTACAAATTAAAAAAGTTTAAATAAAATAAGTTTAATCAAACCGGGCGACGCTTCTACGTCCAGAAAAACCAACAAATATGGCAAAGAAAATAAAGACAAAGATAAAATTACAAATTTCCGGTGGACAAGCTAATCCAGCTCCTCCAGTCGGTCCAGCTTTAGGTCAACATGGCTTAAATATCGCAGAATTCTGCCGACAATTTAACGATAAAACTAAAGATAAAATGGGCGAAGTTATTCCGGTTGAAATTACTGTTTACGAAGATAGAAGCTATGACTTCATTCTTAAAACCTCTCCGGCTAGCGAACTTATCAAAAAAGCCGCTGGTATCAAGAAAGGCTCAGGAAAACCATTAACAGAAAAGATTGGCTCTATCACTGAAAAACAATTAGAAGAAATTGCTCTTGCTAAGATGCCTGATTTAAATGCTCGCGATATTCAAGCCGCTAAAAATATTATTGCCGGTACTGCGAGACAAATGGGCGTAGAAATAAAAAAATAATTAAATAATTGTGGGAGTTTAAAACTTTAACAGTTTAAACGCTTGACCACGAAATAATATGAAAAAAGAAACAACCGAGAAAAAAGTAAAAAGTTCTAAAAAAATTGCACAGAAAACAGCCAAGAAAGTTGATAATTCTACTATCTATGATAAAAATAAAGCTTATTCAATTGAGGAAGCTTTAGAAATAGTAAAAAAATTAACAAAAACAAAGTTTGATGCTTCAGTCGAAGTTCATTTCCGTCTAGGTATTAATACCAAGAAAGGTGACCAACAAGTCCGCGGGGCGGTTAGTTTACCTAATGGTACCGGTAAAAGCGTTAAGGTGGCGGCTTTTGTCTCACCTGAAAATGAAGCGGCTGTTAAAGCCGCCGGAGCTGATTTCGTTGGCGGCGAGGAAATGATTGCCGAAATTAAAAAAACCGAAAAAACCGATTTTCAAGTAGCGATTGCTGAACCTGGTATGATGAAAAATTTAGCAACTATCGCTAAAATCTTAGGAACCAGAGGTTTAATGCCTTCTCCTAAAAATGATACTGTAACTGTTAATCCAGTTAAAACCGTTGAGGAGTTAAAAAAAGGTAAAATTAGTTTTAAAAATGATGATACTGGTAATTTACACGCTGTAATCGGTAAAATAAGCTTTGAAGCCCCTAAATTAATCCAAAACTACCAATCATTAATCGATACTGTTAGAAAAGCAAAACCAGCCTCTTCTAAAGGAAGCTTTCTAAAGAACGTTAGCATTGCCTCTTCTATGAGCCCGGGAGTGAAAGTAGCCTTATAATCTTTCAACAATTAAAATTACAAAAAATGGAGTCGCAAGGCTCCATTTTTTAAAATCTATCTGGTATAATAGAATCGATGATAATAACCAAGTATGAAAAAACGCCTTTTTCTGGGCGAACAATTTTCGATCGCTTGCTTGAAATAGGATTTTTAGTAGCCCTTTTTTTAGTTCCCCTCTGTTTTGCAACTATTTTTAAATCTTATAATATTTTTAACCTAAACAAAATTGTTCTCTTTAGAATTATTCTAAGCTTAATTTTCTTTATTACAGTAGCTAGAGAAATTTTCTATCCCTCAAATCTGCTCTCACAAATAACTAATTTTTTTAAAAAATACTGGCTTTACCCTAGTATTTTTATTTTTCTCTTGGGAATTTCTTTATTATTTTCAGAAAATATTGCGCTTAGCTTTTTTGGAGCGATTAACCAACAGCAAGGATATTTAAGCTATTTATTTTACTTCTCCTGGTTTATTTTATTTAGCTTCAATCTCGCCGTCTCTAAAGAAAGAGAATCAGAAACAAAAAAAATCGGCGAATTTGATAGAAGTATAAAAAGATTAGTGCTTGCAATAGTTTTTTCTGGTACCCTAGCTTCCTTATACGGAATATTACAATTAATGGGTATCGATCCTTATACTTGGACGGAAGCAGCTAATATTACTAAACGAGCCGCTTCAACTCTGGGAAATCCTAATTTTTTTGCCTCTTGGATTTTATTGGTTGTCCCTCTAGCTTTTTATTTATTTTATTTAGCCCCAAACAATTTCATCAAAAAAATATACTTTTTGTTATTTTTATTCAATCTAGCCGGTCTATTCTCTACCGGTAGCCGAGCCGGGTTGTTAGCTCTTTTCTTTGCTCTTATTGTATTTTTTATTTATCTATTATCTTTCTATAAATTATCATTTAAAAAAATAGTTGTCATTATTTTCTTCTTTTTCTTATTCAGTGTTGGATCGTTAGCAGCTTTTAATTATATTATTCCCGGTCGCATATCCAGCATGTTCAATCTTAAGGCCGAGGATGTGGGTGAGCGTTTTGATTTTTATACAGCTTCTCTTTCAGCCATCAAGCAAAAACCATTTTTTGGTTATGGCCAGGAAAACTTAACCAGTATTTTTATTTCTTATTATCGTCCCGACTGGGGACTGCGCCAAATTAATCAAGTCCCGGATAGAGCTCATAATTTAATCTTAGATATTTTAATGTTTGGTGGCCTTTGTGCTTTAACCGCATTTTCTCTTTTATTTTTTTATTTTTTTCACTTAGCTTATAAGAACATCCGAAACAATAATCAGCCGGAGCTTTCTCTAGCCTTAGCATTAGGAGTCTCTGCTTATCTTTTTTCTTTATTATTTGGCTTTTCTATTCCTAGCGGTGAAATTTATGTTTTCTCTTTTTTAGGGGTCCTGGTCGCTTGTAATTTTACCGAACAAACCATAAATAAAAAAATAATTTTGGGAAAATCTTGGCGCTATTTTTTATTAACTATTATCTTTGTTGTCTCTTTTTGGTCAATTTATAAATCAACCGAAATTCTATTAGCTGATCATTATTTTGCTAAAGCAGTCCTAGCTTGGAAAGAAGAAAAATATGATGTGGGAATGAGTTTTTTAAAACGAATAGATAAACTAAAAATAAACGTGGTAAACCAAGCGTTCTATGATAGCTATTCAATTGATGCTATTTTAAGTGCTTATCCCCTTATAAAAGATTCTGTTATACAAAAAGATTTCGAAGAACGCATAGAAAAACTATCTCAGTCAATTCCAGAAAAAGAGCCCTATACTATAATCACCAAGGCTAAGGCTAAAGCGGCTTTAGGAGATTTTGTAGAAGCGGAAAAACTTTTATCAACCCTAGAAGAAAAAGCATCTTTTTGGCCCGGAGTCTATATTGAAAAAGCAAAACTGAATATTTTGCTTGGAAATACAGAAATGGCTATACAATTTTATAAAATGGCTCTAGAAAATATGCCAGATTTTAATGGTTCTTATTCTGGATTCCATTATGTAGTTTTCTATTCCTTAGCCGAACTATACGAAAAAGGAGGAGATTTAACCTTAGCCAAAGAATATTATGACCTAGCCTTCAAAGCTAAGCCCCAAAGTCCAATCTTGACTTATCCGCAGAAATAGGATATAATACTTCACAGGTAAGCAATTTTTAAAGAAAGAGCGGATCCGAATCCGCCTTTTTTTAATCAAAGGTCGTCTTACATTTAATAAACTAAGTTTAGTAAAAAAGAAATGAAAAAATTATTTATTGGCGGCTTGTCTTTCAAGACTACCGAGGAAGGACTAAAAGAAGCTTTTTCAAAAGCTGGTGCAGTTCTTTCCGCCGTTATCATTACCGATCGTATGACTCATCGCTCAAAAGGCTTTGGTTTCGTCGAGATGGAAAATGACGCAGATGCAGATAATGCAATTGCGATGTACAACAATCAAGAATTAGACGGACGCAGAATCGTTGTTAACGAAGCTCGCCCTCTAGAAAAGAGATTTTAATAAAATCGATAGATTGAAAATACAAATTAAAAAACACCCCGGAAGGGGTGTTTTTTGTTGTTTAACTTATGCCAAGTTTATATTTATTTTTTAACTGCTTTCTTTTTAGCAACCGTCTTCACTTTTTTAATCGCTACCGGTTTTTTAACTTTTATCGTTTTAGCTTTCCCAATATTACTTTCATAATCAGCAATCGCTTTTTTAAGACCATCAACCGCCATCACCGAACAATGAACTTTCTGATGAGGAAGCCCGCCTAAATCATCAACTATTTTTTGCCAAGGATATTTTTTTGCCTCCGCGACTGTCATCCCCTTTACTTTCTCGGTCAAAACAGAGGCGGTCGCAATATTAGAAGCACAGCCAAAAGATAAAAATTTAACATCTTTTATTTTTCCTTTTTCAATTTTCAAGAAAAAATCTAATTGATCGCCGCAAACCATATTACCGATTTGTGCATAACCGTCGGGATTAGCAATCTTACCGATATTCTTCGGCTTAAGAAAATTATCAACAGTTTTCTTTGTATAATTAAGAGCCATATATAAATAAATTAATAATTAGTTATTTTAGTTTACTCTAAAAATGAGTTTTTGTCTAGAATCATTCTGCACTAGAGCTAAACAATCGGTGAAAAGCTTCTTAAGCGCTTTACCGTTGCCTTAATCGCTTTAATTGTATAATCAATTTCCACCTTTGTATTAAAGCGTCCGAAAGAAAAACGGATATTACTATTTAAAAAATTCTTCTCTAAGCCGATTGCTCTTAAAACGTACGAAGAACGCAAATCAGTCGCCGAGCAAGCTGAACCGGTTGAAACGTAAATCCCCTTATACGATAGGTCCATTAGAATGGCTTCCCCTTCAATATAACCAAACATAATATTTAAATTAGCCGGTACACGTTTTTTTAAACTCCCATTAAGGCGAACTTCGGGAATCTCTTTTTGAATATTCTTCCAAAAATAATCACGCAAAGACGTCACTTTTTTTAGATAAACCGTTCTTTCCTTATAGGCCAACTCTAAAGCTTCCGTTAATCCAATAATCCCAGGAATATTATAAGTTCCCGATCTTAGACCATCTTCTTGCCCACCGCCAATCAACATCGGCTTAACTTTTACTTTACGATTAATGTAGGCGACGCCGACTCCTTTTGGGCCATAAAACTTATGAGCCGATAAACTTAAAAAATCGATGCCCATTTTTTTAATATCCAATTTTAAATATGGAATAGATTGAACGGCATCGGTATGGAAATAAGCCCCATGCTTATGCGCAATTTTAGCTAGAGTCCCAATATCTTGAATTGTTCCGATTTCATTATTAACCGTCATCACGGAAACTAAAATTGTTTCATTATCAATTATTTTTTCAAGTTCCGCCGGCTCAATGATTCCCTCTTTACTCACTGGAAGATATTCGACCCTAAATCCTTCACGCGCTAAAAACTTAGCCGACTCCATTACACAGGGATGCTCAATTACGGAAATGATAATTTTATTTTTCTTGTCTGTTCTATTGGCAAGAGCTACACCTTTAATAATTAGGTTATTTGACTCGGTTGCACCCGAAGTAAAAATTACACCATTAGTTTCTCCACCAATCAGTTTTGCAACCTTCTCCTTGGCCTTCATTAGGTCGCTGAAAGAGTTTTGGCCTAAAGCATGGATAGATGAAGCATTCCCGTATTCTTTAGTAAAATAAGGCTCCATTTTCTTTAAAACCCGAGAGTCTAACTTAGTAGTTGCGGCGTTATCTAAATATACTTGCATATAAAAAATATTAAATTATTAAGTAATACAATTATAGCCTTTTTAAGGTTAATTTCAAGTTAAGATCGCGGACGAGGTTAATTTGGGCAAGAAAAAACCGGCAGCGTTAGCTACCGGCTCTAAATGTTAAATGTACAATTCTTTATATCACGCCTGAAGGTCAATCCCTCGAGGCATAAAGATAGTTTCTTCCGGAGCGGGACCGGTAGAAATAATGGCAATACGGGCCCGATGGTCGATAGAGACTTCAATATAACGCGTAATTTTGGTTAATTGCACCGGCAATTTTGTATCATCAGTTAAACCCCGAATATCAGTTTCCCAACCGGAGAATTCTTTATAGACCGGTTTACAATTTTGCAAAAACTCCGGATCAGGGATAGCCTCATCAATTATCATCCCTCTTTGAAAAACCTTTTCTCCATAAATATACTCAGGCCCATCATATTCATAGGAATGGCAAAGATTAATCGTCTTAACTCCAGTCAAAATATCTAACCGTGTTAAAATCAAATGTTGGACTCCGGTCACTTCTAAAGCGTACCGTAGCATCGTTAAATCCGCCCAACCGATTCTTCGGGGGCGTCCAGTACTTGCCCCATATTCATGAGCATGACGCCGTAAAGCGACTCCTTGGATAAACGGATTGGAATCAAAAATTGTAGCATCGGCATATTCTTCAAGTTCTTTAGCTTTGGAACCATTTTCATTACACCAGATTTCAGAATCAATCCCACCGAGTTCTGTTGGGAAAGGCCCTTTACCAACTCGGGTCATATAGAATCCCTTTATAATACCGAAGGAGGCGTCAATATCGCATTCTCTCAAACCGGCGCCTTTAGCCATTCCTGCCGGAGTACAATGAGAGGAGGTGACAAATGGACTAGTGCCATAATCAACATCAAGCATAATCCCTTGAGCGCCCTCCAAAGCAATATTCTCTTTGCCCAAAAATCCTCTAATCATTTTATCGGTATTTTTGATAAATCCCGCTAATTCTGTTGCAAAAGCTAAATAGGCGTCCGCAATATTATTAACATTAAATAAACCATCTTCGCCGATGCTATTAACATAATCAGGATTGATTTTTTCCAACATTTGTCGAGCTTCATAACTACAACCCATGCCATTAATGACTTGTTCGTGATAATTAAGCAATGCCCTTAATTTACTCCGAAAAATTTCCGGATTTAAGAGATGGTTCATAACCAGACCGCGCCGAGCAGTGTGATCGGTATAACAAGGACCAATACCTTTACGCGTTGTCCCAATTCTTCCTTTTCCTGCTTTATTTTCACCAAGCCCATCAAGAATAAGATGAGACGGTAAAATCAAATTAGCGCGTAAAGAGATAAAGAAATTGTGGAAAGTAATACCCAGACTCTTTAAATAATAAATCTCTTTCAAAAGTGACTCCGGATTAACGACCGTGTCACTCCCAACAATATTTATTTTGTCGGGGAAAAAAATTCCTGAAGGAACTAAGTGGGTAACGACTTCCTGTCCTTTGTACACACTAGTATGTCCAGAATTATCACCGCCACTGGGGCGAACAATTACTTTTGCCCACCTGGCAAACACATTTGCAAATTTCCCTTTGCCCGAATCTCCGAACTGGAGACATAAAAAGGCAAGTACTCTTTTCTTAAGAGAAAATTCCCAACCGAAATAATTTCGGAGAAATTCTTGAATTTGGTATTCAATGCTTTCACTTTTCATTTTCAGTGTTTTTTTGGTTTTTAACTAGCGCCCTTTATAATTAGGCGCGTCTTCCATCCCATATAAATCATGAGGATGGGATTCATTTCCACCAGAGGCGGATATTAGAGAGAATTCGGTATTCTTCTGCAGAGTAGGTATATCTTTAACGCCACCATATCCCATACCACTGCGTAAACCGCCGATTAACTGGTACAGAACATCGCCTACACCGCCTTTGAACTGAACTGTCCCTACTACTCCTTCGGGAACAAATTTCCCCTTGTTTTCAGAGGACTGCCCATAACGTTCTGATGATGATTTGTTTTCATTCATAGCCTCCAAAGAGCCCATTCCGCGGTAAACTTTAACCGATACGCCATTTTTTGTAATAGTTGTACCGGGAGATTCAAGTGTTGCAGCCAATAAACCGCCAAGCATCACATTATCTGCTCCGGCAGCTATTGCCTTGGTTATATCTCCGGAATATCTTATCCCGCCGTCAGCGCAAATTGGAACTCCACAACCACGAATTGCTCGTGCACATTCATATACAGCAGATAATTGAGAATAGCCATAACCAGAAATAATTCTGGTAGAACAAATAGATCCAGAACCTTGCCCAATTTTAATACCATCAACTCCAGCTTTAACTAAACATTTAGCCGCTTCACCCTGTGAAATATTACCAGCTACCACATCAATTTCGGGGTGAGTTCGTTTGAGGTATTTAACCATTTCAATTACCCTCACGGAATGACCGTGAGCCGTATCGATAACAAACACATTGACTCCTTTCGAAGCTAAAAGATACGCCCGTTCTCGATCTTCGGAAGTAACCCCAACAGCCGCACCAACAAAAAGATTGCCATTGGAATCTAAGTTTAGAGTTTCAACATTATTATTTGAGACAATCCTTTCCACGTCAGCTAAAGTATAAATACCTTTTAGCATATCTCCCTGGCCTAAAATTGGCAGGATTTTTTTATGGTTGTCAAACATTTTGTTGTAAACATCTTTAATATCCATGTCAGAAGTACCGCTAATTATGTTACGAGACATAATCTGGGATATCAAAGTATTTTCTTTGTCTCTACAAAAAGTGAAATCATCTCCGGTAACAACACCAATAATACGCCTAAAACGGCCAGAGTCATCTACAACCGGAAGCGAAGTAAAACCATAATCTTTAGCAACCAACATTCTCAGAACATCAGCCACCTTTTCGTCCGCTTTTACACAGATCGGATCAATAATAAAAGCATTCATCCGATGCTTAACTTTAGCAACTTGCGCTGCTTGTTGTATTGGGTCTAATCCTTTATGGATTATTCCTAAAGCACCATTCATGGCCATAGCGATTGCCATTTTATATTCGGTTACTGTATCCATCGGTGCACTGACTATTGGATTAAGCAACTGAATATTACGAGAGAATCGGGATTCGACATTCGCCTGGTGAGGCAAGATATCAGAATAGCCCGGCACAAGAAGCACATCATCAAAAGTAATTGAAAGATAGCCTCTTTTTACTTTTGCGAAAAATTTATCGCACTTTACTCCATTAAACTTACCTGTCTGGTTCATAATTACTAATTTTTGGGTTTATAAATTGTTAAAGAATATTGATAAAATTGAAATTTTCAATTCCAGAAATGTTACCAGGAAATTAGCTTCAAGTCAAATTAAAAACCCCGTCCGCAAACGAGGTTTTTACATATCTTATCACCCATAATTATATATGGATTAAGAGCGTAGCTTCTATGCTTTTTATTTCTTGTTTATAACATAGATAGAAAAGTCCTTTCACAAAGTGGGATTCAAAGTTTTTTAGAATTCCGAATTCCAACTTTTCAAATTTTTTAGAGTTAAATTCATAGCCGGCGTCTAAACAAAGTTCAAAGTCATTACCAATCGAAACACTGGTAAAGTTGGCTAACATCTTAGAATCGGCCAATCTATCAAATACAGCGATGCTATAAACTCGTTCTGTTTTAGCGGAGACGATAGCTTGGAATTTTTCATTAGTCTGAAGTTTTTCATTAGCGGTAACATAAGAAGAGGCTGCTTTGAAAATACCGGATTCAATTTTAAGATGATATTCCGGTTTTTCATTACGAATCGCTATCTCCGCACCAATCAGATTTTTTTTATTTATCTTCCAGGTAGTTTTAGCGCCAACTGCAGGTTTAGTAATTCGACCTTCAGCCCAAGTACCAAATTGTCCAGCGGCGCAAAGAGGCATCGGCATCATTTCGGTTGAAAGAGTTGGCATATGACCAAGCTCCAATCCCAGTCGCTCATCTTTATCAGAATGGACTTTAAAAGAAAAGAAGTTTATATTAATATCTTTTCCCTCAACTCGTCCATAGGCAACTAAAGCTTTAGCCTTAAGCCAAGGGACAACTTGATAGGTAGCATTAGCTCCAATTCTGAAATTGTAGAAATTCTCTGCTTTTAAATCAGAACTAAAGGCAGTTGAGTTCAGCAGTCCGGCGTAAACATTATTGACTACGATTGAGCTATCGCTCGTAGCAACAATATTTTTAATCTGAGAGAAAGCGACCATATTAACGGTCAACAAAAAGACAACAAGAATAATGATTTTTTTCATGATGGATACGGATTTTATGATTTTTGGTTTTTAAATTTTCAAATAACTATAACTAAGGATTATAACACGTTTTACAATTTGAGTCAATGCTAGCCAAAATAACAAAAACCACGGTTTTAAACCGTGATTTTTAATTTAAATCAGCTAATTTTATCTTACAAACTACTTAACTAATTCAATCGACTTAACAATAACTGGGGTAACCGGTATATCTCGTGCTCCGGTTTGTACTCCCTCAATTTTCTTAACTATATCCATTCCGGAGATAACTTGTCCGAAATTAGTATGAAGTCCATCAAGCCAAGGAGTTTCTGGAAGGGTAACGATAAAGAATTGAGAACCGTTTGTTCCCGGTCCGGCATTAGCCATCGCTAAGCTCCCTTCTATTAACTTACGAGTATTAAACTCATCAGCGAACTTATAGGCCGGTCCACCGGTACCATAGCTACTGGTATCATCGCCTTTGCTATTAGGATCTCCACCCTGAATCATAAAATCTTTAATAATACGATGAAACTTAGTCCCATCATAGAATCCGCTCTTAGCTAGGTTCATAAAATTATTAACGGTAATTGGAGATTCTTCGCTATAAAATTTAACAGTGATATTTCCTAAACTAGTTTTGATAATAGCTTGGGAATAATCTTTAGCTAAGTCTTCTTGATTCTCTAAAGTTCTCATAGGGTTATATGATGTTGTCTCATCTTTAGTTGGCGCCGGGTTTACTGTTCCGCTTAGAGAAGTAGCCGAGGGTTCACTTAAAATGGCAACGTCATTATTATTTTGTAAATTATTAATTAAACTATCAGACGTATCTTCATTTTGCACGTCAGTTTTTATCTCTATTTCCTTATCAGCTTCTTTTGTACAAGCCGACAAACTAACCGCCATTATTATTATGGCAAAAAAGAATAAACTTTTTTTCATATTTTCTTTTATTTTTTATTAATTAAACTTTATATTGTTTTTTAATGTTTCTATCTTCTTCGGCTCGCTTCTCTTCAATAACCTCCTTAGCTCTAATACGTAATTCTTCTAAATTTAATTTATCAAGTTCCTTAGCTTCTTTCGCTAATACTTTTTTATCGTTTAATTCCGGATTTTCAATTACCTCACTCAGTAATACGTCAAGAATTGCCCCTATCTTCGGACCGGGTACAATATGCAAAACATTCATCAAATCATCGCCGTTAATCTTTAACATTTTAACAGAAATCGGGTCGTTTTGCACCATCTCCATCATGTACTGCAAATGGCGTAATTTATAAGGCATCGCTTTTGGCGTTCCCGACCCTAATCTATCGGCAATCCTAATATCAATTAAATCTTTTAAGTTTTCCTTACCAACTTTTACAATCAAACGGCGTACTGAAGCGGCGGTTACTTCTCCAACATTATAATAGAACATGTGATTTTTTACCAGATTAACCGTTCTAATTCTATCATCATTAGCAAACTTTAAACGCGTCATTATTTTATCCGTCATCTTCGCTCCTACATATTCATGATTATAGAAAGTTGCAATGTTATCAATTATTTTTCGAGTTTTTGGTTTTGCAACATCATGAAGCAAAGCTGCAAATCGAACTTGCCATTCCGGGCTCGGACAGGTTTTTAAAGCTAAAACGTTATGTTTAAAAACATTGTAAATATGATGCCTATCTTGTTTAACATCGACTCCCTGTTCTAATTCCGGAATTATATATTGCAATAGTTTACAATCATGCAAAAGCATAATTCCTTCCGCCGGTCTATCAGACGCTAAAATCTTGATGAGCTCATCCTTAATCCTTTCTTTAGAAATAAATTTCAAACTACCGGCGAGTTTTACTATTCCCCGCTGAGTCTTAGGTTCTAATTCAAAGCCAAGCTGGGCGCTAAAACGTACCGCTCTTAACATCCTCAGAGCATCTTCCTTAAATCTATCGGACGGCTCACCAACGGCGCGAATTATTTTTAATTTTATATCCTTTTTTCCTCCAAACAAATCAATTATTTCCTCCGGATTTTCTGGATTAAGAGCAAGTGCGTTAATGGTAAAATCACGGCGTTCTAAATCTTTATCTAGTTTTTCTTCAAACAAAACAATATCCGGATGGCGTCTATCGGAATATCCCTGTTCACTGCGATAAGTGGTAATTTCTAAAACATCTTTTAAACTTTCGCCATCTCTAATTGGAAGTAATACTGTTCCGAAATTATTTTCATATTTAGCCCCAGGCAATATTTTAAGAATTTCCTCTGGTTTAGCATTGGTTGTAATATCCCAATCCTTCGGAACTTTTTCCATTAAAAAATCCCGAACGCAACCGCCCACTATATAAGCTTCAAAGCGCCCCTTTTTAAGAGCGCTTGTTGTTTTAATTACATATTCAGGAATAATCATAATTATCTATTATCTTTTTTTGAAGGAAAATTTAGTATGTAATAAATTAGCGGATAATTTATGTTTTTTAACCCATTCATAATATTCAACCATCGGTTTATTCTCATGGGCACGCCTTACCTTCTTGCCGCTATCAATACTATACATGCCTTCTAGGCGTTTTTTTCTAATTGCATCAGTCGTTGGTATTGGTTGACCACCGCCGCCAAGACATCCTCCCGAACAAGCCATCACTTCTATATAATGGTATTTTTTAAGTTTTGGCAAGATAGCCTCAAAATTTCCGATTCCATTTACTACCCCGACTTTTAATTGATGTCCCGCTAAATTAACCGAAGCTTCTTTGAATCCCTTTAATCCCCTAACCTCCTTAAACTCTAAACGACTAGCACAAAGTTTATTTTTATTTGCCTTACAGGCTAAAGAAATAGCGGTGCGCAGTGCCGATTCCATTACTCCGCCCGAAGCGCCATAAATTGCCGCCGCACCGGAACCATCGTTAAATATTGATTCGGTTTCACTATCAGATAAACTCTTAAAATCAATTTTATTTTTTTTCAAGATAAAAGCGAATTCACGCGTTGTTAAAACATGATCAACTAACGGCCGTCCTTTGTATTTTAATTCTGGCCTAACTGCTTCATATTTTTTCGCCGTACAAGGAACAATAGAAACTACAACAATTTTTTTAGAGCTAATTTTTTTCTCCTTAGAAAAATAACTTTTAATCGCTCCAGCACTATGAATATGCGGTGAACGAGCAGTAGTTAAATTTGGTAGTAGTTCGGGATGATACAATTCAGCATAAGAAACCCAAGCCGGGCAACAAGAGGTCATCATCGGAAAAATCGCTTTTTTATTATTTAATCTTTCTATCAGTTCGTCCGCTTCAGTCATTGTCGTAATATCGGCGCCAAAATTAATATCAAAAACATGATTAAAGCCAAGAACCTTCAAAGCGGTATTTATTTTTTTAGCACAATTAGTTCCATAAGGTATCCCAAACTCTTCCCCCAAAGATACTCGAACAGCCGGAGCAAATTGAGCAACAACAACTTTGCTATCATCCTTTAAAGCCGCTTCGACTTGTTTCCATTCTCCTTGTTCTTCCGCGGCCGCAACTGGGCAAACATTAGTACATTGTCCACAATTAATACAAGCGCTGTTATTATTTTTATTTGGTTTTATTTCTTGACTAGATCCATTACCTTCTATGTGTAAATAATGAATATTTTGCCGATCACAAGCTTGAATACAATTACCGCAATCAATACATTGTGTTCCGTCTATTTCAACTGCATTAGCAAACTTATAAGTTTTGCGCTTAATCTTTCGATCAGGAAAACTGGTAATTTTTATTTTATAAGTTCTCGCTAAATTCAGTAAAGTGCAATTAAAGCGGCGATTACAATCAATACATTTTTCAACATGTGAAGCAAATAGCATTTTCAAATTTAAATCACGCGATTTTTGCACTCGCGGTGAATCGATTTGTATTTCCATTCCCTCTTCAGCTAACGTTGAGCAAGCAGCCTGTAGCTTGTCTTTTCCTTTAATTTCAACAACGCAAACCCGGCAACTAGCCCTAACATCTAAATCAGGATGATTGCACAAAGTAGGAATAGTAAAACCATTTTCCAGGGCGATTTCAAGAATTGTTTGGCCTAGAGAGGCGGGAAATTTTTTGTTGTTTATTTTTAAAAACATTATTGCTTAATTTTAACTAAATCAGAATAGATATTATAAGAGAATAATAAAGCGATTGGACCAATGAGAAAATTAATTATTTGGACTACCGCGTTCCAAACAGCATAACCGATACTCTCTTCTGGCATAGCAAAAAGCGGGGCAGAAATAACGGTGGCAAAAATCCAAATTATAAAACCTAGTAAAGATAATCGACCAAGTACTGGCCAAAAATAACCCTTTACTAAAGCACGACTACGACGGATGGCTTCCATGCCTCTTTTCCCTTCGAAGAAAAAAGCATAAACCGCAAAACTATAAAAAATAGAAAATATTAAACCAGGAATAATCAATAAAAGCATCCAAAGAATAATTAAAATTATTGTTAAAATTGAAAGCCAAAAATATGGCCAAAAAAGAGCTTTAGTTTCTTGAAATATTTCTTTAACTTCTCCGATATAATTATGCTTCACTAATAAATATACCCCCATGTAAGCGCGAATAACAAAATACGTAATATAAATCATTCCCGCAACCACCACTATTCCAGCCAACATTTGTAGTGGAGTAGAAATTACCTTTTTATCAATAAAAATGAAGTTCAGAATCATCAGAACAAGAATAATAATCAAGGGAATAATAGCCGGTTTTATTCCTTCCCAATAAACCCTTAAAAATTTCTCAAAATTCTTCCACCAGATTAAAACGGCATTTTTAAAAATATCAAAAACGGGGGTTAACTTTGGTTTTTTAATTGAGACCGATGAAACACCAGTCTGAGTCGAAGTTTCAATGCTAGGCGCCGTTGAATTAATGTTTTCCATAGTTTTTTAAATTTAATTTATATTTTCATGTTTGCTTTTAATAGTCATAGATAATGATGAACCAAGCGAACAAAGACTAGACTCTTCAAGATTATGAATTAAATCATTAAACAGTTCTTTATCATACTCCGGCTTACTAGCTAGTTCACGTAAGCGATATGTTCCTTCCCGGCAAGCAGTGCATAAACCACAGCTTTCAGCTTCATAAAATTTTAGCCAATAATCGAGTAGCTTTTTCTGATCAGTTTTCTTCTTATCAAATACCATTAGTAATCCTGAACCTTCAACTGGCGCCTGTAGTTGATCAGAGCGCAACAAATCTCCGCACACTTCTCCACCTATCATCACAAAGAAATCAAAATTGGGATAATTTCCCGTGGCTCTTAAAATTTCTTCGGCACTCATTTCCGCCGCCAACGCAAAAACGCCGCGATGTTTTACCTCTCCGCCTAAAGTATAAAATCTTTTTCCTTCATACTTATCTTTAGCTATTAAGCTAACCGCATAGAAAGTCTCAACATTGTTTACAAGAGTCGGCTGGCCATGCAAACCGTACGTCGATGGAAACGGCGGTTTAATTCTTGGTTCGGAACGGTGGCCTTCAATAATATTTAAAATAGCCGTTTCTTCGCCACAGATATAAGACGGCGATTCCGGCTTAATAACAATCTCAACTTTCTTTCCGAATGTTTTATATTTTTTCTTTTCTAAAATCTCTTTTATTTTCTTAAAACAATTTTTATGATATTCGTGCTTAAGGAAAAAATAGATTTTTTTAACGTGAGCTGACCCTAAAAACTCATAAGCTAAGTAAACTCCATTAATAATTTCTTCCGTTTCATTTTCTAATAAGAAACTATCTTTTTTAACGCCCGGCTCGCCCTCGGAACCATTAACCACAATATAAGCGGCTTTATTTCCTTTTAAAGCGGCTTTAACTGTCGCCCATTTATGAGCGGTCGGATAAGCGGCTCCGCCACGGCCAACTAAGCCCGCTTCGTCTATTTTTTTAATTATATTTTTATGAGTCATGACTATCTAAATATTATATAGAATATTATTATCTTGCAATCCAACCACCATCAACATGGAGTACTGTTCCGGTTACATATTTTGACTCATCACTCGCTAAATACAAAGCGGCGTAGGCAATATCATTTGGCTCACCAACATATCCTAGAGGGGTATTTGTCTTAACCATTTTATTAAAGCTATCATTAGTCAACATATCTTTAGTCATATTCGTTACGATAAAACCTGGAGCAATAGCATTTACTCTTATTCCGTAAGCTGCTAAATCTAAAGCAGCTGCATTGGTTAATTGCACAACTCCGCCCTTTGAGGCACAATAAGAAACCGTTCCCGGAAGTCCCACTGTTCCTAAAATCGAGCTTAAATTAATAATTGAGCCCTTAATTCTTTTTTCTTTCATTATTTGCGCCGCTAATTGAGAGCCATAAAAAGTCCCACTAAGATTAACGCCAATAGTCTTATTCCAAGTTTCATCACTAACATCTAAAATACTGCCGACAGTTCCAACTCCAGCGTTATTTACCATAATATCTAAAGAGCCAAACTTATCTAAAGTCGCTTTAATAAGTGCAGCTACTTCCTCGCGCTTAGAAACATCACATTTTACATAAATTGCTTTTTCCGCATCGATTTTTAAATCCGTTGGTGCTTCGTAAATATCCGAGTAAACAACTTTCGCGCCCTCGGTAATAAACAAATCTGCGGTTGCCTTACCCAAACCAGAGGCGGCGCCAGTAATAATAGCTATTTTATTTTCAAGTCTCATATATTTTTTATTATTTAATAAATTTTCCAAGATATGCTGCTAATTCCACTAAACGATTAGAGTATCCCCATTCGTTATCATACCAAGAAATAACTTTTAGCAAATCACCGCCAACTATTTTAGTAGATAATAAATCGATAATTGTGCTATGAGGATTACCAATAATATCGCTAGAAACTAATTCCTCTTCTGAAGCTTCAATAACCCCCTTCATCTTACCGGCCGCCGCCTTCTTAAAGGCTTTATTAACCGCCTCTACAGTAGTTTTCTTCTCTAGCAAATAAACGGTATCGCAAATTGATCCAACTGGGGTCGGGACTCTAACCGCTAAACCATCAAATTTATCCTTTAAAGAAGGGATCGTTTCGGTGGTAGCGGTTGCGGCTCCGGTAGTAGTTGGAATCATATTTAAAGCCGCCGCTCTTGCTCGACGTAAATCTTTATGAGGGCCATCAACTAAATTTTGATCAGCAGTATAGGAGTGGATCGTTGTCATAAGCGCTTTTTTAATACCAAAGGCGCTTTTAATTACCGCGGTTGCCGGTGCTAAACAATTAGTTGTGCATGATGCACAAGAAACAATATGATCAGTACGGCCAATTTTGTTCTCATTAACGCCCATCACAATTGTTTTAACGCCACCCTTAGCCGGAGCAGAAATAATTACCTTCTTAGCTCCCGCCTTTAAATGAAGATTCAAATCTTCTTTAGTCCGAAACCGACCTGTACATTCTAAAACAATATCAACATTCAATTTCTTCCAAGGAAGTTCGGCCGGTTCTTTAATCGCTAAAACTGGAATTTTTACACCATCAACTATAATTGCTTCTTTATTTGAGGTTACTTTTCGACTATATCTTCCATAACAAGAATCAACTTGCAAAAGATGGGCTAAAGTTTTAGAGTCAGTTAAATCATTTACCGCAACAACATTGAGATGAGGAAAATTATCAAAAATAATTTCAAAAGCAGCCCGGCCAATCCGGCCAAAACCATTAATAGCGACGTTTATTTTTCTCATAAATATAAATTTTATGTTTATTAACTTGTATATTATTATAGCATAAAATCTAAATTATTTAAAACAAAAAAACCGCCTTAATCGGCGATTTTTTAGTAATTTAACTGGGCTATTTTTTTTTATTTTTCCGGTTTATATCAACTTCTATCGTTATTTCTCGCTCATCAGCCTTTTCCGGCGGAATCTTCACATCAACCGTTTGTTTTAGAAGATGATGCCCACAGACCGTTCCTCTTATTCCATCGACATTAACCTTAGTCCCAATCGGTGGTAATTGACCAGCTAAATCTTTATATCCCTCATATTCATAAGATAAGCAACACATCAAGCGCCCGCACATTCCAGAAATTCTTTCTGAACCACGATGAACAACTTGTTGCGCTTCGGCCATTTCGGAAGTAATTGAAGAAAACTCACACAAGAAATCTCGGCAACAAAGTCCACGGCCACAAGGACCGCAATCACCGGTAATTTTAGCCTCATCTCGAGTTCCAATTTGAGTTAGACGGATGTTAGAACTAAATCTAGCGGCTAATTCTTTTACTAAATCACGAAAATCTACTCTTCCGTCGGAAGTGAACGCAAAATTCATGCGATTACCATCCAAAGAAAAATGAACATCAATTAACTTCATCGGTAAACTTGTTCTTTCAATTGCCTGGCGACAAAAAGCCATAACCTCGTCTTTTCGTTCTTGATTAGCAACTGAAGCAACATCATCAAAAACCGCTTTTCTCAAAACAGGCTTTATTTCTTTGCTCGCGCCTTCTTCAGAATTTTCTTTTTCAGCACAAAAAGAGATAATCTTACCTAATTCTTTTCCCATCTCAGTTTCAACGATAACATAATCGCCGACCGCTAGTTCAAGACCGGCAGTGGAGAAATTATAAGCCTTATCCCAAGGGGCAAATTGTACTTGGATTATTTTCATAAATTCAAATTAATTGAATTTATGTTAAAGAGAATATCTAATAAACTTGTTAATCTTTACTCCGCCTAAAATATCTTTGATTTTCTTTTTATCGTCTTTAATATATTCCTGTTCATTCAAACAAACTTCGGAGTAATATTTTCCCATCTTACCTTCAATAATCTTTTCGACCATCGCTTCCGGTTTCCCTTCTTTTAGCAGCTGAGCCTTATATATTTCTTTTTCTTTATCCATTTCTTCTTGAGAAACTTCTTCCGGCAATAAATACTTAGGGTTAGCGGCCGCAACTTGCATCGCGATATCAGCCGCTAAGTCACTTTTTCCCGGTTGATCAAGAGCAACTAGAACGCCAATCTTGCCACCTAAATGAGAATAAGCGGTAACAGTTTCTGCCTTTAATATTTCAAAACGGGAAATGGTCATCTTTTCTCCGATTGTTCCACTTAAAGTATCCAAAGATTCAGAAACGGTTGAAGCGTCAAAAGGCGCACTCAACAGAGCTTCTAAATTAGCCGGTTTAATAGTTTTTACAACTTCTAAAACTTTATCAGCAAAAGCTTGAAATTTATCATTTCGAGAAACAAAATCAGTTTCAGAATTAAGTTCTAAGATATAACCTTCATTCTTTTCAGAATTAACAGCCACTTTTACAACGCCTTCGTTTGTTTCACGATCGGTGCGTTTAGCCGCTTTAGCAATACCTTTTTTACGTAAGATAGCAACCGCTTTCTCTAAGTCATTATCAGCTTCTTTTAAAGCTTTTTGACAATCAACCATGCCAGCGCCGGTCATTTCACGTAATTTTTTTATCAGTTCCATATTGATAAGTAGGGATCTAAAAGTGCTTTTTTAGCATATTTTAGAAACCTATAATAATTAATTTAAGCTTTTTTAACGCCAAACAAATTTTCTTTAATAGCGTTTAAAACTAAAGCAATCGTTTTAGTCGCATCATCATTACCAGGAATTGGATAATTTACTTCTTCCGGGTTAACGTTAGTATCACAAATAGCAATAATTGGGATATTCTTCTGCTGAGCTTCTTTAATTGCAGTTTCCTCTTCTTTAATATCCCAAACAAATAAAGCGTCAGGAAGTTTATTTAAAGTAGTTAAACCGCCAACTCGAACTTTTAATTTTCCAATTTCGCGATCAAACTCTAATCTTTCTTTTTTAGTATATTTCTCTAGTTTACCAGAATCTTTTTTCTCAAGTAAATCTAAATATTTTTTAACTGATTTCTTAACGACGGTGAAGTTTGTTAAATACCCGCCTAACCATTTACCAACAATATAAGGCTGGCCAATTTCAATCGCCATTTTTTGTAATGGTTCAGAAACCTGATTTTTAGTACCAACAAACAAAATGCTTTTACCTTCAGCAACAAGCTTAATCATAAAATCTAAAGCTTCATCAAGTTTTTCCTGAGTCTTCTTTAAATTAATGATATAAATTCCGTTCTTAGAGGTAAAAATGAATGGTTTCATTTTTGGGTGCCAACGATTTGTTCGATGGCCGAAGTGCATGCCAGCTTTCAGCATCTCTTCAACGCTTGGTGTTTTTGACATATTTTTTTCTTTGTTACGTCTGCCTCCTCGCCTCAACAATGAGGAAGAAAATAATGGCCAAAAGGCCATGGAAGCATGATGATTAATTAAAAAGAGCCCGCTTAAAGATGCGGAATCTCTACTTATTAAAATAGACTAATTTTAGTTAAATGTCAAGAGAAAATATATTTATTTTTGTTTAGTTTACTATTTTTAGATGCTCAAAATATTTTGCCTAATTTTAGGTATTTTTTTCCAATTTATAACGAGGGGATTTATCAAAATGCCAATATTGTTTCCAATTACAATCACCAAGCGAAGTGTTGAATATCTTAGCGCCGTTTTCAATGGCTAGTTCAAGATTAATTTTTGTTAAATATTTAAAAACGTCTTTAACTAAAGAATTATCAGCTCCGGAAATCATATAAAAATACGTTTCTTTATAAATGACTGATAGTGAAACTGCTGACTTAACCCCATCTACAATAACAGTAACTAGCTTCCATTCAAGCGGTAATTTTATTAAATCAAGAAAATCTTTTCTTTCCCTTCCCGTTCCTAAATATGATTCCTTACCAAAACTTTTTACATTCAAATCAAATAATTTTTCCATATCTTGGAAGTCCTCTTTTACAATCTGAATACTGTAATTCTTCTCTAAGTTTTTAAAGATAGCGCCAAAATTATGGCGGCGATGCTTATTGGGAAAAGCTTTTTTTAAATAATCGGAAAAATTTTCGCAATCGCTTATATCAGCTAAATAGACATAGTCCTCGAGAGGCAAAGAACTAATAATTTCTTCCTCTCCCATTAAATCATAAATCTTAACCGGGTGGGGAAAATCAATTTTTAAAAGTTCCGGCAAAAGATATTCATAGCCTTTCTTAAAAAAGAGACGATTATCTTCTATAAAAAACTCGGCTAGAAACTCCAAATAATTTTTCTTTTCGTTATACTGCAAAGGTAAAAGAGCGACCGCTTCCGTATCGTCATAAGCAACATAAAAATAAAGCGGCTGAGGATTATTTTTATAAAAACAATAGCGCAAATCCCAGAGATCATAAATTGATTCTGCGGGAGTAAGCTTATTCCAAATTTCCTTGGCTATTTCCAAATCTTGCACCAACTTAATTTCAATCATATCTTTTACAGGATATTTGGCTGAAGATGATAATAAGGAGGATTATCTTTATATCGTTTAATCGCTAAACGAATAATTTCTTCCAAAAAATCTCCATAATCCATCCCCACCACTTCCGCCGAAGCGGCGAAACAACCGTCCTGATTCAAGGATGGATTGGGATTTAATTCTAAAACGTAAGGATTATTATTTTTATCAACTCTAATTTCGATACGGCCATAATCATGGCAATCCAAAATTTTATAAGTATCAAGCGCAATTTCGCCCAGCAGTGTTTCCAATTTTTTGCTGATATTTTTCGGCGGTCTCTGAATAATTATTTTATCGTAAATCGAGCCTTCGGTATATTTAGCTTCAAACGGATAAATATGCCATTTATCAGCCGGAAGCTCATCAAAAATAGAACGCGATAAAGGTAGGACTCTCAAGTCATCATCATCACGTCCGATAATTGGAACATCATATTCATCGCCATCGATATATTCTTCAATTAAAGCCGGGCGGCCGATTTCACCGATTACTTTTTCTAGTTGACGGCGCAATTCTTTTTCATCTCTTACCACAGAATCGTTGGTAATACCGATGGAATTATCGGTATTAGCCGGCTTAACAATCAGCGGATAACGTAAATCATCCCTAACTTCATCATCAAGTGAATAAATGTAGTCCCATTCTGGAGTCGGAATTTTATGATAATTTAAAAGCTTTTTAACTCTTATTTTATCAATACAAAGCCCGAGCGTAAACGGATTGGAGCCGGTATAAGGAATCTGCAAGACATCAAAAATAGAAGCGACATGCGGTTCTAGCAAACTTGAATTATTAATGCGCTCGCAGACATTAAAAACTAAATCGACATCGCTGTTTTTTAATTCATTAAAAACCTTGGGCAAATCATTAAAGTCAAAAAAAGTTAATTTATATCCTCGAGCTTTTAAGGCCGTTTCTACTTCTTTGCCAATCAGCGTTAAATCATTTTCAACCAGCGTCTCTTGATCTTGAGCATTTTCATCATAAAGATTACAAGCAATACCAATATGCAAATTGCGTTGGTTAGATATCGCCATCCGCCTAATCTTTTCAATCTTTGACCCGCGCTTTAATATTTCTCTATTAACCGCCGAAATAGAAAAAGGTGTTTTACGAGCCGTTTTTCCGATCGAAGAAGCCGGATGAAATTTAGCAACTTCGTAATTTACTAAACTAACTGCTTGACGAAGATTATCTTGAGCATCAAGCGGGTTATGCCCGGAAACTAAAATCCAACCTAAATATTCATAGCCATCTGGAGGCGACATCACTGAATCGCCAATCTTTTTTTCAAATTGGAATTCTTCTACATATGGAAGCTTCTTCAGGTTATCATTAATTTCTAAATTAACTAATATTCCAGAATGTCCAGAAGAAAAAGTTTCTGCAACTAAATATTGATAAGGTCCGGAAGGAAATTCAAACCGAGGAATATATATTCCACAAACTACTTTCAAATAATTTTCAATTAAATCAACGCGCCAAGCCGCTTTAACACTCGCATAAACCTCATCGCCTCCTAATCTCAGGTTAATCTCAAGCGGCATCGGACCTTGCGCCGTAGACTTAGCCTCAAAATGGATACAACCATTTAAAATACCAAGCTTTTCTAAAGTTTCATCAGCCATAGTAAGGAGTTGGGCTTGATTTTTAGCTGGTAAATTAGACGGAGTCATTCTGGTTGTTTCAATAAAAAACGGCTCCTTGGTTTGGCCATTATCTGAGACCGCACAGAATTTTATTTTTCCATTTTGAACAAGAATATCTAAATCAACTTCATCGCCATCAATATATTCTTCAATAAAAATACCGAGGCCATCTGATAAAGCTGATTCTACTTTAGGCGACATTTCTTTTTTTATATAATCATAACTCTCCCTTAATTCTTCTTCATCGTTAACCCGCATCACAAAAGCACTTCCCGCACCATAAGCCGGCTTAACGACTAGGGGAAAAGTAAAACTTTTAAGAACTTCATCAATATCTTTCACACTCTTAAGTTCTTTAAACTTAACTACCGGTAAGCCATTTTGAGCACAGAATTCTCGAAATAAAAATTTATTCCGAACCCTGTTAGCGACTCGATAAGGAATTCCAATTAATTTATAGCGGTCGATTATTTTAGAAACTAATAATACATCATCTTCTAAAAAAGTAGCCGCCCCATCTAATTTAATCGTCGGGTTATCCTGTAAAAATAATTCTAAAGTATTGAGTGATTCAATGTAATTAGTAGTATTAGCATTAATACAATAATCGGCATAAGGTTGGAAAGTCGCCGCTTCAGTACCAAAAATGATTATTTTCATTCCTAAGTTTTTAGCCTTTTTAATGAAAAGTTTTTTAGAATGAAGTGGATCATTAGCAGAATTACTATTAACGATCAGAATCGTCTTTCCAGTTAAAGTTGATTTATGCTGATCAGGATTTTCGTTTCCATTCATATGAAGATTAATAGACTTATTTAGCTAAAGTATTTTAATTTATTTAAGATTATAAGTGACTCCCATCTCAACAATTACTTCCCGACTACCAACTGTAACTTGCGGATCGACCGAGCCATTAGCGCCACCCATTCCGCCCTTACCATCAGCATAAGAAGAATAAGGCAAAGGCTGAACAGTATTTTCCCACCAACTACCAATTTCTTTGAGTCGTACTCCGGCCGCATCGGCTAATTCTTGACTCTTATTATTTGCATCTTTAATCGCCTCAACTCGAGCCTTTTGTTTTAAATCGTTAAGTTGCGAAGAATCAAAAGTTAGACCAGCGACTTGGTTGGCTCCAGCCTTAGAGGCGGCGGCAATCACCTTATTAAGCCGTGAAGAATCTTTATCGTAACCAGTAACTTTTATAACTAATTGTTGATTAGCATTATAACCGGAAACAATAGAAATATTATCTTTATAATCATATTGAGGATAAAGAGAATAATTTTGTGTTTGAATATCAGCTTCTATAACATTAAGACCTTTGACTGCTTTAATAATATTATCCATTTTAACATTGAGCTGATTTAAAGCTTCATCGGCTTTAGCAACTTTATCAATTTGGACTCCTAAAGTTACAATTGCTAAATCGGGTGTATAAGAGACTTTTCCTTGGCCAATAATAGTAACTTGTCTAAAAGTTTGATTAACAATTCTATCTCTTAACAGAGAAATAACGATTACTCCAGCCAATAGCAAAATTCCAATTAACATTAACCAAACCTTAGGTTGGCGCCAAGAAGATGTTTGTAAATTATTTTCTGACATATATTTATATTTAATAAATAAGTAATGAAATTATAGCACAAACGTTAAAAACGACAATGTAAATAGGCTTTTCTCTGCTTTTCTGGTAAATGTTCAATAGCATAGCGTAAAGCGGTACGAGGCATTTTGCTAATATTAGCATCCAAAAAATTGAGTAACTTATCCCGGCTCACTCTTTTCCCCGCCTCTCTTAACATCCAACCAACCGCTTTATGCATTAAGTCATGCTTATCATTTAGAAACTTTTTGGCATAAAGGAAAACTTCTTTAGAACTACCTTGACGAATAAAATAAAAAGTTGAAATCATCACTATTCTTTTTTCCCAAAGGTTAGAAGAGATGGCTAATTTATTTAATAAATTATTCAGTTCACTTTTATATATTTTTTGATAATGAAATAGAAAATGCCCAACTATTTTAGGGGCGCTTAAGTCTACTAAGTCCCAATTGTTGATAAACTTAGTATTTTTAAGATAAAAATCAAAAATCTTTTTTCTTTCTGCCTCAAGCGTAGCTATTTCATATTGATACACTAAAATAAAAAGTCCAACTAACCGATATTCATGAAAACGACTTTTTAAGAGTCGACTAATATCCGCTAAAGAAGCCGAATTGTATTCAACCGCTATTTTACGAGAAACAGGGACTTTAATTCCTAAAAAAATATCACCCTCTCCATATTGACCAGGCCCAGTCTTAAAAAAGCGCTGCAAGATAAGAGCTTGTTTTTTATCAGCTAAATTATTTAAACTTGTAGAAATTTCTTTAAAATAGCTCATATTTAAACTTTTTAATAATGATATTCTTTCTTATTTAAAATAGTTACCGCTCGATAAATTTGTTCAAGTAGTATTACTCTAGCGAGTTCATGCGGAAAAGTTAGCTTAGATAAAGATATTTTTTTGTATGATGTAAAAATTTCCTGGCTAAACCCTAAGCTTCCTCCAATTATTAAAATAATGGGACCGACTATTTGATCCAATTTCTTTGAAAAAACTAAAGAGTCTAGTTCCTCTCCTTTTTCGGCCAATAAAAAAACCGTTGCCCCTGGCCTACGGCTTAAATATTTTTCTAAACGCTTAGCTTCTTCCTGTTTAGCAATTTCATGACCGGCTTTAGAGAACGGTTCACTTTTTAATTCTTCAATTACAATCTTGGCATAAGGCTTCAATCTCTTCAAATATTCTTCGGAGGCTGTTTGCCAATATGTTTCTTTTATTTTGCCATATGCAAGGATAGTTAAATCAAGCATAATTTACTGCTGATAAAAATCTTTCAAAAGTTTATTAAAATTTGCAACTCGCTGATTATAATCAAGAGCGGTATTATATTCAAATCCGCCATCATCTTTCATATTAATTATCGAATTATACAAGGCAGTCATCTCTACTACTTTCTGCTTGGTTATTAAAACGCCCTGATATACCTTGCCGGAACTTTTTCGTAAAATCTCAATCTTACCTAATTTTGTTTCATTAAATAATCCATCAAAGTTATAATCATCATCCCCGGTTTGTGCTTGGCCATTTATACCGTTAGGGATTACTCCGATTGGAAAATAATTAGTTGTTTCTCCATAACAATAACCAGAGCTAGAAATAGAATATTCAACTGGGCAAGAAATTCCGATAGCACTATGGTTAATATCAGGAAAATCTAAAATCGCTGTTCCATATCCGAGTTTTTTCAAAATTGCTAAAGCTAAAAAAGTCTTATCTGAGCAAACACCTTTATTCAAATATAGTGTTTCATAAGGAAAATATGGATTATTGGTTACTGCTCCAACTTTAGCTTGGTCATAAGGAATATATTGAACAAGAGCTAAGGCGCTTTCCGCTAACTCATCGTCCGACCAGCCATTATTTTTAGCTACAGCAGATAAACTATTCACTAAATCATTAACCGCAGTATCATTAGCTTTAGTTTGAAAAAAAATGTTATAAAAAGCTTCACGCAAGTTAGCCGGTGGATTATTAGCCGGATAACTAAATACTTTTACAGATGTAGCATAATCTTCATAAAGTGAAGGCGATAGTTTTAGGGTTACCATTTGATTAGCATTCTTATATTTGAAGGAAAAATATTTTTCAACGCTGCTAAGCGTTGAAGGGACCACGCCTATAACTGGCGAAGGCGAAGCTTGAACTGCAGAATTATTCCCAATTAAAATCTTGCTTAAATCATTATTGCTAATTCCTAAACCCAAACTTCTGATAACATTAAAAGCGTCCTCCGGCCTTCCTAAATAATAAAGCTTAAGATTTAAAGGATTAATATAATAAGCCTGGCCCTTATCTTGAACTTTTAAAATAATCCTTCCCGATAAACGGGTCGGTGCATGGCTCGCTAGAAAAGAATCGATATCTTTAGTTGAAGCACCTAAACCAAAATCACGCATTATATTATAGGCGTCATCTGGACGACCAAGATAATAACGCCTAGAATTAAGGGGATTAACATACCAAGCCTGGCCCTTATCTTGAACTTGAAGAAGTATCCGACCATTTAAACTAGCGGCTTCAGCGGCGCGACCAAAAGAAAAACTGGTACTAACAAGTACTAGGCCAAATAGAAATAATAAAAATTTTAATTTATCTTTCTTCATAATCTAATAAAGTAACAAAGACGTCTTTATCCGGAGGAAATGGTAAGTGATGAACGTCATTAATAGAAATTATTTTAATATAGCCATCTCGATCAACTATTATCTTGCTGATTGAAGATTGAAATATTTCCATCGACAAAAAACCGATAATATCAGCATTCAAAATCCCGGTGAGTAATGATTTGATGAAATTTCCATGACAAAAAATTGCAACTTTCTTGCCTTTATAACGGTGAAAAATATCAGCTAAAGCGCGTCTAGTTGCTGTTTGCATTTTATCTAATTCTTTATCAAGAAGCTCATGCCGCTTCAAACGTTTTTCCCTTTCTTTTTCCGTCATGTTAAAATATTTAATCCGATACCAATCAACCCAATTAAATTCGTTAAGTCTCGGGTTGATTATTAGCTCTTTACCTGATTTTTTAACAAACTCAGCGGCTGTTTCTTTGGCTCTAGCTAATTCACTAGAACAAATAATATCTATTTTGGATTTCAAAAGACGTCTCGTTAAATATTTCCTCTGTTCCAATCCGGACTTAGAAAGCGGCATCTCTTTGTCACCCAGTTTCTTTTCTTGTTTATAGTCCGGATGACAATGGCGAACTAAAAGTATTTCGGTATAAGGTTTGTTGGTCTTCGGCTGGATCTTAATGTAGGGATTTTGATACATAATTTTTTAAGAAAGATTAGTTTGAACAAAGCTCCAATTAAATAGGTTTTTTACAACCGCTTCAATATAATCAACCCGCTTATTTTGATAATCGAGATAATAAGAATGCTCCCAGACATCGAGAGCTAGGAGTGGTTTTAATCCTTTAGCTAAAGGATTATCGGCATTAGTGGTTTTTATTATTTCTAAGCCATTTTCTCCTTTAACTAGCCATACCCAACCACTACCGAATTGACCAAGGGCAGCCGTTTTAAATTGCTCATAGAAATTATCCAAAGAACCAAAGCTTGAATTTATTGCCATTAAAACTTTTTCAGGAATATTTCTATCTTCCGCTTTAGCACTCAAGCAAGACCAAAACAAATCATGGTTGTAAACTTGAGCGGCATTATTAAAAATAGCTACTCGCTCCGGTTGACTAGCTGTTTTAATAATAATTTCTTCCAAAAAAGAACCTTCAAATTCAGTCGAAGCAATAAGTTTATTTAGATTATCAACATAAGTCTGATGATGCTTTCCGTAATGAAACTCCAGAGTCTTTTCGGAAATATATGGCTCAAGCGCATTTTTAGCAAATGGCAAAGGTTTTAGAACGAACATATATATTTATAATTAGTTTATTAGCGGTTAAATTATAACAAATTTACTGATTTTAGGCCATTTTTAATTTACGTCTCAAGGCTAGATAATTAGGAACAGTTTTCGCTACTAAGGCCCAAAATTTAGGAGAATGATTGAATTCGCCAAGATGACAGAGCTCATGAACAATAATATAATCGGCCTCTTCGGGCGCTAAAAATACTAAGCGATAATTAAAGCTCAAATTTCCTTTTTTAGAACAACTTCCCCATCTTGTTCTTTGGCGCCTAATACTTATTGCTCCATATCTAAAACCATAAAACTGATTGAAATATTCCAAGCGCTCTTTCACTAAAGCCGCCGCTTGTTTTTTATTTTTCAAATAACTCTCTAAGGAATCCTTCACTCCCGAGGCGATTAAAGTTTTTTTCTGAGTCGCTAACTTATTTAAAATCCAATCTGCCTTACTAATTAAAAAGTCTTCCACAGTTTTTTCGTTAACGAAAACCGGTTTTGTAACCGATATTTCACCATTTCCATAGATTAAAAGACGTAAACGCCTTGATAAGCGATACGACTTAAGGGTATAAGAGACTTCTTGATCCCTTAATAAAATTTTCTTTTGTTTTTTAGACATTATTTTCTTATTGATAAAATCATTATACTGGCTCAAGCGACCTTTGACAACTAAATAAAAAGGTTATAATATTCTAAGAACCAATAAATATGTCGCACCTTAAAATCATGAATCATGAATCAAAAAACTATTTTTTTCGATCAAGGAAAACCTTATTTGGTTTTCCTAGCCTCTGCCCTATTTCTACAGCTTGATGGCGACGTAATGGTTGAGCCAACAAGTATAGAAGACCTCTCAAAGAAAGAATTTATACCAAAAGAAGAAGCCTATATTCTTGATATCGCGCCGGAAACAAATCAAGAATTAAGTCTTTGGACTAATTTCCGCTTGCGCAATGAAGGAAAAATTAAGCTTTGGGTTTTTCAAAAACATGAACAAGCGAACATTTGTTTACAAGCTTTTTTACAAGCCGGTTATCGTCTATCTTCTGATTGGATTCAAACAGCGCTTGAAACCTCTAAAAATGTATTAGCAACCGAGAACAAGCAGGCCGAAAGATGGCTCAGAGCTTACGAAGCTCAACGTTCGCTGGATTTCAATACTAACCATCAAAATGGCGTCAATAAGTTAATCATTAAAATGATTAATGAACTTATTGCCGGTGAAACAAATCGGGAAATATCAACTTTAGCCGAAATACAAAAAGAGGCCGAGAAAAAAATGGAAGCCAACCTGCGTTTTTGGAAAAAGATGAACTTAAGTGGCCCGTATTACAGGGGCTATCCCTTTCAAAAAATTCCCCTCTTTAGTTTAGGGGAAGAGGAAATAAATTTCCTCAATTTACACGGGCTTATACAGCTGATCTTTGATGAGAAAAAAATCATCAACTTCGTGCTTGAATATAATTGCCGGGGAAAAATTCATTATCTCCTTTTTAATAAAGGGATGGTAATAAATAGAAAAACCTACGCAAATGTAGCAAGTATGAAATCAATAAGAATTAAAGCGGCCGAAAAACTGCTCTACGCTTGAGCCTCTATAATCTTAAGAGCTCAATAATAAAAAATTAGCAAAAACCCGACCAAAAGGCCGGGTTTTTCATTGGCAAAATACCAATAATATTTTTAATCAAACATCTTTTTTTTCGCACCTACATTCCTTTTTAATTGACCGCAAGCAGCCGAGATATCAGAACCAAAGCTAAGACGAACAGTTACAGAAACACCATTTTTTTCTAAAATGTTTTTAAAATTGTTAATTGTTTCACGCGTTGAAGCTTGAAAGCACCCGGTTTCATTGTATGGAATAAGATTGATAAGATATAATGGCCTTCTCATTAAAATCGATAATTCTTCGGCATCGGCTTGACTATCGTTAATTCCCTTCATCATTAAGTATTCAAACATTACTCTTCTACCAGTTTTTTTAATGTAGTCGTCGACTGCTCTAAAAACATCTTCAAGTGCATATTTTTTAGCAACTGGCATTAATTTGCGACGGAGATTATCGGTTGAGGCATGCAAGGAAATGGCTAAATTAATTTGCAATTTTTCACCGGCCAATCTTTTTATTCCTTCAGTTATTCCGGCCGTAGAAACTGACATTCGACGGGCGCCAATATTTAAAGTTTCTGGATTATTAATAAACTTAACCGCTTTGATAAACTCATTATAATTTAAAAATGGCTCACCCATTCCCATAAAAACAATATTATCAACTTTTTCTTGCTTACCTTCCATTTTTAAAAGACGTTGCCAAAAAACTACCTGTTCAACTATTTCTTCAGATGATAAGTTACGTTTAAAACCAGATTGACCGGTCGCACAAAAAGCACAATCAAGTGGACAACCAATTTGGCTAGAAATACAAACGGTATTGCGATGCTCCCTAGAATCAGTTTTACTTTCATTATCTTCCCGTTCTTCATCTTTTTTCTCAGCTTTTTGCCTGATTAAAACTGTCTCGACCGATTCCCCATCTTCTAAATAAATAAGCGCTTTTTTTGTTAACATTCTCCCTCCTTGTTCAAAAACATCCGCTTTTATTTCCAAAGGACATTCTAAAATAAGCTCTTCTCTTAAAGATTTTGGTAAACTTGAAGCTTCGCTCCAAGAAGAAATATAATCTTGAAAAATCGCTTTATTTACCTGAATATATCGATATTTAGGTTGATCTTTTAATATTTTTGATAAATTTTTTAATTTCATCTTGATAAAGTTAACTTTGGTTTAATTAAAACTAAATTTTTATAAAGATTTTAGAGTAATACTTACTATTTCACTGCGCGATGTTGTGCGCATTGGTGGCCCCCAAGTTCCTAATCCCCCATTAACTATCAGAGCTAAACCATCTTTTACAAATAAACCGTACCCATAGCCCTTATAAGCTAACCTGGCTAAAAAATTAAAAGGAAAAAGTTGGCCAGCATGCGTATGGCCCGAAAGTTGCAAATCAATTCCTGCCTTAGCAGCTAACTGAGTATTTTTAGGTTCATGAAAGAGCAAGATACTTGGTTGAGCCTCATTATACCCAGACTGCTCCAAAATAGTTTCATATAAATCAAAGTCCTGATTAAAAGAATAGTTAATACCAATAATTTGTAACCCGTCAATCAGAACTAATTTATTATCTAAAATTTTTACTTGGCCATCTTTTAATAAATCCTTTACTCGATTAAAGCCGAGATATAAATCATGATTACCAAAAGAATAATAAACTCCTTTAGTCGTTTTAAGACTAGCAAATGGAGCATGTATCCAAGAAAAATCCGACTCCATTCCATCAAACAAATCCCCGGTAATAAAAACCGCCGTTGGCTCTAATTTATTTACTTTATTTAAAACGCGAGAAAAAAAATCTTTGCGATATACTGCTCCTAAATGAATATCGGAAATCTGAACGACTTTTTTACCCTGCCATTCAGCCGACAAGTCTTTTATTTTAACTTCATACTCTTTTATTCTAGGAATAAACGCATTGTATAATCCGAAAGCAGAAATAAGCAGAGTTCCAAAAATCAAAATTACTTTTATCAATACTGGGGTTAAACTAAATCCAAACCAAAGACCTAATAACTTTATAATCATAACTAAAACTATCATCAAGCCGAAGTTCAGCAGCATTCCAATCCAAAAACCAGCAACCATATAATACCAACGGGTCGCTAAATTATCCCATTTATGAATAAGGTACGAAGCAGCAATTGCGGAAACAAACATAAAGGCGATAGTTATTGCCGCAATCAATTTATCATTAAAAGTTAATAAGCCAAAAAATTTAACAAAAACAAACCAAGCTAAAATATGGCCAAGCAATAAGACCAAAGCGGAAACGGCAAAAAATAATAATTGCATCATAAACTTTAAATGACCCCTGAAAGGTTCTGTTAATTTTAATTCTTCTTGAAAAACGGAAAATTAGCTAATTCTGCTCGGCTACCGAGTTCGACGCTTATTTCCAGCAATCTATTGTATTTAGCGGTTCTTTCTGAGCGAGCCGGGGCACCGGTTTTTATTTGTCCCGTTCCCATCGCTACCGCTAAATCAGCGATAAACGTATCCTCAGTTTCACCGCTACGATGAGAAATTACCGCCGTCATCTTATTTTTTCTAGCTAATAATATTGTCTCGATTGTTTCCGATAGAGTCCCAATTTGATTGAGTTTTATTAAAATTGAATTGGAAGACTTTTCGTTAATTCCTTTTTCTAGGCGTTTGACATTAGTAACATATAAATCATCACCAACAAGTTGCACATCATTATGACTTGTTAGAAAATCTCTAAAACCATCCCAATCATCCTCAGCAAAAATATCTTCAAAAGAATAAATTGGATATTTTTTCATTAAATCGGAATAGAAATTTGATAATTCTGAACTATTTAATGACTTACCTTCTTTATGTAAATTATATTTTCCATCATTATAAAATTCAGTTGCGGCGGAATCAATTCCAAAAATTATATCTACTCCTAATTTATAACCGGCTAAACTTACCGCTTCGGTTAATAATTCAAAAGCTTCTTCGTTGCTTTTAACTGCCGGGGCAAAACCGCCTTCATCACCGACGGAAATGCTATAATTTTTTGCTTTCAAAACTTTTTTTAAAGACTGATATATCTCTGCACACATCCTAACTGCCTGGGCCATATTTTTAGCTCCAACCGGTAAAATCATGTACTCCTGGATATCAGTCGCCCAATCGGCATGCTTCCCGCCATTTAAAACATTCATCATCGGCATCGGTAAAAAATATCTTTCGGAAAAATCTGGATTAAATTTTGTTAAATACTGATACAAAGGCTCACCCAGCCCACTGGCCGCCGCACGGGCAACCGCTAGTGATACCGCTAAAATAGCGTTAGCCCCTAAATTAGCTTTATTATCTGTTCCGTCTAAACTGATCATCGTCTCGTCTATTTTTTTCTGATTCTTAGCGTCTAAACCAATTAAAGCTGGAGCGATTTTTTCTTCAATATTTGCAACCGCCTTTAATACGCCTTGCCCGTTGTATAAATTCTTATCCCCGTCTCTTAATTCGACGGCTTCATAACTCCCAGTCGAAGCACCGCTAGGAACCATCGCCATTCCGATTGCTCCATTATCTAAAATAACCTTAGCGGCTACCGTTGGATTTCCGCGCGAATCAAGAACTTCTCTTGCCTTAATTGATTTTATATTCATAACAATAATTTTAAAAATTTATACAAGCTTTACTGATATGGCTCTCCGTTCTATCAATCACTCGCTTAAGCATTCTAACCGCCTCTAAACCATAATTACCGACCGCTGTTTCATCGGATAACATAATGATATCGGCACCATCTAAAACAGCGTTAGCAATATCGCTGATTTCGGCTCTGGTCGGACTTTGATTCTTAATCATCGAAGTCATTACTTGAGTCGCAATAATTGCTGGCGTTTTATGCCAATGAGCATGTCTGATTAGATTTTTCTGGACCATCGGTAATTCTTCAATTGGTGTTTCAATCCCTAAATCACCGCGCGCAATCATTATCATATCGGAAGCAATAATAATCTTATCAATATTTTTAAGAGCAATCGCTCTCTCTATTTTAGAAATTATGCGAATATTTTTATGTTTACCAAGAAGTTTTTTCAACTTCATAACATCAGCGGCGGTTTGAACAAAAGATAAGCCAACATATTCCATCCCCTCTTTTAAACCAAATTTTAAGTCTCTAATATCTTTAGGGGTAAGTCCGCCTTTACGCATATTCGTATCGGGAACATTAATTCCTTTATTGGAGGTGAGTAGTCCACCATGAATAACTTTGGCGCTAATAACTTTACTTTTAACGGCCATAACCATTAGTTCTATTTCACCATTACAAAGAAATAAAGGCTGATTTTTCTTAATATCAAGATGTAGTTCTTTATTATCAATTGGTATTATTCCATTTTTTTTATATGGTTCAGACGAAAAAACAAAATTATAAATTTTACCTTCATCCAAAGTTATTCCCCCTTCTGGCATTTTACCAACTCTTATTCTCGGCCCTTGAAGATCAAGCAAAATAGCCACCTTGCTTTCGTTAGTCTGGTTAAATTCTAAAACAAATTTTCTAATTCTTTTATACTGATCATAACTAGCATGAGAAAAATTGACCCGGATAATATCAACCCCCGCTCTTAAAAGTGCTTCTAGTTTATCGGGCGCCTCGCTTTTAGGCCCAATTGTAGCGATTATTTTTGTATTCATAGTAAATTTAAATTAATGATTCTACCTGTGACAGTATAAAGTAAAACTCATATTTTATCAAGGTTTTTAATTAATGTTTGATAGAACTCTAAGTTGTTCAAACTAGCTAGTTTATGGCCTAGAGGTTCTTGTAAACGAAACAGATGATGAAGATAGGCTCGCGAATGATTTTGAAGTTCAAATAAATGGCTATCTTTATTTATCGGCTTAAAATCACGAGTGAATTTAGAGTTATTGATGTTGATTGTTTCATATTTCAGCAATTTTTTTTCAAAAAATAATTTCCCATGGCGGCCTTCACGTGTGGGGATCACACAATCAAACATGTCCCAACCCATGAGAGCGCAACGCTTAATATCCTCTGGCGTCCCGATTCCCAGAGCAAAACGGAGAGAATCTTCAGGAATAAAGCTAGCCGTTTTATGCAAAACTTCTGCTAAAAAATTACCTTGCTTATCAACTGGCCGAGCACCGAATCCGTAACCATCAAAGCCTATTTTGACTAATTCTTTGGTGCAATGTTCTCTTAAATCTATTTCAGCGCCGCCTTGAATAACAGCGAATAACAATGGCCGCTTGATGCCGCTAAGACGGCGTTTTTTTATTTGCTTATTATATTCAATCTTACATCTTTTTGCCCAAGCGAGAGTGCGTTCAACCGCCTTTTCTAAATCCAATCGAGAAAATTCATTAGGCGGACAATCATCAAGGCAAACCATCATATCAACCCCTAGTGCAAATTGAATTTGAATAGATTTTTCCGGAGTTAGTTCATGGCGCGAGCCATCAAGGGGTGATTTGAAAATAACTTTATCATCAGTTATTTTACCCATCTGACTATTTTTATGAATTAAAGAAAATATCTGAAAACCACCTGAATCAGATAAGAGCGGACCCGACCAATTCATAAATTTATGAATTCCTCCAGCTCTTGCTATAATTTTTAAACCAGGCTGAAGATAAAGATGAAAGGTATTAACCACTAAAGCTTTGGTTCCGGTGCGTTTTATTTCTTCGTTACTTGTTAATTTAACAAAACCGCGAGTGGCATCGGGCATATAAAAAGGCGTCTTTAAAAAACCATGGGAAGTTTTTAACTCCCCTTGGCGTAAACCGTTCTTTTTAGTTTTTTTAATTTTAAACATAAATATTATTCAACTCGACCGGAATTATTTAAATTAGCAATATCATCATCTTCCAATTTAGTGGTTTTAGATTCTATCTTGCGAGTTATTACAGCTTGAGTTTCATTATCTAAAGCAGTAACCACTGAGCCCGGAGAAAGAATTAAAACTTTATTTTGGTCGGAAATAGTCGGCGTGACAGAAATAGAAAATGAGGCGTCAACTTGATAAACGGAAACTGGTAAGCGTCCAATACTCCAAATAACCGCCCGTTTGACTTCATCATAATAAAGACTTCCAACACTAACTGATGATTTGTCATCCCAAACGACTTGATTAGGAAGATTAAAAGTTGCTTGGGCGCCACTTAGTTCATGTAAATTATTCTTTACCTTCCAATAAACTTTAAAACTACTTTTTTCGCCCACTTTTGGAGGTAAAGGGCCGGAACCAACCGGTATATTATCATCATTGAAATATCTAATTTCTTCTAATAGAGAAAGATCGCTATTTATTTTAGTTACAATAATATTACTTTTATTTTTATTATCGCCTGATTCTTGGCTATTAACTCCATACTGGGAATATGATGACAACTGAAGACTTTTTCCAAAATCGCTATCTTTATAATTTTTAAGATTAATAGTAAAGTTTATTTCCCCTTCATCTCCCGGTTTTATTGCCGCTAAAGCGGGAATATCATTTTTTGTCCAAACAATCATTTTTCCGATTCTAACATCACCAGTTTGCTCCGCTCTAAGAGAATTCCAATCAAGAAAGGCGCCGTCAAGAACGGCCATAATCACGGCATCTTTAAAAATATTTTGTCCTTTATTGCTGTAATTTAAAGTATAGCTTAAAGTATCGCCAAAGCTAACCGCCCCATTATTCTTTGACCCATTTAAAAATAAGGTGAGATTTAAGTCACTCTTAATTATTTCGGGATTCAGCGTTTGTTCCCAAAATAGATATTTCTTACCATCAGCTAATATTTTTTCTAAACGGACTATTATTTTTGTATCAACGGGTTGATCTTTTATTTGATACTTGAAATTTATTTTTTTATTAGCCGATCCTTTTACTAACCCGGAAATTAACCAATTGTTAACGCTGCCGGAAGAAGAGATTGTTGTTTCTCTATCGGTTGGGCTAGTAATTGTGGTCGTCGGGGTAGAAGTACTAATAGTCGCACCGCTTGGCAAAATAAACTCTAAATTAAAATCTCCAAATAAATTATCTTCAATATCAAAAAAAGAAATATTTAATTCATTATCTTGATTAACAAAAGCAGTATTTGAAGATTCTATCCCAACTTGAAAACCAATACCGCTAACAATCGTTGCGTCCGAACTCTCTTTTTTGAATTCACTGGAAAAATTTAAAGGGACATAACTAAGGCGGCCGGAAATTATTTGCACGGTCTCAACCGGAGCAATAATCATTCCGGTTACTATGAAAGAGCCCTGGGCTCCGGACGATATATTGGGTAGACTAAAACCATAATTTCCACTAAGCGGAGACAAGGAAGAGCTAGAGTAAATAAAATTTTCCGGGTATTTAAGCTCTAACCTAATTTGATTCATGCCAAATTTGGTCGGATTAGAATATTCTATTTTATAAGAAAACTCTTCCCCTACCTTTACTTTTTCCGGTGCTGAAATAGAAAATTCTAAACCATTCATATCATTACCTCTGGCAAAAAAATAAAAATAACAAAAAGCGGCAATTAAAGATAGCAGACTGATAACCAATAATCGTTTAAACATTTTTATAACAAACAATTGTCTTTTTTTAACCTTCATGATTTTAACATCAACTAAGCCGCCTTTTTTATCGCGATAAATTTCCGTTAAATTTGAATCAATTTCTTGATGCCTTGCCTCCCTTTCAACAACTTTTTCAAAATTAGCAACTTCATTCTCGGTCGGCATCGGTCTTTGAGTAAAAGCCGAAAGCCCGGATGAATTTTTTTTATCTATTTTTATTGTTCTTTTCAATTTTTTTTCTCCTGGCATATATATTTAATTTACTTTGTTTAACAAAACCGAAAAATATTTATCAGAATCTATTTGATTAGATATTTCCCAACCATTTGACCAATTTAAATTCTCCGGATGTTTCCAAAAAACATTAATTTCTTTAGCAACAAATAAACGACCATAAAAATCACTTGGCTTAGCTCCCGGCTGTTTTTGGACCAATAAAGAATAGCCCCATAGATCCTTCGCCTCTGGGTTTAATAATTTATTTAAGCGATCAAGAAATCCATTGCGCTCACTATTATTATCGAAGAAATTAAATGGTAGTTCATATTCTAAAGTTATCTCAACTGTTTGCCCCGGATCAACTACGACCCAACCGGCTAAAACTGTTTTATTGCTTTCAGAATATATTTTTAAACCGCTTCCTTTATCAGTTTCTGCTACTCTCTCGTTTTGTAAAAATTTACTATCTTCCCAGGCGCTATCTGGTTTCTCAATTGGAGGAAAATCGGGCATCGTAAAACCAGTTGCGGAAATCAAACGGCTTCCTGAGGGAACATAAACTCTGAGCCAATCAACATTACGAACTCCTGTCAGGGCCTCGTGTTTTATCCCATTATGCGTACGCAGTATTTTAACAGTATTTATTATTTGACCATTAGGGTTTACTCTCGATAAGTGTTCTATTTTTTCAGTTATTTTTCTATCTGATTTTTGCCCGGCAATATTAGTATTTACCACCATTAAATAATCGCGATTAGTATCCTTTACTTCACCCGCCCAATTACGCGAACTTACTTCTGCTTGTAAAGTTTGATCCTTAAAATAAAACATTACCTGTTTTTCGGCCATACTATCTTCAAAAACAGAAATTATCTTTAACAGATTATCTTGATTAAGTTTCGTTGGTAAAATTTCTAATATTTTAGCCATCAAATCGCCGATAATTTTTTTTGGTTTATTGTCTGGATTTTCCATTAACCCTTGTTCTAGTGGAATTGTAGATTTTATTACTTCCTTCGAATCATTAAATAAAGCTGTTTCATTAGGATTAGTTTTTTCTAAATTTTTATGTTCAACAATTTTTTGGACTGTTTCCCAAAAATTTTGACTATCAATAACTATTCCGTATTCAGCCGTTAAATCAATCGGACCGGTAATCTCTAAAAGTCTTTCCACGACTGTTGGTGTTAAACTAATAACCCCATCAACCGTTGGCCCATTACTTTTTTCATAAAACCACATTAAGTTTTGCGACGTCATTCTCCAATCAGGCCACCAATTAGCATCCCAAAAATGCCAAAGAGGGTTAACCGGCCACAACGGTTCGGGCGCTTTAACCTTAACCGTCATAGCGCCTTCTGTATCATAAGAACCTCCGCCCGGAACTTCTAAATTTTTAATCTTACCGCCACTCAAATCAATTAAAGCATAGCTGCCCAAGAACCCACCAGAAGCTCGAAGTTCAGAGTTATTTTGAAAAATCAATAAGTATCTTTTATCTTTGCTCAAACCTAAAATTTCTTTCATTTTAACCGCCGCGGAGACAAAATTATCGAGATTGGAACTTAAAATTTTAGACTGATTAGCCAAAGCAGAAAATTTTTCTTGATATTCTACGGGGAGATTTTTAGAATTAATACTATTAACTATTTGATTTAGCTGTTTGGCGTCTTCAACCGCTAAACGACCGAACTTAGAAAAATTATCCAGAGCAAGCAGGAAGTCCAAATCTTTATCTTGCTGATTAAAAAGGCTATCGGTCGCTAAAACTAAATTTTTGCCCAGCGATGAGCTCACCGCTCCCGCCGCTAAAAACTTTTTACTTTCCGCCGCTAATTTTATTTTTGGGTCGCTTGACCAAGAGGCTAAAAAAAGAAGTGAATCGCTAATTACGCTTAAATCAGCTTGTGCTTTTAAAAACCCGTCTCCTGCTTCAGAAAATCTAGCATCAGCTTCTTGAAAATCTAAATCAGAAACAGAATTTGCCGCCGCTAAAAGATTATTAATCGCGCCCTTAGATCTATTCATTACTTTTGCTTCTAGACTACTAATATTTAAAAGCTCAAAATAGGAAAGTAGTTTAATTGGAATAATAATTAAAATTAAAACTAAAGTAAAAGAAAAAATTGAGCGATACCAAATTACTTTAGCTTCCGCGGCTGCTAATTTTTCTTTTTTATTCAATCTAAAGCGAGTACTAAGAATTTTATGCCTCCTATCTATCTCTCTTTTCCAAAAATTCTTTCTGGTTTTAGAAAAATGCAAAGAAGGTATTTTTATAAACTTGAAATTTGTTTTTTTAACAGTTTTAACGATAGATTTTTCAAAGTCTTTAATTTTATCTACAGTTCCCCGCTCTTTCTTTTTAAATATATTTTTAAAACCAACAAAAAACGGTAAATGCCTAGGTTGATGTGCTAAAGAAAAACGAGGTTTTTTAAGTATTGGTTCAAAATTATTTTTTTTAGGGGCGACTGCTTTTCTTAAGTCAACAACAAAACTAGAGTAACGCTCTCTTTCTAATTCTTCTTTTCTTATTTTTTGCGATTCTGATTTCATTTTTTTACAAATATTTTTCTATAAACATCCAAAGTTTCATTAGCGCATTCCCACCAATTATATTTTTTTACCTGCTCACTTCCTTTAAGCTTGAGACTTTCTCTAAAATCATTATTATCTAAAATCATTATTATTTTTGCTAAGATATCGCTTTCGTCTTCGGGATTAAAATAAACAGCAGCTTCCCCAAGAATTTCCGGTAAACTAGCCCGATCGGAACTGGCAACCGGGCAACCTTTAGCCATCGCCTCTAAAGGAGGAAGTCCGAAGCCTTCATACAAAGAAGGGAAAATATAAGCCCTAGCCTCTTGATACATTATTTCTAATTGCGCGTCTGGGACGTAGCCCGCGAAAACGATAGGGCTATTAATATTTTCTTTTTGCCAAAGATTTAAAGAATGGGCAAATTCATGAATTCGTTCGTAAAAATAATCTTCCTTGCCGACTAAAACCAGTTTAATTTCCGGTTTAATTGCATGTAAACGACTAAAAACCCTAACTAAAGTTTCTAGATTTTTATGTGGATAAGCATTCCCAACATAAAGTAAGAAATTCCCGCCAATATGATATTTATCTAGCATCTCACGGCTATTTAATTTCGCAATAAACAGAGAATCGCGTCCGTGAGCTAAATTAGCGACTCCTTCATAGGTTACAATAATTTTATCAGCCTCAATCTTAAAATTATGAATAATATCTTTTTTAGTAAATTCGGATACCGTAATAATTTTTTCCGCTCGCCAAATAGCTGATTTTGTTACTAAACGATAAGCGAGATTTTTTAAACGATAAACAAAAATATTCTTCGTCGTTGCTCGAATAGTTGGAAAATGCGTTAAAATTAAATCATGAAGGGTAAAAACAAATTTCACTGGTGTAAAAATTGGAACATTAAAATGAGGGAAATGCATCAAATCTAATTTCTCCCGCCAAATATAAAAGGGCATGATAATTTGCTCTCGCCAAGAATACCAACGAATATTTAACATCACTTTTTTTATACTGACATCGTTTACAGTAAATTCATCAAAATTATCCGGACTTAAAAAAATAACAAATTCAAAATTATCACGACTTCCGGCGCTATTTATTTTAATTATATTATCAACCACTTCTTGCGTATACCTCCCCAAACCTTTACCAATCGGGCCATAGAAGCGGGCATCGATACCTATTCTCATCTAGTTTTAATAATCAAATAATTAAACAAACGGCAAATTATCAGGCGGAGCAAAATTATTATCATCTAAAGTTTCATTCACTCTTTCTTTTTTATTATCTATATTTTGATTACTAGTAAAAATTCCTGTTTTAAAGAAACTTTCAGTTGGGGCAACTAAATCCGAAGCCAGCGGTAGCGAAGATGGAGCATCCGCTTTTCTCCCCGGAGCCTTTTGCACCATTGAAGCTTTAACATTAGCTTCAACCGGAAAATGCCAAATAGTAGCCAATTCTTCAATATTATAAATCCCCGGGCTTATTCCTCGCCCATCAGAACGAAGGGTGTAAGCATGAAAAATTTTATTTTTTTTCACAGTTAAACGCGACTCTTGAGCGAAATAAACCGTCTTCGTCATAGTTTTTTTTACATCCGGCTTAAGATTATTAAGATCTAGAGACGCAAATTGTTTCATGTAACCAACTATGCCATTAGCAACCTTAGCTTTATTCATTACATCTTTTTTAGCAACATAAACAAATCTAATCTTTGCTTCAAAAGACAACTTAGATAATTTCTCGTGTACACCCTCTATTCTTCTCTTCTCTAAAGGATTGAGATCCATCATTGTTTTTGGCCTCTCTTCCTTATCTTTAGATTCCACATCTCCCCAAATACTATAAACTAGTTCGCTAGCCTCTCCCAAGGCTTCAATTCCCTTCATCACTAGGTCTTTTTTCGGTTTAACTTTTCGACCGAGAATTTTATTTATTTCTGATTCCGAATCTTTTATCCAATCAAATCCCATTGGAATAACTATCATTTGAAACCAGAGCTGTTCACCTTGACGCAAAGAACCGCATAAATCCATTAAAGCGGCCATCGGATCTTTAAATTGCGTTTCGCTTGGCCCCATTTGATGCTCGAAATCTTTATAAATTTTAATTGGATAAACCCAGGACGAAGATTGCATAAACTCTGTTCCCCAGACATCATATTCCTCATCTGGATATCTTTGGGGAACATTTTCGGTATAATCATCCACTTCAGAAATTTCTGCGTCCGGATACTGCGAATAAACGGATGATTCAACTAAATTCCGATATTCCGCCGGCGTTCTAATTAAAAATTGCGTATAGCCCTCAAGACTAGCGACCTCATAACTAAAAGATTTCTGGAAATTACCTTCAAACCATTTCTCAAAAAAATTAATCGAACCGTGAGCGCCCGCTAAATAAGTAAACATGTTCTCTACCGCTTTTGGCGACTGCTCATTTCCTTTCGGGATATCGATTGCTAATAAAATATTTTTATGGGTCGCAGCCCACTTTTGTCTAACCCAAAAAAGATAAACCTGAAGGACGCCATAAATAAAAAATATTCCAATTACTATCCAGCCAAAATTAGCTATAAAAGCCCAAAACATTTGTTCTGGTTGCAAGGCTAAGAACCTATCTATTCCTGAAGTATTGATAACTATGTTCATATCTTAAATGTATGCGTACTATAAGATTTTATCATATAATCACAAAAAAAAGAAATCCGATATACAGTATCGGATTTCTTTGATTGCCTAATAATAGTAAACTAAATTTATTTCTGCCATTCTTTCAAACCATAAGTTCCGCGGCTGATTAAAACGTAGCGGTCATCAAGAATAAGCTCATTATGAACGGTCGCGGCATTAGCTTTTTTCTTATCAAATTTAACATCATTTATTTTACCAGCGATATCAGTAAAATGGAGTGGTTTACCTTCATGTTTTAATACTAAATAGATTTTATCATTAACAGTTTTCGGCTTGATTTCTTGCCAATCAGAAATTCCCCAATCACCATATTTATTCTGTTCGAGGTTTTTGGTTGATTGCATTAAAGAATAAAGAATCTTATTGCCATTAATTAATTCACCTTTATCTGGGAAAGTTTGGCTTTTAAAGACAGATTCAATATCTAGTCCGTCTGTTTTAGCAAAAGTTTCTTGGTTTTTACTATAAGTTTCAAGTTTTTTCAAAACATCCAAAACCTCCTCCGTTGTTAAAGTCTTATTTAAATCCCCAACTTTTTTTATTAAATCATCAGATAATTCCTCCAAATGAGGGACCTCGCTATTTTTCAATTTAAAAGAAGATGTAAATTTATCATTATTGTTTACTAATTCTAAATCATCCGACATCAACTTAGAAATCAAAAAATTAAAATGGTTTTTATAAGATTGACGGGTTTTTTCATCATCAGCTAAACCGGATTTAGCAGTATTTAACTCTAGAGAGATAACCGTTAGAATATCTAATAAATAATCGCGCTTAATCAAACCGCCATGTTCTTCTAATAGTTTATAAACAGCTTGCTTCAAAGATGATATATCGCCCTCTAAGCTTTCTAATTTTTTTATTTTTCTAATACTAGCGGCTTCAATTTGTCTAACTCTTTCTCGAGTAAGCTTATGTAAGCTGCCAATTTTCTCAAGAGTCTCGCTTTTATCACCCTTTAAACCAAAACGACGAGTTAAAACATCACGTTCTCTCTCAAGTAGTTCAGAGAAAATGGAGTTAACAATGTTTAGGGCATCTAAACGTCCTAATTCTTCGCTTTTGGCCTCTTTAATTATTTTTTCTAGTAAATTTTCCATATAAAAAAATAAAGCTTTCGATTTATTATTTAAAGATTATTCTATCCAAACTCTAATTAATCTATCATATTATTTTATATTAGTCAAGACTTTAAGACGCGAACTATATTTGGATACTGTTTTAAATTAAATTGCTCTAATATAAGGGAAAAAACAAACATCACGACAACTCTAGCAATTACTACAAATTTGCTCTTAAAATTCTCATTTTTAAAATGTTTGACAAAAAGGAGATGTTGGTTCTTAAATGACCAAGCTCTTACTTGCTTACTAGTTTGACGTCTATTTAGCAAAGATTGAGATATGCCCTTCCCATAAAAAGCGGCCGTTCTATCATGATAGGCTAAAGCTTCTGGAACAAGAGCCGATTTAAATCCAGCCAGGTGCAAACGATAGGCAAGATCACAATCTTCTTTATACATAAAAAATCTCGAGTCAAAATAACCGTATTTATCTTTAATGCTCTCTAAAGCGCTCAACCTAAAAAGTCCGATTGCGCCTGATGGGCCAATAATTTCCGTTTCATTATATTGGTCATTATCAATTTCTCCTTGGCCTAAATCATTGAATCTGAGGCCCGATTTAAGGCTTAAACCACAGGAATCAAGCTGTTTAGTTTGTTTGTGATTATTAAAATCCCAACGCAGTATCTTTGGACTCACAGAGGCTAAATCCTTATTGGTCTCCATTTTACTTAATAATTTTTCTATTGCATCTGGTTCTAACAAAACGTCAGGGTTTATCATTAAAAAATATTCTGCTTTAAGCTTCTTGGCTTGAGTGATTAAAACATTATAAGCCGAGCCGAAACCAATATTTTCTTTACTAGAAAAACTAATCATCTCATCAGGATGCTCCCGAACAAAGTATTCAAGCGCTAAACGATTAATATTATTATCTTGGCTACTATTATCAAAAGTTAAGATACGTTTATCCACAACCGGAAGAAAATTCAAAGAATGCCTTAAACTAGGCAAAAAATCGCCTAAATACTTGGCGCTAGAGTCATTATAAGTTACAAATCCGACTGCTAATTTCATACTTGACAAAAGTTTAATAAAAGTTTAAAGTTGGTTTATTAGTGTTTTATAGTACCTTTGAAACCGAGACGAAAGTCTCAAAAAAATCGCAAAATGAAAAACAACGGAAGTAATGGTAACGGCCAAAATGGCTTACCAACAGTAAAAAAGGTGGCTCTTGACGCAGCAGCAGAGACACAGGTTAACCAAGTGGTTAAAAACCTAATGGACCATTTGGACCTGAAAAAATTAACCTGCCCGGTAGAAACTCAGGATGAAATCCACCATTTCCTAATTAATGCTGGATATCAAAAAACTGCTGTTCGCCGAACCGACTGGAAAGCCCAAAAAGAAGCAGATTTTTTCATGGAATTTTCTTTCGATAACAGCATTATCGAGCACAAGAAAATTACCAGAACGGGTTTAATCTATTCTGAGCCAGTCGCTTAACCATTTTTTTAAAAAACTTCGCGGGGCCCTTCCTTTTCTGGGGTCCCGTTTTTTTATATCAGCATTTTCCCGTCTAATTTTTCCTTGGCAAAGTTCTGCGCTTTTAATAAACTATCAAATGTCCCCGCGTCGAGCCATTCCCCTTCAACCATCGCCACTTCAAGTTCACCTTTCTCTAAATACCAATTATTAACATCGGTAATTTCTAATTCTCCGCGAGCGCTAGGCTTCATACTCTTAGCTATTTCAACAATACGCTTATCATAAACATATAAACCGGTTACCGCGTAATTACTCAGATATTCTTGTGGCTTTTCAATTATCTTTTCCGCCTTCATGTCTTCACCAAATTTCACAACCCCAAATCTTTCTGGGTCAGGAACATGTTTCGCAAATATTTTGGCACCGCTTTTAAAATTCTTTAAATCTTCAGAAAAATCATCTTCAAATATATTATCGCCTAAAATCATCGCAACGTTTTCATTGTCAATAAAATTTTCCCCGATGATAAACGCTTGGGCTAGACCTTCCGGCTTATCTTGAATTTCGTAGGTGAATTTAACACCGAATTCTTTTCCGGAACCAAGTAAATTAAGATAATCGCCAGCACGTTCTGGTGAAACAATAATCATAATTTCTTTAATTCCCGCTTTAATAAGCGTATTAAGGGGATAATAAATCATCGGCCGATTATATATTGGTAACAATTGTTTACTAGTAATCTTGGTTAACGGACGAAGTCTTGTCCCACTACCGCCAGATAAAATTATTCCACGCATATTTTTATATTTTATATTTATTGTTTTTATTATTTTTTACTTACTATGTAAGTAATCTCTCAGCGCCTCTTGATAGGAACGTAATTTTTTTACCTTGTTATTTTGTAAAACAGAAAATTTAGGACGACGCGCCGCTCTATCTAAATTCTCGCCTCTAATTGGTCTAATTACAACCTCTAATTTAACTTGTCGGAAAAGCTCAAGCGCCCCTTCATACCAAGTAACTGCTCCTTCATTAACTAAATGATAAACACCATAAGGAACTCGGGCTGATAGCAAACGAGCGCTAGCCGCCGCTAAATCAGGCGTATAAGTAAAACAACTCAGTTCTTCGTTAACTACTGTCAATTCCTTTTTATTTTGCGCCAAAGAGAGCATAATGTCAAAAAAACTTGGCTTAGCTTGAGAGCTTTCGCCTTGTGGCCCAAACAATTTCGAAGTTCTAATTAAATAGTATTTCAGGCCTCTTTCTGCTTGATGAAGAATTTCTCTTTCTCCCATAAACTTAGTCTCGCCATACTTATTAATCGGGTTAGGCGTATCGCTCTCAGAAAATTCTTTTTTTGTTTCTAAACCGCTAAAAACATAATCGGTTGAATAATGAATTAAGACAAAATCAAGCCTTAAAGCTAATTCCGCTAAACTGGCCGGTAAGTCGCGATTAAGCGCTAAAGCTTCTAGATAGCTACTTTTGTCTTCACACTTATCAACCGCATTATAAGCAACACAATTAAATAAGATATCCGGCCTAATATCGCCAACAGTAGAAAAAAGCGCTTCTTTATCAAGCGCGTTAAAATCAGAGCGGTCAAAGGAGAAAACTTCATAATCTTGTTCTAAAACTTTAACCAATTGTGAGCCGAGATTACCTTGTCCCCCTAAAATTATTATTTTCATATTTATTATTTACGTTTGCCACTCTTTTTCTTGTCTCACTAAGAGTTCAGGAGCTTTTTCCGGTTCCGCCATTAGCTCAAAAACTATTTTCTCCATTCTAGCACCTTGTGAACCTTTTACCAATAAGACGTCTCCCTCTTTTATTCTATTTTGTAAAAAACGACCAGCCTCTTCTGAATTATCAAAATAAAAAAGATGCTCATCGCCCAGCCCGTCATCTTTAGCGCCTCTTATAAAATCGCGGGCTCTTTCGCCGACCGCGATTAAATAATCTATCTTTTCTTCGCTAATTTTCTTTCCAACTAAACGATGGCCTTCTTCAGTGTAAGAACCAATTTCTAACATGTCACCCATCACTGCATATTTATTGGCATTTTTATCGATACTAATGTGGCTTAAAATATCAATGGCGGAGATGGCTGCTTCCGGCGAAGAATTATAAGTATCATCTATTATAAATGAGTGTTTAATTCCCGGTAAAAGATTCATGCGTCCAATTGGTAAACTAAAATCAGAAAGAGCTGAAGCAATCTCCACTAAATTCATTTTAAAATATAAACCAACCGCCGCCGCCGCTAGAGCAGAATAAAGAGCCGGCTCGGACATAATATTTTTCATAAACACCGGAACGATTGAGCCCCGATTATTTAATTTAAAATTAATGCCTGAAAGTTCATACAAACCACGAGTAAAATTATAGACTATGTCTTGAGCCTTTAAATCAACACCATCTTTTAGGCCGTAGCTTAGAATACGAGCCTTACTAGTTTCAGCAATTTCTTTAACCGGTTCACTATCATAATTTAAGATAGCTAAACCTTGATTATCAAGTTTTTCTATCAAAACCTGCTTCTCTTTTTTAACATTTTGTAAATTTCCAAAATATTCTAAATGAGAATAGCTAACCGAAGTTACAATTGCAATATCAACTTGTACAATTGAAGTTAAATATTCCATATCCCCGGGACGATCAACGCCCATTTCTAAAATTAATACCTGAGGATAATGTTTATCTTTTATAAGTAAAAGTGAAATTATTTTTAAAATAACCCCTAACCAAGCATAAATATTTTTACCGGGCGATACGCAACCAATAATCGATAAAGGTAAACCAATTTCATTATTATAATTTTTAAAGCTTGTCCTCACATTCAACTTATTTTTTAAAACATGAAAAACGGCTTCTTTAGTACTGCTTTTACCAATTGAACCCGTAATACCAATGACTACCGGCTTATACTTTCGCAAAATAAGCTGAGCAGCAATCTTCAATTTTAGCTGCAATATCTTTCTCATATTTTCCTATCTAGTTTTTGGAACAGCATAATAATTTAACATAAAATCGGCGATATCTTTCCAAAGAGGAATGGCTGATCCTTCGGCGTATTGGACATCTTTCGGATTATCAATTTTAGTTAGCATCACAAAAGCAGGATTATCAATCGGGGCAATACCAATAAAAGTATGAACGTAATCGGTCGTACTGTATCCGCCCATCGTTGCCACTTGCGCCGTACCGGTTTTACCGCCAACAAAGTAGCCAGTAATAGCCGCTTTTTTAGAATGTCCATTTTCAACAACATTGACCAACATACCTGAGACCGTCGCGGCCGTTTTTTCTGAAATAATACGGCCAGATTGTTTTGGCGAAATATCATCCCGTTTACCATTAGCACGAATAATACTTTTAATAATATAAGGTTTCATCATCATCCCCTTATTAGCAATCGCTTGATAAGGCATAATCATTTGGAGCGGTGTAACCGCAATTCCTTGTCCGAAAGAAGCGGTTGCGGCATCAATTTCTCTCACCTTGCTTTTAAGCAAATTACCAATATTACCGGCGCTTTCTGAGCCTAATTCAATCCCGCTTCTTTCACCAAAACCAAATTTTTTAACATAATCAGCAAAAACTTTTGGCCCGACCTGCTTCATCGCAAAAATTGCTCCCGTATTAAGTGAATAATCCAACACTGTTGTCATATCAACTACGCCATGTGGGCCATAAGTCGAGTAATCTGAATTTTTAATTGGCTTCGGCCAACCGGTAATCATTATTTGCCCCTCATCTTTATAAATAGTAGACGGCGAAACTTTTCCCTGATCAATCGCAATCGCCATCGTTACTGTTTTAAAAACCGAACCAGGCTCATACTGATAATAAGCAGCCGGGTTATTATAATAAGAGATATCTTTTACTTCTTTAAAATTATTAGGATCAAAATCCGGTTCTGAACACATAGCAATAATCGCCCCCGTTTTAGGATTCATAATTATCACCGAACCGCCGGAAGCGCCATGTTTCTTCACCGCTTGTTTTAATTTTTCACAAGCATCAAATTCAATATTTCTATCAACAGTAAGGATTAAATCATTGCCCGCTTCGGGCTTAACATACTCCCTATCATTTACAATCATCATGTTTGATTTCACTCCTTTTTCCGTCTTCAGTGATCCATATTTACCAAATAACTCTTCATTAAAAAATTCTTCTAGACCATACCGTCCCTGACCTTCGCCATCAACATAAGTAACAAATCCTAAAATATGAGAAGCAATCTCATTTTCCGGATAATATCTATATTTTTGTAAATTGAAGCCAAGCCCAGGAATTAAAAATTCTTTTTCAGGATCACTCTTATATACCAAGCGCCCTAACTTTAATTCTAAATCCTCCGGGTTTATTAGGGCCGGAGAGGAAGTTGATGACGAGTCAGACGAAAGATAAGAATATAATTTAATAAGTTCTTCATCAGAAATTTTACTCATCAGCGGTTCATAAGGATCGCCCGGCTTATCAAGCTTTTTTAAATATTTAGCGATTAGCTCCTCCTTAGTAGAAGTAGCAATAACCTGTTCTGTTCCGCTTGCGTTTTCAGAAGAGGTCGCCTCTATCTTTGGTTTATCAAAAAAATTATAAAGTTTCTCCGCTATTACCTGGGGATAAAGAATATCTTTAGGAACAATAAAAAGCTCGGCAAAATCTTTATTAGTTGCAAGCGGATAAAGTTTTTCCACGCCATTTACTTGCTCACTTAAAAGTATTTTTCCCCGTTCCGGTTTAAGTTTGCTATAAACTTGATGCTGAGAAGAAGCCATCGCCGTATATAAATCAAATTGTCCGATTTGAACACTATATAATTTATATATCAAAGAGCCCATTAATAAAAAAATAACCGCCACGATAAGACGTAAACGATTACTATTTGCCGTCTCTCTAAGGGAACGGCCTTTGTCTTTAGAATCTCGCCACATAAAACTAACCGAATCTTATTTGAACTAACTATTTCTTAGCAACGATATGCCCTCCAGTCGATAGATACTCAATATTATTAATAGCAACCATATTTAATTTCTGTGCCCTGGAGTTTAAAGCATAATATGACTGAATAGAGTTTACTTGCTGTTCATTATCAATTTTTTCCGCTATTAAACTTGATGATTGGCCCTTAAGCTCTTGCAAAACAAAACCTTTAACGGTTAAATCACTAATTCCGATAAGATAAGCAAACCCTAGAGAAGAAACTATCGTAAATAGAAAAAAATTAAAAATTCTTAAATTTAAAGAATGTTTATTTGATTTTGGCTTTAACTGAGCATTGTAGCAATTTACAATCTTGGTCATAAGACTTCTAATAAAATTATATTAATTTAAAAATTATCAAATTTACACTTAAACTATTTTTTCCGCTATCCGCAACTTAGCGCTTCTAGATCTAGGATTTTCGGCCGACTCTTGCGCACAAGGGATTAAAGGTTTTTTGGTTAAAATTTTTATATGTTCGTCGCCTTTGAAAAACCATTTTACTATTCTATCTTCACCGCTATGAAAAGAAACGACTGCTATTTTTCCACTTTTCTTTAATAGTTCAACTGCTTGAGGTAAAACTTCTGCTAAATTTTTAAGTTCCGTATTTGTTTCCATGCGTAGAGCTTGAAAGATCCTAGTCGCCGGATGGATTTTAGTTCTAAAACGAAGTGGGATTTTATCTTCAATGATGTGTACTAAATCAGAGGTTTTTTCTATTTTTTTATTTTTCCTTGCTTCAACAATGGCTTTAGCAATTTGATAGGCCATCTTTTCTTCGCCGTATTCTCGAAAAATTCTAGTTAATTCAAGTAAGGAATAATTATTTATAATCTGCACGGTATCATTTTCTGATTTTGAGCCAAAGGACATATCCAATGGTCTCTCGCCCTTAAAAGAAAACCCTCGGTTTTCATCATCTAATTGAAAAGATGAAAGCCCAAGATCAAAAACTATACCATCAAATTTCTGCTTAGCACCAAAACTCTTAGAAATAATCTCTTTTAAATTTTTAAAATTACCCTGAACTAATACAATATTTTCTAATTTACTATCTTTTATTTTATTCTTAGCATTTTTAAGTGCATTCTTATCAAGATCAATTCCTAAAATCTTTCCCTTGCTTCCGACTTTTTTTGCGAGCGCCATCGTATATCCTGCACCGCCCAGCGTACAATCAATAAATACCCCGCCTGTTTTTGGATTAAGTGCTTCCATTACCTCGCTTAGCATCACCGGGATATGATTATATTCCATATGCTATATTCCTAAATCCCCCAATTCTTCCGCGATTGCATTACTATTTTTTTCTGATTCTAACTTATATTTATTCCAAGCAGATTCTTCCCAAATTTCTAAATGATTATATAAGCCAGCAACAATAATTTTCTTTTTTAAACCAGAAAATTTTCTTAAATATTCAGGTAAAGTAATTCTTCCCTGATTATCAAATTCAACATCCATCGCACCGGCTAACATATGACGAGCAAAGGCTCGTGCTTTTGCTTGACTTAAAGGTAGAGAGGCAAATTTTTTAGCAATAATTTCAAATTGTTCTTTTGAATATAAAAATAAGCAGTTATCTAAACCCTTAGTAACAACTGCTCCTCTTTTTAAGATAATCCGAAATTTAGCCGGAATAGCTAAACGTCCTTTTTCATCTAAACTATGATTGTATTCTCCAATAAACATACGCTAACAAAAAAATTATTTTTATGTTTCACCTCGCTTCCCCACAATTCACCTTACAAGTACAATTATACACCACCGCTCCCCGATGGTCAACACTTTCATTTAGCCTAAAATAAGAGAAAAAACAACAAAAAAAGCTACTTATCAACAAGCAGCTTTTTTAATTAAATATTTTTTGACAAATTTGTAAAAAGTTTTCAACAGCTAATGCACAAGGGGTTTTGCCTTACCAATATTAGGTTCGGCGTTATAAATTGGTTCAACAATGGAATAGCCGGAAAATTTCTTAGGGATTTTAATACCCGACTCCGCCTCAACCGGAATCCCTAAAGCATACCCCAGCGCGTTAGCAGTGACAACGCCAATGCGTAAAGAGGTAAAACTCCCGCCATAATTAGCAACCACTATTTTTTTAAGTTCACTTAATTTTATTTTTTTAGCAAGTAACAATTTATCAATCGCCGGCAATAACTTTTCTGCTTGGCTCTTACCCGCTTTGAATTTTTTTTGTGCTATTTTTTTGGGGCCTCTAGAAAGTGAGATTATTACTTCATCATAAGAAGCGGTATTAATATAAAGAGTCATAATTATTTTTTATATTCCTTAATTATTTTTTTTAATTCTTGGAGATTACTAACAGCAACTAACTTTTCGCGCATTTTACTAGCGCCTTCTAAGCCCTGAACATACCAAACCAGATGCTTTCTAAGTTCAATAAGTGCATTTTCACCTTTTGTTTTTTTTGCCTCTTTAGCTTGTTCAATAATTAGCTTAAATATTTGCGTTAGTTTTAAATCAATTTGTTTATTTTTCTTTATTTCTTTAAAAAGCCAAGGTCGACCCAGAACTCCTCTTGCTAAACCTAAACCATCGGCCTTACTTTCTTTTAACGCTTCCTGGGCGGTTATTAAACTATTAATCCCGCCATTAGCTAGAATAACCCCGGAAAAATATTTTCGAGCCGCTGAAATAATTTTAAAGTCACAAGCACCAGCGAATCCCTGATTTAAAGTTCGGCCATGAATCATTACAGCTGAAATTGGTAAATCAGAAATATTTTTTAGAAAATCTAAAGCGCTAACATCGCCCGACTTAGATCTAATCTTAATTGAAACTGGTAAATCAGTCGCGCTTAAAACTGCTTCAATTACCGCTCGCGACTTAGCTAAATTTTTCATCAAATCCGCGCCAGCTCCTTGTTTAATAATTTTACTAACCGGACAACCAAAATTAATATCAATCCCATCCGGTCTTACTTTATCATTTATAATTTTAGCGGCAGCAGCAAAATGTTCCGGCTTAGAACCAAACAGCTGTATTACATAATATCTTTCTGCCCGCCTATTAAAATTCATCAATTCTAGGGTAGGATTTTTATCCTGCTTACCTTTTTTCTGTATACCAATTCGATCGCTATAATATAAAGCCGTCGCTGAAACCATTTCGCTATATAAAACATCAGCGCCATATTTTTTACAAATACGGCGAAAAACTGAATCAGTAAACCCAGCCATCGGCGCTAAAGCTAAGATAGGCTTACCGGTTGATTTTAATTTTTGCCAAAAATTGTTTTTCTTCATTTTAATTCTTTTCCAACTTTTTAATTCTTTTTCAACTTTTGTCCCTCAGAAGTATCTTCGACCAAATAACCGGCCGCCTTTATTTCGTCTCTTAATTTATCGGAGGCTTTCCAGTCTTTATCTGAACGGGCCTGAGTTCTTTTTTCGACTAATTTTTTGATGTCTGGAGGCAAGAAAGATGAATCTGCATTAGAATTAGCATAATTAGCCGCCTTATCAAAACCAAGGCCTAGCACCTTATCAAAATCCAGAACCGTTGCCAACTTATCGGCTGGACTTAATTTAGCCTTAAAAACAGACGCTAAAACTGCTAAAGCTTTCGGGATATTTAAATCATCATTTATCGCTAATAAAAATTTAGCTTTAAATTCGGAGTTAATTTTACCTTTTTTACTTCCTAAAAAAGCGACTTGCTCCATCAACTTATCTAGCCCTCGCACTGCTTGACGCAAATTATCTTCACTATATTCCATTGGCTTGCGATAATGGACTTGGGAATCAGCAAAACGATAAACTAGGGGGTTTAAATTTTTACCGATTAAAGCTTTATCAAGCGTTAAAAAACCATCTTCGCTTTTTGCCATTTTCTTTCCACCCTTAATATTTAAAAAAGCGCCATGCAGCCAATAATTAAAAAACTTATTTCCAGTTGCCGCTTCTGACTGGGCAATTTCATTAGTATGATGAATATTTATATGATCTATTCCGCCGCAATGAATATCCAATTGTTTTTTTAGAAATTTTAAACTCATTGCTGAGCACTCAATATGCCAACCCGGAAAACCAATTCCCCAAGGAGAAGCCCATTCCATTTGTCGTTGTGAACCTTTAGGGGAAAATTTCCATAAAGCAAAATCCGTTAGATTTTTTTTCTCAGGATTTTTTTCTACTCGTGCGCCCTCTCTTAATGTTTCTAACGGCAAATGACTTAATTTATTATAATTTTTAATTTTTGAGGTATCAAAATAAATTCCATCACTTGTTTTATAGGTATAGCCTTTTTTTTCTAGGACGTTAATCATTGAAATCTGCTCGGGAATATTATCGGTCGCTCTGCACCAAATATTTGGTTCCTTAATATTTAATAACTCCAAATCTTTTTTAAAAGCAGTTGTATAAAGTTCGGCAATTTCCCAAGCATTCTTCCCCTCTCTTTTAGCGCCCAGTTCAAGCTTATCCTCTCCCATATCCATATCACCGGTTAAATGACCGACATCGGTAATATTCATAACGTGATTAACCTTATACCCATTATATTCTAAAACACGTTTCAAAAAATCTTCAAATAAGTATGTGCGTAAATTACCGATATGAGCAAAATTATAAACAGTCGGTCCGCAGGTATACAAGCCCACTCGTTTTTTACTGATGGGGTTAAAAAGCTCTTTTTTGCGACTGAGCGTATTATATAAATATAATTCTGGCATAGAACTTAAATATTATTTAAACAAAACTGGAATTTTTATAGAAGCGTCGTGTTCCGGAAGTCCTGATGGATTGTCTTTGGCTATTACTAAATAACCACTCGTGGCCGTTGTACTAAATTCTAGAACCGATTTAAACGGGACAAATTCGGACGTCATCCAATCACTTTGCGCTTGTCCGTAGCTCGCGATAATCATGTCGCCATTTTTAGTAATTAATTTAACTGGGAGGGTTGCTTCAAAAAACCAATTACCTCTAGCTCTTCCTTCGACCGTTAAAGGAGAAACGACTACTTCTCCAAGCATCGGTTTATTAACTACTACTTCAGAGCTGGTCGCATTTTTTGGTTCAACTACATTTTCCGGCTCAACTGCATTTTTTGGCTCAACTATTTTAGGCTCAATCATAATTTCTGGCAATACAATTACTTCAGGTGCAGGAGCCACTTCTACTTTTGGTGCTACTAAAGCATAATATTCTCTAGGCAACAAACGCAAAACCAGAGCCGATAGAATAACCACTAAAAAGACTAATAATAAAAAATTCTCTTTTTTCATATCTTTTATTTTAACATATCTAGCAGAAATAATCACGAAATCATAAGATAATCCTTATTAAAAGAAAAACCCGCCTTTTTCAAAACGGGTATTTACTTTAGTTTAAAATTTTCCTGAGAGGGTGGTTAAGCGAAGGCTTCTGCTAAATTATTGTGTGTCATTTTAAAAATGCTCACTATTTTCTGCGCCTGTGGCTTTGGTAAATAACTGATTAAGAGAAGAAAATCGTTAATTTCATGTAATTCTCCTAATCGAGCGGATTTTAAATGCTCTCTGCAGGCATCATCACCGCAACAAAGCAATTTGTTATTTACTGGGCCATAATCAGGAAAAAGAAAAAATTTTACTTTTGCCTTCTTGCAATAAGGACAATTCTTTGTAGAATCAAGTGCTTTAATTTTTTCAAGTAAGCTTTCAATCGCTAATTGCAATCGATTATTCACTTGCCCGGGCTTTTGTTTTTCAAAAAAAACCTGATAAAGCGTTGCGATGTGAATCGGATTATTTAAAAATACCGATTCAAGTGGAAAATATTTATATTTACCACTTCCAAAAACATAAGAATTATTTTTCATGCTAGCTAGATAAATGGTTTTGAAGAACTACCTTCTTATTAACACTTTCCTTAAAAAAAGTAAAGAAAAAAGGGCCAAAGTACGCAAGCACTTCGACCCTCAAAAAATTCTGGAGATGTAATTCTTAATGGTTCTGTAATCGCCATCTTAATAACACCCTCCAGTGTGTTGGTCCTTTTTTTCTTTCTTTTTTGTTCCTTTCCCAAAGAACCAACCATGCACCTTTCCTAATAAAACCAATTAATCGCTAAAATAATATAGCATTAATAAAAAAATATGTCAAGTGATGATTCAGCAATAACCAGCTTAACGCGATAAATCATCCCTAATTTACTTTATTTTAAGATATTATATGCTAAAATCAGCCAAATATGCTATAATAAACTATATGTTAAATTTAGAAACTGAACATAAATTCTTCAAACTCGGTTACAATCTTATTGGCGGAGTTGATGAGGCTGGACGCGGTCCTTTAGCAGGTCCAGTGGTAGCGGCTTGCGTTGTTATTGGCCCCGATTTTAAAATAGAGCCGGGCGATTTAGAGCTAGTTGCTGACTCAAAAAAACTTTCCGCTAAAAACCGAGAAAAAATATTTAAAGCCATTAGAGAAAAAGTGTTGGCTGTAGAAATTGGAATAGTAAATAATGAAGATATTGATAAAATAAATATTTTACAAGCGAGTTTTTTAGCGATGCGCCGGGCCATTAAAAAGTTAAGGGTACAGCCGGATTATATTTTGCTTGATGGTGGTTTTAAAATTCCTAAACTTGATAAACCACAAACGGCTATTATTAAGGGCGATGCGACTGTTTGGGCGATTGCCGCCGCCTCTATTATTGCTAAAGTGAGCCGTGATTGGCTGATGAGTGAATTTGATAAACAATATCCAGAATATTTATTTGCTAAACATAAGGGTTACGGGACAAAAGATCATTTAGAAAAAATCAAAGAATACGGCGCCTGTCCTATTCATCGACTATCTTTTGCTCCCCTAAAAACTACTCAATCAAAAAAGGCTACTTGAAAAAGTAGCCTTTTGTATTTTTATAATTTGAAGTATTTATCTACCATCCACCAGACGATCCACCGCCGCCAGACGATCCACCGCCAAATCCGCCAAATCCGCCACCCCCACCAGAGCCACCGCTGCCTGGAAAAATCCAAAATCCACCGTCTTTTTTACCTACCTTAGGTTGAGGTAAAACTCGTGAAACTAGATAATCAAATATCAAACCAGTAAGCGCTAGCCCAATCGGTAAGAAGAGAAAATATAATAAAGCGCGAAAAAATATCACCGCGATAATCAAGCCAAAGATTAAACCGATTAATCCACCTTCCCACCAAGATTTGCTCTTAGCTAAAAATCTTCTTAGGGCGGCGAGCAAATAAAAGCCAATCATAATCACAGTAAAAACCGTATCGAAATTTATATTTTTAAAACCGCCGATTGAATTACTAATTTCTGCTTGATATTCCCCTCTCGTCGCCAAGATAATTTGATCAACTGCTTTATCTATCCCGCCATAATAATCATTATTTTGAAAAGCCGGTTTTAAGGTTTTATTAATAATTTGATAAGCAGTCGCATCTGGAACCGCACCTTCAAGGCCATATCCAACTTCCAGGCGCATTTTTTTATCATCAAGAGCAATGAGTAGCAAAAGGCCATTATCTTTTTTTGCCTTACCGATTCCCCATTCTTCAAATAATTTATTCGCGAAATTATCAACCGTATCACCATCTAAACTTTTAATTATTACTACTGAAATTTCATTGCTACTTGCTTTATCAAATTGGCTTAATTTATTTTCTAAAGAAGTCTTCTGCTCCACGCTAAAAACATTAGCATAATCATTTACAAAGCCCGTCGGTTTGCCTAGACTAAAATAAGCCTGAGCCGGAAGGCTAGCGCCAATAATAAATACTAAGCTTAAAATGAGAAAAAAGCGTTTTAACATGAAAGGATTATTACTCAAGCAAAACGGTTATTTGTTTAGTTCTAGATTTACCTTAGGAGCATTCTCAGAACCATCAGCTGATTGAAAATAAATTTTTTCAGCAAATCCTAATGATCCAGCAATTAAACTAGTTGGTAAACGTTTAATCATTACATTAAACAATCTAACTTGATCATTAAAACGAGTACGTTCAACACTTACGCGATTTTCCGTTCCTTCAAGTTGCGCCATCAAAGTTTGAACAGTTTCAATTGATTTTAATTGCGGATAATTTTCCATAATAACCAATAATCTTCCTAGAGCACTTTCAACTTGTCCAGCGGCAGCAACCTTGTCATTTCCACTAGCTGCACCAGCATAACGCGTTCTCGCATCGGCCAAAGCCGTAAAAACTTCTTGTTCTTGCCCCATCGCGCCCTTAACTGATTCAACTAGATTTGGAATCAAATCTAAACGACGTTGATATTGAACTTCAACTTGCGCCCATTGATTATCAACGGCCTCATTAACAGTTACTAATTTATTATAAGACATCCAAAACCAAGCGCCGATGATGACCACGACGGCCAAAACGGCAATAAGCCCTTTTTTCATAATTTTTTAATTTTAAATAAAATAAATTTAAATTTTGTTTTTACTATTATAGCACAGAAAAGCTAAAAAATAAAGAGCCGTAAAAATTGCGACTCTCTATACATATCTATATATTCGAAGGTGACCATAATTTATCTCTTAGCTTTAGCTCTATCATTTTCCGTTAAGAATTTTTTACGCATTCTGATACTTTTTGGAGTAACTTCAAGATATTCATCATCGTTTATAATACTTAATCCTCTTTCAAGACTAAGTTCCCAGGGCGGAGTAAGAGTAATCGCTTCATCAGATCCGGAAGCTCGAACATTAGTTAACTTCTTTCCCTTAATCGGATTAACCGCTAAATCATTGCCTTTAGCAACGTTACCGATTACCATGCCTTCATAAACTTCAGTGTTAGGATGAATATATAAAACACCTCTATCTTGTAAATTCCATAAAGAAAAAGCTAACGCTTTTCCGGTTACCATAGAAACCATGGAACCAAGAGCTGATCTTTCAATGTCTCCAGCCATTTCTCTAAACCCTAAAAAATGCGAACATAAAATACCTTCACCCCTGGTATCAACTACAAACTCTTCACGATAACCGAGTAAACCTCTGGTAGGAATAGCAAAAATAATTCTAGTTTGGCCATTATGAGTTTTTAAATCCGTCATTTGACCACGACGTTTAGACATCTTCTCGATAATAACGCCCGATGATGCTTCCGGAATATCAATACTCGCTTCTTCAAAAGGTTCCATCTTCACGCCATTTTCCTCTTTAACAATAACTTGTGGCTGTGAAACTTGAAGCTCAAAGCCTTCACGGCGCATGTTCTCAAGTAAAACAGCAATATGAAGTTCTCCGCGGCCATAAACCTTATAAGAATTCATATCAGAAAAATCAATCTTCAAACCAACGTTAACTTCTAATTCTTTTTCTAAACGTTCTTTAATTTGACGATTAGTAACATATTTCCCTTCTCTTCCGGCCAAAGGTGAATTATTAACTAAAAAACTCAAACAAATAGTCGGCTCATCAATATTAATTGCCGGCAAAGGAATCTGATTAGCTAAAACACAAATAGTTTCACCGATATAAATATCAGGTAAACCGGCGATTAAAACGATATCACCAACTGAGGCTTCTTGAACTTCAAGTCTCGCTAGGCCTTTGAAAGTATATAGTTTAGTAACCTTTCCGGTTCTATCTTTATTGGCTAAATTTTTTACCATTACTTGTTGGCCACTTTGAATTTTTCCTTGATAAATTCTAGCAATCGCACAACGACCTAAAAAATTATCATAAGCTAAATTAAAAGGCTGAGCAAGCAATGCTTCTTCAGAAGCGCTCGGGTTAGAAGCCGGTAAAACATGAGTTAAAATTGTATCTAAAAGAGGATCGAGATTATCAGCTAATTCATCGGCTTTCAGCCCAGCAAATCCGCCCTTACTAATCGTATAGACGACTGGAAAATCTAGCTGTTCATCATTAGCCCCTAAATCTAGAAATAATTCATAAACCATTTCAGAGACTTCAGCTGGTCTAGCAGCTGGTTTATCTACTTTATTAATCACAACAATCGGCTTAAGACCCAACTCTAAAGATTTTTTCAAAACAAACTTAGTTTGCGGCATCGGACCCTCTTGGGCATCAACAACTAAAAGAACGGAATCAATCGAACGCAAAACACGTTCGACTTCAGAACTGAAATCAGCGTGGCCTGGAGTATCAACAATATTAATCTTGGAATCCTTATAAAAAAGACTAGCGTTTTTCGCATAAATAGTGATTCCTCTTTCTTGTTCGATGGAGTTGCTATCCATCGTCGTATTATCAGTAACCATCCCGGTTTGGCGCAGAAGTGAATCAGTTAAAGTTGTTTTACCATGATCAACGTGAGCGATGATGGCGATATTTCTTATTTCCATAAATTTCTTAGATAAAAAGCTAAAAAAGCCGTAAACGGCAAACACAAAACGCGACCGTTAGCCGCGCTTTATGACGAACTCACCTATATAATACGTGGTTTATTGTTTTATGTCAAGGGAAAAATCTCTTCCTTCCCCGTTTTCATGTCTTTAATCTTATAGTTTCCTACTTTATTTTCTTCTGTCCCTAAAATTATTACTTTATCAAACTCTTTTTTATTCGCGAATTCTAGCGCTTTAGTCATTTTTTGCTCCTCTAAACCGGAAAATACATTTAACCCAGTCGCTCGTAATTGTTTAGCTAGTTTTCTAGAAGCTAGGGCTAATTCCGAAGACAAAAGCGGTAAATAATACTTCTCCTTAATACCATATCGGCTCTTGCCTAAGAGTTTCCAATTTTCTAAAAATATTTTAGTGATTTCATCTCCAGGAGCAAAACCAACGGCCGGAAAATTCTTTTCCCCGAAAATTTCCGCTAAACCATTATAGCGACCGCCGCCGAACATGGAACGATTATTGCTCTCCGGATATTTATCAACTGCTTCAAAGACTAGGCCATCATAATAATCAAAACCGCGAATAACTGATGGATCAAATTCTATAAAGTCTCCATAACCAAGATCATCTAATGATTGCATAACTCGGCTCACTTCTAAAAATCCAGCGTTATCCTTTAAATCTGGTAATTTATCGGCTAACTCTTCTAAGCTACGACAAGACATAAATGACTCTAAAATAACAACTGCTTCTGATTTTAGTCCAACCGCTAATAAACGTTCTCTAAGCGCTGTTAACGGTAATTTCTTCCATTTATCCAAAGTTCTAACAACTTCTGCTTTACTCTCTGCTTTTAATTTTCCCGCTCCAGATAACTCTAAGACGCCATCGATTAAACGGCGGCTGCTTAAGTGCAACGAAAAAGCGTCAGCAGGTGGATCAAATTCTAGAACTAAATCTAGGGCTAAACATAGGATTTCAATATCGGACGCTTCATCGGCGCTTCCAAAAATATCGCAATTAAGTTGCCAAAATTCACGATTGCGTCCACGTTGTGGTTTTTCATTGCGCATAAAATTCGCAATCGAAAAATACTTCAGAGGTTTAGGACTAGAAGCATAGACTTTAGAAACCATTCTCACAACCGATGGCGTCATCTCAGGGCGAATAGAAAGTTCACGCCCACCCAAATCACTAAAAGTAACTAACTCTTTTCCGCCAACATCTTCGCCTGATTTCGCACGATAAATTTCCGCACTCTCAACGATTGGGGTTAGATATTCTTCAAAACCATAGCGAGAACAAACAAGGCGCCAAGTATCGAAAATGTATTTTCGAATTGCGAACTCTTCTGGCGGCCAATCACTAGTTCCCTTCGGTTCCTGTTTTGATAAAACTTTAGGCATATTTTTTAGCCTTTAAAGGCTCTTAGCTATTATTTCTAGCTTTATATTACTATTTTATTCTCTTTTTCGCAAATTTTCGCAAGTCAAGAATTAAAAGCTCGTTTTATTTTTTATTTAAAAAAAACTTAAATCGAATTTAAGCTGTCTCCGTTATAATTTAAAGATAATAAAACAAAAAAATAATATGAAAATTCTTATCATCGACGACGAAATAAACATCCTCGAATTTCTCAAAAAAGGCTTAAGCGCCGCCTCGTTTTTAGTCGAAACCGCCGAGGATGGCGAAAGAGGCGCTTTTATGGCTAGAACTGGTAGCTACGATTTAGTGATTCTCGATAATTCATTACCTAAACTTTCTGGTTCTGAAGTTTTAAAAGAAATTAGAAAAGAAAAAAATCATATTCCGGTTATCATGTTAACAATTAAATCGGAAATTCAAGATAAAGAAGAGGCCTTTAGTCTTGGAGCCGACGATTATTTAACCAAGCCATTTTTATTAGAAGAACTTTTAATAAGAATGAAAGCCCTTTTAAGGCGCCCGCCAAAAATTGAAAGTTTAGTAACTAAAATAGGAGATTTAACTTTTAACTCAGGCTCCGGCTGTTTTAAACGAGGCGGCCGAGAACTATATTTAACTAGGCGTGAATATTGTTTACTAGAATATCTTTTAAAACGTAAAAATGAAATTGTTTCTCGCGGTGAAATTCTAGAAAATGTTTGGGATTATAATGCCGATCCTTTTTCTAATTCCATTGAAACTCATATTAATAGTTTGCGGCGCAAGCTTAACGCCGGAAAGCATCTCAATCTTATCCATACTTTTTCCGGGCGCGGTTACAAATTAGCCCTCAAGAAAATGAGTTAAGAGACGGACTTAAAAAATTTTTTACCTTTTATTTTTTCCGGTAAATATTCCTGATTGGTGTCGTCTTGAAGCGGGGTATACTTGTAATCTTTACCATACCCTAAATCTTTCATCATTTTAGTCGGAGCATTTCTTAAATATAGTGGAACCGGTAAATTACCACTTTTTTCTATTTCCATTTGCACGCTGGTTAAAGCTTCATAAACCGCGATACTTTTAGGCGACTTTGCTAAATAAACAGCGCAATGAGCTAAATTAACGACGCATTCCGGCAAGCCAGTGCGCAAACAAGCGTCATAAGCGACTGTAGCGAGCATGAGGGCGCTATTATTGGCTAAACCGATATCCTCTGAAGCGAATCTAATTAAACGACGAGCGACGTAAAGAGGATCCTCTCCAGCGCTTATCATCCGAGCTAAATAATAAATCGTCGCATCGGGGTTATTACCACGCATTGATTTATGAAGAGCGGAAATTAAATTATAATGTTCGTCTCCCTTTTTATCATATAATAGTCCCGGCTTATTAATAATATCTTTTATAAGCTGAGCAGAAATTTCTCCTTTATGCTCAGTAGCGCTTTCTAAAATACTTAGCGCTTTGCGCGCATCACCATTAGCAACTCGAGCAATTAAACCCATTATTTCTTTAGTCAATTTTATACCCAATTGTTTAGCGGCTGACTTAATAATTTTTTCCAAATCTTCAGGCGGTAAAGCTTCTAAGACTACTAACTTCACGCGCGACAAAAGAGCGCCATTAACTGCGAAACTCGGATTTTCAGTCGTTGCGCCGATAAGCGTTATCGTTCCATTTTCAACTTGAGGTAAAAGGGCGTCTTGTTGAGCCTTGTTCCAACGATGAATTTCATCAATAAATAAAATAGTTTTTTGACCTAATCTTTTCCCTTCCTTGGCCCGATCAACCACTATTTTCAGATCTTTAACGCCGCTAGTAGTTGCACTAAATTCAACAAATTCCGCTTTAGTTTCCGAGGCGATTATAAAAGCCAAGGTCGTCTTCCCGCTTCCGGGCGGACCCCAAAAAATTAAAGATGGGACTCTATCTTCTTTAATTGCTTGATAAAGCCAGGTTTCTGGTCCGATAGATTTTTCTTGACCGATAAATTCCGCTAGATTTTTAGGACGGAGATGGGCGGCCAAAGGGATATGATAAGTCATAATTTAAATATAACATTTGACGATATAAAAGCAAAGGCGTATAATTTAAGTACCTACACCCCAGGTGTTGGTATAAAATGAATTTAAATATAAAAATATTAATATGAATCCAGACAAAAAAGAAATTTTAATTAATTTTAAAAAAGCTAAAAGCTTAATGGACAAGCTTTTAACGATGACCGAAGAAGGAGAATACTGTGTTGATATCATGCAACAAAACTTAGCGGCTATCGGACTTTTAAGATCAGCTCATCAAATGCTTTTAGGAAGGCATCTCAACACCTGTTTTAAAAATGCGATGGCTTCAAAAAATGAAAAATTAAAAACCAAGATGCTGGACGAAATACTCAAAGTAAATAAATTATCTTCTAAATAAAATAAAAAAAATAGCGATAAAATATATGAAGAATAAACTTATTATTCCGATTGCGGGTTTGCATTGTAAAGCCTGCGAAATACTAACTGAAGATAGTCTAAAAGAAATAAAAAATGTTGAAAAAGCTAAAGTAAATCATCGAACCGGCTTGGCAGAAATAACATATGAAGGTGAGGCGCCAAAATTAGAAGATCTTGCCGCTAATTTAAAAGCAGCCGGATACGATCTAGGAGATACACTTTCAAAATCAGCGCAAAAAAAAGATTTTAGTTATTTCATCTCAATTTTTGCGGGAGTAATAATTATCTATTGGTTATTAAATAAATCTAATGTTTTAGATTTTGGCGGACTACTCAAAGGTGATTTTTCTTGGCCGCTAGCTATTTTAGTCGGGCTGGTCGCCGGAGTTTCGACTTGTTTAGCGTTAGTTGGTGGTTTAGTTTTTAGTCTTGCTACTAATTATGCTAAAAATCATCCCGAGGCTAGCAGTAAGCAAAAATTTATTCCTCATGTTATTTTCAATCTCGGAAGAATAGTCGGCTTCTTCTTGCTCGGTGGGATTTTGGGCTTACTCGGATCTACTTTTAAAATGTCACCGATCTTAAATTCTATAATTGCTTTAATCATCGGTCTCGTTATTCTTGTTCTCGGCTTAAAACTTTTAGATATTTCTCCAAGCTTAAATAGATTTGATTTTTCTCTACCAAAAAGATTCGGTAAAATAGTTAAAATTGAAAGCCCCTTGCTACTGGGGGCTCTAACTTTTTTTCTTCCTTGTGGCTTTACACAAGCGATGCAGGTTTACGCTCTAGGAACGGGAAGCTTTGTTGAGGGCGGATTAATAATGGCTCTCTTTGCCTTAGGAACAGTCCCTGGGTTACTAGGCATCGGTGGGATTAGCGCCTTAGCTTCCAAAAAAAAGTCAAAAAATTTTTTTATTATCGCCGGCGTATTTATTGTTGCTTTTGGTTTATTTAATTTAGTAAACGGTTATCGTTTATTTAGAATTTCTGCTCCCTCAATGTTTAATACTATTTCAAATAACCGCGAAAATAAATCTAATCCAGCAAAAAATAATAATCTTAATCTAGAGATGGAAAACGGCGTAAGAGTAATTCGGATGCAAGAAACTAATCGCGGTTATATTCCTAATTCTTTTGTTATTCTAAAAGGACAGCCGGTCAAATGGGTAATAGATGCCAAGGCGCCTTATTCTTGTGCGAGCGCGATAGTTGTCCCTTCTTTGGATATCCAAACAAATCTAAAAGCGGGAGAAAATATTATCGAATTTACTCCATCTGAGAAAGGAACGATAAGCTTTTCTTGTTCGATGGGAATGTATACTGGTAAATTTTTAGTAGTTGAAAACGAAGCCGATCTGCGTTAATTAGCATCCACTAATCAGTTTTGTTTTCACGATGTAAATATTTAATAAGATTTTTTCCAATTTCAAAAACGATAATACTCAAGCAGCCATAAGCTATCACAAAAATCCAATCAATTAAAGTTAAAGGAACCGTGCTTAATAAACGATTTAAAGTCGGGATATAAACGGAAGCAAAGATTAAGGTCGCTCCCAAAAAAGTAGAGTAAACTAAAAACTTATTAGCGAACGGCTTGGATTTAAAGATGGATTGCTTTAAACTTCTAACTGCATAAATATAAAACATCGTGCTGAAACCTAGGGCAGCAAACATTACCGTTCTTGCTAAAACAAGATCACCGATAAATTTAAAGTAATAATAAAATAAAGATAAAGCAATAATATCCATAATAATCGCGTAAAAAGCGATTATTTTTTGGAGATCTTTAGTAAGTAGTGGTTGACTCTTACTTCTCGGTTTATCTTTCATAACGTCATAACCTGAGACATCAAAAGCGAGACTAGCCGCTGGTAAGGGATCTTCTATTAATTTAATCCATAAAATTTGCACCGGTAAAATCGGTAATGGCCAACCAACCAAAACTGTTGTTCCAATAATCACCATCTCTTGAAAACAATCAGTAAATAAATAGAGAATTACTTTCTGAATATTATTAAAAGTAATTCGCCCTTGTTTAACCGCCTCAACAATAGTTAAAAAACTATTATTGAGTAAGACCAAATCAGCTGTTTCCTTAGCCACATCCGTTCCGTTTCCGATTGCAACTCCGATATCAGCTTTTTTTAAAGCCGGTGAGTCATTAATACCATCGCCCGTCATAGCAACAACCTTCCCTATTTCTTGAAAAGCATTAACTATTCTTAATTTATGATGAGGAGAAACACGGGCGTAGAGTCTAATATCTTTTATGCGCCGTTTTAATTCTTCATCGCTCATTTTATCAAGCTCTTCTCCAGAAATAACATTATGACCATTTATTTTCAGCCCTAATTCCCCAACAATCGAAATCGCCGTTTGCGCGTTATCGCCAGTAATAATCACTACTCGAATTCCCGCTTTGCGACAAGACGCAATTGATTCTTTAACGTCTCCTCTAATTTGATCACGTAAAGATAAAAAACCAACCAGAGTTATTTCTGCTAAATCACCAACGGCTAGATTTCTCTTTTTTATCCCCGCTCGCTTCTTATAAGCTAAAGCGATAACGCGTTCACCGGCCTTAGTAAAGCCTTCTATCTGTTTAATAAACTCTTCTCTATCTTTGTTAAGCAACTTTTTTTCTTTACCATTTACGACAACAGTTGAAGCAAGTTCAAGAATTTTTTCTGGCGCACCCTTAATATAAATTATTTCGCCGCCTGTTTCTGCTTCATTTAAGGTTGCCATCATTTTTAAATCAGAAGAAAAAGCAATTTCATCTAAACGCGGCTCAAGAATTTCTAATTCTTTCCGATACAAACCGGCGGCTATGCCTGATAGAAGAAGTGCCCTATCGGTTGGATTACCGGATATTTTAAAATCAGTGATCTTATCAGTTGGGTTCTCGATTAAACCATTATTACAAATCACACTTATTTTTAAAGCTAAAGAACGACTACCCGCTTTTTCAATCTTCTGATAAGTTATCAATTTATCAATCATCATCTCTCCTTGGGTTAAGGTCCCTGTTTTATCGGCACAAATAACAGAAACCGAACCCAGTGTTTCGGCGGCTACCGCGCGCCTTACCAAACCTTGTTTATTAGCTAAACGTTGCATCCCAACCGCTAAGATAATGGTCATCGCCGGAATTAAGCCTTCAGGAACAGCCGAAACAACTATCACCACCGAAACCATAAACATCTCAAAAATATCACGACCCAGCAAAATACCAATAAAGAAAATGATAACGTTAGCAATAATTAAAAAAAGTCCCAACTTAAGACCAAACTTATTAATTTGTTTTTGAAGCGGTGTAAGTTCATCGCTAGTTTCTTTAATTAATTTCGCGACTTTTCCGATTTCTGTATCTTGACCAACAGCAATAATCACCGCTCGACCGGAACCATCTGATACTATTGTCCCTTGATGAGCAATATTAAACCTTTCTGCTAAAGGGACTCCCTCCTTAACTTCTTTAGTATTTTTTTCAACCGCTAAAGACTCCCCCGTTAAAGACGCTTCATTTATTTTTAAATTTTTAACAATAAATATTTTTGCATCAGCGGGAACAATATCACCAGCAGCTAGTTCTATTACATCTCCGACTACAAGATTTTCACGATTTATAATCGATAATTCACCATCGCGCCAAGTTCTTACTTTATAACTAACAGCACCATTTAATTTTTTTAGAGCGTTATTAGCTTTCCATTCCTGTAAAAAACCGACTGTATTAGTAATTAAAACAACAATTAAAATAATCAAGGAATCACTTTTATGCCCAGCGAAAAAACTGATTACCAAAGCAACAATCAAAATAAAAACTAACGGATTTTTAAATTGACCAAGAAATAAACGCAAACCAACTAAAGCTTTTTCTTTGGGTAATTTATTAAAACCATTTTCCGCTAAGCGCTTACTTGCCTCTAAAGAGCTTAGGCCGATAGTATTATCCATGAATTATAAATTTAATTTTAATTTCACTAAAATTTTAGCATAAAACTAGCTTTTTAAAAACAAAAATGACCCCTTAAAGTAAAGGAGCCATTTTTATTATATTAATACCGACCGATTATTATTTATCCATCATGCGCCCAAAACCTCCGCCCATTCCCATACCCAAACCCCTTCCTTCACCATTTTCTAAACCTAAATCGGTAAAGATAGCTCTTGCTTGCTCCATTAGATTATGCGCTTCAGAAAATTTTGCGAAATTAGCTTGAGTTATTTTTTGTGCTTGTGGGCTATCAGCGCCAACCGCTAAAACCCAGGCTTTGTAATCACCGGCTTTAATAGCCGCATCAACCGCTGTACGTTTGACCGTCATTTCCGCTTGATGAGTAGTTCTAGTCGCTTCCATTTCTGCTAATTTAGCAGTTTTTTGTTCCGTAGTTAAACCGGCCATCTGACCATTGCCTTGACCTTGACCTTGACCATGTTTCCAGTCTTGCTCTCCGGTCGTTTTATTTAAATTTTTAATAGCTGAATTATTAACCGCCGCATCGGCGACCACCACTCCACCGGCCATCAAAGTTAACACTCCCAATACGGCTGCCCCTTTTATTAAATTGTCTTTTTTCATATTTTTTAAATTAATTAATTAGCGTTTGAAGGTTAAGATCTTAACTTGTCCATCTGCTAATTAATACGCAATCTAAAAATCTTTCTTCATTCTTGAATCATTCATTCTTGGCGGCGGAACCATATTATTATTTATTTCTCTTCCTGATTTCATTCCCGCACGAGGTCCAACATGTTTGAAAAAACCACGGCCCGGCATCATTGGTAGAATCTTTTTAGCCTTAAATGTAGATTTAGATTCTTTTTCCCCTAAAATACGTATCGGTTGGCCCATAATAATCGGCATCTTCATATCTTCTTCGGAAATGTTAATAGTCCATTTTGTTCTATCTTTATCAACTAAATTTAAATTCCCATCTTCTGAGAATGAATCAACTACGCCGACTAAGCGACCTTCCTCTGGATTGGACCAAAAATCAAGATGCGGGTTCATTACTTGGCCATAAAAAGGAGTTTTTTCTTCTAAAACTTCATCTAATTTTTCTCCCCAACCGGCCAAAGAAAACAAACCGCCTAAAAATATGCTAGCTAAAACAGCCGACATCATAATAAACCAAATCTGATAACGATACCCAGTCTTAGTGTGTTTTAAATTATAATAAATAATAAAAACAAAAATTCCTAGAAAAATCAGCCAGAGATAAGGCATGGTGAGAATAAGCATTTCCGCCAAGCTTTTATTAATTTCCCTTCTCATCCCAAAATCATTGTATTGAAAAAAATAAATCATTACTGATAAAGAGGCTCCAGCCGCTAAAAGAGCCAAGGCTCCAGCTAACCAAATTAAATAGTTTTTCAATAAAAAATACCATCGCCCTTTAGGTTTAATGCGATGCTCTTTAATTGTCTCTAGTATCTTGTCGCCAAGATTATTATTTTCCATATATTTAATGCGAACTTTTATTGACTAAAATTTTCTTTAATTCCGCCTTAGCTTTATTCATTCTCGAGGCAACTGTTCCCAAAGGTTTCTTAATAATATCAGAAATTTCCTGATAATCCTTCTCTTCAATATATTTTAAAATTATTATTTCTTGATACTTTAAATCTAACTCATCAATAGCGGCGGAGATATTTTGTTTTAATTCTAAACGCGAGATTTCTTCGATAATATTTGTATCACCAGCAAGTTCTTTAATTTGGCTATCTTTTATATCAATATCAATAAGTTGAGGCCTTGCTTTCTTTTTACGATAATTATCAATTACTTCATTATGAGCTATTCTATATATCCAAGAAGAAAATTTCAAACTACCATCAAACTCATTTAAATTCAAATAAACTTTAATAAAAATATTTTGCAAAATATCTTCGGCATCTTCCAAGTTGCTGCTTGAAATACGACGAATATAACGCAGAAGTTTATCTTTGTAGCGATTGACTACGCAAGAAAAAGTGTTTTGGTTTTCCAAAATTATATTTACTAACTCTTCATCAGTTTTCTCTTCTAAATTTAAATCATTTATCATAAAAAACGGCGGGACTCTAAAATTTAATACGCAAAGAGCGGTTTTTTCTTCATTTTAGCTAAAAATGAATGTCTTATTTATAGTATAGCAGAAAATTTGACTTTTTAGCTATAAAATTGTAAATTAACTTGAAGCCTGGTCGCTACCCATAAAGGGTGAGCCAAGGAAAGCCAAAACAGTACTTTTAAAATTTAACCTCTAAACACATATTGAAATGATTAAAATTTACATTAACCCAAGGAACCCCGAGTTGATTTTCGCGGTCGCGACTATTATCAGCTCTTTTGAGAAATTCGGTTTAGTCGCTTTAATAGCAGCCGACCCTTTTGAGATGAGTACTAAAGATTTAGAAGCTAATAAAGAGCTAATGGATCAAACAGTGCAAATTGTTGACAATATATCGCAAGATGCCGTGATAAGTAATTTCATTACTGCAGATGAGATATATGAGAATATGCCGGAAGAGCAAGTCTTCCTATTTAATATTCATCCGGTTAACAAAACCGAGGAAGGATATTTGATTGACTTTGTTGAAAAACACAAGGAAACGATTATGATTTGGGCTGATACTTCCCAGTGTTGGGAAAAAGGATTGCTGCACTATTTGCAAACCGAAATTTCCGGTAAATTGGTAACCAAAAAAAACAAAAGCTGTTTGCAAATATTAAAAGATAATGGCTTTAACGTTCCTGACGATTGGCTAGATATTGAAAGAGATATTATATCTTCTACTAAGAGAAATTATTTCTCGACTCGCTACCTTACGGCTCTAAACGCCGCCCGCATTATGGATGTTAATCTGAACTCTAAGGTAGAAAACTACTGCTATGTTTTTAAAGACTGCATAAATGAAATTTGCTGTGGACATCAGGTAGAAAACTTGGATTATTTAATTCAGGATTTTATTTCGGCTCAAGAAGATATCCGGAGAGTCAAAGAAGCAATCAACGAAAAAAGCCAACCTCTTCCTACTGCAGGAAAAACTGATAGACCAATTGGGTATATCGAACTCAAAGACATCAACAAAAGCATGGACATGCTGGAACTCCTGGAGTATGGAAGTCAAAAATTTCCTTGGCTGTTTATCATTGTATACAGCATCGAAAACAATATAAACCTGCTGGCAAACTCCAAGAAATTACCATTAGAAATAATGGAAAAATATGCCAAACAAATGGAAGGAGCTAACGTCAATGAGCTTATTCCGTTATTAAGAAAGGAAGTAACAAGCTTCCAAGAATAAAACTTGAAAAATTGAAATACGAAATGAACCCGGCCAAAAAGCTGGGTTTTTTCTTGCTAAAAAACTCTTTTTTACCTATGATAAGGACATAATCTATGAAAAGAGCATAATCATATGCAAGTTCCAATAAGACGGGGCGATTCTCGTCTATTTACAAAAGTAGATCCAGCGATGACGGAAGATAAATACTATGAGCTTCAAAAAAAGCTTGATTTTATGAAACGCGTTAAGCGTCCACGCGAAGCAGAAGAAGTAAAGCGCTTAGCTTTAATGGGTGATTTTTCCGAGAATACTGGTTATCAAATTGCTAAAGGACGTCTTCGCGGCCTAAATCAACGTATTATAGAATTGGAAGATTTGTTGGGTAAGGCAGAAATCATCAAACCAATAAAAAATAGCAATACCGTTCAGCTCGGAAGTAAAGTAACTATCGAACGCGACGGAAAAATCAAAACTTATCAAATTCTTGGTTCAACTGAAACTAATCCGGAAAGTGGAACCATTTCCCATTCTTCCCCCCTGGGATCCGCTCTGCTTTCTCACCAAAAAGGAGAGACAATAAAAATAAACCTCGCTGATAAGGAGGTTTATTATAAAATTTTGAAAATAGAATAAATAGCAAATATCGACGGTATTGACGGTCGGGAATAAACTATCACATTTTTGATGGTTTTCTAAAATCGGACAACTGAATTGAGATGCTTCTCTATTTCAATTTTTTTACAAAATCAAAAATAATATTTTTTACTTTTGCTTCGTAGCCCGTAAAGCTGTGAAGCGATTTTTTAATCATTAAAGGTCCGGCCTGTTTTCCTATCAAAGCTTTCTTAAACCAAGCGAAAACATCTTTCATTGGCCTATCAGTGAATTGATCCTCTCCCGCAAGAACCACTAAAAATGGTTTTTTAATTTTTTGTAAAATTATCGGTTTTTTATCAGGAACCGCATAACTAAACATTTCTTCTTTACTTTCCGGTGTAAATAAACTGATAAATCTTTGAGCATCGATTGGTCGGCTCCAATAGTCGGCTGGTAAAAGTGCTCCCGGTTTTCCAGCCGCAATTAATCTTTTTGCTTCTTTCAGGGCTCGGTTAAATATTTTAGGATCAGTAAATTTTATACCATCAGCATAATCGCTCATCGGTGCTAAAAGAATAGCACCGGTAATACAAGTAGGATTTTTCTGGGAAAGATAATAAGCCGCTTTATTACAGCCAGTTGAATGCCCGACTAAAATAACTTTCTTATAGCCAAGATTCAATGCGGTATTTATCGCGCCATCTATATCATCAACGCAATCTTCAAAAACTTCATGTGCTTGGCCAATTACGAGTGATTCATATTCATCTGGTTGGCGCGGGTTAATTTTTCTAAATTGATTAATCAAGCCAAATCCGCGATTATTAAAAACCATGACCGTTGCCCCATCAGCTACCATTTTCTCTGCTAAAGCAATACGCGAAAAAAGATTTCCACTCAAGCCGTGAAGAAAAATATAAATCGTCTTTACGCGCTTAGAGCTAAAAATAAAACCGTGCAAAGCGATATTTTTTGGCGTAATAATTTTTATAACTCTAGCTTCCATATTTTTATATTTTTATTTATTATCATCAACAAAAAATTCATAACCGCCAATTAATACCGGTGTTGAAAGCAAATACCAAATAATCACATCATCGAGCGGAAAAACTTTCCCGGCTAAATTTATCGGCCAGAGATACTCGCCCGGCCACCACCAAGAACCGATAATTAAAGAAATGACTTCATACAAGAAAAAAACATAGGCAAAAAATAAAGTTGGAAGCCAAGTTTTTTTGAGTATTTTAGGGTTAAGATAAAAAATTATTATTCCTGGAACAATTAAAATAATCAAAGCTAGGAGTGAATAATTAATTGTTACTAATCCCGGATTAATAAAATATAAAGAAAAGATGATAAGTGCTAAAAGACAATAACCTAAAATTATCAAACGTAAACGTTTAGAAATTTTATAACTTAAATCTTTATCAATAAAATATTCATAAAAACAAAGAACCCAGAAGAAATTTAAAAAAGCAAATAAAATATTTTCAAGCGGCGCAATTCCGAATAATCGCGGTAAAATTGATTGGACGTCCCAAGCATTAGCTAGGCGAGCAGCAAGCTCAACCGGCGGCGCAAATAATATAGTTGTAACAAGCGCAAAAAATAATATTTTAAAATGTGATTTTTTAAGCCAAAGAAAATTTAAAATAGCTGGTGGAACCAAAACAACAATGATTGAAATTAAATAGATTGGTCGCCAAAAATAAACCAACAAACAAGCGAGAGGAATATATACCACTAGAAACGCTAGACGTTTCTTTTTAAGATTATTTAACATCATATTTAAATTCTAGCAGAAAAAGCGGGTAAAAACAAAATGCAAAAACAAAAGGAGACTGATTAGCCTCCTTGTTACCATAATTATTAAATCTTTACTTTCGATTTAGACTTAGCCTTCAACTTAAGTGTTGGCTTTCTAATGCCCAGAGTCCAAAGCCGAAGCTTAGCGTTTTTCCCTTGTTGAGAAAAGACTTTAAACTTCAAGAGAAATTTTGTCTGATCTTTGTACAAGCGATTAACAAAAGCGTAATTTTCTACCCGGAAAACCGAATGGCTATGACCATCAACATCGGTTAAAGATACATTTTCATCCAGCTGCGAAAGTTCCAATAAACTTCTGGCTATAATCCCGTTTGTATGGGCATCTTCTGGCTCTACAAACCAATACGTTTTTTCACTCATGACTAATCATTTTAAAAGTTCAACAATATAAATTTATAATTTATTTAATATAAGCCTAATCAGGTTTTCAGTTGTCCGATTTTCAAATTTAGCTCTTTTTAATGTTATACTCTCCCTCTTCTAGAACTCAGCGTTTTTTGGTGTTCTTGGAAAAGGAATAACATCTCTAATATTGGCCATGCCAGAAAAATACATAATCGCTCTTTCAAAACCAAGCCCAAACCCGGCATGTTTCATCGATCCGTATTTTCTGGTATCTAGATACCAAGAATAATCTTCTATTTTCATGTTTAGCTCCTTAATGCGATTCTCCAGAAAGTCAAGACGTTCTTCCCTTTGGCTACCACCGATAATTTCTCCAATTCCCGGAACAAGCAAATCCATTGCCGCAACGGTTTTCCCGTCATCATTTTGACGCATGTAAAAAGCCTTAATATCTTTAGGATAATCAGTTAAGAAAACCGGTTTGCCAAAAATCTTTTCGGTAATATATCTTTCATGCTCAGTTTGCAAATCTATACCCCAAGAAACTGGATAAGCAAACTTCTCGCCACTCTTAATTAATAAATCGATTGCTTCGGTATAAGGAAGGCGCACAAAATCAGAATTTAAAATATTATTTAATTTTTCCATTAATCCCGTATCGATAAACTTATTAAAAAACTCCATTTCTTCCGGGAGTTCCTTCAAAATATAAGCAATTAAATATTTAATCATTTTTTCAGCCAAATTCATATCATCATTTAAATCAGCAAAAGCCATTTCCGGCTCCATCATCCAAAATTCACAAGCATGACGAGTAGTATTAGAGTTTTCGGCTCTAAAGGTTGGCCCAAAAGTATAAACTCGATTTAGTCCCATGACTAATGCCTCCGCTTCAAGTTGACCACTAACGGTTAAACCAACTTTCTTACCAAAAAAATCTTGAGCATAATCGACTTCGCCAGATGGTAATTTAGGGGCGCCTTTCTTTAAATCAAGCGTTGTGATATTAAACATTTCTCCCGCGCCTTCAGCATCACTTCCGGAAATTATTGGCGTATGGATATAAGAAAAGCCCTCCTCTTGAAAAAATTTATGGATTGCGAAACTTAAAGCGGAACGCAGACGAAAAACTGCGGAAAAAGTATTACTACGTCCACGCAGATGAGCAATAGTTCTTAAAAATTCAAAGCTATGGCTCTTTTTTTGTAAAGGATAATCAGCCTCAGCCAAATTAATGATTTCTATTTTTTTTGCTTTAAGTTCAAAGGCTTGACCAGCAGCGGGGGATTCCGCCAAAACACCACTTATTTCCAAAGCAGAACCAATCGTTAATTTTTCTATTTCACTAAAATTCTCTAAATTATTATCAAAAACAACTTGTAAGCCTTTAAAAAAAGTCCCATCATTTACTTCAATAAAACCAAAATCCTTAGAACTGCGAACTGTTCTAACCCAGGAGCCAATTTTAATCTCTTGACCTAGATATTTAGCAGTTTCTCGGTGTAATAATTTCATATCAGTATAACCCATATATTTCTTAATTAGTTATTAAGCTAATGCAGTCATCTTAATACAAAAACGATATTATTTCAATATTAACTGGGGTATTAGTCTAATAACCAAATTATTCACTCCTTAAAGCATCAACCGGATCTAAACGACTCGCCTTATAGGCCGGGTAAAAACCGAAAAATACACCGACTAAAACTGAAAAAGTAAATCCAAGAATTGGTCCGGTTGCTGAACTAGTCATCGAAATGAGATTAAAATAGGTAATAATCGGTATGGCTCCTTGGCCGATAATCATGCCGATTATGCCTCCTACCATTGATAAAATAACAGATTCTAATAAAAACTGTCCTAGAATATCGGAGCGCTTCCCCCCAATCGCTTTCGCGATACCAATTTCTTTTGTTCTTTCGGCGACCGTTACAAACATTACATTCATGATTCCGATTCCTGAAACAAGCAAAGTAATAGCGGCGATCGCGGTTAATAAAGTAGTTAAAGTTTTAGCTGATTCTTGAGCGGCTGAAACCATACTACCGGCATCCATAATTCTAAAATCATCCTCTTGGCTAACTTTTAATTTATGTTCCGTTCTTAAAATAGCCGAGATGCTGGTTGTAGCTAGTGAAGTATTATCAACATTATCTACTGTAGTAGTAATAATAACTTGTCCTCTTTCGCCCAGAATACTTTTTTCAGCCGTACTGCTAGGAATAATAACTGCTTCATCGACTGAAATCATTCCGACTCTTGAACCAAGTTTTTTTAAAACACCAACTACTTCAACCTTGCGATTTCCAACATTAATTGAATTTCCAATTGGGTTTTCATCATTTACAAATAAATCATTTGCGACCGTACTACCGATTACTGCTACCATCCCCTTACTAGAAACATCGGCCTCTTCAATTCCTCTACCTGACTGAACTACGAGACTAGATATCGCTAGAAAATTTTGATCTGCACCGACTACGCTATAGCTTTTATCAACTGAGCCATGGGAAACGCTAGCGTTGCCTTGTACGGCTCCGGCCGCCGAAGCAATATGATCGGCCTTAAGAAGTAAGGCGGCATCAGCAGTTTTTAATTTAGAGCTAGAAGTAAAACCGCGACCGCGATTAGGCATAACAATAATGGAATTAGCACTTAAATTACGAAATTGAGAATTAACCGAATCTTGAGCACCTTTACCAACCGCAAAAACAGCAATCACTGTTGCTACACCAATAATAATTCCGAGCATCGACAAAAAAGTTCTAGTCTTCTTGGCTAGTAATGATTCAAAGGCCATCTTTACTATTTCCAGATTCATAATATTAATTTTAATAATTTCCTTTGAGTTTATAATTATTATCTATAACCTGCCCATCGCGCAAATAAATAATTCTATCGGCATATTTAGCAACTTCGGCGGTATGAGTAACCATAATAACGGTTTTACCTTGGTTCTTAAATTTGGTAAAAATTTCCATTACCTCAATACCAGACTTGGAATCAAGTGCTCCGGTCGGTTCATCAGCTAAAATGATTTCTGGATTATTAATCAAAGAGCGACAAATAGCAACACGCTGCTGCTGACCACCTGAGAGCTCGGTCGGTTTATGGTTTAATCGAGTTTCCATCCCGACCGATTTAAGAAGTTCTTTGGCCCTTTCTTCCCTTTCTGGAGCCGCAGTACCGGCATAAATCGCCGGCAAAATTACATTCTTCAAAGCAGAGAAACGGGAAAATAGATTAAATTGTTGGAAAACAAAACCCATTTTCTTGTTTCTAATATATGCCAACGTAAAATCATCTCTGACTTCGCCAATGTTTTCACCATCTAAAAAATATTTTCCAGAACTTAGGGGGTGCAAACAACCGATAATATTTAAAAGAGTAGTTTTACCGCCGCCGGACTCGCCCATAATCGCTACAAATTCTCCCTTTTTAATTTCGAGATTTATTCCTTTCAAAACTGGGATTTCTTCGCTATTAGAAAGATAATACGACTTATAAGCGTTCTCCATTTTTATCGCTAAATTATTTATATTAATATTATGCATATTAATAAAGAATCTTATCGCCCTCTTTTAACCCACTAATAATTTCTGCTTTTTTACCATCAGTGAATCCAGTTACAACCGTAGCCAAATTACCATCAGCCATTTCTACTGAAGGATTACCAGCGATATTTCTCACAGCCGCAACCGGAACAGCTAAAACGTCTTTTGCTTCGGCGGTAATAAAATCAATACTCGCCGTCATTCCTTCTCTAATTTGATTAGGCCCGGTATTAGCTAATAAAACTCTAACTAAATAAGTTACTATTCCATTTGAGCTTGTTTCTGAAGTCAGAGAAATAAAACTAACTTCTCCAGTTAAATTAACGCCATCTACCGCGTCAAAAGTTACGCTCGCCTTATCGCCTACTTTAATTTTACTAATATCCGCCTCTTCAATATTTGCTTCAATATACAAAGTTTCATTATTAATTATTGAGGCCATAGTTTTTGCACTATCACTCAAAATAATATCGCCTTTTTTATAATTCAAGAGAGCCACAACGCCATCAATCGGAGAGATTAAAGTTGCTTGGTTATAATTATACTTAGCTTTATCAACGCTAATTGCCGCCGAAGTAAGCTGGGCGCGGGCTGAAGCTAAATCAGATTCTTTAACCGGTGCGATTAAATCATTATAATCATTTTTTGTTTGAGTTAGGGATATTTCCCTTGATTTTACAGAAATTTCTGAATTGTTAATATTTTGTTGGGATTGACTCTTAATGATTGCTAAATCATTAACCGCTTTATCATAAGCCGTCTGATATTTTTTCAGATTATTTTTAGCATCCGTTATCGCTTGGATAGAATTATCAAGACTGGAAATAGAGGAATTCACTGCAGAGCGATTAGTACTGATACTAGATTTAAAACTATCAAGTTTAGATTGAGAAAGGCCAACGAAAATAACGCTAGCATCTAACATCACTTGCATATTATAAAGATGATTCTGAAAAGAAGATAAAGTGGTCTTAGCATCAGCCGCAACTGAATCAACAATAAAAGTATTATTGCTATCTAGGGTAACTATTTTATTATCTAATTTTTCTCTAGCTGCTCTAGCACTTATATAACTGCTCCTAGCTTCCGTTAGCGAAGAACTATTTTTAGCCCCAAGCCCTAATTCAAATTCATCGTTAATCGATTGCTCATCTATACCAAGGATACTATCAGAATCACGCAATATTTTTTGCAAAGAAATATTCACCGATTTTATTGTTCCCACTAAATCAGAATAAGCGCTGCGTACTAGCTCACTATCGCTAGTATCTTTATTTAATTGTAAATTATCATTAGCTGTTTGCAGGGCGCTTTCAGCGTTAGAAATATTTTGGGCGGAATTTATTTTTGTTTGTTCAAGACTTATTTTTGCTTGATCAAGAGAAACTTGCGCTTGATCAATAGTTGATTTTGCTTTAGCAATTTCGCTACCTGTTGCCGGGAGTTTCTTAGTATTAAAATTAGCTAAAGCGGATTGATAACTAGAATAAGCATTACGCATTTCAAATTCTAAAGTTTCAGTTTTAACAGAGGCAATCTTATCGCCTTTTTTTATTTTATCGCCTTCTTTAACATAAACATTATTAACTTCTAAATTACCGCTAACTGGAAATGATAATTCGACTCCATCTTTAGCAACTACTTTACCGGTTGCGGAAACGGCAATCTTTAAATCTTCCCTAACAACGGTATAGTTTTTAGGCTGGGCGATAATTATTTTAGTAGCAGTACTCTTATTATAAAAATAATAACTCACTCCGGCGGCGGCCAATATTATAACAACAATAATTAAAAATTTCTTTGTTCGGAAAAAACCCCAGAAACCAGCTTTTGCCTTTTTGCTTTCTTCTAAAATTGACTGCGCCATAGATTTAATTAATTAATAAGCACAAATTCTGCAACTTTTTTATCGGTCACTGATTGATTTAACCAAATAGTTATCATTTTATCATTAGTAATATCACTCAAATTAGCTTCTACCATTTCTCGTTTAGTCCCATCAGTACTTGATTTCAACATTTTTATCCCAACCGGAATAATAACTTTCTCTTCTCCGGTACTCATTTCTTTCAGCGCAGCGAGCATAGCCGCGCGACTAGTAGCATCTTGAGTGCCTCCCATTCCGCCACCGGGACCGCCCATTCCACCTCCCATTCCGCCACCGGGACCTCCAGCTGGTACTCCGGGTGTACGAGTTAAAGAAACGGCTGCCTTATTTTCTGAGCCACCAGCCATTGCTTCAGTCGAACTAGCCCGTCCATTTCCTCTTTCAATTTTTAAAATATTGGCCTCATTACCAACTATAGATTTTACAATCCCTCGAACATCAGCCGCTCTTTCCGGTTGGCCAAAATCGGGTTGATTGTTACGACCGGGGCGCCCAATATTATTTGCCTCGATAGCGGTTGGAGTCCCAGTTTTATCTCCAGTTGTTTGATTATTCTTAGCTTCACCATTACCACAACCAGTTAATAAAACTAGAGAAAATAGCAAAAAAGCCGAGAAAATTAAGGTTTTTTTCATAATTTTTGATTATTTAAATTTTGAACAAAACTGTTCATACCTAATAATACGCAAAAAACTAAATTTTCTTCTTTTTTATAAAAGGCCCGAGATTGTAATTCGAGCCTTTTTGTTCCTATGAAATAATCTATTTCCCCCGTTTTTTATCAATCAATCTTTCTTTATATTTTTTAATCACTAGCTCTAAATGATCTTTAACTTTATCAATCGCTTTATACATGTCAGCTTCCGTTTTTTCTACTCTAAGTACTTCTTGTGGAACTTGTAAATTTGCTTCAGCGCGAAAAATATCACCTTTATGTTGTCCGCCGACTGATTTTTCAATTTCAAAATCAAAATTAATCACTTTAACACTTTTACCTAAATATTTTTCGACCATTCCCATCTTGACTTCAATATACTTTTTAATAGCCTCAGTTATTTCTAACCGCGATGATCTAATGTTGATATTCATATATTTAAAATAATTTAACGATATCTTTATAAGTAATAAAGACTATTAACGTAATAAGCAGAATAAAACCAATATTATGGATAATTGCTTCCACGTCACGACGAACCGGCTTACCTTTTATTTTTTCAACTAACAAAAATAATATTCGACCACCATCAAGCGCCGGAAAAGGTAAAATATTGATAATGGCTAAATTTAAAGATAATAATGCTGTAAACTGTAATAAATAAGCAAAACCTAAACGGGCCGCTTGGCCAGTAATATTAGCTATCCCTACCGGACCGGCAAAATCACCGCCAACTGATTGACCTTGAAATAAATTACCAATCATCATTCCAAAAGCAACAACGATTTCTTTAAGCATCCAACCGGTTGTTTTTGCGCCTTCAATTAAAGCATCAAAGAAAGGATAGCTAACTGTCCCAGCTGCCATAATACTAACACCGATAGTTGCTCTTCCGGCCGCAACGGTCGGATTATCAATCGGGGAAAGTTTAATCGTTCTTTCTCCACTCTCACCCCTTAGAACAACCGTTAACTCTTGTCCGCCTTTGGTGCCCACAATAGCTTGAACATCACTCTCTAAAGCAACTTTTTGGCCGTCAATTGTTAAAATAGAATCTCCTACTTTCAAGCCGGCTTTTTCTGCCGGAGAACCTGGAAGTACTTCAACAATCGCTACTCTCGATTCACTAATACGTGCATTTTTACCGAGTTCAGTCGTTGATTGCGGCATCCCGAGCATATAACCAACTGCAAATAAACCCCAGGCTAAAACAATATTCATGATTACTCCCGCCGATAGGATAAACATCCTTTGCCAAATTTTCTTGGTTGCAAAACTATCCTGATCATTTTGACCGTCACCGTTTTCTCCTTTTATTTTTACAAAGCCACCGATTGGCAACCAGTTAATTGAATAAATAGTTACTCCCTTCCCGGGAATATTTTTTTCATTCTTGCTTTCTTCTAAACTCTCGTAAGTTTGGCTCCCGATAACTTTACGCCAACGATTGTTTTTATTCTTATAAAAACCAATCGCTCGAGGCGGAAAGCCAAAACCAAATTCATCAGCTCTTACTCCTAAACGTCTCGCGGTAATAAAATGGCCAAGTTCATGAGAAAAAACCAAAACCGACAAAACGAGAATAAATATAATGATTGTAACAAACATGAAATTAAAATTAAAAAAATTTTACTAATAAACCCTTAAGCTCTACTAAAAGCTATATCTCCATGATGTTAGCTTCTTTTCTATCTCTTATATCCTTTAGCTCTTCATTCTTTTTAGCCGAGAACTCATCTAATTCTTTAATAAATCTAAATTTATCATCTTCACTAATCTCTTTAGCATCATACGCAGTCTCAATTATATTCTTCGCTCCTTCTCTTGCTTGACGCAGAATTATTCTAGTCTTTTCCATTTTTTCATTTAGTTTTTTCACTAAATCCTTACGATTTTCTTCAGTGAGCGACGGAACAGTGAGACGAATTTTATCTCCTTCATTTACTACGCCTAAACCCAAATCAGCCTCAACAATTGCTTTCTCAATACTCTTCATCACTCCTTTATCCCAAGCAACAATCAAGATATTACGGGAATCAGAAACAGCAATATTAGCCACTGTATTTAAGGGATTCATCACTCCATAAGCTTCAACTTGAACATTATCAAGAACGGCCGGGTTCGCTTGTCCGGTTCTTAAAGTCGCGATTTCTTTTTTAAAGAAATCAAGCGCATGTATAAAATCACTTTGTTTACTTTCAACGTATTGATTCATATATTTTTTATTATTTTAATTTTACGGTTCCTAAATAAATATTATTTGGATTAACAAAATCGATAATTAGTTCTCTTCCGGCACGAGACGTCGGAAGTTTTTTAGTTGTCCAGGTTACGCCACCGTCAACCGAACTGAAGAAGGTTGTATTAGTTACATAATATAATTGATTTGAATCGAGTGGATTAACGGCCAAGGCATTAACAACCGTTTCTTTATCGGGTTGAATCAGCTTTATTTGTTCCCAAGTGATTCCATTATCGGGTGAACGCAAAATAGTTTGATTAGTCGCTATAAACATCTTACCGTCTTTTGCACAAACAACAAAATCTCTGAAACTAGTTCCTAAATTAAAATCTTTTAAGACGGTATTTAAATCACTCCAACTATCAACCGCAAAATTCTTTTCGATTACGGCGGGGTCGGTTGAATTAATTGTACTATTAGCCATAAAGCTGTAAATATTATTTTTCGCAGTTGCGACAAAAACTAAACGGCTTTCTAGCGGAGAAATTATTAATCGAGAAATTCCTTCTCCTAAACGCTTTATTGTTCGCCAAGAGTTTCCGCCATCAATACTCTTAATTATTTCGCCTCTTGAGGTTCCAATATAAATATTTTGAGAATTATAATGGTCAACTACAACCGCGCTCACAATTACCCCGGCATTATTATCAAAATAAACTTGAGTAAAACTTCTCGAGCAGTCGTTAGAACGATATAACCTATTAGAAATAGCCGCATAAATAATGCATTTATTTTTGGGATCAACTTTTACATCATTAATTGTTGCTTCCGGTAAGCCCTTAACTTTTGTCCAACCATCATTGACGATATTATAAGTATAATACAGACCTTGATCAAAACTGGCTAAATAAACCGCTAGGCTATCTTCCGGATCAAGAGTCATAAGATTAACATTAAGACTGCGAATATTCTGCGTTTGACCTAGACCGGAAAGAGAAACCGCTTCGCGCCAAGAATCGCCACCATTAGTAGATAAAAAGACGCTACTATCAGTACCGACATCTTTTTTTACCGAGCTGGTTGAAACTGAACAAGCAGACAGAGAAATGCTTACTAGTGCTAAACCAAAAATAAAAATTAATTTTTTGTACCTCATATATATTATAAATTAATAACGAGTTGCTCTAAAACTAAACGCGGATTAATATTCGCTGATAAATATTCGTGCGCTAAAGCGGCTAATTTAAAACGCTCCAACAAAAAAGCCGAAAAATTATCATTACTTGGCCCGGAAATACTAATTCTCTCTATCGTTTGCAAAGCAGTATTAAGTTCGCTAGCTAAAGCAGAATGTTGAATTTTTTCCGGTTGATTAAAATGAAGCAGAAACAAATCGCGCATTAGGCCCTCAGCCATCATTAATATTTCTTCAGCGCCAGCGACTGCTGAAACACTATATGTCTTATCGGTAAATAATTTATCTAAATCACTTAGGCGATCATTAACATTTAAATCAAAGAATTTTAAAAATACCGAAGCCTTTTCTAAATAAGCGGCATATAACTCTGGGTTTTCTAAAAATCTTACCGCTTTCAAAGGCCTACCCAAAGCAATGTTCGCTAAATCTTTAGCGAGCGAGCGCTGAATTTTATGTTCTTCTAGGAGATAATCGTAAATTATTTCTGCTTTAACCGGATTAAAATACAATTTTTGTCCCCGCGATAAAATAGTCGGCAAAAGATTATCTTCGCTTCTGGCAAGTAAAATAACAATTACTTTATCTCTTGGCTCTTCTAAAGTTTTTAAGATAGCGTTTTGCGCCTCATTAGTTAAGCTATCAGCCTCTTTTATAATACCAATCTTATAGGAATCCAAAAAAGAGCTCAAACTTAAATCTTTAATAAAAACTCTAACTTGTTCAATGGAAATTGATTTTTTATTATCTTCCGACTTTAAAATATGAAGATCGCTATTAAAACCTTGATACGACTCCAGCGCTTCGCCCATTAAATTACGGGCAAAGGCTAAAGCGACCGTCGATTTTCCTAAATCATCAGAGCCGATAAAAATATAAGTCTGTGCAATTCGGTCGCCAATAATAGCCCGGCTCAAAAATTCAACCGCTTTTTCGTTACCTATCTTTGGCCAATTAAGTTCAGATTTTACCATACCTAAATTACTTTCAAGAATTTTATTTTTCCTTTTTGGATAATTGAACCGGAGGCAACACAGAATTCAGGATCTTTAATAACTTTTTTATCAACCTTAACTCCGCCTTGTTCGATTACCCGTTTAGCGTCAGTTTTCGAAGTTGCAAACTTCGCTTCAATTAAAATTGCAACAATGTTATAAGCAGCCGGTTTTAATTCTTCGATTTCATCCGGAATTTCCTTCTTAGAAAACACTTTAATAAAATTTTCTTCTTGCTCTTTTGCGTCTTGTTCAGAATGATAAATTTTAACAATTTCTTTCGCTAATAGAATTTTATAATCTTTTGGATTAGCGCCCGTTTCAAGAGCTTTCTGATATTCTTTAATTTTAACTTCAGAGATTCTAGTTAACAAAACAAAATATTTAATAATAAACTCATCTTGCAAAGACATAATCTTACCGAACATTTCAGAGGGCGCATCTAATAGATTAACGGTGTTACCCCAACTAGAGCTCATTTTTCTTCCATCAAGGCCCTCGATTAAGGGGTTGGTAATAATATTTTGCGGTTCCTGCTTGTAAGCTCTTTGCATTTCACGGCCGGAAAGCAGATTAAAGCGTTGGTCGGTACCGCCAATTTCAACATCGGCCTTAATCGCTACCGAGTCATAACCCTGCATCATTGGATATAAAATCTCTCTTAAAGATACTCGAGAACCAGCTTCCAAACGACGCTTTATATTATCACGCGAAATAAACTCATTAATAGAAAAAATATCAGCTTGGCGACAAATTTCTCTATACTCTAATTTAGCCAACCATTCACTGTTATAATAAACTTCACATTTTTTAATATTAATTATCTTTCCTGCTTGTTCGATATAACGTTTGATATTTTCTTTAATCACCGCCTCCTCTAACATCGGACGTTCAGCATTCTTATCAGAGGTATCGCCAATAGTCCCAGTAAAATCACCAATAATAAAGACAATTTGATGCCCAAGCTCTTCAAAATCGCGTAATTTTAATAACGGGATAGAGCGGCCGAGATGAATATTAGGACTAGTTGGGTCAATTCCTAGTTTAATTCTAAGCTTTTTACCGCTTAAAAGCTTATTTTCTAAATCTTTAAAGTCAATAACTTCGTCAACTCCCCTGGTCAACAATTCCTTGATTTTTTCCTTATTTTTTTGATCAATTTCCATATAGTTTCTATTTATTAATAGTATAACATGTTTATACCAGGATAGCACAAAAACGATTGATTTTTCAAGCTGAAACTGTTATATTAGCCCTATATGAACAGTCGCTTGAAAAAAATCATCCTTTTTACAGGAGATTTCATTGCCCTATTTTTAGCCTTGTCTATGGTTTTATCTGTTAGATATCCAAAGATAGATTTTAATAGTCAACTAAACGACCATTTAGGCCCATTTTCTTTGATATTTGCCATTTGGCTAATAATTATCTATGTTAGCGGTCTCTACGACCTTAATTTGCGGGTTAAAGGCCGCCGCTTCTTCCGTTCCGTTTTAAGCGCCGCCGCTATAGCAAGTTTAATTTCTGTCATCTACTTTTATCTTAATATTGCCTCAAACGTTACTCCAAAAACGAATTTGGCTCTGTTTATTGTCTTTTTCTTAGTAATATTTTACGCTTGGCGCTATCTTCACCAAACAATCAGCCATGCTGTCCCTAAAACCGGCCTAGCAATCATCGGTTCTAACCAAAAAAGCTTGGCCATTGAAGAAGAATTGAAGAAAAACCCGAGCACCGGTTATCAAACTGAGCTGATAATTAAAAGCGAGGTTGAATTTTCGGAATTAAAAAATCAAGTTGAAAATGGTAAAATTAAAATAATCGTTGTTTGTGATGACTTTTCTTCTTCGGCGACTACTGATACTCTTTTGAGTTTATTGCAAAATCGAATCAGCGTTTTTAGCTATCCAGATTTTTATGAACTTTTAAGCGGTAAGATTCCCGTTGAAACAATTAGTGCTACCTGGTTTCTAGAGAACCTGCGAGAAAACCAAAAAAATTATTTTAATTTTTTTAAGAGAATAATCGATATTACCTTAGCTGTTTTAGCATTTATTGTTTCCCTAATTTTCTGGCCGCTCATTGCCTTAATTATTAAATTAGAAAGCAAGGGCCCGGCATTTATTAAACAGATACGTCTTGGCCGTCGTGGACAAAATTTTACCCTCATTAAATTTAGAACAATGAAAGAAGAAGGAAACGATCGCGGGATTACTCTGGAAAATGATAACCGTATTACCAAATTTGGAAATTTTTTACGAAAAACTAGAATTGACGAAATTCCACAAATGATAAATATTTTAAAAGGTGAAATGAGTTTTATCGGCCCCCGTCCAGAACGTCCGGAATTTGCGAAAGAATTAGAATTATCAGTTCCTTTTTATAATACTAGATTAATAGTCAAACCGGGGGTAACAGGCTGGGACCAAGTTTCCGGCGAATACCATTCTCCGACCAAAGAGGATACCCTAAAAAAACTGCAGAACGATTTGTTTTATATTAAAAATCGCTCTCTATTTTTAGACACGACCATTATTCTTAAAACTATTGCGACTATTTTGAGTCGCGAGGGGAGATAGGTAATTCTTTTGTCATTATTGGAAAATCGGACAACTGAAAAAGAAAAACAAGAATATGAATAAAATCAGCGGAGTTATATTAACAAAAAATAACGAAAGAACTATTGCTGATTGCGTCCGTTCCCTATCTTTTTTAATTGATAAATTGATAATTATTGATGATTTTTCCAATGATGCGACTTTGGACATCATCAAAGCGGAATACCCAAACGCAAAAATACAACAAAGAAAGCTTAATCGTTTTGATGAACAAAGAAATTATGGGATATCTTTAACCAATACTCCCTGGGTTCTCATGATAGATTCGGACGAAATTATTTCAGCAGAATTAGCCCAAGCAATAAAAAATGAGCTTGAATCGAAAAATATAGACGCCTATTGGTCAATAAGAATGAATAGATTTTTTTCCGTCTATTTAAAGGAAAATTTTATTGATAGACCGATTTTATTTAAAAATGATCTTAAATTTTCTCATCCAGTACACGAGACTATTCTAATAAATAAAAACCGCCTTAAAAAATTAGACGGCAATCTTAGCCATGAAAATTGGATAAGCATTGAAAAAAATATAGAAAAGCTCGATAAATATTCCGGACTAATCGCTAAAAAATGGCTAGAGCAACAAAGAAACTATGGAAATATAACTTTATTTTTATTAGCAATTATACTTCCTATCCGTTATTTCTTTATTTGTTTTTTTAAAAAAGGATTTTATAAGGCCGGATTTTTTAACGGCCTCTTTTATTCCCTATTTGAAGCTTCGTATTGGTTAGCGGTTATTTTCAAATATCGAGAAGCGATAAAAAAAGATAAAACTATTTAATAACTTTTACAATAAATCTTATCTCCTCAAACCCACCGACATAATAACACCAAAATCTTTCTGTAATTCTCGGACTAATGTTGGCCAGCAAATTAATTAAATAATTAAAGAATCTCAAGATAAGATAAGCGCGTTTACCTTTACTATAACGAAACCAGCATAATGTAATTTTTTTAACTTGAAAATTTGTTTTTCCATAAACTTCTTCCCCGTCTTCTTTTAAAAAATCAAATAAATGAATACTAATAGCTGATTTATGCCCAGGATGCACCCAATTGCCAGAAAAATGTGGACAATTAATAAAAATCTCGGCATCAGGCGCACTAATACGATATATTTCCTGCAAAACTAAGAGCGGATCTTGAAGATGCTCAATCACATGGTCAAGAATAATTTCGGAAAAATGATTATCAGGGAAAGGATAGGGGAAAATGTTAAGATCATGAACAATATCGGGCGTACATTCGGCACGATTGTCAACATTTACATAGTTAGCCAATTTTTTATTACCACAACCTAAATTTAGTTTAGACATATGTTTTACTCTATTATAGTCATAAATCATAAAACCCCGCAACTAACGATTAACTGCTTAAAGAGTTTATTTACCTTATCTGGGCTAGAAGATCGAGAAATAATCGTCATCGATAACGCCTCAGAAGACGGAAGCGTTGAAATATTAAAAAATGAATTTGCGGATAAAATTCAAATTGTTTCCAATAAAAGAAATCTAGGCTTTGCCGCTGCTAATAATCAAGGAGCGGCTTTATCAACCGGTGATTTTCTTTTATTTTTAAATAGCGATACAATAGCTAAAGACGATTTCTTATCCAAATGCTTGAATTTATTCAAACAAGATGAAAATATGGGGGTAGTATCGCCGCGCTTGAAATTGGAGAACGGTGAGGCTCAAAAGCACGCCTTCGGACTTTTCCCCACCCTCGGGGGATTGATTACTCAGACCGGAAAAAGAGAAATAATAATTCCTGAGAAGACAAAGATACTTGAAGTTGATTGGGTAAGTGGTTGCGCCCTTATGATAAGGCGCGAATTGTTTGAAAAAATAGGCGGCTGGGACGATCATTTCTTTCTCTACTTTGAAGACGTTGATATTTGTAAGCGAGTTAAAGAGGCCGGATATAAAATAGCCGTTAACTTGGAAACAGAGATAACTCATTTAGGCGGAAAGAGTTTGAGCTTAAACAGCGAAAGAAAAAACTACTATTACGAAGCTCAGGATTATTATTTCGACAAGTGGTATGGAGTAATAACAAAATATTTGATTAAAATAACTAGGTTAATATTTAAGGTTTTAAAGAAATAAAAATATAAACGGCATTTATGAATATAAATTTCTATAGTAGAAAAAAATTAGATAAAATAATAAATAGAAAAATTAAAAAAACTAATGTTATATTAGATATCGGATGCGGAATAAGGCCGCAAAACTTCATAACGCCCATTGTCCATATTTGTGCCGAACCATTTGAGCAATATGTAAAAACCCTTCAAAAAATAGCAAGCGAGACGACTAATAGAAACTATGTAATAATGCAATCGGGTTGGCAGGATGTGATAAAAATTCTCCCAGAAGAGTCAGTAGACACAATTTTTATACTAGACGTCATCGAACATCTTGATAAAAATGAAGGGGAAAGGTTGCTCAAAGAAACAGAAAAAATTGCAAAAAAACAAATAATCATATTTACCCCTCTAGGATTCTTGCCACAAAAAAGTGAAAACAAAAAAGACGCCTGGGGAATGGACGGTGGGGATTGGCAGGAACATAAATCTGGATGGTTGCCAGAAGATTTTGATGATTCATGGGATATACACGCATTAAAGGAATATCATTTTTTTGATAGTGCGGGCATCAAATATGAAAAACCTTACGGCGCATTTTATGCCATAAAGACAAAAAAAGAAAAACAAACGTTAAAAAATAAAATAATAAAAAAGTATTTTTTATTACACAACATCGTTATATCTCGACCTATTACTGCCTATGATAAGTATAAATCATGGCCGATGAAACTTTACAAAAAAGTCTATGGAAGGAAAAAAATATAATATTTTAGTAATAACCGAATTATTTCCAAATGATGATTTCCCATATCTCGGCTCTTTCGTTTACAATCAACTAAACTATCTCAAAAAATATTATAATTTTACAATAATTTGCCCTCAATTTTTCGGTTTTAAAATATTTTACAAAAAGAAAACAATTAAAAATGATTTTACTATCCACAGAATGCGCCAACCAATACTTCCGCTATCAATTATCAGAAAAATTTTTAATATAGAGGAGAAAAAAATACTTTTATTAAGCAAATATATTACAAGAGTTAGAATATTATCATTAGCTAAAAAAATAAATATAAAAGAACATTTTAATCTCATAATTGGCCATGAATCAGGGATTGGCGATGAGGCTTGTTATGTAGGCGCTAATCTAAATATACCTTCAATTTTTCATCTTCATGGTATATATAATTATCATCTAGACAGGCTTGGATCTCGTAGCATAAACAATGTTATCTCAAACATCGAACAAGCCAAAAATATAGTTTCAGTATCAAAAATTGCAATTGAATCTTATTTTAATGGCGGCTTACAGAATAAAAAAGTATCCATAATCCCCAATCTACTCAGCAAAACAGAACATATACCTGATTTAAGAAAAGATTTAAAAGAAATTGTAAAAAATAAAAAAGTTATACTGAGCGTCGGTTGGCTAGTAAAAGAAAAAAAAATTGAACAAATAATAAGATTAGCCCACCGAATAAAAGAGCGCGAAGATTTTATTATTTTAATAGTTGGCCAAGGGGGGGAATATAATAATCACAACAAAATGATTAAGTCTCTAGGTCTGGAAAATATTGTATATCTGGTTGGGGCAATAAATCCTGAAAAAATGAATGCGCTATATAATATTTGCGATTTTTTAATTCATCCCAGTATAGTAGATAGTTTTTCAATGGTTTGTTTGGAGGCAATGGGTAATCGTAAACCGATAATATGCACCAAAAATATTGGAATGGCTGAATATATCAAAAACGGCAAGGAAGGATTTATTGTAGAACCAGAGAACGACAAACAACTGCAACAAAGAGTCCTAGAGTTACTAAATGACGATTCATTAAGGAAATCTATGGGGGATAATGCATTTAAAACAGCGAGTAATTTTTATAGCGAAATTATTGGTGAAAAAATTAAAGAAGTATATGATAGAGCAATTAAATCTAAATAAAAAAATACTATTATTATCTTCTTGGGCACCACCAAAAATAGGAGGTGCGCAGAATCTTTATAATATTTTTGCAAATATAAACCCAGACGATTATTGCATTTTAACAAGCAAACAAAATTTAAAAGGCAAAGAGGGAAAATTCGGAACGAAGTTGGAATGCGACTACTTCTTTTACGACGAAGAGACTAAAAATTTTATTATAGATCCAGAACTTCCAAAAAAGAGGTATTACTATTTTATAAAAAAATTCTCTTTTATATTCAAAGCAATAAAAAATTTAGCATCATTGCTTAAGTTCTTATTAGTAAGCTTATCGCTAATAAATAAAATAATAAAGCAGGGTAAAGAAATAACAAAAAATAAAAAAATAGATTTAATTATTGGACTATCGGATGTAGAAATTAATTTAGTATCAACTTTAATATTATCAAAGATACTAAAGAAACCCTTTGCTATTTATTTATTTGATTTATATTATGGGAACCAATTAAGTTTTCCGTATAACGCCATAGCAAAATTTGCTGAACCAATTATATTTAAAACTGCTAAAAACATAATAGTAACTAACGGCGCAACCAAGGATTATTATCTAAATAAATATGGGATGGAAGAAAAATATACCATAATCCATAACTGCGTATTCCCTGAAAATTATGAAAATATCATTCCGACTACAATTAAAAAAACCGATGATAAAATAAGTATAGTCTTTACTGGAAATATTTATTGGCCGCAAGAAACATCTCTAGACAACCTATTAAAACTAATAAATAATAACCAAACGGAAAACATAGAAATATCTATTTACTGTCCTTCCCCGCCCACTAATCTAATAAATAAATACCAAGATAACAAAAAAATAAAATTTACGGCGGCGGCGCAATCAGATATGCCAAGAATTCAAAGCGAGGCGGATATTCTATTTCTTCCTCTCTCTTGGAATACTGAAGCTCCCGATATAATAAGAACTGCGAGCCCGGGCAAATTAACGGATTATCTAATCTCAGGAAGACCAATTTTAATACATGCGCCTAAATATTCTTTTATCGCTAAATATGGAAAAGAAAATAATTTTGCTGAAGTAGTTGATGAAGAAAATATTGATAAATTAAAAATTGCTATAGATAAGCTATCTAATAACCATATTTATTCTAAACAATTAGTATTAAACGCGGCCAGTGTGTTTTATCGCAATCACGATGCCCGCACAAACGCAAAAAAATTTACTCAAATTATTAATAATATATGAAAATAGTAACAATTTTAGGAACAAGACCAGAGATAATACGTCTAAGTACAATTATTAAAAAATTGGATAAATGTTCAGAGCACATATTAGTTCATACTGGACAAAATTATTCCTCAAATTTAAAAGATATCTTTTTTAAACAATTAAAACTGCGACAACCGGATTTTTATTTAAATGCAATTAATTCCTCTATCGGTCCGCAACTCAGTACAATAATGAAAGAAACACACAGGATATTAGAAAAAGTAAAACCGGATAAAGTGCTAATATTGGGAGACACAAACAGTGGCTTAGCCGCTATAATAGCCGAAAAAATGATGATCCCGGTATACCACATGGAGGCGGGAAATAGATGTCATGATTTAGCTGTTCCTGAAGAAAAAAATAGACATATTATAGACGCCGCCTCATCATATAATTTACCCTATACCCCAGGCAGCTATAAAAACTTAATGAAAGAGGGGCATGATAAGCAAAAAACCATTATCACTGGCAACCCGATAAACGAAGTGTTAATTAATTTCCAGAAGGAAATAGATAACAGCAAAATACTTAATTTATTAAATATACAAAAAAAACAATATTTTATTTTTACATCTCACCGAGCGGAAAATGTAGATAATCCTAAAAGATTAACCGAGATATTCAAAGGGCTTGATTTAATTGCTGAACAATATAAAATGCCTATTATAGGTAGCTTGCATCCGCGAACTAAGGAAAAGATGGAAAAATATAATATCAAGCCTAGCAATAAGTTAATACAATTGTTTGAACCGTTTGGCTTTTTTGATTTTGTAAAATTAGAAAAAAATGCAATCTGCGCTATTAGTGATAGCGGGACCGTGCAAGAAGAATGCTGTATATTAAGAGTCCCGGCTGTAACAATTAGAATGACAACCGAAAGACCGGAAACCATAGCGTGCGGAAGTAATATTATTTCGGGATTAAATAGTAGAAAAATTCTTGCATGTGTTAAAATAATGTTAAAAAAGAAAACTAATTGGAAACAACCAAAAGGCTACTCTGATAAAAATGTATCTAATAAAATAGTTAAGTTATTATTAAAAAAATAATATGTCGATGTTTAAAAATCAAGTTATTTTGATAACTGGCGGAACCGGCTCCTGGGGTAACGAATTAACCAAACAAATGCTTGAAAAAGAGCCAAAGCAAATTATTGTATATTCCAGAAGTGAACTTCAACAAGTTAACATGCAAAGGAAATTTAACGACCCTAAAATAAAATTTATCATAGGTGATATTCGAGATTATAACCAAGTTAAAAAAGCCTTCAAGGGAGTAGATTACGTATTTCATTTAGCCGCTTTAAAACATGTACCTATCTGCGAAGAACAACCGGATGAGGCGATTAAAACAAATATCCTTGGAACACAAAATGTAATAGAAGCCGCTAAAGAGAACGGCATAAAAAAAGTTATTGATGTTTCTACTGATAAAGCCGTTAATCCTTTTAATTTTTATGGGATGACCAAGGCAGTTGGAGAGCGATTAATAATAAACGCCAACACAAGCTCCAGTAAAACAAAATTTGTTTGTATTCGTGGAGGCAACGTACTAGGAACTAATGGTAGCGTCGTACCGTTCTTTATAGATCAAATAAAAAGATTCAATACCATATCTATTACGGACAAAAACATGACCAGATATTATATGACTCAAGAACAGGCTATTAGTCTTTTATTTAAAGCGGCCGAAGATAGCTTGGGCGGAGAAACATTTGTAATGAAAATGCCGGCCTGTAAAATGGTTGATTTAGTAGAAGTGTTAATAAATGAATTTGGCAATAAACAAACATCTACAAAAGAAATCGGGCTTAGGCCGGGAGAAAAAATTCATGAATGCTTAATCAGTAAACACGAATCACCTTCGAGCTATCAGTATGATGAAAATTATTATGTAATTTTACCTCAAGTTAAAATTGAGGGCTTGGAAGAAAAATATAAAAATTTTAGTAAAGCATCTTTTGCAGAATACTCATCAAATGATGTGCTTATGAATATGTCTGAAATTAAAACTATATTACAAGATGGAGGATTTATTAAATAGTATGATAAAAGAAGAAAAAATATTATTTACGGGTGGTTCTGGTAGGCTTGGTAAAGCTTGTAAAAAAATATTTCCAAATGCACAATATCCGAATAGCACTGAGTTAAATATACTAGATAAAAAAAGTATAATAACGTACTTTTTAAATAAACAAATTAATATTGTTATTCATTTAGCGGCTATGGCCGATATTCCGTTATGCGAAACCAACCAACGGGAAGCATATGAAACAAACGTTAAGGGAACAAAAAACATCATAAATATATCCAAGAAAAATGGAGTTAAGCATTTTATATATCTAAATACTGCCTGTATATTCCCGGGTACTGATAACGAGACGATGGAGGACGAGGATAGTCTCCCCTATCCGAAACATTATTACGGATTAACAAAATATGTAGCGGAAGAAATTGCAAAAACATACAATAGCCAAAAAATGAAAGTAACTATAGTGAGAACTAATTTTACCAGCATGCCCTGGAAATACCCAAAAGCCTTTACTGATAGATATGGAACATATTTATTTGCCCAAGGGGTTGCCAAAGGGCTGAAAGATATTGTAAGCGAAGAACCAAAACAACCTATAATTCATATCTGCGGTGATAAAAAAATATCGATGTATGATTACGCAATCGCTGGCGGCAGTAAAGTTGAGCCAATGACTTTGGCAGATTACCAAGGAACTCCGTTAACGAAAAATATGTCCCTAACTAGCAAATACTGGAAATTATACAAACTGGAAGATAGCGATTATAATGACAACTAACAAAGAGAGGCTTTAAAATGGCCTCTTTTGTATTATACGGTTTAGTAAAGTTTATAATAATTATCCAACATTTTATCCAAAGAAAAATTTTCTTTAAAGTTATTATAAGCATTATTTATAATTTTTTCTTTTTCTTCCGTTGATACAGACAGCGCTTGATCTATTTTTATTGATAGCTCTTCCGGATTGCAAGACTGAAACATAAAACCGCTTATTTTATCTTGTATTATTTCTGGAATGCCACCAACTTGACTAGCAACAACGAGCAATCTATTACTCATCGCCTCAAGAGCGGCCAACCCGAAGCCTTCATTTATAGAAGGTAAAACAAAGATATTAGCCAATTGGTAATAAACATCTAAGTCGGTAATTTCACCTAAAAACAAAACGTCGTCAGTTAAATTTAAATTCCATACCTCTTTTTCTAAAAATCTTCTTTCCGGACCATCACCAATTAAAATTAATTTTAAATTTTTATATTTTTCTTTTAACAATTTAACCGCTCTCACCAGATAAATATGTCCTTTAACTATATCAAGACGCCCGACTGATAAAATTATAGGATTAGAATTGGCTAGATTTAATTTTTCTTTTATGCTATCAACTTCTTCAGTCGGTACATTATTTCTATACTCAATTATGCCATTATAAATTACTTTGACTTTATTTTCATTTGTAATTTTATTTTTTATAAGGTCATTTTTGATTTTTTCAGAAACGGCCACTGTCATATCATTTAGTCTATCCGTTATTCTAAGCAAAAAATATCTTAATTTGCTTCCAAAATTATCCGAATGAACAGTCGAAATAATAAATGGAATACGGGCCATTGTACCAATGATTCTTCCTAAGAAATTGGCATGAAAGAGATGGCAATGCAAAATAGCTGGTCTTTCTTTTCTTAATAATGACCATAAGCGCCAAAGAAGCAGCGGGTTAAATTTTTTGCTCGCCCCCAGACTAAAGGTCCTTGATATCTTACTCACCTCCTTACCTATTTTTCCTAATGGTCTAATAGAAACAAAAATTGGCGAAAATCTATTCTGATCAAGATTAAAAATTAAATTTTTTACAACAATTTCTGCTCCACCAATATCAGAACCCGTGATTAAAAACATTATTTTCTTTTGTTGTATTATTTCATTACTCATAAATTTCTTGATATCTCTTAATCATAACCTTGGCGGAAAAAGGAGCTTGATCTATACGAGCAACCATATTTTTACTTAATTTATCTAAGAAGTCTTTTTGGTCATCAAAAATAAAGCAATTTTCAGCGTTAACTATTTCACTATTGCCTCCAACATCACTTGCTAAAATTGAAATATCGGAAAAGCCGGCCTCAATCAAAGAAATGGATAGCCCTTCGTAAACAGATGGCAAAACAAAAATATCTAGACCCTTAAGAAATCTACTAGCATCTATTATTTCTCCGACTAAAAATATATCATTTAAAGCTCCGATGGACTTAATTAATCTTTGATATTTTTCTCTCTCTGGCCCCTCACCAATAATTATTAATTTTGCATTAGCTTTTATTTTTTTTATTTCTGGCCAAGCGTTAATAATAAAATTATAGTTTTTTTGAGGAGCTAATCTCCCAATTGAACCAATTAAATAATCTTCGGACAAACTAACATTAATTAATTTACCGAGTTCTTCCCTAGCCTGATTCTTAGTTAAAAAATAATTCTGATTTATATCAAGCCCGTTATATATAACCGTTCCGTCTTTTATTATTTTCTGTTTTGTTGCCTCTATTAAATTACATTTACTTACAAAAACAACTTTATCAACAAAACGTAAAAAAAACTTAAAATAAATCTTAAAAATAAATTTTATAAATTTTGACGCATTATAGTTAGGATCCAAGACAGAAAGCCCGTGCATCGTAAAAATAATTTTTGGTTTTAATTTAGATAATTTGGCGGCCAGAACTCCCGGCAAGGTATTTGTACTATTTAAATGTAAAACATCAAAACTATTTTTATCTATCAATTTCTTTAGTTCTAAAATAAAACCAATTATGGCTAACGGATTTCTACTTCTTTTTAAATTATTAAGGCGAAAAAAATTAATGTTTTCTTTTTTTAATTCTTCCGGTAAAAAATTCCCCTCTCCGGCGGCAACAGCGACTTGATTCTCACACTTTTTTAAACCCTTAGCCAAAGTTAAAATAAAAGACTGAGCTCCGCCTATTTCTGCTTTAGTTATAACAAGAAGGGTTTTCATATAACTATATGTTTTTTCTCTTTAAAAATAGCATCCAAGTCGGAGTAACAAAATAAGTAATGAGCGTTGCTACTGCGGCTCCAATAATTCCTAATTTAGGTATTAAAATAAAATTTAAACCCACGTTTATAATCATGGAAATAAAATTAACTAAAAAAATATCTTTACTTCTATTTTCCGCCATCAATTGCTGACCAGCGGCTGCAGCAAGAAATAATCCTATGCTAGACCAAATATAAATTTGTAAAACTGGAATAGCGGCTAAATATTCAGAGCCGAAAATAATACTGATTATCGGTTTAGCAAAAAAGGCAATTGGAGCGGCAACCAGAAAGCCAAGAGAGCCCAATAAAAAATAAAAATTCTTTAAACGCCTGTAATACAAATCTTTATTAGTATTACGAGCATTAACAATGGCCGGAAAGAGCGAACCGCAGATTATTCCTGGCAAAAAATAAAATATTTCAGTGATTTTAACTCCGGCCGCATATATACCAACTGCCGAATCACCCATTATTTTTCCCACCATTACTTGATCAATTTTTAAGTAAATGAAAGCGGCGGCGGAAGATAGCATTAAAGGCCAAGAATCACGCCAAATTTCTTTTGCTAAATCTTTTTTAAACTTCCATCTTAAAAAGCTAAAACCCTGTGCCTGATAAAAAAAGAAAAGTAATATTCCCTGCCAGATAGAATCAGCGACAAATACGACTAAGAGCCAGATAACCCCTCCGCCTGATAATATAAGGATGATCTTCAATATTGAAGATATAACCGCTGAAATAACCTGAGCCTTTATGTTTTCTTTAGCTTTAACCTGAGAATAAAAGAAAATATTTATAATATAAGGGGCTTGTAATAAAAATGAGACACCAAACATTATAATGAGCGCACGAGTATAACTATTTTCGCCTAAGATAAAGGCGGCTATCGTCGAAATTAAAAAAGCTAAAACCCCTCCTATCATTCTTATACGAAAGCCGGTTCCCATCAACTCATCTCTTTTCTCCGGATGACTAACTAATTCCCTATTTAAAATTCCATCGGTCCCCAAAGTACTAACAAACCCAAACAAGCCGACAAACGCAACTACATAACTAACCAAGCCATACTTTTCCGGTCCCAAATACCTAGCGATCCAAGCGCCAATAAAGAAAGAAACCAGTAGCGAAAACATTTGTCCAAAAAACATCCAGCCGGTATTGGCAAAATAGCGCTTGAATCCTTCATGGTTCAAAACGTGGAACCATTTCTCTGGCATGAACTTTTCAATTTTAGAAAATATTTTATCTAACATTTAAAGTCAAATTAAACAAATAATATTGTATCATCCTGCAAAAAATCCATAATATGATAATGCTTAACACCTTTATAGCCTTCGCCTATTAATTTATCCATAGAAACAACAATTTTTTGATAATTATCTGGTATCTCTAATAAATTGCCAAACTCCCTCTCCTTAACTGATTTATTGCTAATTAAATAAGCGACTTGAACATAAATTTTCTTTCCCTCTTTTTCAGCCACAAAATCAATTTCTTTATTTTCCAGCTGACCAACATTAACTTTAAATCCTAATCTTGATAAGTGTAAAAAAACTAAATTTTCTAACATCTGGCCAATTTCAACTGATTTATAGCCAACTAAAGAATTTCGTAAACCTAAATCTTCCCAATAATATTTTTCATTAATTTCAAAAATCTTTTTACCCTTAATATCCGCCCGATTAACCTCGCTAATAATAAAACTAGAGCATAAATAGGATAAATAATCTAAAACTTTATTTGGCGTTGTTTGAGTTTTTTGTGACTTTAAAAAATCACTTATCCTTTTGGCTGATACCAAAGAACCAATATTATCAGCGACATACTCTAATAACCGATTAAGAAAATTAATATTTCTTATATTAAACCGAGCAACAACATCTTTTAAAACAATGGTACTATAAATGCTTTGTAAATAACCATAAACGATTTCATCTTTTAAATCTAAGTTAGCCAAAAACGGCAACCCGCCATAGCGTATATATTTATTTAATGTTTCTTCGCTAGATTTAAGGTTATGAAATTGCAAGAACTCTTGATAAGACAAGGCATGAATAGGGATTTCGATATAACGCCCCGATAGGCCAGTAGCAATTTCCGAAGACAACAAACGAGCGTTACTACCTGTACAATATAAATCAAAAATTTTCTTAGCGGCTAAATGACGCAAAGCCTTTTCAAAATTTTCGATATCCTGAATTTCATCAATAAATAAATAATTCTTTACACCTCGCTTGATGCGTTGTTCGGCATAAGTAATTAAATCACGATAATCAACAATAGCATCATACTCATTTTCTTCTTTATTAATATAAACGATGTTTGCTTTTTTATTCTTAGTTTTAATTTCATCCATTAACTGAAATAAAATATAGCTTTTACCCACCCGACGTTGCCCGATTAAAACCTTAATCAAATCCAACCCAATAAAAGGCCTAATCTTGTTTAAATAATAAGGACGATTTTGATATGTTTTGTTCATACTTAAAAGTTATTGCTATTTTATAATATATTTTAAGTATACTTAAAACTATTTAAAAAGTCAACGATGTCTGCGGATTTAACGCTACACGCCATAAACTTCTCTAATTATATCCGCATCCTTACCACTCTCTTTTAACAATTCTAGGTTCTTTTCTTCTGCCAAGCGCAAAAATTGTTCGCCTAATTTATCATCGCCCACGCAACTAATATACTCCAACAAAGCAGCAAAATCTTTTACAAAACAATGTCCACCCGCCCCGCGCCCGACTTTTCCATCTATTCCCGAAGCATGAGCGGGTTGTAAATGAGAAGCCCCGATTCTGGGATCAGCGGCCATCCCCGCGCTAATCTTATTCCAATCACTTCCTTCTTTAGCTGCTAAATCATACAAGATATTAGCATAAATAATTTTCAAAAATAAAAAACTATTGCTTGCGTATTTAACAAGTTCCGCCTCCTTCGCTTTGCAAATCATGTTTAAAGGAGAATCAGGTAGAACATCTAAAATTTCTTGCGCCTTAGCGCGATATTCTTCATTATCAACGGGATAACCAATAATATTCCTGGTCGGGTGAGCGGCGTCGTAAGCGGCCGTCTTTTCCGTTAAAAATTCCGGGGAATGAAAAACAAAACGGTCGGGATATAAATTTTGTAGAGCTTCGCAAGTTCCCGGTAAAATCGTTGATTTCACAATCGCTGATTTTCCTATGCCCACTAACCCAATAACCTCTTTTAAAATATCAAAATTGAAACCATTGGGAGTTGTCGGAGTAGGGACGGCAATAAAAACTAAATCACACTCGGCGATTTTTTCTTTATTTGTTTCATAAGGTGCTTCTTTCGCATAACGCACAACTTGAAAGCCGCGGTTTTCAAAATCATCTGCATAATTTTTGCCGATAAAACCCTGGCCGATAAAACCGATTAACAAATTATTCTTCATAACTTAATACCTGCTAATAGAGGAACTTTCCTCTAATTTTAATAAAAATCTTGTCTAAGACCAGATAGTATTATATCATATAGATAGTAAACGATAAAATCAATCAAAACTATGAAAAAAATAATCACTCTCTACGGGCAACCGGGTTGCGGAAAATCAACTCAAGTACAAATGTTGGCGAAAAAATATGGCTTTTTTCAATTTGGAATGGGGGAAAGATTAAGAGGAGAGATTGAGTCTGGATCAGCTTTAGGCCAAGAAATTAAGCCCTACGTTGATAATGGAATTTTGATTCCTGATGACTTAATGTTCCAAATAATCAAGAACATCGGCGATAAAGCAACTAAATCGGGTCTTATTTTCGATGGCTTCCCGCGCATTCTAGCTCAAGCCAAAATGTTGGAAAAATTAGCCGATGAAATGAATTTAGAAATCGGCCAGTTGTTTTATCTACGTCTTAAACCAGAACAAGCATTAAAAAGAATAGTAGCCCGGGCAAAAGCGAGCGGTCGCAAAGACGATGTGAGCCCCGAAGCTATTAAAAATCGCTTTGCAACTTTTGAGCGCGAATCTCAGCCGCTCCTGGAATATTATCGCTCTAGAGGTAAGTTAGTAGAAATAGACGGGATGATGGCTATAGACGAAACTCATGCCGAGATAATAAAACACTTATAAGCTAAACTGAATGGATCAAGGTAAAAGTCTCATTAAACCATTACTTACTTTAGCTGGGCCAATAATTCTAGCTAATTTTTTTCAAGCCGCTTATCAGCTAACTGATGCTTTTTGGGTTGGACGATTAGGAGAAAAAGCGGTAGCGGCAGTGGCGGTTAGTATGCCAGTAATTTTTTTCATGACTTCACTCGGAATTGGGTTTGCTGTTGCTGGAGCAGCTTTAACGGCTCAATATTTCGGAGCTAAGGACAAAAAAATGGTTAGCCATAGTTCAGCTCAAACGTTATTATTAGTTTTTGTAGTTTCTGCTATTGCTAGCACTCTGGGTTATTTTTTCTCAGCGAACATTTTAAAATTCTTAGGTGTTAGCCCGGAAATATTTGAAACCACTCTCGCCTATTTACGTATTTCATTTTTGGGCATGATTTTTAATTTTTCTTTTTTCATGTTCCAATCAATTATGCGCAGTATCGGGAAACCAAAACTTCCTGTTTTTATTATAATCGGAACAGTAATTTTAAATTTTATTCTTGACCCTTTGTTTATGTTTGGTACCTGGTTCATTCCTAAACTCGGAGTAGCCGGTACCGCCTGGGCAACTTTATTTACTCAAAGTATTGCTGCTGTTATTGGCCTATTTATTCTTTTTTCCGGGAGACAAGGGATAAAATTATATTGGCCTGATTTTAATCCGGATTTTAAATTTTTGCGGCGCGCTCTTTGGCTCGGGCTTCCATCTTCTTTAGAACAATCTGCTCGCAGTTTAGTTTTAACGGTCATGACCGGATTAATAACAAGCTTCGGAACCCTGGCTATCGCCGCTTACGGCGTTGGTTCTAATATTTTTCAACTCATTCTCATGTTATGTTTTGGTTTTGCTGGCGCTAATTCAGCCTTGGTCGGACAAAATCTCGGCGCTAATAATCCTAAAAAAGCTGATCAAATAGCGAGATTGAGTTTAAAACTTATTTTTACAACTTTAAGCGCATTGGGAATAATAATTTTTATCTTTGCTCCGTACTTTATTGCTTTTTTTGTTCCTAACGATATTAATGTTATAATTCAAGGTGCTCATTTTTTACGTTTTATTGCTCTTACATCAGGCTTAACCGGTATCCAAGTAATTATTGGCAGCACCTTACAGGCCGCTGGCTCAACTAAACAATCAATGATTTTAACAATTATTTCCCAATGGATAATTCAACTTCCTCTAGCCTATTTGCTATCAAAATATTTCCAGCTTGGTCTAAATGGAATTTGGATTTCTTTGCCAGCGACTAGCGTTATCATGTCGATTATATATCTCGGTGTTTTTTTAAAGGGAAAATGGAAAACAAAAAAACTCATCAGCGCTGATGAGAAAATTAGAGCAACCATAACCCGGGAAGTAAAAATCGACGAAATAGTTGCCTTAGAAAATTAATTTAAAAAATATAAAACAAAGTATGAAAAAAAGTTTTCTTAAAAATGAATTTCGATTTTGGCGGAAATTAATCAACGCCTGGTCATTTTTATTTTTTGTGATGATTGTAATTGATTTTATTAGCGCTAATGCTTATGAAGAAATTCTCAGCGCGGCGGCAACTATTTATATCAGCATTCTAGCAATTTATGTTAGCAACAAAGAATTTGAACGCTGGTACGATAAGCATCAAGAAGAGCATCCGGGAGAAATTTTTGTTATTATCTGGTCGATTTTAATCGCCGCTTTATTTCTCCTTGATTTCTCGCTAGGGGTAGCCTATCACTTGCCCAACGCTGTCGTTTCTGCTTATATTGCTGTTTTAACTATCCTAGTTATCACCAGAAAATCTAAGGAGTTATATTTATTAAGGCAAAAAAAATCTAAATAGTTTTTAGAATCTTGAGTGCTTGCTTAAAAGCTTTTCCGCGATGGTTTATAGCGATTAAATTCTCCGGATCGAACTCAGCATTAGTTTTCTCGTAATTGAAGTCCTTAGCTAAAAATATCGGCGCATAACCAAAACTTTTATCTCCTCTCGGTTCGATAGCAATTTTACCATCCCAAATTCCTAAAACTGTATCAACAAATTTGGTTTTTGGATTATAAATAGCAACCGCACAATGATAATGGCAATCTCTCTGCCCAAAAGGGACATTTTTCATCTCTGCTAAAACTTTCAAATAATTATCTCGATCTGTTCCCGTCTCAGAATAACGCGCCGAATAAACTCCAGGGCGACCATCAAGCGCGTCGACACACAGTCCGCTATCATCAGCCAGGGTTATCATATTAAAAACATCGCCAGATATAATTGCTTTAATTAAAGCATTCCCTTCGAAGCTCTTAGCATTCTCAACTAATTTTAAATTTTTTAGTTCTTCAGGAAAATCAAATAAGAATTTAAGCTCAAAACCGGAATCTTTAAATATTGTTTTTATTTCTTCCGCCTTACCGTGATTCGCGGTTGCAATTAAAATAGTTGTCTTTATTTTTTTGCTGACCATATATTAGAAGTGAGCCGTCTATTAACTCTCTTTACTCCCATCGCTTGCATCATCTCATATAAATCAGGCGATTGATTTTTCCCCACCAACAGGACACGAATTATTTTTGCCATATCGCCAAAATTTCCTTTATATTTTTCTGGGGATTCTTTAAAAGTTTTAGCATCAGGTGCATAACCTAACTCAACACTCAGAGTACGCATTTTTTGTAGCCAAGTTTCTTTATCATCATCCGGATTATATTTATCAGCAACACTTGTCGCAACTTCCTTAATGCTTTTTAAATCCGCTCCCGCTAATTCGTCCATATTAATCCCCTGAGCTTTAAAAATACTATCAAAGAAAAAACCGATTTGTGCTCTTAAGTCTGACCATTTACTAATATCTTTACGCGCTTTTATATTTTCTCTTTCAATATTTAAAATTTTAATAGTATAATTAATATCCGCTTCAATAAGAGACGCTAAATCGGCGTCATATTTTTTAGCCCAAGCTAGTCCCAACTCCGTCATATTTTTAGCCGACATCCGACCGATATACTCTTTACCAAAACTATCCATTTTTTGTAAATCTAAAAGTGCACCAGCGCCTTTTTTTAATTCTGCGACCGATAATTTATAATTCGCTAAATCTTCATCTGGGTGTTCATTGAGCCATTTTTCAAATCCAGAATTAGCTAAATTTAATAAATACATTATTACAACATCGGTCGGATAGCCAGCTTCTTCATAGAAAGCAACATTAGCCTCGGGGTCATGACGCTTGCTTAATTTACGACGTGACGAACCATCTAATTTTTGAATGGGGGCAATATGGCCATAAACCGGATGTTCCCAGCCCATTTTAGTAAATAACTGAATATGCAGAGCCAAAGACGCTAGCCATTCATCACCGCGTAAAACATGAGTCGTCCCCATAAAATGATCATCAATTACATGAGCGAAATGATAGGTTGGTAAGCCGTCTGATTTTAGAATTACAATATCTTGATTATTTTCCGGTAAACGTAATTTTCCTTTAAATAAATCTTCAATCGCAATAATTCTAGTTAAATCTCCGGTTGATTTTAATCTGATAACTGGAGTTAATCCTTTATTTAAAGCGGCCAAAGCATCATCAACGGATTTATATCGCCAAGTCGCCCACTCGCCATAATAGCCAGGCGCTAATTTTTGATTTGTTTGATTCTCAGTTACACTCGCTAATTCTTCAATCGTTTCAAAGGCTGGATAGGCATCGCCACTCTCTAAAAGTTTTTTTACAAAAGCTTGATAAATATTTTTGCGTTCGCTTTGTTTATAAGGGCCATAATTTCCGATTTCCTCGGTAGAACTAACTTGGCCCTCATCAATATTTATATTAAAGGTTTTTAAAGAATTAACGACTAATTCTATCGCACCTTCGACCTCTCGTTTTCTATCAGTATCTTCAACTCTTAAATAAAAAATACCCCCAGACTGATGTCCTAGGCGTTCCGGTATTAAAGCCGCATAGAGGTTACCAATATGCATAAAGCCAGTTGGACTCGGAGCAATCCTGGTAACCATAGCACCGTCCGGTAAATTTCGCGGTGGATATTTTTGCGTTATTTCTTCAATACTAAGAGTCGCCTCCGGTAAAAGAGTTTGCGCAAGTTTTTTTAAGTTTTCTTTATTTTCTGTTGGCATATAGGCTCATATTAACAGATTTTTTTATAATAACAAGGGCAATTAAGCCGCCGATTAAGGCAGTTATAAGTTGTGGCCAACTTAGCATTATAGAGGCGGTTTTAACTAAATTTCCATGAAATAATAAATTAATGGCCCAGGAAGAAACGGCAAACAAGAACAAAAATTTTAGAACTGCAGCGCTAAAAAATACTAAACTACTATTATATTTTTTAAAAGAAGAAACGACTAAAATCAAAAGGATGTTGCTTAATATTATAAACGGAATAAGCGGCGCTAATGCTATCGGTAGAGTTCCGAATAATAGAGCAAAAGTGCTTGGTAATATACCAATTAAAATTGCCCCTTCAAGCCCTATTGTTGCGGCCGCAATAAATAAAGTTGCATTAACTAGCGAACCGGTAATTATTTGATTATGAGATAAAGGAGCAAAAACAGCTACCGCTAACAGTGCTGTAAATTGAGCAAGATTAACCAGAGTTATTTTATTAATCCTTTCCATGACTAAAACTTTTGCTAAAATCATATATTTATAATAATCAATTATTGAGACTAATCGTCTAGGTTGAGATGTCCGAGCGGTGATTTTGTGGCTTTTCTTAAGGCAAACATTATTTTTAAATAAAGCCAATGGTCAGACTGTTGAATTGTTAGGGCGGGAATGCTTCGGATTAAATGAAAAACTGTGTTAATATCAGCCACATCAGTATTATACATCTTGCCGTCATCAGCTTTCATTTTCAGTTGTCCGATTTTTGAAAATAGCTCTTTTTGATCTCTCATTAACCTCACCTTAAAATCAGCCCAGTATTTACGGGGTCTTTTGCTTTGAGCCATAATTCCCAAAACATCAATCACACTAAAAACCCATTTATTCTCTTTTTCTAGCCAAGCTCTACGAATTACTAACTTTTTGGAGGTTCGGCTACTAACAGTCTCGCTTTTGGTCATATTGCTAAATCGGACAACTGAATAAATTAGTTTGATAGTCACTAAAATATTAGCTAGATATCTATTTATAGTATAGCAAAAGCAACCTAAAATTCCCATAAACTCAAACCGGATAAATTTAAACCAAAAAGAGCCCAATTTGCTTTGGGCTCTAAATTGGGCTCTTTTATATATACAATTAATAGAATATTAATTAAATCTTTTGACGGTAGAATTCTAATACCTTAGAAATATCAACATTTTGCTCAACATCGGTTTGCGCTGGTAATCCCAATACTCGACCACCATTTGCCTCATATCCCAAATAACTAACTTGAGCTATGGCTTTACGGTTATTTTCAACCAACTCAAGGAAGAATCTCTTACCGATGGTTTTCTTGCGTAAAGTGATAATTTCTCCTTGCTTAACATTATAAGAAGCAATATCAACTTTCTTATCATTTACTAAAACATGCCCATGATTAACTAATTGCCTAGACTGCTCTCTCGTTTTACCAAGTCCTAAACGATATACAATATTATCTAATCTATTTTCTAACTTCTGCATTAACTCAACTTGGACATCTCGTTGGCTATTAAAAGCTTCACGGACGTAGCGAGTCATCTGTTTTTCCATAATACCATAAATCAACTTTAACTTTTGCTTCTGTTCTAATCGCTCAGCATAAGCTGATTGTTTTGGTTTACGGATATTTTTTCTTCTAATACTATCGCTTTCTGGCGCCAAACCATACTTCTGACGCTTCTTCAAAGTTACCTTTGTGTGTCTTGCCATATTTAACTAATTAAAACATAAATAATTGGCATCACCTTTTTCGATTCTAGGAATAATATTATAGCAAGACTTTTAAATTATTTCAAGACTAACCTTATTATAAAACATTTATTCCTATTTTTTTCAATTCTTTCGCTAAAACAAATAACGGAAGCCCCATCGAGCCTAAAAAATCGCCTTCTATTCTTTTAATAATTACCGCGCCCAAGCCTTGAATAGCGAAAGCGCCCGCCTTATCCAGCGGTTCGCCGGATTTAATATAATTATCAATTTCTTTCTCGGTTAATTTCTTAATATAAACTTTAGTGATATCGGTAAAACTTACTTTTTTAGAACTAGCAATATCAATAATGGTTAGGCCAGTTAAAATATCGACTCTTTTTCCGCTTAAGTTTTCTAGCATTTTTTTCGCTTCTGCTTTATTTTTTGGTTTACCGAGCAATTTATTATTTAAAACAACAAAAGTATCGGCCCCAATTACTACTCCGGATTTATGTTTCTTTGCAACCGACATTGCCTTACCATATGATAAAAACTGAGCTAATTTTTGCGGTGGCATTTTTAAAGTCATATCTTCCTCATAATCAGGCGCCTCAATCACAAATGGTAATCTCAATCTTTCAAATAGTTCTTTGCGTCGCGGCGAGGTGGAAGCTAAAATTATTTTTTTCATATTATTTAATTATAAATACCATATAAAATTACCAGACTATCTCTGTTTTATTATGGGAAGTTAAATATTTATTACAAAGCGAGAAATGCTTGCAACCGAAAAATCCGGAATGAGCGGAAAACGGTGAAGGATGTGGAGCTTCAAGAACTAGATGCCTTGTTCCATCAATTAGATTCTTTTTACTACGAGCATAGCTACCCCAAAGTATAAATACAATATTCTCACGACCATCAGAAATTTTTTTAATGGCTGCATCAGTAAAATCTTCCCAACCCTTATCACGATGAGAAGTTGGAGTATGAGCTACTACGGTCAAAATAGCATTCAATAAAAAAACGCCCTGCCGGGCCCAAGATTCGAGATTACCAAGGGAAAAATTTTTTTTGATATTTAAATCACTTTCTATTTCTTTATAAATATTTTGCAGAGATGGCGGTAAAGATACGCCATCGGGGACGGAGAAACAAAGGCCATGTGCTTGGCCATCTCCATGATAAGGATCTTGGCCAAGGATTACTACTTTCACCTGAGAAAATGGCGTTAGCCAAAAAGCTTTAAAAATATCAGCCGGAAGCGGAAAAACTTTTTTAAGTTGATATTCAGCGCGCACAAAATTAGCTAATTTTGTAAAATTCTCGCGAGTTATAATATCACCAAGCGCTTCTAGCCATTCCGGTTCAATAATTACTTTTTGAGCCATATTATTTACTTGTAAATTTATCTTTTAAGTATGCTGGTAAAATTTTATTTATCAAATCGGCATATTCCTTATCAAAAAAAGCATAGCGAAACTTTTCGCCGTTTATCTTTTTTATTTTAATTATGAACTTATTCAAAATTAAATCCATAACATCTTTATATAAAACTTCATTTCTAATCAAGGGTGATATCTGAGAAATAGAATTATTTTTTAATAATTCTTCCCCATTCTTTGCAATTTCAGATCTATTAAACATTATGTTATTCATAGTATAATCAGTACCGGTAATTACTTTATCACCCCCGGTCATCGGAACTTGGATAAATAAGAGACGATAATTCGTAATTAATAAGGTATTTTCCGGAGCAAAATTTTGTCCAACTCCGAGAAATTCAGAGCTTCCCGTTGTGCGCGAAAACATATCTTTAAAACTAGCCACGCCTTTTGTAATACCAAAAACCGAGCCTAAAATTTTTTCGTCTTGGTATTCTGAGATTTTAACTAAATTTTCTTGATGAGGTTGTTTATCCTCGAGACTTTTTGCTTGGCCGCTTGTCTGACTATCCGTCCGGCTATTTAAATTGAGATTTTTTAATTTTTTATGGCTCAAGATATCCAAGATTAAAAAAGCAAATAGACAAATAAAAATTGGAATAAAAAATACCAACAGGAAGCGAAAAGCAAAAATTATTTCAATAGAAACAACCTTAAAAAATAACAAACATGGTATACATAAAGCCATAACAGCGATCACCAAGGAGATTCTTAATATGCTAAATTTTACGTTAACGAGGCTATAATTTTTATCCAGTTCGGCAATATCACTACTCTTGGGAATTTTCAGAACTATATTATACTTTATTAAACTCATCGCAAATCCCCATAATTTTGCAAAGATAACAAAAAATAGGAAATACTTAATATATGGGATAACGTTAGGCGAGATATCTAACTTAATAAATCCGCCATTTAATATAAAAATAAAAAGATATACTCCCAAGATGCTCTCGATGGTAGCTACTCCCGCAGCTAGAGTATTATAACGTTCGCTGATGACTAAAATTTTCCAAGAGCTTAGGGGATCTTCTTGCGCATTAATTAGTTTAATGGACTTTAGTTTCGAAGAAGAGAAAAAAAGATTAGCTAACATCATTAATAAGCCGGCTGAAAATAAAATCGCTACAAATGATATAGAAATATTAAAAACAAAATATAAAATAAACGCTCCGATAACTAAAGCGAATATTTGTTTAGCGATGGAAATAAAAGTTAAACCTTCGGCAATAAGTTCTATTTTTTTAGTCAAACCGGCTAAGCTCTCTCTTTTGGAAAGTGGATTAGGAATTAAATTTTTTAACTCTGTACCAATGTTCATATTTTTATAGTAACACTATTTAGTATATATTGACCCAAATCTACCTTTAGTTTTATATTAAAATTATAACAAAAAATCACCAAAATGGCGATTTTTGAAACATCGGCGGAGAGAGAGGGATTTGAACCCTCGAAGGCTTTAACACCTTACCCGCTTTCCAAGCGAGCGCAATCGACCACTATGCGACCTCTCCTTTAAGAGCGGAAGCCGCTCTAAATCTTTTTAATAAATCTATTCTACCGCCAATACTTCTTTAAGTTTTCTCTCAACAACTGTTTTTAATCCGGAAATAGCGTCGCCGTTAGAATCAATGAAATCAGCATACGGTCTAGCGCCCAAAATCATTTCATCCCCCACAAACATGGTTGGCGCTCCTAAAACTAAAGCATCTTTAGCATTCTTCATCGCTTCATCTAGTTTTATGGATTTTTCTTCATTAGTCAAGCAAGTGATAAATTCTTCGCCATTTAATTGCAGTTCAGCGGCATAAGTACTAAATCCTTCTTCTTGCAGTAAGCCGGTCTTAGTAAGTGAAAAGAGCAAAGAGCGCATCTCCGGCCATTTACCAGAGTCTTTAGCGCAAACAGTTGCTAAAGCGGTTTGCCGAGAAAGATTAGAACCAGGGACAATATATGGCCTAGAAATAATGGCTACTTTATCATTTGATTCTGAAGCTATTTTACTTAAAGTTTCAGCTAGCTCAGCGCTATATTGGCTAGAATAATCTTCATAAACAAAAATCTTTAACGGTGCTTCTGCAGCGCCGATAATATTATCGTTAGCTTGAATAGCTAAGGCATCTGTTACTAATTCATAACTATTAGCTTTCGCCCCTGCAATCGGTTGATAACTCACGGCTGGTTGATTATTTTCAGAACGATTAACTATCAAAACAAAAATGGTCGCTGTAATTACCAAGACGGCCGCTATCAGATAAAAAAATTTGCTTGTTTTTGCCATATTATTTTATTTTATTTAATTCAAAAAATCGGCTATTTGTAACATCAAATCTTCTTGAAAGCGGGGAGCAATAATTTGCGCTCCTAAAGGCATCTCGCCGCCGCCTTCAACTTTTACTTTTCCGGCTGGAATAGAAATCGCTGGTAAGCCAGATAGACTCGCACCAGTTACAAAAATATCTTCCAAATACATCGCGAGCGGATCATTTGATTTTTCACCAATTTTGAAAGCGCCATGCGGAGCAGTCGGAGTTAAAAGTAAATCTACCTGCTTAAAGGCTTTATTGAAATCTTCGATGATTAGAGTTCTTACCGTTTGTGCTTTTTTATAATAGGCATCATAATAACCGGCGGAAAGCGCATAAGTTCCAAGCATAATTCTTCTTTTTGCTTCCGGACCGAAACCAGCTCCACGGCTCCGTTTATAGAACTCCTGCAAATTAATCGCTTCTTCTTTTTTTAATCCCCAACCGATTCCATCAAACCGCGCTAAATTGGAACTTAGTTCCGAAGGGGTAATTATATAATAAACCGGGATTCCGTATTTAGTATAAGGTAAACTAACTGATTTAATTTCCGCACCGGCCGCTTTTAATTTTTCCGCGATGACCATTACTTTCTCTTTTACTTCTGGGTTTAGACTTTCAAGAAAATATTCTTTAGGTAAACCTATTTTTAATCCAGCTAACGATTTGATTTTTATTTTTTCAGAAAATTTATTTTCTACATTAGTCATTTTCTCCGGAGCAGTGGTTGCATCTAATTCATCTTTACCAGCGATAGTTTTTAAAACTATAGCTGTATCATAAGCGGTTTTAGCGATTACACCGACGACATCAGTCGATGAAGTCATCGATAATAAGCCAAAGCGAGAAACCTTACCATAGCTTGGTTTAAGCCCAAATACACCACAAAAACTCGCCGGTTGGCGAATAGAACCACCAGTATCAGAAGCAAGCGCAAATAAACACATATTAGAGGCTACCCCGGCTGCGCTACCACCAGAAGACCCACCGGCGACCCTGGTAATATCAAATGGGTTTTTCGTTGGGCCATAGGCCGAATTTTCTGTTGAAGCTCCATGAGCAAACTCATCTAAATTTGTTTTACCAAGGAGTATGGCTCCCGCTTCTTTTAATTTTCTCACGACAGTTGCATCGTAAGGGGCAATATAATTTTCTAAGATTTTCGAAGCGGCCGTTGTTTTTATTCCCTTAGTCATCAAAATATCTTTGCAAAGATATGGAATACCTAAAAGATCCCCTCTCTCGCCTTCCTGCAATCTTTTATCCGCCATCTTAGCCTCTCTTCTTGCCTCATCAGCACAAACAGTTAAACAAGCATGAATTTCTTTATCTAAAATTTCAATCTGTTTCAAACAAGCCTCAGTTATTTCCAACGAAGTTATCTCCCCTTCATCTAATAAACTGCGGGCGGCTTTTATTGTTAGTTCATTTAAATTCATAATCGCTCCTGATTATTCTCAAATTATTTCCAAATTATTTTCAAATTATTGCAAAACTCGTTTTACTTTAAGACTACCATTTTCTCTTTCGCCTAAACTGAGAGCGGCTTCTACTTCTTTTGGGCTCCATTCCTTGACCTCGTCTTCGCGAAAAACATCCATCAAGCCGCTAACCTGAGCCGTGAGTTCGACTTTATCAGTTTTAACTTCATCTAACACTTTAATATAATCTAAAATCGATCCCAACTGAGTTCGGTACATTTCTATTTCTTTTTCGCTTAACTTTAAACGAGATAATTCAGCGATATGTTCTATTTCCTCCTTGGTAATATTCATAGTTTTATTATTTGCAAAAACTCTTCTTCATTTAAAATTTTAATACCTAATTCTCTTGCTTTATCATATTTAGAACCAGAGCTTTCGCCGGCAACAACATAATCCGTATCTTTAGTAACGCTTTCTTTCGTCTTAGCTCCTAATGCTCTTATTTTATCTTTTGCCTGCATACGTGTCAAACTACTTAGAGAGCCGGTTAAAACAAAGATTTTCTCATTTAATCCGCTATTTTTTACTTTATTATTTCTAGGGGTTTCAACAGTTAATATAACGCCATTATCTTCAAACTTTTTCAAAACTTCCAAGTTTTTTTGATCGCGCCAAAAAACATAAATACTTTCAGCGACAATCGGGCCAATATCTTCCATTTCCGCCAAATTTTCTTCGGTTTTATTTTGGAAGAAAATAATTAAATCGGCTATTTTTAGAAAATCGGATAACTGATTATCGGATAACTGATTTTTGCTCTTCAATGATTTTTCGGACAATTGATTATCATGTTTTATCATTTCTGCTAAAGTCATAGCTGTTTCTTCGCCGACATGTCTAATTCCCAGCCCATAGATAAACCGTGCTAAATCAAGTTCCCGCCGAGAATTTATCATGGCAATAACATTATCTGCTTTCTTCTCCGCAAATCTATCAAGACTTAATAAATCCTCTTTCTTAATATTATAAATATCAGCGGCATCTTTAATTAATCCTGAACTCAAAAATTGTTCAATTAATTTCGGCCCTAGCCCGTCAAAATTAGCCGCTCCTTTAGAAACAAAATGAGCGATTTGACGCAAACTAATAGCAAAACATTTTTTATTTAAACAACGATAGGCGACTTCGGTTTTAACCTGTTCAATTTTTCCGCCGCACATCGGGCAAATGCTTGGTGGTATAATTTTTTTTTCTTTTCCAATACGTAAATTTTTTAAAACAGAAATTACTTTCGGGATCACATCGCCCGACCGCTCAATAATAATTGTATCGCCTAAACGTAAATCAAGACGTTCTATTTCATCGAAATTATGCAAGGTTGAACGACTAATTGTTGCGCCGCCAACAGCAACCGGCTCTAAAATAGCCGTTGGCGTTAGCGCACCAGTACGACCAACTTGCCAAACAATATCGTTTATTCTTGTAGTTGCTTGTTCTGCCGGAAATTTATAAGCCATCATGTATCTTGGCGCTTTCCCGACTATACCCAAAACTGGCCACATTTTTAAATTATTAACTTTTACCACCACACCATCAATTTCAAACGGTAATTTTGCTCGACGCTCACCTACTTTTTTAAAGAAAGAAAAAACTGCTTCTAAATTTTCACAAACGGAATTATCAGTTAAAACTTTTAGACCCAATAGCCTTACTAAACAATCTGATTGCTCTTTTGTAAGTATTACTTCCCCGCGCTCATAATCAGCAAGTAATAAATCATAAGCATAAAAATCTAATTTTCTCTCGGCGGTAATTTTAGAGTCTAATTGCCTGATTGAACCAGCGACGCCGTTTCTAGTATTAGCTAAAGGTGGACGCCCAGAGTTAATATATTTCTTATTTAGTTCCGAAAAAACCTTTTTAGCCATAATTGCTTCTCCGCGGATTTCGATTATTCCTTTATCTAACAAATCATAAATAATTTTTATTTCTGTTTTTGAAAATCCAACCGCAGCCAGTTCGGTTTCTTTAGGTTTTCTTAAAGATAAAGGAATACTTTGAATTGTTTTAACATTCATCGTTACATTCTCGCCCACTTGCCCATCGCCGCGAGTAGCCGCTAAGACTAATCTCCCAGCTTCATAGCGCAAACTAAGAGCGAGCCCATCAAGTTTTAGCTCACAATAATATTCTTCGCGCATTGCCCGACCTAAATAATTATCATTTCTCTCACGCCAACCAAGCATATCATTTTCTGAAAAAGCATCAAATAGAGAAATCATCGGACGCGAGTGCTTAGTTTTTTCAAACTTATCTAGAGGACGGCCGGCGACTCTTTGCGTTGGTGAATCGGGGGTAATAAGCTCCGAATATTCGTTTTCAAGCGCAAAAAGTTCATTTTTTAGACTATCTAAAGCCGCCGCAGAAATTGTTTCTCGGTCTAAAACATGATAATTATAACGATGATAATCTATCTCTAGTTTAAGTTTTTCAAGACGGTTTTTAGCCTCAATAATATTCATACTCATTGATTATAACATAAAAGCTCTGCTTTTGGCAGAGCTTTTATCAGCTTCAAATTTAAAATTATTGAGCAGGAGTTGCAGCTGGAGCGGCACCGCCCTTAGGAGCAGTTGCTTGATTAATGAAGGTAACAATATCATTAACAGTCTTAGAATTTTGGCTAGTAACTTGTTCTAATTGGCCAAGGCGAGCATTTAAATTATTCATGCTAGCGGTGAATTGCCAAAAAATCATAATTAAAGCACCAAAGATTATTCCCACTACCAAGGGAAACACAATTTCTCTTTTCATAGAATTATTGTTTAGCTCACGGCTGGTATAAACCTTTTCCGATAAGCTTTTTATATTTTTATTATTTATTAGTGTCCTGGGCATTTACATTCGCGTTAAAAAAATTAACGATTTCACTGATTTTAGCGGAATCAGTCGCAATAACGGTTTGTAATTCCGTCATTTTTTTATCCATGCGATTTAAGGTCACATAGAAATAAGTAAACATTCCAGCGAGAATTACAACGAAGATAACCGTCGCCAGAGTTCCAAGCATATTTTTTTGCATAGTTGAGAAATGTTGAAAGTAAAAGCTAAGCTTACTCTTTCAAACATAAATTATTATCTTAATTTCATTATAGCAATTTAAAAAAAATCTAGCAAGAATAAATTTATCTGAATTTATTTTACAATTATTATTTCTCCTTGATAATTTGTTTCTGACCCTCCGCAAGAAACGCAGTAGTATGGAAAACGTCCGTCTAAAAGGGCTTGAAATTCAATAAAACTTGTTTGTCCCTGCTTAGCACTTTGCTTAATATTATAACCAGCAAAAACTATATCATAATCACGATCAATAGCCGCAAATTGAATATTTACTATATCATTATAATTAGCAATTATTTTAGACGGGATAAATTTTCCGTCCTTACCTTCAATTTTAAATATTCTAATTTGAGCAGTTTTAGTTTCGCTAGAACCGGCGGAAACAGCAGCACTCGGAACGGCGATTTCATTCTTCAAATTATCGGGGATGATATCGCTTGGTTCCGGGACTTTAACGCCTACCGGGACTTCTTTTCTAGCAACAGTTTCTTCCCAATCACGCGGAGCAGATGAAGCGGTTTTTCCGTCAGGAATATAATTATTTACAATTGGTGCTTGAGAAACTTGCGGAGCCGCATCTTTTTTAAGTTCTAAAATAATTACAATTATTAATAAAATAACAACAATTATCCCCAGGGCGAAAAGTATTTTTTTCTTATTATTCATAATTTAAATTTAGGATAATTATTGAACTATCATCTTTCCGGTTTCACCGTCTCCGGTATGCCCCGGAAAAGTACAATGGAAAGTATAGACTCCCGGCTCTGGAGCATTAAAAGTAATTGCTCCTGTTTGATTGGGGCCGACCACAACCGCAACCGCTGATAGGCGCGGGTCGGTAAAAGATAAATTATGGACTTCTTTATCAATACTTGTTAAAGCAAAGGTTGTTGGACGGCCAGTTTTGGTTGTAAATTCATTCGGAACAAATTTTTTATTACCAACATCGATTTTAAAAACTGTAGCCGACAACTCTTCTTTTTTTAAAAATCCTGTTTGTTTTGGAGCATTATCAGACATAGGAGCAACTGAATTTGTTGTTACTACGCCATCCTCGGTTACAACGCGACCACTATTATCAACCGCATTTCCACCTGGAACAACTGCCCTAGTATCTTTAGCGATAACGGTATTAGCATTTGGCAAGTTATTATCAGCCGCATCAGTCGCCGCGCTGTTTGTTGCTCCAGCGTCTACACCATTTTGAGTCGGCTCAAGGTTTTGGCTGAGTTGAGATTTTTTATTAGAAATTAAGAAAAAAACAACAACCAAGACAAGAACTAACAAAACCAACACCATACTAAGTTTCATTTTCTTGGTTATTCTGCTTAAAGGTTTCTCATTTATTAAATCGTTGTAACTCATATTTTTTAATTTTTTATATTATAATTATAGTATTTTTTTTGTTTTTTCACAACCAAGAGGTCTAATTAAGCTATTATCAATATCAAAAAACGCCTATTGTATATAAGCGTTTTTAATTCTTCTCTAATAAATATTTAAGACTTTAATTACCGTACTTAGTCATGATATCAGCATCGCTGTGGATAATTTTATAACCCATCATTTTCCCTTCCTTATCTCTTCCTAAAACTTGGACTCTAATATCAGCTGGAATACCGAAGGTTGCTTTATCAGCATCGGTCATAAATTCAAGCTCAATAGGTTTAGTGTAAACTTGAACAGATTTTGGACCAGTTGTAGTTGCAATTGATGTTTCTACTATAACTTTAGGCTCAGGAGTCTCAACTTTATTTTCATTAAGTTCGAGTGAACCCGTTTTTTGAACTTCCGGTTTAACTGTAGCATCGCCTTGCAACGAAACTATTACAATTATAAGGGCAATAACTACAACAACCCCGCCTAATAATAAATAAATTTTTTTGTTCATAGATTTAATTGTCTAATTATAGAAATAATTCCTAAAATTAGAATTAAAATAAATATAAATTTTAATTATATATACCAACTTGATATCTTAATTATACAACATTTTTAGAACCTAGGCAAGACATAGTACAAGACAAATTGACAAATATACTAAGATATGATAATATTTTTTGAAAATATCGTTCATTAATAATAGGAGATGTCATTATGCTAAGTATTAATTTTATTAAAGAAAATGAAGCAGAGGTTCGTCGAGCTATTTTTGAAAAAAAAGTAGATTTAGACTTGAATCGTTTGTTTGCTCTCAATGCAGAAAAAAAAGAGTTGCTAAAAATAATTGAGCAACTCAGATCTGAGAAAAAAAACCTATTTGACAATAATTCCATCGCCAAAGAAGAAAAGCCCGGCAAAATTCAACAAGGCAAATTGCTTAAAAACAAGCTTGCCGAATTAGAGCCGCAATATGCTCAAATGGAAAAGGAATTTATTAATCTTATGGTTTTAGTTCCAAACATCACCTCACCTGATACGCCAACAGGAAAAGATGATAAAGACAATGTTGAAATATTTAGATCAAAAGAAATTCCCAAGTTTTCTTTTGTCCCTAAAAACCATATTCAACTGGGCAAAACACTCAACATATTAGATTTGGAAAGAGGATCTAAAGTAGCGGGCTACCGCGGGTATTATGTCATGAATGAAGGGGTTTCATTAATGTTAGGATTCATGATGTATGCTATGAATAAAATGATTATCAACGGTTTTTCTCCAATGATAGTTCCTACGCTTGTAAATGGTTCAACTCTTTTTGGCAGTGGCTATTTCAAGGGTTCTGAATATAATTCAGATGTTGATGATATTTATGAGGTGACTGGATTAAACAAAGAAAAAGATAAAAATGCAAATGAAAAAATGCAGTTCTTAGTTGGAACAGCAGAACCGTCATTATTGTCTTATTACGCCGGAGAGACTTTAGATGAAAGTCTGCTGCCCCTAAAAATGTGTGGCTTCAGCCAATGTTATCGTCGTGAAATAGGCAGTTACGGAAAATTCAACCAAGGAATTTATCGGGTGCACGAATTCATGAAGGTTGAACAAGTAATCATTCTAAAAGCTAATGTCGAGGAAGCGAATTATCTGCAAAACGAAATGATTAAATTGTCTGCAGAAATGCACAAAGAGTTAGAGATTCCATATCGTCAAATTCAAATTTGTACTGGTGATATGGGCTTGGGAAAATACAGAATGTTTGATATTGAAGCTTGGATGCCGGGATTAAATTATTGGGGCGAAACCGGCTCAGCTAGTAATTTTCTCGATTGGCAATCTAGGAGACTTAATGTTAGATATCAGGCATCAGACGGTAAAAAAAAGCATGTATTTATGCTCAACAACACCGCTCTGCCGAGTCCAAGAATTTTTATTGCTCTTCTGGAAAATCACCAACAAAAAGATGGAAGCATTATCATACCGGAGGTTATAAAAAACTTCATGCCAGTTAAGTATGATATTATCCGAAACAAATAAACTCTAAATCAATTTTACAAATAATCCCCTGGGGCGTCAGGGGATTTTTTATTATAGAAACAAATATAATATTTTCTTTAATGGAGTAATTCTGCTAAAGATTCAAAAATTACATCACAACCTTCTTTAAGAGCTTCTTCTGTTATACAAAGAGGCGGCGCAATTTTAATACATGCGCCGCCAGTACCAACAGGAGCAAACATCATTAAACCATTTTTATAACACAAATTAACAATTTTTTTTGCTAACTCGCCGTCTGGTTTTATTGTCCCCTGCTGTACTATATGAATTCCTCCTACTAAACCGACTGAAGATACAAAACCTATAAATTCAGGGAAGCAATTTTGCATTTCTAGCAATCTGCTATTAAGTATAGCCCCAAGCTTGGATGCATTTTGTATTAATTTATTATTTTTTATATAATTTATATTTGCTAAAGCCGCTGCGCAACAAACCGGATTGCCGGAATGAGTACTGGTCATTTCATTCGGACCATATAAGTCCATTACATCCGGACGACCTATAACGGCGCTGATGGGAAGAGAGCTACTAATTCCTTTGCCAACAGCAAACAAGTCAGGGACTATATCATAATGCTGAAATCCCCACTGTTTTCCGCACCTACCAAAGCCAGACTGCACCTCATCAAGACAAAGCAAAATATCATATTTATTACACCAAAATCGTAATTCCTTCACATAAGCTTTTGGGAAAAAATATGGACCACCGCCCTGATAAGTTTCGCTAATAACTCCAGCAATATTTCGAGGATTAATGCCTAATTTATTTAATGATTGTTTAAATAATTGAAAACTTGTGTTTTTGCAACGGAAGCCATCCGGGAAAGGAACCTGCACAATTTCTGAATCAATATTTTTAATCCAACTTTTAAGAGCCGGCGATCCACCCATTTGTTGTGCTCCTAATGTCCGGCCATGAAATGCTCCCTGAAAGCTAATAATAATATTTCGGTTTTTCTTTATTTTGCTACCATAGGTGCGCATTAATTTTAGTAATACCTCAGTACTTTCAGACCCCGTACTCAATAATAAAGTCTTGTAACCACGCGGAGACAAGGAGGCAATTTTTTTTATTAAATCTATTCTGGGCTGATTAGGAAAACAATAACTGGTAAGAAGCGGTTTGGAAACTTGATTAATAATTGCCTGAACTATTGCATTATTACCATGGCCAGCATTAGTGATTAATACTCCAGATGAAAAATCTAACCATTTATTACCATATACATCATATACATTCACTTCCTCGGCATGATCCCAAATAGTTTCTGATTGTCCGCTCATACAAACTGGCTCTAATTTTTGAAGTTCTTTAATTTTTTTTAAAGTACCCACATTAGGGACAATCCCGAATATCTTACGGTATTTTGTATATATTCTTGGCACACTTCTTATTTTCATAATAGGCATTTTTTAATCTTTAAAATCAATATCATTTTTTAATAATAAATCAAAATTTGTTATTCTTTGCCAATCTTTTTTTGTCATTCTTTTGAAATTTTCCAGATTTAATCCGACTGACACATTTCTCCATCTCATGAGCAATGCGACTAAAGCTAGTTCATTTCTAGACAATTTTCTATATTTTTGATATTCCAGTAAATATTTCTCTTTTATTTTTTGAATGTTTTTAGTTTGATTTAAATATGTCCACCATAATAAAGAATTAGCTAAATCGGCAACAAACGGACTGAAAGATAAATCATCAAAATCAATAATTCCATTAATTTTGTTGTCCTTTACTAAAATGTTTGAACCGTGATAATCAAGATGCACTAAGCCTGATGGAAGTTTTTGCAGAGCATCTAAATTTTTCTTTAAATCATGTACAACCTCTTCTATAGTTTCAATAGTTAATTCCTCACCATACTTGTTATAGATAAAGGGCTTATTAGTTTTATATTCTGAAACAAATGAATTCAATCTATTTCTGAAATTATGATAATCTTTTGAAATTATTTTAAATTTAGAGGTATGTTTATGGATAATCGCCTGCGCTTTAGCTAAGGAAGAAATTAAATTAATTTGATTGTATTTTAAATGTGCTCCGTCTACAAATTCCATTAAAATATAATTCCAAAACTTATTGTCAATTTTCTTCCTACTGAGGGATTGCTTGTGATGATTTCCAATTATTTTCGGAGTTTTAACACCATTCTTTCTTAAGAATGCCATGAACTCGAGTTCAAGTTTTATATCACTTAATTTTTTATTATTATTTCTATAAACTCGTAGGACAAACTTCCCTTCTTTAGTTGAAATAAAGGCGCTAATATTTTCTATTCCAAATTTTATTAATTTATAACTCTGATATTTAACATCATAAACACTTAGCAATTTTTTGATTACATCCTCGTTTAGTTTAATTTGATTTGAAATATCTAATTTAATCATAAAATATTTACTAATATTGCTATTCTCGCTTCAATTTACTCCGTTTCTATAATAATTTTTTTCTCTATGTTGTTGGCATTTAAAATTGCTTCTTCTCTATTTTGACCAGTAGCAATAATATAACCAACGCCACCGCACATATTTTCGGGTTTCGGAATTATATCTCCTATCCTTAAAGTTCTTACCCCCCACCACTTAAAATCATAATAACCAGGCATATTTTTTATCTCATCCAAACCTCTTACACTTTTTATCTTACCAGGATTTGGAAAGATGGACCAATTAACCATTCCTCTATTAAATTTTATTTTTAAATAATCCATATTTATTTCCTCCCCCAGAGCTTGTTGTATGGCCGCTCTTAAAATATCGGTACCGTTACTTAATGGAATCATTTCTGTGCCAAATCTTGGCCCGCCCAAACGAGGAGTAATCTCAAAAACTTTAATTTCTTTCTTGTTGGTATAAATCAAATCGCCTTTTGCTACTCCATCCGTAATTCCTAATGCTAAAGCTGCTTTTTCGGTAACTTCAGAAAATTTGGATATTTCATCTTCACTCAATAAGGTCGGCATAATATCGCCTATTTCTACAAAAAGTGGTTTACATTTTTGATAATGAAACACTCTTTCTGAAATTCCCGTCATATAATATTTTCCTTTGACCATTAATCCTTCGGTGCTATATTCCACCCCCTCTATATACTCATTAATGATAACATCCTGACTTTTGGCGAAACCCGTGCAATAGTTATAAGCATTTTCAAGTTCTGACATTTTTTCTAATAATATAACCCCTTTTGATGATGACAAGTTAACTGGTTTGAGAACGACGGGCAAACCGATTTCTTTAATTTTGGAGAGAAAATCATTTTTACTTGTGCTTAATTTATATTTCGGTGCCGGTATATTATTGTCTTCAAATATTTTAGAACGTAACGATTTAATGGTTGATCTATAAGACACATCAAAGGGAACACTAGGCAAACCAAAATGTTCAGCAATTTTAGAAACAGACATCCCCGAGTCCCAACACAAACTTAAAACTGCATCAAAAGTATAGCCCTGTTCACTTAATTCGATGGCTGCTTTTAAGGCGGCTTCGGGGTTTTTTGATTCTGCAATAATTAACTTATCAACATATTCTATACCGATATCATTAGAAAAATCAGAAATCATAAAAATTTCATAGCTATCTTTAAGAGTTTTTATAATTTCACAACTTAATCCGTTGCCACAAAACAAAATTCTTTTTTTATGCATATATTTAACCAATTAATGCTACGAGTTTTTTAACTAAATTTCTATTTTCAAGCAATTCTTTTAAATCTTCAATATACGGAGTAATTGAATCATCAAAAGAAAAATAAGGGACTATTTTTCTCACCTCTCTATACAAAGGCCTCGTAAACGACGATAAACCTTTTGCCCCTCTTATATCAACGGCCTGACAGGCACAAAGTAATTCAAAACTTACAATATAAAGAGTATTATCTAAAATTTCTGCACATCTCCTAGCTGCAATCAGGCCAAATGAAACAATGTCTTGAAAATCACCAGTCGAAGTTAAAGATTGAATTGATAGCGGAACGCATAAAGATCTATTTTCCGCCGTTATGGATGTGCTCATAAACTGCCCACCCATTAATCCTAGTCGAATGCCTGGCTTTTCTTTGCACAAAAAAGCTGGCAAACCGTTACTATTATGTTTATCCATAAATCTATCAATTCTTCTGTCAGAAAGATTGGACAATGTAGTTAAGCATATAGAAAGATTATCCATAGCCATAGAAATATATTGACCATGAAAATGTCCATTATGAAAAACGTCTCCTTCATCTGCTATTATCAAAGGATTGTCACTACTTGAATTAATTTCATTCTCCAATGTTTCGCCAATAAATTTTAGATTATCATAAATTGGCCCTAGGATTTGAGGACTACACCTTAAAGAATAGGCGTCTTCAATTTGACTATCTAAATTTTGTAATTCATTTTTATTTTTTTGTTGTATACGTTTTTCAGCAGATTTTTCATTAATGGCTAATTTACTATCAGATAAAATTTTCCAAAGTCTTTGGGCAAATAAATTTTGACCTTTATGTAATTTCCTTTCATGTACTTTTGGATCGAACGGCTTCGTTTTTGTTGCTAACCCCTCAAAAGATAGAGCAGAAACAAACTCATACATATTTAATAAAGAGTTGGCTCTATCCCAAGTAATAGCACCTAAACCAGCCATAGCTGATGTTCCATTAACTAAAGCTAAGCCTTCTTTATAATTTAGTGTCATCAGAGAAATTTTTGCCTTTTTCATAGCCTTCGCACCGGACATTATTCTCCCATTATATTTTGCCTTCCATTTACCAGTTGCCACTAAAGCAATAAATGCTAACGGACCCAAATCACCACTTGCGCCTAACGATCCTTTTTGTGGAATGCATGGAAATATTTTTTTATTAAACATTTCAACTAAAATCATGAAATTGTCTAGGCTTATTGCAGAGACGCCTTTAGAAAGAGAGATAATCCTTGCTAGCATTGCAGCTCTAGCCACAGAATCTTCGAAATATTCACCAACATTCGAGGCTACTGATGACAATAAATTATTTTGCATTTCAGTCGCATATTTTATCGGAACGAGATAATTTACAAAACCACCCATACTAGTATTCACTCCATAAATAATCCTGCCATCTTTTACAAATTTATCTAATAAACGACGAGATTTAATAATACTGTTTTTTACTTTATAATCTATTTCAACTTTACAATTTAAATTATTAACAATATCATTGAAATCAGCTAAAACAATCTTTTTATTGTCAATTTTATAAATCGACATAAATTTGAAATTTTAATTGTTATAATAAAAAAAATAAACATCACTTGACAAATACTACAAAATAATATTATATCTTAGCGGAAATAATGTCAAACTTAGATCCAAATGCATAAAAAAAGACTCGCACTGTAAAAGTAACGAGTCTTAAGAATTTTCTGTAAGGGCTATCTTCATAATCAAACGATTTATTGTTTAACTATTTTAATGCTCTTAGAGAAAGCGCCAGATTTAAGACAAAAGATGTAAACTCCGCTTCTTAGACTAGAAGCGTCGTATTCCAAAGTCTGTTCTCCAGCTTCATATGTTTGGTTAACAATGTTACCAATAGATTGTCCAACGGAATTATAAATTCCGATGTTCACTGTTCCCCTTTTAGGTAAGGCGAACTTAATATTGGCGACATAACTTAACGGGTTTGGAAAAACATCAAAGCTACCTTCGGGGATTTCGATATCCTCGGTAGCAGTTCCCAATTCAACCTTAACGGCAACAGGGCAAGAGTCCGTCGCTTTGCTGTTAGAGGCAATTACAGTAAATCTGTAGGTACCTATTTTAGCTGACTTAAAGGTCAACTTACCGTCGCTAGTAATACTAGCTTCGGCGGGTTTGTTAAGGAAAGAGAATGTAACCGGCCCATCGTTGTTTTGGACCTCGAACGAATAAGATAAAGTCTTATTAGTAAGAGCATTCAGCGTACTGGGAGGGTTGGTAATAACCAGTGTTGCAGGTTCCTCAATCGTAAACGTAATCAATGTACGTTTTAAGACAGAGGTACAGGTTTTTACAAATCCAGGGTTAGACCAAGCAGCATTCCAATAAAGTAAACTCAGTTCTGAATAAAAATTATTTACTACGATTGTAGTATCAGATAACTCTGTAACTTGAGCTTGAACATTTTTATTGGTTTCTAAAAAATGAATCGTAGCAGAATTAACTTGGCAATTTGCTGCTCTGTCACTATAAGAATAAATAGTTTGACCAGCTTCACCAATATACTCAGCTGAAATTGGATCAAATACTGTAACCGAAAGTGATTTTAAATTATCAATCTCAGTCAAGTCTTTGACAATTTCATAGTTCCCTTCAGAATTGTTAGCCGGTGCAAACAACTGATTACTTCTTAACTTAATTCTATTTCCATTAATACTTGTTACCTGGAACTGATTTCTGTTATAGGCATAATCAAAGAAATGCTGGAAATCAATTACTCGAGTTTCAAATACTCGCCAAAAACTAAGCAAGGTATCAGCAAAAATATATCTCCCATTGAATATATCGTCGGGAATTAAGCCGGAAGAAATGCTAAGATGCAGGACTGTTGTTGTAGCGGGGGCTGAGAAATCTTCTTCCAAAAAATAATATTGGAAATCCTGATTAAAGGCGTAAAACCAATTGAAATCAAGATAGAAAATTCCATCAGTAATCCTATCGGTACTAGCATCTAATACTTTGAATGCTCCGCCGTGGCCAATCCTATCATTATAACCAACTACGGTTACAACATGAGGAATACGATGCGTCTCTGAATCAGCGTTAGAATAATAGGAATACATCCTATTATTTTCATTCATCTCAAAGAAAAAGGAGTTATACAAAAAAACAGCTAAAGTAAAACATTTTCCTTTACTTAAGGAATCTTTTAAAGAGTTTAATCTTTTTGTTACTCCATTTTTATCTTTGAAAGAAGTTTCTACGGAAAAATTGCCATCAAACAATCGTTTGCTTCTATACTTTAAAGCTTTTTCCCTTATTTCAATCGAAGGTTTAAGCTCGGTACTTTGTTCATTAGCGGCAAAGTCTTTGATAGTAGCACAGCCCTGATACTTCATAAAATAAAACCCTTGATCAACTGTTGACATTTCATATTCAGGAATAATGTTTTGATTCCATACAAAAGTATGGCTGAACTGGTTTTCAGCCAGTTGAGGATTACGATGATACTCGCGGTTATAAATAGATGACTTTAAATTACGTATTAAAGCCATGTGAGTGCAGTCGGGAACATTTTGCTGTTTCACGGCCGGTGGGAAGAATTCTATGTTGTCGATTGAATCAGGTAAAATTTGCTCATTTACAACAAGCAAATTTTGTCCATTAACAAAATTAGACAACAATAATACTAGAAAAAAAACAAGATTTTTCATGATTCTTCGTATATATTTGTTTATATTTTTAACGTACAATAAGCTTGGTTTCCTAATAACCTTAACTTATTTGATCTAATTATACACTATTTTTCAATAAATGTCAATAGTTATGGGGCTGTATAATAAAGCAAAGGCCGCTCTATTGCTATTACTCTACCTGCGGATTTCCTTCGCAGGCGCCACAATCATATGCACAAATGTAACAATCTTCATCACTATCACAGTAGCCGTTACCACAATACGTTGGAACATAACAAGAACCACTTGAAGATACAGCACCATTTACAGATGTAGAGCCAAGGGTAGGAGCACAAGTATCTCCATAATATTTCTTTAACAATGCGTTACTGTAACATTTATAATTATTTCGATTTACCCAATACGTACCCCAGGGAGGTCCACTCCTATATTTATAGCACTGATCTCCAGATGTATAGCCAGTATAATACCCGGAACTACCGCCATCTCTACAATAATACGGACAGGCAGGGGCGCCATCGCAATGAGGATCGTCAACATACGTAGTCGCATATGTTCCACCACTAGTACCGCAATCATACGCCGAAATAACTCCGACTTGTCTCTCGCTAACAGTAATATTACCCTCAAGAATCGAAGCCGTGTTTACCGTTTGAGTTAAATACCAACATTTCTTTTGACAAGTATTGGCCGTCGCAGTGTTACACCAATAGAATGAGCTAGCTGATGTATGGCAATAATAGCCTTCCGCGCATTGTGAATCTGCATTACAAGCAACACAAACGCCACCCGCACAAACCGGGGTTAAAGGGGTTTCAGGACAATCATGAGTTGCTCTTGTAACCGCACCGGTTTCAACATCACAAGCATGAGTAGTCCCATTACAAGATAGCGTATTAGCGACTAAAGTATCGCCTAAACAGCTAAACGTTGTCCCCTGAGCACACCAAACGCTATCACTTCCATTAGCACAAGTTGTTCCATTCCAAACTTGTCCATTTGGACAATAACATGGCCAAGGTGAAGCGTCGGCGGTAACGCCATTAGTACAGGCGGCTTCGCTACCGGTACAATATTTATTTTGATAAGTAAAAGAACAACCATTGCCGTTACTAGGAGAAGCGCAGGAGCCGGTTACACAAGAGTGAGTTACCGGCTGAAAACAACCAGAGGCAACGATGCAACAATCACCGCTAGTACACTGACCACAGCCACCGCCGGGACAATCATCATCTTGAGCATCATTATATACATCTCCATCTTGGCTCCCCGCTGTAGAACACTTATTCGAACACGTATTAACCTCGCAGATACTATCTTCCGTACCATCGCAAGTAAGCGGGACGCAGGTATCATAAGTATATGCTTTACCGGCCGCACTGTACCAAGCTCCCGTTGATAAGCAAGTTTCAGTATCAGAAGCGCAAGCAGCAGCACAAGGAGTATTTATTTGATAACGCGTTCTAGTGGTTAATGAAGTTGAGCAATCAGCTGTTCCGGTATAAGTACCATTCCAACTATGATCAGCTTGGCAAGTTTGTTGTTCACTACGGCAATATATTCCGCAAGCAACTGAACCAGAATCATACATCCATCGAGTCGCACCCGGAGTACAAATATTACAATCTCCCGCGCAATTAGCATAAGTTTCTACAAGAGTTGTATCACAAACACCATTACCGCATCGTGATTCACAACCGTCAGAACAATCATTATTTTGATTAAAGAATCCCGTCTTACAAGTAGCGGCTTCTCCGTTAACCGTAACCGCACCGGTCGCTGAACAACTAATATTGGCCGTGCAATAACTTGATGGCGCCGGAGTAGTCGGGGCAACGTTTTTTGTTACTCCAGTTTGCGATGAACCATAATTTATATTGTTATATGAGTAACCACTTACTGCGCTGGCCGTACAACAATTTACTGTGCAAACACCAATCCCGGTTCCGCTCCAACCATCATAAAGACAAGTCTGTGCCTGAGTTGAACAAGTATTTCCACAAGTAACAGAACTTGTTGTAAATCCCACTCTGGTAGCAGCCAAGGCAGAACAATTAGTCCCAGTATAGCCATCGGCCGGCCAATTACCAGTCGCGTCACAAGTCTGAGTTTTACTACGACAATATATTCCGCACTGAGCTGGACTACCTCCAGTTTCATATGCCGTTCGAGTCGCTCCAGGAGTACAGGCTTTACAAGCTCCGGCTACACAAGCCGGAGTAGAACCGGAACAAGAAACTGCAGAACAACTTGCATAACCACCTGTCCAACCGTCATAAGTACAAGACTGGAGACTAGTTGCGCAAGTATTTCCGCAAGTAACTGAAGCAGTTGTTGGTCTATAGAGTTTACTTATTGAAGCAGTACAATCAGATGTTCCGGTATAACCGCCTGTAGGCCAATTACCATTAGCATCGCAAGTTTGAGATTCACTGCGGCAATACGTTCCGCAACCAGCTGGGCTAGTCCCGAGGTCATACATCGTTCGAGTCGCATTTGGAGTACAGGCCTTACAAGTTCCAGCTACACAAGCCGGGGTAGTACCAGAGCAAGTTACCGGAGCACAGCTCGCGTAACCGCCATCCCAACCGTCATAAGTACAAGATTGAGACTGAGTTGCACAAGTATTTCCGCAAGTAACTGAAGCGGTTGTATACCTATTTGTCTTAGATATTGAAGCAGTGCAGTCAGTTCCAGTATAGCCATCAGCTGGCCAGGCGCCATTAACATCACAAGTCTGAGTTTTGCTGCGACAATATGTTCCGCAAGAAGGAGTACTAGCATTAGTTCCAGTTTCATATGCTGTTCGAGTCGCTCCAGGAGTACAAGCTTTACAAACCCCAGAGACACAAGTCGGGGTAGCGCCAGAACAAGTTGTTTGAGCACAGCTATCATAACCAGCACTCCAACCACCGATAAGACAAGAAGCCGCAACGCTATTAGAACAAGCAGTTGAACAATTAGTTGAATCGCTAACATATCTAGTATTGGTAGTACTTACGGAGGCGGTACAAT
>Ga0172379_10000295_pt1 | contig 132378 bp, 110 predicted proteins | sample GrowelOW334metaG_FD_119756 | JGI IMG/M metagenome (GOLD analysis project Ga0172379, IMG submission 119756) | Groundwater microbial communities from an aquifer near a municipal landfill in Southern Ontario, Canada - Groundwater well OW334 metaG | ecosystem: Environmental > Aquatic > Deep... | reverse complement strand
GCTCGTCAGTCAGTCGTCCGATCAAGTGAAGTGGGCGGTGAATGCCCTGACGGCCATCGATGCGAACGGCAACTTTATGATCGCTCCGGATGAGATGACGAAAGGTCTCATGGCCTTCGGGGCGACGTTCGGCAAGTCCACGGGTGAGGCGGGATTCAACGCGAAGTTCGATGTCGACGGGAGCGGGAAGGTTGATATGGGTGACTACTCATTCATCACACCTCTGATGAATCAGGTGCCGTCCGAGGTGGTGTATGCAGTGAAAGCCCTCACAGCCATTGATACCGACGGCAATTTCATCGTGACGCAGAGCGAAGTCAACGCCGCAACCGCCGCGTTCCAGGCAACGTATGGCAAATCCGCCGGCGAGAGCGGCTTCAACTCTTCTTTCGACGTCGATTCGACCAACAAGGTGGACTCCGGGGACTGGTCATACATCACCCCGGTGATGAACCAATCGGGTTTCGGTTCTTCGTCCTCCCTCTGACACAATATAGAAAAGGCCTCCGGAAGGGGGCTTTTTTTAGTCCGCGAGTACGTACGTCGCTCGTCTCCCCGCGATCAACCCGTCTGTCTCGAGCTTCTTCAGAAGCTTCTGTAGCCAAACCTTATGCTCCTTCGGATTCCAATCGATGCACACCTGCACACCGATGTCCTGAACCTTCAATCCCCCCTCCGCGTCGCGCAGCTCCTCTACGATACGACCACGGATGATTCTGTCCGGCACGAACTTCCCGGCGATCTCTCTGCCCGGCTCCTTGCGTCTTACGTCTTGTGTCGTATGTCTTGTCCGCTTCTGATTCAGGCGATCGAAAGACGGACAAAACTTCTTCATCGGACACAACGCACATCTCGGACTATTCTTCGTGCAGACGAGCGAGCCGAAGTCCATGAGGGCCGAATGCCAGTCGCATGTGTCACGTTGAGCGGAGTCGAAACGTGACTTCGAAGAACGTGCCATCCTTCGACGAAGTTTATCCTGAGCGAAGCCGAAGGGCTCAGGATGACACGCTTGAGCCAGCAGTGAAGCAGCAACCTCCAACAACCTCCCGTCCCCTGTCCTCCACCTCCCATCCCTCCCCTCCGGCCCGAAGAACACTCTGTGAAGAATCCTCCGTATGTTCGTATCAAGACACGGTGTGGGAAGATTGAATGCGAAGTTGCGGATGGCGGCGGCGGTGTAGGGACCGATTCCTTTGATGGAACGAAGCTCGTCGAAGTCACGCGGAAATCCGCCGCCGAATTTTTCCACGATCGTCCTGGCGGCATCCCTCAATCGCAAAGCACGACTGTTGTAGCCCATCCCCCTCCACGCGATCAGAACATCACGATTTGATGCCTTGGCGAGCGCTGAGAGAGAAGGAAAAGTCCGTACAAATCTTTTGAACGTGATTTCCACCCTCGGGACCTGCGTCTGCTGAAGCATCACTTCGGAAATCAGAATCAGATACGCACGTTTCGTGTCATCCTTCACACGCAAATCGCGCCAGGGAAGTTCTCGCTTATGACGGGAATACCAATCCCAGATCGCATCTGCGAACGACGAACACGTCGGTCTCATGCGCCGACTGTACCAGAACATTTCCGGACAATTTCCGAAACAACCTCCGATTTTTCCCGTTTAACGGCTACAATGCTTCTTCCATGAAACTCATCCTCCGCCTCCTCTGGCAGCAGGCAAAACGTGAACCCAGGCTCACAGTCATCTCCATGACCCTGCACGTGCTTCTCGCTGCGCTCTGGGTGGCCGAGCCGCTGTACTCCAGCTATGCCATCGACCAGCTCATGAAGATCAAGGATGGAGGTTCAGTGGACCTCCCCCTCATCTTCGGCATCTGGGGCCTGCTCTTCGTCCTCATCTCCGTCGTTGACGGCATAGAAAAGTTCTACACGTGGGAGGTGGACAACATCCTCTACATCCACAGGAGGGAAGAGGTCTACGAACACGCACTCCGGCTGGATGTCGCCTTCCACACGGCCGTGAAAGGCGGGGAGACGGTGAAAGTGCTGGACGAAGGCGCGGACAATTTGCTCGACCTCCAGCGCGCGCTCTTCGCGGACATCGGCCCCTCCATGTTGTCGGCCGTGGCATTCCTCGTCTTCAGCGTACTCATCCAGCCGCTTCTCGCCGCTATCCTGGTGGTTTCGCTCCTCCTCTATATGGGCATCGTGGTTGTGGGGGTCCGGCGCACGTCGAAACTGCAGCACGAAGTGAACAAGATCTGGGTGGAAGCCGTCGGGCGCGCCTACGATGCCGTCACGAATATTTTCTCGGTGAAGTCGAACGCACAGGAAAGCTACGAGATGCAGTCCATGGTGAACTCGGGCAAGGTGGCGCACCGCAAGCAGCGACAGGTGAACCGGCGGTGGGCCGTGATCGAGAGTATGAATTTCTTCATGCTCACACGCCTCCTCCTCACGTCCGTCGGCATCCTCCTCTACGTACGGAATCAACTGACGCTCGGCGAGCTGTACTTCTTCCAGTTTTCCTTCTTCCGCGTCCTCACGCCCTTCGAAATCCTCGGCAGTCTCCTCCCACAGTGGAATCGCAAGTCCGGCAAAGTGAAACTGGCGCAGAACATTCTGGACATGCCAATAAAGGTGAGGAATGTGGAACATCCGATCGTACTGACGGAGTTGAGAGGAGACATCACTCTCGAAAATCTCTGCTTCAATTACAAGCAGGAGAAAGTGACGAATGTCCCGAAGGAGGAATCCGGCCCCGCTCCGGAACCGGTTCGTGACCCGGAAGAGGAACAAGATTCGCTCCTTCCGGATCACAGCAGAGAAGAGGAGGCTGTGGAAGGAGGCGAGGAAAGCGAGACGAAGCTCCGTGAAGAGCTGGCCGAGGAGGCCGCCACCCCGCACGACGGTGAAGTACTGCATGCGATCGACCTCGCGATCCGCGCGGGCGAGCACGTCGCGTTCGTCGGGCACTCCGGCGCGGGCAAGACGACGCTCGCGATGCTCCTCTGTCGCTTCTACGACGCCACGCACGGACGGATCATGGTGGACGGTGTGGATCTGCGGGAACTCGATCTGGAATGCTGGCGCAGACAGGTCGGCCTCGTCCTGCAGGAGAACATCATGTTCAACGACACGCTCCTCGCCAATATCCGCTACGGAAGGACGGACGCCACCGATGAAGAAGTACGCGACGCTGCCCGGCGCGCCGCCGCCGACGCTTTCATCAGCGGATTACCGAATGGCTACCAGACGCTCATCGGCGACCGCGGCATCCGCCTCTCCGGGGGCCAGCGCCAGCGCATCGCTATCGCGCGGGCGATCCTCAAGAATCCCAAAGTCGTCATCCTCGACGAAGCCACGAGCGCGCTCGACTCCGTCACGGAGCGTCAGGTGCAGGAGGGAATCAAAGGCCTCGTGACCGGGCGCACTGCATGCATCATCGCTCACCGTCTCTCCACGGTCCGCACCTCTGACCGCATCGCCGTGTTCGATGAGGGCCGTCTCGTCGCGTGCGCGCCGCATGAAGTACTCATGAAGACATGCGACATTTATAAGGAGATGGTGGAACTGCAAAGTCAGGGCATGCTTGCTGAGTGAGGAAGCACCAAACTCCAAATCCCAAACTCCAAGAGCTTCCAACTCGAAGAACGTCCTTGGGATTTGATACTTGGGATTTGGGATTTCTCTCTTGTACAAGCCATTGTTTTTCCCCCTAGCATTCGGAAGGTGCAAAACTCCTTAGAAGAAAGGCCTCTTCTTCTCCAACTTCTGTTGACGCCACTGCGGTTTCTTCCGTAAACTGCCCCAGCTAACAACAGGTCCTCCTTTTGGAAGCGCCCTTACAATCTCTCTTCCCTCTCTTCGTATGGCAGACGCAAAGAAGTTCGACCGCTCCAAGACCCACGTCAATGTGGGAACCATCGGGCACGTCGACCACGGCAAGACCACCCTCACGGCCGCCCTCTCCATGAACTTCTCACCCGAGGGAGAGAAGAAGAACTACGCCGATATCGACAACGCTCCCGAGGAGAAGGAGCGCGGAATTACGATCAACACCGCGCACGTGGAGTATGAGTCGCCGAAGCGCCACTACGCGCACGTCGACTGTCCGGGACACGCCGACTACGTCAAGAATATGATCACGGGCGCCGCCCAGATGGACGGGGCCATCCTCGTGGTCTCCGCCGCCGACGGTCCGATGCCGCAGACGCGCGAGCACATCCTGCTTGCCCGCCAGGTGAACGTGCCGTACATCGTCGTCTACCTCAACAAGTGCGACATGGTGAAGGACCCCGAGCTCCTCGACCTCGTGGAGACGGAAGTGCGCGAGCTCCTCACGAAGTACGAATTCCCCGGCGACAAGACACCGATCATCCGCGGCTCCGCGTTGAAGGCCGTGGAAGGCGACGCCACCGAGATTCAGCACCTGAAGGACCTCCTCAATGCGCTCGACACCTTCATCCCCGACCCGAAGCGCGAGGTGGACAAGCCGTTCCTCATGTCCGTCGAGGACGTCTTCTCCATCAAGGGCCGCGGCACCGTGGCTACGGGCCGCATCGAACAGGGCAGGATCAAGATCAATGAAGAAGTGGAGATCGTCGGCATCCGCGCCACGCGCAAGACCGTCGTTACCGGCGTCGAGATGTTCCACAAGCAGCTTGATGAAGGTATGGCTGGCGACAATGCAGGTCTGCTCCTCCGCGGCATTGAACGCGAGGACATCGAGCGCGGACAGGTCCTTGCCAAGCCCGGCTCCATCACCCCGCACACGAACTTCGAGTGTGAGATTTACGTCCTCACGAAGGAGGAAGGAGGTCGCCACACGCCGTTCTTCAAGGGCTACAAGCCTCAGTTCTACATCCGCACGACAGACGTCACAGGACAGGTTGAATTGCCCGCTAACGTCGAGATGGTCATGCCTGGCGACAACCTCAAGGTGAATGTCGAGCTTGGCTGCCCGATCGCTCTTGATGAAGGTACCCGCTTCGCCATGCGCGAGGGAGGTCGTACCGTCGGCTCCGGAGTCGTGACCAAAATCATCAAATAATGTTTGAAGAGATGCCCCGTCGGGGCATCTTCCCCCCTTGCTCTTTCCCTCTCTCCGCCCATGACCCCCGTAAAGAAGCAGACATCGAAGAAGCCGGCCAAGCCGGTGCACAAGCCTGCAGCCTCCAAGGGGGTCACGGCGAAGAAGGTTGTCGTACCCGCGAAGAAGCACGACGAAGGTGAGAAAAAGATCGCACACAAGCCGACGTCCGCGGCGAAGCCCGCACCAGCCGCAAAGACCGAGGAGAAGAAAGAACCGAGGATCCGCATCCGCCTCTCAGCGTTCGATCACACGGTCCTGGACGAGGCTGCCTTGAAGATCCTGGAGACTGCTGAGCGCTCCGGCGCCGTTGTCCACGGCCCGATTCCGCTCCCCACACGTATCCGCAAGTTCACTGTGAACCGCTCAACCTTCGTCCACAAGGACGCCCGCGACCAGTTCGAGATGCGGACTCATCGCCGGTTAATTGATCTCACGGAGACGACCTTCAAGACGGTGGAGAGCCTGCAAGGCTTGAGTCTGCCAAGCGGAGTGGATATTGAGATTAAGATGGGCTGATGCACTGGAACATTTCTCGTTCGCTTGTTAGCTCGTTTCTGAAATGGAAGCATTCTGAATCGAGCTAACGAGTGCGTTCGAGCTACCCAGCAAACGTTACTTCCACCCCTTCACTTTCAAGGCGGCTTTGGCAGCAGCTTGCTCCGCCTTCTGCTTGCTATTCCCGCTGCCGGAAGCCACTTTCTCTTTATCGATGAACACGGCACACGTGAAGTTCTTCTCATGGTCCGGCCCTTCGGCCTCCAGAACCTCATAGTGCGGCGTGACGCCTGTGAGCTCCTGGGAACGCTCCTGAAAGACGCTTTTCTCGTCGCGGTGCTTGCCGGCAGCGAGCAGCTTCTGCAGATCGCCGAGGATGAAACGCCGGCAGAACATCCTCACTTCCTCGAATCCCTTGTCGAGATACAGCGCTCCAATGAGCGCCTCCACCGCATTCGCGAGCGTGGAAGATTTGTTGCGCCCGTCGCTCGCCTCCTCGCCGCGGCTCATGTACAGGTACTCGCCCAGCTTCAGCTGCCGCCCCACTTCCGCAAGGTGGTCGCCCTGCACCAATGCAGAACGCCAGTTTGTCAGCTCTCCCTCGGATTTTCCGGAAAGGTGAAAGAGGAATTCGGTTGTGGCGAGCTCCAGCACCGCATCGCCGAGAAACTCCAGTCGCTCATTGTGCCCGTGCTTCGCGCTCTCGCGGACGGCCGATCGATGCACGAGCGCCTGCATGAGAATATCTCGATTGCGGAACTTCACGCCGATGGCTTTCTCCAACATCATGAAGGAGGCAGGAGGCTGGGGCATGGTCGGAGTGTAGAGCGCGGGTGGGGTTTGTGGAAGTTAAGAACGACCTGAGAAATTAATAATGGATAATTGACAATGGATAATGAATTGTGGAGGAGGAAACCAAGTCCTCGAAATGCTCCCAAAATTTTCAATTATCAATTTTCAATTATCCATTCGACTTACCATGCGCTATCGCGTTCAGGACACCATTCACGAATTTGCCGCTCTCCTCCGTCCCATATTCCTTCGCGATATCGATCGCCTCGTTCATCACCACAGCCTGAGGTGCGTCGTTGCCGAAGAGAAGCTCATAAGCACCGATGAGGAGGATGCTGCGAGAGATGGGATCCATGCGATCAAGCGGCCACTGCGGCGCATGAATCTCCACGGCCTTCGTCACTTCCCCCCGCCGGTCGATGACACCCGTGAGGAGCTTCTCGGCGAACGGCCTGTCGATCTCGCCCAATTCCGCAGCATTGCGGTCCAACGCCGCGTCACAGTCGCACGTAGGATGCTTCTCCCGCTCGAAGAGAACCTGGAAAGCGGCGATGCGGGACAAATGTCTTCGTCTTGCCATGTGCGCCTATGGTAGCGGTTATATCGGGAGGAAGCCAAGGAAGCCAGAATTCCCAACGATCACGGACAACTCCAAGTATCAATTCTTTGAGTAGTTCGTCAGATCTATCCAAAATCGCAATGAAGGCACCGTTTTCCCTTCGTTCCACACTTCGTCCCACAGAACACCACCGTTCTTTTCGATGATCCGCCGAGAAGCAGCGTTGTCCTTGTCACAAGTGACGAGCGCCCTCTTAATGCCAAGCGCGCCCGCCCTCTCCAGCGCAAGCGCGAGCATCTTTGTCCCGTATCCTCGCCCATGACATGATGGCCGAACGGCATAACCGATGTGCCCACCTAACTTCTCGAGTGATGTCGTGAGCCGGTGTCGGATCTGAACGTGCCCGATGTACTCGCCATCCTCCACAAGCCAAAATGTTGTAGCGGGAATGTGCCCTTCGGGGAGATCGATTCCTGATGCCTCCTTCCGAAGGCTCTCGAGATAATCAACGAGTGACTGGTCACGGTAGCTGAACGCACCTGCAACCGGCCGATCCGAAAACTCTTCCATCGCCTCCAGGAAGCTCTCGGCATAGCGCAGAGACGGTTCGACGAGTTCCATGAACCAAGTATACCCGGCACTCGTCGTGGTTTCTTCAAGCTGTTTCTCGGTTTCTTCGGCCTCCTCGACTTCCTCAAATTCCTCAAAGACGCCTTCAGACTATGTCATGGTGAGCCTGTCGAACCATGACCTCACGCCTTCACCCTCGTGATCCCCTTCAACGCCTTCTCCGCCTTGTTCTTGGGCTCCGCTCGGACCGAATACGGCGAATTCTGTTTATTCCTGAGTCTGCGCACTTCCTGGAGAATGAACACGGAGTGCTGCGTCCGTCCTGCAGACTTGGGCTTACGCCGTTTGGGGGTAGGTCTCTTTCCCATGGGCCGAGAGGATAAAGGGCCACTGGCTTAGTGTCAATCGATCATGCTGTGGCAATTCGGTTCGTTCACCAGGACTGACGCCTGTTCCCCGAAATCGCCAACATGAACCGCAGGACGTACAGGAACAGGTTGAAGATATCCAGGTACAGGCTCAACGCGAGGAGGAACGGATTCGCTCCGAGCCTGCTCTGTTGCTGGATTCGCTGGAGGTCGAAAGCGGTGAAGAGTGCGAAGAGAACGACACCCGCACCGGACACGACCAGCTCCATGACGCCACTGCGGAGGCTCGGAAAGAACACTTGTAGAAGTCCGACGAAGAGGAGGCCGAGAATTCCGAGGAAGAGCGTTTTCCCAAGGACACCGAGATTCCATCGTGTCGTGCGGGCGAAGACGGCGGCGGCTGCCGTCATGAAGGCCGTCGAGGCGACGGCGTTGAACAGGATGCTCGCGCCGTTCGCATAGCCGGTGGCAACCATCAGGATGATGGGGGTAACGGTGAGACCCGAGAGGAGAGGAAACGTGCAGAAGAGCAGGATATTGAGCGGGCTTCTGTCGGCCCAGAGACGCGAGGTGAGGATGATGGCGAGCTCGGCGATGACGAGGATGAAGAACATGCCGCCGGAGAGCAGGGATGTCGCAAAGAGGATGCCTGCATAGACCCCGAGGAGCGTGAGTCCCATTGCGAGCGCGACGAAGCCATAGACTTTGGCTTCGACGGAACGGGAAAGAATGATCGGTTCATTGCGTGCGGGAGAGAAGGTTGTCATAGGCCGGTATTCTAGAGTCGCTCTCGGATGATGCAACGAAACCACACAAGTTCATGACTTTTCCCCACGCTGACCCTTGACTATCTTCTAAAAATCAGTATAATGTACGCACCCTTTTTCCTCTTCCACATACCAACATCATGACAACGCACGATCTCTCTCTGGATTCTCTCCCTCTCTCACTCCTCGAACATGGACCGGTCCGGGATATTGCAGAGATCGAATTCGACAGGGCGCTCGATCGTGTGGAACAGGAAATGAACGAACGCCTGACAACGGAACAGGTGCATCGTCTCCATGACACGGTGCTCCCCGCAGCCGTCACCGATTTCCTGGAACGACTGGGAACCTTGAGGGAAACAACGGACGGCATCTTCTTCACGCCCACAGCACAGTTGGAACTCTGCCTCGCATTCGAACAGGGCGTCAGACAGGAAATCATGATCCTTCCTCAACCCTCCCAAACCGCGCGCTGCCTCCTCAATGAACCTTTTGGTCTCACTCCACTCCTCTGTCGTACGCTTGATCGTGTCCGCAAATTCCTGTTCCCCTGAAATCAGCGTGGAAGGGCCACCTATCCCTCGACTTCGCTCGGGACAGGCTCAGAACCTAGCCTCGAATGAAATCCTGAGCGACGAGCGAAGCGAGGAGTCGAAGGACTTTTCCCTCAGCGGTGCGCGGAAGCACTCGGGACCCGCGACCCATTCGACGGGGCTCAGGGTCTCCTGGGAGAAACACAGTTCCAGAGGTTTGGGTCGTCCTGAGTGCAGTCGAAGGACGAGACCCACTGCTTCGCGCGATTTCTTCACCAATCATTGGACTTTCCCCAATACTACAATGATTCATTCATCTACGAGGAGGAGTGGCGCGCCACGGGGGGTGAAGGGGAAGGCCCGGTGCCGCAGCACATACCGACGAACCGGTTCCGGACGGCCAGGGAGGAACCGGAGAGGAGGGACCGGGCCGGACGGAGGAGCCTTGGCGCGCCCGCGCTTTTGGCTCCACCTTTTTCGCACGGAAAAAGGTGGAAAAAACATCACTTCTGCCACACTTTCATTCATAAATGCCTTTGCACCCTTCCCGCATTTCCATTACAGTATCCCGGCTTTGGATGCGAAATGTTCAATGTTGAGCATCCGACGGTCGGCTGCTTCTTTTCGAGCCAGCAACAAGTAACCCGTAACCCTTCCTCCATCATGGACCTCAAGAACGTCCGCAACATCGGAATCATCGCCCACATCGACGCGGGCAAGACCACCACCAGTGAACGCATCCTCTTCTACACCGGACGCCTCCACAAGATCGGCGAGGTGCACGAGGGTGAGGCAACCATGGACTGGATGGAGCAGGAGCGCGAGCGCGGCATCACCATCACATCCGCCGCAACACAGTGTCACTGGAAGACGAAGAATGCGGACGGGAGCGATCTCGACACGACCATCAACCTCATCGACACTCCGGGACACGTGGACTTCACCGCAGAGGTGGAGCGTTCCCTGCGCGTCCTCGACGGAGGCGTCGTTGTCTTCGACGGATCACAGGGCGTGGAACCGCAGAGTGAGACGGTCTGGCGTCAGGCGGACAAGTACCACGTCCCGCGCCTCGCCTTCATCAACAAGATGGACAAGATAGGCGGCAATTTCTACATGTCGGTCGATAGTATCTTCGATCGGTTGAGCAAGAACGCTGTCGCGATTCAGCTTCCTATCGGTGCGGAGGCCGACTTCTCCGGCATCATCGATATCATCAAACAGAAGGCCTACACCTTCGAAGGCAAGAACGGCGAGATCGTGAAGGAAATTCCGATCCCGGAAGATATGAAAAACCAGATCATCGAGTACCGCATGACCCTCATGGAGAAGGTGGCAGAGAACAGCAACGACGAATTGATGGACGCCTTCCTGCAGAATAACGCACTGACAGACGAGCAGATCGTGAAGGGCCTGCGCATCGCGACCGTCGCGAACAAGCTCTACCCCGTTCTCTGCGGCTCTTCGCTCCAGAACATGGGCACGCAACTCGTGCTGGATGCTGTCGTCGCATACCTCCCCTCTCCGCTCGACCTTCCGCCGGTGAAGGGCAAGAACCCGCACACAGAAGCTGATGAGGAACGTAGTGCTTCGAACAACGACCCCATGACCGCCCTCGCCTTCAAGATCGCCACTGATCCTTTCGTCGGCAGGTTGATCTTCATCCGCGTATATTCGGGCATACTGAAATCCGGCAGCTACATCACGAACAGTCGCACCGGTAACAAGGAACGCGTTGGCCGCCTCGTACGCCTTCACGCCAACAGCCGTCAGGAAATCGATCAGATCGAAGCGGGCGATATCGGCGCGGTCATAGGGCTCAAGGACACCAGGACCGGCGACACGCTCTGCGACGATGCCAAGCCTCTCCGCCTCGAATCCATCACCTTCGCGGAGCCGGTCATCCACATCGCCGTCGAGCCAAAGACCAAAGCCGACCAGGAAAAGATGGGCATCGCACTGCAGAAGCTGGTGGAGGAGGACCCGACGCTGCGCGTCCGGACGGACGAGGAGACGAGTCAGACGATTCTCGCGGGCATGGGCGAGCTTCACCTGGACATCATCATCGACCGCATGCGGCGCGAGTTCAAAGTGGAAGCGAATGTCGGCAAGCCGCAGGTGGCCTATCGCGAAACGATCCAGAAGGAGATCGAGCATGAGGAGAAATACATCAAGCAGACCGGCGGCCGCGGCCAGTACGGCCACGTCATCTTCACGCTCCGGCCGCTCGAACCGGGCAAGGGCTACGTCTTCACCAACTCCGTCGTCTCCGGCCGCATCCCGAAGGAATTCATCAAACCCTGCGACCAGGGATTCCAGGAAGGCATGAGCCGCGGCATTCTCGCCGGATATCCGGTGGTGGACGTGGAAGTGGACCTCACGGACGGTTCGTACCACGACGTCGACTCCAACGAATTCGCATTCAAGATGTGCGCCAGTATCGGTTTCCAGGCTGCGGCCCGCAAAGCCGAACCGGTGATCCTTGAGCCGATCATGAAGGTGGAAGTCGTGACGCCCGAGCAGTTCTTCGGCGACATCATGGGCGATATCAACGCCCGCCGCGGATTGATCCTCTCGACCAGTGATCGTGGGACCGCCAAGGTGATCAGTGCGAACGTTCCGCTCTCCGAGATGTTCGGCTACGCCACCGACATGCGCTCCATGACTCAGGGCCGCGCGAGCTACTCCATGGAGCCCTCCCACTACGCCAAGGTACCGAAAAACAGGGCGGAAGAGATCATTGCTGAGCGCACGGGCGGGAAGTGATCATGAACTTCATCCTGGCCTGCCACACATTCATTTTGCGAAATATTGTGTTGGATACGCTGAGTATTGAGTGAGCGTTCTACCGTACTACCACATTGACACTCCCCTGAGCTGCTCCTAGTCTCGACCTATGCGCATCAAGAGACGCTTCACCGAAGACAGCTACCGCAAGGAACCTTGGTTCAAGGCACTGGTGTCTGCCCTTCAATCATGTAAGACAGAGGAGGAACTCATCAACTTCCTGCGGGACATCGGCACTCTCGGTGAATTGCAGGAATGGAGCGAGCGGCTTGAGGTAGCAAAGCTTCTCTCTCAGGGGATGAGCTATAGGAAGGTAGCCTCCCAGACAGGAGCAAGTACGACGACAGTGACGCGGGTGGCAAAGTACCTGGAAAATGGGGAAGGCGGCTATCGAAGTGTCCTGCACACTCACCGACACCATCGAATGAATGTATCGGTACAAGATACCGATTCTGCCCATACCAATGCGAGGAATGGTGAACAAATTTCTGTTCTTCAGAAGTATCTCGATCGCCGTCCTTCTCCCGATGCAAACAAGTGATATCAATCGGCTGGAAGATGACATGGAGCACTGCCTCCATCTCGCTGAAGGCGGAAGAGGACTGGTCGGAGATGGTGCTTTGGTTGGGGCTATTCTCGTAAGAGAGAACAAAATAATTGCGCAAGGATGTCATCGTGGATTCGGCCTGCCTCACGCGGAGGCTGACCTCCTCGCGACGTTTCATAAACCGATCAAAGCTTCGGATCTCCTCGTGCTCAATCTGGAACCATGCTGTCACCATGGGAAAACACCTCCATGTACGGACATCATCATTGAACGGGGAGTGAAGCGCGTCTGCTTCGGCATGTTTGACCCTGACAGCAGAGTAGCCGGGAAAGGAATTGAGGCGTTGCGAACAGCCGGCATCGAAGTGGTCGGACCTGTCGCTAAAGCACGATGCGAATACTTCAACCGGGGCTTCGTTTCCATGAGGACGAAGGGGCGCCCATGGATCACCCTCAAGAAGGCGCAAACCCGTGACGGGAAGATTACCAACAATGACCAATCCCCTCTCAAGATCACTACGGAAGAACAGGACATATGGAGCCATACATTTCTCCGCGCGAGGCATGATGCCATCCTCGTCGGAGTGGAAACAATCGTGAAGGATAATCCAACTTTGGATGCAAGATTTGCTCAGACTTCTTCTCATCAATCAGGGCTTCCTATGAATTTGATAGTGATTCTCGATCCTCATCTTCGAATTCCTCAAAATGCGAAAGTAATAACGGATAATGATGCGTCAAGGACGATCATTGTAACGGCATCAGAGAATAAGGAACGGAGGAAGAAGCTCACAGCCCGAGGGGTACGGATCATGGAAGTTCCACTCGCAGGAGGCTCCTTCAACATGTCGATGCTTCTTGGAACTCTCTCTTCTCCTTCAGGCGACTTCCATGGCATGACGAGCATCCTCGTGGAGGGAGGACAGAGGACATGGGAGGCATTCAGGAATACAGGTGTAATGGATGAGGAGGTGATGTTGGTCGGTGAGTGAATTTTTCCCGACAGCATTTTCCTTTGCTCCAGTCATTCGTCTGTGTTGGAACAGGCAATTTCCCGCACATGAATTTTGGTGTTCACGGCTGCTGCGTGCGCGTGGTACCATCCCCCTCCTCTCCTGAAGCGAAGCGCTTGACCCCGCCGACGTGGAACAATACCTTGTGTTGTTGTTCGCCTAGAGGGCCTACAGGTTGTGTTTCCTCCCCCGTTGCCCGTTTATGAACCCCTCCGCCAAATCGTCCACGAAAGAAGAGAACATCCTCCCGGCCACGGACCGGGAACAGGAGGAGATCACCGGACATCGCACGCACCGCGGACTCAGCGTTCGTCGCGTCTTCACCACGCCCGGATCCGATCCTCTGGAGGAGGTCCGCTACGAGAAGCGCACGAGCCGCATCGTGAATACCGACGGTTCCACGGTCTTCGAGATGCATGACGCAGAGGTGCCATCCGACTGGAGCCAGGTCGCCACCGACATTCTCGTGAGCAAGTACTTCCGCAAAGCCGGCGTGCCGCAGACGGACGAGAAAGGCGCTGTCCTCCGTGATGCCAAGGGCGAGGTCATCACCGGCCCTGAACGGAGTGTGAAGCAGGTGATCCGCAGGCTCGCCGGATGCTGGCGCTACTGGGCGGAGAAGGAAGGCTACTTCGAGTCGCCGCAGGACGCGCAGGCATTCGAAGATGAACTCTCCTACATGCTCATCCATCAGATGGCGGCGCCGAACAGCCCCCAGTGGTTCAATACCGGCCTCCACTTCTCTTACGGCATTACAGGACCGTCCCAAGGGCACTTCTACTGCGACCCGAAGACGGGAGAGGTGAAGAAGAGTGAAGATGCCTACACGCACCCGCAACCTCACGCCTGCTTCATTCAGTCGGTGAAAGACGACATGGTCAACGAGGGCGGCATCATGGACTTGTGGACACGGGAGGCGCGGCTCTTCAAATTCGGCTCGGGCACGGGGACCAACTTCTCGGCATTACGCGGCTCGGCTGAGCCGCTCAGTGGCGGGGGCAAGAGCTCCGGCCTCATGAGCTTCCTCAAGATCGGCGACCGCGCGGCGGGCGCCATCAAGTCCGGCGGCACCACGCGACGCGCGGCCAAGATGGTCTCCCTGGACCTCGACCACCCGGACATCGAGGAATTCATCAACTGGAAGGTGAAAGAGGAGCTGAAAGTCGCGGCCCTCGCGAAAGCCGGGTACAGCACCGACTTCAACAGTGAGGCCTACCTGACGGTCTCGGGGCAGAACTCCAACAACTCCGTCCGCATCGCGCACGGGTTCTTCGAGGCCGTTACGAAAGACGGCGACTGGAACCTCTACTGGCGCACGGAGCTGCGCAAGGCCGCAGCGGAGCGTCGCGCCCCCGCCCCCTGCAAGACGATGAAAGCGCGCGGACTCTGGGACCAGATCGCCTACGCCGCATGGGCCTGCGCCGATCCCGGCGTTCAGTACGACACGACGATCAACGACTGGCACACGTGCCCCGCGGACGGGCGCATCAATGCCAGTAACCCCTGCAGCGAGTACATGTTCCTCGACGACACGGCGTGCAACCTGGCCTCGCTCAACCTCATGAAGTTCTTCGATGAGGAGCATGGCACCTTCGAGATCGAACGGTTCCGCCACGCCTCCCGTCTCTGGACGATCGTCCTGGAGATCTCGGTGCTCATGGCGCAGTTCCCGAGCCGCGAGATCGCACGACTCAGCTACGAATTCCGCACGCTCGGCCTCGGCTACGCCAACCTGGGCGCCATGCTCATGCGCATGGGCATCCCCTACGACTCGACGAAAGGCCGTGCCTATGCCTCTGGCATCACCGCCATCCTCACGGGCGAAGCCTACGCGACTTCCGCGGAAATGGCGCGCGAGATGGGCCCCTTCGCGGGATTCGCGCGTAACCGCGAGGCGATGCTCAGGGTGATCCGCAATCATCGCCGCGCCGCCTACGATGTCCCGCAGAAAGAATACGAGGGACTCGCGGTGCCGCCCGTCGGCATCGACCAGCAGGCGTGTCCGGAAGAGCTGCTCCATGCCGCCAAAGAGGCCTGGGACCGGGCGCTCACGACAGGCGAACGCGCCGGCTTCCGCAACGCGCAGGTGACGGTCATCGCGCCGACGGGAACCATCGGACTCCTCATGGACTGCGACACCACCGGCGTGGAGCCGGATTTCGCACTCGTGAAGTTCAAGAAGCTCGCAGGCGGTGGCTACATGAAGATCGCCAATCAATCCGTGGCTCCGGCGCTCCGTGCGCTCCGGTACGGCGACAGCGAGGTGTGGGACATCATGAAGTACGTGATGGGCTCCCTCACGCTTGAGGGCGCGCCGCACATCAACCGGCAGATCCTCCTCAGCAAGGGCTTCACGGCGGAGGACATCGCCAAGGTGGAACGGACGCTCCCGCAGGTTTTCGAGCTCTCTTTCGCCTTCAACAAGTGGGCGCTCGGAGAGGAGACCATGAAGCGACTCGGCTTCGAGACCACACAGACGGACGATCCCACCTTCGACCTGCTGCGTGCACTCGGCTTCACGAATGAGCAGATCGAGGAGGCCAACGTCTTCGTCTGCGGCCACATGACGGTGGAGGGGGCACCGCACCTCAAGCCCGAGCATCTCCCCGTCTTCGATTGCGCAAGCCGCTGCGGACGCGAGGGCCGCCGGCTCATTTCCGCTGAAGGCCACATCCGCATGATGGCGGCCGCGCAGCCCTTCATCACGGGTGCGATCAGCAAAACCATCAACCTCCCCGCGGAAGCGACGGTGGAAGACATCAAGAGCGCCTACCTCCTCAGCTGGAAACTGGGTCTGAAGGCCAACGCCCTCTACCGCGACGGCAGCAAGCTGAGTCAGGTCCTCAATAGCACTTCGGACAGCAAAGAAGAAAAGAAAGAAGGAACAACAGTGATCGAGAAGATCGTGGAGCGGGTGGTGGTGAAGGAGGTCCCGCGCCGCCACAAGCTCCCCGAGGAGCGGATGGCCATCGCGCACAAGTTCACCGTCGCCGGTCACGAGGGCTACATCCACGTGGGCATGTACGAAGACGGAACGCCGGGGGAGATCTTCATCAAGATCGCCAAGGAAGGTTCCATGCTCTCGGGCGTCATGGACACGCTCGCGCTCAGCCTCTCGATGAACCTGCAGTATGGCGTACCGCTGGAAGTCCTCTGCGAAAAGCTCGTGAATACCCGCTTCGAGCCGATGGGCATCACGGCGAACAAGGAGATCCCGATGGTGAAGAGCATCGTTGACTACATGGGCCGCTGGCTCGCGCTCAAATTCATGACGAAGGAGAAGGCCAAGCGCTTCCACAACGGGGAGTTGGTGGACAAAGCCTGGAGCGAAGGGACGATGAGCAAGAGCGCCTTCGCCATGAGCCTGCCCGTGATCGACGAAGGCCGTCCCATCGGTCAGCTGGATCTGGGTACGCTCGTGGAGGAGAAGACGAAGAGGGAAATCGAAGGGGCCGTAACGAAGATCGAGGAAGCACCGGAGAAGACGGCACAGGCCAAGCTGCAGGGGTTCACGGGTTCGCAGTGCGGCGGGTGCGGGAGCATGCGGATGAAGAGGAACGGGTCGTGTGAGGTGTGTCTGGATTGTGGGGCGACGAGCGGGTGCAGTTGACGAAGCGTGTCATGGTGAGCGAAATCGAACCATGACACATCCCAATATACGTCCTCGTCATGGCGAGCTTACCGAGCCATGATTCACTGCAACCAGAAGGTCCTCCCTCGGCAAGCTCGGGATGACGGAGGCTCTGTTATTTTGTCACCCTTCGACTACGCTCAGGGTGACACTGCCTTGTCCATTTCTCATTTTCCATTTTCAATTTACCATTCTCTCGATGTCCGACTCCTACCTCGATCACATCCCCTCCCACGAGCGTGAGAAGATCCGCAGGCGTCTTCGCAGTCCCGAGGAGTACGAACGGCTGCGCGATGTCGTGAAGGGTCCGGAGGATCTGGAACGGGAACTCGACCGCGGGGAGAAGATGGCGGAGCTGCACTTCGCTCTCGAGAGCGACCCGAGGTTCGGGGAGAAGCTGAAAGAAAAGGTTGAGCGGGACATGCAGGAGCAGGGCATCGACGCGATTCTCGAAACGACGCCGAGTCCCGATGCGAAGAAGGCGCTCGAACAGGGCAAATTCAGGCTCACCGTCTCCGCGCATCCATCAACCCATCAGGATCAATTGACGGCGATTCCCGAGGGCAAGGTACAGGAGAAACTGCCGATCAAACAAAACCTCGGAGACGCCTACGCCGGGGTAATCCATCGAGATGTATAAATTTGTTACTCTATCTTCTCCGCTTCCGTTCAAACTGATCTGTCTTTATCTTCTCGAAAAGAAGGGCGTCTCAGAATGCGACGAACAAAATGCCGAAGAGGGCGAGGATGACGAAGGCGCGCATGGGAGGAATGGAAAAATGCGAACGCGGCGCGCGTGCCGCAAGCAATCGGGGATGCTATCCCTTCTTTTTTCGAAAGCAAATATAATCGAAAAGAGGGCTGGACACTGAGGAGAGAGTTGATCAATTTTATAATTCATCCTTCAGGTACCGGCCGGCGCGAACGTCGAGATCTCGTCGTCCGGTGCTGCTTTGTTCGGGATCTGCTTCCCACATTTCTGACAGAGGTGGACGATCATCCAGCCCTTCTTGCCATCATGATCAAGAGACAGAGGCTCCATGAGCCCCTGACAAACCGAAGCACGATCACCGGGTCCGGCAGCATCGACATGCTTGCTCCAGAGACAATGAGGGCAGTGGTTGCGGTAACTCCCCTTCTCCAGAGGTGAAACGGAGGCGCCGCAGTGTTCGCAGGTGAAGGGCTCTTGGCGGGCTATGAACGGCATATGTTAGCTGGTTAGCTGGTTTGATTGTTAGCTGGTTGAGTCTTTGGATAGAAACGAGCTAACCAGCTAACGAGCAAACGAGAATGGTTCAAACATTAAACCTGAAATTGAACATATCCCCGTCCTTCACCACATACTCCTTCCCTTCCAGCCGCATCTTTCCCTGCTCCTTCGCCTTCGCCTCGCTCCCGGCGGCAACGAAATCAGTGAAGGCAATGGTCTCGGCGCAGATGAAGCCTTTCTGGAAGTCTGTGTGAATCACGCCGGCAGCTTCCGGTGCTTTGGCTCCGCGCGTCACCGTCCACGCCCGCACTTCGTCCGGCCCGGCCGTGAAGAACGTGAGGTAGCCGAGCGCGTGGTACGCGGCGCGAATGAGGAGGTCCAGACCCGACGCTTCGATCTTGAGCTCCTTCATGAACTCCTGCTGTTCCTCCGCCGAAAGCTCCTGCAGATCCTCCTCGATCTTCGCGCAGATCACGACGACATCAGTATTCTCAGGAAGGGTGAGCTTCTTCTTCGCCTCCGACGGCGGCAGGGACTTCACCTGCTCCTCGGACGCATTGACGGCGAAGATCACCGGCTTCTGCGTGAGGAGCTGAAAGTGTCGCGCGAACTCCTGCTCTTCCGGCAAGAGTGTGACCGAGGACGCCGGCTTGCCCGCCTGCAATGCCGTCTCGATCTTCCGCAGCGCGGCGAGCTCCAGGGCACCCTGCTTGTCGCCCGTGCGCGCCTTGCCCTCGACTTTCTCGATGCGCTTGGCCATGGTCGCGAGGTCACTCAGCGCCAGCTCCGTCTCGATGGTCTCCCGGTCGCGGACGGGATCCACGGTCCCTTCGACGTGGATGACATCGCCGCCTTCGAAGACGCGGACGACGTGGCAGATGGCATCAACTTCGCGGATGTGACTGAGGAACGCATTGCCGAGCCCCTCGCCCTTACTCGCACCCTTCACGAGTCCCGCGATATCCACGAACTCCACCGTCGCTGGAATGAGCTTCTTCGGATGCACAAGCTCGACGAGCTTTTTCAAGCGGTCATCGGGGACTTCAACAATGCCGACATTGGGGTCAATGGTGCAAAAGGGGTAATTGGCAGCAGCAGCACCCTTCGTTTTCGTGAGCGCGTTGAAGAGCGTTGATTTTCCCACGTTTGGCATCCCGACGATTCCGATACGAAGAGGCATGATTTTGCTTGATTATGCCGACCTTTCTGCGAAGAATGAAGCCCAATCTTTGCTTCAGTTACGAGATTTGGATAGGTATTGACATTATTGATATATTATGTAGAATTACTTCCTTTATGATTCGTTACCTCTCTCTCGCCACCGCCTTCCTCCTCATCGCATTCCTGCCGAAAGTTCAGGCTGCAGGTTTTGAGGATGTTACAGGAACCCGCTACAGCGACGCCTACTCCGCGTTGTCGGTGAAGGGAGTCATCCAGAACGACGGCCGCCCCTTCGCCATGATCACGCGCGCAGAAGCTCTGAAGGTCATCGTCGAAATGCGACCGGAACTCAGCACCCGCGCACATGCACTCGCCGATCATCTCCCGCCCATCGCTCTCTTCGAAGACATGAATCAGCGCACGTGGTACGCGCCGTACGTGGAGGCGGCATTCGAAGCGCGACTCATTACCGGTTTCCCCGATCACCTGCTCCGCCCCGGCGAACCCATTCACGTCGAGGAGGCCATCGCGCTCCTGCTGCGCGCATACGGAGACGCACCGCGCCAGAGCGGCAGCAATGATCCACAGTGGTACATCGCTCCTGTGACGCGGGCGTTCGAGAAGAACATCATCTCGCCGCGGGAGAATCTGCACCTCGGTGACACTCTCACGCGCGGCCAGTTCTTCGACATGGCGTACCGGCTCGACACCATTCATGCGATGCGCCTCACCGCGTTCATTGAGCCCGTCTGGAATTCGGATCAAGTCGTTGCCGAGTTGCCGCCCGTCGTGAAGCCGATACAGCCGGTCGTGGTCGAGACCCCGCCGGCAGTGAAAGTGACGCCGCCCAAGGTGGTGATCACGCCCGCGTCTTCCTCGGCTGCGCCTGTGACTCAAACCCAACCGAAGATCGCGCAATCGTCATCCGTCCCTCCTGCGTCTGTCGCCCAGACTCCGACTCCCGTGACGCCGTCCGAGAAGCCCTTCGCCATCACCATCCCCGCGCTCGGTATCACCGATCTCACCATCACGCACCCGCAGGATCCGACCACGAGCCAGGGCCTCCTCTCGGTCCTCACCAATGGGGTGGGACACCTCTTCGGCTACCCCGGGAACGACGGCAAGATCATGATCTACGGCCATTCGAGCGGCTACGCGTGGGACGTCTCCAAGTACACGAAGATCTTCCGCACCGTGAACAAGCTCCAGGTCGGTGACCGCGTGTACGTGACCTACAAAGGCAAGCTCCACACGTACGAGGTTTCATCCAAAGAGACGGTCCCCGCCAACTCCATAGATGCCTTCCGCGGCGGAGGCGAGGAGCTGATCCTCTACACCTGCTGGCCACCGGACTCGATCAAACAGCGCTATCTCGTGCACGCCGTGCCCGTGAGCAATGCGGTGGCTGGAAAGTGAACTCCATGGATTCTTCATCCACCGATCCTCCGGAGGATTTCTCTGTCCACGAACTCCTTCGCCCGACCGTACTTCAACCGTGAGAGTTGCTTGAAGGCTTCGGCCGCCTGCACGTCACGTGTGTAGGTGTGATCCAGCCATGGCCGCGGGACATCGATCGAGAACGGCCGCGACGGCTGGCCGTCGATGGAGAGCTTCATGGCACCCTTGAAGGCGTCGATATTCACCAGGTCCTGCTCGGAGAAGACCGGCGCCATTTCCTTGGCGCAGACCTCCGCGTCCTGCGGGCCGATCTTGTAGAACATCATCGTACCGACGTTGCCGAAGACGGCACCTTTCAGACTGACAGAACCGGCGATCTTGCTCTCCTTCTCGAGCTGGTCGATGTACTGGTGCGCCAGGATGAGGCCGAGACGGTACTTGCGTGCCTCGGAGAGGATGGACTCGATGGAGGGAGTGACGAAGTTCTGGAACTCGTCGATGTAGAGGAAGAAATCTTTGCGCACGCCTGCTTCCATACGCTGCCTGCGCATGGCGGCCACCTGAATCTTGTTCACGACGATGAGACCGAGGAGTGTGGAGTTGATGTCGCCGATGAGACCCTTCGAGAGGTTCATGAGGAGAATCTTGCCGTTGTTCATCACATCGGCGATATCGAAGGCGCTCTTCGTCTGCCCCACGATGTTGCGGATGAGCGTGTTCGTGGTGAACTGGCCGAATTTCGCCGCGAAGTACGGGATCATCTCCTGCTTCTCGCGCTGGCCCGTGGCCGCCATCTGCTTCTCCCAGAAGGAACGGACGATGGGGTTCTTCACGCGTGCGAGCTTGTACTTCTGCCACTCGTCATCGGTGAAGAGGCGTACGAGATCGGTGATGGCGCCGCCCTCTTCCTCGTCCTCCATGAGCGTGAGACAGCCGTTGCGGAAGTAGTCCTGAATGCGCGGCCCGAAGATCTCCTCGCCGAACATCTTCACCATCATGTTCATGGCATCGAGCGCGATGAGGTCCCTCTCCTCCGGCGTTTTCCCTTCGAACAAATTCAGTCCGAGGGGCCGCTCGGTGTCGGCCGGATTGAAGTAGATGACGTCATCGGCGCGGGAACGCGGAATGTAGGGCAGCAGATCCTCGATGAGCGAGCCGTGCGGATCGATGATCGCCACGCCACGCCCTTCATTGAAATCCTGCCGTGCCATGAGCTGGATGATCGACGACTTGCCCGTACCGGTCTGCCCGATGATGTAGAAGTGACGGAAGCGATCTTCGTTCTTCATCACGATGCGGCGCTTCTCCCCGCGGAAGTTGTTCCAGCCGAGGAAGAGCCCCTCCGTGGGAACATTCTTCGGCGCGGGGGCCAGTTTGAAATTCTGCCACTTGATGGTCTCCACCTTGTTGTACTTCATGTTCGGCAGGTGGAAGAAACTCGCGAGCTCGGCGGTTCCGAGGAGGAGCCGGTGGGCTGTGAGCGAGAACCACGGACTATGCCGCGGGCAGCGCCGGACGAAGCGACGAATCACCTCTTCCCGGTCGAGAATGTGCGGACGGCGGAAGCTATTGCCACGCACGTCGTTGAACTGCGCGAAGGAGGCTGCGACGTCATCGAGGATCGCCTGGGCGCGCACGGGAGTCTTCGCGGAAGCCACGAGCCGGATGACGACACGATAGCCATGGCTCGCCGCCTTCTCGTCGATGGACTTGCTGTACTCCTCCACCATCTGCGACACGCGCTCCCCCGTGGGACTGTCCATCTTATGCAAATCGGTATCACTGCCTCCCGGCGTGAACATGTCGAAGAGCACGCTGATCCAGGTAAGAGGGTTCAGGGGATTGAGTGCTTTCTTCTTCGGATTGATGAGACGCTTCGCTTCATCCTGCAGCTTCATCTGCCAGCCACCGGCTTCGGGACGGAGGACGAACTGCACGGCGGCCCCCTCGTCCAGCTTCAGTTTGGAGAACGCGTTCGTAATGTTGTTCAGCGGATCGCTCTTCAACTGCGCATACGTCTTGAACACCGAGGTCCACTTCTTCTTCGGGAGGAGAATCTCCGCGGTGGCAACCGACTCCTCCGTGAAGATGTTGTAGTCCTCCACTTCGTCCACGATGGCATCCGGGTAGAAGCTCGTGATGTGCTTCTCCACGAGATGCGCGATACGGCGGGGACAGACGACGAAGAAGAGGATTTCTCCGGCGAGTGCCGCATACTCCACCGCAAAGAAATGCTGCCCCTGGCGGAAGCGGGTGAAGCGGCTCGTATGGATGCTGTGGAGCGACTGGAACATATGATCCATCACGCCCAACACCTCACGAAAATCTTTGCCCGTGGAGAATTGTTCACTCTCCACTTCTTTGTCCTCCTTGCTCTCCTTCTTCGGCACGAGGAGCTGCAAAAACACCAGTTCTTTCTCACGCTTCCTGTCCTCGAAATACCTGAGCAATACGAGGATCCCCCAGACGAGGAGTCCGAGCGCGAGCAGCGCGCCAATGGCGGCGAGGAAGTTCGTCACGTGCGTATCGTATCATTATAGCAGAATTACCGCTCAACGTTGAGCCAAAACATGAAGGAAGAATGTCAATATCATATGAGACAAGAGGCGTATACTTTTGCCCTATGGCCAAGGCAACCATCGTCTTCGCAGATGACGACCCGCTCCTCAGGAACGTGTACCTGAAGAAGTTCTCACTCCTCGGTTACGATGTCGCTCCGGCGGCCAACGGCGAAGAGGCGTTGCAGCTGATTGCCGCAAAGAAACCGGATTTGGTGGTCCTCGACATCGGCATGCCGATCCTGAACGGTCTGCAAACGGTGGAGAAACTCCCGCCGCCGCCGCGCCCTTACCCCGTGATCCTCCTCACCAATTTCGATCAGGAAGATTACCGTAAGCGAGGGAGGGAGCTCGGGGTGGATGACTTCCTCATCAAGAAGGATATGACGATCAGGAGTTTGCTGGAAATGGTGGAGAGGCTCCTGAAGAAGGCAGGAAAGTAAGGAAAGGCAGGAAAGTGTTCGTCGGATTTTTCATTCCTGCCTATTCTGCCCTTCCTGCCTTTCCTGCCTTCTCTCAACACAACCAACGTTGAGAAGGAGGGTGGGAAATTGTGGAATTACAACTGCATCCACGCCAGCCACCGTTGTATCCAGAATATTCTCACATGATGCACGGGCTTACTCTTGAGAATGTCCTGCCGCAGAACCTCCCGCAGTTTCGCGACCGCGTGACTCATGCGCCCCTCGAGGAGAACATTGACCTCGCCCATGCGATCGAGCGATGAGGCGATCAGGTTGGCGGAGCCGATGAACGCCCGTGTGCGGTCGACGAGCAGGATCTTACCGTGGATCATGCCGGAGTAGAGGAAGAGACGAGTGGTGCGCGCCGAGCCGTTCGTCAGGAGGTACTCCAGTGCGCGCATGTTGCCGTAATGGTGCACGTCTGATTGAGAGGGCAGGATCACCGTGATGATGACGCCATGGTGGCTGAGTCGCGCGAGTTGGGTGAGAACTCGCTTGTCGCCCAGATACGCCTGCTCCAGTACCACAGTCTTCTTCGCTGACGAAAGGAGTTCCGTGACAGTCTGCCGGACCTCTTTGCGACGATCGGTGTTCTGAATGAGACGGGCACGTTCGGTCGTCGTTGCCCCTTCCTCCCCGTGCGAGAGGTACTGCTGCACGAAATGTCCGCCGCGCAGTTCCACCATGTAGTCATGCCACGGTCCGTCATACTCCTCCGCGATGTTCATTCCCGTGAGGAGCAGGACACGGCCGTCTATGATGAACACCTTCGCATGATCATCGAAACGGGCATGCCTGATACGGATGCGCTTGTGACTCCAGAAACGCTTCCATATGGGATCGACACTCGCTTTCGTCGTGAGGAAGTCCCCCGCTGTCTCGAAGATATCCCCCATTGCTTCTTTGGTGACGTAGACCGCAACACCCCTGTCCGCAGCCTCAACGAGGAGAGACGCAATCTCGCGCCCGAGCGCGTCGTCCTTCCAGATGAACATCTGGATGATCACGGTATGGCGGGCACGCCGGATGAGCTTGCGCACGCGGGCGAATCCTTCACTGTCCACCCAGAGACGCACTCTGGGGAGGCGCGGGAGGTGAGGTGCGGCTCGACCCGAGGCGAGCACCATCATCATGCGCAGCCGGTACGTGATCCGAAGCCCGAACAGCCTGCGCTTGCCCCTCTTGCCGAAGAGGTAGCGCGTGATTCCCCGGAACATCGGCCGCAGCGAGCGCCGGCGGAGGGACCTCAGAAATCTCATTGAATCTGGCTTAGAATAGGAGGATTCCCCATTGTACGAAACCCCGGATTTCGCTATACTGCTTAGATTTGCTCCTTGAAAATTCTCTACCCTTGGCAGGGAGAACGAAGGGCTTGCCGACGAGCCTTCCGCCCTCCCTGCCTCCCCCCGCGGCATACACGACTACCGCGACCGAGAGGTTCCCTCCTCGGAGGGATCCGACTCACCTCCCCGCAACCCGACGCAAACGCGCGGTGCACTGCACCGGATGCGCGCGCCCAGAGGAAACGACGGAGGATACAAACATACAAACGCCCGCTCCCGAGGCACAAAACCGGGAGGCCGAAGCCCGAGACATCGGGCTACAAAACACAAACACAGAGCCGCACGCTCTCTCGTGCGAAGGGTAGGGAGTATGCAGTGAAAGTCGCACTGCACACTGCTTACCTCTCGTAGGTAAGCGCTAGCCCCGCCCCTCCTGACATCAGGACGACAACGATGACAGAGGGGGCGGGGCTTTTTGTAGTTCACGAGTCTTCCCTCACTGAAACAGCTCCACTATCCTAAGGCCAATGGCTCGTTCCAAAATCGCACTCCTCTACGTCGGCGGATCCATCGGAATGGTGATGAACCGCAAGACGGGGCGCATCGAGCCCCTGGAGTCGCTGAGCCTCATCCACCGTGCCATCCCGGAGATGCAGCGCGAGGTCGCACTGGAGTTCTTCGCGCTCGACAATGTCGGTTCTTCGGAAGTGACGCCCGCGCACTGGGAGGAGATCGCGGAGAAGATTCGCGTGCTCTACGACAAGTTCGATGGTTTCGTCGTCGTCCACGGGACGAACACGATGAGCTACACGGCGGCGGCCCTCAGCTTCGCGCTCCAGAATCTCTCCAAACCCGTCATCCTCACGGGAGCGCTCCTGCCCATCAATGAGCTCGCGGGCGACGGCCGCATGAACCTGATCTTCGCCATCCGCGCCGCCCAGATGGACCTCGCTGAGGTCTGCGTGTCATTGGGGCCAAAAGTACTCCGCGGAACACGCTCCAAGAAAGTGGAGGAATCTCTGCTTCAAACGTTCGACAGTCCCCGCTTTCCGCCGCTTGCGGACTTCTCCTCGGGCGGCGTCCGTCTGCACCCGTGGCGCATCGTCCGCCGCAAGCGAACGCTCCTCTGCCGGCCATCGTTCGATTCCAATGTCGTGCTCGTGACGCTCACTCCCGGAATTTCCGAGAACTACCTCCGCGCAGTGCTGGCCTCGAAACCGCACGGCATCGTGCTCCGTGCCTACGGTCCGGGCATGCTGCCGGAACGGCTCTTCCCCTGGCTGAAGGAAGTCGAAGATGCGGGCATTCCAATCGTCATCGTGTCGCAGACGCTGCGCGGCTCCATCGATCTGCATAAGTTCCGCAAGCAGCTCGCCCTCGAGCGACTAGGAATCATCTCCGGCAAGAACCTCTCCTTCGAGTGCGCCACCGTGAAGTTCATGTGGGCGCTCAAGCAGGCGAAGACACCGTTAAGATTGCGGGAGCTCATGGAGAAAAGTCTCGTTGGGGAATTGGACGAATGAGGATTCCTACGCATCCGAAGAAGCCGAGGATGCTGTATTCCTCGGTTCCATCGGATTCGTCGGTTTCTTCGGTTTCCTAATTCTTGGGCAGGTACGCCTTCAGCTGAATGCCGTACTGCTCCGAAAGCTGGGCCAGCTGCTGCTTGAGCCCCTGCTGATGTTCGAGAAGCTCGTTCGGGACGATGACGCCGCTATCCTCTTGTCCGCGCTGTGCTTCCATGGGAATGGTGGGGAAGAAAATGAAAGTACCCGCAGCTTGTTCCCGTGCGGCGACAAGGAACATTCCATGGCGCATCGAAAGCTCACGGCATTGATTTTTCCTCTTCTACAAGCGAAAATTCAGATCCCTCAGAACCGAGGTTCCACCCCCCTCTTACTCTCTCTTACTTTCATCTCTACCGATCCTCGCTCTCCCCCTTCTTCTCATCATCTTCATCATGCTCCTGTTGTTTCCTGTCGAGCAGCTTCTTCCCGATGATCGAACTGATGGCCCCGCCGATCACGAGCCCCACGATGACTTTGCGCGCGAGGTGCGACGTCTCCACCTTCTCATCCCGGCGACGGCGAAAGGGCCACATTCGAGGGGATGGTAGCACAAAAACCAGACTGGGAGGGAGCAAAACAGCAAGGAATCGAAACCCCAAATCCCAAGGATGCAAATCCCAAGGACGAAGTGCTCCGATTGGGGTTTGGGAATTGGGATTTGAGAGTTAATCCCACTGAATCTCCGGGAATCCCCTCAGGTAGTCCAGTACCGTGTTCTCGATCTGGATCAACTTTTCCTTCGACCTCGCTTCGATGCAGATCGACAATTTCGGACTCGTGTTGCTCTGGCGGATCCCGGCCCAGGCGCCGTCTCCAAAGTCGATCCGCGCACCATCGAGGGTGTTCACCGGAAGGGACTCCCTGAAGTGTTCTGTCGCCTTCGCAACGATCGCCCCCTTCCGATCATCCGGACAGAAGGGACGCCGTTCCGGTGCCTGGAAGACCTTTGGAAAAGCGCTGAGGACAGACGAGAGAGGCACCTTCTTCGACAGCAAAATCTTCAGGATTCGCAGTGCAGCCACGAGAGCATCGTCGAAACCGTAGTAGTCCTCTCCACAGAAGAAATGCCCGGATTGCTCGCCTCCAAGGAGTGCAGTGTTCTCCCGCATTGCATGTTCCACATACGAGTGCCCGACTTTGCACATCACCGGTTTCCCGCCAAGCCTCGGCACTTCCGTCTCCAGGATCCCGGAATTGCTGACCGTGAAGATCACCGGGGAACCGCGATGACGCGACAGGAGATCTTCGGCAAGGAGGAGCAGGATCTCGTCCGGCGTCCGAATCATCCCCTTCTCGTCCACGATCCCAAGCCGGTCTCCATCCCCGTCGAAGGCGATGCCAATGTCCGCCTTCCCCGCCTTCACCTTCTCCTGCAGTTCCTTGAGCGTCTTACGCTGGCTCGGATCGGCGGGATGATTGGGGAAATTTCCGTCCGGCTCGAGGTACAACCCCGAAATCCTCGCACCGGCCTGCTTGATCGCCTCACTGTAGACGGGACCGGCGACGCCGTTCCCTGCATCAATCACGACCTTCAAGCCCTTCGCGGAAGCATCGAACATTTCCTTGAGAAACGAGAGATACGGAGTAACAGCATCGATCTTTTCTTCACTCCCGCTTACCGCTAACCGCTTGCCGCTTTCCGCTTCAATCCTCTCTCGTAAATCCTGCAAATCGTCGCCGCTGTAGGCCTCGGCATCCCTGACCTGAAGTTTGATGCCGTTGTCCTCCGCCGGATTGTGGCTCGCCGTGATCTGCACGCCGCCGTCCAATCCCCTCTTGCAGATGGTGAAGTAGTTGAGCGGGCTCGGCGTCTGACCCATGGAGAGCACGTGACATCCGCTCGCCATCAATCCTTCGATGATCGCCTTCGCGAAGCCGGGACTGTGCGTCCGCGCGTCCCACCCGACGACGACCTTCGGATGATCGATCGCATACCGCTCACGAAGCACCGTGCCGAACGCGGCGCCGATCCTGTGACAGACATCATTCGTGATGTCACTGTCGGCTTTGCCACGGATATCGTAGGCGCGGAAGATGTGGGGATTGATGGAAGTCATTGGAAGGAAGCTTACTTGGATTCATGACTCCAGATCCAGCGAGTGGACACCAACGAGTCCAACGATGCCAAGGATGCCAACGTTCTTTCTTCGCTGGACTTCTTGGAATCCTTGGCATCTTTGGCTTCCTTACGCCAAAATAGTATTAGACAAAATGTTCATTTTAAGATATAATATCTTCAACAAACACACCATGTCCACATCCCTCACCGTCGCGTACTTCTCGATGGAAATCGGCCTCGAGAGTGGCATCCCCACCTTCGCGGGAGGCCTCGGCGTGCTCGCGGGCGATCTAATGCGGAGTGCGGCGGACCTGGGCGTGAGCGCAGCGTGCATTACGGGCTGCTGGCGTTTCGGGTACTTGCAGCAGTCGCTCAACCCCGACGGAACCCAGAACTACCTCCAGGTGCCGTGGGACCCGCGCAAGAAACTGGAGAAACTCGCGCAGAAAATCACGGTGAAAGTGGAGGGCAGGGACGTGCGCGTCGGCTGCTGGAAGCTGTCACTCTCCGGACGCAAGAGCTCCGTCCCCATCTACTTCCTCGACACCAATCTTCCCGAGAACCGCATGGAAGACCGGAACATCACGAAGGACCTCTACGGCGGGGACCTCGCACAGAGAATCCGGCAGGAAATCGTGCTCGGCATCGGCGGAGTCCGGATGCTCCGGGCGCTCGGCTACACGGAGATCGCGAATTTTCACCTCAACGAGGGACACTGCGCGTTCCTCACGCTGGAGCTCCTGCGCGAGCGGGACTTCAAGGATGAGGATGTGAAGCCGTCCTGCGCCTTCACAACGCATACGCCCATCGCCGCAGGGCACGATGTCTTCCCCTACGACCTCGCCTGGAGAATTGCAGGCGACCAGCTGCCATGGCACATCAAGAAGCTCGCAGGTGAGCAGGACCTCTCCATGACGCGCCTCGCGATGAACATGAGTCACACGACGTTCGGCGTCTCGCGCGTGCACGGACAGGTATCGCAACGGCTCCTTGGCAATGCCGGCGTGGACTACATCACGAATGGCGTGCATCACGAGAAGTGGACGTGCCACGAAATGCGCCACCTCTTCGATGCGCGTATTCCCGGCTGGCGGGAGAAGCCTGCTCTGCTCGACGCACACTGTCGTGACCTCACGGACGAAGAACTCTGGAAAGCGCACATGGAAGTGAAGAAACGGCTCATCGACGCCGTGAATGCACAAACGGAGGGTGGCTTCGATCCGGACCGCCTGACCATCGTGAGTGCGCGCCGTATCGTCCCCTACAAGCGGCCGGAACTCCTCTACACCAATCTCGAACGCCTCCGGGACATCGCGAAAGGGAAAGTGCAAATCATCCATGCCGGCAACGCGCACCCCAATGACAGCTTCTCGCAGGGAGTCATCCGAAGCATCATCGAACGATCGAAGGCGCTGCGGAACGATGTGAAGATCACATACCTCAGCAACTACAACCCGGACCTCGCGAAGCTCCTCACCGCAGGGGCGGACGTCTGGCTCAATACGCCGACGCGCCTCCTGGAGGCGTCCGGCACCTCGGGAATGAAGGCCTGCTTGAATGGCGTCCTCAACCTCTCCACGCTCGACGGATGGTGGATCGAGGGCTACGAGAGGGATCCGGAAGCAGGCTGGCGCATCGGCCCCCTGGCCTCCGCACTGGACCAGGAGGACACGCGTCAGATCGACGCCGAAGACCTGTACACACAGCTACAGTACGAGGTGATCCCGGAGTTCGAGTTTCCGGGACGCGAGCGGTGGATCCGGCGCATGAAGAGAGCCATCGGATTAATGGGTACATTCAACAGCCATCGGTGCGTGGAGGAGTACATCGGGAAGGCGTGGACGAATGTTTGAGAGTAACAGAGTAAGGGAATAAGAGAGTAACAGGGAGTGCTGAGTGAGGGCACGACCCGCTCGAACATGCCCGGACTCCGTTTCTCCTTTCTCGGATGACGTTATCCCGTCAGTTGCACTTTCATTCTCGCGGCATACAATGACAGCATGCTTGAATCTCAGCCCATTCCCCTTTCGAAAAGACTGCAAAATTTCCTCGCGATGGTTGCACAAAACTACGGTCCAGAAACCAGTGAAGACTGCGAAACGGAACTGCACGCATGTGCTGCGAGAGGCGAAGGGGAGCCTGATGATGCTGCGTTGCGCACGCTCCTCTGGAAGAAGAACCAACGGGGACAACCGTCATCTGCAGAAGTCGAAGCAAACATCGAAGCAGCGCGTAACACCGTCTTCGGCGGCAGCAGATTTGTCGTTCAGTTCGAGAGAGGAACAGAGTAACCGAATAACAGAATAACAGGGAGTGCTGCGGAAGTATTGAACGGAATTGAAGGCTCACAGTTACCGGAAGGCCTGCGTGACAGAATCCAACGGTCGAAGCTCTTTCGAAGTGGTGAGACTCCTTTCCATCGGGGACACTCTGATCAAACCCTGTTATTCTGTTATTCTCTTCTTCCTTCCAGGTCCGAATGATGAATCCCGCCCCTCGCCAAGACCCTGTACGCATCATTGGCATTCTCAATACAACACCCGACTCCTACGTGGAACACGGAAAGTTCGCGACGCTGGATGCGGCGGTGGCGCGTGCCGGAGCTATGCTGGACGAAGGCGCGGACATCATCGAGATCGGAGGAGAATCGACGGGACCGGGATCTGTCGATGTATCCACGGAAGAGGAACTGCGCAGAACGATCCCCATGATCCATGCCATCAGGCAGAAATATCCCGACGTCGTCCTCTCCATCGACACGTACAAAGCAGCCGTGGCGAGCGCTGCGCTGGAGGCGGGTGCGGCGATGGTGAACGACGTGACAGCCGGGCGTTACGATCAACTAATGTATTCAGCTGTTTCCGCATTGGGTGGACAGATTATTCTCATGTACGCCAAGGATTCCACACCACGCACAACCATCGAACCACGCGCGTACGACGACGTGGTCGCGACGATCAAGACATTCCTGAAAGAACGGAAAGAAGCTGCGGTCGCGGCAGGCATCAAACCGGAGAAGATCATCCTCGATCCCGGGCTCGGTCACTTCGTCTCGAGCGATGCCTCGTACTCCTTCGCACTCTTGAACCGGCTGGATGAATTCCTCGATCTCGGCTGTCCGATCCTCGTCAGCCCCTCACGCAAATCCTTCCTCGCCGGACCGGAGAACCTCCCGGTCGACCGGAGATTGCCCGCAACACTCGCTGCGACGCAAACCGCTGTCCAGAAAGGAGCATCCTATATCCGAACACATGATGTTCTTGAAACTCGAAATCTCATCGAGTCTCTGGAATGAAATGAACATTCAACAAACACGCAACGAAATCGCCGCGAAGTAGCGGTCGTTACGGTAACGATCCGTCAGTCACCGAAGATCTTCACAACGAACGAAGCTCCCGCATAGCTGAGCAGGATGATCACGACGCCGATGAGAGAGCGAACGATGAGTTCGCGCGCTTTCGTGACGGCCTCCTCCCTGCCCCCGCTGGTCAGGATTTGCAGACCTCCGTAGATGAGAACTCCGATGGCGCAGATCAGGACATACTTCAGGATAAATTGGATGACGGCGGCAATCTGCACGACGAGAGGTCCGGGGTTTCCTGTGCCCGCGAACGACATGACGATGGTGGTCCGGAGACCCAGGATGATCAGACCGGCGATCGCGGAGAACACCGTTTTCCGGATGTTTGCTATTCCTTCCTCACTGCCGGACGTGGCGATGGCACGCACCGCGCTGATAATGATCATCGTCACGGCGAGCACCGCGGCAATGCCCAGCGCCCAGCTGATGATGGTGAGGACCTGAGCGGACAGGACGGCGACACCCGCATCGGGACTGTTCAGCACCACATTGCCGCCTCCGAAGAACGCACTCATGATCGGCTCAATCAACTGCAAGAGGATAATGCCTGCGATGCAGACATTGAGGATGGTCTTCGCTTTCTGCCGCGCGTCATCCTCCTGCCCGATCACCATCCGGAGACCCGTGACGGCGATGACGACATACGCCGCGGGGCCGATGAGCTTCATGAGCCCCCCGATCACCTGGTACACGATGTCGTCGAATGTTCCCCCGATCACCGGAAGAGAGCTTCCGACGGAATTCACCACCGCCGAGGGGATTTGTGCCAGCGCCGCGGGAACGACGAGGGACAGGAGGCCGTCGAGGAGGGAGGAGAACATGATCAGGATGGGGCAATGAACATTGCGACCAGCGTGTAGGAGAGCAGGACAACCACGAGGGCGACGATGCTTGTTTTGATCATCGTCTTCGCCTTCTCCTTGAGAGACTCCTGGAACGAGATGACGAGGAGGAACCCCCCTACGATAATGGCCCCGACGGCCAGGATGCCCACGAACGAGATAGCGAAGTTCGCGATGCCCGCCACCTCCACGGATAGCACGCTGATCGTGGTGCTCGTCGAAGCCGTGACGATGGCCTTCGTGAGGAAGATGACCCCCACACCGATGATGCTCGTGATCAGTCGCTTGCGCGCTTTGTCGATGGATTCCTGCTCGCCGGCGGACGAGACGAGACGCATTCCCTGAATGGTGATGTTCGCGAGGAGGCCCACGCTCGCAATGCCCATGATGTAGGCATAGATGTTCCCGATGGGTTTCACGAGAGTCCCGGTCGCGAGGAGCGTCCCTTTCCCGGGTGCCACGGCCCCCGCGATGAGCCCGGCCACGGATACCGTGATCATGCCGAAGATCGCATAGATGTAGGAATTCTTCGCCTCCGTCATCGCATTGTCCTGAGAGCTGAGGACGATCATCGTCGCCGCGTAGAGGAAGAGGAAGAGGAAGAGCACAGCGATGAAGATCCACTGCAGATTGGGCGCGATCTGCGCCAGGTAAATCATGAGTCCTCCCGCCCCGCCGCCGGCTCCCCCCGGAGGAGCAATCGTGAACGCGGATGCCACTCCCGGGAGAAGGAGCGCAGGCAAGCCAATCATGAGACGCAGGAGCATAGGGAGAGAAATCCCACCATTATACCCGAAAATCGCCTCCGAAGGAACGGCTTTTCCGCAGCCGGTAGAGCGGGAATCGCGTGTCATGGTGAGCTTGTATGACCCGCGTATTGGCTCAGGCGTGTCACGTTGAGCGGAGTCGAAACGCGACACGGGATCCACGTCATCACCCTTCTACTACGCCCAGGGGGATACGTCCGCTAGGATGGCCGGGATGAAAGTGAACACCACGTCCGGCAAGCTGGTCCTCGTCATCGGCCCGAGCGGCGTGGGGAAGAGCGTCATCCTGCAAGAGCTCCGCCGCCGCCATCCGGAGCTTACGTTCCCGCGATCAGCGACGACGCGGCCTCGACGCGAAGGCGAAGGGAAGGATCTCTACCGCTTCCTGACCGAACAGGAGTTCGATGATCTGCTGAAGAATGATGCGGTTATTGAATGGGCGACTGTTCATGGAGGCGCCCGGTACGGAACACTCAAGGATGAAATCGTCCCGGCGATCGAAGCGGGCAAGACCGTGGTGCGTGAGGTGGATGTGCAGGGCTTCGAGAGTATTCGCATGAGTCCCCTCTTCTCGGGAACGAACGCACCCTACCGTCTCATCTCCGTCTTCATCCTCCCGGAGAGCAAGGAGCAGCTCGTGGAACGCATCAAGAACCGCGCGCCCATTTCCGACGAAGAGCTGGGCCGCCGCATCCGGAGCATGGACATCGAGCTCTCGAAAGCCGACCTCTGCACGGTGAAGATCGTGAACAGGGAGGGGAAGCTTGGAGAAACCCTGCGGGAGGTGGAGAACGTCCTGCGTTGAATCAGGTGAGAGGACGAAATCCGTTCAGCCGGAGAATATCGCGCATGCGATCCTTGAACTCATCCGTGTCTCCCGTCATATCGACGATGAGATGGCCATCCCGCACCTGCACACCCCGATCACTCCTCAGACGAATGATGAGCGCGAGATGGTGGGCGTCGACCGCCAACGGAGTCGGATTGCCGACGATGAGTTCGGAGCCCGGCACCGATTTGGGAGGGGAAGGCTTGGAAGGTGGAACCGACAGGTTCCCCTCCCATTATGAAGAACTCACTCGCACATCGTGCGAGTGCCACCAGCATTCGCGCAGCGAATGCTGGTGGAGCACTTCAGTCTGACAGCAACCATTGTAGCAATTTTTGAGGTTTTTGGGGGTACCTTTCATAAGGTGACACCGACCTCACGGGTCTGGGTCATTTGAGACATTCGAGACAGTTGAATGGGAGGTGTCTCACCTTCCGGATCGGCGGAACTTCGCACCTCTTGGATGGGGGGCTGAATGTGACAAATGTGACAGTACAAGGGGGCGTCTGTGAGCCAATATTGACAAAATCACTTCTTGATCTTCTTCTTTGCTTTTCTCTTCACAACGACTGGGGCAGTCGACTTATGGGAAGGTTCCATGAGGAAGCCCAAGAAGTGAATGTAAAGACCCAGCGTAAATACGATCCATGACCAACGAAGGATACTGGAAATGAGAAACTGATCTCTCACTTTCTCGCGAAGATCACGGATCTGGTATTCCTCACTTCCGTTCTGCGTCTTCACGTCGAAAGAGGTGTAGGAAATTGTGGATCCGTCACTCATCCATGACGCACCAGACGATTGGCCCTCTTTCACCTCCAGAATGGTTTTGTTTTGCAGGTCTTTGTTCTCTTGCGCGAGAAGGAGGACGACTTCCTTGAAGCCGGGCGCGTCGGGACGCAACGGCTCTCTTGATAGTATCTGATTAAAACCAATGATCGCCCGATAGTATGCGGGTGCAACGATATTCCCAAACAGAGGAACGCGATCGGCTTGGGCACCGAGGAACGCTGCAATTTCGAGCGTCATTCCTAGCAACATCAGAAATCGCTTCATGGGCATATTCTACGCCCTCCGGAGAAGACTAGAAGACGCTCAGGATTCCCCGATCCGATATACTGCCCCCATGAAGAAGACTCCCAAGACGAAGACCTCCGCCGGAAGCTCGCTCCTGCTTGCGCTCAAGAAGCAGGATGTCGTTCAAGGACTGGAAGATGATCAAGCCATCGATGAGATTATTCACGTCACGCAGCAGGAGGAAAGGAAGAAGCAGAGAGGAATGTATCCTCGGCTCGTTCCGCCGGGCTTCATGCCACCCGCAGGCGAATGTGCTACGTACGTCACCGATCAAGGTGCGATACAGCCACCGAGGGAAGTAACTATTAATCTTGTTTCAGGCCGTCCCGTCCGAACGACCGTGCCAGAGGCGGGCTGCATCATGCTTCGAGAAGATGTGGATATGTTTTTAGACGGGCGAAAAAGTCTTCTCTATCTGCACGGGAAAGATCGTGAACCGCAGCAATACAAAGTGAAACGCCAGAGCCTCCAAATTCTCCAGCATTTGTTCGAGATCAAGGACAATCCAAGCAATCGCCGCAGTTGTCGCGTGAAGGATCTCGCGGAAAAATTTACGAAAAACAAATCTTCTTCTTCCATCAGCAATTCGATTCACACTCTTGAGAGGTTCTGTAGCGATCATCACATTCAACAATTGCTAATCCAGACGACAGACAAGCAATGGATGTTCAACCCCTGATTCACTTCTAGATTCACTTATAGAAAACTGGACTAGGAATAAAGAAGAACATGCCGTTGATGCAACGGCAATGGGAGCGCAAAGGGAAGCGCATATCTGAAACTCAGGGGGTCAGGGTCTCTTCATGTAATTGACGCAAAGTTCAGGTGAATCCCAGAAAGGGGGTCATATTTCTTTCCCCCTTCACTTTATGAAGAGGAAAACGGGTCCGCCCGCTTCCACCCCCAAGATCGAGAGTATCCCTCTCGATCAACTCCATCCGTATCCGGACAATCCGCGCTCGTGGACACCGGAGCAACTCGAACAGCTCAAGACGAGCATCAAGAACAACAAGTGGCTGGTTCCTGTCGTGGTCAACCGGGCGAAGTCGAGCTACAACACTATCTTGTCTGGTCACATGCGCGTTGCCGCTGCAGGCAAGCTGGGTTACAAGGAAGTGCCCGCCATCTTCGTTGTCGTGGACGATAAGGAGCGGGAACGTGAAATAGTGATCCGCCTGAACAAGAATGTCGGCTCCTGGGATTTCGAACGGCTGAAGTCCTTCGACGTCGACTTCCTCGTAGAAGTTGGCTTCGATCCCTCCGAGCTCGCGGGCTTCTGGGATGACATGCTGGAAACGGAGGAGGACGGATTCGACGTCGAGAAGGAATTGGAGGCGATCAAAGAACCGAAGGTCAAGATCGGTGATTTGTACCAGCTCGGTAGCCATCGCCTCGTCGTTGGAGACTCCACCGACCCTGCCGTCGTGAAGCGCCTTATGGGAAATGCGAAGGCAGCACTGGTGGACTGCGATCCGCCGTTCTCGATTGGATTAGACTACGACAAGGGCGTCAGCGGGAAGAAGCATTACGGCGGTAAGACGAACGATCACATGTCGGAGGAGCAATACACCGATTTCCTCCGCAAACTCATCGCCAACGCCAAGGCGGTCGCGTCGCCAGACGCTCATTATCTTTTCTGGTGCGATCAGAACGGAATTTGGAGGACGCAGACCCTCTACCGGGAACTGGGAATCAAGCACCAGAGACTCTGCTGGTGGCTGAAGGGGCAGTTCATGGTCACGCCGACCGTAGCATTCAACAAAGCTGGGGAGGCCATCGTGTACGGCATCACGGGTTCTCCCTACCTCGCACCAAACGTTACGAATCTGCACGAGATACAGGACAAAGACATTGGCTCCGGTAGCCGAATGATCGACGACGTGATCGATAGCTTCTCGATCTGGCTCTGCAAGCGCGTCCATGGCTCCAAAATGGAGCACCCAACCGAAAAAGACCCGACGATCCATGAGAAAGCGCTGCGCCGCTGCTCAAGGCCGGGAGACGTCGTGCTCGACCTCTGTGGCGGGTCGGGGTCACTTCTCATCGCCTGCGAACAGATGAAGCGGCGGGCGTTCCTCTCTGAGATCGAACCCGTCTTCGCCGACCTCATTATCCGACGCTTTGAGTCCCTCACAGGAACCAAGGCCACCCTCCTTAAACCATGAGTGCCCGCACCATCGCCATCGGCGATATCTACCGCGTTGGGAATCACGTCGTCGCCTGCGGTGACAGCAGGGATAAGATCCTCGTTTCCCGGGCATTGGGAGAGGAGAGAGTCGACCTCATTCTCTCGGATGTACCTTACGGGATCGCACTCGTGGAAGGGAAAGCTGCCTTCACGAAAGGAAAATCAAAGCATGTTCCCATTCTCAACGATCATCTCCAGAGCGACACGGAGTTCTCCGCCTTCACCTTTGCCTGGCTCGACGCAGTGAGCACGCACATGGCGAAGAAGAACGCCGCGTACGTCTTCATCGCGGACAAAACTCTTTTCGCCCTCCGCGACGGCATGCTCGCTGCAGGCTGGAAGTTCGGGCAACTCTTGTTCTGGCTCAAGACCGCCTCCAGTATCGGAAGGCTCAATTACACACCCATGCATGAATGCATTCTGTACGCATGGAGGAACGCTCATGAGTTCTACAAGTCGAACGACCGCAGCATCCTGATCTATCCCAAACCTCACAAAAATGTTCTTCATCCTTCGGCTAAACCAGTCGGACTGTTGCGTCGGCTGATTCTCAATAGCTCACGCCGGAAGGCCCTGATCTATGACGCCTTCGCAGGATCGGGATCGACCGCCGTGGCGGCGGAAGAGACGGGCAGAAGATCGGTAATGATCGAACTCGATCCGCACTACTGCACTGTATGTCTCGAGCGTCTGGAGCGTTGCACGGGCGAGAAAGCCCTTCTCCTTTCCCCCTCCCGCCATGTCCGATGAGTTCCAGCCAACACCGGCCACGCAGTTGGGAGATGATGACGCCCGAGCCGCGACGGTTGCCGAAAAAACGACGCGCGACAAGGCTGCTTTGATCGAACGGCTTAGAAAGACACCTGTCATCCAGATTGCTTGCGAGAAGACGGGCACGAGTCGCCAGACCTTCTATCGCTGGCGAAGGGACGACGAAGTCTTCGCCAGCGACGCCGACGAGGCTCTCAGTGCCGGGAAATCCCTTGTGAATGACCTCGCGGAGTCTCAACTCCTCTCCGCGCTCAAAAACGGCGACCCATGGAGCGTGCAATATTGGCTCAGGCACCACCACGCAGACTACTCCAGCAAGCTGGAAATCACGGCGAAAACTGGCTCTGAAACACTCACGCCCGAGCAGCAGGAACAACTGAACCGCGCGCTTGCGTTCGCGGGCGTGCTCTCACCGGGCGACGAGCCCGGCGCACCCTTTGTATCTCCTTCCCCCAACGATCATGGAAAAGTTAAATGAACTCTCTACCCTCTTTCGCGATGCGAAGACAAGAAGACCGCTTGTCCGCGCATCCCATCACTACTTCTTTATGGCGTACTTCGGGCACTACATGCAATGCCCATCCGCCCCCTTCCATCATGACCTCTTCGCGCTGACACAGGCGCTCCCGCCCCTCTCCGTCATCCTCGCATTCCGGGGATCGGCGAAGTCGACCATCATGACGCTCTCTCTTCCAATCTGGTCGATCGTGGGCGTGCTGCAAAAGAAGTTCGTCCTCATCTCCGCCCGTACGCAGGAGCAGGCGCGCCAGTTCATGCGCAACATCCGCGAAGAGCTGGAGCATAACGACCTGCTGCATGGCGATCTCGGACCCTTCCGCATGGAGGAAGACGAATGGCGAAACCTCGTCCTCGTGCTTCCGAAGTACGGAGCCAAGATTATGGCCGTTTCAGTGGAGCAGAGCGTGCGGGGGCTGCGCCATGGGCCGAACCGCCCGGACCTCTTTATCTGCGACGACATCGAGGACACGCAGTCGGTGAAGACCAAGGAAGGCCGAAACGCGGTCTATGACTTTCTGAAGCACGATCTCCTCCCTGCAGGCAGCAGGGCGACCCAAACCGTCATCGTGGGGAACATGCTGCATGACGACTGCGTGCTCATGCGCCTCGTACGGGAAATCGACAGCGGCAGGCTGCAAGGCATCTACCGCGCCTATCCGCTCCTCGATGAAAGCGGAGCCTGTCTGTGGCCTGGAAAGTATCCCCGGAAAGAAGATGTCGAGACAGAACAGAAGCGCATCGGGAACGAAACGGTTTGGGTGCAGGAATATCTACTGCGAATCGTCTCTTCGGCGTTGCGCGTTGTGCATCCCGAATGGATCCATTACTACGACGAATTGCCGGGGCAGGAGCCGCTGGCTGCCGCCGTCGGCATCGACCTCGCCTTCACCGACAAATCCAGCTCCGACTATACCGCGATGGTCATCGGGAAGGCGTACCGCATCAACGGGGAATTCCGGATCTACGTCCTGCCGCACCCCTACCACGCAAGGGTTACTCCCTTGGAAGCGCTCGAAGCGGCGAAGACGGCGGCGCGATCTAACAAAGTAAAAGGTGACGAGGCCATCCTTCTTGTCGAGAACATCAACCAGCAGCTTTTCATCCAGATGCTCCAGCAGGACGACGTGTACCCGGAGGAGGTGCGTCCGACCGCCGATAAGCGTTCCCGTCTCGCGCTCGTGACGCCGCTCCTCCAGCAAGGGAAAGTCTTCTTTCCGAGGACGGGCGCTGAAGACCTCATCACCGAACTCCTTGGTTTCGGGCTCGAGCGCCATGACGACCTCGCGGATGCATTTGCGATGCTACTCACGCGTCTAATAGAAGAGGACAACGATGGATACGGAGGGGGCCTCATCCGTGTCGAACTGCCGCGCACGTACCTTGGAGGAAGAAGATGGTGGTACGGCCTGTAATCGTGCGATCAGCCAAGAGGGAGCCCTTTGGGCTCCTTCTTCGGCGTGAGCGTGATGGTTGCAGAGCGATCCACCCCGTCCCTCTCTAGCCCCTGCAGGAACCGGAAGATTTCCACCATCGCAAAAGTGTCGAGCTTGCAGTATTCGAGAAGATTCTTTTTCGTCTGGCCACGCTCCTGCTGGGTCTTTTCCGGCGCGAACATCCGGTACCACGAAAGGGATGCTGTCATGCCCTCAGAAATATCTAAATCCTTATGGGAGAGCACGGGAACGAGGACGGGCAGCACTTTTTTGATTGAGAAACTTCCGTTAAATTTCGCGTCGATGTAGTGGAGGTGCGAGAAGATTTCCATGAGGTCGAAAATCCTTTCGTTGACCGCGCGGAGGAAGGGGGCGTCCGCCGGATAGAGAGCGCCCATGTCATCGTTGCATCCCATCTCGAAACTCTTGTTCCAAACGATCACGGACCCCTGCTCGCCGATGTGATCTCGCAGTGCGGCGACAATGCCGGGGATGGTGTTCACGAAAGCTGGTGCAAGGTACTCGAAGTGCTCGAATTCCCCGCCCGGAGCACGCTGGACGTGAAGGGAGTACTGGAAAGGCATGACCTGACCCGGCTTGAATCCCTCGAAGACAGGGACCGTGTTAGAGAACGTTTCGTAATCGAAGAAGTAGAGGGGGTATGTGAGCGAATCGAGCGTCTTCCGGATAGCCGCATGGTCGATGATCGGTTCGCCGCGCTTCGCGGAGAGAACCTGAAGTTGCTGCGCCTCCGTGAGCTTCGTGTTATCCGGCACTTCGTCTATCACGCGCGTGCCGCTCTCATAGAGGACTTTGGCCTTCTTGGCCGTTATACCCCGAAGGTAGTACACCGAATGCTCGGGGAGACCCGGGAAACAGTGCTCGGGACACGGACAATCCTTTGGCGAACACCCACAGGGTAATTCCTTGGGCGTAGGTTCGGTTGGACAAACGAGGAGAGCCTGAGCCTGAGTAATGTTTCCGGACACGTCGTCCTCGATCTCACGGGCATCGTCCGTCACGTCTTCTACTGTGAGCAATCCAGAGGGATCCAACTTCTTCCCGAGGACATATTCTTTGTTGATGTGGATCAAAAACGTCTTCCCGATCTTGTACCCCGCGCGCTCGAAGGCGAGACGTTGGAAGGTAACGTCATGAAGGTGTTCCTCCTTCACCTGCGTCGTACTCTTCACTTCGTAAATGTCCCACACCTTCAATTTCGGATCGAATTGAAGGATATCCGCCATGGCGAGGAGGTCGTCCCCGATGGCCGTTGCCTGGAACAGGCATACAGCCCCGGCATCCATGTACTCGCGTGTGTGTTTCGCTCCCGCTTCATGGAAGCTCTTCACATGCTTTCCTGTTGGGAAGAGTAACCGCGCTATCTCTTCGACGTGTTTCCCTTCCTCAATCGTCCACTCGTCGCTGAGGCTCAGCGGCTTTTGCATTTCCTCCTTCTGATGTTCCCAGAGCCAGAGATACCGAGGGCATTGGAGGAATTTGAGATAGCGTGATTTGGTAAGCATGGGCTCTGGGTATTGGGAGGAATGATATCACCATGTTGAGTCTGGCTTCGAGTCATTCTGAACCCTCAGACATTCGTTATGACAGAGGCACGAAGCTCCTGAATGAGATCCATGAACACCTTCAGGAGTTTTTCGATGTCTTTCTCTCCCAACTGATCGAGTCGAATCTCGTAATAGGTCGCATCCAGTCTGTCGCGCTTGAGGGTCGGCATTGCCTGGACCATGAGATCTGCATACTTCTTGCGCAAGCCGGAGTCGACTTTCCAGAAATCCGGAACGAGGTTCCACCTGCCGTTGGAATTGACGAAGAAGACCGTCTTGCGAACGCCGTCTTTCGACTCGACCCGTAACTTGAATGAATTCACTCCAAATTCCAGTGCGTCTGCACCGGCACTCTCGACGAACGAGAACAGGCGCTCCGCTTTCGATACGACGGAGGCATCTGTCTGGCCTTGGAGTTCGCGGAAGAACGATTCCCTATCCCAGACGCGGGGAATGCTCGTGCGGGAACTCACGGTTACATCCTTCTTCACTTCGGCTCCGAAGAGACGGGGAATGAGGATTTCGTACTCCTCGTGCTTGTAGTACTCCATCTCCGCGATGAAGATGCTGAATTTGCTGTTTTGGTTGATGAAGAGGATGAGGTCTTTCAACTGGTCATGAAGACGGTCCATGAGAACCACAAATTTGAATTCACCTTCGTCGAGATGGCGATTGAGATTGCCGATGAGCGCAAGCGTCTCCTCTTCTGAGATCCCAAAGAATTCTTGGAATTTCTGCTGGAGCGGGATGCTCCATTTCTTCTGTGACTGCTTTTCTAGTTCGGATCGGAACCCTTCCCAATCTTCCGACGAATGTTTCCAGAGAGAAGCACCGTAATCCAGGACTTGTGCAACGACGCTGCGTTTATCGGCGTTCTTGTAGAGCTTTGTCTCGACGAGATAGAGCTCGCCTTCTTTATCGACGCCGATGGCATCAATTGGGCCGCTCTGGGTCGGGAATTCTCGGGCAACGACGAGAAGCCGAATATCTTCCTTGATGTCGTAGAGCGGGATGGACTCGGGGTTCTCGTAGATATAGCGCTGCAATTCGTCTTCATTTTCGAAGCTTGTCCGGTTCACGCGCTTCGCGTTCTTGCCGTTCTTGGAGATGATGAGAGGCATAAAATAGAAAGAAAAATGGCTATGGAAATAGATAGCGAATGTTGCTGGAGACGATGGATTTAATGCGCGGGGAGACGGATGGGCTCTTCTTCACCTTCTCAAGAAAGCGCTTGGCATGTGTGGCATCGGGGATATCGGCTACTTCCACCAGAGCACGGGTGTTCGCTTGGTAATACGGGAGAAGTTGCTTCGTGAGAATGGTGAATTCTTCTACTGTTTGGATGTTCGCAAGGGACAGCATCAGTTTCTGATCCTTTCCAAGAGGTACTGCGATGAGTCTGCGGCGCAAGAACGTCTTCGCCGTAGCATCGGACGCCAGGGCTCTCCACTCCTCCAGAAACCGGAGAGACGCTTTTGCGCGATATTCAATTCCTCGCACGTACGCAATGCCCTCCGCTTTGCTATCGAGCCATGAGACGGCAAGAAGCAAATGGAATAACGCCCGGTTGAAGTACCAATCGGCAATTTCCAGCGACGCAAATCGCCGCAGATGATCGGCAATGTTGGGAGGAAGCTGCTCATAGACGAGATAGAAATCCTCAGTGGGTTTGCCGTCTCTGAAGAAATAACAGTTGTCGCTCCCATTATCTTTCTTCTTACTATTGAAGAATGAACTGGCGCAGATGCCATTATCGGTGACGCTCTTGCCGCCGCGTGCGGAGGGCTTGATGTGATCGACCCAATCCACATCGAATGATTCCGATGCCCCCCGATCAAGAATCCATAGGCTGATACCGGAGAAAGCGCACGTTGCCCTGTCGCGCACGAAGATCTCCGCCTTCTGGCGGTCGTTGAAGTTCGAACGTTTGCGTTTCTTAGTGGGCATAACCGCTCCTGGTAGGAAATCCGAGCGGTATTCCAAGAAGGGACGTACACACTCGGGCCAGGCATCGGTTTAGAGGTGACCCTCGTCTACCAACGCTTCCGAGGCGTACGCCCCTTTTTGCGTTGGCGACGAGATGTCGAATAAGACTGAGGGAAAACCGATGATGCCTGGCACAGGAATAGTAGCAGGAATTGGATGGTTGCGAAGTCCAATTGACCTAGACTTCCAAAAATATCGGCGCAATGGACAAATCGATTTGCACTGGATCTTCAGGATAAGCAGCGGCATTCATGGGAGGCCAACGCTTCCGAGGCACACATCATCGGCGGCGGGAGGGGCAGAGCACCCTCCCGCCCATTTGAGGATTTGAAGGGATTTTCGAGGCCCTTTACGAGGCTTTCCGCCTAGCCTTTGCGGTCGGGTCGCGGCCTTATGTAGTGAGAATCATCCATTTCCCCCCTTCTTCCTATGGCGCTGTCCACGATCACATCATCGGCCAGAAACACAGAATCCTTGTCTTCGGATGAGGAAGCTCCGAAACCAAAAGTAGAGCTTCGTTACTGCCTCTACGCCCGGAAATCTTCTGAGGACGACGAGCGGCAGGCGCTCAGCATTGAATCCCAAATCAACGAAATGACGGCGATGGCCAAGCGGGACGGTATCGATGTTGTCGAGGTGCGCAGGGAAAGCCATAGCGCCAAGGCTTCGAGCGGCCGTCCCGTCTATAACCAGCTCCTGAAAGATATTCGGGAGGGAGAATTCAATGCCATCCTCACATGGGCTCCGGATCGTCTCAGTAGGAACGCGGGCGACCTTGGAACGCTCGTCGATTTGATGGATCAGGGCTTACTCCATGAGATCCGTACACACGGGCAGACTTTCACAAACAACCCCAATGAAAAATTCCTCCTTATGATTCTCTGCTCACAAGCGAAACTCGAGAATGATCATCGGGGTATCAACATCAAGCGCGGCATGAAGACGAGGGCGGAGATGGGCTACCGCCCGACGATGTCCCCGCTGGGGTACCTCACGGCACGTGATGTAGGGGCACAGTGGAGCCGGGTCGTGATGGATCCCATACGAGGACCGCGTATCAAAGAAATGTATGAACTGGTCGCTTACAAGGGCTTCTCCGGACGAAAACTCTATGCGTGGATGAAGGAGATCGGTTTCGTCACCAGAAAAGGACACACCGTAACACTCAGCATGATCTACAGGATGCTGCGAAATACCTTCTATCTGGGAAAGTACGAATTCCCTGCGGGAAGCGGTAAGTGGATCACAGGCGACTATGAGCCGTTGATCGATAAGCAGCTCTTTGACGAGGTACAACGCCTTCTCGATGCCGTGCCGAAGAAGCCATGGGGAGTGAAGGACTTCGCCTTCACGCGGCTTATGACGTGCGGAGCTTGCGGTGCAGGGGTCACAGCGGAAGAGAAGCACAAAGTACTCAAGGATGGCTCCATCAAGCGGTACGTCTACTATCGCTGCACGCATACGAAGGATATTGACTGCCCGGAGCCTTCATTGAGGGAAGATCGTCTGATTGAACTGATGCTTAACATTCTCGAAGACGTGACAATCGAGAGCGGGGCGATCAAGAAGAGATTGGAAGATGAGTTCGAACGCCATTGGAAATTCATGAGCGGTGTACTCGGACAGCAGGGAGAGATGAAGTTACCGCGTGTCGACAAACGAAAGTACGCACGGTATGTGCTCACGGAGGGGACGACGATTGAGAAGCGAGAGCTTCTGGCTTGTCTCAAGAGCAAACTAATTCTGAAAGATGGAATCCTGAAGATTGATGCTCATCACTAAAACGGCAGGTCATCCCAGTTTATTTTCTCTGGCTCCATGGCCTTTGAATTTTTTTCTACAATTCGCTTTTCGACCGATTCAACAAATCGAACGACGTTTGAAATATCATTAAAAATCAAAACACTCTCGTCGATATTTAAGATGGGATTATCGTGTGCATAACTATTTTCATTTCTCACCTTGTTGAACTCTTCAAGGACTTTAATTGAGGATCCCAATATTTGGATTGTCATTTCAGATTCAACAAGTTTCTTTTCTCGTAAGTGTCTTACATAACTTCCGAAAAGGGAGTGGAGGGGTGTCTTTTTATCGAATGGAATTGAATGTTTATCACACATGTTTCGTGTGTATTTGATGAGAAAGGTATGAAGTCGGTCGAGGGCCTGATCTGGTTGATTTCGTGCAATGCTTTCGCTGATGGATTTCGAAAGTGAATGAAAATCTTTGTCATCTGAATTTGGCTGAAGTGCTTCGATATTTTCTACAAGGCAATCGATACTCAGTCTCTCGGCAATTGCTTTGCAGCTATCAAATAATGCCTGCTCTGCAGCGCTGGTTTCTGACAAGCTCAGTACTTTTCTGTCTTTCCAATATTCCAAGAGTGCATTGAGCAATTTCCCGACGAGATGATTTGGCTCTGAGTCCCAAAAGGCCATAAGTCTCTGCCCTTTTGACCCACTATGGCCAAAGTATTTTTGATTGTAGATATCTATTCCAACTTTTTCGGTCACAAAATCACCAAAAGTATTGTTTGAGAAATCCAATACATATCCACTGGTCATCTCAAAAATCTTACGAAGCTTGGCCTTTTCAATATGAGTCAGGTTCGACATCTTGATCATTGTATCCACAAGTGCCAAACATGCACTATGCGCGTTTCACAAAGCCGACAGCTCTGGTACAGTTTATGACTAGCCAACCCCTCCTTTGATGAAAGAACAATCATCCGTATCACAATATATTCGAGATCTCGAAAGGGAGTTCAATACCGGACGTGCTCGCGAGCATAGTTACCGCCCGGCGCTCAAGACGCTCCTTGAGGCGATCAATCCCTCCATCACGGCAACCAATGAGCCCAGCCGTGAGAAATGTGGGGCACCGGATTACATCCTTTTGCAGAAGGATCTGCCCATCGGCTACGGGGAAGTGAAGGACATAGGCGTGAGTTTGGATGAAGTGGAGAAATCGGAGCAGATGGGACGGTATTTTGTCCTCAATAACCTCTTCCTAAGCGACTATCTCGAATTTCGCTTCTTTCTCGACGGAAAGAAGTACGAGTCCGTCCGTATCGGGAGTGTCGTGAAGGGAAAGCTTGTGGCTCAGGAGGATCAGTTCGGGAAGCTCGCGCTCCTGCTCAAGGACTTCGCGCTCAACCCTGCAATCACGATCACCTCTGCTTCGCAGCTTGCGAAAATGATGGCGGATAAGGCGAAACTCATGAAAGAGATTATTTCCAACGCGCTCAACGATACGGAACACCCCGAAAGCACGCTTCATGAACAGATGGAGGCCTTCAAGAAAATCCTCATTCATGATATTACAGAAAGCAGCTTCGCCGACGTGTACGCCCAGACCATAGCGTACGGTCTCTTCGTCGCACGCTTCCACGATGACACGCCGGAGACGTTTACACGCAGAGAAGCGCAGGAGCTGGTGCCGCAGAGCAACCCCTTTCTTCGCAAGCTCTTCCACCACATCGCAGGACCGGACTTGGACAGCCGCATCGTATGGATCGTGGATGCGCTTGCGGACGTGTTCGCCCACACGGACGTGACGAAGATTCTCGCAAACTTCGGAACAGCCACCAAGCGAGAAGATCCGATCATCCACTTCTATGAGACTTTTCTCGCATCTTACGATTCCAAGCTCCGCAAGAGTCGGGGTGTCTACTACACGCCAGAGCCAGTGGTGTCCTTCATCGTTCGTTCCGTAGATGCGCTCCTCAAGTCCGAGTTCGGGCTCTCCCAGGGGCTCGCGGATACGAGCAAGACAACGATCAAAGTCATGAGGCAGGGCAAAACAAAGAAAGAGCAGGAGCAGAAGATCGATGTTCACCGCGTGCAGATCCTCGATCCCGCGGCCGGGACCGGGACATTCCTCAATGAAGTGATCAAGACGCTCTACAAGCGTTTTGAGGGGCAACAGGGTGTGTGGGGCAGCTATGTGGACAGTCATCTCCTCCCGCGCCTCCATGGCTTCGAGCTGATGATGGCACCCTATACGATGTGTCATCTTAAGCTTGGCCTCACGCTCAAGCAGACGGGCTACAAGGAAGGCAAGCAGCGTATCGGCGTGTATCTCACCAATAGCCTTGAGGAAGCTCACGAGGACTATGAAACCCTCTTTGCCTCATGGCTTTCGCAGGAAGCGAACGAAGCGAGCCGCATCAAGAAGGAGATGCCGATTATGGTTGTTCTTGGCAACCCGCCGTACAGCGTCAGTTCTGCGAATAAAGGCGAGTGGATACAAAACCTCATCAAGGATTACAAGAAGGATTTGGATGAACAGAACATCAACACTCTTTCGGATGATTACATTAAATTTCTGCGCTTCGCTGAATGGAATATTGAAAAGACGGGACGAGGCATTGTGGCGATGATCACCAATAATTCTTTCATTGATGGCGTCACACATCGTCAAATGAGAAATAAACTTCTTGAGACATTTGACAAGATTTATGTGTACGATCTCCACGGAAGTACGAAGAAAAATGAAACCGCACCGGATGGCAGCAGGGATGAGAATGTGTTTGATATTCAGCAGGGTGTTTCTATCAGTCTTTTTGTGAAGACGAGCGATTCCAAGAAACCTGCTCAACTGTATCACAGCGAAATATTCGGGAGGCGAGAGGACAAGTACGAGCAGCTATGGAAAGAAGATGTGATGAATAGGAAGTGGATAGCACTAAAACCAGCACAGCCATATTTCTTCTTTGTTCCGAGGAATGATGGGCAGTCTGATGAATATAGTGATTGCTGCTCTCTAAATGATCTTTTCATAGAATCCGGCACTGGGATTAAATTTCGAAAAGACAATCTACTCGTCAGAAAACATTTCTCTTCTCGTGATGTTCAGGAAATGTTATTGGGATTTGAAAATAAGTCAGACGATGAACTTATGAAACAATATGACTTTGAAGAAACTCAAGATTGGCGGTTGCGGGACAAAAGAAAACTATTCATCGGCACCTCTGTTGAGGATATTCGAGAGGTTATGTATCGCCCGTTTGATAACCGATTTACGTATTATCCATTAGATCGTATTTCAGAGATTATTCCGCGTGGGGACTCACGCAAGAAATTGATGTCTCATATGCTACAAGGAAAGAACATCGGTCTTATTTCATGCAGACAGCAGTCGCAGCAAGGGAAATGGAGTCTCGTGGGCGTCACCAGAACGATTACAGAGGGGACGGCCATTTCGAATAAAACCAAGGAAGCGCTTAACTTTTTCTTTCCGCTCTATCTCTATCCTGACGAAACACAAGCAGGCTTGTTTGGCGCAGAGCGGAAGCCAAACTTGAAACTGGAAGTGGTGGCAGAAATTGCAAAGAAACTAAGGATGGAGTTTATCGAAGATGGTATGGGGGACGGGAAGAAGAACTTTGGGCCGGAGGATCTTTTCGATTACATCTACGCCGTCCTCCACAGTCCCACCTATCGCGAGCGGTACAAGGAATTCCTTAAGATTGACTTTCCGCGCTTGCCGTTCACGAGCGATGCGAAACTTTTCTGGAAACTTGTTTCTTTCGGCAGAGAAATCCGATCGTTACATCTCCTTGAATCTTCAAGGCTGGAAAAACTCATCACGCGCTATCCGCTAGACGGAAGTAACGTTGTCGAGCGTGTGGATTTTGAAGGGAAAGAGAAGGGCAGGGTGTGTATCAACGAAACGCAATACTTTGATGATGTGCCGCGTGTGGCATGGGAGTTCTTTATTGGCGGCTACCAGCCTGCTCAGAAGTGGCTCAAGGACAGAAAGGGCAGGACGCTGACCGTGGATGACATCATGCACTATCAGCGCATGATCGTGGCGCTCGTTGAAACGGAGAAGTTGATGAATAAGGTTGATGAAGTTATAGGGAAGTGGCCGATCAGGTAGTTCATTTCCAAAAAGGTAGATGAGCTTCTATCCAATTCCATGCCGTGCTTGGAACAGCCAATGCGGCGAGCACAGCAGTCAGAACTGCTAATACAACTGTAAGAATTGCGAGAACCAATACGGCCCTTTGCGTCTTAAACTCTATCTGATCACGGTAATTATCGCGCAAGGAATCCAACTGTGCTTTTGCATGCTTCCAAACTCTTCCCAATCTGTATTTGATATCATCCAGGAATTCGGCTTTATCCCCCTTCACGTTTTGTTGTCTCTGAAATCCTTTTAGATCGTGAATCGAACAAATACGAAGTTTGCTGAAATCAATCTCAATCCCAAAACGTCGCACTTCAAATTTCAATGAATTTAATTGGGTCATGTACTTTGGCATTGAGAGCCAATAGTGAAACCACCGAGCAAGCAGAAAACTATTTCTGCCAGACAAATTGCGAACCAATTGTTTCCGCAACTGCACTACACGTTTGACAAGACGTTCCGCATATTCACGCAAGGCAACGACTACGCAATATCCTCCCAAACAGTCGTAAATGAAGTGATGCCTTATCGCACTCTCGGGGGAATTTCCATAGGCTTCGAGTGACACTCCCTCCAGACAGATCTGTTTATCGAACAGAACCTTGTAACTTCTAAATAATGTAGCTTCTTCTTCTCTTTCGAGATCAAAAAGATACACACCATTTTTTTGATATCTAAATAGATCATGTGTTTCGATTCCTAATCCATTCCAAAATGATCTTTCTTCATGATTTTCTGCGTTAAGAGAGCCCTTACCCAGTGAATACATCTCAATGGTGGGCAGGGGGCCCGTTTCCGACCAGCCAGCCCCAATATTTTCACGTAGGAGAGCTGTAACTTCTGCGTTCAAATCCAATACCAATTTTTGCAGATCGATTTTTCTTGAAAGTGAAGATGGCACACGACGCATATGCCATCCTTTTGTCCATAGGACAGAGAACGGCATCTGCACCTGTTCCTTGTAGTCAGTGGAGAGAATATTCTCAAATTTCTGAATGTACGTTTCGGATGGTGTTACGAATAACACAAGCACCGTGAAAGATGGACTTACTTGATACAAATGAATGGCCATATTCTCTATCCATTGATATTCGTGAACTTGATCCGAGAAGGACAACTGATCAAAAATCACGCACCCCGTGGTATCAATTTCGTACTCCTCAAGATGCTGAAGGTCTTTTTCCGATTCCCTATGGATATGCATTGATCTTTTGTTTCGTTGAATTTTAAGCAGACCATTTTTCATCTTCTCGAAATCTTCTGTGGGGAAGAAATCAATAAAGGCAATTTGATTCAAGGTAAGCTCGATGCCAGATGGCTTTTTTGAGTCAAATATCTTGGAAGCGTGCGCATGTTTGATGCTTTCATGCAAAGAAATGTATCTATTTCCGAGCACCGGAACATGCGTGAATCCAGCAATGATACTCGGAGCACAGCGTCTCCAATATCTTCGCAAAAGAGATTGTTGAGCCGATGGCCAGTTCTTCATCTTTCGATTCATCATTATGCAATATACATCCTTCAATCGACAGATTGCGAGTGTTTATTGATACAGAGGCAGTGATTGCTGGCTAGGCTTTCGATTCATTTTCCAGAATAACCCTTGGATAAACCTTAAGTATCAACCTCTGTTTCAGTTTGGATAGCAACGTCCTTTTATCCTCTATTGTTCCTTTTCTCAGGATGTACTTGGCATACATTTGAATAGTGACTTTCGGAAGTTCTCGATCAGTTCCGGGCGTATGTCCCATCGCATGAATCGCGAAACGCTCGAATCGAGAAATCTCTGCTTCCATATGTTCACGTAATCCCAGTTCATTAATATCGATGGTTTCAATGACATCTGAGAGCTGCTTGATTAGTTCATCCTCGCGAATCGTGACACCTTTGCACGCAGAGTCACCGCCACCTGTGCATCGATAATAAACATGTCGATTTACCGAGCCGTCCTTCAATTCCTTCATTTTTTCTTGAGCTGTAATACCACAACCGCATAGTCCGCATTTCATCATACGAGTAAATGCGAACTCCCTGTTGAGGATTTTCTTCCGTGGAGATAGGGACAGCCTGTGCTGAATACGCTCAAACATCGCCTTGGAAACTAATGGCTCATACTCGCCCTTGTACCATTTGCCGCTTTTTTCCGGCCATTCAAACTTTCCGGTGTAGTAGGAATTATGAATCATGCGTTGAATCATGCTCAGAGGCATCTGCTTGCCAAGAGGTGTGGTGAAGCCGATCTCCTTTAGCCATGCTCGGATTTTTCTGCTACTCATTCCATCTTCAGTCATACGGAAGATTTTTTTGACGATCGGAGCGCGAACAGGATCGAGAACTACTCTGCTTTTCTGAGTGCCTGCCGGATATTCAAGGATATAACCGATCGGTGTTTTACATGGCCTATGGCCCATCGATGCCCTTGTGTGCTGCCCGCGTTTCACGTTGATACCGCGATTGTCATTTTCAAGCTTTGCCTGACTGCAAAGAATCATCAGTAGGAACTTGTCGTTTGGGTTCCCGGTAAAAGTTTGATTGATCGTACGTATCTCGCGTAAACGCCCTTGATCCATAAGATCGACCATCTTGCCGAGATCACCCGCATTGCGGCTTAGCCTGTCGGGTAGCCATGTCAGGATTCCCGATATTTCTCCTTTCTTGATTTCTTCAATCATCTGCATGAATACGGGCCGCTGCCCGGACATTTTAGCGGAATGTGCCTCTGTATGAGTCACAACAATTTTCAGGCCATCACGCTCTGCAACCGCCCTTAGTTCTTTCAATTGGGAATCTATGGAAAGAGCTTGTCGCTCATCGGATTCTTCTGATTTGCGGGCGTAGATGGAGAAGAGGATCTCTTCGTTGAGGTGACTGCCCGTTTTGGACATGGCTTGTATTTTAGTTCCACTCCGAATTCATGCAAAATGCTGTCTTCCGATGAGATCTATTTTGTTGCAAGGTGTTCAGCAACAAATTTGCCGTACCAATCGAAAACCGGTTTTAACAAAGGGAGAATTTTGGCGAAGACAAAAAGGAGCACTAAAAGGGCGCAAAGAGCCGCAATTCTTCGGAAAGCCTCTTTGCTGATTTTCATAAAGAATAAATTGATACGCGTTGGCGGAGAGGCGATTTCCTCATACCACTTCCTTGTATCACCCCAAAACAAGATCAAGAACCACTTGCAGATGAAATACGTCATCCAATTGCGTAGATAAACATGAACGTCTCGTCTGGCACGAACTGTGCTATCAGAGCGACGAACAAGGCCATAATCTTCCAGGATAAGATCAATATTTTTTCTAGGCGTTGCACGCTGAATAACCGTACCTGCAAAACCTAACGGAGTGGCAAACTCAAAGGCACCCTCCGACGAATCAAGGGGCTTCGATGAAAGCCATATCTGAATATAACGATCAGCCAGCCACATTTTCCAACCCGTACCACGAGCTGGCCTGTTATTACGTAACAATACCCATACGTGAAATGGGGCAATGAACAAAACAAGGATCGCCACAACTACAATCCATGCCAGATTGTCCAAAGCAAGCCGACCCACATAGGTAAGAATCTCCATGGACGGTGATTCTACGCCTGCTTGCATGACTGCAGCTATGGCTTAGAAGCTGAAAAAAACCCGGGCACAAAATGGTGGCCGTTATTCATACCATCAGATATTCAGTAATTGAGCAAACTACCAGGAGAAGATAGGATTGCAAGGTGACGGAGAACACGCCTTCATCGGCTAGAAACAACACCGCAGGCGGTTCCGCAATGGCCGGTGGCGCTCATTTTCAGGCACAAGCAGTGACATGGTTTGCAGTGCAAGTCCTACTCAGGACACCTATCGGCCAGAATTTCGGTCTTCCTGACCCATCGGTGCCGGAGCGCATCGCCAGTGAAACTGACGAATCGCTTGATGACATTCGAGTGGATTTATCAAATGAGGAATCTCTTTGCTGCCAGTGCAAACGATCACTGAGCCTCTCAACAAAAGCGGACAGTCCGCTTGGCTCTACCCTCGCGCAGTGCCACACGCAGCTGCAGCGCCCTCATTCTGGGACGGGCGAACAGCGATTTGTTGTCATCTACGGCGAGAGTAACGGGAGTCTCTCGACATTGAAAAAGCTGCTTGAGCGATACCGGGGAACCGCGCCCGGCACATCGCTCACCGATGTAGCGCGTAACAAAGCGGAAACCGCTGTAGCTCAAAAAATGAAAGCGCTGTTCACTGCCTTGGAGAGCGGGACTTGCAAGGGAATCGTTACCAAGGCCGAGGAAATTCTCCGAAAACTGCATCTTATCCATCTCCAATTCGAGCCCAGCGAGTCAGACCACGCCTACGCACTCACCGCACTGCAGCACAATCTTCTGCAAGACCCCACACAGGCACTGCAAGCAATGGATACGCTGATGAAAATAGGAAACGACTTAGCCGTGCAACGCAAATCAGTGGCGAGGGTGCAAATACGACATGAGCTTTCTCGTGTTGGCATCGCCCTAAAGGAAACACTCGACTACAGGGATGATCTTCGTAAGCTAGCGGCGCTGTCTGAAAGCGAAATCCATGGCGAGAGTGCAAAGCACAAAAGGGCCATAGCAATCGGCGGGAACGAGATCACCGTTACACGGCCCATCGTTGAGGCAATGTTCATGATGGCACAGAAGGGCTCTTTTCTCATCACGGGCGGCGCTGGTGATGGGAAGACCGGCTGCCAGCTTTCTCTCGCGGAGAAACTGGAGAAATCGGGAAAGAAAGTCCTTTATTGGCCTGCTGACTCGCTCCAGCAAAGCTCGGTCCATGAAATGCAGACGGTTTTGCAGCTTCAACATCGCTGGCAGGAATTGTTTGAAGAACTTGGCGACGGAGGGTATCTGATCATCGATGGCCTCGATGCCCTGAGAGACACGGAATCGCAAGGCGCATACCGAAAGCTCATGCGCATTGCGATGGAAGCGGGTATGCACGTCGTTGCATCGATCCGTTCCTTCGACCTCCAGTATGCACGTGATCTGCATGACCTTTTTCGCGGCATAAACAACGCCCCGGCAAAGTACGCGAACCCTCTCTTTAGTAACGTACATCACATTCAAATACCGGAGCTGGAGAAAGAAGAATTCCAGCAGGTTCTTGATCGTCTACCGGCTGTCGCAGATATCCTTCAAAAAGTCCCTGCCCTTGAGCCGATCACGAGGAATCTATTCAGTCTCGACCTCTTATGCCGTTTGTTGAGCGGCGGTGCCACTGTCGCGGACCTCACGCCCATTTCGACACAGGGAGAGCTTTTTGAGATTTTCTGGGACCGGCGCATTCGATCCGATGCGACGTTGGCTGCAAAATTGGAAGCAGATCTTGAAGGAATCATCGAAAGGATGGTCAGCAGCCGTAAGCTACAGGTGCCCCTTGGAAAGGTGGCAGACGACACCCGCAAGGCACTCTTCAGTATGGAGATCCTGCGCCATCCATCCATGCCAGAAGGGTATCTGCCCGCTGATGATCTGGTTGAGTTCCGCCACCATCTGCTTTTTGATTATGCTGCCGAGCTTCTCTTTGTACGTAAGCGACGGAGGGTGCTTGCGACGGAACTCTCATCTGAGGACACATGGGGCTTGTTCCTGCGTCCGAGTCTCATTCTTTTCCAGCGATATCTATGGGCAAAAGCGAGAAAGGAGTTTTGGGAGGTCCTCCAATCACTTGAGTCGTCGAGCGTCCCGCCGTTACAACGCATTCCTGGATACATAGTTGTTGCGGAGGAAACCAAGGAAGTGAGTGAGCTCGATCCGCTTCTCACAAAAGGAAAGGATTCTGATCCATTGCCGATCCAGGGCGTGGTCTCCGCTCTTGAATTCTCCGCAGGGCGCGGCCAATTCATTGGGAAATTGCAGGAATGCTGGATTGCCTGGGCAGGGAAACTAATTGCAACTGAGAACAATCACTTGGTACATCTAGGAAGGCGCATTTTGGAAGTCGCAGCTACTCACCATGAGAAACTTTCGAATGAGGCAAAGCAGCTCATGAATGTAGCGGCAATTGCCCTAGCTGAATTCTATTGGAAACAGGGCAAAGGCAGTGCCATGCTCTCTCGACCGCTGGGTTGGATCTGTAAAACAATCGCATCAAATAAAGTAGCATCTATCGCTGCACTTCGGCGCGGCTTCGATCCGAAGGAAATGAGCAAAATCGGCTATCAGGGCGGTGAATTTATCGCTTTCAATGTGGAGCACATCTGGAACGAAGCACCTGAACTTGTTGTTGAGATGTTCAAAACCATCTTTGCACATTCGGAAATGGATGATTCCCAGACGGAACCGATGGGTGGGCAAATTCTTTCGATTACCAGCAATAAGCGTCAGGATTTTGCGGGCATAGGGCATTCTCTTGCGGAAAAGTTTCCTGAATTTCTAAAAGATAAACCGATTCATGCCACCGAAGCTTTGATAGCCGCAATTCATAGTAAGCTGCAAAAAGAAGATCGTTGGCTCGATGACCCCGCCATTCACAATCTGCATTGGGATAAAGACAATGTGCAGCTCATCGAAGATGGATGTTACATCTGGGATGACGGTCAATATCCGGATGAAGAAGAGCAGATGTTGGAGGACTGGGAGAACTTTTTAATTGAACTGGGAGACAGGCCAGACGCCCAATCTATCTGGGAAGGCATCAGGAGCATACTGATCAGAGAGCCGGTTTGTGCAGCCTTTTATCGAAGACTTTTGCGTGCTGCATCACAAACTCCTGAGTTCTTTGCCAGTAGAGTCGGGGATTTGTTATTGAATGCACCAATATTACTCGAGCCGCAAACTGAGACTGAAGCGCGTGAATGCATCACTGCGTTTGATGCTATCGAAGCAGAGGCCAGAACAGCTGATATAGAAAAGCTCGCACTGAGCATTGATAAAACCAATTTCCCTCCAACGGATAATGACGAGTTCTTGGCACGCTACATTCCTGAAAAGAAGGCACGGTTACTTTTTTCCATTCCAGCGGCGAAGCGAAGTCCCGCAGCATTGGCTTTTCTGAAAACACTCAACGTCTCAGAAGAAGAATTGGCCGAGAGACCGAGCAGGTCTGGAATCACTTCTTCGACATCAATTGCCACAGAAGAAGAGCTTCTTGCTCACCGAGGAATTAAAATCGGGAATGATGCGAGTCGAGAATTGCTGAAAGAAGCTGAATTTCTGAACAATTTGGAATCGAAGGAAATTACCCCTGAAAGCGCGCCTACTCTGTTCGGACATACGGAGGATTTTTTGGAAAAACTCAAAGCTGCAGAAGAGATAGATCCTCGTCTCAAAGAACAACTGAAATGGAAGACTACGCAGGGCTTCAAAGTCATTGCTAGGAGCGAAAAACTGAAGGAACCAGAGCTTCGGGAGAAACTGCACCAGCATTTAGAAGGGGTACTGAAAGAGCCAGATAAGACAACTGCCAAAGAGATGCAGGAATTCGACAGGAGTCCGCACTACAGTGGTAGTGAGCGGATGCATGCAGCCAATGGACTGCTCGCCATGGTTCCCAAAGCTGCACCCGTCCAGGAAGCAAATCGTATTCTACTCCAAGCGATCAGCCGCGACAGCGATCCTCGTGTTCGTTACATGCTTGCAGGATGGATTTGGACTTTCCTAGACGCATGGCCGGAGTTTGTGTGGGAAACGATTGAGCGATGGACCAAAGAAATACCATCGAAGAATGGTTCGGTGGGTGTTTTAAGAGCGGCGTTTGATATATCTGGTTGGTTCTGGTGGCTCAGAAGACGTGATGAGACACGAGCCGAATCATTGCTGCAAGAGTTGCGCCAGCATGCACATGGTCTGCATGACGAAGATTTCTCACGAATGATAGGAGGATATTTGAATGCCCTTTGGAGTGATCTTGGTGTCTCGTGGGCGCATGATCTTTTGCAAGCAGACCTCCAAAAGCCTGAAGATTATATTCACGAACTCGATGGTGCTGAACATACGGCCCTCGAAATACTCATGCCGCGTAATGAGAGAAGAGGGCTATCCACTGAGCAAAAGGAAAGAACGTTGAAGCTCCTTATTGATCTCATCAACAAAATCCATACTCGCCTCGCAGAATACAAAACAGAAGCCGAGCTCATTCCACCTGAAAAGAGACCAAAGGATCTTCCCAACTGGGTACGCTCGCTCGCAAACATCATCCACAATGTATCGAGACATTTCCATTCGGCAACGGATGATTTTGCGAAATACTACCACTCGCTCGAACCTGAGAAGCAGAAGGAGGCATTAGACCAGTGGTGGCAAATCGCAGAACCATTGCTTATGGCTATGCTGCAAGCTAAACATCCTTCAATTGCATTCGATCTCATCAAAGGACTGGAGTCTGTATGGGAATTTGATATACCGCGGTCCTTGCATTGGCTACGGCGCATCACGGAGGAGAATGTTGCAGGAGGCTTAGCGTACGAAGGCCTGGCTGCCGACCACACCATTGGCATCCTCCAGCGTATCCTTGCAGAACATAGAGCAACCCTGCGGGAAGGCAGCACTCTCCGCAAAGATTTTCTGGCGATCCTTGATGCGTACCTGACCGTGGGATGGGAACAGGCAATGCGACTCGCGATGCAGATCGAGAGTATCTTCCGCTAGCCATTCTGTAGCACAACCAAGCGGGATGCCCACATGGGTCTCCTTATTGAAGCTGAAGTGATTGGAACCACTCGGGTCTCCAGAATTTTGTACCTAATGGTCGAAGTGTCGGGTCGCCCAACACGGGCACGTAATGGTGGAGCTGAGGGGACTTGAACCCCTGACCTTCTGCATGCCATGCAGACGCTCTAGCCAGCTGAGCTACAGCCCCACAGAACTTGTGGCGAAGTGCGGGTCTCGCGGGTTCCCGCACTGGAGCCACCCCTCATAGGGAAAGGATGGCCCTTGGAAGGAAAACCGTAGGTTTGCCTTCCAAGAATAATGGTGCGCCCGGCAGGATTTGAACCTACGACTTCCAGATCCGCAATCTGGCGTTCTATCCAGGCTGAACTACGGGCGCACGGGAGAGGAGAAAAGAGCAGCGAAAAACGGACGGCGTTCGTATTGGGGAGCGTAGCATCGACACTTTCCGCAGACAATGAGGAAATGGCAGATACTGTGCTTCGGGCCTTCCCTACCCTATACTCCCACCATGCACGTCACCCTCCTCCTCGGCAGCACATCAGACATGGACACGGCGGAAAAGATCTTCGGCGTCCTGAAGGACTTCGGCATCAAGCATGATGTCGTCGTCGCCTCGGCGCACAAAGTGCCGGAGAAGGTCATCGAGGTCGTGAAGAGCATGAATGCCGATCCGGAGCCGCGCGTCATCATCACGATCGTGGGGATGAGCAACGGGCTTGCAGGCGTCGTCGCGGGCAGCTCCCTCCACCCCGTTGTCAACTGCCCGCCACACAAGTCCCTCGAGGAGTACATGACGGATCTCCACAGCAGCCTGCGCATGCCCTCCGAGGTTCCGGTGATGACGGTGCTCAATCCGAAGAACGCGGCACTGGCCGCGGTGAAGATCTTTGCGCTGCAGGATGCCAAGCTTCGCACGAAGGTGGCGGAGCGCATTGAGAAGATCAAGGCGGAGTACTAGGATGCCAGCCGATGCACAACGCACCGAGAGGTGTCTCTGAGTTCGCAGGGAAAACCGTCGTACCCGTACTGCGTCATTTCGTTCTGAATGGAAGCGACGTTCCCCCCGAACCAAACAACAATCGTTGGCTTTCGCATCTCCGTGCATATTTTCGCACATGCCTGATGGACCTCGTGATACGCACCGAGGAAGAACAACGACAACACAGACGCCACGATGCAGTCGGCCCCGGCAGAACGGTTCTCATCAAGACATTGGGGGGAATGCGCCGCCGTCTGTTGGCATGGCACAACATTGATTTTTACTGTGAACATACCTGGTCGATTGGAACGTTGCGTGACTGTCTGCACTTCCTGCAGGAACAGATGCTCCTCCTCCAGTCTGCGCAAGCCCCGGATGTTCCCATGATGACGCCTGCGGCCGTGAAGACATTAGCGCTGCAGGATGAGACTCAGCGGAAGAAAGTGGCGGCCCGTATTGCGTAGGTGAAGGCGGAATATTAGGATGCCCGACCATGCCTGAGCCGGACCAACGCATCGAATCACTCGCACGGCTGGTCGAGAACGATTTCCTCGATGCCGTTCGGGATGCCGGCACTGCGGCCGATGAAGAAGTCATCGACCTGCTGGCAAACGGCAACCTGCGATGCTTCGTCGAGAAAGCCCGTGCTCACATGCAGGCCATCCTGTACGGGGGCGTCCCCCTCCATGACTCCACAACGGAGTATGCCCTGCGCGAACTCTCTGATTTCATCACCGAGCGCATCTCCCCCTGTCTGCATGAAACGAGGCTCCGCTTCCGTGCGCACCTCCTGCGGGAACTGCACCGCGACGCACAACTCCTCCGTATCCTCTGGGTACCTTCCTATTCCCCGACGAACAGAATCGCGCGGTACCTGCCGCGGCAGCACTCCTGTGATACGGAAGATATTGAATAGGTGCAAACGGAGAGCTAGGATGCCCGGCCATGCCCGCGCCCCTCGGTCTCGAGCACATTTGCCCCTTCGGGGATGACCAACTCCTCCCATCGTTCGCGGTGCTCCTGCGGAGTGAAGAGCAGCGGGAAGCGTACTCCGAACGACGCCGGGCCTTGTTCACACATGCGGCGGAATTTTTCGTCAGGATACAAGCGGTGCTGCGGCGAAGTGGAGTGAACGAGCAGACGCGCGTGTTCCTGGTGGAATTGAGAGACTACGTCGCAACACATCTGAAGGAAACGCTGCCTCCTGCCCTCCCCTTTCAGACGATGGTGATCCGAGAAGTACAGCAGGAAGTCCAGCGTCGCCTCGCCGAACTGCCGTACAACCCGGATCTGTCCGTCTGCGCACCGGAACAATCCAATGCACTGGGAGAAACAGATGACCCTTGCTACGATGACGCCCATGACAGAGGCGCTCACCCTCGATGCCCTTCGTGAAGGCCTGAAGCAGTGGAAAGGCTGCGAGCTCAGCAAGACGGCAAATCCCGTCCTCGGAGAGGGGAATCCCCACGCGACCGTCCTCTTCATCGGAGAAGCACCGGGGCAGAGGGAAGATGAGTTGGGCAGGCCGTTCGTGGGCGCCGCCGGTCAATTCCTCGACGAGCTCCTCGCCTCCATCGGCGTCAAACGGGCCGACGTCTACATCTCCAACGTAGTGAAGTTCCGCCCGCCGGGCAACCGCGATCCGACACCCGAGGAGAAGGAACAGTGCATGCCGTGGCTCATGCTGGAAATCGCGCTCATCAAGCCGCGTGTCATCGTCCCGCTCGGGCGGCACGCGTTGGGCCACTTCTTCACGAAACTCAATATCTCCTCCGCGCACGGCAAGCCGCAGAAGCTCACGGACGCGGTGACAGTCTTCCCGATCTTCCACCCCGCCGCCGCCCTCCACAACGGCAACCTCCGGCAGGCGCTCTACGATGACTTCTCGGCGCTCAAGCGCTACCTGGACGAACAGAAGATCGACCCCGTCCCCGCACACTCATGAGCTCACTGCTCTTCGGCATCGCGATGTCGGCGGTCCTCTCCGTGACATCGTTCATCATCGTCCTCTTCCGGGTGAGCCCGCTCTCCGCACCCGGCTATGCGCTCCCCGCTTTCTTCCTCTCGCTCCTCCTCGCCTTGAGCTCGGTCGGCGCCCTTATCTTCTACGCATTCTGGCACTTCGTGCCGATCCATACCTGGGATGCGGGCAAACTGCTCGCCATCGCGCTCCGGCAGGGCATCTTCCTTGCGCTCGGCACGTGCACCCTGATCCTCTTCCACCTCCTCGGCGTCCTCACCTGGTGGGTCGCAATTCTTACCTACGCAGTCTTCGTACTCGTTGAATTGGCTCTGGACTCCTAACCCGCTATCCTACCGCCATGGATACTGACGCACTCAAGAAGGCCATCGCCGCCGCGAAATCCCCCGCTGCATTGGACGACGTGGAACAGCAACTCTTCTCGCGCAAGCACGGTCTGCTCACGCTGGCACTGAAGGAGCTCGGTTCCGCTTCTCCCGAGGAACGGGTACAGCGTGGGAAAGAGCTCAACATATTGAAAGATTCTTTCACGCAGGCGCTCGCCGACAAGCGGGCCGAGTTGCAACGCTCGGCGCTCGGGTCCATCGCGGAGACGGAGAAGCTGGATGTGACTCTGGATCTCCCCGCGCACGAGCGCGGCCACCTGCACCCGATCCCGGAGTTCATCCGGAGCGTGGAGGAAGTGTTCGGACGGATGGGATTCGAAGTGGCCGAGGGACCGGAGATCGAGGATGAAGCGCACCAGTTCGACCTCCTGAACTTCCCCAAGGAACACGCCGCCCGCGATGCACAGGACATCTTCTACCTCGATCTGGAGAGCAAAGCGGACAATCGCCTCCTCCTGCGCGGCCACACCTCCCCCGTGCAGATCCGCTACATGCAGACGCACAAACCGCCGCTGCGGATCATCTGTCCGGGGCGGGTGTATCGCAAAGACGCCGACGCCACGCACTCCCCCATGTTCCACCAGTTCGAGGGATTGATGGTCGGCGAGGATGTGAGCCTCGCGAACATGAAGGCCGTGATGGAGACCGCCATCCGGGAATTGGTGTCTCCGAAAGCGGAATTCAGATTTCGCACGGGCTTCTTCCCTTTCGTCGAACCGGGACTGGAGATGGACATGCGATGGCAGGGAGCGGAAGAGAAGAGTCGCGAAGGGAAGTGGATGGAGGTGGCCGGCTGCGGCATGGTCCATCCCAATGTTCTGAAGAACTGCGGCATCGATCCGAAGAAGTTCAGCGGCTTCGCCTTCGGTTTCGGCGTGGAGCGGATGCTCATGATCCGGCACCAGATCCCCGACCTCCGATCGTTCTTCGTCGGGGACGTGAGGTTTCTGAGACAATTTTAGGAAGCCCCCTCCGCGGGGGAGAGGGCGACCAGTCAACGAATTGCCTTGTCCCCGGTCCCGAGGCAGTCAGGGCACTTGTCCCATTTTTTGGGACCGTTCCGCTGCTCGACCATCCGCTGTCCGCGGCCTTTACAGGCCGGGCACTTGATGGTGCGGGGGTTCGGATTCACATTCGGGTCTTTGGACATGTCTCTCCTCCATCCGAGTAATTGTGAGTTGGAATGAGCTGACTGGTGAATTTGTATTGTACAATTTACTGAATTATTGTCAATTACATATAATTCTGATCGATATCTCATTTCAGCGCATATTATAGACCATTAGTCTGTTCTATTTATTTGCACAAAAAAATGCCGGCCCTCGGGCCGGCGTTTTGTCCCTCCGAAGAGGAACGGTGCTGCTTACAAAGAAACAGCGGAAGAACATAGTTGCTGTTCCAGCTGGAACAGCTGTCCTTAGATCAAGGGCTCTCTAGGGTTTCCTCCTTTCAGGACTGATAAGCCGGTCCCCGAATCTCGGAGTGCCCGTTCTCAATCCAATTGGCGAACACGCTGTCCGCCAACGCCACCTGGTCCTGCCAATCCACCCAGCGGATGTGACCGGCATTCGGTGCGACTCCGTACCCGTTGGCGTTCGGATCGGAGAAGTTCGTGAGCGACACCCGCAGCGTGCTGGTGTCCGCCGCCACCACATCCGGATTGGTGACATTCGCCCGGAGGACAAACGTTGCGTCCGTTCCGGACTCGATGAGAACGTCCACCGCACTCGCCAGCAGGGAATCAAACTTCACGAGGAAACTCCCCGAGATGGTCGAATCCCCCACGTACTGATGAACACCGTCCATACTCCACAATGAGTAACTGGAAACGACGACGGATGAGTTTGCCTTGTTGTAGAGGCGGAACCCGTTCACATCCATCGCCACGTTGGTAGACGTGACGGTGAAGATGAGCCCGTCGATGCCGACTTTGTCCAACCCGTTCGTGGCGTTGGTGTTGGTGGCCGCCGTGAACTTGAATGCCCCAAACTCGTGGGCTCCGGCCGAAACGCTGGTGCCGTTCGCATCGGGATTGGCATTCACGATGCTGTCGATCTTGGCCCCCACGGTGGTGTTCGGGGAGCCGGTGATGGCCACGTTGGCCGCCGCAAAGCTGGTCCCGATGAACACCTCGCCTTTCGCGACGGTATCACCGTCGTTCCCCAGATAGGTATTCGACGAGTCCGCGCCGCGGACCTGCACGGCACCGTAACCGATAGCACCGTTCATGCGCGGGTCTGCGTCCACGGAGACCGTGAACGTGTCGCCGCTCATGCCGCCCGCATAGTCGGACTTCATCCGCGCCCGCACCAGGATGTGCAGCTCGTCGTTCTTGGGAACGACACACTGCTGGCTCTGCATACGGGCCGTGAAGCGATCCATCCCGGCCGGGACGTAGTCCGAGCCGGTGTTGTTCTGGGTGGCGTACGCGAAAGGCGTAGCCGAGCCCAACATGTACAACTCAAGGCGATCAATGGACCGCGCTTGCGAAGTCGGCACGTCGAATGCCAATTTCGTCACGTCACTGGCTTCGTCCGTGGCCCGGAGGGTCAGGGACAGGACCGGATCGCTGAGCGCGCCCAGGAGAACCTGGTGCGAGGGCAGCGTTTCGGCCTTGGTGACGTACAGACTTCCGTTCCTCGCGAATTTCACCAGAGGCTGTCGCGCCATCGTGACGCTCCAGCCAACCGAACTCCCGTTGGAGGTCCTTTCCACCTCCATAGACTGAAATTCCGATCGCAGTGTCGTGACGGTGAAATTCGCCGCCACATCCGTGCACACCACGAACTTGGCGGTCTGCTCCTTCCCAACGACGAAGCCGCCGTTGGTGATCGTATCGAAGCAGACGTTTCCGAACCCGTCGACCGCCTCGCCGCTCGCGATGATGGTGTCCACCATTCCGTTGTTGTCGGTGTCCACCCACAGCGTGTAGTTGTACCCGTTCGCGAGCGACCCTTCGGCCGCCCGGACGGTCAACTGCGTCACGAGCAGGCTCCCGGCCTCACTGGCCCGGAGCTCCAGCGTCTCGATCGAGACGCTCTTCTGGTTCGCCACGACCGTCATGGTCGTGACCGACGAGAGTTCGCGGCCGGTCATGAAGGGGATGTCGAAGCTCTGGTAATTGCTCACCAGGGTTCCGCCGGGACCCATGAGGGTCACGGATTCCCCCGTCTGCACACTCACCGCAACCGTGTTGTACACGGTGGTGGGCATAAGCAGCCCACCGAAGTCGCAGGGACCTGAGCCCCCGCTGATACGGGCTTGGAGCATATCTCCATTCCGTATCTCATTCGTCGTGTCGACCTGCACCTGCCAGAATTGGCCGCCCGAAAGGGCGTAATCGCTGAAGTCGTAGATGGCGTAACCACTACTGCCTCCCGCGATGTGCGTGCCGACGATCGTCGATCCGGTTTCGCTGTTGTGGAGCATGACCTCATCGATCATGTTCTCCACCGCAGGGAGCGGTTGCCCGCTCGCCTGTTGGCCGTAGACCACCACGTACTGGTGCTGAACCAAAGCCGCTCCGCCGGAAACCTGCGTCTGCAGCGTCGCCAGCGTAACGGTGTCATCCGGGGCATACACCTCGGACGGCGGGCTCAGGAAGTTCACGATCGCCAGAGTGTTCGGGGCGATCGTCACTTCCGACGTCGTGCCGGCCTCCTGCACCGGAGACCGGTACAACTGGCCGTTGACGCCGTAGCCGTAGAGAGACCCCACGACTTCGATGTCCACCGCATTCTCCACGCCCAGCCGGACCGTCTGCCCGACACCATTCGTCACCGTTGCCGTCACGACCACGGGGATGTACGCATCCTCGAGGACCGTGTAGGGGGTGGCGAAGGTGAAGAACAAATGGTCACCGACGACCTGGACGTCATTCGTCAGCAACGTCCCGTTGTCACCACGCCGCAAAGCGTAGTTCGTCATGCTGCCCAGGGAAGCCGTTCCCTCTTGAGTCAACATGGCGCTGTAGAAGGTCTGATCTTCTACGGAATCAACCGACCACGTGAACGACCCGATGACCGCCTCCGTCTGACCGACGTCGACAGTCAGGTCTTGAACGGCAGTGTGACTGTGCGTCACCGTACCGGACTCGACCCCCCCGACCCTGAACACATTGCTCTGGACCGGGATACCGTAGATGTGACCTTCGGCCACACGGACGCTGGGAACGGTGAGCCAATGCTGGCTGCCGCTCACGACGTCCGCCCGGAACACGACATTGAGACTCAACGTTGTCCCCGAACCGGCATCGACGTGAATCGGCCGATCGAAGACGAGATTCACCGACCCACTGCCGGAGAAAGCCATGACGGAGGTAATGCGCGTCTCCCCGAGAGAGGCATACACGCCGACCACATCACGGACATTCCCTTTCCACTGATGACTCACCGACACTCCGGTCACATCCATGTTCCGGTTCTTCGCCATCAGGTCCAACGACTGCATCGTGACCACACTCCCCTGGGGAACGATATCCCCCGTCGGGTTGAGCGGAGACGCGCTGACGATGAGCCCGACCTGCTCCACCAGATTGTGCATCACGGGTTTCACCCCGCTGATGTTGATTCGCCCGTCGTCGATGGGCCGCAGCCGCACATCGCGTGCGTCCACAGCGCCCACCAGCACGCCGAGCTTTCCGCTGGTCAAGACCGGTTCCATACCGGCCACGACCTGCGTGTGCAACACCTGGCCAGGATAGAGCCAAACCGACCGGTTGACGCGGATGTCCGTCATCCCCGTGAGGGGATCGATGACACCCCAACCCATCGTGGTCTCGCACCCGTTCCTGGTGTTGTAATCCAGATCACCCCTGAAGGTGATCGACCGCACATTGCGGTCCATATCGGCGCTTCCCTGCGCCGGGACGAGCACGAGCCCGTCCAGGTGCGAGAGCTTCGCGGCCGAGAAATCGACAGCCGCGATCACTTTGCCCTGGTCCCCTCCGTGGAGGTCCAGAGTGGGGACACGCTGGGAGACCGCGTTGAGAGCGGAAGCAGCGAGCAATTCCCGCCGCTCCAGCCTCTCGAAACGAAGGCTCCGCTCGTTCCCACGCACCGTCCGCACGCCACTCTTCTTCGCACTCATCTTCATGACTCAACCCCTTCACAATAGAGAAAAAAGTAGTACTACCTAGAAAGCCGATAATGCCAAGGAGCGTTTTGCGTAACCGGTTGGCCAAATTCCTTGGCAATTCGGCTTATACGCATTAAACATCCTATCGATTATTGACAGAAAGTCAATATGTTATTATATAGTAGAAATGGCTGCGGACAGCGAAAAATCTGAGATAACTCAATAATTGAACTCAGCACTGTATCTTGCGACATATTCCGTTCTATAAATGTACTCAAGCCTTATACCAATCCTGCGGATCCTCCGCGAAGCGCGCGACGAGCTGCACCTCTTTTTCCTCGATCCTGCCCTGGCTGGAAGCCACTGAAAGGAGTGTTGGAAGTGTCGTGAGAGGATGGAGCTGGATCGACGCAGACTGCGCATTCTCAGTCGCAGTAAGGAATCCGTAGCTGAAGATGGCAAGGACATCGGACACCGTCCCTTTCCCCTCTTCCCGCAACGCCTCGACCGTGGAGATGGAGCTGCCGCCCGTGGAGAGGAGATCCTCGATGACGACGATGTGCTTCCCCGGTCTCAGATCCCCCTCGATGCGCTTCTTCGCACCGTGCTCCTTGGCCTTCGCGCGGACGTAGACGAAGGGGAGCTTCATCCGGTCGGCGACGAGCGCCGCCCAGCCGATGGCCGCGGTGGCCGTGCCCGCGATGACATCCGGCGGGACATGGAGGCAGCGCACGCGGGAGACGAGCGCATTCACGATGTAGTCGCGGGCGTCGGGATGGCTGTAGATCATCCGGTTGTCGCAGTAGATGGGCGAGCGTATCCCGCTCGTCCACGTGAAAGGCTCGTGCGGCGAGAGCTTCACTGCACCGATGCTGAGGAGGAATTCCGCAATTCTCTGTCCTTGTGGCATGACCGAATTGTATCCGCCTCCGGCAGAAATCCCAAATCCCAAAAACGCAAAACCCAAGAACGACTTTTCGCGGTTGGTTATTGGGATTTGGAGCTTGGGACTTCCGGAAGGTTGACGTGGGATCACTACAGCATACAATGATGCGCACATGAGCGTCCGCTCCATCATCAGCAGCATGATTATTACCCCCGCCCTAACGGCGTAGGAGAGCTGCTGACCTGACTACTTCCTCCCGCGCCGACGCGGGTTTTTTGTATCTCCTCCACTTTCTTCCCTTGAGTACTGTCACAACACCCGATCTCCGGCTCATTGAAGACCGACTGGACGTCCTGCGGAAACTGGCGACGCCCGGAACGAATGCCTCCCGCACTCTTGTAGATCACCGTATCCACGAAGCATGTGACGCCGTACAGCAGGCATTGCGACAGTGCGGCAGATGCAACGAAGCCGCGAAACCTGTCTACGATGCATCTCGCGACTTGGAAAGCATGGCCGCTGCAGCCTTTGCACGATCTGCACATGACCAACTGGACCTCCTGGAGAAGAATCCTACCTCCGGCGATCCCGATGCCGTCAGGCTCACGATCGGAACACTGGAAAATTATCTGAGACAAGGAATCAACGGTGTGGATCTTGAGGGATTGCGCCGCAGGTACTCCGCCCTTCTCCATGTCTAACAACACGATCCTGTCCGGCATCATCATGATGATCATCCCCGCCTCCCCGGCGTAGGACGAAGCTGCTGATGCACCCTCCTCCCGCGCCGAAGCGGGAGTTTTTGTATTCATTTCTTCCTCCTCAATGAACACGACAGAATCCACCGGCACCTTCGCGGGAGTGCGCGCTGCACGGGACGCCTTCCCGCCGGACCTCGTCTCAAGAACACGATTGAAGCTCAACGAGTCCGAGGAACTCGAACGGACGTTGCTGCTGAAGCTGGAGAACGAACAGACAGTGCGCTCATACAAGGTGCGGGGCGCGGCGTGGAAGCTCCTTTCTCTCCCGCGGGAACTCCTGCGGCGAGGTGCGGTCTGCGCGAGCGCGGGAAATCACGCACAGGGGTTCGCGGCCTGCTGCAATCTGCTCGGCATGCAGGGAATGGTCTTCGTGCCGGAGCCGACCACGGATCAGAAGAAACTGGCGACGCGCAGGCGGGGCAACGGCTGTGTGGAGATCAGGGTGGAAGGAGCGTATTACGACGAGACGGCGGCCATCGCGCAGGCGTACGCGCGGGAGAGGGAAGCCGCTTTCATCCACCCCTTCGACGACTGGCGTGTGATCGAAGGGCAGGGAACGGTAGCGCTCGAGATCGCGGAGGAGATGGAACGGACAGGACGAACTCTCGAAGCGGTCGTCGTGCCCGTCGGCGGCGGAGGGCTACTCGCGGGAACGATCCTCACGCTCAAGCACACGAACCCCGACGCCGTGATCTTCGGCGTGGAACCGGAAGGCGCGGCGTGCATGGCCGCATCCGTCGCAGCCGGCGAACCAGTGCATCTGAAGCATGTGGACACCTTCGTCGACGGAGCTGCAGTCGCCCGCCCGGGTGACCGGCCGTTCTCGATTGTCAGCGATGCCGTTCGCGAAGGCAGGGTGAAGCTCCTCACGGTTCCTAACATCCACGTCGTCGCGGCGATGCATCGTCTCCTCCAGATCGACGGGGTCATCGCCGAACCTGCCGGCGCACTCTCCGTCGCCGCGATCGATCGGATCATGCCGGATTTGGATGGAAAGGGTGATGTCGTGAGCATCATCTCCGGTGGGAATATCGATTTTGAGCGGATGAAAGAAGTGTTCAGGCTCATCGAACGGCACCGCACCTCTCTGCAGGAATGTTTGAAACCGGTATGATAGGGACGTGATCAATCCCGCTCTCGAATCCCGCCTCCGCGAACTCGTCACCGTCTTCCTCGCGGAGAATGCGAAGCTGAACCTCTCGGCATTTCGCACCGAAGAACAGTGCTGGACGGGCAACGTGCTGGATTCGTTGGCGGCTCTGGAACTGCCACCCTTCACGGGCAGGGTCCTCGACCTTGGCACCGGTGGCGGCTTCCCCATGCTCCCGCTCGCTCTCGCACTCCCTGACGTGCGATGCGCCGGTCTGGATTCCGTCCAGAAGAAAGTGGATGCGACGAACAGGATCATCGCGGCGATGAACATGCAGAACGCGCAGTGTCTCTGCGGACGGACGGAGGTCTTCGGTCGCATGCCGGAGCACCGTGAGCGCTACGACGCCGTCCTCGCACGGGGCGTCGCGGAGATCACTGTCCTCCTGGAGTACGCGAGTCCGTTCCTGAAACCCGGCGGCCGCATCGTGCTCTGGAAGTCGATGAACGTTGAAGAGGAATTGAAGGAATCCGGACACGCCCAGAAAGAACTGTACTGTCGTCTCCTCGATCGCCACGTCTACGAACTCCCCGGTGACTGGGGAAAGCGGCAGTTGCTCGTCTTCGAGAAAACCGCGCACCTGTCCGGGAAGTATCCGCGGGAAGTGGGCGTGCCGAAGAAGAAGCCGTTGCGATGAGGATGGTCTGCCGGAGTATACTGCCGACCAATGACCGCCGATTCCGCGCGCCTCGTCGCGCTCCTCAAGGAGAAGAAGCCGCTTGCCGCCATGCTCGCGCCATCCTTTCCGATCGTGTACGACTACCCCGAGATCGTCGCACGGCTGCGGAAGCTTGGATTTGCGTACGTTGTGGAAGTGACGGCCGGCGCGAAGAAGACAAACGAGGAGGTCCTGGAACTCCTGAAGAAGAATCCGACCGCCCGCTTCATCACCAGTCCCTGCCCGGGCTTCGTGCGCATGGTGCGGTCCAAGTACCCGCAGCTCCTGCCCTACCTCGCGTTCAAGGCCGACTCCCCGATGGTGGCGACGGCCCGCATCGTCCGGGAGAAGTACCCCGGCGCCGTCCCGGTCTTCATCGGCCCGTGCGTGGCGAAGAAGCTGGAGAGCTCGGAAGACTATCCGGATCTGAACATCCTCGTCCTCACCTACCGCGAGCTGGACACGGTATTTCAGGAACTGGGAATCGGCGAAGTGAACGACGAAGGCGCGTCCTTCGACATCTCCGAGGAAACGACCCGCATCTATCCCATGGACGGCGGTCTCACCCTCACGAGCGGCGCGAAAAGCATCCTCAAGGAGGAAGAGTTACGCATCGTCTCCGGCTGGAAGGACATCCCGAAGGTGCTGGCGGAATTTGACGCCAACCCCTCCGTCCGCTTCGTGGACATCCTCTTCTGCGAGCAGGGCTGCATCAACGGCCCCGGTATCGGAAGTACGCTCACGCTCGACCAACGCAAGGAGAAGGTTCTCGCCTTCTCGAAGAACCAGTACCACAGTCACTTCAATTGCCTGGAGAGCCTTTGAGAGGAAACCGATGAAGCCGAAGAATCCGATGAAACCGACGATTCTCAGGTATAGTGTCGCGGATACGTCCTCGGTTTCTTCGGTCTCGTCGGATACTTCGGACTCTTCTCTCATGCCAAAGCCCTATACGCCGAATGACAAGTGGAGCCAGCGCGCCGCGCGGGAGGGGTTCCGTGCGCGTTCGGTCTACAAGCTGCAGGAGCTCGATGAGCGGTTCAAACTGCTCCACCTGGGTATGAATGTGCTGGATCTGGGTGCGGCGCCGGGCAGCTGGCTGCAGTACGCGTCACAGAAGGTCGGGGAAACGGGGAAAGTGGTCGGTCTCGATCTGCAGGCCATCGCCGAGGTGGAACCAAACGTGTCCGTCCATCGCACGGACATCACGGATGAGGAGGCAGTCGCGAAAGCGTTGCAGGAAGAAGGACTGGAGACGGTGGATCTGGTCCTCTCCGACGCAGCACCGAACACGAGCGGCGTGCGTGACGTGGACCAGTGGCGGTCGGTGGAACTGACGCAGGCCGTCTGCATCACCGCTGCGAAGTTTCTGCGGAGCGGCGGCTCCTGCATCGCGAAAGTCTTCCGTGGCGCAGACTTCGACGAGCTCCTGCGCTGGATCAAGACGCGCGGCATCTGGAGGGACGTGCGCGTGACGAAGGTGTCGGCGAGCAGAGACCGGAGCATCGAAGTGTATCTGGTCATGAGGAAGAAATGAGTGGAACCGAAATCTCAAGTCCCAAGGATCCAAATCCCAAGAACGTTCACTCCGATTGGGGTTTGAGATTTGGGGCTTGGAGCTTCTAAAGAGTGTTTATTGGTTTCCGCCTCCGCCATTCGCTATACTCCCAACCATGCTCGTCCTGAAGCACGTGACGAAGAAGTACGGAAAGACCGACGCCATCACTGATGTTTCGCTGCGCGTCGATCCGAAGGAGTTTGTGTGTATCCTCGGACCTGCCGGCTCGGGCAAGACGACGCTCCTGCACCTCCTCGCCGGACTCGATGCTCCGACGAAGGGCTCGGTGGAGATCGACGGCGTGGATCTCCGCCAGGTTCCGGAAACCGGGATACGGCTCCTGCGGCAGCGCACGGGAATCGTCTTCCAGGACGGAAGGCTCCAGGAACACGCGACCGTGGAGGAGAATGTCTCCCTGCCGCTGGAGGCCCTTGGTTTGCCGGATCCCGTCATCAGGAAACGCGTGCCTGCGTTGCTGAAGCTCTTCGGGCTGGAGACGAAGACGCGCTTCTTCCCGAGTCAGCTCTCGGCGGGCGAGAGGGCAAAGACGGCGATCGCGCGTGCTTTCGTCGGCAAACCGCTCATCCTGATCCTCGATGAACCCACGGCGCTCCTCGACCGGACGGAGACGGAGAGCGTGATGGCGCTCCTCCGCGATCTCTCGATCGCCGGCACGACGATCATCCTCGGCACGCACGATGCCAGCATCGCCGCTCTCCTGCCGGCACGCGTCGTCTCCATCGAACACGGAAGGATCGCAGCCGACAAGATCGTGCGGGAGGAGAAGAAGGCGGAGCCGGCGAAGCAGCAACCCCACCGCGTCTTCCAGCATGAACCTCTGCAGCAGGAAGAGGAGGAACTTCTGGTCCGTCGCGTGCGCTCAAGCACCGTCAAAGAAGCGAGCCGCAAGATCCACATCACGTCGATCGGATCCGCTTGAACCGTTGATTCGTTGTTTCGTTGTGCGCTACTCCCCCTTCACCAACACACCGTCGGGCATTTCTCGGTGCGATCGAGCCGTTCTAGAAACTTTCGAATGCCGGCTCCCAGTTCCTTCGCAGGAACCGTATGGACCGGTTTCGCTCCTTCCGGAGGAACGATCGGCCCCATCTGTCGGAGTTGTTCGGAAGAGTGTTTCATGGAAGAGAACAAGGACTTTTTCGATGGTATCAGAGAATCCCAAACGAGCAAACGAGAGCGTTCGAGCTAACGAGCTAACGAGCAAACGATTTGCTACACTTCGATCATGCCCAAGAAACCTCTGTCCTATAAACAAGCAGGAGTGGATATCGACGCTGCAAACGCCACCAAGAAACAGATGCGTGACGATTTGAAGTCTTCCGATCCGCGCGTCCTGAATAGCGTCGGCGCCTTCGGCTCGCTCTTCGAAGCCAGTTTTCCGGACTACAAGCACCCGGTGCTCGTCCTGAAGACGGAGGAACCGGGAAGCAAGCAGCTCCTCTCCATCAAACACGGAAGAGTGCGGGAGATCTGCGAAGACATGCTCCACCACCTCTTCAACGACATCGCGGTGATGGGGGCCGTGCCACTCACGGTGCAGGACGCCATCATCTGCGGGAAGATGGAGGCGGCAACCGTCCGCACGATGGTCAAATCCATGGCGGAGATCTGCCGCACGCACGGCTGCTCGCTGACCGGCGGGGAAACATCTGAACAACCTGGAACCTTGGCTGCCGGCACGTACGTCCTCACCTCCAGCGTCGTCGGGGTCGTGGAGAAGGCGAAGATCGTGGACGGGTCGAAGATCCGGGAAGGCGACGCGGTGATCGCGGTGGCGAGCAACGGCCTGCATACGAATGGCTACTCGCTCGTCCGGCGCCTCATGGACGAACGACCGGAGATCGCGGACGACAAGGTGAATGGCGAAACCTTCCTCGATGCGATTCTCAAGCCGCACACGAGCTACCTGAAGGGTTTGCGCGGCCTCTTCGATCTGCCCGAACTCCACGGGATGGCGCACATCACGGGCGGAGGCATCGCCGAGAACCTGGATCGGGTCCTCCCCGGCAACCTGGACGCTTCGATTGACCGGTCTCAGATCCGCATCCTCCCGATTTTCTCGCTCATTCGCTCTGCCGGGAACGTGAGCGATACGGACATGCTGCGCACCTTCAACCTCGGCGTCGGCCTCACGATCGTCGCGGACCCCGCGAGTGTTCCCGTCATCACGCGCCACCTCTCGGATCAGGGATACGAGAGCTATCCCGTCGGCACGGTCATGAAGGGACGAAAGACGGTGCGGTTCACAGGCGAATTCCAGTGGCAATAACCGCTACGGAGGAGCGATTCTCCATTTACTCTTGCCAAGAATCAGAAGAGGGAGATACTGCTCGCGTCATGTTTACACGCGTTATTTCCTCCGATATCTCCTGCCTGCTTATGAAGCGGGCGGCGGGTCGGTACGCGTGAAGACTTTCTCTCACTCTTCCCCCCCTCCCGCCCAGAAAGAGAGGGATTTTCCCCTATTCCTTCCCCATCCCATGACCACCATCGTCTCTCAGGTGAACGTCGTTGTGAGCAATGTGATCGGTTCGCTGGCCGCACTCGGTGACAAGCTGCGCGCCGCGGACGTGAACATCAATGCCATCTCCTGCACACAGGGTGGCAGCAAGACCCTGGTGCACCTCATCGTGGATGAGCCGGAGGACGCGATGATGATGCTCCAGCCGCTCTACAAGGTGACGACGAGCGAGGTGTTCGCGTTCAAGATGAAGAACAAGCCGGGATCGATCGCCAGCATCGCGCGCGCCTGCGCGGCGGCCGACATCAGCATCGTCAACATGTACGCCACGACCTGCGGCAGGGGCAAGGATGCCATCGTCTACGTGATCGTGGACGACATCGCGAAAGCCAAGGAGCAGATGAAGTCCTGGGAAAAGAAGTTCGGATCGATGTTGCCGTAGAACATACGGGCACGATGCCAAACTTCCATGCGGTTGACTCATAACAAAATATGGATTATAATATCATTACATATCCATATCACTCCCATGCCCATTTCTTCCGTCGTGAGCCATTCCAGCGACTTCGACATACTGGATGCGGCGCTGAACGGACGCGATCATATTCAAACACGGACATCCAAAGGCTTTGCGCATATCAGTAAAGTGCCGGCGGGATACATCCCCGTGACGGTCATTAACCCCCATGGAATACAAGCAATATTCAGGGTGTATTCCAATGGTCGAATTGAGGAAGGCGCAGGAAAACTGTTCGTCCGTCAGGGTGGAGGAGTATCGAAACACGAGCATCAAACGCCCCGGGTAAACGTATCCGAAATCCTTTCAGAAATTGAACGGTCAGAAGACTACTGACGAGGGGGGAATAATCACCTTCATCAGAAAGGTTGATATTGATGTAATACAATATTTACTGTATAATGTAAATACCCACAAAAACCGCAATGCTTCGCGTCGATTGCCACTTTCACCCCAATTTCGCCTTCTTCCTCCCGGAAGCCGTGCGCCGCTGGCAGGCGAAGAGAATCTGGAAGGCGTTTCAGAAGCGGAAACTGGACTGTGTGTTCATCTCTGAACATGCCTACAAGCACCCGGCACGGTCATTCGGAACGCTCGAACGTTACAGACCGAACGACGCGACCACGGTCATCATCCCGGCGGTGGAAGCGCTGACGAAGGAAGGCATCGACGTCATCGTCTTCTCGCGGGATACGCACGTGTATGCGCAGCGCGATATCCTCACGCCCTTTGGTCTCCCGATCAGGAAGCTCATTGACCGCGTGCGCCGGGATCCCCGTCTCCACGGCGTGATTCCCCATCCGTACGCACCCAGTGAGACCGGCTTCCTGCGCTTCCGGACGGCCACGGAGTTGCGAAAGGACGAACGGACGCTCCACTTCGCGGAGAAGTACAACGGGGCGCTCCAGTCTCTCGAGGCACTCCTCGTGCAACTGCGCCTCGCACATCTGCTCCGTCGCTTCAACCTTCGCATCCGACACACTCTCACGTGTCCGGCGCAAGCGGTCCCCGCGGGGATCATCGCGCTCGGCGGGAGCGACGCCCACCACCTGTGGGATCTCGGAAGCTGTCTCAGGATCAACGCCCCGAAGATTCGCCGCTCCTTCGATGAACTCTTCGACGTCATCACATCGGGCGGATCGGGGCGCTCGTTTTCATGGGAAAGCAGGGGGCGATTCCCGCTCCTCACATTCTTCGTCGATGCGATGACCGCGCTGCGGGAACGGTGCATCAAAGGATTCCATCTCTACGCAGTGGATCTGTCGCAGGCGGAATAGGACGTCGAGCAGCGGGAAACGATCTGCTAGAGTGCCTTCGTGGGTCGTATCCTCGTCACCGGCGGAGCGGGATTCCTCGGACAGTACCTCGTGCGGGAATTGGCACAGGCGGGACATGTCGTGTCGGTCATTGATTTGAAGCCGTCCGCTTTCCCTGTGTTGGACATCGTTCCGCTCTGCGAGCGCATCTCCTACGACGTGGATGTAACGAAACCGGAGTCGCTCCGGGGGCACTTCGACGGTGTGGACACCGTCTACCATCTCGCTGGCATCGTCTCATTCTGGAAGAAGCACGCGGCGCTCCTGGAACGCGTGAACGTCGCCGGGACCCGCACGGTTCTTGCCGAAGCGGCACGTGCCGGCGTCCGGAGAATCGTGCATGTGAGCTCCGTCGCTGCCATCGGGTATGGGGAAGGGGATGAGCCGGTTGACGAAGAGTTCGTCTTCGACTGGCCGCAGGCTCAACACAAGCACTACATGCGCACGAAACACCTCGCCGAAGAGGAGGTACGGGCCGCTCTCCGGCAGGGGACAGACGTGATTGTGGCGAATCCCGGGCTCATGTGGGGACCGGGGGACATGACCAACTCGGCGAACCTGATCGGAAACCTTCAGCGGAGGAAGATCCCCGGCTGCCCGCCGGGGGGCACGAACATCGTCGATGTACGCGATGTCGCACGGGGACTGCCTCTCGTGGAAGCCAAGGGCCGCAGCGGAGAACGCTACATCCTCGGAGGGGAGAACATCGCCTTCCGGCGCGTGTACGACGTCATCGCTCATACACTCGGCGTCGCTCCTCCATCACTCGTGTTCCCGAACTTCTCAAAACCGTTTCTCACGGCCCTTCTCGGTCTCCTCGAATCCGTCCGGTCTTCCCCCCCGCCTCTCACCGCCGATCAGATGGACAGCTCCTTTCGCTGCCGGTACTTCCGCAGTGACAAGGCGCGCCGCGAGTTGGGTTGGGAGCCGGAGATCAGCTTCGAGCGCATGATCACAGACACAGTGGCGTGGCTCCGTTCGCATGCGCTCCTCCCCGCACAATGAATCCCGTCCTCGTCACAGGCGCGTCGGGCATGCTGGGGGCCGGCTTGTGCCGGCATCTCGTGGAGGACGGGGAAGAGGTGGTGGCCCTGGTGCGACGACCACTCACGCACCCGCTCCTCTCGGGACTCGCCATCCGGCAGACGATCGGCGACTTGCTCGATGAGGATTCTTTGCGCAAGGCAATGGAAGGCTGCGAAGGTGTGTACCACGCGGCAGGCGCCATCTCCTACCGGGATGCCGACCGCGGGCACCTCTACCGTACCAACCTGGAAGGAACGCTCAATGTCCTCCGGGCCGCAGCGGACTCATCGATCCGGCGCGTGGTCTTCACCAGTTCCACCGCAGCTGTGGGAATCCCGGACGATGACCAGGAACCTCTCCACGAAGGGAGCGCCTTCCACCCCCGGTACGAGCGCGTGCCGTACATGGCGTCCAAGCGCGCCGCCGAGGAGGCCGCGCTGCAACAGTCGGATGTGGAAGTGGTTGCCGTGAACCCTGCCACCATCTACGGGGAAGGCGACGTCTACTTCAATACCGGCGCGCTCTTCCGGCAGATCGCCCAGAAGAAACTCGGGTGGGTTCCCCCGGGAGGGACATCCGTCGTCTCCCTGCAGGACTGCGTGGACGGACATCTGCTTGCCATGGAGAAGGGCGTCCCCGGGCAGCGCTACATCCTCTCGTCCCACCATCCCTCATACCGTGAGCTCATGGGCTCGATGGCGAAAGCACTCGGCGTCGAGGCTCCGTCACGAACTATGCCGCGTTCGCTCGAGCCGCTCGCATGGTTTGCGGGCGCCCTCCACGACCACTGCGTGCCGGCATCACTCCAACACCGCACATTCTCCCGACATGTCGTGAATATCGGCTTCCGGAAGCGCTTCTTCGACTCCACACGTGCCCGAAAGGATTTGGGGTGGACTCCCGTGCAATCGCTCGACGACATGATCGCCGAAGCCGCAGCGTTCTACGCACAGTACAAACTGCTCTGATTCTTCAACGTCGAATCCCGAACTTCCGAAGCACCTTCGCCGGTGCCAGCAGGAGGAAGAGAGCGACGAACGCCGCGAGGAAGAGAATATTCAGCGCGGACCCCGAACCAATCCGCGTCCCGATCAGCGCAAGCACGAGGGCGACGGCACCGACGAGAGACGCGACCCACGCCCAGAGATTGAGAACCAATGAGGCGCCGATGAGGATGTCCAGGACGGCCGTCACCTGCATGAGCGGCTTCAGGGAACCGAAGATGCGGATCATGGCCCAGGGCTGGAGGAGCGAAGCCCAGACGCTCGGCTGCAGAAGGATGCTGACGCCGGTCCAGACGAAGGCGATGCCGAGGCCGAGACGGAGGACGAGGATGGCGGATTTCTTCATGGGACAGGGGGAAACGCGCGAAATGATAGAGCAGAGCAGATGCCGTGTACACCGATCCTGCCTCACCCCCTCTCGACGGGCCGGCACGAGCGGAATGCCCCGCATGTTCGTTTCTGTTTCCTGTTGACTCCCCTCTCACCGGAGAATAATATTTAGATGATTTTCGAAATATCGAACTATGGATTCCGTCTTCAAAGCCCTCTCCGATCCCACGCGGCGCACGATCCTGAAGCTCCTGAAGAGGAGAGACATGAACGTGACCGAGATCGCCCAGCACTTCGGTATCACCGGCGCCACCCTGAGTCACCACCTCGACACTCTCAGGCAGGCGAACCTCGTCGTCACGGAACGACGCGGCCAGTTCATCATCTACTCCCTCAATACGTCCGTCCTCGAGGACGTCCTCCTCTCTTTCTCCTCTTTCTTCTCCAAGTAAGTATGGACACCTCCACCCTCCGCAGAGCCCTCACCCCGCTCAGCGTCCTCAAGAACCTGTTCGTCCTCGGCATGTTCGCCGCGGGAGCATTCCTCTACGATCGCCTCCCCGATCCCGTCCCCTCGCACTGGGGGCTCACGGGCGCCGCGGACGGCTTCACGCCGAAACCGTGGGGTGTGTGGCTCATTCCACTCGTCGCACTCGCGATGGTCGTGCTCTTCCCGATCTTCAAGAGGATCGACCCGAAGCGCGAGAACTACGAAGCGTTCGCACGCATATGGGAACTCATGCAACTCAGCTTCGTCGCGTTCATGGCCTACATCTACGCCATGCAGCTCTACCTCTCCTTCAATCCCCTGCCGTCACCGGATTTCGTCGGCCGCTTCGTCACGTTCGGCATCGGCATCCTCTTCGTGATTCTCGGGAACTACATGGGCAAGATCCGGCAGAATTTCTTCGTGGGGCTGCGCACGCCGTGGAGCCTCTCGGACCCGGAAGTCTGGAACAGGAGCCAGCGATTCGGCGGCTGGGCGTTCGTCCTCGGCGGGCTCGCCGCCATGGCCAACGCATGGCTCTGGTGGAACGGGCCGATCCTCTTCTTCGCCATCGTCATCTTCATCGCCATCGTTCCCATCGTCTACTCGTACCTCGTGTTTCGCGAACGCAAGGAGGGGAAGAGCGGCACAGGCATGAAGTCTTTCACTCTCCTCATCCTGTTCTGTCTGTTCGTCATCGCGTGCGTGGTGGTCGTCATGCGGCTCACAGGGAGCGAAGACACGTGGATCTGTTCCCAGGGACAATGGGTGAAGCACGGGAATCCGAGCATTGCGATACCGACTTCTCCTTGTCCGTAAGCGCAATTCTCTCTCCTCTTGCACTTGATGTGCAGCCGAGGTAATGTACTTTTGTAATGGTACGAAGGTACTCCCTCTCCTGGCGCGACTTCCGTCGGTGGTGACCGCGTCGTGACGTAGGATCTTCCGCGGCCGCCTGCCGCGTTTTTTATGTACCTTCCCCCTCCTCACCATGACCCGCTTCGATATCACCCCCGACAACCAAGGCCTCTTCGGACGGTACGGAGGCCAACAAGTCCCAGAAACGCTCAAGCCCGTCTTCGACGAGATCGACCGTGCGTACCGCCGTCTGAAGGCCACTCCTGCGTTCCGGGAAGAACTGCACCGCTTCCTCCGTGACTACGTCGGCCGGCCCTCGCCGGTCTACCACGCACGCAACCTCAGCGGGAAGTACGGCGCGGACATCTTCCTCAAGCGCGAGGATCTGAACCACACCGGCGCGCACAAGATCAATCACACCATCGGCGAAGTGCTCCTCGCCAAGCACCTCGGAAAGACGAAAGTCATGGCCGAGACGGGCGCGGGTCAGCACGGCGTCGCGCTCGCCACGGCGGCCGCCGTCCTCGGCATCGACTGCGACATCTACATGGGCACGGTGGACATCGAGAAGCAGGCGCCGAATGTGCTGCGCATGAAAGCCCTTGGCGCCACCGTCGTCCCCGTTTCCCGCGGGGCGGCGACGCTCAAGGAAGCCGTGGACGCCGCGCTCGAAGCCTTCCTCGGAGATCCGCAGCACCTCTTCTTCGCCATCGGCTCCGTCGTGGGTCCCCACCCCTACCCCATGATGGTGCGCGACTTCCAGCGGATCGTGGGCGAGGAGGCGCGCGCACAGATCCTGGAAGCGACGCACAAACTTCCCGATCACCTCGTGGCCTGCGTGGGCGGGGGGAGCAATGCCATCGGGCTCTTCTCCGCATTCCTCGAAGACAGAGAAGTGCAGATGCACGGCGTGGAACCGGGCGGTCGCGGCACGAAGCTCGGCGAGCATGCGGCGACCCTCACGTACGGCACGCCGGGCACGCTCCACGGCATGTTCACCTACCTCCTGCAGGATGAGAGAGGCGAACCGGCCCCCGTACATTCCGTGGCTTCCGGTCTGGATTATCCGGGCGTCGGCCCGCAGCACAGCTTCCTCAAGGATGAAGGCCGCGTGCGGTGCGAGGTGATCTCGGACACCGAGTGCATCGACGCGTTCTACGAGCTCTCCCGGACGGAAGGCATCATCCCGGCGCTCGAGAGCGCGCACGCCGTCGCCTTCGCGATGAAGCTGGCGAAGGAATGCCCCGGCTCATCGATCCTCGTGAATCTCTCGGGCAGAGGCGACAAAGATGTCGATTACGTCATGGAGCACTACCCGCTTCCCGCATGAGCAGGCCGCAAACGTGTCATGGTGAGCGTCGTCGAACCATGACATTCATACCAATCAGCCGTCGTCATGGCGAGCCTGCCGAGCCACCCTTCGGCTACGCTCAGGGTGACACGCTCGTCTCGAACAGCACCGAACCGCTTGGCGTCTCCCGTAGCCGCACGACCTTCGCTGTCTTCGTCGCCGTCTCCGCGAACTGGTCGAAGAGAAAATTGCCGAGTCCGCGGAAAATCGGCTTGCCGGCGTAGATCTCCATGTCGCCCGGAACGTGGCTGTGAACTGCGATGACGGCGTCGGCTCCTGCATCGATGAAAGAGTGGTACAGGGCGTCCTCGTCCGCCGTCGTGAGCGCACTGTACTCCGTGCCGCCGTGGACGTAGACAACACGCAACTTGTCATCTTTCGATGCTCTGAGCGCATCCAGAACTTTCTGCCGCGCCCGCTTCCCGGCGATCTCCAGCCGGTCCTCCGCGGGATTCAGGATCGGCGTGAAGGCGAAGAGGCGCAGATCCCCGGCTTCGACCGGGTCAAAGGAAAGAGGAACTTCCCCATCCTCAGAAATCATCCTGACTGTCGCGTCCAGACCTGCAACGCCCCTGTCGAACATGTGATTGTTGAGCGTGATCCATTGCGTCGCGACCTCCTTCAGCCCCCGCCACGTCGAGCGCTCATTGCAGAAGATGAAAGGGTTGTCACTTGGAACACACCCTTCGCCGATCGGCCCTTCCAGATTGACGACGCGCGCGCCGGAACCGGACCAGAACGCACGGAGCGAAACCGGAACTTTGGGTACTTTTCCCTCCGCCCGCGTGACCGTCACATCGCCGGCGAAAGCGGCATCGGTGCCGGAAAGTTTTGCATTCTCGTAGAACACCATCGCGAAGTGGCTCGTGGTCTCCTTCACGTCCGGCTCGTTCAGAATACGTGCGGAGTTCGTGTGCCTGATCACAGACGGATTGAAGAAATCACCGCGGTCCGCGACATTCGCGAGGAGCCACAGGCAACCGGGGCAGTCGCTCTGCGCGGGAATCCGGAGCCGCGCGATGCCGTCGAAATCCTTGGCGAAGAGTGTCTTCGCCGTTGCTTCATCAGACACGTCAGCTTCTTCCAGCGGCAAATAATGGGAGAAGTCGGAGGAAACGACGAGGACGGTGTCTCCCGTGAGGAGCGGCTCGAGGACGGGGAGCGCGTCGCGCCACGGCTTCGAGGTGGAGAGGACGAGCGGGACGATTTTCACGCCGGGCTCGTAGTGCGCGAGAAAGGGCAGAACGCCGGTGATGCCGTGCTCCTTGCGAAAGAGCGACGGAGAGGAAGTCACGAGCGGAGAATCCGGAATGACGCTGTCCGTTTCCACGGTTCCGAGCTGCGTCCTGAAGGAGCCACGCATCGTGCAGAGGAGCGTCGGACAGGCCGCGAAATGATCCGGCGAGAGGAGGACGATGCGCGAGATCTTCTGCTTCGAGAGCATCCGGATCCCGGCGGCAATCGTCTCGGACGCCGTCAGGTGGTGCGGCACGATGGCGGCACGAATGCGATAGCCCGCGGACGGAGTCACGCTCCTGTCCGCCCTGTAAATACCGGAGAGGAACTGCTGCGGAGAATCGTACGCATCCGGAATCGTGACGAACGCATCCGCGCGCCCGCACCCGGCGAGGAGGACGAGTGAAGCGGCAATGAAGGAACGTCTGATCATGACATCACTTTCCGAGGATCGGCAGGTACCAGCCGTTGTCTGCGGGCCACAACGCTTTGTCCGTGTACTTGTAGGGCTCCCATTCGTCATTACCGGTGTAGAACTTCTCCTGCCACTGCTCGTCGGTCATGCGCTTGCCGCCGTAGGGTTCCGTGAATTCGTACTGGGAGTACGTGAATCCGACCGAGAGGCGCGGACCGTTGACATCCTTCACCGCGACGAGGATCACGCGCGGCACGCCGATGCCCTCGTAGAGAATTCTCGTGGGATTCTGACTGTCGCCGCCCGTGTGAACGTCGGCGAGGAGCGCGGTGCGCTTGTCCTTGGCCGGGAGGATGGGCCCCTCCACGGACTCGGGCAGCGTGTCATCCAGCTTCTCGACGAGCATCCGGATCTGCTCCCAGCGGCTCCCGTCGGCAACGCCGTTCGAGGTGCAGGTCTTCCCGGGGTTCATCATGTCCGGATCCGAGCGCGAGACGAGCTTCTCATCGACCTTCGCATTCGTGAGCTCGTCTTCGACGTACGTGTTCACCTGCTCGAGGAGCGTGACGTACGCATGCAGTGCCTGGAGATTCTTCAGCTCGAACCCGCGTTCGGAGATCCCCTTCTCCGTGCGCGACGCCAGGTACAACAGACGCGCGTACATCCGCGGCTGCGGCTCGATGTAGCCTTTGGGCGGCTCGGGGACTTTGCGCGTGTCACACTCGGCGCCCCCGCCACCCAGCTCCGCGAAGGACTGCTTGGCGTAGAGGAGGGTCGCGTGGCGCATCTCGGTCCAGAAGCCCGCGGCTGTCTGGAGCGTCTTCACATTCCACAGCGGTGACTGCATGAATCGTGGGAGCTTCTCGAGGTTCGCTTTCTGCCAGTCGAAGAGACCCTTGATCGCCCAGAGGGAAATCGAGTAAACATTGCGCTGCCAGTAGTCACTCTCGAGCGTCGCCGTCTCCGCCGTGAGATCGGCCATGCCCTTGTCCACCGCGGGGCCGTAGTCCTTGTAGAAATCGAGCGTGGGTATCTTGCTCCGGGCGTAGTCGGAGCCGAGGAGCGCCATCACTTCGAGGGAGGAAGCCATGGGAGGGAGCTTGCCGGGGTAGCCCGGGCGCGGCGCCTCGTCGCCCTGCGTCAGGAATCCCGTCCAGTAGGAATCCAGCAGGAACTTCTCCGAGAAGAAGCGCATGCCCTTCGTCGCATCCAGCACATCCTTCGATTGCACCTTGCCGACGGAGGGATAGATGGCGGCAAGCCCCTTGATCTTCGGATCATGCGCATTCTTCAGTGCGTCCATGACCGCCTGCTCCTGATTCGTCTTGCCCTTGGCATTCGCCAGCGCATTCATGTAGTCCACGGGCGTCAGATCGTCGCTCTCGCCCACGAGGAAGGTGATCATGGATTCCAGATCGGCATAGTCACGCATCTGCTGCGGGAACTCGGCGAGGAGCTGCGTGGCGGAGAATGCGTACGTCGTGAGTGCGGGACTCTTGAGGAAGAACGGCACCTTGTTCATCCACATCACCGCGCGAAAGTACTGACGTCGCAACGAACTGTTCGTATAGTGGCTGCGCGGCGTGAACTGCGTGAAGTCCACCTGGAACGTGATATTCGTGAGTGCGGCGTACTCCTCGAATTCCTTCTTGAAGACCACAGGCGTCTTCCTTCCCTCCGCCGCGTAGACCTCCTTCAGGTCTGCAAGCACCGTCTCCTCGCTCGCACTGTCCATCTTCAACCCCTTGATGAACGCGGCGACATTCTCGTACGTGTCGATCTTCGTATCCGCATCGGCGAAATCCTGCCCCACCTGATCGGGATTCTTCATCTCCCCACCCGTGTAGAAGTCCCCCGTCGTCGGCTGCTTGCCGACAGTCTGGAGGATCGCGTACGGGATCGAGAAGTAGTTGCGCACCTTCTGCCACTTCGCCTTCTCCTCCGGCACGATGGTTCCCTCGATCTTCTTGGCCGCCGCCTTGTAGAAGGTCTCCGTGAGCGTGGCGAGCGCCGGCTCGAAGCGCGTGTTCTCCATCTCCTTCAGGAGTTCCGTGAAGAGGATGGTGTAGATGTTCGCGAAGACGTCGGCGGTGTAGAAGACGCTGTTTTCTGGCTTGCGGTCGCGGGGATCGCTCTTGCCGCTCACCGTATGGTAGAGCCCCACGAACTCCCGTGCGCGGTCGAAGACCCGCGACGCCGAGGGGAAGGTCGGCCGGATGGACGTGTCGAGGAGATTCTTCACGAGGAACTTGTTCTCCGAGAGGAACTTCTTCTCATCCGCGGAGAGCGTGAACCCGTACGCCTTCTCGATCGCCGAAAGATTCTGGATCTCACTCGTCGAGAAGTCCTTCGCGAGACCCGCATCCAGGGGACCGACGAATTCCTCGTAGACCGCCTTGGTGCCGAACTCCGCCGCCTCCACTTTCCTGAATTCTCCGGATGGAATCGTCGGGAGCGTGGTTGTCTTCGGAGCAACCGAACAACCGGAGAGAATCAATGAACAGAGCAGGATGGAGGCGAGTGCGCGCTTCATGGGAAGAGGGGGGAACGGTTTCCAGAGGTATTCTACGGCATTGAGAATATTTTGATACAAATTGGAAGAAACCGAGGAAGCCAAAGAATCCGAGGAAACCGACGATCCCTTCGATGAGCTCCTCGGATTCCTCGGTTTCTTCGGATGCGTCGGAATCCTCTCATCTGTAACAAATCTCCTCTTCATCCGTACTTACAGTTACATCTCCCCCCGTTCTCCCATGTCCCCCCGCATTCCCCTCTACGCCACCCTCACTCTCCTCACCCTCGCGCTCCTCACGGCCTGCGAGATCGCCACAGACAGACTGCAGGACCGGACGGCGGCCGAGGAGTACATCCGCGCGAACATCACGCAACTGAGCACGCAGCCCGCGGTCCTCGGCGGTACGTTCTACGTGACGGACATCCAGTGGGCGGATGACGGGACAGCGACCGTGAAGTACGAAGACAACCACATCGCGCTCGTCGGGGAGACGAAGATCGACAGCTCGGTGCCCGTGACCGTCGCAATCCTCACAAACGTGCGGGAAGATGTGCCGCCTCCGTCGTCGCAACCGGGTCGTGCCCCCGCGAAGGAAGGCGAATTCTGCGGCGGCATCGCGGCGTTCCAGTGCGAGGAAGGACTCACCTGCAAACTCGACGGAACGTATCCGGATGCTGGAGGCGTGTGCGTGAAGAAGTGAGCGTCATGCGGTTCCCTCTATCTCCTCGACACTCTTCCTTGCGATGGCCGCATATTTCTTCGCCTTCTCATCGCCGCGCCGCTCCAATGCAAACGCGAGCTGCAGAAGTTCCTCCACATTCCCCGCCCGCTCGAACGACGCGATGGCATTGTGGTAGTCGCCATCCTGTCTGCATCGCCTGCCGCAGGTATTGAGGAGACCGGGCGTGAACGGAAAAGGATCCTGCACGGGAGGAGAGACCTTTTCATGGTCGCTCGCGTGGATGGGATGGAGAGAGAGGCCGGCTTCCAGATGTCCGTGCTTGAGAGCTTCGGTGAATTCCCAACCAGAAAGGGTTGCGTTCTGACGCTGCATCGCATCTTCAACAGAGCTTCCGGACCAAAGGGTTACACGACGCATGAGTGAACGCGCCTCTCCGATGCGTCCGGCGAGCAGCTTGCAGAGCGCCAATCGCTTCACCTCCAAAGTGGGAAAGGAGCCCGATTCATCCGTCTCCATTTGATCCACCGTCATGTCACGATCTTCTTCCGACAAGCCGTCGATTTTCGGGAGGGCATCGAGCATAGGAGAGGCATCCTACCTCGGGAGTCGCTCCTGTCAACAACGGCATGGTCACTTCATCTTCGAGGGAATCCTGATGATTTCTCCGTCCACGGCGAAGTCATTTCCCCCGCGGTGATGGAACGTCCGCGGATTCTCCTGCGCCGGATCGGTCCACGCCTTCACGACCTCCAGTACGAAGAAGTTATATTTCTTGACGAGCGCCGAATCCACCACCTTGCACTCCAGATTGGCGAAGCACTCGCCGATGAGCGGCGCTTGCACGTCCGTCGCCGGAAGCGCAGTGAGATTGAATTTCTGGAACTTGTCCGTGTTCCTCCCCGAGCAATTCCCGACCGCAACCGCCGTCTCCGCCAATACGACCGTCGGAATGGCGATCACGCACTCCCCGGTCTCCGTGAGGGCCTTGAAGGAATAGTTATTCTCGCTGATCACGCAGCCGACGAGCGGCGGCTCGAACTCCAGCGGCGTGAGCCACGCCATGGTCATCACGTTCTGCTTCCCGCCTTGCGCCGTCGTCACCATCACCACCGGCCCCGGTTCGAGGAGGCGGTAGACATCGGCGAGGGGGAAGGATTTGGGCTGCATGCCCACATCATAGCTAGGATTCCCATCAATGAAACTGAACGCCCCGATTCTTCAAACTCCCTCAATAGGAACTATTTGAACGAGACCGGAAAGCGTACACCTACGGGAATCATGATTATTCTTTATTTCTTGATTGAAATATGGGCACAAGAATATATTTGAAACCAAGTAGTGCTACTATAATGGTAATAATTATGGTGTAGAAATTATCTATACGCGCGTTTATAGCGACAACCCCGCTCTCCAATTTGATTACCCTGTCTTTTAAAGCACCCTGATCATTTTGAAGAAGTTTTGCGGTAATAGCCTGATCGGGATTAATCATGATAGTATCTGATATTTTGGTCATTGAATCCTCAAGGGCATCTACTTTTTTCATTATTGTTCCACTACCTTGTGAACCATCAGGAAATGACTGAATTGCCTTCCTCAAATCTTCTATGTCGGAGAAAATGTCCTGAAAAATATTGTATCCATTTTGAGACAGTAAAATTTGAAATGTCTGAGGAGGCTTAATAATTCTAATAACTTGTGCAGTTGCGAGATAGGCAACAAGAAACAATAATGCGAAGATCAAAAAGTACATAAGCTTATGAAGCGCCTTTATTGAGAATTCCTTTATTCTATTACTCATCTTAAATGGGGTGCTATGCGCTATCATTCTGGCTGGGGAGGAGGGATTCGAACCCCCGAATGCCTGCTCCAGAGGCAGGTGCCTTACCACTTGGCTACTCCCCAAGGCGCCGGAACATTGTATCTGCTTTCCCTACCATGAGAAGAGAACTTCTCTCTGGGCTTTTCACCATTCGGCCGAGCTCTTGTTGGAGCTACGTCGGGCAGCAGGGTGACACAATAGGGCGAGTCTCTTCGCCCCCACTCAACACTGTTTCCGTTTGTCCTTCGAGCCCAAAGCAGGCACTGTACCTGCCCGTTTTCGCTTCTCTCCATGCTGGCCGAGCGTCTCCACTCCACCATCGAAGATCCCTATGCTGCCGTCCGTGAGGCCAGAAACCCTGCGGACGTCGTCCCACAGGGACTGACGAATCACTTCAAGGACCTGGTGAAACGTGCCGTCATCCGCACCGCCTTCCCGGGCCAACGTCCCGGCCGCGTCATTCACCGATTCCTGGACAAGGCGCAGCGCGAGACACCTTTCCGCTTCGTCATCGAGGATGAGCACGACGCTATCGCGAACGCGGATCTCATCCTGATGGATCACCAGGGCCCGAAGATGGATGACATCGGCGGAGTGGATGGAGACAACCCGGAGACTGTCAGAGGAACCGGTGGCTCGGAGGGGCTGTATGCCCACGCGCTCCTCCCTCCGCACACGCGCTACGTGCTCAAAAACTACCTGGTCAGCCTCCCCGTCCGGAACGCCGTGCGTGCCCTCGCGCGATTTGATCTGCAGGCTGCGAAGAAAGAACTCTCACAAATCTTCATGGCACTGGCATTCCGGAAGACGAGGCCGATCGTCGTGGACCGCACGACCGAGAAGCCGCCGCGAGAACAAGGCGCGCCTCCGAAAGGGAATACTCCCAAAGAACGCAGACGCATCCGGGAAGCGCGGCGGGCTCCGCATCGAACCTACGTGGAAGGAATGCGGGAGGAACGCCGGCGCACGGCTACGGAAATTTGCAGGTCGGTTCAGGAAGGCACGCCGGTGATGCTGTTCCCCGAAGGAACGCGTTCCAACGACGGGAAGATCCAGGGATTCGTCTCCGAATACTTCCAGTCAATCGTCACGGACTACATCCTGCCGCGGCTCGAGGACAGCCGTGAAATCCGCATCGGGATCCTCGCGGCGGACATCCTGAGCGCGTTTCCGGACGGCGTCGGAACCGATGTGAGAGCGTACGACGCGCCCATCACGCTGAGAGGCTTCGCGTATGATCCCGCAATCATCATCGCCGCACTCCGGGAACGTATGCAACAGGATCGTTCGCCGTTGACAGAGACGGAAATCAAGCGCTTCGGACGCACGATGCTCATGGACGCCCGCCGGCAGATGGCGGAAGGATTGGTGGGCATCCTCAAACGGGGGGAAAGCGCGGATCGGGGCGACGGAGCGGGAATCACCGAACCGGCTTCCGGCGCAGCTGCTGCTCGCCCTGAAGACGACGCAAATGCGGCACGAATGCCCCCAGATCGTCGCGTGTCAGAGACTCCCGTTGCACCGGAGCTGGCTTCTCCTCCAGGAGCGACACGGCCGGAGCTTCCCTGAAGACGAGCTCCTTCACAGCCTGTGATCCCTCCTGCAGCAACCGTCGGAGGAGACCGAGGTAGCGCTCTTCCTCCTGATGAGAAAGCTCATAGGGGAGTCGCTCCGGCGGCGCCTCCATGACGCCTGCCGCAGCACCGCGTACTTGTGCACGCAGATTCCTCACGACTGCCGCATGTCCCCCGTCCCCGATGAGCTTCTGCAGCTCGTCGATGACTTCCCTCTGCACCGCAAGCTGATCTCCGCTTGCGCCGGCGACATCTGCGGCGGCGGTCCCGCGCTGCGTATCACCGACGAACGATTCCCCGGCGACACCTTCGGTTCCGAGTCCGTACCGCTGTTCGAGCGGACAGATATGCCAGTACTTCCCCCCCGCTCTCAGGACGATGAAGCCGTTCTCCCCGCGGAAAATCTCCTGCACGGTCGCGATCGGTTCGATGTCGTCCCCCTCATCGACATTCTCCTGGCGGGAGAGCGTGAGGGGACGCCCCTTGGCCAGGTTTTCGCAGAGAAAACCGTCGTACTTGGAGTACCGGTGAACGTCGTGCGCTTGGAATGTTCCGTCCTCCATGAGAGCGAGCACATCGCACGAAACCAGCCTCCCCTTCACCGCCCAGGGAATCTGCGACACATCGATGGGGCGGAGGCTGCTCTCCCGATGAACCGGTTTCTTGCCCGGATTCTCATGTGTTTTCACTAAACTATTATAACATAATTTGGCAAATTATGCAATCTCTGCCTGTCCGGAGGCATGTTACTTCCCTCCCTCCAATTCCTGCAGCCGCTCGGCCATCCTGCCGATCAGTGTCTGGGCGCGTGCGGTGTCGCTGTTCACCGACTCCCCGAACGCTGTGAGCTGTTCCTCGGTCACACCATAGCGCGTGAGGAGCTTCTCGCGGCCGCCCCCTGCGGCAATCCAGACATCCGGATCTTTGTTGCCGTGGTAGAGCTCCTGCGCCGCGATCTCCACCCACACGTCATCGGTCACGCGTCCGACGTCCGCTTTCGAAGGAGTCGGCTCCACCGCCGTCGGCGACTCACCGGTCGGGACATCGCCCTCGACGTCCGGAGTGGTCGGAGTGGCGGGAGTGCAACCGACAGTCAGCAGGAGCGCGCCGGTCATGAGCGCCACGCCGAGATTCAGGCTCTTCATATGTTGGGAGGGAATGGTGAGAGAAAATGGACTGCATGAATCGTACTCCCGAATGTTTCTGTGCGCATGTTTGATGAAAAAAGAGCAGCACCACGACGAACGGGAAACGCGGGATATGAGATTAGTTGGAATGAGAAATTTTTCCGAAGAGACTTTCCAGGAGCCGAAAAACAGACATTGACCAAGGGGGTAATAAGTATAGGATGACTTCAGTGATTTCTTCATCCCATCAGCTTTCGCTTCGTCGTCGTCGCGCCTCCCAAGAGGTCGCGGCCTGAGCTGATGTCCAAATTCTGAACCGCCGCCTCTGTGGGAGATCCGATCCCCGCAGTTTTTTTCGTTCCCTTCGATTCCATGTTCACACTCTCCGTCATCCGCATTCGTCGCTCCCGTATCACCTCCACGGAGGTGCCGGGCGAACGTCAGTGCGTTTGCCGCCAGCACACCCTCCGTGGAGACCGACCGTCCGACACCGTGCTGGGCAATCCATCTTCCTCCCCTACCGATCATGAAAAATTCCTGTGTACACGTCGTCACCGAAGAACCCCAGACCCCCTGGTGGGGACACGGCATACCCGTCATGGAGGGAAACCAGAGCATGGAACTCCACAAGGGAACGATCCCTGATGACGCCCTCCTGCGGCAGCAGTGCGCCCGGGCGAGGGAACTCTACGAACAGGAAGGCATTCCACACATCGTGCTGCCGTTCTCCCCCGCCCTCGACGCCCAGTACCGGCACGACTTTATCTTCTCCACCGACGGCGCGATCACGACGGTCGACAAGAACGGGCAGCCGCTTGGCTGGATCAGCCACTTCAACCCGGGAGCCCGACACCGGCAGCCGGAAGCCGAGAGCATGGAGAGATTCCTCTCGCTGCAAGGCATGGAAACCATCCGGCTCCCGGACAATGCCTACCTGGAAGGAGGCGAGGTGCACTACACGCCCTACGACCACGTCTACTTCGGCGGTCTCTTCCGGGCGAACGAATGCGGGCACCAGATCGTGGCAAACAGAAGTGATATCAAAGAAATGATTCTCTTGAAATCCAAGGGATTCCACCTCGACACGGTCCTCTCTCCCGTCCTCAATGCGGATGGCAACCTCGACGCCGTGCTCGCCTGCCTGAATCTCATGACGAACGAGAGCAAGGATCTGCTCCACCGGGCGTGCACGTCCCTCGGAGTCGATCTGCTGGAAGTCGACGAGCAGGATTCCATCGGTGATCCGGAGAACGCCTACCAGGACGGCACGTGCGCCGTCAACTGCATGCCCGTCCCCGGCACACTCTTTGGCAACCGGCAATTTCAGACGCCGGGCATCGAGGATGAACTCCGGAAACGGGGCATCCAACACCTTCACACACCGCTCACCGAATGTGAGAAATCCGCGGGAGCGTACCACTGTCTCACGCAGAGAATGCATATGGACAATCCACGGGAAGTGATCCTGTGGTACATGATCGGCGAGCTCGCTGCGCTGCACCGACTCCTGTGCAAACCTCCCGCAGGCATGTCACAGATCGACGGAAAATCCGAGGTGGAACTGATGGCGATGCAACTGCCACTCATGGATTTCGACGCCTACGAGAAGTACGGCATCGGCAAGAAGGCCATCGACGCACTCAAGCACGACAAAGACCGGTTCCTCTCGACGTACTCCTGATTCCCTTCCTCCCTCATCCATGAACACGCTCACGACCTCCTCCGAATCCCCGGACCCTGAACCTGACGTGGCCCTCCCGCCGCAATACGCCTCTCCCACCCTCGTACGGCTCGTCGAATCCATGCGACAGCAGGGCCTCACCTGCTTCCACATCCCGGATGGAAAGACCGTCCTCACGCTCGACGGACACGTCCATCCCATCACGGGCACGCGCGGCAAGAGCCCCGTCATCGAAGTTCCCGCGCATGCCATCCCCGAAGGCTTCGAGCCTGCGGGCGACGGCCTCGATTGATTCCTTTCCCCCCAACCCCCATGAAAACCGCAAGCACCTACCAGAAAATCGCCTCGCACGAGGCGAAGAAAGGCACATTCAACACCTGTCTCCTCCTCTACTCCGGAGGCCTCGACACCTCGGTCATGCTCAAGTGGATTCAGGACGAGTACGAGGCGGACGTGATCGCCCTGACCGTCGATGTCGGACAACTCCACGAAAATCTCGAGGCGGCGAAACAGAAAGCCATCGCGCTCGGCGCGAAGGCGGCGTACGTCATCGACGCGAAAGACCGCTTCGCCGACGAATGCCTGACCAGAGCCATCAAAGCGAACGCGGACTACCAGGGCGGCTACCACCTGTCGACGCCGCTCGGCAGAGTGACGCTGTCCCAGGTGGCCGTGGAGATCGCGAAGCGCGAAGGCGCGACGGTGATCGCGCACGGCTCCACCGGCAAAGGGAACGATCAGGTCCGGTTCGAGAGCTACATCACGACGCTGGATCCCTCCCTGAAGATCATCGCCCCCGTCCGGGAGTGGGGCATGGGCAGAGACGAGGAGATCGCGTATGCCCGGAAACACGGCATCCCGATCACGCAGACGAGCGCCAAACCCTACTCGTACGACGACAACATGTGGGGATCGACGGGCGAAGGCGGCGAGATCGAGGATCCGAAGCTCGTCCCGCCCCTCGAGAACATCCTGCAGGTCTGCACGCATCCGCAGGACGCCCCGAACGAGCCGGAGATCGTGGACATCGGCTTCGAGAAGGGCATTCCCGTCTCCTTCAACGGGGAACATCTCTCCGTCCGGCAGATCGTGGAACATGCGAACGCCGCCGGAGCGCGGCACGGCGTCGGCATCACGCACCTCATCGAGGACCGGTTGATCGGACTCAAGGTGAGAGGGATCTACGAGAGCCCCGGCGCGGACATCCTCATCACGGCGCACCAGAATCTGGAGAAGCTCGTGAACACGAGGGATCTCAACGAGTGCAAGCACTTCATCGATCAGCAGTGGGCGTACCTCTGCTACGGCGCCAAGTGGTTCGACCCGACCATGGACGCTCTCGCGGCCTTCCAGGATTCCGCGAATGCATACGCCACCGGTTCGGTGAAGGTGCGGCTCTTCAAGGGAACGGCGACGGCCGTGGCGGTCTCCTCCCCCTTCTCGCTCTTCAATGCCGACCTCGCGACCTTCAACAAGAACGCCGCGTTCAATCAAAATGCTTCCCCCGGCTTCATCGAGCTCTACAATCTCGCACAGAAGACGGCCTATTCCGCCCATCACCATGTCTAAGCTCTGGCAGAAATCACCGGCACAGCAACCCCATCCGCTCCTCGAAGCCTTCACGGTCGGGGAGGATCCGCGCCTCGATCTGCGGATTCTCCCCTTCGACATCCTCGCGAGCAGAGCGCACGCCGAAGGGCTCCGGAGCATCGGCATCCTGTCGAAGGAGGAGCTCTCCCTTCTCCTCCATGCCCTCACCGCGCTGGAGAAGGACGTGAAGAAGGGCAGAGTGACGATCACGCCTGAAGACGAGGACTGTCACACCGTCATCGAGAACTTCCTGACGAAGGAGCTCGGACCACTCGGGGGGAAGATCCACACGGGACGGAGCAGGAATGACCAGGTGCTCACGGCGCTGCGCCTCTTCATGCAAGAACGGCTCGCCGTCATCCGGACGGCGGCACTTGGTCTGGCGCAAGCGTTCCTCGCGCGGGCAAAGAAGCATGAGAACGTCCCCTTCCCCGGCTACAGTCACACGCAACAGGCGATGCTCTCCTCGCTCGGACACTACTACGGGAGCTTCGTCGAAGCGCTGCTGGAGGACTGCGAGCTGCTCGACGCGATCGCCGGCCACGTCGACAGGAATCCTCTGGGGAGCGCCGCGGGTTTCGGCGTCGCGCTGCCGCTCGACAGGGAAGGCACGACGGAGAAGCTGGGCTTCAGGAAACTGCAGTGGAACTCTCTCTCCTGTCAGGCAAGCAGGGGAAAATATGAGAGCGCCTACCTGGAAGGACTGGGGCAGCTGATGCTCACGCTCGGACGGTTCGCGACCGACATGCTCTTCTTCACCGCGCGGGAGTGCGACTACTTCTCCGTCCCGGATGCCCTCGTGACGGGCTCGAGCATCATGCCGCAGAAACGGAATCTCGACGGCCTCGAAATCCTCCGGGGATACGTCTCGGTGGTCACGGGCAATCAGCACGCGATTCAGGGCATCTCGTCGAAGCTGCTCTCCGGATATAACAGAGACCTGCAGCTGCTGAAGAAGCCCGTGATCGAGTCCTCGGACATCGTGCTGCAGAGCCTGCAGGTCGCGAAGCTGTACGTGGAGGGATGTGTACCGAAGAAGGAGAGGATCGCCGCTTCCATCACCCCCGGTATCTTCCTCGCCGACGTCGCGACCGCGCTCGCGAAGGAGAAGAACATCCCCTTCCGGGAAGCGTACCGGCAGGCGGAGAAGGAGCAGAAGGGCGTGCCCGACTTCGCCGCGAACCTCCGGTCGAAAGTGAGCCCCGGCGCGCCCGGGAATTTGGATCTCGGACGCTACAGAAGAATGATCGCGTCCATGAAGGCGCGTCCGTCCGGTTCATCGGCAACCTCCTGAATAACTGTCACCGCTGCCAAATTTTCCTGTGCGCCTTCCTCGCCTCGTGCGCGAAGAAGATCACGAGCGCGACGAGGAGCGGCAGCAGCGAGTAGATGACGCGGAAGGCGATGAGGGAAGCGAAGACGGATCCGGAGGGCAGCGTCCCGCGCAGGAGGAAGGCAATGGTGGCGTCGAAGCCGAGGAGTCCGCCGGGGAGCTGGCTCATGTACCCCGTGAACTGCGCGATGGCGAAGAGCCCGAGGAAGGAGAGGAAACTGAGGGAGGTAGGAGGCAGGAGCGCGTAGAGCACTGCGGCGATGCACGTCACTTCCAGCCCCGTGAGGATCACCTGTGCGAAGGCGATCGGCACATCCGGCACGCGCACGTGCCACCGGTGGATCGGCACGAGTCTCCCGTGCCAGAGGACGCTCGTGAGGAGGTAGCTGAGCACGATGGCGACGAGGAGCGCGCCGAGGAGACGGGTGGCGGCCATCGGGATCCCGGCGTCCTGAAGGACATTGCCCGCATTGAGCTGCAACGCCACACCGGACATGAGGAGGAGGAGCAGGATGAAATTGACCGTGCCGAAAATGGAGATCTTCACCACCTGCTTCGCCGTCACGCCGTCCTTCCCGTACATCCGCCATCGAACGGAACCGCCCGTGAAGAGTGCGAGGCCGGTATTGAATCCGATGACGTTGCTCACGAAGGAACCGAGGAGAATATTCCGGATCGGAACCTTCATGCCCAGGTAGACGAACGCGAGGACATCGTAGAACGCGAGGATGACACAGACGACCGCGGTGAAGAACACGGCAACGCAGACGAGAAACGGCGAAATATCGAGCAGCGCGGAGACCACCTGATCGAGCGTGACGTCTATGATGAGACTGCGAATGGCCCCGATCGCGAGAAGGAGGATCGCGATGGAGAGGAGCGGGCCGATGACGGAGCGGAGACGATGCATCCTGTTCATCGTACCGGATCAGAAGCGTACTCGCATGGCCGAGAACCCACTCACCTCCATGGAACGGAGGGGTGGCGCTCCACCCGTCTTCGCCCTTCGGGCTTCGCCGGGCAGGCGGAGGGGGGTCGCATGAACGCGCCGGCGCCTGCCCTGAGCTTGTCGAAGGGTTTTGGCTCCACCTTTGTCGCCGGACAAAGGTGGAGAAGAGAATCGAATTGTGCCAAGAATTGCGTATAGATTCAGCGTTTCATGGCATGGGAGAAGCCTCGCCTGAAGCGGGAAACACGGGTACACTTCCCCAACGATGCCTGCTTCGCACCCGACGGCCTCTCCCATGCGGATCGCCGTCTTCACCGACACGTTCCTTCCGCAGATCAACGGCGTCGTCACGTCCATCCTCCAATTCGCCGAGGAGCTGGGACGGCGCGGCCACGCGGTTCTCATCGTCACGCCCAAGCCGCGACGCAAACCCGCGACCCCCTACCACGCACCCGGCGTCTCCGTGGTGCACGTGCCCTCCCTTCCCGCGCTCGTCTACCCGGACTTCCGGCTGGGGATGCTGGGGCTCAAGACCACGGTGGAGCACATGCAGGCGTTCGATCCGGACATCCTCCACTTTCACACGCCGCTCCCGGTCGGCCGCTACGCAGTGCAGGCCGCGAAATTGATGCGCAAGCCGCTCGTGGGCACGAATCACATCTACCTCACGAAGAACAACGACAGCTTCCTCGATTTCCTCTCCGAGGCGATGCCGATGCGCAAGTCGCTCTCCGCGTTCATCATGCGCTACAACAAGACGTTCTACGACGCGTGCGACCTGCGTCTCGTCCCCTCGCGTCGCCTCATCGGAGAGCTGCTCGCGGAGGGCTACGCGACGCCGATGGAGTACCTGCCGAATGGCATTCAGGTCGACGGCATCGTGCAGTTGAACGATGTGAAGAGGAGTGACATGAAGAAGAAGCTCGGTCTGAAGGAGAAGGTCGTGCTGCACTTCGGGCGCATCTCCAAGGAGAAGAACGTGGACGAAGTGCTCCGGGCGTTCGCGCAGGTGAGAGCGAAACGCAAGGACGTGAGCCTGCTCCTCATCGGCGGAGGCCCCGCCTTGAAGAGTCTGCAGAGCCTCGCGAAGGAACTCGACATCGCGAAGGATGTCGTCTTCACCGGCCCCATCCCGCACAGGAAACTCCTCGCGGAAGGATACCTCTCGCTCGGAGACGTCTTCGTGACCGCGAGCCGGATGGAGAACCACAGCATGGTGCTCCTCGAAGCGATGGCGGCGGGGCAGCCGGTAGTGTGCTACCGGGACGCGGGACTGGAGGAAGTGGCGGAGGGCTGCGGCCTGCTGGTCCCGGCCGCGGATGTCGCTGCGTTGGCGGAGGGCATCGATGCGGTCCTGGCGGATCCCAAACGAGGAGAGAAGATGACGGAAGGATCGCTCCGGCGCGCGCAGGAATTTTCCGTCACGCATCTCACGGATCGGTTGTTGGAACTGTATGAGGGAGTGAGGACTCGGAAGCAAATCCCCCGTGAAGTCATGATCCCTGTCGAGGGCTAGAGGGCAGAAAAGGAAGGAAGGGGAGAAATGAAAGAAATGTTCTCTGCCGTTCCTTTCCTTTCTCTCATTTCTGCCCTCCCGTCTCAGCGAATGTCTTCCGCTGTCTCCGTATAGGGCCGATGGAACAACATTTCCCAGAGATAGTTCATGCCATAGATCCAGTTGATCTTCAGCAGACCGTACTCCGCGATGCGGCGGCCGGACGTGTATACGAAGAAGCGCCCGACGAAGCGCATGGGACCGATCTTCCCGAGTCTGCGTCCCAGATTCACATCGTCACCGTAGAAGGGAATGCTCGTATCGAACCCGCCGATCGCGCGCAGCGCCTCCCGCTTTGCGACGAAGTTCGTCCCGGAGATCATGTGCCCCGTGCAGAATTGCGCGATGCGAGACGTCGTTCCCCACACGTACCGCGTCCAGAGGAAGGCGATGGGACTGATGCCCTCATAGCGGTAGGGACCGCTGAGGCAGACCATGTCGGGATGAGCGGCAAATTCCGACCGGAGCACGGTGAGCCAGAGATCGGAGATGCGCGAGTCGGCGTCGAGGAAGGCGACGAGATCGCCTGTGGCTTCCAGGAAGCCCCGCTGTCGCGCACTGTTGCTCCCCTTCTTCGGCTCATGGACGACACGCACCTTCGCGAAGGCCGAGGCGACCTGCGCTGTGCGATCCGTGCTCGCGTTGTTCACCACGATGATCTCGCCGATATCCTCCCCGCCGTGCGCGAGGATGCTCTCGATGCAGCGGCCGACGTGGGCCTCCTCGTTGTGCGCGGGAATGACGACGCTGATGCTCATGCGTGAACGGATTGGAATGAACGTCTACTCGAAAAAGAGCATCGCATACATGACGGCGATACCGGCGACCATCGCGATGAGCTGAAGGACGGACTTGCGGAAGCCCTCTTCGCGATGCAGCTCCGGGATGAGGTCGCTGCCGGCGATGTAGAGCAGGTTGCCGGCAGCGAAGGGGAGGAGGAACACGTTGAGCGATCCGAAGTACTGCTGGCCGAGGAGCGCGAGGATCGCTCCGGCGACCGCGGTGAGCGCGGAGAGGAAATTAAAGAAGAGCGCGCGCTTCTTCGAGTATCCCGCGTGCAGCAGGATGGCGAAATCCCCGATCTCTCCAGGAATCTCGTGGAACACTACGGCTATCGTGGTAGAGAGACCGACCGGGACGCTGACGAGGAAGCTGGAGGCGATGGCGAGGCCGTCGATGAAGTTGTGCACGCCGTCTCCGAAGAGACTCATCGCCCCCACATCATGCCGGTGCCCGTGCTCCTGCTCATCCTCGGGCAGGAGGTGGCAGTGGTGCCAGTGAATGATCTTCTCCATGACGAAGGAGAACACAATTCCACCGAGAACGATGAGCAGCGCCGTGGGGAATGAGCCGCCCTCCGCGATCTCGGGAAGGAGGTGGATGAACACGTCGCCGAGGAGCGCGCCGGAAGAGAAGCTGACGAGGACAAGGAGGAGGCGGCGCATGAGACGCTCCTGCATGAAGAAGAAACCCACGCCAAGGAGAGAGAGAAGACTCACGCCGATGACGCTGCCGAGGGTATACACGATGGTCTGCATAATGGATGAGAAGAAGAAAGTGCTCAAGAAGCGCACAAAACGCATGTTCCGACGAGTTCGCTCATATGCTGAAGCGGCTGGAACTTCTGGGAACGAGCAACTTTGCGAACGGCTTCGGACAGACCGTCATTGGAGAATTCCTGCGTACGTCCGCACGTTGAACAATGGAGGAACCCGTGATGGCCCTTCACCTCCGGAATGGTACAGAGGGAATAGGACCTGTCGCAGGGATGGCGGTGCACCAGGGCGGACTTCTCCAGTGCAGAGAGGACCCGGTACACCGTCACCTGATTGATCCCTTCCCCCTGCGCCGCAAGCCAATGTTGAATATCGTACGCGGAAACGGGTTTCTCCATCGTCTTGAGAGCTCGGATCACCCGGCGCCTCGTACGCGTGTCCTTCAATCCATGACGCCGGAGTTGCGTGGAAACGGATGCCATGTACACACTCTACGTGATGGCGCATCTACATGCAACATTGTTGCATTTAGATTCATGCCGTCTGGTCCTTCCCCTGCTCATACGCCGCCTGCCTCTGCGCCTCGGCCTCCTGCTTTTCCTTCTGAATCATCTCCTCGGGATCTGGCTTCGTCTGTGCCGTGTCGACGCTCTGCTTCGCCTCCTGTTCGCGCGTCTTCGTCCCTGCATGCTGCTCCTGCTTCGCCCCCTCCTCTCTCGGCGGCACATTTGGATGCACCTCCCTCTTCAACAAATCGAGCTTGAGCTTCTGCAGTTCCTTCTTGTGCTCCTTCTGTTTTTTCACCTCCATCTTCCTCTGCTGCAACTTGGCCGACCCCTCCAGGGCCTCGCGGCTCGAAGAGAGCGGCTCCTTCAGATCATCGTCGTCGCGGAAGGGCATACCCGAAGTATACCTCACCCCCCGATCCTCGTGACTGTAATGTCCATGAGCGCCTGCCGGTGCCGCTGCAAGCCGTCCAAGCATTCGCCGTTCACCCCACTGGCTCTCACCTTCTCGAATGCAGCATGCACCGCGCGGGCAGATACGAGCAGTTCCGCAGCACTGCGGTATTGATGCGTCTTCGCGATCGCATTCCCAATGGTCGCCACGAGGTGCGACAATCGCGTCGCCACGGCAGATGCATCCCTCCCCTCGCCCACGGTCTTCTCCACTTCCGCCTGTAACGTACGCACGGTGTAACGCAACGCAGTGTCTTCAATGCCTGAAGGATCGTCCAGTTCCGTGAAAGGAGGAATCATAGGAGCGGGAGTATACCCCACATTGTCATGTTCAAAATCGCCTGAGCGCTCCCCCCGGGGATCTATACTCCCTCCTGCTGCCCTCGTAGCTCAGTTGGTCCTGTCGAGGCCTGCCGAGACGGGCAAATAATAAAAATCGCCTGCGCGCTCCCCCCGGGGGATCTATACTCCCTCCCGCTGCCCTCGTAGCTCAGTTGGAAGAGCGCCTGGCTTCGGACCAGGAGGCCGTGGGTTCAAATCCTGCCGAGGGCACCATTCGTCTCCCGCTCTGCGGGATCCTCATGGCAAGCCACTCTGGGAGCGGGTTCAAACTTGTCCTGAGGTTACGAAGGATCCTGCCGAGGGCACCATTCGACTCGTCCCGCTCTCGCGGGACTCGCTCATGGTCCTCGCGCCTTCGATGCTCGGGCCATTCTTCTCAATCTGAATGAGTCGAATGACAGTGAGCGAATATCACTGATACTTTCCCAGATTCCGTTCAACAAACTAACGGAGAATATGGGGGAGAAACGCCGTTCCAATCACCCCGCTTTTGGCCTCTTAGGGTCTTGATTTTTCCAAGGAAATTGGTATAAGGCGCCCTCTCTATGAGTACCGCAACTCGTGAACGTGCCCCCGAGTCCCCTGCTCGCGAACACGTGCGCCCCTCGTCGATTCCTCTACCACATCCGAAAGAGATGCTGAGAACGGAGGGTGAAACGGAGGCGCTCATTTTCACGCTCCTACAACCACAGAGTCCCGAGAAGATGGGAAAGCTCAACATGGATCTCGCACGCTACATCCTCGCGGTGAACCGCGTGAAGCAGATATTTTCCCCTCACGAGGTCGAGTACCTCCGCGCGTTCTTTACAAAGCTCATGATCGAACGGAACAATCGTGCGGATGAAGTGGATTCTGCGAATGTCCATGAAGCCGCGACGAAGATGAAGAAGCTCTTTCGTGCAATTCCCTACGGCCGCCTCTGCATTGATGGCCGCATCAATCTCACGGTCATCTTTGGCATTTTTGCCGGAGTGGGCGGAGCAGTGGAGACGCCCGCAGGCGATACGACTGACTTCAAGGAATCATCGGATAGTGATGAACTAGTGCTCAAAGAAGGTTCTGTGACCGCGGACCAGCTTGATACGACTCTCCAATCCACGGACGAGCCGACTGCACAGATCTGGGACTGCCACATTCACTGTGCGGCGAAAGACCAGGAGTGCGAGGAGGATGGCATCGAGGGACCGGACCATGGACTCCTCGAAGACGTGAAGCGAAAGAAGAAGTGCATCGCAGCTCTCAACCGTTACGTGAGAAGGAAACACCCCGAGAAGACCGTCCTCAATATTCCCATCACATTCAACCCCGAAGATAGCTTCTCATTCATGGGATTGGAAACAGACCAGGCTCTCGAGTACGCCGAGCAAAATGAAGGTTTCACAACGGAGGCTCTGGAAGAACTGACCGCGCAGAACAAGATTATTTCGAGCCGTGCCATCGCGATGGATCCCGTCATCCAATCCGCCTTTCAGTATTGGTACAGTCTCTTTCAGCCAAATCCAGACTGGAAGCACCACTACGAAGAAACTGCCTACCAATTTGCCTTCGCTCTGGAAGATCTGAAGAAGGAGTTTGGGCCGTACATCGGAGCGCAGGTAACGGAGGTGTTCGGAGAACTTCCGGAGGATGAGCTGGACGAACGGGTCACCCTCCTCCTCGCAAGCGCCCTCAATGGTTACTTCAGCAGCATTGTACGTGAGAATGACAACGCGGAACACGCGGAAGAGTTCGCCTCCGTCACGCAGCGCGACTTCCGCCCGTGTCACACGATGGGATTCGGCGTCAACAGCGAGGACCGTGCAAATATGCCGGGCAACGTGGTCTTTGCGCAAAAAATCGTCCGCAAGGTGCGCAAGAAGGGGAATGCGAAAGTACCCCGGCCCTTCCCATCGAGGAAAGAATACGTGCGTGCGCCCGTCCCCGTCGTCGTGAAAGAAATTTGCCGTGGAGAAATCTGCCCGGAACAATGGGCCATCGTCGAAAACGCAGATTGGTCGTTCCTCTACAAAGAGAACATTGATTGGATGGTGATGGAAGACACTGCATTCCTGCATCTCCTCAGCGAGCGCTTCCCGTCCTTGAGTCTCACGCTCGGCGAAGCGCTCAACAATCTTCGTAACAAAATGAGGGCTCTCTACCAAGGGGGTCGCCCCAGTGCGAGGCGCCTGAAGAAAGGGAAACTCTTCGCACTTCCTGTTCTCTCCGACCAGAGCCGACGTTTCCGCTGCATTCTCCCGCTCTTCAGAAAAGGTCTCCCGCTCGACAGAGAGCCTGCAGAGACCCAGTCAGTGGCACATGATGCTGATGAGACGGTGGAGACGGATGACCCCCTCGATATCATCCACGCACGCGTCATCGCGAAGGGAACTTGCGGCATCAGAGCAATTGCTCCCAAGGTGGGATCCGCGGATATATCGGTGACCGTGGAGGGCGATCTCTCCGCAACGATCACACAGATCCTTGCTGAAATGCGGAAGGAGGAAGGAGTGGAGAACGAAGAACTGTGGAGGCAGAGACTCGCAGGAATCGCGGTGTATGCCCTGACCGCGAAGAGCGCCATCGATACGTTTCGAGAATCGGACATTCTGCTGAATAGCCCCGCCGTCGTCGTCGCGAGACGCATCGCGGATGTCAGCGATAACCTGTGGAGCGGGGTGCGCCATGCATGGAACAGGATGCGCGGGAATGCGGAGACCCCGACCGCCCCACGACGTATGCAGCAGGATCAGTATGATTCCGCATGGATGGCAACGCGCGGAAAATTCTTAGAAGTGCTGCTCCATGTCCTGCGGCAGCAACTTCAATCACCGACTGCAACGCAAACGGATGAAGTCGACAGGACGACCGCATGCGTTGCATAAAGGTCCCTCCATCCTTGTCCTCCTCCTTTGTCCATCCCCATGCCACGTCACCTCTCCTCCCGAGAAGATTCTTCAACTGTCATTTCCTCACCAGAATCTCGTCATCTCCATCTTCTCTCCCGCCTCTCGTCGCTGCGGAAACTGACCTTCGCACTCGCCATCGTCTGCCTCTCGGGCCCCTGCGCGAAGGACAAGGAGAAAACACAGGAAGCGCGAGGCAAGGCAGGCATGACCGCCCTCCCGCCGGAAGGACACACTGGAGAGTTGCCCGCCACGCATGGCTCTGGTAAACAGGAACACATGACTCACCACGCTCACCCCGACATGGCCGCCCTGTATCAGAAGGAAGTGTCTCATCCTTTCCACGCCGATCCCGAGACATGGCTGAAGACACACGAGAAAGAACTGGAAGCCGCGTTCGCTCCGACGGGAGAAGCCGTGCTGCGCGTTCCCGGCTCCGGCGTGCTGGAGAAGATGGACGAATGGATCGATTTTCTCGCCGCAAAGGCCAAAGCGATGGCAGAGGCAACTGGGAAGCCGGTGAAGGTCATTCTCGAATCTCATGCTGCTTGCGGCGCGGCCGGCATCGCGTACAAGGGCAAAGAGAACCCCGATGATTGCGCACGGGACGACCACGACGTGATGGTGGAGAAGCTGCGGATGAAGGGCGTGGATGCCGTGCACGGCAGGGATTCCGCGATGAACGGATCGCCGGTACACAATGCGCTCGTCGCAACCGTCGACTTCTCGGGAAGAATGAAAAGACCGCCGATCAACAGCTTCGGTGTCAGTTCGCCCCATGCCTCCCGCATTCCGGACGACGCCCTCCTCGCCCTGGCCATCGCGGCCGGCAGCCACAGCTACGGAGAGCACCTCAAGCAATTCACGTTCGTTTGCTTCGTCGATCCCGCAAACCGTGGCGCTGCGGAAGGCACGATCAACGAGATCGACAAACGGGCGGAGGAGTACCGGCGAAAAGGCATCGACGTGCGCGTCATTCGGTTCGACGCTCCCCCGGCCCGCGAAGGAGACGCTCCGACCGTCCTCCGCGTACAGTGCATCGACGAGCGCGTGGAGCCCGAATGATTGAGTTCAGTACACCTCCTTGAGGTAGCAGGATTCGCATAGGACCCTCTCCGGCCTCTCCGGAGCATAGCTCGTGGAGATTGCCATTTGGCAATTGGCACAATTGCGATTCCATAATTTCCGCGGATTCCTGAGCGCCATCCTCCGCTTGTGCCGCTCGTCGGGATGCAACCGCGGAATCGGGAGCCGCATCTTCCGGTCGAAATCCAGTTCCTGCTTCGTGAGCTTGAAGAGTCGGCCTGACACCGCACATCGGACGGCCGCCTTCAGGATGTCATCCGTGACTTCATCGATCGTATCCGGCAGATCCTTCGCTTCTATGATCCGGTCCGCCTGCGGCGGCTCCTCCTCTCCCTCGCGCCACTTCCATCCGCGCCGCAGCACCTCCTCCTTCGAAAGCGGAAAATACACTGACGCCATTGTTTCGTTGAAACCGAACGCGGACGTCTCGGGCGGGAAGAACATTCCCCATTCGCCGGTCTTCCGCATGTGTTCGACGATCCTCGGCACGAGCGCTTCATATTCGTCTCTCGAGTACTGCTTGTTCAGGATGCAGTGCTTCTTGTTCTTGATCCCCACACATCCGAAGCAGTCCGAAGAGGATCGCGCGAGATCGCAGTAGAGGAGGTTGTTATTCGTCTCCGTCCAACTCGCGGTGCAAAACCAGATGCCGTGCCCCGCGATGGACAGTCCCTCGTAGGCGAGCTCCGTGTCCGACGCCTGATCGATGTCCATCGCCGTCTTCACACGCTCGTCCATGCGACAGCAGTACCGAAGATCCTGCGACTGATCACAGTCGAAGCAGTGGAAGCACCGCTGTGAATGGAGGAGGTAATCGCCGCTGCAGTCCTCGCACTGGAGGCTGCGCATGTAGCGACGTTTCGTCGTAGGCAGGAGCGCATGAAATTCTTCCTCTGCCTTCATCCAGGCTCTGAACGATCCGGTTCTCAGGGGCTGGACTGCCTTCTCCCACGCTTCCTTGCTCAGTTGTTCGTTGCGGAAGAAGTACTCTTTCCCTCGAAGATTGCTGCAGAACGCGACATGCTTGCACAGACGACAGTCGACGGAAAAATATGAGTCGCGGCAGTCCGCGCAGTCCTGCAGTCCCACACAGCCGTAGCATTTCACACAGTCGAGGAGATCGGAGGAGAGCTCCGATGCGCGGGTGTGTGCGCAGTCGCTGCAGTCGCGGCAGTGGTAGGTAGCGTACGCGTAGAGGACGTCCTCGCAGTAGCCGGCATCGATGCAGAGATGACAGTTCTTGCTGTGCCAGACCTGGTTCACGTAGGGGCAGTTCTCGTTCAGAACCACCGCCAGCGCCATGCGCGGCACAACGTCGCGGAGTCCCGCATACTGCTCAAAGAAAGGACGCGAGAAATCGAACGGGCGTCCGAATGATGCCGGGTCCCAGGCGTCGCTGTTCCAGTTCTCGAGCGTGTAGACGGGGAACGGCTTCTCCGGCGCGTAGACCGACACGATCGTCTCGCCGGTCAGATCATCCTTTCGCCGATAGAGCGTCCGCTCGACCCGGTGCGTATACCGCCGCTGCGAACGGCACGACCGGCAGAGCGAAGGTGGTGGAATCTCGAACGTTGTCTTCCCCACGACCGGTGCAACCTTCCTCAGCATGACGATGTCGGCATCAGTGATCTCAAATGCCGTCTGACATTGAAGGCATGTTTTCTGCACACGACAAGTATACAGAAGTCAGAAGATAGAATTCATATTCCTACATTCTGACTTCTGCATTCTGAATTCTCCAAGCGGAAGAGGCTTTTCCGTTCTACTGACTTGCCATCGTCCTTTTCCCCCGTCCACACATTCCCCGTGCCGGGATCGGGAGGCGCGCGTAGAATTCCGTTCGACTTTTTCCCGCCCAAACGTATGAAGCGTTTCGTTCTTCCTCTCCTCTTCGCGTCATTGTTCCTGGCGATCCCCGCGTCCGCCGCGACCTTCCGCACCGGCGAGAATGTTTTGCTCGCTTCTCCCGTCGCCGACGACCTCTACATCCAGGGCAACAATGTCTCCGTCCGGCAGAACGTGAACGGCGATCTCCTCGTCGCAGGCGGCAAGATCGACGTGGAGAACGCAATTGCCGGAGACCTGACGCTCTTCGGCGGCAACGTGACGGTCATGAGCCAGGTGGGTGACGATGTACGTGTGGCGGGAGGTGAACTGACGATCCGTGGAACGGTGAATGGCGACCTCTTCGTCGCCGGCGGTACGGTGACGATCGGGAAGGACGCTGTGATCCTCGGCAACGCGTACGTCGCCGGCGGCACGGTGACGATCCGGGGAGCCATCGGCAAGAATGCCGTCATCCGCGGCGGCACCGTGATGCTGCAGGGCGTGATGCACGGCTCGGTCGACGCGCGCGGCGGGAACCTCGTCGTTGCGGGACCCATTGAGGGCGACGCGATTCTCTCCGCCGATCGTCTCGACGTGGCTCAGGGCGGATCCTTCCGCGGTGCCGTGACGTACTGGGCCGGGAACCGGCCGGTGAAATTTGGATCGTCTCTCGCGTCCGGACAGCAGGCGTCATTCCAACCTTCTCTGAGCGCGGGAGCGCACAGAGGTGAGGGGAAAGTGGCAGGAGGCATCGCAGCTGTGCTCGGAGTATTCGCGGTCCTCTCACTCCTCTCAGCCATGCTCGTCATGGGTCTCCTCGTCTTCATCTCGAAAACATTCTTCACGGACGCTGCGAAGCGTGTGCAGCAGAAACCTGCCGTGAGCTTCCTCCTCGGACTCGCATGGTTCATCGTCATGCCGGTCGCAGTGTTCCTGCTCATGCTCACGATCATCGGCATTCCGCTCGGACTCCTCGCCCTCGCTGCCTACTTCTTCGTACTCTTCTTCGCGGTCCCGCTCACCTCCCTCGTCCTCGCGCGGTGGCTCGAACGTGCGAATGAGTGGGAGTGGAGCAAGCTCTCCTTCTTCGGTGCAAGCGTCGGTGTGTACGTTGTCCTCCGCCTCATCGGGATCGTGCCGGTCGTCGGCTGGATGGTGAAGGGAGTCCTCATCCTCCTCGCTCTCGGCGCGCTGCTCATGACGAAGTGGACTCGTGTGAAGAAGATCCTCTAGGCGTGGAAAGCAAACCTACGGTTTTCCTTCCACGAGCCATCCTTTCCCTCAATGGTGTCGCTTCAGCGCTGGGGCCCGTCGGAGCCACCCAACGCTTCGCGACAATTGTTCTGGCTGTTCATGTTCTTGTTTTACATTTGTTGAAATGAGAATTCTTCTCAGACATTCCAAAGAAAAATCAGAAAGTGCGCCTCCCTCCCGCCGGGCTCCAGAGAGCGAGAAACGGGAGAGGGGCTGGGAGAGAAGGAATAGAAAAAGAAAGACGCCTTCCTCTCGCGAGTCAGACGTCCTTCAGCGTTTGCAACGCATCTCTATCTCCTCTTCTTTGTCTTCTTCGCCTTCTTTCTCTTCGTTGCCTTCTTCTTTTTCTTCGGCATGAGAGACTGGGGGAAGGAAGTAATTGGTTTGTATTCTACTTCTCTTCGCTACACGTTGTGAAGTGACGAAAAAAAATTCGACATGACGTACGCGCGCATTCTCACGTTGTATATGTTGTGCGTTTCAAATTTATTTTCTGATTTTTCCCTTCGTGAAAATTTTTTTTCAAAATAATTTTCAGACAATGTGTCGGAGAAGGTGCCCCATTTTTTCTTTCTTGGTTTTCAGGTACGCATGTTGCCGCGGTCCTGTACTCTCAATCTCGAGCGGCACTTGCTCCGTCACAGAGAGTCCGAATCCTTCGAGCCCGATGATCTTCTTCGGATTATTGGTGAGGAGGCGCACCTTGCCCGCGCCGCAGTCACGCAGAATTTGTGCACCGATGCCGTACTCGCGCAGATCCGCCGGAAGACCGAGACGTTCGTTGGCCTCCACCGTATCGAGTCCTTCATTCTGTTGCAGTGCGTACGCACGTATCTTGTTGGTGAGTCCGATGCCACGTCCTTCCTGCCGCATGTAGAGGAGGATGCCACTCCCCTCGTGTTCGATCATCTGCATCGCGGCTGCGAGTTGCTCGCCGCAGTCGCAGTGTTTGCTCCCGAACGCATCACCCGTGAGACACTCGGAGTGCACACGCACGAGCACGGACTCGTCCGGCCGGATCTTTCCCTTCACGAGCGCCACGTGTTCCCGCTTGTGGATGTGATCTTCATACACACGGATCATCCAGTGTCCCGTGTCCGTCTCCAGAGGACTCTCCGCCACGAGCGACACGAGCACTTCATGCTTCCTCCGCCACGCGATAAGGTCCGCGATGGAAACGAGCGGAATGTCGTGCACACGTCCGAACTCCTGCAGCGCAGGGAGACGCATCACAGTTCCGTCATCGTGCATGAGCTCGCTGATGACGCCTCCCGGCCGCAGCCCGGCCATCCGGCAGAGATCGACCGCCGCTTCCGTGTGTCCGGCACGGACGAGGACACCGCCTTCGGAAGCGCGGAGAGGAAACACATGTCCGGGGCGACGCAGATCCTGTGGCACGGCGCCCGGACGAACGGCGGCGAGAACAGTCGTTGCGCGATCCGCGGCGGAGATGCCCGTCGTGACACCATCCGCGGCTTCCACACTCACGGTGAAAGGAGTCTGGAACTGTGACGTATTTTTCGGAACCATGGGGGACAGATCGAGCGTGTCCGCGATGTCCGCGGCGAGCGAGAGGCACACGACGCCACCGGTGTGACGGATGACGAATGCCATCTTTTCCTCCGTCACATGTTCGGCTGCGAGCACGAGATCACCTTCATTCTCCCGTTGTTCGTCATCCACAACGATGAGGAACCTTCCGGCTTTCAGTGCATCGAGCGCCTGCGGGATGGGAGTGAACGTGTGCAAGGCCTCAGATTGTAACCGCGCGACGCCACGGCCGGAAGACGGGTACGGCAATTATTGTCACAAATATGGAACGCAAGAAGTGCGACTGCAGGAAACGGGAAACAGGCCTGGGTCCCCGAACTGGTGAGCGAAGGAGACCGTACGGGGCGCCTATTCCCACCTTATGGAATACGTATATCGCCCTCCCATGGGTGTCGGGCGACCGATGCCTACATGGTACGTTCCCGTCGGATAGAGGTAGCTCTTGCCGCAGGCGGGACCCTCGAAGCCGAAGAAATCGACATCGCTGCCGCCGTAAATGAGGCAACGCAGATCACCTGTGCTCACGAGCGACAACGTCATCTCCTCGGGCTCCGTGACGGTGAACGTGAACCAGTCCTCCAGATCGCTGCCGTCCAACACATCCACATGTACCTTGCCGAAGATGAGATGAGTCGCCTGCGAGAAGCCGTCGTTGCCATCACCCGTGCCCGTCTTCGCATCGATGATGAATCCCGTATTCGGGTTGGCCGGCTGCAGCTGCAGCTGGTAGTCGCCCGCCGTGAGAGCCGTTTTGAGGGAGCAACTCGTCTTCTCCTTGTAGCCGAGGTAGTACTCGGTGGAGAGTCCGTCACTCTCCAGCTTGTACAACGTGCAACTGAGGCTGCCCGTTTGGCTCTCGCGGAGCGTGGCTGTCACGTCCGTGACGAGGGGGGATGTGAGCGTGAAACGGAAGGAGAAGGGTTTGGTTCCTTTGAAATTTTCGATGTCCGTGAACGGCCACGTGACTTGCTTCACGGCTGCGGAGGCGCCGGTGTCATCGAAACTGGACTGACTGTGTGAACTGGCCGTCCCCTGCCCTGCAGTGGAACTCGCCGCGGCTGCAGAAGAAGTCCCGCCTGTGGATCCTTGCGTCGCATTCCAGATGTACGCAGCCGCCTCGCCGCGCGTGAGCAACTCGTTGGGCAGGAACCCCGGACCTTCCTGTCCCAGGATGGGGAGAATGGAGGCCTTCAGTGCCGAAGCGATGAACGGCGCGAACCATGTATCGGATGGAACATCGATGTAGAGGGAAACGACCGAATCGGAGCTGACGGGAATGCCGAAGACCGTGAGCACCATCTTCACCGCTTCCGACCGCGACACGGGACGGCCGGGCTTGAATGTCCCGTCCGTGTACCCTTTCACGTACCCTTTCGCCGCCGCATCGCAGACGTATTGCTGGTACCACGCATCGGCTCCCACATCAGGAAAACAGGACGTCGAACCGACATCGGCCGTCTTGCCGGACGCAAGGTAGAGCATCTTCAGCATCGCCGCCCTGTTCACAGGATCGTCGGGACGGAAGGTTCCGTCCGGATTTCCGGAGATCACCCCCAATTCGGAGAGCGCCTCGATCTCCTTCTTGTACGCATTGCTCGATGTGACATCGGGGAAGCTCACGGCCTGCGCGAGGATCGGCAGGATGAGGAGGAGCGATGCTGCAATCGTCGGAAATCTGGAAACGCGCATGTGGGAACGGGGGAACGGCCGCACTCTATGCTGAACAATTTGATTGTTCAATGTCTCGGGAATTGAATCCACTTGAGCCGTCCAGCGGAATGTAGCGGATTGTGTTACCCGCGAATGCGCGCCAGCTGCGCGAGTGAGTGGAGGACGGATCGCGCCGCTTCCTCCCCGCGATCCAGTCTGGCCCGCGCGAGCTCCAGCCGATCGACGGAGAGAATCTCGAACGCGAAGGGAATGCCGTGCCGAAGCTGCACGTCCATGATCCCGCGCGCGGCTTCGCCCGCCACGAGTGCCGCATGGTGCGTCTCGCCCTGCACGACGATGCCGAGACCGATGAGGGCATCAACTTCTTTCGTCCTCGCCAGCGCTTCGCCGAGGAGCGGGATCTCGAAGGATCCGGGGACAGAGAATGTCCTGATGCTCCCCGGAAGGATTCCGGCCTCCCGAAGCGTCCGCTCCGCGCCCGACACGAGCGCATCAACCTCCTCCTTGTAGTAGGAAGAGTGAATGATCCCGACATGCCAGGAGGAATTGACGGGGCCGGGGAGCGGGAGGGGCGGGTTCTTCTGCTTCATTGCGCATACCGGAAGGATCGAACATACCTGCCGAGGATATCGGTTTCAACGTTCACGCGATCCCCTTTCCGGAGCTTTCCGAGCGTCGTTTCCGCGAGCGTATGCGGGATGAGGGCAACCGTAACGTTCTTCCCGCGGATTTCCGCCACGGTGAGCGAGACGCCGTCGAGAGCGATGGAGCCTTTGGCTATGACGAAAGAAGAGAGACGTAAAGGAAGTGAAATCGTCAGGGTCACATCCACAAACGTGTCAGGGTGAGCGAAGTCTAACCCACGTTTGCATCCGCGTGTCGCCCTTCGACTACGCTCAGGGTGACACGCTTGCACGATCCCCACTCCTTCTATATGCCCCTGCACGATGTGTCCTTCGAATCTCCCGTCCGCCCGCATCGCACGCTCGAGGTTCAGCGAGTCGCCTTTCTTCAGGAATCCCAACGTGGTCTTCAAGAGCGTCTCGGGAATGACATCGAAGGTCATCGCCGTCTTCGTGAGTTTCGTGACCGTGAGGCAGGCACCCGAAACTGCAACACTTGAACCGACCTTCACATCCTTATAGAAGGAAGGACGCGCGAGGACCAATCTCCCCTTTCCGTTCTCCAGGACTGTTGCCGTTGCTTCGATGATGCCCGTGAACATGGAGAGACATCATACATCATTCCTTTCGGGCTTGATCACCGTGAGAAGGCTACTTGCATTCAGAAGTCGCCGGCAACGGATGCACGTCGTTGCGGAAATGACAGCGCGAAGGCGCGCGAGCGGGATCTCCCCCTCACATCGCTCGCAGATGCCGATGGTGCCATCCCGAATCCGCCGGAGGACTCCATCGATCACCTGAATCTTACGTTCCTGGAAACGGGCCAGATCGTCCATCGGCTTCTCCTGCAACCACGCGAGGATGGCGGCCTCGTAGAATGCCCGCAAGGCGAGGAGATCCGCATGAAACTTGCGATACTTCTCCGGAACCGCGGATTCGACTGGCTGGCCTGATGCTGCGGGTGAGGATTCCGACATGGAATGCAAACCTTACTTTCCTTTTGCCAACTATCAAAGGCCCCCTTCGGCTTCCTTTTCCATGACGATTCTCATGTTGTATCGCACGTATTCCAATGTGACGCGCATTCCGCGCCTTTGACCGCCTCTCCGTACCCTCACCCTATCCTCTTCGTCAAAGATGGCTACGGAGTCGATCAACAGAAGATGTACCGTTTCATTTATCGCATCGCGAACTCCAAAACGATCACCCGGCTGACAGAAATATGAACCGTCTTGATCCTCCATCGCTTCGATCGCTTCAACCACGTCACCGGCTTTCGGCATCTTGGGAAACACGTCTTCCCTCTGCTCCACAACCGTTTCAGGGATTACTTCGTCCTCCCCGATCCCTGAATCCAATGGCAATAGTTCAGCGTCGCTCATGAGAATGGGAAAAGGGACGCCATTGTACAGCACCAGCCAAAGCGAGGATAAACACACCTTGGCAGGTTCGCCCCTTAACCCTAGACAGAGCCAAAAATTTGTGATAAGCTCAGGGCTCAGCCCTCGCGCGCAGCGGGGCTAATTTTGTAGAAAAAGATTCCTTCCTCATCTCCACAACTATGGACAAGATCACGATCAAAGGCGCGAGAATGCACAACCTGAAGAACATCGATGTGACGATTCCGAGAAACGCCCTCACCGTCATCACGGGCCTATCCGGATCCGGGAAGTCTTCGCTCGCCTTCGATACCATCTTCGCGGAAGGACAGCGCCGGTACGTGGAGAGTCTCTCCGCCTACGCCCGCCAATTCATCGCGCAGATGGAGAAGCCGGAAGTCGATTCCATCGACGGACTCTCCCCAGCCATCTCCATCGATCAGAAGACGGCGCCGCGCAATCCGCGATCGACCGTCGGCACGGTGACGGAGATCTACGACTACATGCGACTCCTGTGGGCGAAAGTCGGAAAGGTCCACTGCAGCACCTGCGGGCGCCTCCTCGCGAAGCAGTCCACCTCGCAGATCGTGGAAACCATCGCGGGCATGCCGGAGGGACGCAAGATCTACCTGCTCGCGCCGCTCGTGGAAGGGCGCAAAGGGGAGCACGTGAAAATCATGGATGCGGTCCGCCGCGAGGGTTTCGTCCGCATGCGCGTCGACGGCCAGATCGTGACGACGGACGAGGACATCACGCTTGACCCGAAGAAACCGCACACCATACAGATCGTCGTGGACCGACTCGTCGTGCGGGATCTGGCATCCAAGGAAGGAGCGGTGAATCCCAACCGTTCGCGGTTGGCCGATTCCGTCGAACTCTGTTTGAAGAAGGGCGAGGGATCGCTCATCGTCCTCGACGCCGATGCGAACACAGAAACGCGCTTCGCGGAATCCTTCGTCTGCCCGGATCATCCCGACTCCGACATCCCGGAGATCGAACCGCGCAGCTTCTCCTTCAATGCGCCGCACGGCGCCTGCGAGGAGTGTCACGGCATCGGCTCGATCCTGCAGGTGGACGAATCCGGCGTGATCCCCAATCCCCGCCTCTCCATCGCAGAGGGCGCCATCCACCCGTGGGCGACGTCGGCGAGCCGCAGCGGCTTCATGATGCAGATACTGGAAGCACTGGCGGAGGCCGTCGGATTCAAGCTGGACACGCCATGGGAAAAGCTGACCCCCGAACAACGTTCTGTCATCCTCCACGGCTATCCGAAGCATCTGCAGATCAGCTTCAACACGCAGAAGTTCGGCGGGAATTACCAGACAACCTACGAAGGCGTGATTCCCAATCTACGCCGCCGGCATGAGGAGACGGACTCGAGCTACATCCGCATGCAGATCGAGGAGTACATGCTGGAGCTCCCCTGCCCCTCGTGCGGGGGCAAGCGACTGAAGAAGGAAATCCTCGGCGTCACCGTCGGCGGGCGGAACATCGTTTCGGGAACGGACATGGGCGTGGAGGAAGCCAAAGCTTTCTTCCAGAGTTTGATCCCCGCTGATTCCGGGAAAGGCAGAGAAGGCAAGAAGGGCAGTGAAGGCAGTGAGGCATCTTCGAAGGAAACCTCTCTGCCCTCTTCGACTCTTTCTTCCTACGAATACGCCATCGTGAAGAAGGTGCTGCATGAAGTGATCGCGCGCCTCTCCTTCCTCGAGAACGTCGGACTCAAGTACCTCACGCTCTCGCGCTCCGCCAATACGCTCTCGGGCGGGGAGGCGCAGCGCATCCGGCTCGCGACGCAGATCGGCTCCGCCCTCCAGGGCGTGCTCTACGTCCTCGACGAACCCTCGATCGGCCTCCATCAGCGCGACAATGCGCGCCTCATCGCGACGCTCATGCAGCTGAAGAACCTCGGCAACACCGTCATCGTCGTGGAGCACGACGAGGAGACCATCGCCTCCGCCGACTACCTGCTGGAGATCGGCCCCGGCGCGGGCAAGTACGGTGGCGAGATCGTGGCGTCCGGGACGCCGGAGGAGCTGATCAAGAACAAGGACTCCATCACCGGCCAGTACCTGAGCGGCCGCAAGCGCATCGAGATCCCGAAGGAACGGAGGAAAGGCAACGGCCAGTCCCTCACGATCAAGGACGCGCACCACCACAACCTCCAGCACATCGACGTGTCGTTCCCGCTCGGCACCTTCATCGGCATTTCAGGCGTCTCGGGCTCCGGCAAATCAAGTCTCATTCACGGCATCCTCGCGCCGGAATTGCAGCATGTGCTGAACAGGGCGCACTCCAAACCGCAGGATGTGGGGGAGATCAAAGGGCTGGAACACCTCGATAAGGCCATCGTCATCGACCAGTCCCCCATCGGACGCACGCCGCGTTCGAATCCCGCCACCTACACCGGCATCTTCACCGACGTACGCGACATCTTCGCCACGACACCGGAGGCGAAGCTGCGCGGCTACAAGGCGGGGCGCTTCAGCTTCAACGTGAAGGGCGGACGCTGCGAGGAATGTGAGGGCGACGGCCTCAAGCGGATCGAGATGCACTTCCTCCCGGACGTCTTCGTCACGTGCGAACGCTGCCATGGCGAGCGCTACAACCGCGAGACGCTGGAGGTGACGTACAAGGGGAAGAATATTTCCGAAGTGCTGAACATGACGATCAGTGAGGCGATCTCCTTCTTCTCCGCGATTCCCGCAATCAAGGGCAAACTGCAGACGCTTGAGGACGTGGGTCTCGGCTACATCCACCTCGGTCAGAGCGCCACGACCCTCTCCGGCGGAGAAGCGCAACGTGTGAAACTGGCGACGGAGCTGACGAAACGCGCGACCGGCCGCACGTTCTACATCCTGGATGAGCCCACGACCGGCCTGCACGTCGACGACATCAGCCGGCTCCTGGAAGTCCTCCAGCGCCTCGTCGAGAAGGGCAATACCGTCCTCGTCATCGAGCACAATATGGATGTCTTGAAGTGTGTGGACTGGATCCTCGACCTTGGGCCGGACGGCGGCAACGGAGGCGGCGCCATCGTCGCACTCGGCACTCCTGAAGACGTGGCGAAAGCGAAGGACAGCTACACGGGGCAGTATTTGAAGAAGGTCCTCGCAAAGAAAAAATTGAAGGAGTGACCACGGGGATGATTCCGACGAATCCGAAGAAACCGAAGAATCCGAGGACGTATTTTCGAACGTTCCTCGGCATCGTCGGCTTCCTCGGTTTCATCGGTTTCCTTCCAACTCAGGACGAAAGACATCATTCCATAATGGGCTTCGGTTCATTACCTGGCCTCCATTTAATGGAGCACCCGATCGCATTCGCCTCGGCCACCTCCGGCTCTTCTCCTTTGAGCAAGGCCGCGATGGCGTCGCGCAATGTGTGATCCGAAACGTTCTCCGGTTCCTTCCAGTTGTCATCCACCCGGCCCTTGTAGCGAAGTCTGCGCTCATGGTCGAAGACGAAGCAGTGCGGTGTGCAGAGAGCGCCGAACGACCTGGCGACCTGTTGCGATTTGTCGACGCAGTACGGGAAAGGATAGCCCTTCTCCAGAGCGCGCTCCCTCATCGCTGCAAAGGAATCCTCGGGATAGTCCGTGGGATCGTTGCTGTTCACCAGGATGAACTGGACCCCCTCTTCGTCAAAGTGCTCCGCGATGGCGATCAGGCGGTCTTCGTACGCCTTCGCATACGGGCAGTGATTGCACATGAAGATGACGACGAGAACCATATCCTTGATGAGCCCCGACTCCACCGTCATCCCGTCGGTCGCGGGGAGCGTGAAGGGGGGCAGGAGATCGCCGATGCCGAGGACGCGGGAATTGTCTTGGACGAGGGACATGGACGTAGGATGAGGATGAGTGAAAAGATTGAAAAGAAGAAAAGGAATCAGAGCAAAGACGAACGAAGTTTCACAAGAAGATAACCAATCCGTTGAATGCTACTGTTCAACTGTTCATCAGCGGTTGCTGCGATATAGGAAAGATCAAGCGCCAATACTATCTGGTAATGCAATTCCTCAAGCGAAGCGGTTGCTATATCAATATATCGAAGTTTTTCCTTTTTTGATCGGCGTCCATTCCCTTCCGCTAGATTCATGGGAATTCCATATGCAGCCCTCCGCATCTGGCTCACCAATCCGAACTTCTCTTCCGCAGGAAATGTTTTCGTTAATTCGTAGACGATCTTGCACAGCTGATGTGCTTCTTTCCAAACTATCAACTTTTGATACGGCCGTTCCTGCATAGGAACGTGTAGTGTACACGCAAAGCAAAGTTGATGTATCTTTTTATTCCTTTTCATCTTCTTCTTCCTCTTGTTCCGCCACTTCACCGCCACCGCCTTCATCATCGACAATCGCAATCGTGTCCTGCTCCTGAACCACAGGCGTCTCGGGCGCTGGATGCCGCCGGGCGGCCATGTGGATGAAGATGAGACTCCGGAAGAGACGGCACAACGGGAATGCAAGGAAGAAACCGGACTGGATGTCGAGATCATCGGAGAGGAACTCATCGACATGTTCACGGAGAATCCTCATGAAGGCCGGATGCTCAAGAAACCGTTCGCGCTTCTCCTTGAGAATATTCCCGCGAGCGTTGAGCGCGATGAACCCACGCACCAGCACATGGACTTCGTGTACCGCGCGTGTCTCAAGGACGAGCGACAGGCGTGGAAGCTCGCCGAAGAGGAAGGATCGGAAATCCGCTGGTTCACGCGCGGGGAGATTGAGGCGCTCGACGAGAGAACGGAAGTCTTCGCGAATGTGAAGCACTACATTCTGTCGATTCTTGGATAGCCATGTCATGGCGGGTTTGCCAAGGGAAGGGTGACACTCTTCGGTCTCCCCGGAATCCTTCAAAATGACCTATCCCTTGCTGAAAACAAGGGTAAAATGTTCAATCCGTATGACATGGACATCCTTCCAGCCGCACGTACGGCACCATTCTGCATCCGATCAAACCCGGATACGGCGTGCATATGAGATGGGTGAGGGGCTCCATGACGGACAGAAGCGACTTTCCGGCGAACCGTACTTCACACATCCCGTGGCCGTGGCGAAGGTGCTCGCAGAAATGGGTGCCGATACCGACACACTCATCGCCGCACTGCTCCACGACACCATCGAAGATACGCCTGCCACACTCAAGGACATCAATGACGCATTCGACGGACAGGTTGCCTCCCTCATTGAGGGTGTCACGAAGCTCTACGCTACGGACCTCCCCGAGAAATCCAAGCTCAACGAGCAGATCGAGACGCTGCGCAAGATGTTCACGCTCATGGAACGCGACGTGCGCATCATGGTCATCAAGCTCGCGGACCGGCTTCACAATATACGGACGGGTTCGTTCCTGCCGGAGGAGAAGCGTCGCGTATTGGCGCAGGAAACGTTGGACGTCTACGTGAAGATCGCCGACCGCCTCTGCATGCAGGATCTGCGCGATGAGCTGCAGGACCGCTGTCTCGCCATCGTGAACCCCAATCTCCACGCGCGGCTGACTCAACTGCGGGAGGAGAACGCTCGCAAGAGTGAAGATGTGATGCCGGGAATGGAGGCGTTGCTACGCCGGCTCCATCCGCAGCTCATGGTCCGGACGAAAGTGAAAACTGAACCGAAATCGTGGGACAAGCTGCTCGCGCAGCACGAAGCGAAGGGCGCTGTGGTTTCGGGCCTCTCCTCGGTCACCGTCGTCTTCCTCTGCGCTGACCGCGAGGCGTGCTACCGGATCCTCGGAGCGCTGCACCAATCCTGGCAACGCGAAGCGCTGAGTTTCCAGGATTACATCAATTCCCCGGTGGCCAACGGCTACCAGGGAGTGCACACGACGATCATCCTCGCCGATGGTACGCGCATCCGTTGCAAGATCCGGACGCAGGACATGGACGAGTACTACCACCGCGGCGTCACGATGTTCTGCTTCCAGCCGCAGACCTCGGAGTCGCTGCAGTCACTCCTCCCCTGGACGAAACGGATTTCCACGGTCGCGGAGGAGACGAAGGAGCGGAGTCTGGAATTTTGGGAGAGCTTGCAGAACGATATCCTCGGGGAAACCATCACGGTTCACGGACCTTACGATCAGGCCGTACAGATCCCGCGCGGGGCGACGGCGCTCGACGCAGCGTTCTACCTCTTCCAGGAGAATGCGCTCTACGCGGAGACGCTGAAAATGAACGGGAAAGACGTCGCTCTCGGCACGCCACTCCAGAACGCCATCTCGCTTGATGTGTCGTTCTCGCCGCTCATGACCGTACGACGCGAATGGCTCACCGACGTGCACACCCGGCTCTCCGTCGCGATGATCCGCGCCGCACTCACCGAGCACTCGGAGGAGGAACGCAACCGCGAGGGGCGTGAGGTCCTCCAGCGTCTGCTGACGGAGAACGGACGGGGGTATCTGGAAGAGTTCGATGCGGAAGCACTCGCCCGGCGGCTGCAACCTCTCGGATTCCATTCGCTGGAAGAGGCGTGCATCGCCATCGCGGATGGTCACGCGGACGCGAACGAGGTGTTCCAATTACTCTTCGAACCCACAACAACCGTGAAATCCAGGGACATCACCATCCGGTACGGCGCGAACCTCCGGGATACGGAGATGTTCGACGGTCTGAACCGGGTTCACCGGATGCATGCCTCGCAGCTCAAGAACCTCCGCTACATCTGGACACCGGGCAACCGAGACGACGCCGTGATCCTCAAGGTATCGGTGACGGACGAGGAGCGGGACGTTCTGCTTCGGGAGATCGAACAGGCCGGGGGAAAGCATGTGGAATCCATCGTCCGTACGAAAAAGGAACTGGGGCTGATCGGACTCGTCATCCTGCTCTGGGGATTGGATCCGGTCATCGCGCGGTTCCTCATCCTGCATGACAGCCTGACACCCGTCGATTTCACCCTGCTGCGCTTCTGGTCGCTCGCGATCGTATCCGTCGCCATCGCAGCCATCAGAAGACGCGGCAGCATCCTGCAGCGCCTTCGACTGCTGCACCCCCTCCTCTGGGTTTCCGCTGCTCTCCTCGCCCTCGTCGCACTCACGACGTACGCCGCGCTCCAGGGAGGCACGGCAACGCACTACGAAATCCTCATGGCCTCGAGCGCTCTTCTGATCGCCACTGCGTTGCGGTCTATCCAGGAAAAGAGGGCCGTCTTCCTCTGGCTCCTCTTCGGTTGTTTGCTCCTCCTCCTCACGTACTCCCCCGCCTGGCACCCCGAAAGCGGGCTCTTCATGCTGCTCTCGCTCCTCAGCTTCGCGGCGTTCCTCGGCATCAGCAACCGGTACCTTCGGCAGGAGTTCATCGCCCGTCGCAGGTTCGATTACTACACAGCCATGCTCGTCATCGGTTCCGTCGTCACGCTCCCCCTGGCCTTCTTCGCTTCCCCCGCCCTCTTCAATCCCGTCACGATACTGGACACCTCGCTCTTCAGCATCGTCTTCATCGGACTGCCCTACTACCTCTACTACGAACGTTCGTCGAAACAGGAGGCATCGTCCGTCATCCCCTTCGCGTTCATCATGCTGACGGTGACGGCCATCGGGGAACTCGCGCTGACGCGGCAACTGGACCCGTTCACGTTCCTGGCCTTCCTCGCAAGTATCCTCCTCTCGTTCTTCCTGGAACGTCACTGGAGGTATTGACCGACATCACTTTCCCCTCTTCTGTGCGACGATCAGGTGGTGGTTGTCGTACATCCCATTCGTGATGGGATCGCGCACGGGTAGGTGCTTGCGCATCACGCGATCGAATCCGAGTGTCTCGAGCTGCCCGACGATCAACTGGGTGTCCACGTTCACATCTTCTCCCTCAGTGATCGGATCGACGACGTACCGCAGGCGCTGCCCGAGTCCCGGCTCATCGTCCTCGATGCTCACGGGCAGGAGGAGAGCGATGCCGAGCGTCCCACCGGGCCGGACCAGCTTGGAGCAATTCTGCAGCAGCTCGTACTGATTCGCCACACGGTCCATGACCAGTGACGCAAGGACGAAAGACGCTGTCCCGAATCGTTCGCTGAAGCTCAGCCGTTCCCTCGCCCCCTCCCGACCAAGGAGGAGCTTCGACTGCGAATGATCGATGATGCCCAATTTGATGCGTTCATCGTGGAGAGCCCAACGCGGATTCATTTCGTAGCCGATGGCATTTCCTTTCCCCACCCTCTGTTCCAGAACATCCAGAGCGCGCCCCGGACCACATCCAAGATCGTATGCCTTTCCGCCTTCACTCAGAGACAACCCCCACCGCGCGGTTCCACCGTACGTCAGGTCCATGTACTCCTGCTCTTCACCGCTGCACAACATTTCCACGGCTTCCGTCCCCTGCTGATAATTGTTCTCAAGCATGTACCGGATCAGGGTTTGCATACGCGCTCGCGCTGCTTCCCTCCCCGGCCCGTGACACATCTCCGCGAGTAATCCCACGAGGTCGAACGTCCGCTCCATGATGCCCGATCGGTGGGCCTTCATTCCCGGCGATTGCGGCTCGCTCCTCGTTGCACAGAATTCATCGCTCGTCAGCGAGAACACCGCGCCGAGGCCGATCGTCACATCGTCCCCCCCCATCAGGTACTGGATGTACCGGCGTTTGTTGGCGGGATCCTCAAGTGTGCCGGAGAACGGGTGACGTCCCCGGTAATCGAGGAACCGCTGGTGGCAGTAGCTCGCAAGCTGGTGCGGATCCCCGAGTAATTGATGCACGGCCTTCTGCACAGCATCTCCGGAGACTTTACTCTCCCCTCGTTCTTGCTCTTCCATCTGGTCGTACATCTGCTCGAGTTCTTCTTGTGTGATACGATTGGGTTCGGGCATGGGAGAATGGCACAGAGCGTGGAAATATAGTCGTCTCTTGTCAAAAACACAAGATTATTATCTTCTCTTCATACAGCGAGAAAGTCGATTCCTACGCAATTAACGCCCATTCAGATCATCTAACACCCTCAATGTAACAGCGACGGAGACCCTCTTGACCGTTCCAGGATCTCCCACCTTTGCCCTCACATAATCACGGATAGCATACAGCAACCTCCGGACTCCATCCGGCTGTGGGATGTCCTGTTGTTCGGGTTGAGCCGACGAGTGTTCTACAGATGCCATACCTTCGCCCATTTTCCGTTTTGTGAAGCCTATTGTCAAGGATGAGACCGTTCTTTTTTTGCATGCTCTGCCTGCCCACAGAAGGCAGCAGCTTCACAAAAATTGGCCCCCGTACTGCTTCCCTGTACACTGGTCCCGTTCAACGTTCCTGCACTCCTTCCATGTTCGATCCAGTCGACCCCAAACAGTCGTTCCCTGCGCTCGAGAGAGGCATCCTCACCTACTGGAAGGAGGAGAACACGTTCAAGCGCTCGATCGCGCACCGCTGCACGGAGAACTGCGCGCCGGGAGCGCGGAAAGGGAAGGATCAGAGCGACTTCAGTTTCTACGACGGCCCCCCCTTCGCCACGGGCCTCCCCCACTACGGACACCTCCTCGCGGGCACCATTAAAGATGTGATCCCGAGGTACCGGACGATGCGCGGGGACCGGGTGCAGCGGCGCTTCGGCTGGGACTGTCACGGCCTGCCCGTGGAGTACGAGATCGAGAAGGAACACAACATTCAGACACGGAAAGACATCGAGAAGATGGGCATCGCCGCCTTCAACAAGCTCTGCCGAACCGCGGTGCAGCGCTACACGAAGGAGTGGCGCGTGACGGTCGAACGCATGGGGCGCTGGGTGGACATGGACTGGGATTACCGCACGATGGATCCCGACTACATGGAGAGCATCTGGTGGGTGTTCAATCAGTTGCAGGAGAAGGACTTGATCTACGAGGGAAAGAAAGCGATGCACATCTGCCCGCGCTGCGTCACACCACTCAGCAACTTCGAAGTCACGCAGGGGTACAAGGATGTTGATGATCTGGCAGTGACATGGAAGTTTCGATTGAAGGATTCCAAAGAGTCCAAGGATACGTACGTCTTGGCTTGGACAACGACGCCGTGGAGCACCATCACGACGATGGGCCTCTCCATCAAACCCGATGCGACGTACGTGAAGGTGAAAACCGGGAACGAGCACCTCATCATAATCAAGGACCGTGTCGCTGACGTGATGAAGGGAACGGAGTTCGAGGTTGTCGAAGAGTTCAAGGGAAAGAAGCTCGTCGGCTCATCCTACGAGCACATCGTGCCATGGATCGCGGAAGTGCCGGAAGTGCAGGCAAGCAAGAACGTCTACAAGATTTTCGCCGGCGACTACGTGGAAGCGACCGAGGGCACGGGCATCGTGACCATCAACGGTTCGTACGGCGAGATCGACATGGAAGCGGCAAAGAAGAACAAGCTGCCGATCGTGATGGACGTGGACATGACCGGACACTTCACCTCGCTCGGCGGCCCGTACGCTGGGATGTACGTCAAAGATGCGCAGAAGAAACTCATGGAAGATGCGGGAAAGAAGGGGCAGATCTGGCGCAAGGAGACCTTTCGCCACAGCTACCCCCACTGCTGGCGATGCGAGACGCCGCTCCTCAACTATGCCACGTCCTCCTGGTTCGTCTCCGTGGAGAAGATCAAGGACGCGATGCTGCAGGTGAATGCCGAGACGGAGTGGGTGCCCTCGCACATCCGGGACGGAAGATTCGGGAAGTGGCTGGAAGGGGCACGCGACTGGGCGATCTCACGCAACCGCTACTGGGGCACGCCGCTCCCGATCTGGCGCTGCGAGGAGACGGGAGAGATCGAAGTGATGGGGAGCCGGGACGATCTGATGAAACGCGTGCCGCAGCGCTTCACGAAAGTCACGGTGCTGCGCCACGGTCAGAGTGCGGGCAACATCAAGCCCATCTATCAGGGCGTGGTGCCCGGGACTGATCTCTCCGACGCAGGGAAGGAGCAGGCCAGGGAATCCGGTCAGTTCCTCGCGGATCAGGATGTCGCCGCCATCTATGCCTCGCCGCTCGCGCGCACGCAGCAGACAGCCGCGATCATCGCCAAGGAGACGGATGCTTCGGTATCCATCGATGAACGCCTTCGTGAGGTGAGCTTCGGTGAGTACGAGGGAAAACACGTGGACTTCAGTGACCTCGCATTCCAGAAGGCGCGACGGGCGCACAAGCTGAACAACAATCAGATCGAGAGCGTCTACCACTTCCCGGGCATGGAGACATGGCCGAAGGTAGCGGAGCGCATCACCGCGTTCCTCGAAGAGATCCTGCCGAAGCACAGGGGCGAGCACGTCGTGATCGTCACGCACGCCGATCCGCTCATCAACATCAAGCACTTCTTCACGCGCGAAGATCCGGCGAAGCTCTACGAGCAACCCTATCCTGAGTTCGCGGACACGGAGACCTTCTACTGGGATCACGAGACGAAGGCGCAGATGGACCTGCACAAGGAAACGGTGGACGGGATCACGTGGAACGCGGAAGCGGATGCGAAGCACTCTCTGGAGGTCACCTTCGCGCGACACGGGGAAACGGATTGGAACAAGAAGGGCAAAATGCAAGGACAGTCCGACATCCCCCTGAACGATGCGGGAAGAGCGCAGGCGAAAGCACTGGCGAAGGAACTTCGGGGACGGAAGTTCGACGCCGTCATTTCTTCGGATCTCAAGCGCGCATCCGAGACGGCGGAGATCGTGGCCAGGGAATTGGGTCTTCCGAAACCGGAGCACTGGGAAATCCTGCGCGAACGCAATCAGGGAGAGTGGGACGGCAGGCTGTGGGAAGACGTGCGATCGCAATTCAATCTCAGCCCGACGGTGTCGCTCAATTCCCATCCAGGGAATCCGCCCGGTGGTGAGAGCCTGCAGCAATTCCTGGATCGGGGCGCGCAGGCTGCCCGGAAGATGCGAGCGACCTTCCCCGAGAAACGGGTCCTCGTCGTGTCACATGCCGGCACCATCGGAGCCCTTCGCGTGGCGGAGGAGCGCCTTCCCGTTTCCGAGGCGTTCCAGCGCGTGAAGAACGCGAACGCATTGCATCTTACGCTCAAGCCGCGTTTCATCCGCATCCCCGACGTCCTCGACTGCTGGTTCGAATCGGGATCGATGCCTTACGCGCAGTCGCACTTCCCCTTCGATCGGGAACACATGCTGCACAAGAACGGAAAGGAGCTGCCCCCCGGCTTCCCCGCCGACTTCATCGCCGAAGGCATCGACCAGACGCGCGGGTGGTTCTACACGCTCACCGTCCTCTCGACGGCGCTCTTCAACCGGCCGGCGTTCCGCCACTGCATCGTGAACGGCACGGTGCTCGCCGAAGACGGCAAGAAGATGAGCAAGCGTCTGAAGAACTATCCGGAACCTCTCGTGGTGGTGGAGAAGCACGGCGCCGACGCCGTCCGCTTCGCCCTCATGAGCTCGCCCGCCGTGCGCGGCGAAGACCTGCGGTTCTCCGAGAAGACCGTGGAAGAATCGCTTCGAAATGTCTTGCTGCCGCTCTGGAACGCGTATGCCTTCTTCGTCACGTACGCCAACACGTCCGGTTGGAAACCACGGGACGTTCGGGAACACTCCTCCCACCCTCTCGACCGCTGGATTCGCGCTGAAGTGCAGGACCTCGTGAACAGGATGACGACGGAGCTGGATCGCTACGACCTCTCGGCCACCTGTGCGGAACTGCATGACACCATCGACGCACTCACGAACTGGTACGTCCGCCTCTCTCGCCGCCGCTTCGCCGGCAAAGCCGGCATCCACGCGGAAGAGAGTGCAACTGCGGCGTTCGAGGAAGATCAGGAGGCCGCGCTCACGACGCTCTACGATGTGCTCCTGACGATCAGCCAATTGCTCGCGCCCTTCTGCCCCTTCATTACCGACGCGATCTACCTGAACCTCGTCCCGGAGAAGCACGGCTCGGTACACCTCACCGACTGGCCGGAGCCGCGCGCACTCTCGAAGGAAGAGGAACGCCTCCTCGCGAAGACGCGCGTGCTGCGCAGCGTCGTCTCCCTCGGCCTCACCGTCCGCGCGGAGAAGAAGATCAAGCTGCGCCAGCCGCTCGCAGGCGCCGTGATCGCCATCCCTCCGACGCTCCTCAAGGAACCGCTCGGCGATGAGGAAATCTCGCTCCTGCAGGAAGAGCTGAACGTGAAGGAGATCGACGTGATCGCAGACCCAGGCAGTTTGGCCCAAGCGGTGGCGATGGTGGATGCGAGGAAAGTGGGACCGCGGCTCGGGAGTCGCGTGCAGGAGCTCATCGCGGCGGGCAAGCGCGGGGAATTCACGCAAGCCAAGGACGGATCGATCCTCATCGGCGAGGAACGACTCGCCCCCGACGAGGCCCGCATCGTCTACGTCGGAAAGGAGGGGCAGGATGTGGCCGCTGACCGCGGGATCGTCGTCAGCATCAACACGACGTTGAGTCAGGAGCTCTCCATCGAAGGGTGCGGCCGCGACCTCATCCGCGCCATCCAGAAGGAACGAAAGGACGCGGGCTTGGCCATCGGGGATCGGATCAAGCTCACGCTCGAGAATGCAGATGACATCGTCGCCTCCTGTGGTGGGCAGATCGTGAAGGAAACCAATGCCGTACTGGAGGAGGATGCCAAGGGCGACCCGCATGAAGTCCGCATGGACGGCCGGACCATTCTCTTCCGTTTTGAGAAACTGTAGGTGTTGCTCAGCTCGCTTCTCCTGATTGTTTGATTGTTACATTGTTTCATTGTTGATACGTAACAATTTAGCAATGGAACAATTTAACAATGGTGTCTGAGAGGAAAATCCATCTACAATCCCTGTCATGACTAGTTCCCTCCCCGTCCGCCTGATTCTCCGCACCATCCTCAATGTCCTCCTGGTCTGGGTGCTCACAGCGTACCTGCCTGATTATTTCTTCGTGCACGGCGGATGGATCGGCGCTGTCATCATCGGCGCGCTCCTGACGCTCATGAACGTCCTCGTCCGTCCGCTCCTCGATCTCCTGACGACACCCCTGAAGCTCCTCGCGACGCTCGTGGCCTTCATCCTCGTCAACGGCGTCTTCCTCTGGCTCACCGCCCTCATCGCTTCCATGATGGATCCGGCGCTCGTTTCCCTGCAGATCAGTGGAGGAGTCGGCGGATGGATCGTCGTCATGATCGTTCTCGGAATCGCGAACTGGCTGATGAAGATCCTTCTCAAATGAAAGTGTGAAACCCCCGCGTAGTTCGCCGCAAGCGAACAGAGCCGGGTGGCTGATGAAGGTTGCTTTGAAGTAGTTTCATGCACTGTCAACGCCCCCGCTCTCCCGCTGCGGCACAGGAGCCTATAGAGTAAGAGTATGCGGTTTTCTGCCCGTACCCGGCTTGCCGGTCTCACGCTGCTGCTGCTCTGTGCGACAGTGTTCGGATGGGGCGCTCAACGATGGCAGCTCTCCGCGGCTTTGCCTGCGTCACCGGGGTTCACCGCCTGCTCCCAGCCGAACAATCAATGCAGTATATGGTATTGGGGTGGGGATGGTGGCTGCTCCAATGTCACCAAGCCGACCGGTTGCACAGTCACTTCGGCGCAATGCGGCAACACCAGCTGCTCCGGCACCTGTTATGACTGCACTGGCGTCACAATCCCGCCACTCACTCTCACATGCCTCAATGGATGGTCGTGTCAGGCCGACGGTATGTGCAACGACATATCACCTGCATCATGCCCTTTTCTAGAATTCTATGGTTCCTGTGTGTTCACCGAAGATGATGGCCTCCACCGTTGTTCCGCCGGGTGCTACCGCTGTCTCACCAGCAATCCCTGCGTCCCGACCAATTGCAACGACGGCAACGCCTCAACCACGGATACCTGTTCACACAGGTATCCCGCCGGATGCGTGCACACGCCTGCCAGCAGTGCCGCCGCCGCCTCGTCCCTTCCCAATTCCTCCTCCGCCAAGGCATCCTCCGTCTCCCCCACCCCAACACCTTCTCAACGTATTTCCGTCGGGAGAGGCCACGTGCTTTACGCGGATCCGAGCGGAAAAGTCTACTCATGGTCGTTCAATGGATCCGGCGAGCTTGGAAATGACACTACCAACAGCGCAGTCTCACCCGTGCAAGTGAAAGGCGTGGACGGTCAGGGATTCCTCACGAACGTTGTTGCTGTCTCTGCCGGGACACAGAACTCCATGGCGCTCAAGAGCGACGGAACCGTGTACGCATGGGGAGCTAACCAAGGTGGTAGCCTCGGCATTGATGTGTTACCGACATCCGAATATCACACTCCAATGCAGGTAAAGGGTGTGGGAGGCCTGGGGGTGCTCACCAATATCAAGGCAATCGATCTGGAAGACGATCATGCCCTAGCCATTTCAAACGACGGCCGTGTGTACATGTGGGGATTCGTTCCCTCGTACTCCGGTGACGGTGCCGATTGGCACAACGAACCAGCACCCGTGAGAGTGAAAGGTGTCGGGGGGGTTGGAGAACTCACTGACATCGTCGCCGTCGCAGCAGGCAACAATACCTTTTCCCTGGCGCTTAAGAGCAACGGTACGGTCTACGCTTGGGGTGTGAATCAATACGGACTCGGCGATGGCTCGATCCAATCGAATTACCCGGTTCAGGTAAAGGGCACGAACGGTCTGGGATTTCTGACCGACATCGTCGCCATCGCGGCGTGTGCAGATTATTACAATACCTTCTCCCTCGCGCTCAAGAGCGACGGAACGGTGTGGGCATGGGGCCATAACACCAACGGTCAGCTCGGCACAAATTCCTATACGGACTCACTTTACCCAGTACAGGTGACAGGGGTGGGAGGGCAGGGATTCCTCACTGGTATCACAGCAATCTCGGCAGGAAACGGAGGCGCCCTCGCCCTCAAGAATGACGGCACCGTGTATGCCTGGGGAGGCGGTTCAGTTCTCCTCGGGAATGGACTCACTGCGCCGAGTAAAAGTCCCAAGCCGCTCCAGGTGAAGGGTGTGAACGAGCAGGGCTTCCTCAATGGAATTGCCGGCATTGCCGTGGGCACGTACCACGCTCTCGCCCTCGGAAACAACAACACTATCTACGCGTGGGGATCGGCTGATCCCGGCGTCGGCGATGGCACCCACTTGGCGCGCTACACGCCTGTTGTCGTCATCTCCGGACTATCCTCTTCTTCGGCACAGGCCTCCTCCGCACAAGCCTCTTCGAGCTTGGCCTTTGCATCGACCACACAACGTCTCTCGGGAGATGACTACCACGCTCTCTACCTCAAGAGCGGGACGGTCTACGCATGGGGGGACAACGATAAGGGGCAGCTCGGCCTGGGGTCGCTGTCGTATGCCGAGTTCCCCACGCCCATCGGCGGCCTCTCCAACGTCATCTCGGTCTGCAGCGGGGAAGATTACGGGGCGGCTCTCAAGAGCGACGGAACGGTGTGGGCATGGGGGAAGAATGTGGTCATCGGTGAAGAACACACACCGGTGCAGATGGGCTCTCTCTCCGACGTCGATGCGATTTCCTGTGGCACCAAGTTCCTCCTCGCGCTCAAAGGCAACGGGACGGTGGCCGGTGTGGGCGACAACACGTACAACCAAACTGCGAACCTGAACACGCTCAGCGACATCGTCGCGGTCTCCGCAGGACACAGCCATGGCCTCGCACTCAAGCGTGATGGAACTGTGTGGGGGTGGGGGGCTATCTCGTACGGGAAGTGGTGCAATGGAGGAGCGGCGTACACAGGAACACCCACCAAGGTTTCCAGCCTCTCCGATGTCATCGGGATTTCGGCCGGATCAGAGCACTCTCTGATTCTCAAGAATGATGGATCCGTCTGGGCTTGCGGATGGAACAAGGATGGCGAGCTCGGCAACGGAACGACGACAGACTCGAAGATACCGGTGAAGGTGAGCAGCCTCACGGGCGTTGCGACGATCGCTGCCAAGGGCTACCACTCCCTTGCCCTCAAGCAGGATGGAACCGTCTGGGCATGGGGAGACAATGTGGCAGGAACGATCGGGAATGGGACAACGACAGACGCGAAGACGCCGGTGCGCGCGGGCAATCTTACAAATGTCGTCGCCATCGCCAACGGAGGTCTCTTCTCGCTCGCGCTCAAGAGCGACGAGACATTGTTCGCGTGGGGGTCAGCAGACCCAATCGGCAAGGGGAGAGCAGCATTTGCTCTGTCCCCCATCCAGATCTGTACCACCTGTTCTGCTACTTTTTCGTCGTCTTCCGCCAAGAACAGCTCCGCCGCCCCCTCGTCGGCAGCCCATTCTTCCTCCACTTCCTTGGTTCATACTCGCATTGCTTCAAACTATACCCATACAATATTTCTCGATACAAACGGGAATGTCTATACGTGGGGGAGCAACAATAATGGCCAGCTCGGAAACGGCACTACGAATGATTCCATCTATCCGGTGAAAGTGAAGGGTGTGAATGGTGTGGGATATCTCTCCGGGATCAAAGAAGTTGCGAACGGCTTGTCATTCTCCATTGCTCTCGGCACGGATGGAAGCGTGTACGCTTGGGGAAGCAACAATGTCGGAACACTCGGCATCAACGATGCAGCTCTTTCCTTTTCCAACACACCAGTCAAAGTGTTGGACGTGGAAAACGGAGGCGAACTCTCCGACATCAAAGCAATTACCGTCGGCGAGGATCATGTCATCGCTCTTAAAACGGATGGAAGCGTGTACGCTTGGGGAGAGAATTACTGGCGTCAGCTCGGAAACGGCACCACGAAAAATTCCGCCTATCCGGTGAAAGTGAAGGGTGTGAATGGTGTGGGATATCTCTCCGGAATTATGGCAATTGCCGCCGGCGGGTCTCACACTGTCGCTCTGGCAACGGACGGAAGCGTGTTCGCGTGGGGACGGAATCTATATGGGCTCGGCGACGGTTCCTCGACCGATTCTGCTCTCCCCGTGAGGGTAAAAGGTGTGGGAGGCGCCGGTTTCCTCTCCGGAATTATGGCACTTGCCGCCGGCGGGTCTCACACTGTCGCTCTGGCAACGGACGGAAGCGTGTATATATGGGGACATAACAACAATGGCCAGCTTGGAATCGGCACCAAGTTTTCCTCTCCCACGCCGGTAAAGGTGAAAGATTTGTACGGGACAGGCGAACTCTCTGAGATCGCCGCAGTGTCCGCCGGCGCTGATCATACACTCGCGCTGAGGAATGACGGGGCCGTGTACGCATGGGGAAGCAACGGTCGCGGACAACTCGGAATCGGCACAACGAGCCCTTCCCTCATCCCTGTGAAAGTGAAGAACGTGGGCGGGAAGGGTGATCTCTCTGGAATATCCATGATTGCAAGCGGCTTGAGCATTTCCCTCGCACTCCACAATAACGGCGAACTGCTTGCGTGGGGAATTAACTTTTATGGGCAACTCGGTGATGGCACGACGACGGATCGGCTCACGCCCGTTGTCGTGCAATTCGCGACTCTCTCCTCCTCCTCAGCAGCCGCCTCCTCCGCTCCCGCCAATGACCTCCTCGTCGTTTCACAGACGGGTCCCGCTTCGGTCGCCGCGGACGGGACGGCGACGTACACGGTGACAGTGCGCAACGAAGGATCGGTGACCGCGACCAACATGGTCGTCACGGCGGCTCCGCCCTTCCAGTTCACGCGTGAAAACACCACCACGTCCACGTGCGCGATGGATACGGCCAAGAACGTCGTGCGGTGCTCCGCCGTGGATCTGGGGGCGGGGCAGGCGAAGACGTACAAGTTCGCCTACACGGTTCCGGCGGCGACGGCCTGCCCGAAGGCGGGGGGCGCTCACATCGTCCTCGCCACCACCTCGGCGACGGATCCCTACCGGTTGAATAACCGGAGTGTGTTTAAAACGAGAGTGTCCACCTGCAGCGGCTCTCCTCCGGTCCCGTCCTTCCCGAACGCAGACGGCGCGGACCTGTGGGTGCAAATGCTGGGTCCCACGCTGCCGGTGACCAGGGGGAGCATCATCACCTTTCCGATCCTCCTGCGTAATGTGGGATTCGACAGAGCGCAGAGCGTTCAGCTCCAGAATCCTGTCCCCACGAATCTCGTCTACAACGCGGCCGGTTCCCCCACCGAGTGCAGCGTGAACGAAGGAGGGACGATCGTCACCTGCTCCGTGTCTCCGCTGGACCCCCTCTCGGCTGTGTCTCTCTCTCTGCGGTTCACGACCTCCACGGAGATGTCCTGCAGCTCCTTCGCCAATACCGCGACGGCAGGAACATCCACCGTGGACACGGACAGCACGAATGATGAGGACACCTACACATGCTCCATCCAATGCTCCAGCGCCGCTTCTTCCGTCTCCTCCTCCGGCGGCGCGAGCAGCATCGGCACCGTGACCTGCTCTGCCGCTGCGTCCTCCCATGCGACCGGGGCCACGTGCACACAGTTCTGTCCCACGGGGGATTCTGTTTCGCCCAATGCCGGCTGCACTGAGATCTG